>Ga0209906_100013_pt1 | contig 509279 bp, 480 predicted proteins | sample FECB24metaG_FD_188303 | JGI IMG/M metagenome (GOLD analysis project Ga0209906, IMG submission 188303) | Cyanobacterial communities from the Joint Genome Institute, California, USA from Joint Genome Institute, California, USA - FECB-24 metaG... ...
CCCCCGCCTCCTGCTCCCGCAGGATCGCAATGATCTGCTCTTCGGTGAACTTCGATCTCTTCATGTCCGGTCCTCTCCATGGGCCGGACTCTAGCATCAGATGGACGAGGTATCGGGGGTCAGAGCAATCTCCGGCGCGGGCCGCCCCCTGCCGATACCTGCCAGCATCACCCCCGGGGCGATCGCGCGTCGCTCGCGGCCCCGGCACCCCCGAAGCCCCGGGAGCCGTATCCTTCCCAGGTCCCTGACGTCCGCGGCCACCCCGTCTAGCCCGGACACCCGTCCGCGTTCGACCGCCGCGGACGCTCACGCCGCGAGCCTGTCCTCCCCGCCCCGGATCCCCGCCGCCGTCGGGTTCCATTCGGTGAAGACATACTGCCGGTGCTCCGTGATCGCATTGCGCCCGTCGGGGTCGTAGAACAGCACCCCATCCCCCGCGCCCGCCCAGGAGGAGCGGTGCCGGAGGCCGTCCTTCCCGGTCATGAACCGGGTGGAGTTGTGGTATTCCGTGATCTTGACGCCGTTGCCGTCGAGGTCGAGGAGGATGGGCTGCGGGCCGGTCTTCCTGGGATCGTCCTTGGGTTTGGGGGCGGGCGTGGTGGTGGTCTTGGTGACCTCCTTCGGCCCGGCGGGAGTGTTTACGGTCTGCTTTGTGGTGGTTTGGGTGACGCCGGAAGAGTACTTTGTCGTCTCGGTGACTTTTGTATAGCCGTAGTCGTTCTTCGTTGAGGTGGTAGTAGTCGCCTTGGTCGGCGTCGCGCCCCCGGACTTGCCCGAGTCCGCTCCACCGCCGCCACCGCCACCGCTGCCATACTTGTCTTGCCAGCTTTCAGTCTTTGTAGGAGTAGCGCCTTTTGTAGCGGTTCCACCGCCCGATGTTCCGCCATTCGTACGATCACCGGGTGCACCCGGAATTTGCCAGGGACCACGAGGATCGTTCGGATCACTGGGGCCGGTGCCACTGCCTTGGGGATTGTTATTGCGTGGAGGAGCATTCCAAATGTTCTGAAGTTCACTTATTCGATCAAGAGCATTGAGCTCGTAGCCAGCTTGGACCTTACCAGCAGGATAGATGTTTCCTTCCATCCCGGTGGCAACTCGGCTATTGGTGGGCACCAAAGTGAAAACGGCTCGAGTCTGTCCAGTTTCGGTGTTTCTGACGACCGTAGTCTCTACTTGGGCACCGGTTCGTACATCCGTATCATTGTAAACAATTGTGGAGCCGTTGTCAGACTTTACATTTCCGGATTGGTAGAGACGCTTTGCTATTTCGTCACGATCAGTTGAGTATAGGCCTCTGGCTAGGTCGCTCCGAAGCTTCTCTACCTCCGATATCTGCCCAAAGTTGTCGACGAAGTCTTTAACATAGTCTTCCACCCAGTTTCCAACAAGAAGTCCAGCGCCCCCAGAGGCGAGAACCCCTACACCAGTGAGCGCGACCGCCGCTCCAGCAAGTGTTCCGACCACTGCGCCTGCCGCAGTCCCTAGCCCCTCTCCCCACGTGAGCCCGTCAACATCAGCCGAATACTCGTATATGGTAAATCCAACAGCCGCTATTCCACCAACAATCTTTATCCCTGCAACCTTAGTTACATCGCCTACAATCTCATAGCCAGCGGAGAGATAGCCGCCAATCTCAGATGCATACGACCGGTCAATACTAAGATCGACATCTCCAAGGCCGTCAAAATCGAACACTCTATCGTAAAGCGACTCAACCATTGTTCTTCCTCGACCTATTTGCTTGAAGTCTGCGCCTTAATATTCCGTAAATGATATGAATTGGCATAACGTACACTAGAACCTCAATGCCAACATCAAAGATGCTACGGCTGTCATCATCGGTCATGTACTCATGAACAAGAAGGGCATAAATAGCCAGCTCAACAAGCGGTATCCATATTTCCCTTTTCATGCTGCCCTTCGTGCGGAGGTAACGTAGACCCTGGGACAGAGGTCCCAAATGATTAGGTAGTTCTGATGCCAATTGCGAAATGGGTTTCTCATTTTCCAGGTAGTCCGCTGCAATATCCCGTCAGATCTGCGCATACTGATACGCGAAATGCTGTTAAGGAGATTGGTCACGCCCGTCATTACTACAATACAAGGCCACACTGGATGTGCGCCTCTTTTCAACCCACGCCCCAAACCCCTGACCCCAGCCCCGTCCATCCGCGCACCAGGCCGTTGACCACGCTCTCACGAAGCCTCGCGCAACCGTGAGCTGTCAATCCCCCCTGACACCTGCCCAAAGGTTCATCTTGCGGCCCCCACCCCTTGTTCAACCCCCTGTGCCGCCGCAGGAACGATCCACCCGCCGTTGCGCATCTCCGGCGCGGGACGCCCCCTGCCGATGCCTGCCAGCATCACCCCCCGGGCGATCGCGCGTCGCCCGCGCCTCCGGCACCCCCGAAGCCCCGGGAGCCGTATCCTTCCCAGGTCCCTGACGTCCGCGGCCACCCCGTCGAGCCCAGACACCCGTCCGCGTTCGTCCACCGCGGACACTCACGCCGCGAGCCTGTCCTCCCCGCCCCGGATCGCCCGCCGCCGTCGGGTTCCATTCGGTGAAGACATACTGCCGGTGCTCGGTGATCGCATTGCGCCCGTCGGGGTCGCAGAACAGCACCCCATCCCCCGCGCCCGCCCAGGAGGAGCGGTGCCGGAGCCCGTCCCTCCCGGTCATCAACCGGGTGGAGTTGTGGTATTCCGTGATCTTGACGCCGTTGCCGTCGAGGTCGAGGAGGATGGGCTGCGGGCCTGTCTTCCTGGGATCGTCCTTGGGTTTGGGGGCGGGCGTGGTGGTAGTCTTGGTGACCTCCTTCGGCCCGGCGGGAGTGTTTACGGTCTGCTTTGTGGTGGTTTGGGTGACGCCGGAAGAGTACTTTGTCGTCTCGGTGACTTTTGTATAGCCGTAGTCGTTCTTCGTTGAGGTGGTAGTAGTCGCCTTGGTCGGCGTCGCGCCCCCGGACTTGCCCGAGTCCGCTCCACCGCCGCCACCGCCACCGCTGCCATACTTGTCTTGCCAGCTTTCAGTCTTTGTAGGAGTAGCGCCTTTTGTAGCGGTTCCACCGCCCGATGTTCCGCCAATCGTACGATCACCGGGGGCATCCGGAATTTGCCCGGGTCCTCGCGGGTCGTTCGGATCACTGGGGCCGTTGCCACTGCCTTGGGAACGGTTGCTTGCGGACCGGTTGGCCGCATGCTACTATCTTCATATCCAGCGGCCTGTCTGATTATTCTGTCGGCATAAACCAAATTTTCTTTAATCACAGCTCTCGCCGCAATCTCAGTAGCGCGCCCAATGAGTCTATTCCCCGAAAGTTGACGCAGATTGATGTTGTCGTTAATGACGTCCTCGCCATTCAGCATCGCCCGCGCTAGGTCTTGCGCTAGCTCTTCACGAGCATATTCAAAACCATACTTGCGCAGATTTCTTTGGAATTCCTGGACAAGTGGAGTCGTAGTTTTATTGAACCTAATCACATTTAATTCAACAGATGCCACGGCTCTTTCTGTGGCAATTTCCAGTCCAGCCCGACTGTTAGATTGAACAATTCCCGCTCCAGGGACGTAAGCTGCATAGATGTCAGGCCCTTTTGGCAGGCTGGAATCAGGCACGAACTTCACGGCATAGGAGAACCCGGCGATACTAATCTCCCAGTCAGTGAATTCATCGGGCGTCCAGGTCACACCGGTTCCAAGGAATTTCAATCCTGCCAGGGGCGTAGGTTGGCTATTGGGCTCAGTTGGTATCGATCGGCCCAGCCCAAGCGACAGGTCGCGTACGCTTCCAGAGAGCGAAACTGAGCCGCCGAAGGTGGGACCAGGAACCCCTTCCTTGTCAAAGGTTATCCCGCCACCTATGTTTCCGCTTACGTTGGTTCTATTCCCTCTTAGGGTTACTCCCCAAGACCATCCGATTGTCTTCTCCACATATCCGTCTCCCATGAATCACCTCACAAACAGATAGACTTCGTCGAAGTTTGTTGAAACTTGAGTCTTTATGAACTGCCAGCTGTCACCAATTCTTGCTATCATGAAGAAGACGTAAACTACCCGGTCATTGTTCGCATCCTTGAATAGCGTGAAGTACGATTGCGAACTGGTCCTGACGTCCTCTCGGAGGACGACGCACTCCTGGAATCCGTCGCTGGAATAGTTTTCTAGATCCGCTGCGAGTTTAAGACTGTCTTCCGGTGGCGACTTTCCGTCAGACTCAAGTGTAGCTACGAATTCTTCGTAGTCGCCAGTCTGCATTTTGTTTATTGCTAGAATCAGACTTTCTGGTGCCGAGCTGTTATCCAGACCGCATGTGTCTGCGGCAACCGAAAGAGCTGTAGAGCAGAACATTGCCGCGAGAAGGAAAGCAGTGGAACGCCCACGGGTTTTCCGGATTTCGTCAGCTCTTGCCGTCCACATTCTCTTTCCGTCCCAGCTTATCAGCTACTTTTCCGTATTTCGGTTGGCACCCGACGCGCCCCCGTACCTCTGCAAGCTATATCTGCTCCGATTGCTGCTTCCGTCCACCTATCCCACCTCAAACAACTACCTTAAAACAACCGTGAGCTGTCAATCTCCCCGGACACTTACCCACAGGTTTTCTTGCGGCCCCCATCCCTTGTTCTACCCCCTGTGCCGCAGCAGGAACGATCCACCCACCATTCCGCATTTCCGGCGCGGGCCGCCCCCTCCCGATACCTGCCAGCATCAACCCCCGGGCGATCGCCCGTCGCCCGCGGCCCCGGCACCCCCGACGCCCGGGAGCCGTATCCTTCCCAGGTCCCGGTCGTCCGCGGCCACCCCGTCGAGCCCAGACACCCGTCCGCGTTCGACCACCGTGGACGCTCACGCCGCCAGCCTGTCCTCCCCGCCCCGGATCGCCCGCCGCCGTCGGGTTCCATTCGGTGAAGACATACTGCCGGTGCTCGGTGATCGCATTGCGCCCGTCGGGGTCGCAGAACAGCACCCCATCCCCCGCGCCCGCCCAGGAGGAGCGGTACCGGAGCCCGTCCTTCCCGGTCATCAACCGGGTGGAGTTGTGGTATTCCGTGATCTTTGCGGTCGGTTTGCGATTGCCATTTCAGCATCGTTCCCGCTTTTCCGATCGTCCCTATGCGACGGACCCAAGGTCACGTTGAATGCTGCGGGCGAGAGTGCCTACCCGTGAATTTCCGAGCGCGTGACCGTTGGGTCGGCCGGTCCCGGCCGGCCGCTCTCGTTGCTTGGTGTGGTGCCGCATTCGCCAAGGGCTCCAGACCCGTCGATCGTCACAGCCAGAACAGGTCGATTGCCGCAAGGACGACGCCTCAGAGGAAGAGCTTCGGGCACCTGTCGTGGCGGGTCGGGATCCTGCGGCAGTCCTTGAGCGTGCCGAAGATGATGGCGCTCCGGCTGTGCCGAACCCATGCTTCCGCAGATCCCTTCCCGGGTTCGAGCATCGCTTGCCGCGGAGACGGTTGAGCACGCCAGTTGCCCACCGGCTGGCGGAAGTGCCGCTGCCCGCCCGACTGGCACTGAACACGTTGTGCCGCGACGGATGGCCGCGAGGAGCAGTCCAGTTCGTCCGGAGCTAGACGTCGGCGCCCTGTCCCACGTCAGGGGAGGGTGAGCCTGAGCAACCCCAGGTCATGGCGGCGGACCCGACGCGTGCCGGTGAGCGGCGAAGGGAACGGGATGCGACGCCGGAGGTGTCTCGGAGGATCTGCAGCAGTCGGCAGAAGTCGTTTCCATCTCGGCGTCTCCGGTCGGGCACACGACGATTGTCCCGACGCGCTTCGAACGAGCCAAGGCCGACACCGGGAGGCGGACGATGCATCCACTACCGGCGCAGAAGCAAATGGGCAGGGACTTTCGCTGGACGCTTGCCGGTTTCGCACCGCTGAAGCGCATCGACACTGACATCGGTCCATTCCCCGCGCAGACGCTTCGGGTTCGGGACCGGGTGAGGGTTCGCGGGGGTGGGTCTGCCGAGATCCGCTGGGCGGAGGAAATGGACCGGACATCGGACCTGCTCCGGCACTCGCCCGGCAGGGCATCAGCCATCAATTCCCGGCCGTCGCTTCCTGACGCTCAACCAGCCAGAAGAACACGACGGTCAGTGACAGAACGAGCAGCAGCAGGATCCAGGCCGCAGCGGCCCCCTCGTTGAGTGCCAGCCCCAGGAAGGCGCGGCGGTATGCGAAGTAGCTCAGGACCTCGGTGGCGTTGCCGGGGCCGCCGCGCGTCAGCACATAGGGCAGGTCGTAGGTGCGGAACTCGTTGATGAGCTGAATGACGACGGCGATCGCGGCCACGGGGCGCAGCATCGGCAGGGTGATGTAGAAGAACTTCTGCACGGCCCCCGCGCCATCCACCTCTGCGGCCTCGTAGGGCTCGCGCGGGAGCGCGGCGAGGCCTGCGGCCAGGATCAGCACGACGAAGGAGGTCTGCTGCCAGATGTCCACCGCCGCCATGGTCGCGAGCGCCAGCGCGGGGTCGCCGAACCAGTCCACGCCTTCCAGGCCAAAGGCGCGCAGGCTCTGGTTGATGACCCCGAGGTTGGGCTGCAGGAGCATCCGCCAGATCAGCGCCACCGCGATCGGCGACATCGCCATCGGGATCGTAAGGATGGCGAAGTAGACGGCCCGCCAGCGCAGCACCTTCTGCAGCATAAGGGCCAGGGCCAGGCCGATGACGAATTCGCCCGTGACGGTGATGATCGAGTAGCGGATGGTGAGCCAGGTTGCGTCCCAGAACAGGGGATCGCCGAGCACCCGCTCGAAATTCCCAAGCCCCTTCAAGGGGGTAAGCCGGAAGTGGCGCAGCGTCAGCGACGACAGCGCCATCAACGCCGCGTAGGCAATCGGAAAGCCCATCACGATGGCCAGGAGCGACAGGCCGGGCGCGGCGAATGCCCAGCCCGTGCGGGCGGTCCGGCTTAGGCGGGGACGGAGGAACATCGAGGTCTCCGGAGGCGGGACGCGAAGGGGGCGGGCCGGCCCGCCCCCACGCCGAGGATCACTGCGCCATCAGGTCGGCAAGGCCCGTCGCCGCGGCGGCCAGCGCCTCCTCGACCCCTGTCTGGCCCGAGGCCGCGAGCGACAGCTGGGTTCCCAGCACGTCCTCGTACTGCGCCGTGTAGGTGAAGATCGGGAAGGACTTGCCGGCCGCGACCACCTTTCCGGCATCGGCATAGTAGGGGAACTTCGCCAGCACGTCGGGATCCTCGAAGATCGCCGCCTGCACCGGGGCATGGCCTTCAAGAGCGCGCGCCTTGGCGATCTCGGGGCTTTGCACCCATTCGATGAAGGCCCATGCGGCGGCTTTCTCTTCATCGCTCACGTTCTTCGGGATGCCCCAGCCCCAGCCCCCGGATTCGCCGTGCCCGCCCGGCACCACGGCCAGCGCCAGCTTGCCCGCCACGGCCGGGCATTCGGCGGCATTGTCGAGGGCAGGCAGCATCCACCAGTAGCTGATCATGGCGAAGGCCTCGCCCGAGCACATCAGCCGCCGGGTATCGTCGAGGTTGGCGTTGAGCGCGCCCTGCTGCGCCGCCTCGTTCATCGCGCGCACATAGAGCCCGAGCGCCTTGCGCCCCGCCTCGCTTTCGAGCACCACGTTGCCCTCGTCATCGAGGTAGTCCCCGCCCGCGGCGAAGAGGAAGTTCGAGAATTCCATCGAGTTGGGGTCGCCCCGCTGCCCCTGCATGGCGAGGCCCACCATCCCCTTCTCTGCCTTCATGCGCACGGCAAGGTCGATGAAGCCTTCGAGCGTGTCCGGCAGCGGCTCATCGCCCAGAAGGTCGGTCCGGTAGATCAGGCCCATCGAGTAGTTGTACATCGGCACGATCGGGATCGTGTCGCCATCGCGCCCGAGAAGATCCCACATCGCCGGGATGAAGCCGTCGAGATCCATCCCAGATGCCTGCGCCATCGGCCCGAGATCCTCGAGCCAGCCGGCCTCGGGGAACTCGCCGGCCCAGAGGAAATCGACCGAGAGCAGGTTGTAGTAGCTCTCGGGGCTTGTCAGCTGCAGCACCAGCTTGTCGTGCATGTCGCCGTAGCCGATCTTCTCGAACTCGACCTTGATGCCGGTCTTCTCGGTGAACTGCGGCAGCAGCGTTTCGATGATCGCGGTCTCGGGCACGTCCTCCATCAGCGCGCGCAGCGTGACCTCCGCACGGGCCGGACCGGTCAGCGCCACCGTGGTCAAGAGCGCCAGCGCGGCCGATGCCCCAAGGTGTCGTCTCATGGTGTTTCCTCCTGCTGGTTGCGGGCGGTCCGCTCCGCCCTGATGGTCCTTGCGATGCGTCATTTCACGGCTCCGAAGGTCAGGCCCTCGACGATGAAGCGCTGGATGAAGCGCGAGGCCACGATCAGCGGCAGCACGGCCAGCACCACGCCGGCCGCAACGGTGCCGATCTGGACGCCGTTCGAGGTCTGAAGTGCGGCCAGCGCCACCGGGATGGTCGCGGTGCGCGGACCCGAGAGCACGAGGGCGAAGAGGAACTCGTTCCACGACAGTATGAAGCCCAGGACCCCGGCCGCCGCCATGCCCGGAAGCGCGGTCGGCAGAACCACCAGCCGGAAGGCCTGGCCGGCTGTCGCCCCGTCGGTCATCGCGGCCCATTCCAGATCGACCGGAATGCCCTTGAAGAAGCCCATCATGATCCAGGTCAGGAAGGGCAGGTTCAGCGCCCCGTAGACGAGGATCAGGCCCGCGAGGCTGTCGGTAAGGTGCAGACTGCGCAGGATGGCGAAGGCAGGCAGGACCAGCGCCACCGGCGGCAGCATCTGGGTCGCCAGCACCGTGAAGCGCCCGACGCGCCCGGAGGTGCCGAAGCGCGCGAAGGCATAACCCAGCGTCACCGCGAAGGGCATGGCGAGCACCACCGACCCCGCGGCAACGATCAGGCTGTTGAGGTAGGAGCGCGGAAACCGCCCGCCGAAGAGCGCCTCGAAGTTCTCGGACGACAGCGCGGGCAGGAGGCCGGGACTGTAGGACATCGAGGCCGGCACCACCGCCACACGCGTGACCCAGAGGATCGGCAGAAGCACCGCGAGGCAGGCGAGGATGAGCCCGAGGTGCAGCGCCGCCTGCGCGGCCCGCGCGCGTGCCCCTCTCATGCCCGCCATGCTCATGCCGCCACCTCCCGCGCCGACCCGGGGATGGCCCGTTCGGTTTCTGGGTCGAACAGACGGGCCCGGTCCAGATCGGCATGGACCGCCAGCCTCTCGCCCGGCCGCGGCACCGGCGCCCGTCCGATGCGAACCTTGAGCGTCGGCAGCCCGGGAGCGGACGCAATCCGGCCGGTGATGATCGTTTCGGGGCCAAGCGCCTCGACGGCCGTCACCTCCAGGTCGAAGGCCGCGCGGCCGGGGGCGGGAGCGAGGTGGATGTCTTCGGGGCGCAGGCCCAGCACCGCGCTGCGGCCTGCGGCACCGCCCCAGCCCGACACATGGACCGCCGGCACCGGCCAGGAGAGGCCGGGAGCGAGGGAGAGGGCGAGGCTGCCGCCGCCCTCGAGCCGTGCCGGCAGGAAGTTCATGGGCGGGCTTGCCAGGAAGCGCGCCACGAACATGTTGGCGGGGTTGGCATAGACCTCGAGCGGCGGCCCCACCTGTTCGATGCGGCCCGCGCGCAGGATGCAGATGCGGTCGCCCATCGTCATCGCCTCGACCTGGTCGTGGGTGACATGGACGATCGTGCGCCCGAGGCTCTGGTGCAGCCGGACAAGCTCGGTCCGCATCTCGGCGCGCAGCTGCGCATCGAGGTTCGACAAGGGTTCGTCGAGCAGGAAGGCCTCGGGCTCGCGCACGATGGCGCGCCCCAGCGCCACGCGCTGGCGCTGCCCGCCCGAGAGCGCCGCGGGCTTGCGGTCGAGGTAGGGGGTCAGGCCGAGGAGCCCCGCCGCATCGTCCACGCGCCGGGCGATCTCGGCGGTCGGCATCCCGCGCATCTTGAGCCCGAAGCCGATGTTGGCGCGCACCGTCATGGTCGGGTAGAGTGCGTAGGACTGGAAGACGACCGCCAGATTGCGGTCGCGCGGGCGCAGGTCTGTGACGTCACGCCCGCCGATCAGGATGCGGCCCGCCATCACCTCCTCGAGGCCCGCGATCATCCGCAGGGTGGTGGACTTGCCGCAACCCGAGGGGCCGAGCAGGACCAGGAACTCGCCGTCGGCGATGTCGAGGCCGATCTCGTGCACGCCGACCGCGCCGCCGGCGTAGATGCGCGATACCCGGTCGAGCGTGATCCCCGCCATGCCCCGTCAGCCCATGTAGACGCCGCCGGTGACGTTGATCCCCTGGCCGGTCATGAAGCGTGCCCCGTCCGAGCAGAGGAAGACGACGAGACCGGCCACGTCCTCGGGCTCCTCCAGCCGGCCGAGTGGGGTCTGGCGGATGTAGTCGGCGATCACCTCCTCGGGCGTGATGCCGCGCAGGCTGGCCTCCCATTCGACCTCGCGCGCCTGCATCGAGGTGCGCACGAACCCGGGGCAGACCGCGTTGACCCGGATGCCCCGCGGCGCGAGCTCGCGCGCCAGCGCCTGGGTCCAGCCGAGCACGGCGAACTTCGAGGCCGAGTAGTGTGCCAGCAGCGGCGCGCCCACCTTTGCGGCAAGCGAGGCGGTGTTGACGATGCAGCCCGCACCCTGCGCCACGAAGTGCCGCGCCGCGATCTGGTTGGTCAGAAACACGCCACGCGCATTGACGGAGAAGTTGAAATCCCAGTCACGGTCGGTGAGCTCGAGCGCCGGACGCATTGTCGAGACCCCGGCATTGGCGATGCAGATCTCGCAGCCGCCCAACCTTTCCAGAACCTCGGCGAAGCCCGCCTCCACCGAGTCGCGGTCGGCAACATCCACGCGCACGGCCACGGCGCCGCCCCCGATCGATTCTGCCGCCGAATGCGCCGCTGCTTCGTCGATATCCGCAACGGCCACCCGAACGCGCTGTGCGGCGAGCGCCTCCGAGATCGCGCGCCCGATGCCAACCGCGCCGCCTGTTACAAGCGCCCTGCGGCCTTCGAGTTCGCGGAAGAGAGCGGGCATGGTGGTTCTCCGTCCTGTGGCCATTTTGGACGCTATGGCACATTTTCGATGTTGTAAACAGCAATTCCATGTTCTAATCGTCACAAAATGCCGGCCGATCGCACATTCCGCGACCCGGTCCGCAGATCGGGGCGGAGAAAGACCAGATGGCCGGAAGACCCTCGGGCGAAGCGATCGCGGCGGGACAGGTGATGACAGCGGACGGCAGGCGCGAAGCCATCCTGCGCGAACTCCGCGAGCGCGGCGTGGTGCAGATCGTCCCGATGGCGGCGATGCTCGGCGTGTCGGCCATGACGCTGCGCCGCGATCTGGAAGAGATGGAGCGTGAGGGGTTGCTGGCGCGAATCCGCGGGGGCGCCATCCGACCGCCAACCTGGCAGCCGGTGATCGTCGACATCGAGGAGCCGGAGTTCCAGCGGCGCATGGACCGTGCGCTGGCAGCGAAGGAAGCCATTGCCTCCTACGCGGCCGGACTGCTGGCCGACTCGCGCACTCTCGCGCTGGATGTCGGGACGACAACGCTCTGCCTCGCCCGGCGGCTGGTGGAGATGCGCCACACCAAGGTCTTCACGAACAACCTGCGCATCGCCCAGGTGCTGGCCGATGCCGGGCCCGAAGTCTATCTCGCGGGCGGACGGGTGAGACCGATCGAACAGGCGGTCGGGGGGGCGTCGGCCGTCGCGCAGTTTGGCGGCCTGTGGTTCGATGCGGCACTGATCGGTGTTTCGGGAGTATCGGCCGACGGGTTCTTCGACTATTCCTTCGAGGATGCCGACCTGAAACGCATCTACTTCACCCGGGCAAGTCGGCGCATCGTGCTTGCCGACAGCGGCAAGTTCAATCGCAAGTCACTGGTCGAAGTCGGCAAACTCTCCGAGGCGACCGACCTCGTCTCCGACGCACCGCCGCCCGAAGCGCTCGCGCGGGCGCTCGAGGACGCAGGCGTGCGCCTCCACGTGGCCAACGCCCAGACATGACAGCTCCGGACTCCAGAAAAAGGACGCAATTCATGCCCTTCGATTTCCTCGGAAACCGAAAGAAGGCCGTCATCGGCATGTGCCACATCGGTGCGCTTCCCGGCACTCCGCTCTATGATGCGACGGGCGGGATCGAGAAGCTGATCGAGGGTGCCATCTCCGACATCGAGAAGCTGCAGGCCGGTGGCGTCGATGCCATCATGTTCGGCAACGAGAACGATCGGCCCTATGTCTTCAAGGCCCCACCCGAGGGGCTGGCGGCAATGGCGGCGGTGGTGCAGGCCTGCAAGCCCGAGCTGAAGGTGCCTTTCGGTGTGAATTACCTCTGGGATCCGATGGCTTCGGTGGCCATCGGCGCGACCACGGGGGCCGCCTTCGTGCGCGAGATCTTCACCGGCGTATTCGCCTCGGACATGGGAATCTGGGAGCCCGACTGCGCCGCTGCCGCCCGCCTGCGCCGCAACCTCGGGCGCGACGACATGAAGATGTTCTTCAACATCAATGCCGAATTCGCCCATCCGCTCGATCAGCGGCCGGTCGCGCTCCGCGCCCGCAGCGCGGTCTTCTCCTCGCTCGCGGATGCGATCCTCGTCTCGGGGCCGCTCACCGGCCAGTCGGCCGACCAGTCGGACCTCGCGGCAGTGGCCGGGGCCGTGGGCGGCAGCGTTCCCGTCTTCGCCAACACGGGCGTGCGCATCGACACCGTGGCGCAGATCCTCTCGGTCGCCGACGGGGTGATCGTGGGCACGCATTTCAAGGTGGACGGGAACACCTGGAACCCCGTGGACGGCGACCGCGTGAAGCGGTTCATGGAGGTGGTCGAGGGTCTGCGCTGATGGCGCTGGTCCTCGGGCTCGACATCGGCACCACTTCGACCATCGGCATCCTGGTCGAGACCGGGAGCGGGGAGGCAGGGGGATCCGTGCTGGCGCTGGCCAGCCGGCCGGTGCGGCTGTTCTCGCCGCATCCCGGCTGGGCCGAGGAGGACCCGGCCGAATGGTGGGCCAATGTCTGCGCGCTGGTTCCGCAACTTCTGGCTGAGTCCGGGGTGCGGGCGGAGGACATCGCTTGCATCGGCGTCGGCGGCATGCTGCCTGCCATCGTGCTGCTCGATGCCCGGGGCGAGGTGCTCCGTCCCTCGATTCAGCAGAGCGACGGGCGTTCGGGCGCCGAGGTCGCCGAGCTTGCCACCGAGCTGGATCCCGCGGCGTTCCTCGCCCGCACCGGCAATGGCATCAACCAGCAGCTTGCCGCGCCCCGGCTGCGCTGGATCGCGCGGCACGAACCCGGGGTCTTCGGGCGGATAGCCACCGTGATGGGCTCCTACGACTGGATCAACTTCCGCCTGACCGGGCGGCGGGCGGTCGAGCAGAACTGGGCACTGGAAGCCGGGCTGACCGACCTCGCCACCCACCGCATCGCCGAAGACCTTGTCGCGCTGACGGGCCTGCCGCGCTCGGCCGTGCCCGAACGGGTGGAGTCGACCGCGCTTCACGGCCGGGTCACGGCCGAGGCCGCGCTTGCCACCGGGCTGGCCGAGGGCACGCCGGTCGTTGGCGGAGCGGCGGACTTCATCGCCTCGGCACTGGTCGCAGGCGTGACGGCGCCCGGCGATGTTCTGCTCAAGTTCGGCGGCTCGGTGGACATCCTGACCGCGAGCGCCACGGCGCGGCCCGACCCGCGGCTCTTCCTCGACTACCACCTGATTCCCGGCGTCTATGTGCCGAATGGCTGCATGTCCACGGGCGGTTCGGCGCTCAACTGGTTCGCGGCAACCTTCGCGTGCGGGATCGAAACGGATGGCGGCAACCGGCATCAGGCGCTCGACCGGCTGGCAGCGGCGGTGCCTGCGGGGGCCGAGGGGCTGACGGTCCTGCCCTATTTCCTGGGCGAGAAGACGCCGCTGCACGACCCTGCGGCGCGGGGCGTCTTCGAGGGGCTGACGCTTTCGCACGGCCTCGGGCACCTCTGGCGGGCGCTCCTCGAATCCTACGCCTTCGCCATCCGCCATCATCTCGAGGTCATGTCCGCGGTCGGTCATACGCCGCGTCGCTTCCTGGCCTCGGACGGCGGATCGAACAGCGCGGTCTGGATGCAGATCGTGGCCGACGTGATCGGCGAGCCCGTCGCTGTGCCGGGTGGCCATCCCGGCACCTGCCTTGGCGCGGCCTGGACGGCGGCGATGGGCACCGGCGCCGCTTCGGACTGGGGAGGGGTGGCCGGCTTCGTCACGCCGGGGCCGACCTTCCGCCCCGACGCTCGCAACCGCGACCGCTACGACGCGGCCTATCGACGCTTTCGCAAACTCTATCCCCGGATCTACTGCCCGTGACCCTGCTGCCACCCGATATCGCCGCCGTCGCCTGGGACATCGACGGCACGCTGATCGACAGCGAGCCGCTCCACCACCGCGCGCTGGTCGAGGCGAGCCGAAGCTTCGGCGCCGACCTGTCCGACCTGCCGGACATGGCCTTTCGCGGCGTGCACATGCCGGAGGTATGGGAGATCCTGCGGCCGCGGCTTCCACCGTCGCTGGACCGCGATACATGGCTCGTGGCGATCGAGGCGGCCTATGTCGCGGGCAGCAGCACGCTGGTGCCCGTCGCGGGGGCGGTCGAGGCGGTGCAGTCGCTTGACGCGCGCGGAATCCGGCAGGTGGCGGTGTCGAACTCCTCGCGCGCGGTGGTCGATGCCAACCTCGCCGCGCTGGGCATCTGCCAATACCTCGAGTTCTCGATCAGCCTCGACGACGTGGCGCGCGGCAAGCCCGACCCCGAGCCCTATGCGCAGGCGGCACGGCGCCTTGGACTGCCGCCCGCGCGCATTGCCGCAGTAGAGGACAGCGCGACGGGCCTCGCTGCGGCGCGCGCGGCAGGTCTTGTCGCGCTCGCCTTCGCGCCGTCAGGCGCGCCGGGCCCCTGCGGCCTGGCCACCCTGCACCGCCTGGCCGACCTTGCCCTCTGATGCGCTTGCGTGCCCGGGTCGGGCGGCAGCCGGCGGCTCCGCGGCGGTGCTCTCGAGAAGGCGGCGCAACGCCGCGCACACCTCGCGGTCGCGCAGGTCAAGCGCGCAACGATCGCGAATCCGGTCGAGCCGGCAGGCGAGCGTCGTGACATGGATCCCGAGCGCAGCCGCCGAGGCGCGCATCCGCCCCTCATGGCGGGCGAAGGCCTCGGCGGTCGCAAGCCAGGGCTCCCTGGCAGCGCGCAGCCGGTAAAGTCCCCTCCCGTGTGCAGAGGCCGCGACCTGCCCCGTGGGCGTGCGGCCACCGAGCGCGAGCCCGAGCATGGCCGCGATGGCCCCGAGCCACCCGGTCTCCGCCTCGTTCGGGGCGAGCCGCTGCGGCCCGTGGCAGCTGATGACGACCCCGCCGGAAGCATCCCGCGACACCAGCGCCATTGCCGCGCTGCGATAGCCCTCGACCTGCGCATCCGCGCGCAGGAGCGGAAACCGCGGATCGGCTGTCGCATCGCCGACGAAGACGGTCTTGCCGGTCTCGAAGGCGAGGCGCGCCGGGCTGAGGTCGAGAGGCCAATGCGTGCGCAGGGCCGCAAAGCGCGGGCTCACCGGCCCTAGGAGATCGAGCAGCGTCACCGTCCCGCCCGCCGGATCGATCCGCAGCAGCCCCGCATTGCGCCACTGCGGAAGGAGCGCCAGAACGCCTTCGAGCGCTTGCCCTGCACACAGGGCGGGATCGGAGCAGGCTGCGAGACGGCGGGCGAGCCCCTCGGGTTCGGATCCCGGCACGGAGCGCGGCCTCTTCCCGCGGAACGGAGGAAAAGGTCGCTCTATTCTCCTGCGCCATCACGATTGCGCTGGCCGCGCCCGTGCCCCAGCCTCGGGCCTCGTCGGATGGAGGCCGCGACGCCGCGCCAGATGCACCTCTTCGCCTACCTCAAGACCGGGCCGACCGCGATCCATGCCGGGGGTGGCGGCATCCCGAGTCCACCCTGCACGACAATTTCGCGCCTGCCCGCTACGAGCAGATCGCCCGCGTCCTGGAGGATGCCTGTTTCGACGGCTGCTTCTTCGCCGACCTCTTCGGGCTCTACCACATCCACGGCATCCACGGTGGCAGTTTCGACGCCTATGTGCGCCGCGGCGGGCAGATCTCCTGCCTCGACCCGATGACGGTGCTGCCGGTCATGGCGCGGGCGACCCCGCGGCTGGGCCTGGGCGCCACGCTGTCGACCACGCTGTTCAACGCCTACCACCTCGCGCGCTCGATCCTGTCGCTCGACGTCTTCTCGGGCGGACGGGTTGCCTGGAACATCGTGACATCTGCGACCGACCTCGAGGCGAAGAACTTCGGCCTAGGTTCCGTACTCATCAAGGGGATTCCTCTCCCGGATCTTGCGTGATTCATGTTCTCCGAGACAGGAGGCGGAGATGGCGCGTTTCGATCTGACGGACTTCGAATGGGGGCTGATCCAGCCGATTCTGCCCGACAAGCCGCGCGGGGTGGCGCGGGTGGACGACAGGCGCGTGCCGAACGGCATCTTCTGGGTGCTGAGGACGGGCTCGCCATGGCGCCACCTGCCCGAGCGGTACGGCCCCTGCACGACCGCCTACAACCGCTTCAACCGATGGGCCAAGGCGGGGGTCTGGGTCCGGGTCTTCGAAACGCTTGCCGAAAGGTCGCCCGACAGCATGCAGTTCATCGACAGCTCGATCATCCGCGCCCATCAGCAGGCGGCGGCACGAAAAGGGGGGCAGATCACACCCTTGGCCGTTCTCGTGGCGGATTGAGCACCAGGATCAATGCCATGGTCGACCATCGCGGCTTGCCGCCGGCGATCACGCTGCCGTCGGGGCAGGCCTCGGACAAGGCCGCCGTGGCGGAGTTGCTGGCCGCCCATCCCGCGCCGGGCGACGTCGTGGCCGACCGCGGATATGACGCCAGGGCCGTTCTGGACCTGATCGCGGCGCGGGGCGGGCGCGGCCACATCCCGACGCAGCGCGACCGCAAGGTGAAACGCTCCGTCGATCCCGAACGCTATCGGCAGCGCAACCTGGTCGAGCGGTTCTTCAACAAGCTCAAACACGTCCGCAAGATCGCCACCCGCTACGAGAAATCCGCCCGAAACTACCTCGCCGCCATCCTCATCGCCTGCGCCCGTCTCTCGGCAAGACATCATGAGTCCGCGTCCTAGACGGCCGGGGGGGAAGGCGCGGAGGGTTTGGCACCCCTGCGGTCGGGAGAGCGAGCTGCGCCCTAGGAGCTCAGCGCCAGGTCACTCCCGCTCCCGCCACGGAAGGGCGATTGCGCGGCGAGGGCCGAGGCGCCATAGTGGCGGCGGGCAAGACAGGAGAGACCTCCGACCGTTTCCGGGGGACGACGGCGCGGAGCCGTCGCGGAAAGCGGTATCATGGAGGTGCAGCGGACCGACCGTGCGGCGCGCCGTGTGCATTATCGCGTCTATGGCCGTGGTGGCATGCGCCGGCGCGGTTGCCTTCCTGCCGACCCTCAAGCCAGAGGCCCCGGCCGCCATCGCCCTGGTGATGACCCTGGTCGTCCTCGCCCTTGCCGGACGCGACCTGCTTGCACGGCCGCGTGCGGGGTTCTGGCTCATCCTGGCGGCTGCCCTGCTTCTTGCTCCGGCGACGTTCTTCGCCCGCAGCTTCGGGCGCGTGGACATGTTTGCGATCGCGTTCCACGCCGCAAAGGGCATCGAAGGCGCCTCGCTCTCTGGCCTCGAGACGGAGCTGTTGACCGCGGCGACGGTCGTTGTCCTGGCGGGGTTTGCGGCCCATGCGCTGAGCCGTTTCTCGCGGCTGGCCGAGCGCGTCCTTCCCGTGGTCGCGCTCGCGCTCGTGCTTGCCAACCCCTTCGCCCGGTTCCTCGTCGTCCGATTTGCGCTGGCGCAGCCGGATGTGTCGTTGGCCGAGGCGCTCGTCACCCCGGACATCGCCGCGCCTCCGCATCCGGCGCCCGATCTCGTCATCGTCTACCTCGAAGGCGTCGATCGCCAGTTCGCCGACGAGGAGGTCTGGGGAGACATCTATGCACCTCTGAACGCGCTTGCGGCGCGCGGGATTTCGTTCACGCAGGTCGGGCAGATCGAGGGAACCGGCTGGAGCGTGGCAGGCATGGTCGCGACGCAGTGCGGCGTGCCGCTCCTGCCCGACGGATTTCTTCACATGAAGAACCTGGAGGCGGCGGAGCATTTCCTGCCGTCGGTCGTCTGCCTGGGAGACGTGCTCGAGGCGGCGGGATACGACCTGGCCTTCGTCGTGGGGGCCGAGATCGGCTTCGGCGGGACGCGGCAGTTCTACGCGGACCATGGCTTCGCAACGCTGACCGGCTCCGAGGAGCTGCACACGCTTGTCGCGAGGGAGCGGGTCGATCGCGGCAGGGTCGGCTGGATGATCGAGGACGCGCTCGTCCTCGAGGCCGCGTCCGAGCAGGCAAGGCGCCTGATGGCGTCGGACCGTCCATTCGCCCTCGTGGTCGAGACGAGCGGGCCGCACGGGAACCACGGCGTGCTGTCGGGCGAATGCTCGGACAGCGGCTTCGCCGAAGCCTCGGGGGACGTCGGCAGGGTGGTCGGCTGCACCGTGGGTCATGCCGTCGAGTTCGTCCTCGACCTCGCCGAACGGCACCTTGCCATGGACCGCGGGCGCGACCTGCGGATCGTCGTCCTATCGGATCATCTCAACCACGGGGTCGATCTGCCGCAGCCCCTGCCAGGGTTGCGGGGCGCGAACACGGTCATCTTCGTGGACGGGCGCGATGAGCCGCTGGAGATCGATCGGGCGGGCGCAATGGTGGATGTCTATCCGACCATGCTCGAATGGCTCGGTTTCGCTGATGCCCCTGCGTCCGCGGGCATCGGCAGATCGCTGCTCTCGCCTTCGGAAACCTTCGTCGAGTCGCTCGGAAAGGAACGTCTCGACGAGGTTCTCATTGCTGATGGGCCGCTGGCCGCTGCGATCTGGCGGCGCAGCTCGCCCGGGCTCTGATCGCTACCGCCCTGGCCTCAGGCCCGGTGCGCGCCCTCGGCGAGGCCCTTCACGAAGGCGAGGATCTCGGGCACGGGGCGGCCCTCCTCGACCATCTTGACGATGGCCGAGCCGACCACCGCTCCGTCGGCGACGCGCGCGATGGCCTCGGCCGCCTCGGGCGTGCGGATGCCGAAGCCCACGACAAGCGGCAGGTCGGTCTGGCGCTTGATCCGGGCGACCTCGGGGGCGACCTCGGCCGCCTGGGCGGCCGCCGCGCCGGTGATGCCGGTGATCGACACGTAGTAGACGAACCCGCTGGTGTTCTGGAGCACCTTCGGCAGACGCCGGTCGTCGGTCGTGGGTGTGGCGAGACGGATGAAGTTCAGCCCCGCGTCCCGCGCCGGGATGCAGAGTTCCTCATCCTCCTCGGGCGGCAGGTCCACGACGATCAGCCCGTCGATCCCGGCGGCCTTCGCCTCCTTCAGGAAACGGTCCACGCCGCGCGAGAAGATGGGGTTGTAGTAGCCCATCATCACGACCGGCGTCTCGCGGTCGGCCTTGCGGAACTCGGCCACCATGTCGAGCGTCTTCTGCAGCGTCTGCCCGCCTTCCAGGGCGCGCTGGCCTGCGAGCTGGATCGTCGGGCCGTCGGCCATCGGGTCGGTGAAGGGCATCCCGAGCTCGATGATGTCCACCCCCGCGGCGGGCAGGCCCTTCACGAGCTCGAGCGAGGTGGCGTAGTCGGGATCGCCCGCCATGACATAGGCGACGAAGGCCTTGCGGCCCTGCGCCCTCAGCGCGGCGAACCTCGCGTCGATGCGGCTCATCCTGCCCTCCCCCTCGCGTCCGGCCCCTGTTGCCGGAGCGGACGGTGGAAATCAAGCGGGCTCGGCGGCCGCGTCTGCGGGGGTCTCGGCCGCAATCATCCAGTCGGTGCCGAAGCGGTCGCGGCAGCGGCCGAAGCCGGGCGACCAGAACGTCGGCGCGAAGGGCATCAGCACCTCGCCGCCCTTGGCCAGGCGGCCGAACACCCGCCGGGCCCGCTCGAGATCATCGAACCCCTTGTAGAGGCTGACGCCGGACGCCCCGGGGGCCCCCGGCTGCATCGAGTCGGACGCCATCAGCAGCGTGTCCCCCGCGCGCATGGATGCGTTCATCACGAGGTGCTCGCGCCCTTCGGGCACCTCGCCCTCGCCGGGGGGCAGGTCGGCGTAGCGCAGCATCCCCTCGACCGCGCCGCCGAACACCTCGGCGTAGAACTCGAGCGCCTCCTCGCAGGTGCCGTCGAAGAAGAGGTATGGAATGAGGGTCATCGGCAGTCCTCCCGCCGGAAGCCTACCCGAGGCGGACCCGGCCGCGAACCCCTTCTTGCGCCTGTGGCCGCGCCGCCCTAGAAGCGCGGGCGCCTTCAGATCGGAGCGGACGGGATGGGCTTCAGGACAGGGATCGTCGGGCTGCCGAACGTGGGCAAGTCCACGCTCTTCAACGCGCTGACGCGGACCGCCGCGGCGCAGGCGGCGAACTTCCCGTTCTGCACGATCGAGCCGAACGTGGGCGAGGTGGCCGTGCCCGACCCCCGGCTCGACCGGCTGGCGGAGATCGCGAAGTCGAAGCAGGTGATCCCGGCGCGGATGACCTTCGTGGACATCGCCGGCCTGGTGAAGGGCGCCTCGAGGGGCGAGGGGCTCGGCAACCAGTTCCTCGCCAACATCCGCGAGTGCGACGCGATCGCCCACGTCGTGCGCTGCTTCGAGGACGGCGACGTTACCCATGTGGAGGGGCGTGTCGACCCGCTTTCGGACATCGAGACGATCGAGACGGAACTGATGATCGCCGACCTCGAGTCGATCGAGCGGCGCCTCTCCGGCCTCGCCCGCAAGGTGAAGGGCGGCGACAAGGAGGCGCTGGCGCAGGAGCGCCTGCTGCTGGCGGCGAAGGCCGCGCTCGAGGCCGGGCGTCCGGCCCGCACAGTCGCCGTGTCCGACGAGGACCGCAGGGTCTGGTCCGGCCTCCAGCTCCTGACCCAGAAGCCGGTGCTCTACGTCTGCAACGTCGGCGAGGACGAGGCCGCGACCGGCAACGCCCATTCCGCGAAAGTCGCCGAGAAGGCGGCCGCGGAGGGGGCCGCCGCGGTGGTGATCTCGGCGAAGATCGAGGAGGAGATCGCCCAGCTCGACCCCGCCGAGCAGAAGGAATTCCTCGCCACGCTCGGCCTCAAGGAGGCCGGGCTCGACCGCCTGATCCGGGCGGGCTACGGGCTGCTCGGGCTCCAGACCTACTTCACCGCCGGTCCGAAGGAGACCCGCGCCTGGACGATCCCGAAGGGCACCCTCGCGCCGCAGGCGGCGGGCGTGATCCACGGCGACTTCGAGCGCGGCTTCATCCGCGCCGAGACCATCTCCTACGACGACTACGTGGCCTTCGGCGGCGAGGCGGGCGCGCGCGAGGCCGGCAGGCTGCGCGTCGAGGGCAAGACCTACGAGGTGCAGGACGGCGACGTGCTCCACTTCCTGTTCAACGCCTGAGGCCGCGGGAAGGGCACCCTTTGGCCCTTGTGGCGTGAGGGCCCTGCCGCTAAACGGATCGGCGGAGACGTGGCCGAGTGGTCGAAGGCACACCCCTGCTAAGGGTGCAGACGGGAAACCGTCTCGAGGGTTCGAATCCCTTCGTCTCCGCCATCATCCCCGTTGCGAACACGGACAGGCGCCCCGAGTGACGCGGAAATCGTCGTGTTTTCAAAGGGCTTTGCCTCCCCCGTGCGAACCTCTGAGACTGCGCGCCTGGCCCGTTCCGGGCTCTGAGCGGCGCTCCGTCTCTGTTCGGGCGAACCTCGCCGAATTCGGTTCGGTGGGAATTTTCCTCGCCTTTCCAATGTCCTGAGTTTCGAACCTGCCAAAACTTCGGCCCCCCGTGTCCATCGCCTTCGAGCGGAACGGAGCCGCGACTTGCGAGAGGCGCAGCCTTTGGGTGCGCTGGCCGAACGGCGCGTAGCGGTGGCGGTGTTTCGGTTTTGGCAATGTGCGGAGATGAGCGCCAGTTTTCTCGCAGCTCCTCTCTTCGACGCGCGACAGACGACGAGCGCTTAGCAAACAAGGCTGGCTACCTCTCGTGGACTTCCATGGGTCTGAAATTTTCTACTCTTGCATCTTACCCAAATGTTATATATTTACGCAACATGAAACACCCGGCCCAAAGCTTCGGCGCCCATCTGCGCAGCTTGCGCGAGGCGAAGGCGCAGGCCGATCCGGCTTTTTCGCTCCGGCAGTTGGCGCAGCGGTGCGGGGTAACGCCGCCCTATCTGTCGCGCCTGGAACGTGACGAGGTCGCTCCGCCGAGTGAAGAGGTGCTGCGCCTGCTGGCTGCTGAACTGGGAGAGGACACAGACGTGATGCTTGCGCTCGGCGGCAAGATCTCGGCCGACCTGCGCGCGGCGATCCTCGCAAGGCCAAAGCTGTTTGCGGAACTTATCCGCAGTTTGAAGGACATGCCCGATCATGCCGTCCTGCGCCTTGTGCGCGAGGTTCGGGACGGTGGCTGGTGAAGAGAGCAGGAGAGCATCCATGCCCACACTCGAAAACAACGCCCTTGTCTTCCGCTTTCCCGAGGTCGATCCGGCGGCGCGGTTTTCCATCGACTTCCAGCGCACGCTGCGCATCCCCGACAGCGACCGTGACTATCCCTTGCCGCCGGGCTTCGGACGGTTCCCTCTGCGCCATGTCGAGGACTATGCGTCCTTGCCGGCCCATACGCGCCACCGTGGCGGGGTGATCCTGCCCATCTGGCAGGCCGAAGCGCTGTGGCTGAATTTCGGCGGCGGATGGGAAAGCGACCTTCCGGTCGCGGTGAAGGTCGCGGCGGGCAAGATCAATGCCGTGACCGGAGAGACCTGGACTGCGCCGCTGAACCGCAATCCGCAGGACTACATGGTCTGGCCCGAGCAGCCGTGGCTCGACGGGTTTGCCATCGAACCTGGCGTGATCCGCCAATTCGTCGCCATGCCGCTGGGCGAAGGCTACTCTGTCGAGGAGCAGCTGACGGACGAGGCGGAATGGGGCGGACTGCAGATCTCCGTCACGCCAATGCGCAAGGAGGTATGGGAGCGCCTGAAGGCGCGACAACCAGATCGCCTTATGGCAATGCTTCCTTGTCGGACAGCCGATCCAAGCGCTGACATGGGCCTCGGTGCGGGCGGACGTATGCGGCAATCAATCGAGCGTGACCCCTACACTTTCGAGGACTGGGACCAGCGCTTGACACAACGGGTCTTTGTCACGCTCTGGCATGCAAGCCGCTGGCGCGCGCTGACCGGAGAGCCGGTGCCGACCAAACCGCCCTCGGCGCAGGACTACGCCCGCGCTGGCCTGCCGTGGTTCCAGCATTATGGCCGGGGAGCCGAACTGCCGCCGGGATCTGATCGCCTTGCAAGGGTGAAATCCGTGAGTGCGCTGCACGAAGAAAAAACGGGTGCGGCCTTGCACGGCTCGGATGATGTTGCGACGCCAAAGCCGGTCCGGCTGGGGCCGGGCGCGAAAGGTCCGCGCGAGGTCAAGCCCGGGCTCGATTGGTAGAAGACAACTTGCGGCAGTTGCGAGGCGGGGAGCAATCTTGTGCTCTCCGCGCGGCATGGTCCTTCGCCGAGATCGAGTGGACAATGACCGCGATCGCGTGATGGCCTTCTCTGGCCAGCTGTGACGCCAGATGCCACGCCGGAGTCCCCGGACGAATACCCCACGGGATTTGTGCAACAGCGCCGGGCACGGCTTGAAGCCCTCTGGAGGTTCGTCCGAAATCCCCTGGGAACGCCTTCGCCGAACGGCGCCCAGCTCCAGAGTCCGCGAACGGGTTTACCGGCCGGTGTAGGAATCTGCCCTTCTGTGCTGACCTTCCAGCCGTTGGCCCGGGTTCGGATGGAGCCGGTGTCGTGCGGCGAGTTCGGAGATGACGTTCGGGTTCGCGGGTCTCACCCTCGATCTTGCGCGGGGGCGGGTGATTGATGGCGGGACGGATGTCGTGCTGCCGCCGAAGTCCTTTGCATTGCTGTCGTACCGGGTGCGCGAAAGTGGCCGGGTTGTCGCCAAGGACGAACTGATGTCCGCGCTCTGGCCCGATGTGACCGTCACCGAGGATTCGCTGACCCAGTGCGGGCACGAGGTGCGGCGGGCGCTGTGACCCGTAGCGGCAGGGTTCCTGCGGACGGTGCCACGGCGTGGGTATCTGTTCGAGGCGCTGCCGGACGCTCGTGCATCGCAGTCGGCCGCGAGTGTCGGACCTCCACACGTGTCTGGCACCGGTGCAGCCGATCCGCCTACTTGCAGAATCTACCCCTAACTTGCGCCGCGACGGCATCGTCGTCCTGCCTTTCACCCTGACCTCGGAAGGCCCCGCCGAAACGCAGTTCCTAGGCGATTTGGCCCATGACGTGATCAGCCGCCTTGCCCGAAGATGCCATGGCGATGATGACGAAGGCGGGGTCTCGCATCGGACTTGGATGAGCCCCGTCAGGCGTCGGTGAGGGCAACCCCGCGCTGCTTGCCGGTCCTGTTCTGGGTTCGCGGCGGCTGGTCCGGCTGTCAGGGCGCCGCCGCGTCCACCGCACGGGTTCGCATATCAATGCAAATGGGCACGCCGAGATGCGGCACGCCCCTCCGCGGTGCTTCAGCCCGGGTTCGGGACGTTCCGCTGCCGCACGATCAGCTCTGGCTGCAAGCCCGGCAGCCGGCCGTTGCGGCCGCGGGCAACGACGCGGTGCTTGGCGACCTCCGGCGCCGCTTCTGAGCGCCGGAAGCGCAAACCGGAAGTTTCCGGCTCGATGAGCCGGTACCTCGTGCGCGGCACCGGCTAAGTGGCCGATCGCGCCGGCCTTCGGACAATCGCGAGCGGGTCGTCCCGTGACCGCTGGCCGGCCGCGGGCGGCTTCGGCAGCGCGGGAGAACGGATGAGAGCAGCCAACGGAGTGCGATTCCTGCTGACATCGAACGATCTCGATGCTATTTGGGTCCGGTACGATCAGGAACATACTTTTTCATTCAGAATCATGGTTTTAGGCGCGGCTAGGCGCGCGGCAGAACCTATTGCGGGTGAAGGCAGCAAGACCTCGGACTGCAGGGATGACCGACCGATGAACAGGCAACAGCAGATCAACATCTGGTACTGGATTGCCGCATTCCTGTTCCTGATGCTGTTCCAGTCGTGGTGGCAGGGGGCAAGCGTCACCGAGCGCATCCCGTATTCGCAGTTTCTCCGGCTTCTCGAGGAGAACCGCATCGCCGAAGTCCAGGTCGAGACCGAGCGGATCTTCGGCCGATACAAGGAACCCCGGGACGGCGCCGAATACTTCGTCACCAACATCGTCCCCGAGGATCTGACCCGCCGGCTTGAACAGTCGGACGCCGCCTATGACGGGACGGTGACCAACACCTTCCTGAACACGCTTCTCTCCTGGGTCGTTCCGGTGGTGGTGCTGTTCGCGCTGTGGTCGTTCTTCTTCCGCCGCTTTGCCGAAAGGCAGGGCTTCGGCGGCATGATGACGGTCGGCAAGTCGAAGGCGAAGATCTATGTCGAGAAGGACACGGGCGTCACCTTCGACGATGTCGCCGGCATCGACGAGGCGAAGGCCGAACTGCAGGAGATCGTCAGCTTCCTGAAGGAGCCGCAGAAATACGGCCGGCTGGGCGCGCGCATCCCCAAGGGCATCCTGCTGGTGGGCCCGCCCGGCACCGGCAAGACGCTGGTCGCCCGCGCCATCGCCGGCGAGGCGGGGGTGCCCTTCTTCTCGATCTCGGGCTCGGAATTCGTCGAGATGTTCGTGGGTGTGGGTGCGGCGCGGGTGCGCGACCTGTTCGAGCAGGCGCGCAAGGCCGCCCCCTGCATCATCTTCATCGACGAGCTCGACGCGCTTGGCAAGAAGCGCGGCGTGGGTGCCTTCGGCGGCGGGCATGACGAGAAGGAGCAGACGCTGAACCAGCTTCTGACCGAGCTTGACGGGTTTGACCCTCGCGAGGGGATCGTGCTGCTGGCGGCGACCAACCGGCCCGAGATCCTCGACCCTGCGCTTCTGCGCGCCGGCCGCTTCGACCGGCAGGTGGTGGTCGACCGGCCCGACAAGGGGGGCCGAGCGGCGATCCTGAAGGTGCATCTGAAGAAGGTGAAGCACGAGGGTCTGGACGTGGACCAGATCGCGGCGCTGACGGCGGGCTTCTCGGGGGCGGAACTGGCGAACCTCGTCAACGAGGCGGCGATCCAGGCCACCCGGCGGGGGGCCGAGGCCGTCACGATGCAGGACGTGACCGCCGCCATCGAACGGATCGTGGCGGGGCTGGAGCGCAAGGGGCGGCTTCTGAACCCGAAGGAGCGTGAGGCCGTGGCCTGGCACGAGATGGGCCATGCACTCGCGGCCGCCTCGCTGCCCGGTGCCGATCCCGTGCACAAGGTGTCGATCATTCCGCGCTCGATCGGCGCCCTGGGCTACACGATGACCCGGCCCACCGAGGACCGCTTCCTGATCACCCGGGCCGATCTGGAAAACCGCATGGTGGTGCTGCTCGCGGGCCGTGCGGCCGAGGATCTCGTTCTGGGCGAGATCTCCACCGGTGCCGCGGACGACCTTGCCCGCGTGACCGACATCGCCCGGCAGATCGTCACCCGCTTCGGGATGCATCCCCAGCTGGGCCAGGCGGTGCTGGAGGCGCAGCGGGCGAGCTTCCTGGGCGAGGACGGTGCGCCGGGCCTGACGGCGCGCGACTATTCCGAGGCCACCGCGCGCGAGGTGGATCTGGCCGTGCGCGAGCTGATCGACCGGGCCTACGAGCGGGCGAAGCAGGTGCTGACCGACCGCCGCGCCGACCTCGAGGCGGGCACGCGGCTGCTTCTGGAACGCGAGACGATCACGCCCGAGGATTTCCCGGCGCTTCGGCCGGCAGCGCTCGCGGCGGAATAGCGCGATGTCGATCCGGTCGGACTGGAAGGCCTTCCTCGACCGCTGGGCCGTTCTGACGCTGTATCAGCGGTTCGAACAGGCCGTGACGCTGGCGCTGTCGCTGCTGCTGGTCGTCGTCATCCTGGCGGCGATGTGGAACCTGTTCCTGCGGGTGATGGTCGGGCTGGTCCTTGAAGGCTCGCTCGACCCGACCGACCATCAGGTGTTCCAGTCGGTGTTCGGCGCGATCTTCACCGTGATCATTGCGCTCGAGTTCAAGCGGTCGATCGTCGTTTCGGTCGAAAGCCACGACACGGTGTTCCATGTCCGCACCGTCGTGCTGGTGGCGCTGCTCGCGCTTCTGCGCAAGTTCATCATCCTCGACCTCGACCAGACCGGCGCGGCGACCATCGCCGCCCTTGCCTTCGCCACGCTGGCGCTGGGCGGCATCTACTGGATGATCCGCCGGCAGGACGAAGGGCGCGCAGCGGAGCGTGCCCTTGTTGCAGATCAAGGCTCGGAAGGCGGGACGCGTCCAGAACGGCGCGAAGGACGCAAGACCTGACGGAGGGAACGCATGCAAGGCAAATGCGACATCTGCGGGCGGCCGGCGACGGTGCGGGTCCGCGCTTCGGTCAACGGGCGCACGCAGAACCTGGAACTCTGCGACGAGCACTACCGCGAGACGCTGCGCCGGCAGGGCCGGACGGCCTCGCCGCTCGAATCGCTCTTCGGCCGGCGCGGCAGCCTGTTCGAGGAATTCTTCGGCGACCAGCCCTTCCGCAGCCTGATGGAGGATGCAGGCTTCGATCTGCCTCCCTTGGGGGCTGCGGCCGGCGATGGGGGCGATGACGAGGTGGTGGATGCCACATTCGGCGACGAGGCCCCGCGTGCCCGCAGCACGCGCCGTCAGGGGGGCGGCTTTGCCAGCAAGATCAGCGAACAGGCCGAGAAGCTGTTGCAGGAGGCCGCCCGCCATGCCGCCGACATGGGCCGGTCCGAGGTGGACACCGAACACCTTCTGCTGGCGCTGACCGGATCCGAGGTCGTGCGCACCGTGCTCGATCAGTTCAAGATCTCGGTGGATCAGCTGAAGTCCCAGATCGAGGCCGAGGCGAAGCGCGGCGAGAAACCGCACGAGGGCGAGATCGGCGTCAGCCCGCGGGTGAAGGATGCGCTCAGCCGCGCCTTCGGGGCTTCGACCGACCTCGGCCATTCCTATGTCGGCCCCGAACACCTGCTGATCGGCCTGGCCGAAGAGGGCGAGGGCCTTGCGGCCAACATGCTGAGGAAGCTGGGCCTGACGCCGCAGGCGCTGCGCCAGCAGGTCGCCCGCGTGGTGGGCAAGTCGGGCGCCGAGGACGGCAGGGCCGAGGCGCCGACCAACACACCGGAGCTCGACAAGTATTCGCGCGACCTGACCCGGATGGCACGCGACGGCAAGCTCGACCCGGTGATCGGCCGCGCGGCCGAGATCGAGACCACGATCGAGATCCTCGCCCGGCGCAAGAAGAACAACCCCGTGCTGATCGGCGAACCCGGCGTGGGCAAGACGGCCATCGTCGAGGGGCTTGCGCAGCGCATCGTCGAGGGCAGCGTTCCGGAAGCGATCCGCGGCAAGCGTCTGGTGGAGCTGAACATCAACTCGATGGTCGCGGGGTCGAAATACCGCGGCGAGTTCGAGGAGCGGGTGCAGAAGATCCTCAAGGAGGTGACGGATCACCAGGGCGAGATGATCCTGTTCATCGACGAGCTGCACACCATTGTCGGCGCCGGCCAGGGCGGCGGCGAGGGCGGGCTCGACATCGCCAACGTGTTCAAGCCGATGCTGGCGCGGGGCGAGCTGAACCTGATCGGCGCGACGACGCTGAACGAATACCAGAAGCACATCGAGAAGGACGCGGCCCTCGAACGCCGCTTCCAGCCGGTGATGGTGCCGGAGCCGACCGTGGCCCAGGCGATCATGATCCTGCGCGGCCTGCGCGACACCTTCGAGGCGCACCACAAGGTCACGATCACCGACGAGGCCATCGTGGCGGCGGCGGAACTCTCCGACCGCTACATCCAGGGCCGCTTCCTGCCCGACAAGGCGATCGACCTGATCGACCAGGCCGCGGCGCGGGTGAAGCTGTCGGCCACCGCCCGCCCCGTCGAGGTGCAGGAGATCGAGGCCGAACTGCACCAGCTCCGGCGCGAGCAGGACTATGCCGCAGCCCGCAAGAACTATGACAAGGCCGCCGAGATCGGGAAGCAGATCGAGGCGAAGGAAGCGACGCTGAAGGAGCTGACCGAGGCCTGGGAAAAGGCGCGTGCCACCGGGACGGCCGAGGTGCTGGCGACCCATGTCGCGCAGATCGTCTCGAAGCTGACCGGCATCCCGGTCGATGAACTGACCGAGGAGGAACGCGCCAAGCTTCTGAAGATGGAAGAGCGCCTCCACGAACGGGTCATCGGCCAGGAAGAGGCGATCCGGGCCGTATCCGACGCGGTCCGGCTGGCGCGCGCGGGGCTGCGCGAGGGCTCGAAACCCGTCGCCACCTTCCTCTTCCTCGGTCCGACCGGCGTCGGCAAGACCGAACTCGCCAAGGCGCTGGCCGAGGTCGTCTATGGCGACGAGGATGCGATGATCCGCATCGACATGTCGGAATACATGGAGAAGCACACCGTCGCCCGGCTGATCGGCGCGCCGCCCGGCTATGTGGGCTATGACGAGGGCGGACAGCTGACCGAGAAGGTGCGCCGCAAGCCCTATTCGGTGATCCTTCTGGACGAGATCGAGAAGGCGCATCCCGATGTCTACAACGTGCTTCTTCAGGTCTTCGACGACGGGCGCCTCACCGACGGCAAGGGCCGGGTGGTGGATTTCACCAACACCATCATCATCGCCACGTCGAACCTCGGCGCCGACCGGATCCAGAAGCGGCTTCTCCTGCGCGGCACGGCGGCCGAGCAGCCCGAGAAGCTGAAGGCCGAGCTGATGGAAGTGCTGCGCGGCCATTTCCGGCCCGAGTTCCTGAACCGGCTGGACGACATCATCGTCTTCCACAGCCTGGCCAGGGACGAGATCCGGCAGATCGTGATGCTGCAGCTTGGCCGGGTGAGGCGCACGGCGCAGGCGCAGGGCGTGCAGGTCATCTTCGACGACAGCCTGATCGACATGCTCGCGGCCGAAGGCTTCCGTCCCGAATACGGCGCGCGCGAACTGAAGCGCCAGATCCGCAGCCTGGTCGAGACGCGGCTTGCCCGCGCCATGCTGGGCGGCGAGGTGGCGCAGGGCGATCAGGTGCGGATCAGCTGGGACAAGGCGGCCGAGCAGGTTCGGATCGAGCCGGTGACGACCGCAAGACCGGCGCAGGGTGCTCCCGAAAACCCGTCTTCGGGCGCGGAACCTCAAGCCGGTGCCTGAAGGATCGACGGCGGTGGCGGAGGCCCCCGCCGTTCTGCAAACACATGAAAACGATAAGGAAATTCGGTCTGCCAGCCTCTTGAAATCAGGGCGGCCCCTCCCTTCATCTGGGGCGAACGCCCGACAGGGGTTTACGCGAGACGATGGGTCTGGCCCATGCGGCAGGCCACCGGCGACGCCGGTCCGGGGCCCGCGCGGCGACGTCCGATACCAGAGCAGGGTGCCTTGGGTGCGCCTGTCCCGTCCTTCGTGTCCGCCTTCCGGGCGTCGAGAAGGAGGTGACCATGCTCTACAGGACCACACTCTACCCCGCCGATCCCTTTGCGCTGATGCGGCGGCTGTCCGAGGATCTGGACAGCGCCTTCGGCGCGCCGCGCCCCTTCCCGGCGCTGAACGTCTGGCAGAATGACGAGGCCGCGGCGATCACCGCCGAACTGCCCGGCGTCGAACCCGCCGACATCGACATCCAGGTGAAGGACAACGTGCTGACGCTCTCGGGCGAGCGAAAGGCGCCCGAACTGCCCGAGGGCGCCAGCTGGCACCGCCGCGAGCGGGCCTTCGGCCGGTTCACCAGGGCGATCCGGCTGCCCTTCCGTGTCGATCCCGAGAAGGTCGAGGCTCGCTTTGCCGATGGCGTGCTGCGCATTGCCGTGGGCCGCCCGGAAGAGGACAAGCCCCGCCGCATCGAGATCAAGGCCGCCTGAGACAGGAGGACGAGACATGACCACCGAAGTCACCACGGCTCCCGAACGGACCCCGGCCGAAGCCGCGGCCGAAACCACCCGCAACCGCCCGGTCTGGCGCCCGCTGGCCGACATCGTCGAGACGCGGGACGGCGTGACGCTGATGCTCGAACTGCCCGGCGTGGCGGCCGATGACGTGGACATCGCTCTGGAAAGGCGGGTGCTGACCATCCGCGCCCGGTCGCGTGATGCCGGGCCCGACAAGCTGCGCCTCGTCCATGCCGAGTATGAGCCGGGCGATTACGAACGTGCCTTCACCCTGTCCGAGGATTTCGATGCCGAGCGCATCGAGGCAGAGATGCGCAATGGCGTGCTGACCCTGCGCCTGCCGCGCAGCGAAGCCGCCCGGCCGAGGACGATCAAGGTCAGGGCCGCCTGAGTTGGGAAAGGAGGAATAGGATGAAGATCAAGGATCTGATCCCCTGGGCGCGCAAGGACGAGCCCGCCCGCCCCGAGACGCATGACAACCCCATCGCCGTCCTGCAACGCGAGATGAACCAGGTCTTCGAAGGCTTCTGGAACCGCTTCGGCAAGTCCTTCGGTGACCTCGACTGGCCCTGGGGCCATTCCGAGGCGAAGTCGGACGTGGTGCAGACCGACAATGCGATCGAAATCTCGATCGAGCTGCCCGGCATGAGCATGGAGGATGTCGAGGTCACCGTGACCGACGACCTGCTGACCGTGAAGGGCGAGAAGAAGATCGAGCGGCAGGAGGAGAAGAAGGGCTATTACCTCTCCGAACGCAGTTATGGCGCGATCTGGCGCACGATCCCGCTGCCGCCCGGAGCCGACGGATCGAAGGCCGAGGCAACCTTCAAGAATGGGGTGCTGACCGTGCGCCTTCCGCAGACGCCCGAGGCACAGGCGAAGGTCAAGCATATCGAGGTCAAGGCCGGCTGATGCCGCCCGAGGGCGGGGCGCCGCCCGGCGCCCCGCCGTTTGCTCGGCCAAGTGTCCCGCGGGAACACCGCGGGCAAGCTCATGCATCTCGCGAGCGTCGCCGCCGCAGGACCGATCGCCGGACACACCGGGTGCGACGCACCCTTTCCGCCATGATCGCTGTTGCGAACACGGAAAGGTGCCCGTGACGGCCCGGAGATGTCCGTGTCTTCAAAGGGCCCTGCCTTCCCACGCGAACATCCGAGATTTCGCCCCCGGTTTCCATCGCCTTGAAGGGGAACAGAGCCGCAAGACGCCGGGGCCGCAGGGGTAGGGTGGGCTGGCCGGGCGGCGCGCGGCGGCGGCGGTCGCCGGCGTCCTGCATCTCGCAACCCTGACCGGTTCGGCGGCCCGTCTGCCCCTTCTCATCACGCTGAGGGAAGTCCTCTGCCCTCACCCTCCGGCGGACCCGGCATGGTCCGGGCACGGGCGACGCCCCTCAAATCAGGTCGCCAGGACCGATGGGAGCTGGCGCAAATGGAGAGATTTTCAGAACAAATTTCTGGCCGATCCCGCAGCACATTAAGGTCGCGCCGAGGATTGTGAACCGCCACTGAGGGTGAACCCATGACAGAAGACATGCTGCACGTGATGGAATGGCACAACGGGGACAAGGAGTATTCGCCCTTCTCCGACGCCGAGATGAAGCGCCGTCAGGACGATGTGCGCGGCTGGATGGCCAAGAACAACGTCGATGCCGCGCTGTTCACCAGCTATCACTGCATCAACTACTACTCGGGCTGGCTCTACTGCTACTTCGGCCGCAAGTACGGGATGGTGATCACGCAGGACAATGCGACCACCATTTCGGCCGGGATCGACGGCGGCCAGCCCTGGCGGCGGACCTTCGGCAACAACATCACCTACACCGACTGGCGGCGCGACAACTTCTACCGCGCGGTGCGCCAGCTGACCCCCGGCGTCAAGCGGCTGGGGATCGAGTTCGACCATGTCAGCCTCGACTACCGCCAGGCTCTGGAAGCCGCCCTGCCGGGGGTGGAGTTCGTGGATGTGTCCCAGCCCTCGATGTGGATGCGCACCATCAAGTCAGCCGAGGAACAGAAGCTGATCCGCACAGGCGCACGCATCGCCGACGTGGGCGGCTGGGCGGTTGCGAAGGCAGTCAAGGCGGGCGTGCCGGAGCACGAGGTCGCCATCGCCGGCACCAACGCGATGATCCGCGAGATCGCCAACTCCTTCCCCTTCGTCGAGCTGATGGACACCTGGACCTGGTTCCAGTCGGGCATCAACACCGACGGCGCGCACAACCCGGTGACGAACAAGAAGATCAAGTCGGGCGAGATCCTGTCGCTCAACACCTTCCCGATGATCTTCGGCTACTACACCGCGCTGGAGCGGACGCTGTTCTGCGACCATGTCGATGACGCAAGCCTCGACATCTGGGAGAAGAACGTCGCCGTCCACCGCCGGGGCCTGGAACTCATCAGGCCCGGCGCCAAGTGCAACGAGATCGCGCTGGAACTGAACGACATGTACCGCCAGTGGGATCTCCTGAAATACCGCAGCTTCGGCTACGGCCATTCCTTCGGCGTCCTGTCGCACTACTACGGCCGCGAGGCGGGCGTCGAACTGCGCGAGGACATCGAGACGGAGCTGAAGCCCGGCATGGTCGTGTCGATGGAGCCGATGGTCATGCTGCCCGAGGGGATGCCCGGTGCCGGCGGCTACCGCGAGCACGACATCCTGATCGTGACCGAGACCGGCGCCGAGAACATCACCGGCTTCCCCTTCGGCCCCGAGCACAACATCATCAGGAACTGATCCCGGAGCGGATCAGCGCAACGGGGGCCGGAGCGATCCGGCCCCCTTTCCGTTCGCGCCTCGTCCATGACGGCCAAAAGAAAAGGGGGGCCGAAGCCCCCCGCAGTCGTCAGGAAGACGAAGGTTCAGCCGAACTCGGCCCGCAGGGCATCCACGATACCCTTCGTGCAGACCTCGAGCAGGATGTGGCCCTTCTCGACCGAAGCCGCCTTCGGCGAGGAGAGCGTGCCCGAGGGGGGCGTCCATTCCGGCTTGACCGGGTAGACGTCGTAGGGCGGGAAGGTCGCCGGGGGATGGTCCACCGCCCGGTCGAGATGGACGTGTTCGGGGTGCAGCGCCAGCATCAGCGAGGTTTCCAGCACCCCGCCGTGCTCCACGTCCCAGCCGGGGAAGCCGTCGGGATAAAGCTTCGCGATCGCCTCCTTGTGGACGAAGTCCCAGTAGGACAGGACCACCACCTTCAGGTCGGTGATCCCGTCCCAGCGCAGCTCGCGGAGCGCAAGGTCGATGCCTTCGACGATGAACCAGGAATTCTCGAAATGCCCGTTGACGAGGCAGATCCTGCGCACGCCGTGGCGGGCGAACTCCTTGACCACGTCGCGCAAGGCCGCAACCAGCGTGGCGCCGTCCAGACTGGTCGTCCCCGGAAGGTGGTTCCCGCCGCCCGACTTCTGGTGCGACTTGTAGCCGTAGGTGAAGGGCGGGGCGACCAGCGCGCCGATCTCAAGCGCGACGCGGCGGGCGAATTCGGTCGGCAAGAGGACATCGACATGCAGCGGCATGTGATGGCCGTGCTGCTCCATCGAGCCGATCGGGATGAGGATCGGCGTCCGTCCGTCCTTCACGGCGGCTTGGTAGTCGGGCCAGGGGAGTTCGGCGGCAAAGGCGGTGGTGAGCTTCATGGCGGCCAGATCTCCTGAACTTGATGGAACGGTTCTACGTTGCGGGGGCTGCATCAGGAAAATAGATTGCCCCAATGCTTCGATTGCCGGGGCTAATCCGTGGCGCTTCTCACCAACCTGCCGACCGACCTGCTGCGCACCTTCGTCGCCGTGGTGGAGCTTGGCGGGCATTCCAAGGCCGGGGCGGTGCTGGGCCGCAGCCAGCCGGCGATATCACTCCAGATCCGCCGCCTGGAGGAGCTGGTCCGCGCCCCGCTTCTGACGCAGGAGGGGCGGGCAATCCACCCCACACCCGCGGGCGAGGCGCTTCTCTCCTATGCGCGCGAGATCCTGCGGATCAACGATGAGGCGGTGCGCCATTTCCACCGTTCGGACATGTCGGGCGTGCTGCGTATCGGCCTGCCGACCGACTATGCCGTCGCCTTCCTCCAGAACACGCTGACGACCTTCCTGCGAAATCACCCCGACGTCGATCTCGAGATCCACTGCGACCTCAGCCGCGAGCTGCACCGGATGCTGCGGTCCGACGAGCTTGACATCATCGTGGCCACCATGCCCGCCGCGCGCATGCCCTATCTCTCCCGCGCCTGGGTGGAAGAGCCGATCTGGGCGGCCGCCGAGGGCCTGACGCTCCGCCCGGAACGGCCGGTTCCGCTCGGCGCGCATCTGGAGGGCTGCGACTACCGCGCCCGCATGATCGACGCGCTCGATGCGGCCTCGCGGCGCTGGCGCATCGTCTACACCGGCCCCGGGATCTCGGGGCTCCAGAACGCGGTGCTGAACGGCATCTGCGTCACCGCGCTCACCCGGGCCACGATGCTGCCGGGGATGCGCGAGCTCACGGAGGCCGAGGGTTTCCCGAAGCTCGAGCCGCTTCGGATCGGCCTCTTCTACAAGCATCCCCGCCTTTCGGCCCCCGGCCTGCAGCTGGTCAGCGATCTCGTCGCGGGACTCGAAAACGTCGGCTCGGGTGTCAACACCCTGGTTTCCTGACGGAATTCCCGACCGAATAACCGGCGCTTATCAAGGGATTTCAAGAACCGATTTTGTGCGCCATCGGCGATCTCCTAACGTCGCCCCCGACACGGATCGCGCTTGCGACCTGAGACGGGGAGACCAAGGGATGACCACGACCGATCGCATCACCGCCGGCCTGACGCGGCGGACCCTGCTGGCAACCGGCGCCGCGGCGCTCGCAACGCCGATGCTGTCGCGCCGCGCCTTCGCCGCGCCGACGGAGCTGACGATGCTGGCCTGGTACGGCCACGCCGAGCCCGACATCGTCGCCGAGTTCGAGGCCGAGAACAACGTCAAGTTCGTGCCGAAATACTACACCGGAGGCGACAACATGCTGGGGCTGATTTCCCAGTCGCCCCCCGGCACCTTCGACGTGATCCTGTCGGATGCCGAATATGTCCAGGCGCTGAACGCCGCCGGCTACGTCGAGGAGCTCGACCCGAACGACTATCCGCTCGACGAGTTCTTCCCCGAGTTCCAGGAATTTCCGGGCAACTGGGCCGACGGCAGGCTGTTCTCGATCATCACCCGGTTCGGCTTCCTCGGCGTGGCGTACAACACCGAGGCGCTGACCGAGGCCGAGGCGTCCACCTACAATGTCTTCTGGGACCCCAAGCTCACGGGCAAGGTCGGGCATTTCGACTGGCACCTGCCGAACCTCGGCCAGATCAGCCTGCTGAAAGGCAACGAAAATCCCTATGACATCGACGAGGCCGCCTGGGAGGCGGTGAAGGAAAAAACAATGTCGCTCCGGCGTCAGGTCGGCGGGTTCTTCGATTACGGCGGAACCTTCTCGTCGCTCAACGACGGCCAGATGCTCGCCTTCTGCGGGATCGGCGACTGGATCACCGGCGTGCTCGAGAAGAACGGCGCGAAGGTGCGTTCGGTGGTCCCCGAGGAAGGGGGACTGCAGTGGTCCGAATGCTTCTCGATCGGCAAGGGGTCGGCCAAGGCGGATCTGGCGAAGAAGTGGATCCAGTACATCACCTCGGCCAAGGGTCAGGCGAAATCGGCCCAGATGGCGGCCTATCCGGCGCTGATCCCGAACCAGAAGGGCTGGGAGGTCCTGCAGGCCGAGAACCCGGATGAAGCCAAGCGCCAGGGCATGACCAAGGATGCGGGCAACGTGATGGACATGATCCGCGCGGGACGCATCAAGTATCGCCAGTGGCCGGTCCAGCAGGATCTCGAGACCTGGAACGACTTCTGGTCGGAATACAAGGGCTCCTGACCCGGACGTTCCGCCTTGCGCACGGGCCGGCGGCACCCCGCCTGCCGGCCCGCAATCCATCAGCCGGAGCGCGGCCCCCTATGCGACGCCCGATAACCCTCTACGGCCTCACCTTCTCGCTGCCGCTCCTCGTCTGGCAGATCCTCTTCTTCGTGTTCCCGCTGCTGTTCCTCATCGCGCTGTCGTTCTGGACGGTGAGGAACTTCACCATGCGGCCCGACTTCGACACCGTGAACTGGACGACGATCTACGGCCGCGCGGTGTTCTGGCAGGCCTACGGGACGACCCTGGCGCTGGCCGCCGCAGCCTCCGTCCTGACCAGCGTGCTGGCCTTCCCGGCTGCCTATGCCATCGCCTTCAAGCTCTCCGACAACGCCCGCCGCTGGGCGATCTTCCTCATGGTGATCCCGTTCTTCACCAGCTACCTCGTGCGCGTCTATTCCTGGCAGATCTTCCTGTCGGACAACGGCATCATCAACGTCCTGCTCGGATGGATCGGGCTCGGCCCCTACCTGATGCTCAACACCGTCGGCGCCACGATCGTGGGCTACCTGACGCTGAGCTTCCCGCTCGTGGTGCTGCTGCAGCTCTTCAGCCTGGCCTTCATCGACCGCACGCTGATCGAGGCCGCACACAACATGCGCTGCGGGCGGCTGCGCACGGTGTTCGAGGTCATCGTTCCCTCGGCCCGGACCGGCCTCGTCATCGCGGCGCTGTTCTGCTTCATCCTGTCCTTCGGCGACTTCGTGAGCCCGATCTACCTCGGCGGCGGCTCGCCGACGACCCTGTCGATCCTCATTACCGACACCACGAAGGCCGGCCAGCAGTGGCCCCGCGCCGCCGTCATCGCGCTGACGATGATCGGCACGCTGCTCGCGGTCGCGTTCGCTGCGGTGAAGTTCGCCTACAAGGGGAAACAGGCATGAGCGGGGCCGCCGATCTGAACCGCAACCGCGCCGTGGACTGGGCGCTCGTCGCCTACATCGTCCTGGCCTACGCCTTCGTCTTCGCCCCGATCGCGGCGAGCTTCGTCTTCTCCTTCAACTCCGACCGCTTCCCGACGATCCCGCTGGGTTCGTTCTCGCTCGAATGGTACCGCGCCGTGGCCGCCGACCCGCTCGTGTGGCAGGGTGCCCGCAACACCCTTCTCGTGGGCGTCACGGTCGGCGTGATCTCGACCGCGCTCGGCTTCGGGGCGGCCTATACCGACTACCGCTACAGGTTCGCGGGCAAGCAGGTCTACCTCGCGCTCGCGCTCCTGCCGCCGACGATCCCGGTCGTCATCCTCGGCCTTGCGATGCTGGCCTATCTCAGCCGCATCAACCTGTCGGGCAATGCGCTGTCGGTCATCATCTCCCACGTCGTGCTCTGCGCTCCATTCGCGATGGCGATCATCCGGCTGCGCCTGTCGCAGATGGACCCGGCGCTCGAGCCCGCCGCGTGGAACCTCGGCGCTTCGGAATGGCGGGCGATGCGGCATGTCATCATCCCCTTCTGCGCGCCGGCGATCCTGGGCGCGCTGTTCATCACGATGGCCGTCTCCTTCGACGAATTCGCCGTGGCCTGGTTCGTCTCGGGCCTGAACGAGACGCTGCCCGTCAAGGTGCTGGGCTTCCTGCAGGGACAGGTCAGCCCGCGGATCAACGCGATCGGCACCTTCGTCTTCATCCTCTCCATGACGCTCGTGATCCTTGCGCAGCTTCTGCTGTCCGGCCGCGGCGCCAGAACGCCGGAAAAGGAGTGACCCGATGAGCCGCGACACCCTGGTTTCCTTCGAAGGCGTGGTGAAACGCTTCGGCAGCTTCGTCGCCGTGCAGAAGCTGGATTTCGAGATCAGGAAGGGCGAGTTCCTCGCGATCATGGGCTCGTCGGGCTGCGGCAAGACCACGACCTTGCGGATGCTTGCGGGGCTCGAGGCGCCGAGCGAAGGCGTGATCCGCCTTTCGGGCAAGCCGATCAACGACCTGCCGACCTGGAGCCGCGACACGCCGATGGTCTGGCAGAGCCTCGCGCTCTTCCCCTTCCTGAACGTCCGCGAGAACGTGGAATTCGCGCTGAAGATGCGCGGCGTGGGCAAGGCCGAGCGGCGGCGGCGGGCCGCGCAGTGGCTCGAACGGATGCAGATCGCCGAATTCGCCGAGCGCAACATCAGCCAGCTGTCGGGCGGCCAGCGGCAGCGGGTGGCGCTCGCGCGCTCGCTGGTGGTGGAGCCCGAGATACTGCTGCTCGACGAACCCCTTTCGGCGCTCGACGCCGCGCTCAAGGTCCGGATGCAGTCGGTCCTGAAGAACCTCCAGCGCGAGACCGGGATCACCTTCGTCTACGTCACCCACAGCCAGTCCGAGGCCTTCTCGATGGCGGACCGCGTGGTGATCATGAGCCGGGGCAGGATCGAACAGATCGGCACCCCGCAGGAGATCTACCGCACGCCGGCGACCCGCTTCGTGGCCGAGTTCCTCGGCTCGTCCAACATCTTCCAGGGCACGCTGGTTCGCGGCGAGGGCAGCGCATCCGCCGTCGAGACGCCGCTCGGCCGGTTCGAGATCGGGGCCGAGGACGGACCGCGCCCTGGTTCGCCCGTCACGATGACCGTGCTCGACACCCGGACGCACCTTGCGGCCGCAAGACCCGCCGCCGCGCGAAACGTCCTGACGGCCCGGGTGATCGGCGAGGAGTTCGTTGGCGCGACCGCCACCATCCACCTCGAGGCGCCCGGCGGGCAGGAGATCCGCGTACAGAAGGGCCATGAGGAACTCGCCGGCCTGCCGATCGAGATCGGCCGGGAGCTGTTCGTCCACTGGGATCCGGCCGATGCCCATCTCATCGCGCAGGCCTGAGGACGCCGGGGCGCCCGCGCTGATCGGGCAACCGTGCGCGATGCCCCGGCCGGCCCCGCATGCCCTCGGCAGGCTCGCGCCCCTCGCGCTCGACTCCGCAGCACGGGAAATCGAGCCGACGCTCCTGTCGGTGATGCTCGGCGGCCTGAGCCAGCGGCAGATCGACGCGCTCCGTCCCCCGCCCTCACCCCTTCGCGCGCGGCTCCTCGGCCTGCTCGCGCCCGGGCTCTGAGCGCCGGCCGGCCGCGGCCGAGGGATCGTCGGCGCCCCCAGTTCCCTGCCGCCGCAGCCGGGTCCGCCAGGCCTCGGGGGTCTCGCCGAACTCCGCGCGGAAGGTGCGGATCAGGTGCGAGGCGTCCGCAAAGCCGGTTTCCGCGGCGATCTGGCTCACGTTGCGGCCCGTGCGCTGCAGGAGATTGCGCGCGTGCGACAGCCTCACCCTGCGACCGGCCTCCTGCGGCGAGAGGCCGAGCGCGGCGGTGAAGCGGCGCTCGAGTTGCCGCCGGCTGACCTCCATCCGCTCGGCGAGCCGCGCCACCGTGAGCGGGGCGTCCATCGTCTGCTGCATGGTGAGCAGCGCCCGCTTCACCAGCGGGTCGGCGGTGTGAAGATCGAGCGGGAAGCCGGGCTGCGGGCGCTCGGGGGCGAGTGCCTCGTCGATGATCATGATCGCCAGCGCCTTGCGCGCCGCCGCCGGCCCGACGTGACGGTCCACGAGGAAGGCCGCAAGATGCGCCGACGAGGCTCCGCCCGAGCAGGAGAGCCTGTCGCGGTCCACCACGAAGATCTGGTCGGAAACCGGGGTCAGCCCGTCGAACTCGGTCAGGAAGTCGTCGTGGTGGAACCAGCTCACGCAGGCGCGGTAGCCCTGCATCAGCCCCGCGCGGTGCAGGATGAAGGTGCCGGTGCAGACCCCGACGAGCGGCACGCCCGCCGCGGACGCCCGGCGCAGGAAGGCCACCGCCTCGGGCTCAAGCCGCTCGACCTCGCCGATCAGCCCTCCCACCACCACGATGTAGTCGAAGGCCCGCGGATCGCCGAAACGATCCTCGGGGTAGAGCTTCATCCCGCAGGAGGATTCGATCGGCTCCTGCCGCGCCGACAGCACCCGCCAGCGGCAGAGGATCGGCCGCGACCGGTCGCCCTCGTCGGCGGCGAGCCGCAGCACGTCCACGAAGTTTGCGAAGGCGCAGAGCGTGAAGCGGGGCGCCAGGATGAACCCTACGCGCAGTCGCGGCGCGGGCGCGGCTGTGCCCTGACGGGCGGCGGATCCGGCGGCAGGATGCGCTGAGGCGGCGGTCATGCCGCAATCATACCATGCCCCCTGCGCATCCATCCACGGATTCGGCGGCCGTGCAGGGCAAGGAGAGGGTGACGGCATCCCGCCCGGTCCGAGGTGCGCCCCATGACCCGCTTCTCCGCCTTCTCGCTGATCGCCAACGCCCTCAACGGCCACAAGGGCTGGCGCGAGCAGTGGCCCGACAGCCAGCCCAAGGCCGAATACGACGTGGTGATCGTCGGCGCTGGCGGCCACGGCCTCGGCGCGGCCTACTACCTCGCCAAGGAGCACGGGATCACCCGCGTCGCGGTGATCGACAAGGGCTGGCTGGGGGGCGGCAACACGGGCCGCAACACCACGATCATCCGGTCGAACTACCTCTACGACGAGAGCGCGCGGCTCTACGACCACGCGCTCGACCTGTGGGAGAACCTCTCGCAGGAACTGAACTACAACCTGATGTATTCGAAGCGCGGCGTGATGATGCTGGCGCACAACGTGCACGACGTGCAGTCCTTCCAGCGCCACATCCATTCCAACCGGCTGAACGGCGTGGACAACCGCTGGCTGACGCCGGAGGAGGCCAAGGCCTTCTGCCCGCCGCTCGACATCACCCCGCGCCGCCGCTACCCGGTCCTGGGCGCGGCGCTGCAGCAGCGCGCGGGCACCGCGCGCCACGACGCGGTCGCCTGGGGCTATGCCCGCGCCGCCGCCGCGCGCGGCGTGGACATCATCCAGAACTGCGCCGTCACCGCGATCCGCCGCGGCCCGGACGGCGCGGTGACGGGGGTGGAGACCACGAAGGGGTTCATCCGCGCGAGGAAGGTCGCCGTCTCGGCCGCCGGCAACACCTCGGTCGTGCTGGCCTCGGCGGGGCTCAGGATGCCGCTCGAGAGCTTCCCGTTGCAGGCGCTCGTCTCCGAGCCGGTGAAGCCGATCTTCCCCTGCGTCGTCATGTCGAACTCGGTGCACGCCTACATCAGCCAGTCCGACAAGGGCGAGCTGGTGATCGGCTCGGGCACCGACCAGTATGTGAGCTACTCCCAGCGCGGCGGCCTGCCGCTGATCGAGCACACGGTGGCCGCGATCTGCGAGGTCTTCCCGATCTTCCGCCGGATGCGGATGCTGCGCAAATGGGGCGGCATCGTGGACGTCACCCCCGACCGCTCGCCGATCCTCGGCAAGCTTCCCGTCCCGGGCCTCTACGTCAACTGCGGCTGGGGCACCGGCGGCTTCAAGGCGACGCCCGGCGCGGGCCACCTGCTCGCCTGGACCGTGGCGAAGGACGAACCCCACCCGATCAACGCGCCCTTCACGCTGGAGCGTTTCACCACCGGCCGGCTGATCGACGAGGCCGCCGCCGCCGCCGTCGCGCATTGACCTGCACGCACCGAACCCGTCGCGCACTGAGGATGCCCCCATGCTGCTGATCCGTTGCCCCTACTGCGAGGAAGAGCTGCCCGAGGCGGAATTCGCCTATGCCGGCGAGGCGCATATCGCGCGTCCCGCCGATCCGATGGCGCTCTCGGACGAGGAATGGCGCGACTACCTCTTCATCCGCTCCAACCCGCGCGGCGTGCATTTCGAACGCTGGCGCCACGTCCACGGCTGCGGGCGCTTCTTCAACGCCGTGCGCGACACGGTGAGCGACAAGTTCCAGATGACCTACAGGGCCGGGCTGCCCCGCCCCGACCTCTCCGCTCCGCAGGAGGCCGCCGAATGAGCCGGTTCCGCATTCCCGGCAAGGGCCGGGTGGACCATTCCGCCCCCGTCCGCTTCACCTTCGACGGGCGCCCGGTCGAGGGCCTGCGCGGCGACACCGTGGCCTCGGCGCTCCTGGCCAACGGCATCCATCTGATCGGCCGCAGCTTCAAGTATCACCGCCCCCGAGGGGTGGTCTCGGCCGGGTCCGAGGAGCCGAACGCGCTTGTCGGCACCCAGCGCGGCGGGCCCGAGCGGTTCGAGCCCAATACCCGCGCGACGATGCAGGAAATCTGGAGCGGGCTCAGGACCGAAAGCCAGAACAGGTGGCCGTCGCTCGGCTTCGATGTCGGCGCGATCAACGACCGGCTCTACATGCTGTTCTCGGCCGGCTTCTACTACAAGACCTTCATGTGGCCGCGGTCCTTCTGGGACAGGGTCTACGAGCCGTTCATCCGCAAGGCGGCGGGCTTGGGCAAGTCGCCGGTGGTGCCGGATGCCGACCACTACGCCAGCCGCCACCTGCACTGCGACGTGCTGGTGGTGGGTGCGGGGCCCGCGGGGCTGGCCGCCGCGCTGTCGGCCGGCCGGGCGGGCGCCACGGTCGTCCTGGTGGACGAACACGCCGAGCCGGGGGGCACGCTCCTCTCCGAGCCGCATGTCGTGATCGACGGCAAGGCCGCCTGGGACTGGCTCGCCGCCACGCTCGCCGAACTCGTCGCCATGCCGAACGTCCGGGTGATGAGCCGGACGACCGCCATCGGCTACTACCACCAGAACATGGTGGGCCTGTGCCAGCGCGTCACCGACCATCTCGACGCGCCCCCGGCCGACGCCCCGCGCGAGCGGCTCTGGCGGGTGCGCGCGGGCCAGGTGGTGCTTGCGCAGGGCGCGATCGAGAAGCCGCTGGTCTTCGACGGCAACGACCGGCCCGGCGTCATGCTTTCGGGTGCGGCGCAGACCTTCCTCCACCGCTTCGGGGTGAAGGTGGGGACGCGCGCGGTCGTCGTGACCACCCACGACAGCGCCTGGCATACGGCCTTCGACCTCGCCGATGCCGGCCTCAGGGTCGCCGCCGTGGCCGACCTGCGCGAGACCGTGGCGCCCGAGCTTCTCGCCGGGGCGCGGGCGCGGGGGATCGAGGCGCTGACGGGCCACACCGTGACCGGCACCTCGGGCCGGCTGCGGGTGTCGTCCGTCCGGGTGAACCCGGTCTCCGCCGGCCGGGTCGGTCCGGGGCGGACGATCGGCTGCGACGCGCTCCTCATGTGCGGCGGCTGGACGCCCTCGCTCCACCTCTTCAGCCATACGAAGGGCACGCTGCGCTGGGACGAGGCCTCGGGCGCCTTCCTGCCCGACCGGCGGACCGAGGAATGCCACATCACCGGCGCGGGCCGGGGCCTCTGGGGCGTGGCGGCGGCGCTCGAGGATGGCGCGAAGGCCGGCGCGGCGGCGGCGACGGCCGCAGGACGCCCGGCCGGCGCGGGCACCTTCGCGGTCGCGGCCGACCGGCCGGGACGCGGGATCGTGGTCAGGGAGATGCCGACCGACCGCGACCCCTCCCGCGCCAAGGCCTTCATCGACTTCCAGAACGACGTCACCGCCAAGGACATCCGGCTGGCGGTGCGCGAGGGGATGCGCTCGATCGAGCACGTCAAGCGCTATACCACGAACGGGATGGCGACCGACCAGGGCAAGCTCTCGAACATCAACGGCCTGATGATCGCGGCCGACGCGCTTCGGAAGCCCGCGCCGGAAGTCGGGCTCACCACCTTCCGGCCGCCCTACACGCCGACGAGCTTCGGAGCCCTTGCCGGCTACCACAAGGACGCGCATTTCGAGGTGACGCGCCGCACGCCCATCGACCCCTGGGCCGAGGCGCAGGGCGCGGTGTTCGAGCCGGTCGCACTTTGGCGGCGCGCGCGCTACTTTCCGAAGCCCGGCGAGGACATGGCAGCCGCGGTCGCCCGCGAATGCCGGGCGGTGCGGCAGGCGGTCGGCATCTTCGATGCCTCGACGCTGGGCAAGATCGAGGTCGCGGGGCCGGATGCGGCGACCTTCCTCGAGCGCATGTACACCAACCCCTGGGCCAAGCTCCAGCCGGGGCGCTGCCGCTACGGGCTGCTTCTCGGCGAGGACGGCTTCATCCGCGACGACGGCGTGATCGGGCGGCTTGCTGCCGACCGCTTCCACGTGACCACCACGACGGGGGGCGCGGCGCGGGTGCTCAACATGATGGAGGACTACCTGCAGACCGAATGGCCCGACCTCGATGTCTGGCTGACCTCCACCACCGAACACTGGGCGGTGGTGGCGCTGCAGGGGCCGAAGGCGCGCGAGGTGCTGGAGCCGCTGGTCGAGGGGCTCGACCTCTCCGATGCCGCCTTCCCGCACATGGCTGTGGCAGAGTGCCGGGTCGCGGGATTTCCCGCGCGGCTCTTCCGCGTCTCCTTCACCGGCGAACTGGGGTTCGAGATCAACGTCCCCGCCCGGCACGGCCGGGCCCTGTGGGAGCGGCTGTGGCAGGCTGGCCAGTCGCACGGCATCACCGCCTACGGCACCGAGACGATGCACGTCCTGCGCGCCGAGAAGGGCTTCATCATCGTCGGCCAGGACACCGACGGCACGGTCACGCCGCAGGACGCGGGTCTCGACTGGGCCATCGGCAAGGCCAAGCCCGACTTCGTGGGCAAGCGCTCGCTCGTGCGCCCCGACATCGTGGCGAAGGGGCGCAAGCAGCTGGTCGGGCTCCTGACCGATGATCCGAAGACGGTGCTGGTCGAGGGCGCGCAGATCGTGGCCGACCCGGCCCAGCCCGTGCCCATGCGGATGATCGGCCATGTCACCTCGGCCTACTGGTCCGAGGCGCTCGGCCGGTCGATCGCGCTCGCGCTCGTCGAGGGCGGGCAGGAGCGGATGGGCCAGCGGCTGCATGTGCCGCTCGATGGCCGCACGGTCGCGGCGAAGGTGACGCCCGTTACCTTCCTCGATCCCGAAGGTCAGCGGCTGAAGGTGTGAGGAGGCAATCATGACCACACAGCACCGCGACATCTCCGCCGCCGGGGTGACCGTCTCCGAAATGCCGCCGCGGGCGCGCTTCTCGCTGCGCCTGCGCGAGGCAGGGATGGCCCAGGCCTCGGCGTTGCTGGGGCTCGACCTGCCACGGCGGATCGGACAGACCTCCGCCGCCGGCAACCGGCGCGCGCTGATGCTCGGGCCCGACGAATGGCTGATCGAGGGCCCCGACGGCGACCGCCCCGCGCTGCCTGCGGGTCTTCCCGGCGCGCTCGTGGACATCACCGACCGCGAGATCGCCTTCCGCATCGAGGGGCCGCGGGCGGAGGAACTCCTTTCCATCGGCATCGCCCGCGACCTGCGCCGCCTCGCCCCCGGCCGCGGCTGCCGCACCGCCTTCGACAGCGCCCAGGCGGTTCTGGTGCGCGAGGCGGAGGATGCCTTCACCCTCTCGGTCTGGCGCAGCTTCGCGCCGCATGTCGCCGACCTGCTCGCCATCGGCCAGCGCGAACTCGCCTGCGGGCTCTGACGGGCCCGCAGGCCTGCATGACACCGGGCCGGCCGCCCGGTCCGACATCCCCTGCCGGCCGGGAAAGGGGTTTGCCGCAAGGGCTCCCGTGGCGCATCTGTCCGACGATGCCGCGATGGCCGCGGCCATGGACGCGGAGCCTGAACGGCAGAGGGACCGGATCGAACCGGTCGCCCCGGAAGGCATCACCAGCCGGGACATGCTGCGGGCACGGGGTTCGGTGCCGACGGACAAGCGCACCCAGGGCTGTCCCGACACCCGCTCCCACGGCGGCTGCGAGCACTTCGGCGCGACCGAGCCGCTGGCCATCGCTCGCGCGAGGAGGCCTTTCAGGGCTTCGGGGGGTGCCGGAGGCGCGGGCGCCGCGCGATCGCCCGGGGGGGGATGCTGGCAGGGATCGGCAGGGGGCGTCCCGCGCCGGAGATGCGCAACGGCGGGTGGACCGTTCCTGCTGCGGCACAGGGGGTTGAACAAGGGATCGGGGCCGCAAGATGAACCTGTGGGCAAGTGTCAGGGGGGATTGACAGCTGACGGTTGCGCGAGGCTTCGTGAGAGCGTGGTCAACGGCCTGGTGCGCGGATGGACGGGGTTGGGGTCAGGGGTGTGGGGAGTGGGCTGGGCGCCACCTTCGATTTGTTGGGTTGGCGGTTAGTCTCTTTGGGCGCGACTTTTGCATCGTTGATCGGTAAAACTGACTTATTCGCAAAAGTTGCCGTCAACAGCAAGATCTTCGAGCGTGGTTCGAAAAGAGCTGTTTTCCTCCTGAGGAGGATAATCCAAAATACGCAATGTGACCAAAGGTGCACTAAAGAGGTGCTGGTTCCAAACGAGCCAAAAAAGGCGTGAATCAATGTCAAAGAAGATGGGAACAAAAGTCACACTTGCTGTGATTATCTTTGGAATGGCCTTCCTTGACTCCTCCTACAGTCCGTTTAACAGCGTTCACAGCTTTGCGAGCGCTGCATTCATTCTTGTAATCATCTTCTTCGGTGAAGAGTTATTCGACTTGCTTAAGCGGAAGTAACTTAACCTGTTGCCAAAAATTGAGAGAGGTTTCATGGGCTGGGATCTTTATGGCGACGTCGATATTGGGGTGCGGCATCCGGGGCCAAAGGTAAATGGGGTATCAATATCGATACGACATGGATACAGTCTTCTTTCGGGTGAAGTTACCCACACGGCAACAGCGAGCAGGGGAAAATGTGAAATTGTTGGGGTCGAATTAGCCAACCCGGGGCTGGCGAACGCGCTTGAACTGAGCGGCTATGATTTCCATGCAAAGATTGGCGGCCTCAAACATGATTTCAATCTAAGGCCAGGAGTAATTGGCGGATGGACGATAAACACTTATGGAAGCGCAGGCGTGAGGGTTGGGCTGGGAAATACAACCTTTAACGCATACGTGGAGGTCGCCGCCGACATCCAATGGGTCGCAAGCGCCGCTCTCGATCGGCTTCACTATAAGTCAGAATTTGACGCTTTGGATAATCGAGATAAAGTCGCTGGCGAAGCAATAGCGTCTAGGAATCGTGTAAGTGCAGCTGACAATGATCCATTGGGGGTCAACACCGGTCCAAATGTGGAATACTACGAGTACCAAGATCGGCAAAGTGGTGCTCAGGTCCGAACAAAGGTGGTCGCCGACCCCGTCACTGGGCAAAAGCGGGCTGTCTATTCAACGGTTATCGACTCAAACCCCGAACAGTCCGCTCTTAGGGGCAACACCTATCCGCCGGGCAAGGTGCAAGCTGGCTACGAATTGAACGCACTCGACAGGATCAGCGAAGAGCGGAACGTCTGGAAGAACACTCCGGATCCCGGGCCAACCGGTCCCCAAGGCAGTGGAATCGGGCCGAGCGATCCGAACGACCCTCGCGGCCCGTGGCAGACTCCGGGAGCGCCCGCGGACCGCACGGGCGGAACCAAGGCCCGGCCTGGCGGAAGCGAGGGCGGCGATGGGCGCCGCGAAGGTGCCGCGCCGCCGAAGCCGGAGTCCTGGGCCGACCGCCACAGCGGACCTGTCTGGGAAGGCAAGGGGCGCGGCGGCGACGGCACCATGGGCCGGACAGCGACCAGGTCCCAAGGAGGCCCGAAGGCGGAGGATCGGCGCGAGGGCAAGGCGCCGGAACGTCTCGACAAACACGGCCGGAAGGAGAGCGATCCGAAGTTCGTCGGCCCGCAGCCCGTCCTTCTCGACCTCGACGGGAACGGCGTCAAGATCACGGAATACCACAACGCCACCCGGTTGATGACCGGGAAGGACGGGCTCCGGCACCGCTCCTCCTGGGCGGGCGCGGGGGATGGGGTGCTGTTCTGCGACCCCGACGTTAGGAGCGCGATCACCGAGCGCCGGCAGCATGTCTTCACCGAATGGAACCCGACGGCGGCGGGGGATCCGGAGGCGGGGCGGACAGGCTGGCGGCGTAAGTGTCCGCGGTGGACGAACGCGGACGGGTGTCTGGGCTCGACGGGGTGGCAGCGGACGTCAGGGACCTGGGAAGGATACGGCTCCCGGGGCTTCGGGGGTGCCGGGGCCGCGGGCGACGCGCGATCGCCCGGGGGGTGATGCTGGCAGGTATCGGCAGGGGGCGGCCCGCGCCGGAGATGCGCAACGGCGGGTGGATCGGTTCTGCGGCGGCACAGGGGGTTGAACAAGGGGTGCGGGCCGCAAGATGAACCTGTGGGCAAGTGTCAGGGGGATTGACAGCTCACGGTTGCGCGAGGCTTCGTGAGAGTGTCGTCAACGGCCTGGTGCGCGGATGGACGGGGCTGGGGTCAGGGGTGTGGGGAGCGGGCTGGGCGCGGGGGACCGGAAGTTGGTCTTGCGGCTGGTGCGGCCAGATGAAGACCCCGAGCCGTTGCTGGACCTGTTCGAGCAGGCGCATCAAGAGACCCGGTTCAACTACATTCCGTTCAGTCGGGACAAGGCGAGGCGGCTTTTGAGCCAGGTCATGGCCGAGGACGCTCGCCACCTGCTGGCCGTGGCGGAGGTCGGCGGAAAGCCTGAGGGATTCCTCTTCGCTTCGGCTGGCGAGTACTTCGTTGGGACCGACACCCTGATCGTGACGATCAATGTGATTTACAATTCGCAAGCCCTGCGCCGCACGCTGCTGGGCGGGCGGGCGGCTGTGGGACTCTTTAACGCAGTTCGTCGCTGGTCTAGCGGGATTGGCGCTCGTGAAATCATGCTGCACACAACATCGGGAATTGAATCGTCACGCGTAGACCAGGCAGTAAAGCGGCTTGGCTTTGGCATCGTGGGTTGCGCATATGCGCTTAATGTCAATCCAACTTGTCCACAAGAGTAGTAACATGATTTTACAATTAGTTCTTCGCCAAGGCCTTTCAAAGCGCTTCATAAAATTTGCTGCCATCTTGATTGCTGCCTTGGCTGAATTATCCGGATCGTGCTTCGCGGAAGAGAAAAGGTTGATCGATCTTGATCCGGAAGTGAAAGGCATGCTTTCCAGCATTCGTACCGCGTGCAACTCAAATGCATCAAGAGCGATTAAAGAGGAGTACTCCATAACTAATCTTCCAATACTCCACGATGGCAGAGTAGGCGCAATTGGACGTGTAGGGACCAGTCATGCAGTTGGGCCTCTGCGAAGTCAAGATCTCACAGTGGGCTTACTTGCGTCGTATTATTCGGACGACAAGCGGTGTTCCACATTCTTTCTTCTGTCTGAGCCGACACCCAGAACCCCTACAGTGACAAGTGCCTACCGGAATGGGGCATTCTATAGTAGAGCCCGACCTGATGAGCTTGACGCGTTCAGCAAGCTGCTGCAGAACTGCAGAGCGCTAGGAGATGATGCACCTTTAGAATTTCGAGACGGTGATTATATGGAAGTTAATGGCAAGTTAATGAAGATAGACGGGATTTTTGACTGTTCTGTAGCAGCCGAAAGAAACAGTTCATCAACAAGAGTATCCCTGGGTAGGGCTGATATAGTGATTTCCATCTTTGGTAATCGAATCATCGTTAGGAGACGGTGAATGGCGTTTCAAGCTGGTATTCAGGAGGCAACTCCAGTCGGGTCAAGCGGCAGCACTACACTGACGTCCGATCTCGGAATCGAACCATCAACGGTTTTGACGGCCGTTCGAGCATTCGAAGGTCTAACATTGAGTGTCAACATTTCAGGATCGGCTGTCGCCATACGCGAGATAGCTGATGTGTATCACACAGGTCTTCGGCAGATTCACTTCGAAGAGATGCCGCCGTGATATAAGGACAAGGCAAGCGGTGCAAATATTACCCAACTTGGAAAGCTTGGCGACTTGTATTGGAACGGAACCGCCTCGAATGAGTATGGAACGGCCCGAGGGATTGATACGATCTATGTCAATCTATCTACCCGGCTCTGTTGCACAAATCCTCTGAGGGATTCATCTTGTGAATCCAGTGTGGTAGCTGGTCTGCATGAGCAGACCGATACCCCCGAGCTACAAGACCCGGAACTGGCCGGCCTACAACAAGGCGCTGAAGCGCCGAGGTTCGCTGACGATCTGGTTCGATCCCGCCATGGGCTGGGAAGCCGCGCCCACTGGCAAGCGTGGCCGCCAGCCCGCTTACGGCGACGCCGCCATCCAGACCTGCCTGACGATGAAGGTGCTGTTCGGCATGGCGCTGCGGCAGACGACTGGCTTTGTGGAGAGCCTGCTGCGCCTGATCGGCCTGGACTGGGCGGTGCCGGACTTCAGCACTCTGTCGCGACGGCAGAAGACCCTGAAGGTGAACATCCCCTATCGCGGTTCGGACGGTCCTTTGCACCTTCTGGTCGAAAGCACCGGGATCAAGGTCGAGGGCGAAGGCGAGTGGAACGCCCGCAAGCACGGCGGTTCCAAGCGGCGCGTCTGGCGCAAGATCCACATCGGGATCGACGAGACGGAGGAGGATCAGGAAACGGTCCGGTGGACCGTTTCCCCGACGACGGCTGGAAATCCGCGCCGCCGAGTTCACCACCAGCGACGTGGGCGACGCGCCCATGCTGCCCGAGCTGCTCGACCAGATCCCGCCCGAGCAGGAGATCGCCACCGTTACCGCCGACGGTGCCTTCGACACCCGAAAATGCCACGATGCCATCGCGGCCCGTGGCGCCGCCGCCATCATTCCGCCCCGCAAGAACGCCAAACCCTGGAAGCCAGACACCCCAGGTGCTGTCGCGCGCAACGAAATCCTACGGGCTTCGAAGCGTGTGGGTCGAACCATCTGGCGACGATGGAGCGGGTATCACCGCCGAAGCCGCGCAGAGACCAGGATGCACTGTGTGAAACTGCTCGGCCAGCGCCTGAGCGCGCGGGACTTCGACCGTCAGGTCGCGGAGTTCCAGGTCCGTGTCGCCGTTCCAAATGGCTTCACCGCCCTCGGCACACCCCTCACAGAGGTCGCGGGATAAGTCTGTCCGGGAAAGGGCAGGTCCGGTCAACAGACCATTTGTGCAACAGAGCCCGAACAATGAGTCTGGAGCCTAAGCACCCGGAAGATGCCGTTCGGCACGCGCCTGTCATCCACCCGCGCCACACCGCGCGGCTTATTGGGCAGAATCGGCTGGATCAGCCCCCACTCAAAGTCCGTCAGATCGAAACGCGCCATCACCACCTCCTGTCTCGGAGAAAGTGAATCACGCAAGATCAGGGTAAGGAATCCCATTAATGAGTACGGAACCTAGCCCAGCGTCACGTCGAGCACCATCATCAGGATCAGCCCGCCCACGAGCCCGGCCGTGGCGGCGTTCTGGTGGCCGTGGCGGTGCGTCTCGGGGATGATCTCGTGGCTGATGATGTAGAGCATCGCGCCGGCCGCGAAGGTCAGCCCCCAGGGCAGGATCGCCGCCGAGGCGTGGACCGCGGCCACCCCGATCAGCCCGCCCACCGGCTCGACGAGGCCGGTCGCGAGCGCCACGGCGAAGGCCACCGAGCGGCGGAAGCCGTGGGCGCGCAGCGCCGCCGCGACGGCCAGGCCCTCGGGCGCGTTCTGGAGCCCGATCCCGGTGGCGAGCGACATGCCGTTGGCAACGTTGCCGCCGCCGAAGCCGACCCCGACGGCCAGCCCCTCGGGGAGGTTGTGGATGGTGATCGCCAGCACGAAGAGCCAGAGCCGCGCGATCTGCGCGGGGTCGCCCCCCTCGGGGCCGCTCACGAAGTGCTCGTGCGGCAGCAGCTCGTTCAGGGCGGCGACGGCAAGTGCGCCGGCCGCGATGCCTGCCGCTGCGATCAGCGCGGCCGCGAGGCGGCTGCCGTGCAGCTCCTCGGCCGCCGCGATCCCCGGCAGGATCAGCGAGAAGAACGAGGCCGAGATCATCACGCCGGCCGCGAAGCCGAGCATCACGTCGCTGGTCCGGCGGTCGAGGCTGCGGCCGAACAGCACCGGCAGCGCGCCTACGCCCGTCATCAGTCCCGCCGCCAGCGCCGCCAGCGTGCCGAGAAGCACGATGCCGTCCACCCCTCCGCCTCCGCCTGCGCCGCCGCCTCCACACCGGGCGATCCCGCCGCGGCAGGCTATGCGCGCCGGCCCGACATTGCCAGAGCCGGGCCGGATTGGTAATCCGACCTGACCAGACGCTGGTTCCGGAGGCCGCAGATGCCCGTCATCACCGAGATCGAGGATCTGAAGCGCCTCTACCGCCGCCGCGTCCCGCGGATGTTCTACGACTACTGCGAGAGCGGCTCCTGGACCGAGCAGACCTTCCGCGACAACTGCTCGGACTTCGGCCGGATCCGGCTCCGCCAGCGCGTCGCGGTGGACATGGAGGGCCGGACCACCGAGTCCACCATGATCGGACAGAGGGTCGCCATGCCGGTCGCGCTCGCGCCCGTGGGGCTCACCGGCATGCAGCACGCCGACGGCGAGATCCTGGCGGCGAAGGCGGCGGCGCGGAAGGGTGTGCCGTTCACGCTCTCCACCATGTCGATCTGCTCGATCGAGGACGTGGCGGCCTATTCCGACACGCCGTTCTGGTTCCAGCTCTACGTCATGCGCGACGAGGACTACCTCCGCCGCCTGATCGGGCGGGCGAAGGCGGCGCAGTGCTCGGCGCTGGTCCTGACGCTCGACCTCCAGATCCTCGGGCAGCGGCACCGCGATCTCAAGAACGGCCTCTCCGCCCCGCCGAAGCTGACGATCCCGACGATGCTCGACCTCGCCACGAAGTGGCGCTGGGGCTTGGGGATGCTGGGCACCCCGCGGCGGAAGTTCGGCAACATCGTCGGCCACGCAAAGGGCGTGACCGATCCTTCCAGCCTGATGTCCTGGGTCGCCCAGCAGTTCGACCCCCGGCTCGACTGGGACAAGATCAGGGCGATCCGCCGGATGTGGGACGGGCCGATGATCCTCAAGGGCATCCTCGATCCCGAGGACGCGAAGGCGGCGCTCAAGGTCGGCGCCGACGCCATCGTGGTGTCGAACCACGGCGGCCGGCAGCTCGACGGGGCGCTGTCGTCGATCCGCATGCTGCCGTCGGTCCTCGACGCCGTGGGCGACAGGATCGAGGTGCATCTCGACGGCGGCATCCGCTCGGGGCAGGACGTGCTCAAGGCCCTCGCGCTCGGGGCGCGCGGCACCTACATCGGTCGGGCCTTCGTCTACGGCCTCGGGGCGATGGGGCAGGCCGGCGTCGAGACGGCGCTCGACGTGATCCGCAAGGAGCTCGACACGACCATGGCCCTCTGCGGCCGCAAGGACGTGAAGGCGCTCGGCCGCGACATCCTGCTCATCCCCGACGACTTCGAGGGACGCTGGCAACCGGCGGCGAAGCGGAGCGCAGCGGCCAGAGGAAGAGCGGCACGCTGAACATCAGAAGGGCGATCAGCCCGAAGGAGGCGCGCAGGCCCACCGCCTCGGAGACGAAGCCCATCGTCGGCGGCCCGATGAAGAAGCCGAGATAGCCGATCACGGCGACCCGGCTGACCGCCAGCGCCCGGTCGCGCGGGCGCACCATCTGCCCGGCGAGCGCCAGCGCCAGCGGCGCGGTGACCGAGACGCCGAACCCGAGGATGCCGAAGCCGAGATAGGCCACGAAGGGGGTGGGCGCCTGGGCCGCCACGGCCGCGCCGAACCCCGAGACCAGCGCGGCGACCAGGATCACGCGCCGCTCCCGGCCCCGGGGCGTCACGAAGTGCCCGATCAGCCGGCCCGTGCCCATCGTCAGCCCGAGGATCGTGGGCCCGAGCGCGCCCTCGGCCGCGCGGCCGCCGAGCGTCCGCTCGATGTGCAGCGCCGACCACGCCTCGGTCGCGTTCTCGGTCATGAAGGCGATCAGCGTGATCAGCCCTGCCCAGACCACGATCTGGCCGAAGCCGCGGCCCGAGGGGTGCGGCTCGTCGCCCCCGCCGAGGGTGTCGGGCGCAAGCCGGAGCTGGGTGGAGATCGCCAGCGTGAGCACCCCGAGGACGGCGAACACCGTCGGGGGCGCGATCCCCGCCTCGCGCGCCAGCCCCGCCGAGAAGGCCGAGGCCGCGTAGGCGAAGGAGAAGGTGGCGTGGTTGAGGTTCATCAGCGCGGTGTTGTGGCGCGCCTCGATCTGGCTCACGCGGGCGTTCATCACCACGTCGAGCAGCCCCGTGAACGCCGCGGCGAGGAACATCGCGGCCGCGAAGGACGCGAAGCCCGGCGCGAGCCCCGGAAGCTGGAAGGCCGCCGCCGCGCCGAGCGCGGCGAAGGGCATGGTGTAGGCACCCAGGCGCGCGTCGATCCGGGGGGCGAGCCACATCGCCGACACCGCGCCGACCGCACCGCAGAGGAGCGCAAGGCCGAAATCGCCGTCCCCCACCCCGATCCCCGCCTTCAGGTCGGGGACCTGCGCGGCGAAGGCACCCCAGAATATGCCGATGACGGCGAAGGCCGGAAGCGGTGCACGGCACAGGGCGATGGAACGGGCGAGCGACATCGAACCGTTCTCTAGCCTGCCGGGCGGCCGCCGCAAGGGCCGGAAGGGCCGAGATTCCGCTTTTCAAGCGGCGGGAAGCCGTCTATAGGCACGCGCTCATGCGGGCCTGCACCCTTGGAGGAGTCCCGCGGCTGACAACCTGGAGAAGACCCATGGCCGGTGAGATCCCCGATCTGATCGCCACGGTACGGACGGGGACAGGCAAGGGGGCCGCCCGTCAGTCTCGCCGCAACGGCGACGTGCCTGGCGTTGTGTATGGCGGCGGCGCGGAGCCGCTTCCGATCAACATCGAATACAACTACCTGCTCAAGCACCTGAAGGCGGGCCGCTTCCTGTCGAAGCTGTTCAACCTGAAGGTCGAGGGCCACGACGACGTCCGCGTGATCTGCCGCGGCGTGCAGCGCGACGTGGTGAAGGACAAGCCGACGCATGTCGACCTCATGCGGCTGCGGCGGACGAGCCGCATCACCCTCTACATCCACGTGGACTTCATCAACCACGACAAGGCTCCCGGCCTGAAGAAGGGCGGGACGCTGGTGGTGGTGCGCCCCGAGGTGGAGCTGGAGGTGACCGCGGGCGACATCCCCGAGCGCCTCGTGGTGGACCTGACGGGCCGCGACATCGGCGACGTCATCCACATCAACGACATCGAGCTTCCCGCAGGCGCCACGCCGACGATCCGCCGGAACTTCGTGGTCGCCAACATCTCGGCCCCGTCGGGCCTGCGCGCGTCCGAAGCGGGCGAGGGCGCCGAGGGCGGAGAGGCCTAGGGCATAGCCCCGCCGTCCCTCCGGACGTGACACGCGCGGGGCCTTCGGGCCCCGCGTTGCGTTCCGGGCGCCAGCCTGCCATGAAGGCACCGGGAGACGGGCGATGAAGCTCTTCGTGGGCCTCGGAAACCCCGGGGCAAGATACGCCGGCAACCGGCACAACATCGGCTTCATGGCGGTGGACCGGATCGCCGCCGACCACGGCTTCGCGCCCTGGCGCAAGGGCTTCCGGGGTCAGGTCGCCGAGGGCCGACTGGGCAGCGAGAAGGTGCTGCTCCTGAAGCCCGAGACGTTCATGAACCTCTCGGGCGAGTCCGTCCGCGCGGCGATGGACTTCTACAAGCTCGCCCCCGCCGACATCGTCGTGTTCCACGACGAACTCGACCTCGCCCCCGGCAAGGTCCGCGTCAAGCAGGGCGGCGGGCACGCGGGCCACAACGGCCTGCGCTCGCTCCACCAGCACCTCGGCGAGGGCTACGGCCGGGTGCGGATCGGGATCGGCCATCCCGGCCACAAGGACCGGGTGTCGGGCTATGTCCTCAGCGATTTCGCCAAGGCCGAGGCCGCGCTTGTCGACGACATCCTGCGCGGCATCTCGGACGGGGCCGAGGCGCTGGCGGCGGGCGACGCCGCGGGGTTCCAGAACAAGGTCGCGCTCAGGGTCTCGCCGCCCCGGTCGGGCGGCGACAGGCCCGCAGGCCCGGCACCGCAGGCGCCGGTTCCGGTCAAGACCGCGCCCGCGCCGGAGGAGGACACCCGCTCGCTGCTGCAACGCCTCGCGGACCGCTTCCGGTAAGCCTCGGGGCGGCGGACGGCGCGCTTGGCGGCCGCGCGCACCGGGTGCCGGACATCCGTTGCCAGACGGTCGCCTTGCGATACCTTCCGCCCGAGAGCCGGGCGCGCGGCAAGGCCGTGCCGGCCGCGTCGGGGGCTCGGGCCCGCGCCTGAGCGCCGCTCGACCCGATCGCCACGAAGGCGGACGGCACGGGGACGGGCGCCGGATCGGCCGGGCGCCTGCGGGAGAAGGGGAAGGCAGAGGACGATGGACCGCTCACTGAACGTGCTGGGAGAACCGCTTGCCGAATGCTCGGCCGATCCGCTGACCGGGTTCTACCGCAACGGCTGCTGCGACACCGGACCCGAGGACCGGGGCAGCCACACGGTCTGCGCGGTGATGACCGCGGAGTTCCTCGCCTTTTCCAAGTACGTGGGCAACGACCTCTCGACCCCGCGGCCGGAATTCCGCTTCCCGGGCCTCAAGCCCGGCGACCGCTGGTGCCTCTGCGCAAGCCGGTTCCTTCAGGCGCACGAGGAGGGATGCGCGCCGAAGGTCAACCTCAGGGCGACGCACCTCAGGGCGCTCGACATCGTGCCGCTCGAGGTGCTCGAGGCCCATCGCGCCGAAGACTGACGGGCCCCGCGCCTCAGCCCTTCTTCTTCGCCGGACCCTTGCCGTCTCGGACCACCTCTATCTTCACGCGGGTCAGCAGCGCGGCAAGCGCCCCGAGCGCTGCGAGAAGCGGCGCGGCGAGGACCAGCGCGCCGCGGGCGACCGCACCGATGGTCAGCGGGATTTCCAGCACGAGGTCGCCGTCCGGCTCGGTGATGCGGATGCGGCGGACCTGGCCCTCTGCGGCGAGCTTCTTGACGCGGTCGACGAGCTCCGCGCCGGCAACCTCGATCTCCTCGGTCCAGCTGCGGTCCTTCTTCGCGGCGGGCTCGGCCGCGGCCGGCGCCTTCGGTTCCGACTTGGCGGCCGCTTCGGCCTTCTTCTTCGGCATGGTGTCCTCCTTGCCCGATGGGAAGGCCCGAGCCTACGCACCTGCGCCGGCCGGGCCATGACCTGAATCAACCGGGACCGGCAGCGTCAGAACACATCGAACAGGTAGAGCAGGATGATGATCGGGATCGGGATGCCGATCAGCCAGGCGAGAATGCCTTTCATGGGGTGGTCCTCCGTTCCTCGGATGCCGCCGGAACGCGGCGGACGGGAGGAGGGTTCCCCTGAGAGCGGCACGGGCGGGGTCATGCCCCGCCCGGCCGGATCCGTGCACCTGGGTGCGTGACGCCGGGCGTCAGGCCAGCGCGAGGTTCGTCGCGCTCTCGCGGCCGTCGCGGCCCTTCTCGACGTCGAAGGTCACCTTCTGGCCGTCGTTCAGCCCGCGGAGCCCCGCGCGCTCGACCGCCGAGATGTGGACGAACACGTCCTTTTTGCCGCCTTCCGGCTCGATGAAGCCGAAGCCCTTGGTGGCGTTGAACCATTTCACGGTGCCATTGGCCATCGTGAAGTCTCCTCTTTGAGTTGCTGCCCGCGGAAGTGCGGCAGCCCGGCCAGTCGTTCGGGATCGAGAGACTGCAAGCCGCAAGGGGAGACAGTGTCGAAAGAGAACGTCGTCGCGAGGGGGCATATGCCCTTTCGGAAGGCCGATTGCAAGGGAAACCGGGCGGGATCGCGTGCTATACTGCCTCGGACGGTTCAGCAGGGGGGAGACGGTCATGCCCTATGTCACCATCACCACGTGGGAAGTGCCCGAGGGGGTCCACCAGGAGGTGAGCCTCCGCAACCTGCGCGAGAAGCGGCTGCCCGCGCTCAAGGCGCTGGGCGCGACGCGGGTCATCGTGATCCGCACGAGCGACCGCACGACGGCCGCGATCTCGGAATGGCCCGACAAGCGCACCCGCGACGAGGCCTATGCCGCGATCGCCCAGGTCCGCGAGAAGCTGCGCACCGAGGACGGCTCGCGGATGACGGGCGAGATGCTGGGCGAGGTCATCGCCGAGGCGTGAGGGGACGGGCGCGGGACTGCCCCGGCGCCGAGAGGAGGATGCAACCCCATGACGAGACACAAGATCTTCGGAATGCCCTTCGCCAAGGTCTATCCCCTCTACGTCGCCAAGGCAGAGCGCAAGGGCCGCACCCGGGCCGAGGTGGACACGGTGATCCGCTGGCTGACGGGCTATTCCGAGGCCGGGCTTGCGGAGGCTCTGGAACGGGGGACGGACTTCGAGGCCTTCTTCGCCGGGGCCCCCGCGCCGAACCCGGCGCGGGACCGGGTGACAGGGGTGGTCTGCGGCGTGCGGGTCGAGGAGGTGGCCGACCCGCTGATGCGCGAGATCCGGTTGCTCGACAAGCTCGTGGACGAGCTCGCCAGGGGCCGCCCGATGGCGAAGGTGTTGCGCGAGGCGTGAGGCGCCGCGCGGCGCGTTCACCCGCCGCCGGAGGGGCGCGAGGGGGGTGCACAACCCGTGCACCGGACGTGCACAGGGCGTGCACCGGGAACGCGGGATGCGGGGGGCGGCGCAGGCGTTAACCAGGTTGCCGCGAGTCCGTCACCGCGGCCCGGTCGGCCGCTTGCGAACGATGGCGCCCGCGGGCTGCCGGAGCGCGGAGGGACACCCCCGAGCGTCAAGGGGGCGACGGCCAACGTCGCCGTGACGCCGGCGCAGCGGGGGTCGGACCTGCGGGACCGCCCCCGCGCGGTCCGGGGAGGTTGCGGCATTGCGCCGGATCACGCGGTAAGCGTGGCGGTGGGGCCCCGGTCCTGCGCCAGAAGGAGGCGCACCAGCCCGACGTGCCCGGCAACCTCGGCCTTGGAGTAGATGTTCCTGAGGTGGCAGCGGAGCGTCGACTTCGAGATGCGCGACCGCTCGACGATCTCGCCCACCGTGTAGCCGCACTGGATCATCCGGCAGATCCGAGTCTCGGCCGCGGTCAGCCCGCAGGGGTTCGAGGGCGACAGGAGCGGAGGGCTCCCGGCGGCGCGAGCGCGGGTCGGGTGCCGTTCGACGGCCGGGGCCGCCGCGAGCAGGCGCGCGATCAGTCCGCGCTGGCGGCGCGACCACGCGGCCTCGGCGGCGAGGGCGAAGCTGCACAGGAGGGACCGGGCGGCCTCTGCCGGAGGTGTGCGGTAGTAGAGCTCGAGAAGGGTGATCTCGGGGTCCGAGGCGTCGAGCGGGATGACGGCCACATCGCGGATCCGACGGTCCGACAGCCAGGACCTGCACCGCTCGTCGAGATCGCCGCGCGCCGGGCCGTCGAGGTCGCCCAGCAGCCAGACCGACCCCGGGCGCGCCCTGTGGATGCCTGTGATCCAGGGTCCGACCGCATGGGTCAGGGGCCGGGCGCCGTCGCGCAGGTCGAGATCGACGGAGGCGACCGTGCGCCGGCGCCCACCCGGGTTGCCCACGCGGTGCAGATGCACGATGCGCGCATCGAAGAGCGCCGCCATGTCGCAGAGCGCCTCGTGAAGCGACCCGGCCTCGTGAAGGCATTCGGTCCATTTCATCTGGACAAGCAGCAGGTCGACCGCCTGCCGGATGCCGCCGTCACCAAGAGTGCGCAAACCCTCAACCATGCACCGTCCCCCGACGAGACGATGCGGAAGCCGAGATGAACGGGATGTGAATGAGGGCCGGGGTTCCCGGTCCCGGCGGGCCCCGCCGCCGCGAACGACGGCCGGACGTCGGCCGCGCCCCGGGATTCTGCAAGGAATTTCAGAAGGATGAACTCGGGCCCCCCGGATGCGGAACAGTTTGTCGAAATTGCGGCAACACGCTGCCGAGACATTGGCCGAGGGGCGGAGTTGACCGAGACCCCGGTCGAGACCCGGCGAGGGCGAGGCAAGCCCCTGCAAACAAAGGATTCTCCTGATGCTTCTCGGGGCCCGGTCGGGGGCGGCGGGGGATGCGCCGGGGCGGCTTCCGAGGCACGGCCGTCACCCAGCGCGACCTGGTGCGCAATGCGCTGCGCATGCGGCCCGACCGGATCATCGTCGGCGAGGTGCGGGGCGCGGAGGCCTTCGACATGCTCCAGGCGATGAACACCGGGCACGACGGGTCGATGACGACGATCCATGCCAACAGCGCAAGGGACGCGCTGTCGCGGCTGGAGCAGATGGTGGCGATGATGGGGGGCGAGATCCCCCTTTCGGCCGTGCGCCGCCAGATCGCCTCGGGCCTCGAGGTCGTGCTCCAGCTTGCGCGGCTGCCGGACGGCACCCGCCGCATCCTCTCGATCTCGGAGATCACCGGGATGGAGGGCGACGTCATCACGATGCAGGACATCTTCGTCTTCCGGCAGCACGGCCGCTCGGAGAGCGGGCAGGTGCTGGGCGACTTCGTTCCGACGGGAATACGCCCCAAGTGCATGGAGCGCCTCGCCCACGCGGGGGTGAGCCTGCCCGCCGACCTCTTCAAGCCGGGAGCGGCGCGGCCATGACCGAGATCCTGCAACGCATCGACCCCGGCTGGATGCTATTTTCCGGCGTGTTCCTCGGCGTGCTGCTCTTGATCGAGGGGGTGCGCCAGATCCTGTCGCGCCGCGAGACGGTCTCGGAGGCGCGATCGCGCCGGATGCGGCTGGTCGCCGCCGGAACCGAGGTCGAGGAGCGGCTGGCGATCCTGACGCGGACCGGCAGGACAGGCCCCGTCGGGGGTGTCTTCGGTCTGACCGGGCTGCTCGTGGCCGCCGGCCTCGCCCCGAGGCCCGGCCGCTTCCTCTTCGCCGCCGCCGCCGCGGGCGCCGGGATCGCCGTGGCGATGGCGCCCTTCGCGGGGACGGCTCCCGCGGTGCTCGTCGCCGTTGCGCTCGCCCTCGTGCTGCCGGTCCTCGTGCTCATGGTCCTGCGCGAGGAACGCTCGAGGCGCCTCGTCGCGCAGCTGCCGGATGCGCTCGACCTGATGGCGCGGGGTCTCAAGGCCGGCCACCCGCTCAACACCTCGATCGCCACCGTCGCCGAGACCATGCCCGACCCGATCGGGACGGAGTTCGGGATCATGGTGGACCTCGTGACCTACGGCGACGAGATCACGACCGCCTTCCAGAAGATGGCCGAACGGAACCCTTCGGAGGACTTCCGCTACCTCGCCGCGGCGATCTCGATCCAGCACGGGACCGGGGGCAATCTCGGCCGTGTCCTCACCATCCTGTCGCAGGTGATCCGCGGCCGGCTGATGATGCGGCGGAAGATCAAGGCGATGTCGGCAGAGGGGCGGATCTCGGCGATGATCCTCTCGGTCATCCCGTTCCTCATGGTGGGGCTGAATTCGATCATCACCCCCGAATACTACGGCGGCGTCATCGACGATCCGAGGTTCGTGCCCGCCGCCGTCATCGCCGTCACGCTGATCTTCACGAATGCCTTCGTGCTCTACCGGCTCGTGAACTTCAGGATCTAGGAGGGCTGGGCACCGACATGACCGACATCCTGAACCAGGTCGCAGAATACCTTCAGGTCGATCCCCGCTACCTGATCCTGTCGGGGCTTTTCGCCGGGTCGTTCCTGGTGTTCTTCGCCATCGTCGGAACGCTGCGCACGGGGGCCGAGGACCACGCCGGTCGCCGCATGCGCGCAGCCGGCGGGGCGGCGCAGGCGGCAAGCATCCTGTCGGGGCCGGAACGCGATCCCTCGGGGCTGGAACAGGCGTTCCTGCCGACCGACCTGCGGGAGCGGGGCAAGTTCCGGCGGGACCTCGCGCATGCGGGGTTCAGGGGGCCGAATGCCGTGCTTGCCTATTTCGCGATCCGCATCGGGCTCGGCCTCGTGCTTCCCGTCCTGCTGGCCGCGGTGGTGCTGTTCCATCACGCGCTGCCGCTGCCCGACGGCGTGAAGGCGGCACTGGGACGGATCGACCGGACGCAGGTGCTGGTGGGCTTCGCGCTGCTGATCGTCCTGGGGTTCTACGGGCCTGCGGTGTGGCTTTCGGCGCGCGCGTCCGAGCGGCGTGCCCGGGCCGAGGCGGAGTTCCCGAACGCGCTCGATCTCCTCCAGGTCTCGATCGAGGCGGGGCTCGGGTTCGATGCCGCCCTGTCGAGGGTTGCCGCGGAGATGGCCGTCGCGAGCCCGGAGCTCAGCACCGAGTTCGGCGTCGCCCAGCAGGAGATCCTCGCCGGGCGCGACCGCGAACATGCCTACCGCCGCATGGCCGAGCGGATCGGGATCGACGAGGCCCATGCCTTCATCAACGTGGTGCTGCAATCCATGCGCTTCGGCACGAGCATGAGCCAGGCGCTGCTCGCCTATTCCAGCGACATGCGCCAGCGCCGCGAGATCAGGGCCCAGGAGAAGGCCAACAAGCTGCCGGTCTACATGTCGGCGGTCATGGCCGGCCTGATGATGCCGGCGCTGCTGATCGTCACGATCGGCCCGGTGGTGCTGCGCTACACCAGCACCTTCGGCAACTGAGGCGGGGGCGGCGCCCCCCTGCCCCGCGCCCGGCGCGCCGGGCCTGCCCCCGGCGGGCTCAGCCGGCCGGGGCCGGGGTGGCCGCGGCGGGGAAGCTCTCGTCGGGCCGCAGGGCATCGCGCCCCGTCACGGCGCGCATCACGCCGTTCAGCACCGCGCCCTCGGTGGCGAGGCCGGCGAGCGTCTGCACCCTGTCGAACGGGCCGCCCTCGGCGCGCGGGCGCAGCCCGCCCGGCCCGAGCATCGCCGCGACGAGGTCGCACCAGTCGCCCGAGTAGCCCGGCAGGACGTGGCCCCGCGGACGGGCCGGTCCCAGGCGGGCCAGGAAGGCCCGCGTCGGCCCGTTGGCAGCACTCGCACCCGGGAACGGTTCCGCCGCCCGGGTGACCGGCGCCACCAGCGACACCGAGGCCAGCCGCAGCGCGCGGTTGCCCCGGTCGGCGAAGCCTGCCGCCTTCATGTCCCGCAGACCGGCCTCGGCCGCCAGCGCCCCGAGGCCGAAGGCCACGAGGTGCACCCGGCGAAGGCGCCGGTCCGCCAGCTCCTCGGGCGGAAGGACAGCCTCGTAGCCGAACGCCGCGAGGATGCGCCAGATCGACCCGCCGGGTGCGGCCGCGGCTTCGGTGCCGTCGAGGAACGCCTCGAGCATCGGCCGGCAGATCACGCGGGCCCTGCGGTCGAGCCAGGCCGTCAGGTCCTGCTCCTGCGCGCCGGCGCGGCGCGCGATCGTGCGCGCCTCGTCCTCCATCCGCGCCGTGAGCGAGCGGATCTCGTCGGCGCCGTAGAGGATGTTGAGCGGGTAGACGCCGGCAGCCTTGAAGCGGGGAACCAGATAGGCGGCGAGGCGCGCCATGGCCTCCGGTCCGAGCACGGGGTCGTGGAACAGGAACACGATGCCGCCGTAGCCGGTCTTCCGCGTGCCGCCGTCGCCGGGCGCCCGGCGGCGCGGGACGGGCGCGCCGGGAGCGGGCCGCCGCCAGGTCTCGGGCGCCCCGAGGAACAGCGCGGTCTCGCGGATCGTGCGCGGGCCGACCCCGATGCGGCCGGCATCGACGAGACCCATGCGCTCGGCATGGGCGACATGGCCGATGATCCCCATCCGGCGCGGCTCGGGCAGGGCGGCGAGCTCGGGCGCGAGATCGTCGGGCGCGGGGTCGTTCTCGGCGTGGTAGGACCTGAGCGGCAGGTTGTGCGCGCCCGGCGCGCGCGGTGCGGTCTGGAGCACCCAGGCGTCGATCACGGTTTCGGCCCAGTCGGCGTAGCTCCAGTGCGCCACGCCCTCGATTCCGGCGAAGCGGCTCCAGCGCGCGCCCCACGAGTTCTGGATCAGGAAGCCGTCCGCGTCGTAGCCGATCAGGACGAAGGCGTGCGCGGCGCGGCGGTCGCCCGAGCGGACGATGCGGCCCGCGACCGGCTCGGTCCAGCCGGCGTGGGTCCAGGCCGAGATGACGACGGCGCCCGCCTCCTGGATGGCCATCTGGAAGTCGGGCAGGTTCGGACGAAGCCGGTAGTAGGCGCCGAGCGCGATCTCGCGCGCCTCCTTCGCGCGGTCCACCGACAGGTGCCACGAGGGCGCCCCGTCATCGGCCGCCGCGCGGCAGACCCCGTTGTGGTAGAGGGCCTTGATCGCCCCCCGCAGCGACGAGCCGCCCGGCAGGTCGTCGACGAACTCGTCGTGCAGGCGGGCGGTCTCGTAGAGCATCCGGCGGCTGACGCGGATCGGGCTCCCGTCCGGCTCCCGGCGGTTCTGGCGCAGGAGCGCAAGCTCGACCGCGACCGCCAGCGCGCAGCCCGTGCAGTCGGCGGTGGCGCCCTGTTCGAGCACCGGCACGCGGAGGCCCTCGGACGGCAGGACCTCGGGCAGAGGGTCGCGGAGCGGCGCGGCATAGTAGCGGTCGCGGATGTCGCGGCGGTCCATGAGCACGGCGGGCGACCATTCGACATGCTCGGGAACGGCGGTGGGAACGGCGCCGCCGGCATCGTCGGCGCCGGGCGGGGCGACCTCGACATGCTCCTCTGCGGTCCAGCCATCGTGCAGGGCCTTGCCGACGATGCGGTTCGCCTCGGTCGCGGGCCAGGCGGGGAACGCGGTCTGCGGCGGCCCGGCCAGGGGATCGAACCGCTCGCGCAGCGCCTCGAGGCCGAGCGCAGCGGGCAGGTGGATCATGCGGTTGGGATCGGTGCCGCGGATTCCGGCGTAGTGCAGGCCGACGAGCGCGCCGTCCGGCAGCGACAGGACGGGCGAGCCGGAACTGCCCGGCAGCGTGGTCGCATCGTGCATGAAGTCGAAGGCCGAGGCGGCCAGCTGGACGAGCCCGGGCGAGGCCCGCTTGATCCCCGTGACCGGCACGCCGCCCACGTCGAACGCCTCGGCGAAGAGGGCGCTGCGGTCCCCGGCGACCGGATAGCCGAGCACGCAGACCGCCGGGCCGGAGGCCGGGTCGAGCGGCGCGCCGAGCGGCAGGGGGTCGCGCCCGCTCGGCCCGTCGAGCCGGAGCAGCATCAGGTCGAGCTCGCCGTGGGAAAGCTCGATCGCGGCGATCCGGTGCTCCTCGCCGGGAAGCAGGTCCGCGGCTGCGGGAGGGTCCGCCGCGGCCGGGTGCAGCGACGGCTCGAACACCACGCGGAGGTCGCGCAGCTTGGCGCGGAAGGCCGGCGTCACCGGCGGGTCGAGCCCGGGCTCGACCCGGGCGCGCGCCTGGACGAGCACGGCCCCCACGTGCCGGGCCGTGGCGACCCGCGCGGGGTCGTTGCCGACGCGGAAGCAGGTCGCCAGGACCTGCCGCGTGCCGTCGCCCCGCACGAGCTCGATCCGGCCCACGGACGGGGCCGCCTGGGCGACCGCCTGGCAGAGGTCGGGAAACAGCGCCTCGAACCCGGGCGGCGGCGCGGTCCCTGCCGGGATGCGGTCCTGCGCGAGGGGAAGCGCCCTGCGGCTGCGGCTGATGATCGACCCGACGCGCCCGGAGAAGAGGCCGCTCCGGCCCCCGGCCAGCAGCGTCAGCGGAACGATGGAAACCATCCTGCTTCCCGGACCGGAGTGGCCTGCGCGTGACCTTTCCTGCAAATGCCGCGCGATTGTTTGTTCAATTGATCCAGTATGCTATAGATTGAGTTACGCTGCGTAAACGATGAATTGGCGGCGATCGTTTTTGTCATTGCGGCGGGGGACGCCATGAAGCGCATTGTTCGGGCGTTCTGCACCGCTCTGGCGGTTGCGGCATTCGCATTGGTGACATCTGCCGCAGCGGCCGCCGAAGGGCCGGAGGCGGCGGGAGACCTCGCCGCCGCCTGCGGCAAGGTGGAGCTGGCCGAGGGTCAGCGCATCGTCTGCGCGGACCTCGCCGCGCTGGAGCAGACGCTGGTCTACAACCGCTTCGGTTCGTTCAACCCCTACGGCATGATCTTCGCGCTTCGCCGCGACGTGGTGCCCTCGAGCGGCAGCGGCGCGGAGCTTACCGCCGAGCGCTGCGGCGGCCTGCTCGGGACCGAGGGCAGCGACGGCCCTCTGGAGCCCGGCGCGGTCCGGCTCAAGGACTGCAAGCGGCCGCGGCCCGCGGTCCTCAGGGTGAACGTGGGCGACCTCCTCCTGGTGCGGGTCGAGAACCTGCTCGACACGCCCGAGCCGCCGGACTTCTCGCGCGACTTCTGCCGCGACACCGCCCCGACCGACGAGGGGCGGCGTCGGGTGCGCATCGGCGTCAGGGAGGGCGACGACCGCCAGGTGGCGCACGGCGAGGCCGACTGCCGCGTGCCGGCAGGGGCGAAGGAACCGGCCGAGCCGGAGGCGGCGCCCCATGCGCCGGACTGGCCCCGCACGCGGCTCGTCAACTTCGTCGTCCAGGGACTGCACCCCCTGCCCGACCCGGAAAGCGGCCGGGTGCATGGCGCCTGCCTCGGCGTGGATGCGGTGGCACCGGGCGAGTCCTTCCTCTGCCTCTACAGCGTCGATCAGGAGGGCACCTACTTCTTCGCCTCGCCCGCGGCCCCCGCCGGCGGCGAGGGCGACGGCGGGTCGATCGTCCACGGCCTGTTCGGGGCGGTGCTCGCCGAGAAGCAGGGCACCCGCTGGTATCGCAGTCAGGTGACGCAGGCGGCGCTGGATGCGGCCTGGCCGCGCGGAACGCAGGCCCCCGGGAAGGTCGCCTGCGTCGACGGGGCGGAGGTCGCGCCTCCGCCGGCCGCGGGCGGCGATCACGTGCGCGCCGGCACGCTCGACTACGAGGCCGTCGACCGCTGCAACGGAACGCCGATCCTCAACATGGCGCGCACGCTCGACGCGCCGCAGGCCGCCTTCGACAGCGCCCGGCGGCTGGAGCTCGTCCATGCCGACCTCAACGCCATCGTCTGGTGCAACGCCTCGCTGGAGGATGCCGCGCAGGACTGCCGCGCCGACAGCGACGGGGCGGCAACCACGATCGAGCCCGCCTTCCACGCCTTCCGCGAGTTCTCGGTCTTCTTCCACGACGAGCTGAAGACCTTCTACACCCGCAACTTCCGCGACCTCGAAAGGCTCGGTCAGCTTGCCGGCGTGCGCGACGGCTTCGGCATCAACTACGGCGCAAGCGGCATGGGGGCGATGCTGCTCGCCAACCGCAAGGGCATCGGGCCGGCGGCCGACTGCATGGAATGCCTCTACGAGGAGTTCTTCCTGACCTCGTGGGCGAACGGAGACCCGGCGCTGCTCGAATGGTATGCCGACGATCCCTCGAACGTGCACCACAGCTACCTCAACGACCCGGTGGTGTTCCGCAACTTCCACGCCGGGCCGAAGGAGACGCATGTCTTCCATCTGCACGCGCACCAGTGGTTCGCAGGCAACGACCCCAACCGGGGGAGCTACCTCGACAGCCAGACGGTGGGGCCGCAGCAGGGCTTCACCTACAACATCTATCACGGGGGCCTGAGGGACGAGAACGGCGCCGGCAAGGGCTGGTGGGACACGCAAGGGGCGGGCAACCGCAACCGGACGCTGGGGGATTCGATCTTCCACTGCCACCTCTATCCGCATTTCGCGCAAGGCATGTGGGCGCTCTGGCGCGTGCACGACGTGCTGGAGGACGGCACGCGGCGCCTGCCCGACGGGCAGCAGGATGCCGGCCTGTCGCTCGACTTCGTGGAGCGCGCGGCCGACGGCACCGTGGCGCGCAAGCGCACCGGCAGCGTCGATCCCGCGACCGGTGCCTGGCTGGCGCCGGACCCGGCGACGGGCCGGGGCCTCGGCACGCCGATACCGGCGGTCGTGCCGCTGCCGGGCGAGCCGCTGCCGCTCATCCCGACCTATGCCGACCCCGCGGACATCGACGCGGGGGGCGATGCCCCGGCGCTTGCCGAAGGGGCCGCCGCGCCGGTGCCCGGCTATCCCTTTTACATCGCCGGCCGGCCCGGCCACCGCCCGCCGCAGGCGCCGCTCGACATCGCGCGCAACCTCGGCGCCAACCCCGGCGAGACCACGCCCGACGGCACCGACGCGCGCCTCCCCGCCCCGGCGGCCGAGGGCGAATGGCTGAACGCCGGGCTCGACCGCCACGTCGTCGCCGACGGGGCGGTGCGCAAGCTCGGCTTCGACCTGCCGCCCTTCGACCCGGCGGGCGCGACGGGCGACGCGCTGGAGCTGCGCCGGTCGCTCTACTTCTCGCAGGTGGTGGCGAAGGCCTTCGCCCTCGGCGATCTCGGCGGGCACCTGGAAGAGGCGAAGCTCGACCGGCTCAGCCCGTGGGGCGAGGCGCTGGAGCGCGCGGCCATGGGCTTCCACTTCGACGGCAAGCTCTACGCCGAGGGCGGGGGCAGCGGGCCGGCGCTGAAGCTGGCGGCGGTGGACGGAACGGCGATCACCGCGCAGTCGGGACGGGGCGCCTACCCGACCCGGGCGGCGCCCGTGCCCGGCGGAGCGGCGCCCGGCGCGGCGGAGTTCCGCGTGAACGGCAGCGCGCCCAAGCCCGGCGCACCCTTCGCCGACCCCTGCGGCGTCGCCCGCAGCCCGGCCGATGCCGCGCCGGTGGCCGATCCGCTCGGCCGCGGATGGCTCGAGGCGGCGGATTTCCTGCCCGATCCCGAGGTGGACGGCTACCGCCGCTACGAGGTCTCGGCGGTGCAGCTCGACATGGTGGTGAACGGCGCGGGCTGGCACGACCCGCAGGCGCGCATCAACGTGCTCACCGCGACCTCCGACCGCTACAAGGACGGCCCCGCATGGCGCATCTCGCCCGTCGTGTCCGACCGCGAGGAGCCGTTCTTCTTCCGCGCGCTCTCGGGCGAGTGCATCGAGTTCCGCCATACCAACGAGCTGCCGAAGGAGCTCGAGCTCGACGACTTCCAGGTGCGCACGCCGACCGACACGATCGGGCAGCACATCCACCTCGTGAAGTTCGACGTGACCTCCTCGGACGGCTCCGGCAACGGGTGGAACTACGAGGACGGGACCTTCGCCCCCGACGAGGTGGCCAGCCGCCTCTGTGCCGAGGGCGATCCGGCGGTGCTCGATCCGCTCTGGGCGCGGGTGCGCGCCGCGATGACCGACGAGGAACGGGCGGATGCCCCCGAGGAGACGGGCTTCTGCGGCTGGTCGGTCGTGGCGAACCACGACATCTGGCGGCTGGAGCGCAGCCGCTTCCCGTTCCTGTTCCAGACCACGACGCAGCGCTGGTTCGCCGACCCGATCCTGTCGGACGACGGCGGGGGCGCGGTGGACCGCACCATGCGCACCGTGTTCACCCACGACCACTTCGGCCCCTCGTCGATCCAGCAGCACGGCTTCTACTCGGCGCTGGTGGTCGAGCCTCCGGCGCGGGCGCGCGGCGATCTAGAGGGCGCCGATCCGGGCGCCGATCCCGGCGCCGTCGCCACCTGGAATCCGAAGGTGCTGCCGCCGAAGCTGAGCGGCGAGACGCTGCCGGAGGCCGCCGCGAACCCGGCCTACGGGCCGCTGCCCCTGCCCGCCCGCCGGGACGCGGTGGCCTGGGGCTCGGCGCCCTGGGTCGGCGCGCACAAGCGCATCGTCGTCGCCCCGAGCGCGGCGGCGGCGGCGGCCGATCCGGCCTATTTCGAGCACCCGAACTACCGGGAATACGCGCTCTCCATCGCCGACTTCGCGCTGCTCTACGACCCGCGCGACCGCGAGGCGCCGATGCTCGATGCCGTCGCCGCCGCCGACGCGACGCTCGCCGGCGGGCTCGACGGGATGGCGAAGCTCTACTGCGAGGCCTACTGGCGCTTCTCGCCGAGCCGGCTCGACACCGTCTGCGGTTCGCCGGCCGAACGCGAGACCGGAACGACAAGCTACTTCTACCCCGGCGAGGTGCCTCCGGCGTGGCTTGCCGCGGGCGCCTTCCGCGACGACACCCATCGCCGGAACTACAGCGGCGACCTCTTCGTGGGCGGCAGCGCGCCGCTCCAGACCGACAAGCCCGAGGTGGTGGCGCTGGGCGATCATCTGGTGGCCTACCGCATGAGGGCGGCGGGCCGCGACCCGGCCCGGCCGGAAACCCACGACGGCACGCTGGCGAAGCCGGTCGCCGCGCCGCTCAGGCCCGAGGCGATCTCGGTGGATCATCACGACCCCTACCTCGTGAACTACCGCGGGGCGCCGATCCCGCTCAGGATCGGCACGAAGGAGGCGGACGGATCGGCCACGTCCGACTGCGACCTCAAGCCGATGGCGCGGCCCGGCGCCGGGGCCCCCGGCCCGGTGGCCGAGGCGGTGGCGCAGGGCGACTTCGCCCAGTGCTCGATCGCCCATCAGAAGGCGGGGGACGAAGGCGACATGGGCCTTGCCTTCGCCTCGCGCATCCACGGCGACCCGGAGACGCCGCTCCTCGAGGCCTACCAGGGCGAGCGGATCGCGATCCGCATGATCCAGGGCGCGCAGGAGGTGCAGCACATGTTCGGCGTGGCCGGCCAGCCCTTCAGGCGCAACATCGACCAGGCCTGGCAGGCCGGGATGCAGCCGCTCGGCCACTCGGCCGCCTGGGACGCCGACCCCACGCTCCAGTCGGCCTGCTTCGACCGGCCCGTGTTCGCCCAGTCGCGCCCGCGGGAGTACCGCACCTGGCTGGATACCGCGCCGGGCTGGATCGGCGGCGTGCCGCAGCGCTGGATCGACGCCGGGATCGATGCCGGCCACTGGCAGGACTACGAGGCGGCGCTGGCCGAGTGCGACAACATCGAGGGCTTCGCCTTCGCGCAGGAGATCGGCATCTCGGAGCACTTCGAGATGCAGGGCACGCTGCGCGCCGACGTGAGCGCCAGCGTCGAGTTCGTGCCCCCGTCGCCGCGCGACAGCGCGGCGGTGGACGCGGACGGGGTGCCGCTCCGCTCGTCGGACTACTTCTACAGCTTCGGCACGGTCGATGCGCTCTGGAACGGCGCCTGGGGCCTGATGCGGATCTACCAGGACGGCGATGTGCCGGATCCCGCGACGATGGACCTTGCGGCGCCCGACCCGGCGGCCGGTGCGGCAAGGATCGGCGACCGTCTCGACCCCGTGCCGACCTTCTCGTCCCGGCCGGAAAGCTCCCTGCCCGAGGCGGAGGACTACCGCTCCGGCGCGGGTCTGGCCTGCCCGCTGCCGGTGAACGGGAAACCCCAGCGCATCGTCGAGGCCGCGGTCGTGGCCGTGGAGACGCGCCGCGCCTTCCCCGGCGCGAAGGGCACCGTCTACGGCGACGGGCTCTACGACCCCGACGGGCTGTTCCTGGCGCTGATGTCGCCCGCGCAGCTCGGGCTTTCGGGGATCGAGGATCCCGGCTTCGGGGCACTGACGGCCGAGGCCGTGCTGGAGGCGATCGCGCTTGCCTATCCCGCCCAGCCCGAGCCCTTCGTGCTGCGCGTGCGCGCGGGCGACTGCCTGCGGCTGAGGCTCGTGAACCTGCTCGGCGAGGACGAAGGCGGCGCGCGCGACCTTCTCGGCGACGCGCTGATGCCGAAGATCGTGCCGCTCAACACCGACCCGGCGGCGCATCTGGGCAGAGAGCCCGTGGCGCCGGGCTCGCCGGTCTCGGCGACCGTGGGGCGGCTCGAGCGCCCCGAGGGCCGGCCCGAGGGCGTGCGCCCCTCGGCGCGGCTCGCGCTGACCTTCGGGCTGCCGGGGCTCGACCTGATCCGCACCGTGCCCTCGGGCTACGGCTACAACGCCGATCCGCTGCCCGGCGGGCTCGGCGGCGCCGCGGTGTCGGACGTGCTCTACGCCTATGCGGGACGGCTCCGGCTGGACCTGCCGGGCGACGCCGAGGAGGCGCGCAAGGTGCTCGATCCCCTCATCGCGCGCGGCGTGGCCGAGCGCCTCGTCGCGGCGCCCGCCGGGGGCGAATTCCTCGCCGAGCTTCAGGCCCGGTCCGCGGCCGCCCTCGCCGCGCCCGACCCCGAAGCCGCGCTCAGAGAGGTTTTCGATCTCGAACAGCAGAACGGCCCCGCGCCGTTCGGCCGGGTGCTGGCGGACCCGGTCACGCTGGGCTTCTGGACGGGCGACACCGCGCCGCTGCCCGAGGGGCTCGATGCGGAGGGCTGCGGCGCCGACGGCTGCGACGACGACATCGCAACGCTGAACGAGGCGCTCTCCGGGATCCTGCGCGAGGCCGTGGCCGAGGCGCTCGACGCGCGGACCCACTGGATCCCCTACGCCTTCGGAGCGGTGCCCGTCCGGCCGGTGGCCGATCCGGTCTCGCAGGGGCCGCACGGTCTGTTCGGCGCGATCGACGTGGTGCCGGTGAACTGGGCGCCGGTGGACGACGACGGACTGACCTGCGACGCGGTGGATGCGCGCGGATACGAGCGGTGCTCGGCCGGCTACGTGCCGGGGCAGGGCTTCGGCCACGGCTTCCGCTGGGCGGCGACCGACGAAGCCGGCACGACCCGCCCGCTGCGCGAGTTCGTCCTGTTCTGGCAGGACGGGATGAACCACTGGGACGACCGTTCTCCGCTGCCCTGGCACTGGGCGGGCGAGCCGAAGGCGGCCTCGCTCGGCAACATGGTGCCCGACTGCCCGGTCTGCGACGACAGCTACGACCTCGGCGAGGCGGGCGTCAGCCACCGCTCGCCGACCCTCTCGCGCGTGCTGCGCGATGTGCCGGGGATGCCGCTCGGACAGGACGGGACGATCCGCCGGAGCGACGACCTGAACGCCTTCCCGTTCCCGCGGGACGTCTTCGCGGCGGCCGCCGAGGCGCCGCGGCTCGAGGCCCGGCAGGGCGAGCAGGTGGTCATCCGTGTCGTGCATCCCGGCGGCCGTGCGCGGCAGCGGGCGTTCGCCATGAACGGGTATTCCTACGACGACCTCTTCCCCGGCTTCGGGTTCCCGCGCTCGGCGCTGCTCTCTCCCGGCAAGGCGATCTCGGCCTGGCTGAGGCCGCGCATGGAGGCCGACGCGGCGCCCGCGCTCTGGCACGACGGGCCGGCCTTCCTGCGCGCGGCGGGCACCTGGGGGCTCCTCGATGTCGGGCCGGCCGAGTAGCATGCGGCAGGCGGGGGCGGCCGGACTTGCGGCGGTTGCCCTTGCCCTCACCGCGCCGGCGGCCGCCGGGGAGCCCGCGGGCGACCTCAAGCCCGCCCTGAGCGCCGAGGCAGGCTTCCGGCTGCTCGACGGCGGCGACGGCCCGATTCCGCCCGGCGCACCCTTCGCCATCGAGGTCGCCGTCACGAACCACGGCGCGGCCGAGCTGCCGCCGGGCCTCTCGCTCTATGGCTGGCTGAGGCGGGCCGATCCCTCGGACCTGCCCTGCGCCGAGGCTGCGGAGGCGTTCCTGCGCACCGGGCGCCTGCCCGTCGGCGCGGTGTTCCTGAACGACCCGCTCGTCGCGGTCGTCACGGCGGATGACACGCTGATGCTGGTCGATCCGGAATTCTCGCTGGCCTCGGCGAACATCCTGTCGGCGATACGGCTACCCGGCCGCCCCGCCGCGCTTGCCGCCGACCCCGAGGCCCGGCGGCTGCTGCTGCCGTTCCCCGAAGAGGGGCGGCTCGTCGCCGTCGATGCCGCGGGACGTTCGACCGACCTCGGGACCGCGCTCGGCCGCCCCGTCGCGGCGGTGCCGGCGGGAGAGACCGGTGCCTTCGTGCTCGATGCCGCGACGGGGCAGGTCCGGCGCCTGCCCGGAGGATCCGCGCCCTCCCTGCGGGCAGTGGGCCTCGCCGCCGTCGCGAGCGGCGCCCCGGCGGCGGCGCTCTGGGGGCCGGAGGGCGCGGCGCTCTTCGACACGGCGACCGGCGGCGTCCTGATCGGGTCGCCGGGGCCGGCCGATGCCGCCGTGGCGCTCGCCGCCGGCGGCGCCGCCTTCGGCCTCGCCGTGCTGCGGCAGGACAGGCTCGCGCTGCATTTCCGCGACGCGCCCGGAGCGCCGGTGGAGATCACGCTGGCTGCCCCGGCAACGCGGCTCGCCGTCGCGCCCGACGGCCGCATCCTCGCCGCCCACGATCCGGCGGGCGGGCCGGTCTCGATCGTCGATGCCGGCCGGGCGCGGCTCGTGCAGGCGACCTCGGCCGGCGACACCGCGATCTCGGAAGTGCTGCTGACCGAGCGCGCGGCCTTCCTGATGCTGGCCGACCAGAGCCGCGTGGGCGTGCTGGACACGCGCGCCATCGCCGGCGGCGGGATCGCGGAGTTCCGCGAGGTTCCCCTCGGCAGCGCCGACGCCGGAACGCCCGCCGATGCGGGGCTTCTGACGGCACTCGCCCCCGATCCCGGCGTCCTCGCCGTGCACCGGCAGAGCCGGCAGGGCTACCGCCTGCACGACTACGGCACCACCGGCAACGTCCCGGCGATGACGGCGCTGCCGCTCAGGGGCGGCGAGCCGCGCCTCGTCGCCACCATCGACCGCAGCTTCCGGCAGACCGGACCCGGCCGCTTCCGCACCGTGGCCAGCCTGCCGGGGCCGGGCCGCTGGGAACTGGTCGCCACGACGGGCCTCGGCGCGCTCTCCTTCTGCCTGCCGGTTCCGGTGGCCGAGCCCGGCGAGGCCGCCCCGGAGGCGGGCCGGATCCTCGCCGTTCCGGGCGGCGGGGGCCTTCGGCTGCGGCTTCTTGCCAGCGACGGCGCGCCGGTCGCGGCCGAGGGCGTGCTGACCTTCGCCGACCTCGCCGGCGGCTGGCGCGACCGGGTGCGGTTCCGCAGCGGCGGCGACGGCTTTGCCGAGGATGTCTACGAACTGCCGCCGGGAAGCGCCGTCGTCGTCTCTGTCGCCACAGCCGACGGCGCCCCGTTCGAACCTCTGGTCCTGGGAGGACACTGATGAGCAGAGCCGCACGCCTTCTCGCCCTCGCGCTGCTTCTGGCCCCGGTGCCGGCCGTTCCGCACGGCACCGGGCACGGCGACCACGCGGGCGAGCCCGTCTTCGCCGAACCCGAACGCCTCGCCCTGCCGAACCTTCCGGTCACCGACCGTTTCGGCCGGCGCAGCGGGTTCCGCGATGCGCTGCCGCCCGGCCGGCCGGTGATCCTGAGCTTCACCTACACCGCCTGCGACACGCTCTGCGACATCTCGAATGCGGTGCTGACGGTCGTCGATGCCGATCTCGGGAGCGGGCCCGGACGGGCGGCGACGATCGTGACCGTGGCCATCGACCCGGAGCGCGACACCCCCGAGGCGATGGCGGCCGAGGCGGAGAAGCTCGGGGCCGGCCCCGACTGGCTCTGGCTGACCGGAGGTCCGCGCGGCACGCGGCCCCTGCTCGACGCGCTGCGCTTCCCTGCCGGCGCCCTGGAGGATCACGACCCGATGTTCCTTGTCGGCCAGCCCTGCCTGGGGCTCTTCACCCGCGTCGTCGGGCTTGCCGACCCCGATGCGCTCCTGGCGCTGGCACGCGCGCAGCCGCCATGCGACGGCTGAGCCTCGGGCGCGCCGCCGCGGTCGCTGCCCTTCTCGGCGGAGCGTTCGCGCCGTGGCCGACGGGCGCCGCGGCGGGCGACCCCGGGGAGGCCCTCTTCCTGCGCGGCGAGGGCGCCGAGGTGCTGCTTGCCGGCGGGCGCCTGCGCCGTCCGGCCTCGGAGTTCGCCTGCGCCGGCTGCCACGGCGCCGACGGCCTGGGCCGGCGCGAGGGCGGCACCGTCTTCCCCCCGATCCTGTGGTCGTCGCTGACCGACCCGGCGCGGCCGGGCGGGGCCTATACCGAGGCCGCGCTTGCCCGCGCGCTGGAGAACGGGACGGCCCCGGACGGCCGGACACTCGGCGCGGCGATGCCGCGCTTCGTGCTCGCAAATCCCGAGCTTTCCCAGATACTTGCGCGCTACCTTGCTGAGCTCGATGCGCGGCAGCGGCGCGGGGTCAGCGCCGACGAGATCGCGGTCTCCCCGCCCGCCGACCCGGCTGCGGCCCGCGGATTCGCCGCCGCGCTTGCCGCAGAGAACCTGGCCGGGGGCGCCTGGGGCCGGCGGTTCGCCCTGGCGCCCGCCGGCGCGGCGGTGGTGACAGCCGAGGAGGCGCTGGAGGCGCTCGCGCCCGCGATCGACCGCGCCGTTGCCGAGGCGGCGGCCGGGGCATTGCGCGCGGCGGGCGAAGGCTCGGTCGCGGCAGAGGGCGGGGCAGCGCGCCTCGGCCCGGCGCTCGAGGCGCGCGGCATCGCCGTCTCGGGCCGCGCGAAGGCACGGCTCGAAACGGCGCCCGGCGGCGCCCGGCTGAGCCTGGCCGACGGCACCGCACTGCTGGTCGCGCCGGCGGTGGCACCCGGCGAAGGCCCGGGCGCCGCGCCGCCGGCGGGGGAGGCGGCGGCCGCGGTTCTCGTCGGCCACGAGATCGCGCGCGCCGCCCTTGCCTGCGGGCGCGGGGTCACCCGGGCCTGCCTTCTCGAGACGCTTCGCAAGGCCGATCTTGCCCGCCACTACGGCGTGCGCCCCGCGGAAGGCACGCCCCTGGGCGAGTGAGCGCCGCGCATCCGATGGCGGGCAGCGGAGGTTCGTGCAACCAAAGATTGTATCCAAACCGGATACCGGCCCGGCGCCGCGGCCCGCCCGCAGCGGCGCGGCCCGCCCGCCCTTGCCTCGCCCCCCGGAAATGCTGACCCCCCAAGGCCCCTGACGGACCGCGGCCCGGCCGGCGAGGGGAGCGCGCGGCGGGCCGGCGAGCAGCCGGCTGGATTGCCTTATTGTTGGCCCGTTTCGAACAATAAAAAGTATCGCATGGCGGGTTACCCGATGTCGGCGGGGACTCCGGGGGAAGATGCTCCGCATGCGGTGGAGATCCGGTGAGATGGCGAAGGTTAACCCGGTGCAGGAAAGCGAGGAGCAATTCGTCGACGAGCTGAAGCCCGGCTCGAAGCTCCTCCACGGGCAGTACACGATCGAGCGCTTCCTCAATGCCGGCGGTTTCGGCATCACCTACCTCGCCCGCAACAGCCTCGACCGCGTGGTCGTCATCAAGGAATGTTTCCCCGGCAACTTCTGCCGCAGGACGCAGAACATCGTCACTGCCCGGTCCCGCGCGCACGAGGCGCAGTTCGCGCACATCGTCCGCCTGTTCGTGCAGGAAGCCAAGAGCCTGTCGCGCCTCGTGCATCCGAACATCGTGGGCGTCCACCAGGTGTTCGAGGAGAACGACACCGCCTACATGGCGATCGACTACGTGGACGGCCGCGATCTCCTCGCGATCATCGAATCCGACCGGGCGAGCCTCACGCCCGCCTTCGTCGTGACGATCCTCAAGAAGCTGCTCGGCGCCGTGGCCTTCATCCACGACAACGGGATGCTGCACCGCGACATCTCGCCCGACAACATCCTGATCTCGCGCGCGGGCGAGCCGATCCTGATCGACTTCGGCGCGGCCCGGCAGCAGGCGACGAAGGTGGGGGGCAAGGCGCTCTCGGCGCTCCGCGTGGTGAAGGACGGCTACTCGCCGCAGGAATTCTACGTCGCCGGCAGCAACCAGACCGGGTCGAGCGACCTCTACGCCCTTGCCGCGACCTTCCATCACGTGATCTCGGGCGAGATCCCGCCGTCGAGCCAGTCGCGGCTGGTCGCGATCGCCGAGGGCAGCGCCGACCCCTACAGGCCGCTCGCCGGGCGCTTTCCGGGATATCCGCCGGGGTTCCTCGCGGCGATCGACAAGGCGATGAACATCCTCCCGAAGGACCGCCTGCCGAGCGCCCATGCCTGGCTCGAGATCCTCGCGCCCCGGCCCGAACTCCGGGTCGTGCCGGCCACCCCCGCCGACGCGCGCCCGGAACCGGCGGCGGAACCGCCGGCCGCCGCGCCGGCGGCCGAGCAGGCGCCGGCCGCCGCGGAGCCGCCCCGGACGGCAGAGACCGGGGCCGCGGGCGGGCGCGGCCGCGGGTTGCGACTGATCGCGTTGGCGACGGTCGTCCTCGCCGGGACGGCGCTTGTCCTGCTGGGCGGGAATGGCGCCGATGAGGCGGCCGCCCCGGTCCCAGGGACCGGGACCCGCGCGCTGTCGCAGGCCGGTGCCCAGCCGTCGGGCCAGCGCGCGGACGCCATCGCCGCGCCGGCTGCGCTGCCCGGTCAGGCCGAAGCGGCAACCCCGGCAGCGCTGCCGCTTCCGGCACCGGCCGGCGGCGCGAGCGAAGCCGCAGCGGGATCCGGCGCCGCGGGCGCGGTCGCCGGGCTCATCCGGCCTCCGGCGCAGGAAGCCCCGGCGCCCGCCGCGCCGTCGGCGCCTGCGCAGGACGCTGCCACGGAAGCCGCCTCGCCCGACCTCGATCCCCGGCCGGAACCGGAGCAGGCGGAGGCGCCCGGGCCGGCCGCCGCGACCCCTGCCCCGGCGGGTGCCGCGTCTCCCGCGGCCGTGGCAGGCCCCGCCGTCCTGCGCGCACCCGTGGCCGACCCGGCCGTGCTTGCCGAGCAGGTGGCCGCGGCCACCTGGAACATTGCACTTCCCTTCCGCACCGAGACGACGACCGCCGGGGGCAGGTTCCCCTCGATCGTGGAGGTGCTGCCCGGGGCCGCCAGCCACGAGGCCAACGCCTGGATCTCGGAGGGCGCGACGATCTATGCCGTCGAGGGCGCGTGGGTCTCCGACGAGGCGGGCCTGCGCTCCGCCGTGGAGGCGCGCGCGGTGACCGACGGCAGCTCCCACACCCTCGCCAGCGCCCGGATCCGGCGGACGCCCTCGGCCGCCTTCGAGGAGGTGACGCTGGCCGTGCCGATGGCGCGGGAGGTCACGCTCCTGAACGGCGTCCGCACGCGGGCCACGGCCGCCGACGGAACCTGGCGGACCGAGGTGGTCGCGGTGCCTGCCGCGATGGGCCAGAGCGCGCTCGCCGCGGGCGACGTGCTGGTTTCCGAGACCGGTTCCGGCGTGGCGATCGACGGACCCGGCAGCTTCGAGACGACCGTCTCGATGCTGGGTGCGGCCCGCGTGCCCGTGGCAACCTTCATCGTCCGCCGCGACGGGACCGAGGTCACCGCCGTCATGCCGCTGGCCCGGAGCAACTGAGATGGCGCGCGCAACGCACCATACCGGCGCCGTGCCGCCCCGTTCCGCCGAAGCCCGCCGGCGACAACCGGCCGGTCGCGCGGCCCAGGGAGAATTCGCCCAAAGGGAGAGTTGTGGCGGTGAGCAAACCCGACGACACTCTCCCGAACCTCGCAGACGTCCGACCCGGAACAACCATGGATGAGCGCAACATGTCCGTGATGCAGAGACTGAGGGCAATCCGCGACCGCATGGCTGCCCAGAACGAGATCGAGCACATCGAGGATCCCGCTCCGCCGGCGCCGCCGCCCGCCGATGCGCCTGCGGTTCACGCCGCCGGCTTCGCCGTGGAGACGCCGGAGCCGGCCGACAGCGCGAGCGCCAGCATGTGGGAGATGGTCAGTCCGATGGACACCGTGGAGGAGGAGCTCGCGCCTGCCGAGCTCGATCCCTTCGCCGATCCCCTGACCGACGACTTCGACGACCTGCCGATGGAGACGAGCCGCGCCCCGGAACCGCCGCACCGGCTGTTCGGCGACCGGCCCCTGCGCGCCGTCCCGTCCCCTGAGCCCGCACCGTTTGCCGAGGTTGCGCCGCCCGCCGTGGCGGAGCTGCCGGGGGCCGGTCTGCGCAGGTCGGGGCGGGTCAAGACCCGGCTGCTCGGCTTCGAGCACTCCTCGGGGCACACGACCGACATCTTCGACCGGCCCGCGACGACGCAGCCGGTGCGCGGCGCGCAGTTCCCGGTGGGATGGATCGTGGTCGTCGACGGACCGGGACGGGGGGCGTCGATGGCCCTGCTGACCGGGGTTTCCCAGATCGGACGCGACGAGGATCAGGCGATCCAGCTCGATTTCGGCGACACCAGCGTGTCGCGCAAGAACCATGCGGCGATCGCCTACGACGAGGAGACGCGGTGCTTCTTCGTGGGCCACGGCGGCAAGTCGAACCTGGTGCGCCTGAACGGCAAGCCGCTGCTCAGCACCGAACCGATGAAGGACGGCGACACGCTGACCATCGGCGAGACCAAGCTGCGCCTCGTGGCGCTGTGCGGCCAGGCGTTCTCCTGGACGGATGTGGACGCCGCCGCCGAACCCGCCGGGACGTGAGATGCGCTACGACGTCGCAACGGCGATATCGGTGGGCCGGAGGGACTACCAGGAGGACGCGGTCGCCGCCGACTTCAGCGCCGGCAACCGCTTCGGCTTCGCCGTGCTTGCCGACGGAATGGGCGGCCACGCGGCCGGCGACGTCGCCAGCAAGATCGTCGTCACCGAGGTGTTCAGCGAACTGAAGCTGAAGCTCGGCAACGGCCACGACGTGGAGGGCGACATCGCCGCCGTCCTGCGCAGCATCGCGCAGGGGGCGAACGACTGCATCGACGCCCACGTGTCGCGGAACCCCGAGCTGCGCGGGATGGGCGCCACCCTGCTTGCCCCGGTGATCTTCGAGGACCGTCTCTACTGGATCTCGATCGGCGACTCGCCCCTCTACCTCTACCGGGGCGGCAAGCTGCGCCAGCTCAACGAGGACCATTCGCTCGCGCCGCAGATCGACCTCATGGTCAGGACCGGGCAGCTCGACCCCGAGACCGCCCGCAACCACCCCGACCGCAATTCGCTGACCTCGGTGGTGATGGGCCGCCGGATACCGCTGATCGACTGCAAGGGACGGCCCACCGAGCTCGAGCCCGGCGACATCATGATCGCGGCCTCGGACGGCCTCCAGTTCCTTTCCGAGGCCCAGATCGAGGCCGTGCTGCGCAAGACGGCCAGGCGACCGAGCACGGAGATCGCCGAGGCGCTTCTCGCGGCGGTCGAACGGCAGCGCGACCCCGATCAGGACAACGTGTCTTTCGCAATCGTCAAAATCCGCTAGAAAGTCGGGTCAGGCGCGGCGAAGCGCGCCGCTCCCGCACCAGCAAGCCCGGAACGATTGCCCGATGAGCCCATTCCCGAGCGCCGAGAAGGAGCTGGCGGAACTGGAGCGGTTCCTGGCCTCGGCCGGGTCGGACACGCGCGCCGCAGACCCGGCCTTCGAGGACCTGCGCAAGCGCGCCGAGCGCGCGGCGCTGCGTCTGGCCAACCCGATCCGCGTTGCGATCGTCGGGCTTCCCGGCGCCGGCAAGTCGCTGCTGGCGAGCTTCCTCGTCGGCGAGCGGGTCACCCGCCCACGGCGCCGGACGGGCGAGGGCCTGCCGGTGATCCTGCGCCACGGCGAACGGCGCGAGGCCTACGTGAGCTGGTGGAGCGGCATCGACATTCCCCTGCCCGGCAACGACCTCTCGGCGGCGGGCCAGCACAATCCCGACTACGTGGAGATTCGGCTGCCGAACCCGGTGCTGCGGTTCCTGAGCTTCATGAACCTTCCCGGTCCCGCCGACTGGAGCGCCCAGAAGGAGCTGGTGCGCTGGGTCGCGGGGCGCGCCGACGTGCTGATATGGTGCGCGAAGGGCGATGCAGGCTGGACCGACGACGAACGCCAGCTCTGGGCGCTCGTGCCGCGGCGGCTGCAATCGCAGAGCCTTCTGGTGGTGAGCCACCCGCAGGACGCGCCAGCCGGCACGCCGCTCGGGCCGCTGCCCGACAACGCGATCACGGGCGCGCGGATGCAGTTCCACGACGTGATCGGGATCGCGACCGAGACCGCGCTCGCCGCGGCGCCGCGGGGCCAGGTGGTCGATCCCTCGACCTGGGAAAGGGCCGGCGGCAAGGCGCTGGTCGGCGCGCTGATCTCGGCAGCACGGGTGGCCCGGCGCAACGACATCGCGCTCGCACGCGAGATCCTCACCCGGCTGGAGGAGATGCGGCCAGCCCCTCCGCGCGCGCCCGAGCCCCCGGCGCCGACGATCGCCGACCTGCTGAAGCGTCCCGTCTCCCGGCCGGGGCTCGCCTCCGAACCGGTGCCGCCGCCGAAACCGGCGCTCGCCTCCGCTCCGGTCGCGCCGCCCAAGGTCGTGATGCCGGTGCCCCCGCCGCCTCCGGCCGCACCGGCCGCGGAGCCGGCACCGGCGCCAAGCGCCCCGGAGGCGGCAGGGACGCCCGCCGGCCCGGCGCCGGTGCTTCCGCGCCGGGTGAAGGGCACGGCCTCGATCATCTTCGACGAGCTTCTCGCCTCCTATTCGGGCGCCGAGCCCGAAACGCCGGAGCCGGGGGATGCGACGCCGCGCGATGCCGCGGCGCCCGGCGCCGAGGCGGCGCCGACGGCGCCCCCCGCTTCCGAAGCCGGGGCACCGCCGGCCCCTGCGGCTTCTGCGGCGTCTGCGGCCTCGTCGGCCGCCGAGCCCGTGGCCGCGCCGGCCCCGCCTCAGGCCGACAGGCCGCCGCCCGCGCTGGCACGGCTCGTCGCCGGGCTCGCCGACCTCACCGCCTATGTCGCCGATCCGGCAGGTTTCAAGGACTGGGAGTACATGGCTCAGGTGACGGGCCTCTGCGAGGAGCTCTCGGAACTGACCTCGCGGCCCGGCGCGATGCGCCCGGGGGGCGAATGGGTCGCCCGGCAGGTCGAGGAAGCCTTCATCGCCCTTTCGCTGATGCAGCTCGAGCACGGCGAGCAGCCGTGCCTCGATGCGACGACGGTCCTGCTGCAACTCGCGCGCGACCTCGCCTGGGCCGAAGCCCCGCGCGCGGAGGCCGCCTAGGATGAAGCTCGAGGCCGCGCTCGCGAAGGTGCTGGACGCCGTCCCCGGCGCGCTGCACGCCGGGGACGTCGATCTCGACCAGGGCCTGCCCCTGGCCGATGCCGCGACAGGGCCGCTCGCGGACGAGGCGGCGGATCACCTCGCGGCGCTCGCCACCGCCTACCTCGCGAGCGCCGAGGCCGAGGCCCTTGCCGAGGCGGCCGGCGGGGCGGGCACCGCCTACGACGAGGCGATCGCCCTGACGCCCGGCCGCGTCGCCGTGTTCCAGCGTCTGCCGAGGCGAAGCGGGATGGCCCTGTGCGTGCTGGCCGAGGGGCACCCGGCGCCCTCGGCGATCGCCGCGGCGGCGCGCGGGCAGCTTGCGGCGCTCGACGGGGCGGAGTGGCCGGCATGACGCTGCCCTCGCGGATCGAGGCGATCCTTGCGCAGGCGCGGGCCGCCGCGCGGCCTGCGGACGGACCGGCACGCCCTCTCGACGGGGCGACCGGCAACGCGCGGGTCGCCGCCATCCTCGCGGAGATCGGCGAGGTGGTGCTGCCCCGGGCGCTGACCTTCTCGGGCACCGACGGAAGCCGCATCACGGTCGAGGCGCGCGGCCGGCGTCTGGCGAAGATCACCGCTGCCGAGGGGGCACCGGCGCTGACGGGCTGGGAGGTTGCGCTCGCCGGCGCGGAAGCCGACCCGGCAGCGGAAGTCGCGCAGATGGCCCGCATGATCGCCGCCTTCGCCGCCGCCGCGGGGGCGGTTTCGGTCAGCGTGGCCCCGAGCACCCTTCCCGCCAGCTTCGTGCGGCCGGGCCACCCGACCGACGCACTCGCCCGCGCGATAGGGAGCCTCGATGACGCGCCCGGCGCAGCGGCCGGCACAGCGCCCGGCGCGGCCCCGGCCGAGCCCCCCCGGCCGGCCCCCGGCGCGGCCGGGCTCTTCGCCGCGCTCGATGCCGCGGGACATGCCGCCGCGCGGGCCGATGCGGCCGATGGACGGGTGACGCGGGTCGAACACGACGCCGCGGGACAGGCCGTGCGCCTCGCGCCCGCGGCGGCGCGGCTGGCGAGGACGGCCGCCCCGTTCGGCGATGCCGCCCTGCCGGGGCCGCGGCTCGTGTTCCTGACCGACCGCGAGGGGCGCCTGCCCGTCCTGTGCCACGCGCCTGACGGCGGCGACGCCGTCACCGGGACGCCGACGGCCGGGGCGATCGATGCCCTCGCCGAGGCCTGGCGGCGCGTCCGGCCTGCGGACCGGGCGGCAGAGTAGCCTGACCGCTAGTCCGAGACGGCGAGATGCACCTCGGTCCGCCACTCGCGGCAGCGGGCCGCAAGCCGCTCGGGCAGCGCCCGGTCGGTGAAGAGCACGTCCACCTCGGCCAGCGAGGCGATGCGGACCGGCGCGCTGCGCGTGAGCTTCGAGGCATCGGCCACCAGATAGACCCGGCGCGCCTGCCGGATGATCGCGCGGCTGACCCGGACCTCCTGCGCATCGAAGTCGAGCAGGTCGCCGTCGAGGTCGAGCGCGGAGGTGCCGATCACCGCGAGGTCGACCTTGAAGGCGGCGATCGCCTCCGCGGTCAGGTCCCCGACCAGACCGCCGTCGGACCGCCGGAGCACGCCGCCGGCCACGATCACCTCGCAGCCCTGGTTCGCCGCGAGGATGTTGGCGACGTTCATGTTGTTGGTCACCACCGTCAGGTTGCGGTGGCGCAGCAGCGCGCGGGCGACCGCCTCGGTCGTCGTGCCGATGTTGAGGAACAGCGACGAATTGTCGGGGATCGCCGCCGCGCAGGCCTGGCCGATCGCCGCCTTGGCGGCGGCGTTGAGCACGCGCCGCTCCTGGTAGCCGATGTTGGCCACGCCCTCGGCGATCACCGCGCCGCCGTGCACACGCTCGAGCTTGCCCGCCTCGGCCAGTTCGGTCAGATCGCGCCGGATCGTCTGGGCGGTGACGCCGAACCGCAGGGCGAGATCCTCCACCGCCACGCGGCCCTCGGCCTTGGCGAGATCGAGAATTTCGTCCTGACGCAGGTTCGCGGCCACGGCACCCTCGGCCAGTCGCTTCGAATGGGCCAAGAATGAACGAAAACGAAAATCCACGCTAGCCGAAATTGACAAAACGCGCATCGGCGCGCATTTTCGGCGCGTCGAACCTGGAAAGCCCGATGCCGGACACGACCGATCCCGCGCCCGAGGCCGTCGATCTCTTCGTCATCGGCGGCGGGATCAACGGCTGCGGCATCGCCCGAGACGCGGCCGGCCGCGGGCTGTCGGTCGTGCTGGCGGAGATGGGCGACCTCGCCTCGGCCACGTCCTCGGCCTCGACCAAGCTCTTCCACGGCGGGCTGCGATACCTCGAGTATCTCGAGGTCCGCCTCGTCCGCGAAAGCCTGCGCGAACGCGAGACCCTGCTCAGGGCGATGCCGCACATCAGCTGGCCGATGCGGTTCGTGCTGCCCTATCACCCCGACATGCGCTTCGAGGGCGAGACCCCGGTCTCGCGCATTCTGGGCGTGGTGATGCCCTGGATGAAGGGGCGCCGCCCGGCCTGGCTGATCCGGCTCGGCCTGTTCTTCTACGACCATCTGGGCGGCCGCGAGATCCTTCCCGGCACGCGCACGCTCGATCTTGCCAGCGATCCCGCAGGCAGGCCGCTGAAGGAGAAGTTCCGCAAGGCCTTCGAATACTCCGACTGCTGGGTGGAGGATTCCCGCCTCGTCGTGCTCAACGCGCGCGATGCCGAGGCGCGCGGCGCCCGCATCCTGACCCGCGCGCGGGTCGTCTCGGCGGTGCGCGCGGGCGATCTGTGGGAGGTCACGGTCGACCGCGGCGGCGAGCCGGTCATCTTCCGCGCGCGCGCCCTCGTCAACGCGGGCGGCCCCTGGGTCGAGGAGGTGGTGCGCAACACCGTGCACCTGAACAGCAGCGAGGGCGTGCGCCTCGTCCGCGGCAGCCACATCGTGACGCGCAGGCTCTTCGACCACGGCCGCTGCTACTTCTTCCAGGGCGAGGACGGGCGGATCATCTTCGCGATCCCCTACGAGCAGGACTTCACCCTGATCGGCACCACCGACAAGGATCACGAGGGCGATCCCCGCTCGGCGGTCTGCACGCCGGAGGAGCAGGACTATCTCTGCGCCTTCGCTTCGCAGTACTTCGCGCGCCCGGTGACGCGCGAGGACATCGTGTGGACCTATTCCGGCGTCCGCCCGCTCTATGACGACGGGTCGAAGTCGGCCACGGCGGCCACGCGCGACTACGTCCTGTCGCTCGACGCCAAGGGGCCGCCGCTCCTGAACGTGTTCGGCGGCAAGATCACCACCTACCGGCGCCTCGCCGAGGCGGCGGTCGCCAAGCTCGCACCCTTCTTCCCGGCGGCCTCGGGCCCCTGGACGGCAGGGGTGCCGCTTCCGGGCGGCGACTTCCCGGTGACCGGGGTCGCCGAACTCACCGCCCGGCTGCGCGCCGACTTCCCCTTCCTCGACGCCTACTGGGCGGGCCGGCTGGTGCGCGCCTACGGCACCGAGGCGGCCATCCTGCTCGACGACGCGCGGACCGCCGGGGACCTCGGCCGCGCCTTCGGCGCCACGCTGACCGAGCGCGAGGTGCGCTGGCTGATGGAGAAGGAATACGCCCGCACCGCCGAGGATGTCGTCTGGCGGCGCACGAAGCTGGGGCTCAGGATGACGCCCGACCAGATCGCGGCGCTCGACGCCTACATGGCCGGCGCGGGATGAGGCCGCGATTGCAACGCTCCGAAAGCCCGGTATCCTCGGGGCCCGAGCACCCCACCGCAGGAGCCTCCCATGGCCGCCCCACCCTTCTCCTTCGATGCCGCACGCGCGCTGGTGGACGAGGCGAGCGCGCTGATCGAGGACGCCCGCCGGATCGACGCGATCGCCGACCGGAGCGCCGACCCGCAGGCCCGCGCCGAGCTGAAGGAGATCGTGCGCACGCTGCTCCAGCGCGCGAGCCGGATCTCCGAGTATGCCGGCAACCTGCCGGGCAGCGCGGAACGCAGTTTCTTCCGCCAGAAATACTGAGGCCCGCCATGCCGGACGCCCGAGACACCACGACCGCCGGCGATCTCGACCTGACCGATGTCTTCGCCGCGGCGCAGCGCCAGGTGAAGGCCTCGCGGGGGCAGATCGAGACCGAGGCGCAGAAGGCTGCCGCCGAGAACAGCCGCCGCATGGGCCGCGACCGGAGCTGGATCGCCACCACCATCATCGTCACCTACGGCGTGGCGATCCTCGGCGTGATCCTCTACGTCATGCTCTCGGTCCCGGCCTGCCAGGGCGACCCCGCGGGCTGCACCGCCGCCCTCGGCACCTGGGAGACGCAGGGCGCGCTGCTCTCCGACCTGATCGTGACCGCGGTGCTGCCGGTCGTCACGCTGATGCTCGGCTTCTACTTCGGGACCGAGAATGCCCGCGGCGGAGGCGCGCCCGAGTGACCCACGTTCTCGCCATCGACCAGGGCACCACCTCGAGCCGGACGATCCTGTTCGACGGCCGGATGCGGATCGCGGCCGTCGCGCAGGAGGAGTTCGCCCAGCACTTCCCCGCCTCGGGCTGGGTCGAGCACGAGCCCTCCGACCTCTGGGCGACGACGGCGGCCACGGCACGGGCCGCGATCGAGAAGGCCGGCCTCGGGCCGAAGGACATCGCCGCCATCGGCATCACCAACCAGCGCGAGACGACCGTGGTCTGGGACCGCGCCACCGGCGAGCCCGTCCACCGCGCGATCGTCTGGCAGGACCGCCGCACCGCCGACCTCTGCCGCCGCCTGCGCGAGGAAGGCCACGAGGCGATGGTGAGCGAACGCACCGGCCTGCTGCTCGACCCCTACTTCTCTGGCACCAAGCTGAAGTGGATCCTCGACAGCGTGGAGGGCGCGCGCGAGCGCGCAAGGCGGGGCGAGCTGCTCTTCGGCACGGTCGACAGCTACCTGATCTGGCGTCTGACGGGCGGGCGGGTGCACGCGACCGATGCCACCAACGCCGCGCGCACCCTGCTCTACGACATCCGCAAGGGCCGCTGGAGTTCCACCATCTGCGGCCTGCTCGACATCCCGATGCAGATGCTGCCCGAGGTGCGCGACAGCGCGGGCGACTTCGGCATGGCGCGGGCCGACCTGTTCGGGCGCGAGATCCCGATCCTCGGCGTCGCGGGCGACCAGCAGGCGGCGACGGTAGGTCAGGCCTGCTTCGCGCCGGGCATGATGAAATCCACCTACGGCACCGGCTGCTTCGCGCTGCTCAACACCGGCGACACGCCGGTGTCGAGCCGGAACCGGCTGCTGACGACGATCGCCTACCAGCTCGGCGGCCGGCCGACCTATGCGCTCGAAGGCTCGATCTTCGTCGCCGGCGCCGTGGTCCAGTGGCTGCGCGACGGGCTGAAGATCATCCGCGAGGCGAAGGAGACCCAGCCTCTCGCGGAACGGGCCGACGCCGGCCAGAACGTCATCCTGGTGCCCGCCTTCGTCGGCCTCGGCGCACCCTACTGGAACGCCGAATGCCGCGGCGCGATCTTCGGGCTCACGCGCAACACGGGCCCGGCGGAGCTTGCGCGCGCCGCGCTCGAGAGCGTGGGCTTCCAGACCCGCGACCTGCTCGAGGCGATGCGCGCGGACTGGGGCTCGCAGTCGGGCGGCGTGCTGCGCGTCGATGGCGGGATGTCGGCCTCGGACTGGGCGATGCAGTTCCTCGCCGACATCAGCGGCGCCCCGGTGGACCGGCCCGAGGTGCTCGAGACCACCGCGCTCGGCGCGGCCTGGCTCGCCGGAAGCGCGGCAGGGGTCTATCCGGCGCAGGAGGAATTCGCGCGGTCCTGGGCGCTCGAACGCCGCTTCGAGCCGCGGATGGACGACGCCACCCGCGAGGCGCGCTATGCCGCCTGGAAGCGCGCGGTGGCGGCGACGATGGCCGCCTGAGGACTCAGAGCGTCAGGCTCTGCTCCAGCGCCCTGACCTGAAGCCGCGCCATGCCGAGCTTCGCCTTCGAGCGGTCGAGCATCACGAAGAGGTAGGTTCCCGGCACGTTGCTCAGCGGCCTGACGATGTGGATCCGCTGCCCGAAGGTCGTCACCACCTCGTCCACGCTGTCGCCGAGCCGGAGCCCTTCGCCGAGGGCAACCTGCGCCTTCAGCGCCTCGCTGCCCAGCATCGCGGCGGCCTCGAGATCGACGCCGCCCCCGCCCTGCGAGGTCAGCATCAGCCCGGTGTCGCCATCGAACAGGCACGCGCCGAGAAAGCCCGCGATCTCACTGGCTTTCGACAGGTCGATGGACATGCTCCAGGCTCTCCCGCGGCCGACCGGAGCAAGGGCCGCCGCCGGCCGCGGCGCCCCTGATCCCGGTTGCCTTGGCTAGCGCCCTTGGCCGGTCTAGGCAAGCCGACGCCAGGCGGGAAGGCCGGATTCAGCCTCCTCTCCGGGGTCCGTCGCGGCGGTGTCGGGTGCCCTGCGGCCGTACAGTTCGGTCAGGAACGCCTCGATCACCGCAAGGACGGGCGCGTGGGCGGCCGCCTCGGGATGCCGCGCGACGACCTCGCGCCAGAGCGCCACTTCCGGCGGCAGGATGCCGGACGGCGCGGCGACGGAAACCGCCGCCGGTTCCTCGGGCGCTTCCGGCTCCGCGTGGCCCGCGGCGGCGGTCCGCACGTCCTCGCCCGAAGCATCGGCCGCGGCATCGGCCGTCAGCTCGGCGACGAGAGCAGGGTCCGGCGCATCGACCGGCACCGGGTCCGGCGCATCGACCGGCTCGAACGCGCCTGCGAGGTCGAGCGCCGCCTCCGGCTCGGCGGGATGCTCCGCATCCCGAAGGACTTCGGGCGCGGGCAGGTCGGATTCCGCGTCTCCCGCGTGGAGGGCCGCGGCCCCTGCGAACGGTTCGGGCGGCTCCCCGGTCGCAAGGCTCGCACGAAGCCCGGCCTCGAAGAGTGCGTCCTCGACGCCCTCCCGCGCGGTCTCGTCGGCGAACGCCGGCTCGGCCTCGGCCGGCAGGCCGGCAAACCCCTGCGCCGTGAGCGGATCGAGTTCGGCGGGTTCGTCCTCGAACGCCTCCGCCAGCACCGGTGCGGCCGGAGCCTGTTCGCCGGCTTCGCCCGGAAGCTCATGGTCGGACGCCATGTCCGGAACGGGCGCCGGCTCGCCCAGGTCCTCGCGGCCGATGTCCCAAGGGTCGTCGGCCGGCCCCGCGAAGCCTTCGGTCGCCATGTCGGCGACCTCAACGGGCGCTTCCTCGACCCGGCCGAAATCGAGACGCACCACCGCGGCGGCGACCTCCGCCTCCGCGTCTCGCGGCCCGGCCGCCGCGGAGAACGGCTCGAAGCCCTCGTCGCGATCGGCTCGGGCCGCGTCCGACGGGAACTCCGGCAAGGCGGGGGCGTCCTCGCCGAGGCCCGCCCGCAGCTTCGCGATGATCTCGGCGCGCGCCGAGGGGTCCGGCCGTTCCGGGCGCGCCGTGCCCGACTGCGGCCGCACCGGCCGCACCGGCATCGGCACTGCGCCACGGTCGTCGGTCCGGTCGCCCGGCTCGAGGACATACGGCCCGCGCTGCGCCTGCTGTGCCATGCGTTCGGACTGCTCGGCGCGGATGTCGGTCGCGCGCCGCGCCTGCACCGTTCCCTGGCCCTGGCCCTGGTTCTGGCCCTCGACCTCGTAGCGCCGCAGGAGGGCCGAGCGCTGCTCGTAGATCGCCTCGAACCGCTCCGCGAGCGCATCGAGGAGCGACTCGGCGCCGCTGTCGGCCCAGAGCCGGGATTCGATGCCCTGGGCGAGTTCGGCCTTCGCCTGGACGGCATCGTGCGTGGCGACGAAGACGTGCCGGGCGAAGAGGCCGCCCGTCTCGCGGGCGAGCCGGCGGCTCACCTTCTGCCGGTCGATGTCGGTAAGCAGCTTGTCGGCCCTCGTCACCACCAGAAGGCTGTTCCGCCGGAGCCGCTCGGGCAGCGAGAGCCACGCGCTGCGCTCGGTCTCGCGCCAGGCCTGGGTGGCCGAGCTGCACCAGAGCACCATGTTCGACTGGCCTGCGACATAGCGCCAGGAATCGACGGCGAGGTTGGGATCGGAGATGCCGGGGGTGTCGATGATGTCGCAGTGTTCGAGGATCTCGGCGGTCGCGTGGATCCGGATGAAGCGCGCGTCGATGGGAACCTTGCGGATCTCGGCCAGATCGAGCGGGTGGACGCCGCCGTCCGCATCGACCCAGTGCGCGCTGCGCTCGCCGTGGGTCAGCCACACCGGCGGAAGCTCGGTCGCCGTGGCGCGGGTGGGCAGAAGATCCTCCTCGATGAGGAAGTTCATGAGCGTGGACTTGCCCGCGCTGAACTCGCCCATCAGGGCCACGATCGGGCGCCGCTCCGCCCACTGCTTGAGCCGGTTGTACTTGGGCATCGACACCCGGCGCGGTTGCGTCCCGTCGTAGCTCATGGCCGTCTCCTCAGTTCCGCGCCGCCTTCGGGGCTTCTTCCTCGCCGCCGAGCGACTCGAGTGCCGCCTGGAGGACGGCCGCCTTCTCGATCCGTTCGCGTTCGCCGACAGCCGCGCTCAGCCGCTCGCTGTCGACCGTTCCCGCCTTGGCGATCTCGACGAGCGCCTCGCTGTGGTCGTCGAGGAACTCCGAAAGCGCCATGCGCAGGGCCTCGTTCACCGCGGTGACCTGCTGCTCCTCGATCTCCTTCACGATCGCGGCGGTTTCCGAGGCGATCAGCGCCCGGTACTCGCCCGCGAAGGCCTCTGCGCCCCGGCGGGCGCGCAGCCAGCGCTTCCACCAGCTCGCCTGCAGGTCCACGACGATCGTCTTGCCGATCGCCACGGGCGGCGGCACCGCGGGCGCGAGCGGCGCCTCGAGCTTCAGGTCGGCCGCCGGTTCGCCGAGGAGGTCCTTGTAGACGCCCAGAACCTCGCGCGAGGCGCGCGAGAGCACCGACTGGGCAAGCGCGCGCGTCGCGCGGGCGAAGTTGAGGTAGGCCACCCTCAGCTGCATCCTCAGCCGCATCGGGTCGCATTCCCACTGGCCTTCGGGCCCGTAGATCTGGATGTGCTGGATCATGGCCGCGACGGTGCTGTCGACGAAGGCCTCGTTGGCCGCCTTCATCCGGCTCTTGAGGTCGGTCAGGATCGCGCTCGTCTCGCGGTCGAGTTCGGCCTGGAGCGTGCGGCTGAGCGCCTGGGTACGCGCCTTGACCTCGTTTGCCGTCATCAGGACCGAGGCACGCCCGTCGAACTGCACGCTGCCGGCCATGTTCGCGGCGAGCGACTGCGCCACGATGTTCTTGAGCTGCTTGCGCGCCTTCTCGAGAACACGCGCCGCGGCACCCTCCGCGACCCGGACCCCGATCGCGTCGATCAGCGTCGGGATGCCCGACAGCTTCCAGGCGTAGGAGACGGGGTCGTCGGTCTTCTCGATGTTGGCGGCCTGGGCCCAGTCGAACAGCGTCTCGATGCTGGCCCGGGACATCTCGTCGAGCTGGTTGGAGAGCGCCGCCTCCGCCCACTTGGCGCTTCCGAACACGATGTCGGCGGTGCCGCCGACGCCGTGGCGGGTCAGCGTGCTGATGAGCGATTCGTGGATCTCGGCGACCTGGGTCGAGGGCCGCTCGAGCTCGTCGATCCGGTTGACGAAGATCACGACCTGCCGCTTCTCCAGCGTCGAGAGCAGCCGGATCAGCGCGAGGTCCACCGTGTTCAGGGCCTGGTTGGCGCTCAGCACCACGACGCAGAGCTCGGTGTTGCGCACCACGCGCAGGGTGATCTGCTCGCGCATCAGGAACGGGTCGTTCACGCCCGGCGTGTCCTGCAGCGAGATCGCCGTGGGATACTGCGGCAGGTCGACGTAGAGGTCTGCCGAGCGCGTCAGGTCCGCGAAGCGGCCCTGCTTGTTGGCCTGGACATCCGGGTCGTCGGGGTCGCCGAGGCAGACGTAGCGTTCGATCAGGGGCGTATCGAGGTAGTCGTAGCTGTGGCGCTGGCCGAGCAGCAGCTCGAAGTTGCGGCCGAGCCGCTCCTGCGACTTCCTGCGCACCTCGAGGATCTGCCGCTCGATCTCGCGCAGCTCCTCGGCTGCGCCCGCGCGGCCCGCCATCTCGCCCAGACGCCCGCCGCCGCGCACCAGCCTGTCCCACTCGCCGCGGTCGAAGAAGCGGAACTCGGCACGGGTGTTCTTCGGCGCGACCTTGTTGAGGTGCAGCGTGGTGACGACCGAGGTCCACGGGTTGACGTCCGACGGAAGAAGCCCCGGCGAGCCCGCAAGCACGTTGATGAGCGAGGTCTTGCCCGCCTTGACCTGACCGACGACGGTCACGATCGCGGAGAAGTCGCTGAGCTGCGACTCGATGACCTGGAGGCGGCGCGCCGAGCGCTCGTCGAGCGCCCCGCCGATCTTCTCCATGAGGGCGCGCAGCTCCGCGAACTCCCGCGCGATTCCCGCCATCGCCTCGGTGCCGAGACGAAGGAGCGGGCTGTCGGAAGGCTTCACCCCGACCCGCGAAGGCCCCGCCTGGAAGTCCGCGCCGGCGCCCTGACCGGCATCCCCGCCGGCCGCAGCCATGCCGGCCGTGTCGTCGTGATCGTCACTCATCCTCGCATCACCTCACCCAGCCGGCCGCCGCACGTCGTCAGACGTGCCGGCGCGGCCCGCGCGCCCCATATCCATCATCGTTCCGCCGGCCGTGTCGAACGAGGCCGCGATATCGGCCAGCATCCGCGTCACGCCCAGCGCCGCCAGCGTGAGCCGGAGGCCGTGTTCGTCCAGCCGGTCCTCGCTGCCGAGCGGCTCGACCAGCACCGCAAAGCGCCGGAAGCCGTTCTCCTGCCGCAGGTCCACGAGCGTGAAGTGCTCCCGGTTCCGCAGGGTCTCCTCGCGGCCGCGCGTCCAGCGCCGGTCGGCGATCAGCGTCTCGCCCAGTTCGTCATGCTCGATCAGCAGGCAGGTGCCGCGGCCCTCGCAGAGACCGGCGAGATCGCGCAGCGCGCGCGAAAGCGGGCTCGACGCGACCGAGATCGAACGCTCGATCGTCTCGATGCAGGCGTCCGATCCGTCCACCGTGCCGTTCTCCCTGCCTGCGGGCGACCCTGTCGCCCGGTTCGTGATCCATGGCGAGGCCCCGTCACCCCCGGGATCCGGCCGTTGCCGCAGCCGCAACCGATTCCCGCCGGGAGGCACCTCCACAGTGATGCATATGGTCCGAACCGCGCAGTTCTTTGTTTGGAATCGAGCGCAAATGAGGCAATCCGGGCCAGAAAATCAACCAGCGCGTAAACAACAGGCGGGAAAGCCGCCGATGCCCGGAGGGGCCGCACACAACCTGTTGTGTCGGGCGCGCTCGCTCCGCCCAGAAGTGCGATGGCCCCGCCCGGGACGTCGAGGGCCCCCTGTCTCGGCCCCTGTCTCGGCCCCTGACTCAGCCCCCGCCGGCGCGGCGCGCCGCGTCGAATGCCGCAAGCAGCTCGGCCGCCGCCTCGCCCGGCGCGATCTCGCCACGACCCACCGCCTCGCGCAGGCCGGCACGCCGCGCCGCGAGGGCGGGATCGGCAAAGAGCCGTTCGAGCAGCCCCCGGCGCACCTCGGCGTCGAACCAGCCCTCGGCCTGCGCGCGGCGGCGTACCGTCCAGTGGCTCTGCGCGCGGCGCCACTCGCCGAGGCTCCGCATCGCTTCCCAGGCCTCGCCCAGCCCCTGCGCGGCATGGGCGGATACCAGCATGGCGCACGGGAAGCCCTCAGGGTCCTGCGGCCGGCGCCTGAGCAGCCGCAGCGCGCCCGCATAGTCGGCGCAGGTGCGCTGCGCCGCCGTCGCGAGGTCGCCGTCCGCCTTGGTCACGAGGATCAGGTCGGCGATCTCCATGATGCCGCGCTTGACCCCCTGGAGCTCGTCGCCGCCCGCCGGCGCGATCAGGAGCACGAAGATGTCGGTCATCTCGGCGGCGAGCGTCTCCGACTGGCCGACGCCGACGGTCTCGACCAGCACCACGTCGAACCCTGCCGCCTCGCAGACCGCGACGGCCTCGCGCGTGCGGCGGGCGACGCCGCCGAGCTCGGTCTGCGACGGCGAGGGCCGGATGAAGGCGCCGGGGGCGCGCGCGAGCCGCTCCATCCGCGTCTTGTCGCCGAGGATCGAGCCGCCGGAGCGCGCGGAGGACGGGTCCACGGCCAGCACGGCGACCTTCAGCCCCTGCCCCGTCAGCATCAGCCCGAAGCTCTCGATGAAGCTCGACTTGCCGACCCCCGGCGCCCCCGAAAGCCCGATCCGAAACGCCTGCCGGCCGGATCGGGCGAGCCTGCCGAGAAGCGCCCCGGCCGCCTCCCGGTGATCGGGCCGCGCGCTCTCGACCAGCGTGATCGCGCGGGAAAGCGCCCGGCGGTCACCGGCCAGCACGGCATCGGCAAGTGCGTCTGTATCGGCCATGACCTCCGGCCCCGGATCGGCCAGCGCGGGTGCCGCGCGGCCTTGCCTTCATGCCCGCGCGCCGCGCGCGCTGTCCAGCCCCGGTGCCTGCGCCGTTCCTCTGGCCAGCCGCGGGCCGAGCCGCCATAACGCCGGCGATGACGCCGCTTCCGATCGACGACGCCCTGCCGGAGCTTCTCGGCGCGCTCCGCGCCGCCGGCCGCGCCGTGCTCCAGGCGCCGCCCGGCGCCGGCAAGACGACGCGGGTGCCGCTCGCGCTTCTCGAGGCCGGCCTGGCCCCCGGCCGGATCGTGATGCTGGAACCCCGCCGCCTCGCCGCCCGCGCCGCGGCCGAGCGCATGGCCGAGACGCTGGGCGAGCCCGCAGGCCGGACCGTCGGCTACCGCATCCGCGGCGAGTCGCGGATATCGGCCGGAACGCGCATCGAGGTGGTGACCGAGGGCATCCTCACCCGGATGCTCCAGTCCGACCCCGGCCTCGAGGGGATCGGCGCGGTCCTGTTCGACGAGTTCCACGAACGCTCGCTCAACGCCGATCTCGGCCTCGCGCTCGCCTGGGAAGTGCGGCAGGCGCTGCGCCCGGACCTGCTCATCCTCGTCATGTCGGCCACGCTCGATGCCGCGCCGGTCGCCGCGTTCCTCGACGACGCGCCCGTGGTCACCGCCGAGGGCCGGGCCTTCCCGGTCGAGACGCGCTGGCTCGGACGGCCGGCCGGCGAGATGCGCTTCGAGGCCGCGATCGCGGGCCAGGTCGCCGCGGCCTGGGGCGAGACCGAGGGGGGCATCCTCGCCTTCCTGCCCGGCGAGGCCGAGATACGCCGGGTCGAGGCGATCCTGCGGGAGCGCCTGCCCCCGGCGGCGCGCATCCGCCCGCTCTACGGGGCGATGGACTTCGCCGCCCAGCGCGCCGCCATCCTGCCCGAGCGGGCGGGGCGCAAGGTCGTCCTCTCCACGGCCATCGCCGAGACCTCGCTGACGATCGAGGACATCCGCGTGGTGGTGGACGGCGGCCGCGCGCGCCGGGCGCGGTTCGACCCCGCCTCGGGCATGTCGCGCCTCGTGACCGAGCGGGTCAGCCGTGCCGAGGCCGAGCAGCGCCGCGGGCGTGCGGGCCGGGTGGCGCCGGGGGTCTGCTACCGGCTCTGGACGCGCGGCGAGGAAGGCGCGCTGCCCGCCTTCCCGCCGGCCGAGATCGAGGTCGCCGACCTCGCGGGGCTGGCGCTGGAACTCGCGCTCTGGGGAACGCCGTCGGGCGAGGGGCTCGCCTTCCTCACGCCGCCCAGCCCCGCCGCGCTGGCCGAGGCGCGCGCGCTCCTTGCCGATCTCGGCGCGCTCGGCGCCGAGGGCCGCATCACCGATCACGGCCGCGCGCTCGCCGCGATGCCGCTGCACCCCCGCCTCGGCCACATGCTCGCCCGCGCCGGGAAGGACGCCGCCACGCTTGCCGCGATGCTGGCAGAGCGAGACCCGCTCCGCGGCGCGCCGGCCGACCTCGCGCTCCGGCTCGAGGCGGTGGCAGACCCGCGCCGGTTCGAGGCCGAACACCTCTGGCCCGTCCACCGCGGCGCCGTGGAGCGCATCCGGGCCGAGGCGCGGCGGCTCGAACGGCTCGCGCCCGCGGCGGCGGAGGGGCTGTCGCCCGGCGGTATGGCCGCGCTTGCCTATCCCGACCGGATCGGCCTGCGCCGCCCCGGCGAGGCGCCGCGCTACCTGCTCTCGGGCGGCAGGGGCGCGGTGCTTCCCGAGGGCGACCCGCTCGCCGGCGCCCGCCTGATCGTGGCGACCGACCTCGACGGCGACCCGCGCGAGGCGCGCATCCGTCAGGCCGCCGCCCTGACCGAGGCAGAGCTGCGCCGGCTCCACGGCGACCGCATCGTGCTCGAGGAGGTCTGCGCCTGGTCCCGGCGCGAGAACCGCGTGGTGGCGCGGCGGCAGGAACGGTTCGGGGCGCTCGTGCTCGACGACAGGCCCTGGCCCGAGGCGCCGCCCGCCGCGCTCGCCGCCGCCGCGGCCGAGGGGGTGCGGGCGCTGGGGCTTCAGGCGCTCGGCTGGCCCGAGGCGGCCGGGCGGCTCCGGGCGCGCGCCGCGATGCTCGGCGCCGCGGGCGAGGACCTGCCCGACCTCTCGGACGCGGCGCTGCTCGAAAGGCTCGACGACTGGCTCCTGCCGCATCTCGGCGGCGTGCGCACCGCGGCCGACCTCCGCGCCTTCGACCCGCTTCCGGCGTTGCGGCAGCATCTCGGCCACGAGGCGCTCGCCCGCATCGACCGCCTCGCCCCGGCCGAGTTCGAGACGCCGCTGGGGCGGCGGGTGCCGATCGACTACTCGGGCGGAGCGCCGGGAATAGCGGTGCGCCTGCAGGAGATGTTCGGCGTGACGGCGCACCCCGTCGTTGGCCCCGGGCGGACGCCGCTGCGCGTCACCCTGCTCTCGCCCGCGGGGCGCCCGGTGCAGACCACGACCGACCTGCCGGGGTTCTGGGCAACCTCCTACGCCGACGTCCGCAAGGAGATGCGGGGCCGCTATCCCAGGCACCCCTGGCCCGAGGATCCGACGCAGGCGGCCCCGACCCTGCGCGCGAAGCCGCGCGGCTGACATCTGCCCGTCAGGTGCAGCCCGCCTGCGGAGCCCTCAGAATTCCCTTGCCGAAACCGGTTTCGGAACGGAGGGTCGCACGAGACGCGGGAATCGCGCAAAGGGGGGAATGCAACGTGCACAGGCCGGAAACGGCGCAGGCGAGGCGCGGCCAGCGGGTCCGCATCGCGGACGTGGCCGAACGTCTGGGGCTGACCAAGGGCACCGTCAGCCGCGCCCTCAACGGCTATGGCGATATCTCAGAGCGCACGCGGCTGCGGGTGATGCGCGAGGCGCAGGCCATGGGCTATCGGCCGCTCACCCATGCTCAGGCGATCCGCACCGGGCGAATCCGCTCTCTCGGGCTGGTGCTCCAGCTCAACGTCCATGATGCGCACCGGCCGTTCCTGGCCGATTTCCTCGCGGGGGTCACCCAGGCCGCCAGCACCGAGGGCTGGACGCTTACCGTGGCAACCGCTCCCGACGAGCCGGAGACACTCGCGACGCTCGCCCGGCTGGCCGACGAACGGAAGGCCGACGGGTTCATCCTGCCTCGCACCAGGCTGGAGGATCCCCGGGTGGCGCTTCTGCGCGAGCTTGGGGTTCCCTTCGTGCTTTACGGCCGAACCGCCGACACCGAGGGCTGCGCCTGGTTCGACATCCTGGGCGAGACGGCGATGGAGGAGGCGGTGCTGCGCCTCGCCGGCGCCGGTCATGTCCGCATTGGCTTCGTCGGCGGCGGCGCCGGCTACACCTACAGCAGCCTCCGCCTTCAGGGCTACCGCAACGGCCTCGCGAGGGCGGGCCTTGCCGAGGATCCCGCACTCATCCACCCCGGCGCGCTCACCCCCGATGCCGGTCAGGCCGCCGCAAGCGCGCTGCTCGCCCTGCCGCTTCCTCCGACGGCGATCGTCTTCGCGGTGGACATGGCCGCCCTCGGCGCCTGGCCGGCTGCCGAGGCGCTGGGCCTCGCGCTCGGCCGCGACCTCTCGGTGATCGGGTATGACGGCATCCCCGAGGGCGCCTGGCTGAGGCCGGGGCTGACCACCTTCCGCGTCGATACGCGCGCGGCGGGCGCGCGGCTTGCCGAGTTGCTGATCCGCCGGATCCGCGGCGAGGCGCCCGAGGTGCTGCGCGAGACGGCCCGGGCGGAGCTTGTCGCGCGCGGTTCCGACGGGCCGCCGGCCCTTTCACCTCACGACCTTGCGCGGCGCCTCGCCGGCCGTGCGACCTGACCCAAGCCCCAACCCGAGGGAGGAGAACCATGACCAACAAAGCCTGCCGCGCGGTCGCGCGGCTCCTCGCCGGCGCAGCGCTGGCAGCGGCGCTCGCGCTGCCGGCCTCGGCGCAGTCGCTCCGCTTCTGGACTACCGAGGAACAGCCTGAAAGGCTGGCCAAGCAGCAGGAGATGGCGGCACAGTTCCAGGCCGAGACGGGCATCTCCGTCGAGGTCATTCCGGTAACCGAATCGGATCTCGGCACGCGGGCCACGGCCGCCTTCGCCGCGGGCGACCTTCCGGACGTGATCTACCACACGCTCCAGTATGCCCTGCCGTGGGCCGAGGCCGGCATCCTCGACACCGAGGCGGCCACCGACGTGATCGAGGCGCTCGGCCCCGAAACCTTCGCCCCGGGAGCGCTTGCGATGGCGGCGGTCGGGGACGGTTACGCGTCGGTCCCGGTCGACGGCTGGACCCAGATGATCCTCTACCGGAAGGATCTCTTCGACGAGGCCGGACTCGCGCCGCCGACCAGCTATGCCAACGTGCTCGCCGCGATCGAGAAGCTGCACAGCCCTCCCGAACGCTACGGCTTCGTCGCGGCGACGAAGGTGGACGAGAACTACATGAGTCAGGTGCTCGAGCACATCTTCCTCGCCAACGGCGTGTCGCCGGTCGGCGCCGACGGGTTCGCGCCGCTCGACGAGGCGCGGACCACCGAGGTGCTCGAGTTCTACAAGGCGCTGGCCGAGGCCTCGCCCCCCGGCGAGCTGTTCTGGGAACAGGCGCGCGAGATCTACTTCGCCGGGAAGGCCGCGATGATCATCTGGTCGCCCTTCATTCTCGACGAACTCGCCGGCCTGCGGGACTCCAACCCGCCCACGATCACCGACGATCCCACCTCGCCCGAACTGGCGCAGCGGACCGGCGTCGTCACCAACTTCTCCGGGCCCTCCAACCCTGAAGGCGCTGCCTGGGCCGACATCCGCTACTTCGGAATCACCAACGATGCCGACACCGACGCGGCGATCGACTTCGTGAAGTTCTCGATGGATGCCGGCTACACCCAGACCCTCTCGATCGCTCCGGAAGGCAAGTTCCCCGTGCGGCGCGGCACCGCCGAGGACCCCGAGGCCTTCGTCAGGGCCTGGGCCGAACTGCCGATGGGCGTGGACCGAAAGGCGCCGATGCGCCAGTTCTACCCGCAGGAGACGATCGACGAGATCGTCGGCGGGCTCGACGTGGCGCAGCGCTGGGGCGTGGCCGAGGGGCAACTCGCGCTCGCCTCGAAGATCGTGAACAGCCAGGCGATCAACCGCCTGGTGCGCGAATACATCGACGGTCGGCGCGACGCCGCGGCAACCGTCGCCGCGATGAACGACGAACTCGCCAGGATCCAGTGACCTCCCTCCGGCCCCCGCGGGGGCCGGAACCTTGCGCGGGCGGCCGATCCGCCCGCGCCTTTCCGGGCCCGGAGTCATGCGATGACCGTCCTGCCAGAACCCCCGACCGGAACCGGACCGCTCGCCCGCCGCGAGGCGCGGCTGGCATGGGCGCTGCTCTTCCCGACGCTCGCGGCGGTGTCGCTGGTGGTGGTCCTGCCACTCCTCGCGGTGTTCTGGATCAGCTTCAAGCCGGTCGGCCTCGCCGACCTGCGCCCGCCGGCGCCGCTCGTCCGCGAGGATCTGCGGGGCCGGCCCGAGGCGGCGGGCGACGCGGCCACGCTGCGTTACCGCCTGCGCAACTCCTCACAGACCCGGCCGGTGCTCGGGGTCACGCTTTCCGACACCATCCCCGACGGACTGGAGGTCACGGCCCCCGACCCGCGCTGCACGCTCGACGGCCGCACCCTCCTGTGCGACCTCGGCGACTGGGAGGGCGGCGCGCGCGAGGAAATCGAGATCGGCGTGACCGTGACGCAGGCCTTCCTCGACTCGGGCGCCGACCCGGCCGCCTCGCCCGCCCGCATCACGGGGCGCGCGCAGAACGTGCTGGCCTCGGGCGAATTCACCCTCGCCAACTTCGCCCGCATCTTCGACGGCGACGAATTCTGGCGGGTGCTCTCGGCCACGCTCTTCTACACCGTCTTCGGCACGATCGGTGCGCTGGTCCTCGGGCTCTTCGCCGCGATGCTGCTCGACCGGAGCTTCCGCGGCCGGGGCATCCTGAGAGGTCTCTTCCTCTTTCCCTACGTCGCTCCGGTGATCGCAGTGGCGTTCACCTGGGTCACGCTGCTCGACCCGTTCTCGGGCAGTGTCAACGCGCTTCTCCTGCGGATGGGTGCAATCGACACGCCCATCAACTTCTTCGGGCAGCGCCCGCTCGCGCTGATCATGGTCACGGTGTTCGAGATCTGGCGCTACTTCCCGCTTTCGTTCCTGTTCATCCTCGCGCGGATGCAGTCGATTCCCGAGGACATGTACGAGGCCGCCGACATGGACGGCGCCTCGCCGTTCCAGAAATTCTGGCACCTCTCGCTGCCGCAGCTCCTCGGGATCCTTTCGGTCCTGTTCCTGCTGCGCTTCATCTGGACCTTCAACAAGTTCGACGACATCTTCCTCCTGACGGGCGGCAACGCGGGCACGCGGACGCTCACCGTCAACGTCTACGAGCAGGCCTTCGCTGTCTCCAACATCGGGGCGGGCGCGGCGGTCGCAGTGGTCATCTTCGCCTGCCTGCTGCTCTTTTCCATCCTCTTCTTCCGCTACGTCAGCCGGGAGGAAGGGCTTTGAAGGCGCTCCGCAACGGCCTCGTCACGGGCCCGCTGCTCGGCGCGGGCTGGACCCTCGTGATTGCCATCGTGGTCTGCGTCGCGGCCTCATTCGCCACGGGGGAAGCCGTGGCGCCGCGCCTGATCCCGACGCTGATCCTGGGTGCCTGGCTGGGCTACGTCTGGCTGCCCGACGGCGGGCGGCCCGCCGGCCGCCGCATCGCGGTCTCGGCAGTGCTCGCGCTCGCCCCGGCGGCCGCGTTCGTCCTGATCGGCCCGGCGATCGAGGGGCGGGCGGGCACCTCCGCCTCCACGCTCGTCGCCGCCTGGATCCTCCTCGGCCTCGCCGCCGCGCTGCCGCTCTCGCGCATCCTGGCCGGCCTGCCGCCCGGTCGGGCCACCCGTCACGAGACCGAGGCCGCAACGATCCGCTTCCTCACCGGAGCCGGCTACATCTTCTTCACCGCGATCGTCCTCATCCCGTTCTACGTGATGGTGATGACGAGCCTGAAGAACCAGCAGGAGCTGCTGCTCAACCCGCTCGACTTCGGCATCGACCTCGGCAAGGGCTGGGCGCTCTTTCGCGCCTACGGCGAGCTGTTCGGCCAGTTCAACTTCGGCACCTATCTCTGGGTCTCGTTCTACGTCTCGGTGCTGACGGTGGCGATCACGCTCCTCTTCAGCATCCCCGGCGCCTATGCGGTCGCCCGCCTGAGGTTCCGGGGCCGGGCGGCGTTCTCGCGGTCGATCCTGCTCGTCTACATGGTGCCGATGATCGTGCTCGCGCTGCCGATCTACATCGCCTTCTCGATGGCGGGTCTCAGGAACTCGATCCTCGGCATCGTCCTGATCTACCCGGTGACGACGATTCCCGTCGCGCTCTACATGCTCCAGGGGTACTTCCGGGGGCTGCCGGCCGAGGTCGAGGAGGCCGGCCTGATGGACGGGCTCACGCGGCTCCAGGTGATCTGGAAGATCACGCTGCCCTTGTCGCTGCCGGCGCTCGCCTCGGTCTCGCTCTACGTCTTCATGATCGCGTGGAACGAGTTCCTGCTCGCCTTCATGCTGCTCGACGATCCTTCGAAGTTCACGCTCACGCGGGGGATCGCCAGCCTCAACTCCTCCGAGGTGCCGCGACAGAACCTGATGGCAGGCGCGGTGATCGCCACGCTGCCGATCATGGCGCTGTTCCTCGGCCTCGAACGCTTCATGACGAGGGGCCTGACCGCAGGCTCCGTGAAGGGATGACCATGACCGCGATGCAAGACCTCGACAGCCGCGCCCGGGCGATCCTCAGGGGGAACGACCTCGGCGGCTACACGGTGCCGACCCACGGCCTCTACCCCTACCAGTGGAACTGGGACTCCGCCTTCGCGGCCTGGGGCTTCGCCACCTTCGATACCGACCGCGCATGGACCGAGCTCGAGACCCTGTTCTCCGCGCAGTGGCCAAGCGGGATGGTGCCGCACATCGTCTTCCACCGCCCCGATCCGGGATACTTCCCCGGTCCCGACGTCTGGGGCACAGGCACCGTGCCACCCACTTCCGGCATCACCCAGCCACCCGTGGCCGCAATCCTCGCGCGGCTGATCTGGGAGACCGACCCCGCGGCCGGGCGGCCCCGCCTCGCCGCGCTCTACCCCAGGCTCCTCGCCTGGCACCGCTGGTTCATGCGCTGGCGCATCCGGGGCGGCGCAGCCTGCATCGTCCACCCCTGGGAATCGGGGCGCGACAACTGCCCCGACTGGGACATCGGCATGGCGGCGGTCGACGGCTCGAACGTCGGCCCCTACCTGCGGCGCGACACCGGGCACGTCGATCCCTCCATGCGGCCGGGAAAGGAGGACTACGACCGCTATCTCGCGATCCTCCAGTTCGGCCGCGCCACCGGCTGGGACGACGCGCCGATCGTGGACGAGGGGCCGTTCCTTATGGCCGACCCCGGCATCACCTTCATCCTGATGCGCGCGCACCGCGACCTTGCCGCGCTCGGCCGGGCGCTTGGCGAGGACGTGGCCGAGATCGAGGGCTGGAGCGCCGCCATGGCAGAGGCGGCCGAGACCCTCTGGAACCCGGGCCTCGGCGCCTTCGACGCGCGAGACATGCGTACCGGCGCCTTCGCCGGCAACCTTTCGTCGGGAGCGTTCCTCGCCTGCCTCGCCGGGGTCGGGCGGGCCGAGATGGATGCCGCCCTTGCGCGGGTCTGGTCCAAGGTAACCTACGGAATCCCCTCGGCGGATCCCGACAGCCCCGGCTTCGACCCGCGGCGCTACTGGCGCGGGCCCGTCTGGCCGGTGGTGAACGCGCTGATCGCGCTCGGCCTGCGCGACACCGGCCGGCATGCCGAGGAGGCACGGCTGCGCCGCGAGACGGCCACCCTGATCCGGCGCCACGGCTTCTACGAGTATTTCGACCCCGTCGACGGCACCCCCTGCGGCGGGGCCGACTTCACCTGGACGGCGGCGATCTGGCTCACCTGGGCGGGGAGGGACTGATGGGTGCGATCACACTCGCGGGCGTCGAGAAGTGGTTTGGCGATCTCCAGGTGATCAAGGGCGTGGATCTCGGCATCGCCGACGGCGAGTTCGTGGTTTTCGTAGGGCCTTCGGGCTGCGGGAAGTCCACGCTCCTGAGGATGATCGGCGGGCTCGAGGAGATCTCGCGCGGGCAACTCCTGATCGACGGGCGCGATGCAACCTCCGAGCCGCCCTGGAAGCGCGGCCTGACCATGGTCTTCCAGTCCTATGCGCTCTACCCCCACATGTCGGTAGCCGAGAACATGGGGTTCCCGCTCAAGACCGCCGGCGCGCCCCCGGCCGAGATCGCGGCCAAGGTCGCCGAGGCGGCACGCATCCTGAAGCTCGAGCCTTTCCTCGACCGGCGTCCCAAGGCGCTCTCGGGGGGCCAGCGGCAGCGGGTGGCCATCGGCCGGTCGATCGTCCGGGATCCCACCGCCTTCCTGTTCGACGAGCCGCTGTCGAACCTCGACGCCGCGCTCCGCGTCGAGATGCGGCTGGAGATCGCGAAGCTCCACCGCGGCCTCGGCCGCACGATGATCTACGTCACCCACGACCAGGTGGAGGCGATGACGCTGGCTGACCGGATCGTCGTGCTGGAATACGGCCGGATCGCCCAGGTGGGCAGCCCGCAAGAGCTCTACGAGCGGCCGGCGAACCTCTTCGTCGCCGAGTTCATCGGCAGCCCGAAGATGAACATCCTGCCGTGCCGGACCGAGGGTGCCGCCTACGTGCTCGAGGGCGGGCGCGGCGGTCCCTATGCCGGCGGCCACGCGGCTGCGAGGCTCGGGATACGGCCCGAGCACATCGCAATCGGCCAGCCGGGCGAGGGACAGGCGGATGCCACGGTCGACGTGGTGGAATATCTCGGTGCCGACAGTTTCGTGATCGCCGACGCGGGCCCGCTCGGAACCGTGACGATCCGCACCCAGGGCGAGCAGGCACCACCCGAGGGCGAGCGCATCGGTCTGGTCTTCCCGCCCGAGAGGGTGCACTTCTTCGACGAGGCGGGTCTCGCCGTCCGCTGAGGCGCGCCTGCGCCGGCTCAGCCGTTCCAAGGCCCGTGGTGGCTGCCCTCCGCGTCGGTCCGTTCGAAGCCGTGCGCGCCGAAGTAGTCGCGCTGCGCCTGGATCAGGTTCGTCGTGCCCCGCGCGGTGCGCAACGTGTCATGATAGGCCAGCGCCGCCGCCAGCGCCGGCGCGGGCTCGCCCGCGGCCGCCGCCGCGGCGACGACCCTGCGCAGCGCCGGGACGGCCTCGGCCAGCCGCGCGGCGAAGTACGGGGCGAAGGCGAGCACCCCGTGCGGCACCCCGTCGCGGAAGGCGTGGGCGATGTCGTCGAGCAGCACCGAGCGGATGATGCAGCCCGCCCGCCAGACCTCGGCGCAGGCGGCGAGGTCGAGGCCCCAGCCGAACTCCCCGGAGGCGGCGCCGAGCACCTGGAACCCCTGGCTCAGCGCCAGGATGCGCCCGGCGAGCAGCGCCTTCTCGAGGTCGCCCTCGGTCGGGACCGGCCCGTGCACCCGGCCGGGCGGGGCGAGCAGCGCGGCACCCTCCGCCCGAGCCGCGGCCGAGGCCGACCAGGCCCGCGCGGCCACCGCCGCCTCGGTCACCGTGGCGGGCACGCCGAGCCGCTGCGCCTCGATCACCGTCCACCGGCCGGTGCCCTTCTGGCCGGCGCGGTCGGCGATGACGTCCACCACGGGCTGGCCCGTCGCGGGGTCGTCGGCGAGGAGCACCGCGGCGGTGATCTCGGTGAGATAGGCGTTGAGCGGCCCCTCGTTCCACTGCGCGAAGACCTCGCCGATCGCGTGCGCGCCGCGCCCCTCCGACCGCATCAGCCCGTAGATCTCGGCGATGAGCTGCATGTCGGCGTATTCGATGCCGTTGTGGACGGTCTTGACGAAATGTCCCGCACCGTCCGGTCCGAGCAGCCGCGCGCAGGGCTGCCCGGCGAACCGCGCGGCGATCGCCTCCAGCACCTCGCCGACGGACTGCCACGCCGCGGCGCTGCCGCCGCCCATCAGCGAGGGGCCATGCCGCGCGCCCTCCTCGCCGCCCGAGACTCCGAGGCCGAGGAAGCGGATGCCCGCCGCCTCCAGCTCCGCCGCCCGGCGGCGGGTGTCGTGGAAGTCGGCGTTGCCGCCGTCCACGATCGTGTCGCCGGGTGCCAGAAGCGGGCGGAGCGCGGCGATCTGGGCATCCGTCGCCTCGCCTGCCGGCACCATCAGGATGACGGCGCGCGGGCGCGCCAGCGCGGCGACGAGGGCCTCGGGGGTCTCTGCCGCGGTGATCCGCTCCGCGAGCGGTCCCGCCTCGGCGAGGAACGCGGGCAGTCGCGCCGCGGTGCGGTTCGTCACCGCGACCCGGAACCCCCGTTCGGCGATGTTGAGCGCAAGCGCCGAGCCCATGGTGCCGAGCCCGACGAGGCCGATCCGCGCGGTAGCGTCCATGCCAGACCTCCCAGCCGCCTGTGGCAGAACTTATCCTGCCGGGGCGGGCGCGCAACCTCAGCGCTTGTGGATCACCGCGACCTGGTCGCGCCGCCGCTTGTCGTAGCCCGCCTGGAACAGGAAGCAGCCCGAGATCGCGGGGGCGAGCGCGTTGAACTCCGCCTCGAGCCCGGGGTCGGCATGGCGGAACACCCGCGTCTCCGAGAACGACCGGAACAGCGCCGCGGTCTTGGTGATGCCGGGGCGCTCGTAGGCCCTGGGCTGCCAGCGCAGATCCTCGATCACATAGAGCCCGCCGGGGGCGATCTTCGGGAAGAGCTCGAGGAAGGCGAACTGCTGGTGGTGGCTCGCATGGCTCGCGTCGTCGATCGCGATGTCGAGCGCGGGCAGCTTCGCCGCAGCCGCGCGGATGTTCTCGCGCCGGTCCATGTCGCAGCGCAGGAACGTGAAGCGGTCATGCGCGAACCACGAGAAGTCCGACACGTCGAGCCCGTAGACCTTCGCCTTCGGGAAGTATTCCAGCCACATCCGCACCGAGGGCAGATCGGTCGTCTCGCGGTCCTCGCTCCGCCCGTGTTCCGGGCCGCCGATCTGGAGGCCCATCTCGAGGAAGCGGATCGACCGGTCCCGCCAGGGGTGGAACAGCATCTGGTAGAGCTCGGTGTAGCGGTGCTTCCCCGAGCCCTTGTCCGAACCGAAGCGGTCGGCGAGTTCGGTGAGGTTCGGCGCCGGGGCGGCGCCGCTCCGGGCGGGGCGGGCGGCGGGACGGGCGGCCACCGCTCAGACCCCGAGGCACCAGCGCAGGATCGCCTTCTGCGCGTGGAGCCGGTTCTCGGCCTCGTCCCAGATCACCGAATGCGGCCCGTCCATCACCCCGCTCGTCGCCTCGTCGTTGCGGTGCGCGGGCAGGCAGTGCATGAAGAGCGCGTCGGGCTTGGCCAGGCTCATCAGGTGCTCGTTGACCTGGTAGGGGCGCAGCTGGTTGTGCCGCCGCTCGCGCGCGCTCTCGGGGTCGTGCATCGAGACCCAGGTGTCGGTGATCACCACGTCGGCGCCGAGGACCGCCTTCTCCGGGTTCCGCTCGATGGTGATCGGCCGGCCCTTCGCCGCCGCGAAGTCGAGCCACTCGCGCTCGGGGTCGAGCGTCTCGGGCCCGGTGAACGTGAGGTCGAAGCCGAACTGCGCGGCGGCATGCGCCCACGAGGCGAAGACGTTGTTGCCGTCGCCCGACCAGACGGCCTTGCGGCCCGCGATCGGCCCGCGATGCTCCTCGAAGGTCATCACGTCGGCCATGATCTGGCAGGGGTGGGTGCGGTTGGTCAGCCCGTTGATGACCGGCACCGTGGCGTGCTCGGCCATCTCGAGAAGCGTCGCCTCCTCGTAGGTGCGGATCATGATGAGGTCCACGTAGCGGCTCATCACCCGCGCGGTGTCGGCGATGGTCTCGCCGTGGCCGAGCTGCATCTCCTTGCCGGACAGCACCATGGTCTCGCCGCCCATCTGGCGCACGCCGACATCGAAGCTGACGCGGGTGCGGGTCGAGGGCTTCTCGAAGATCAGCGCGACCATCCGGCCCGCGAGCGGCTGGACGTCGTCCCGCTCCCCCTTGGGCCGGTTGTTGCGGGCGGCCTTCATGGCAAGGGCGGCGTCGATCATCGACCTGAGGTCGGCAGGGTCGGTCTTGTGGATGTCGAGGAAGTGCTGCATCGCGTCTCGCTTGTCTCTGGCGGCGGGCCGGGGGGCCGTCTGCCCCCCGGACCCCCCGAGGATACTTGTAAAAGGGGAAGATCAGGAGCGGCGGAACTCCATCACGATCACCGGGTCGCCGTCCTCGCGGGGCAGGATCCGGTCGCCGTCGAAGCCGGCTCGTCGGCAGGCCCGGCCGTGGGGTTCGGCGAGCCGGCGCCGCAGGAGCGGGTCGTCGGCCCGCGTCACCGGCAAAAAGGCGTCCTCACGCCGCGGCATCGGCCTTCACCGCGCCCGCCGCCCGGTCGAGCCGGGCGACCGCCTCGGCGATCTCCGCCCCGGAGATCGTCAGCGGCGGCAGGATGCGGACCACGTTGTCGGCCGCGGGCACGGTGAGCACCTCTTCGGCATAGCCCGCCTTCACCACGTCGGTGTTCGGCGCCCGGCATCTGAGGCCGAGGATCAGCCCCGTTCCGCGCACCTCCTCGAACACCTCCGGATGGGCCGCGACGAGCCCCTCGAGCTTCTGCCGGAGGAGCCCCGACCTGCGCCTCACCTCGTCGAGGAAGGCCGGCTCGGCGACGATCCGCATCACCGCGAGCCCCACGGCGCAGGCCAGCGGGTTGCCTCCGTAGGTGGACCCGTGGGTGCCCGCCGTCATGCCCTGCGCGGCGCGCTCGGTCGCCAGCACCGCGCCGAGCGGGAAGCCGCCGCCGATGCCCTTGGCAACCATCATGATGTCGGGCTCCACCCCCGCCCATTCGTGGGCGAAGAGGCGCCCGGTGCGGCCCATGCCGCACTGCACCTCGTCGAGGATCAGGAGCGCGCCGGTGGAATCGCAGAGGTCGCGCAGGCCCTTCAGGCACTGGTCGGGCAGGACGCGGATGCCGCCCTCGCCCTGCACGGGTTCGATCATCACGGCGGCGGTGCGCGGGCCGACCGCGTTCCGCAGCCGCTCGTGGTCGCCCCAGGGGACATGCACGAACCCCGGCATCAGCGGGCCGAAGCCCTTGACCATCTTCTCGGACCCCGCCGCCGCGATGGCGCCCGTGGACCGCCCGTGGAAGGCCCCTTCGAAGGTCACGATCTCGTCGCGGTCCTCGCCCTTCGCGTGCCAGTATTTCCGCGCCATCTTGATGGCAAGCTCGGCCGCCTCGGTGCCGGAGTTGGTGAAGAACACGGTGTCGGCGAAGGTCGCCGCGACCATCGCCTCGGCCAGCGCCTCCTGCTCGGGGATCCGGTAGAGGTTGGAGACGTGCCAGAGCCGCTGCGCCTGTTCCGTCAGCGCGGCGACGAGCGCGGGGTGGGCATGGCCGAGCGCGTTGACCGCGATGCCGGCGCCGAGGTCGAGGAAGCGTCGCCCGTCGGCCTCGACGAGCCACGACCCCTCGCCCTTCACGAAGGTGAGGGGCGCGCGGTTGTAGGTCGGCAGGACGGCGGGGATCATCGCGGTCTCCTCGACTGGGGAAGGCCCATGCGTGCCCGAGGCGGCCGCCATAGTCAACGCCGACCGGAGGGGCGCGCACGGCGGCCCCGGTCCGAGGCGGCGCAGGGGGTGCATGGCGCTGCGGCAGCCGGTCCCCGGCCGCCGGCCGCACGGCGCGCGGCCGGTGTCAGCCCACCGTCACCGCGCGGCGGTAGAGGTGCCAGGTCGCGTGGCCGAGGACCGGCACCACGATGGCCAGCCCGAGCAGCGCAGGCAGCGCGCCGATCACCAGCGCGGCGGCGACGACCAGGCCCCAGGTCGCCGCCGCGCGCGGATTGCGCCGCACCACGGCGAGCGAGGTGGCAAGCGCGAGCGGCACGCCCGCGTGGCGGTCGAGCACCAGCGGGAACGAGACCAGGGCGGCGACCAGCGCGGCCGCGGCGAACAGGAAGCCCACGGCGAAGCCGGCGACGATCATCGCCCAGCCCGCGGGCGTCGTCAGCACATCGGCGGCGAAGGCGGAGAGGGAGGCCGGGGGCTCCGGGCCGAGCGTGGCGAGGTAGATCGCGTAGGCCGCCACCATCCAGAGCACGAAGAGCGCGCCGAGGTAGAGGCTGAGTACCAGGATCGCCCCGAAGGACGGCGAGGAGAACGGCGCGAAGGCCGCGCCCCAGCCGGGGTCCAGCCCGGCCTCGCGCTGGCGGCTCAGTTCCATGAGGCCGACGGAGGCGACCGGCCCGAGCAGCGCGAAGCCCGAGACCAGCGGGAAGAGGAGCGGCAGGAGCTCCTGGCGGTAGATGCCCCAGGCAAGGAACAGTCCCGCGACCGGGTAGATCAGGCAGAGGAAGATCACGTAGCTGCGGAAGGCGCCGAAATCCTCCAGCCCGCGCCGGAGCGCGTGGCGGATGTCCTCGCCGTCGAGCGCGTTCACCCGGATGTCCTCGGGCCGGATCGCCTCGCCGCCGAGCGCCGCCGCGCTCGCGCCGACGTGCTGGCCGGCATGGGCGAGGGTCTGGGCCGTCCACGACAGCGGGTTGCCGATGGTCTTGGGCATGGTTGCGCCTCCCCTGCAACGGGTGCAGGCCCGCTCCGGAGGGAAGGCCCGCACCGGCGCGCCCCGGGCCGGGGCGCCTAGGGCGCAACCATAGCACGAAACCCCGCGCCGCGCGCGTCACGATCGGGAGACCGGCAGGCGACTGCGCCTGCGGCGCCGCGCGGCTTGTCTCCCGGCGCGAGGGTCGGCTATATGGGCGCCTGCCGGAACGCACCCCGCGCCCGCCCCCGGCCCGGGCGCCTCGCCCCAAGCGGAGGGAACCGATGTCCTGGACCGACGAGCGCGTCGAGCTCCTCAAGAAGATGTGGTCCGAGGGCCAGTCGGCGAGCCAGATCGCGAAGGAACTGGGCGGCGTCACCCGCAACGCGGTGATCGGCAAGGTCCACCGGCTCGGCCTGTCGAACCGGGCGGGGGCACCCCCCGGCGCGCCCGAGCGCGAGGCCGAGCGGCCCGATCCGAAGCCCGCCGCCGAGCCCAAGGCCGAGGCCCGGCCGCGGCCGACCCTGGTCAAGTCGGACCCGGAGCCGGCCGAGGAACGCCCGGCCGCCCCGGCGCAGGCCCCGGCCGCGCGCAAGCCCTTCGTCGCCGGCCAGCCGCTTCCGCCGCAGCCCTCGGCGAACGAGATCAGCCCCGAGGCGCTGGCCTCGGTGCGCGAGGTCGAGAAGAAGGCGCGCCGGCTCACGCTGATGGAGCTGACCGAGCGCACCTGCAAGTGGCCGATCGGCGATCCCGCGACGGAGGACTTCTGGTTCTGCGGGCTGGCGACCCAGCCGGGCAAGCCCTACTGCGAGGCCCATGTCGGCGTGGCCTTCCAGCCGATGAGCGCCCGGCGCGACCGGCGCCGCTAGCCCCGCCCGTCCGCGCCGTCCCGCGGCGGCGCCCGCGCCGGCGCGGCGCCTTCCCTCCGCCGCCCGTGCGGCCTACCCTGCCGCCGGCGAACAGGAGCCAGCCCATGACCGCAATCGTCGAGATCAGCGGCCTCTCGAAGGTCTATGCCTCGGGCACGGCCGCGCTGTCGGATGTCAGCCTCGACATCCGCGAGGGCGAGATCCTCGCGCTCCTCGGCCCCAACGGCGCCGGCAAGACCACGCTGATCTCCATCGTCTGCGGCCTCGTGACCCCCAGCGCCGGGCGCGTCAGGGTCGGCGGGCACGACATCGTGCACGACTACCGCAAGGCGCGCGCGCTGATCGGCCTCGTGCCGCAGGAGATCAGCGTCGAGCCCTTCGCCCCGGTCTGGACGACGGTCAGCTTCTCGCGCGGGCTCTTCGGAAAGCCCAAGGACGACGCGCACCTCGAGAAGGTACTGCGGTCGCTCGCGCTCTGGGAGAAGCGCACCGCCCGCAACAACGAGCTCTCGGGCGGGATGAAGCGCCGCGTGCTGATCGCCAAGGCGCTCGCGCACGAGCCGCGCGTGCTGTTCCTCGACGAGCCGACCGCGGGCGTCGATGTCAGCCTCCGGCGCGAGATGTGGGACGTCGTGCGGCAGCTCCGCGACAGCGGGGTCACGATCATCCTGACCACGCACTACCTCGAGGAGGCCGAGCAGATGGCCGACCGCATCGGCGTCATCGACAAGGGCCGGCTGCTGCTCGTGGAGGAAAAGCGCAGGCTCATGCAGGAATTCGGCCGCAAGCAGCTCACCGTCGAGCTGGCCGCCCCGCTCGCGGCGCTGCCGGCCGCGCTCGCCGGGCGCGACCTGACGCTCTCCGAAGACGGGACGCGCGTCACCTACGAATACGACACGCGCGCCGCGCGGACGGGCATCGCCCACCTTCTCGCCGCCTTCGCGGCCGAGGGGATCGCGGTGCGCGACCTCTCGACCCGGCAGTCGTCGCTCGAGGAGGTCTTCCTGCGGCTGGTGGAGGAGAACGCATGAACTGGCGCGGCGTCGTCACCATCTACCGCTTCGAGATGGCGCGGTTCTACCGCACCCTGTGGGAATCGCTCGCCTCTCCGGTGATTTCGACCGTCCTCTACTTCGTGGTGTTCGGCGCCGCGATCGGCGGGCGGATCGAGGAGGTGGAGGGCGTCTCCTACGGCGCATTCATCGTGCCGGGGCTGATCATGCTGACGGTGCTCCAGCAGTCGGTCTCGAACGCCTCGTTCGGGATCTTCTTCCCCAAGTTCATCGGCACGATGTACGAGATCCTCTCGGCCCCGGTCTCGTTCTACGAGGTCGTGATCGGCTATGTCGGCGCGGCGGCGATGAAGTCGGTCATCATCGCCGCGGTGACTCTGGCCACGTCCTTCCTCTTCGTCGACGTGACGATCCGGCACCCGGTCTGGATGCTGGCGTTCCTCGTGCTGACCTCGGTCACCTTCTCGCTGCTCGGGTTCCTGATCGGCATCTGGGCCAAGGACTTCCAGCAGCTCCAGATCATCCCGCTCATGGTCATCACGCCGCTCGTCTTCCTCGGCGGGGCCTTCTACTCGGCCTCGATGCTGCCGCCGTTCTGGGAGGGCGTGGCCAAGCTCAACCCGGTGCTCTACCTCGTCTCGGGCTTCCGGTGGAGCTTCTTCGGCCTCGCCGACGTGCCGGTGGGCGTGTCGCTCGCGGCGATCACGGTGTTCCTCGGCCTGGGGATGCTCGCCGTCTGGTACATCTTCCGCACCGGCTGGCGGCTGAGGAACTGAGGCGGCACCGGCGGCAGGCGGGCCCACTTCCGCCGCCCCCGGCGCCGGTCTATATGCCCCCCATGGCCGCCGACCCGCCTCCGCTCCTGAACACGGGGCCCCGCCCCGACCTCGCCCGCGCCGCCGTGCCCGAGGAGGCCCGCCCCGGCCAGCCGCGGATCGGGATGGTCTCGCTCGGCTGCCCCAAGGCGCTGGTGGATTCCGAGCGCATCCTGACCCGGCTCCGCGCCGAGGGCTACGCGATCAGCCCCGACTACGCCGGCGCCGAGGCGGTCATCGTCAACACCTGCGGGTTCCTCGACTCGGCCAAGGCCGAGTCCCTGGAAGCGATCGGCGAGGCGCTGCGCGAGAACGGGAAGGTGATCGTCACCGGCTGCCTCGGGGCGGAACCCGACTTCATCACCGGCGCGCATCCCAGGGTGCTGGCCGTGACCGGGCCCGAGCAGTTCGAGGCGGTGCTGGATGCCGTGCACCGCGCCTGCCCGCCGAAACCCGATCCCTTCGTGGACCTGCTGCCGCCGACCGGCGTCAAGCTCACGCCGCGGCACTACAGCTACCTCAAGATCGCCGAGGGCTGCGACCACAAGTGCCGCTTCTGCATCATCCCCGACATGCGCGGCCGCCTCGTCAGCCGCCCGGCCCGGGCGGTGCTGCGCGAGGCGGAAAGGCTCGTCGAGGCCGGCGTCCGCGAGCTGCTGGTGATCTCGCAGGACACCTCCGCCTACGGCACCGACTGGAAGGACCGGGCGGAGAAGTTCCCCATCGTCTCGCTCGCGCGCGACCTCGGAAGCCTCGGCGCCTGGGTCCGGCTGCACTACGTCTACCCCTACCCGCATGTCCGCGAGCTGATCCCGCTGATGGCCGCCCAGTCGGACTCGGGGGGGCTGGTGCTGCCCTACCTCGACATCCCCTTCCAGCACGCCCACCCCGACACGCTGCGCCGCATGGCCCGCCCGGCGGCGTCGGCCCGCACGCTGGACGAGATCGCCGCCTGGCGGCGCGACTGCCCCGGCCTCGTGCTGCGGTCCACCTTCATCGTCGGCTACCCCGGCGAGACCGAGGAGGAGTTCCAGACCCTTCTCGACTGGCTCGACGCGGCGCAGCTCGACCGCGTGGGCTGCTTCCGCTACGAGAACGTCAGGGGCGCGCGCTCGAACGACCTGCCGGACCACGTCCCCGAGGAGGTCAAGGACGAGCGCTGGCACCGCTTCATGGAGAAGGCCCAGGGCATCTCGGCGGCGAAGCTCGCCGCGAAGGTCGGCACCCGGCTCCAGGTCATCGTCGATGCGGTCGATGGCGAGGGCGCCACCTGCCGGACGCAGGCCGACGCGCCCGAGATCGACGGCAACCTCTTCATCGACGAGGGGTTCGAGGGCCTTGCCCCGGGCGACATCGTCACCGTGGAGGTGGACGAGGCGGGCGAATACGACCTCTGGGGGCGGCTCGTCGGGGCACCGCCGGACGGCGCCCGAGGCAGCCGGATACCGCCTGCGGATCGGTGATCGCCGCCGGGCCGGCGGCCGGGGTATCATGCGCGCGCGCAGGACGGGCGAAGCACCGTCCGCCCGCGCACAGGGGTGGAGGGCAATCCAATGAACATCCCCCGCAGCTTCATGGTGATCGGTAGCCTCTATCTTCTTCTCGGCATCGGGTTCGGCATCTGGATGGGCGCATCGGGCGACCACTCGCTGTCGCCGCTCCATGCGCACATCAACCTGCTCGGCTTCGTGCTGATGACCGTCTTCGGGCTGGTCTACCGGCAGTTTCCGTCGATGGCCGCGAGCGGCCTCGCCACCGCGCACTTCTGGGTGCACCAGGTGGGCGCGCTCGTGCTGCTCGTGCTGCTCTTCCTGCTGCTGACCGGACGCATCACCGAGGCCGGGATGGCGCCGGCGGCCCCGATCGCGGAAGTCCTCGTCTGGCTCGGCGTGCTCCCCTTCGCGGCGAACGTGGTCCTCAACGGCCGCTGAGGCGCGCCGGGGGCCGCCTCACGCGAACACGGCCGGCGGCAGCGCCGGCCGGACCCTGCCCCTCTCCAGCGCGCGGAGGTAGTCCCCCACGCGGTGGCTTCCGGCCGACTGCGGCTCGCCCGGCATGATCCAGTGCACCTTGCCGAGGTGGCGGAAGTTGAGGAACGAGAACGGCAGGTAGCAGACCGCGTCGTCGAACCGGCAGAGGTTCAGGATGCGCGCCTCGCCGCGGAACTTGCGCTTGCCGCGGAGCGGCCGCGGCGAGGCGAAGCAGAGCGCCGGTATCCCGAGCGAGCTCGCCACGATCTGCGCCGAGGCGGCGCCGAGCGAATGGCCGAGCACGCGCTCGGCCCCCGCTCCCTTGGCGAAGGGGTAGACGATGCGCGCATGACGCATGAAGCCCGCGTGCCACTCGCGCCCGCTGTCGCCGGGCGCGACGTCGAGGTTGAAGTCGCCCCAGTCTCGCAGCTCGTTGGTGCCGGGGATCACCAGCGTCCTGTCCTTCAGCACGTAGGCCTGCGCGCCGTTTAGGTCGAGCCCCTTGGCGAGCCGCGCCCCGAGCGTTCCGTCATAGGCCCTCTGGATCAGATCGGCCGCCTCCGCGATGTCCATGCTGCGCCCCTCCCCGCTGCCGCCCGGCCCGAGCATAGCACGGGCGCGGCCATCCGGCGCGGGGAGCAAGGCCGCCTCAGCCGATCAGCACGACCAGCCAGGCGATGCCGCCCGCCAGCGCGGCCATGGCCACCGCGGCGCTGCCCATGTCCTTGATCCGCTTGGCCCTCGGGTCGCGCTCGAGCGAGATGTAGTCGACCGCCGCCTCGATCGCCGAGTTGACGAGTTCGGTCACCAGCACGAGGAGGCCGAGCGCCAGGACCAGCGCCCGCTCGCCCGGCGTGAGGTCCAGCGCGAAGGCGAGGACCGCGAAGCCCGCGTTGACCAGCGTCCACTGCCGCAGCGACTTCTCGCTTTCCCAGGCCGCGCGCCACCCTTCCAGCGACCAGCGGCAGGTGTTCCCCAGCCGCTGCGCCTCCTGCCGCAGATAGTCGATCATCGCTCCCCTCCTCGCCCCCCGCGCGGCAGCTTAGGCGACGCCCGCCACCCGCGCCAGACCGGCGCCTCAGCGGGGTAGAGACGCGGCAGCGCCCCGGTGCTATGCTCGGGCGCGACCGCAAGACCCGAGGTTCCCGATGGCCCGTGACGAGACCGCCCTTTCCCCCGCCGAGGAACTCCGCGCCAACGTCGCGCGCCCGTTCGGCCAGGCCTTCGCCATGCCGAAGTCGGTCTACACCTCGGCCGAGTTCACCCGGCTCGAGGAGGAGCACATCTTCGCCCGCGAATGGCTCTGCGCGGGCCGGGCCGACGCGCTGCCCGCGCCCGGCGACTACATGACGATGACCATCGCGGGCGAGCCGGTCATCGTGCTGCGCGACGCAGACGGCGCGCTCAGGGCCATGTCGAACGTCTGCCGGCACCGGATGTCCACGCTGCTCGAGGGCCGCGGCAACGTCCGCTCGATCGTCTGCCCCTACCACGCCTGGACCTACAACCTCGACGGCGCGCTCCGCGGCGCCCCGGCGATGGCGGCCAACGAGGCCTTCTGCCGCTCCGACATCCGCCTGCCGCAGATCCGCTGCGTGGACTGGCAGGGCTGGATCCTCGTCACGCTGAACCCCGAGGCGCCCGATCCCGCCGCGGTGCTCGCCGATGTGGACCGGCTGGTCGGCCGCTACGAGATGGCGCGCTACCGCGAGGCCTTCCGCGAGGAGTTCCGCTGGGCCACCAACTGGAAGGTCCTGGCCGAGAACTTCATGGAAAGCTACCACCTGCCGGTCTGCCACGCCGGCACCATCGGCCCCACGGTGGACCTGATGAAGATGACCTGCCCCGAGGGGCTGCCTGCCTTCAACTACCACCACATCATCAAGAACGACGCGCTCGACCTCACCCTCGCGCATCCCTCGAACACCACGCTTCAGGGCGACGAAAGGCGCACGACCTGGCTCCTGTCGATCTACCCCTCGCTCCTCATCACGCTCACGCCGGGATACTTCTGGTATCTCTCGCTCACCCCCGACGGGCCCGGCCACGTCAACGTGCTCTACGGCGGCGGGCTCTCGCCCGACTGGGCGGCCGACCCGTCGGCCGAGGCGCACTTCGCGCGGCTGAAGGCGCTCCTGGCCGACGTGAACGCCGAGGACAAGGGCTGCGTGGAGCGCGTCTACCGCGGCCTCTGCGCCGGGCTGAGCGCGCCGGGACCGCTGTCGCACCTCGAACGGCCGAACTACGACTTCGCCCGCTGGATCGCCTCGCGGATCCCGGCCTGAGGCCGGCGCGCGCCGCGGGACGCCTCCCTGCAACCCGCGCGCGCGCAACCGATTTCAGTTGCCGAATCCCGGCCGCGACGGTTAGCTCGGGGCGCATAACAAGGGTGCCGGTGGCAGTCACAGTCCTGTTGCGTCTGGCCTGCTAACCAGCGTCCGCACAACGACCACGCAAGGGGAGATCCTGCAAATGAGAACCGTATCCAGGCTCGCGGCGGGCGCCGCCATCGCCGCCATCGCGACTGCGCCCGGCTTCGCCGCGGCGCAGAGCCTCGAGGAGATCGAGGCCGCCGCGAAGGCCGAGGGCATGCTGACCACCATCGCGCTGCCGCACAGCTGGTGCAACTACGGCGAGGTGATCGCCGGCTTCAAGGCGAAGTACCCCGAGATCACCGTGAACGAGCTCAACCCCGACGCGGGTTCCGCCGACGAGCTCGAGGCGATCCGCGCCAACAAGGACAACAAGGGGCCGCAGGCGCCCGACGTGATCGACGTGGGCTTCTCCTTCGGCCCGGCCGCGCAGTCCGAGGGGCTGCTCCAGCCCTACAAGGTCTCGACCTGGGACACGATCCCCGACGAGGTGAAGGATCCCGAAGGCCACTGGTACGGCGACTACTACGGCGTGCTCTCCTTCGTGGTGAACACCGACCTCGTCGAGAACGTGCCGCAGGACTGGGCCGACCTCCTGAAGCCGGAGTATGCGAACTCGGTCGCGCTCGCGGGCGACCCGCGCGCCTCGAACCAGGCGATCCTCGGCGTGATGGCCGCCGGCATGTCCACCGGGGCCGAGCCCGGCGCCGCCTCGGCCGAGGCGGGGCTCAACTTCTTCAAGCAGCTCAACGAGGCGGGGAACTTCGTGCCCGTCATCGGCAAGGCCGGCACCATCGCCCAGGGCGCGACCCCGATCGTCATCGCCTGGGACTACAACGGCCTGTCCTGGCGCGACGAGCTCGCGGGCAACCCGCCGCTCGAGGTCGTGGTGCCGAAATCGGGCATCCTCGCCGGCGTCTACCTCCAGGCGATCAGCGCCTACGCGCCGCAGCCGAACGCCGCGAAGCTGTGGATGGAATACCTCTACAGCGACGAGGGGCAGCTCGGCTGGCTCAAGGGCTACTGCCACCCGATCCGCTTCAACGACCTCGTCGCCCGCGGCGTCGTCCCGCAGGAGATGCTGGACGCCCTGCCCCCGGCCGAGGCCTACGAGGCGGCCGTGTTCCCGACCCTCGAACAGCTCACCGCCAACAGCGACGCGGTGAAGGCCGGCTGGGACAGCGTCGTCGGCGCGAACGTCCAGTAGCGTGAGACCCGCCCGCCCCGGCACCGCCGGGGCGGGCGCACCGCACGGGGCGACGGGGGCGGAATGGCAGAAGTCAGCGCAGCGGGCAGCGCGCCGTCGGCCGCGCGGGTGCGCCTGCCGTGGCACTGGCTCGGCATCGTGCCCTTCATCGCCTTCGCGCTCCTCTTCCTGATCCTTCCCACGCTCCAGATCGTCGTCGGCGCGTTCCGCACGCCCGCGGGCGACTTCACGCTCGAGAACATCCGGGGGCTCTTCACGCCCTCGATCATGGCCTCCTACTGGATCTCGATAAAGATCTCGGTCGCCTCCGCGCTGATCGGCTGCCTCATCGGCTTCGCCATGGCGGCGGGCATCACCGTCGGCGGCCTGCCGAACTGGGTGCGCGGGCCGCTCCTCACCTTCTCCGGCGTCGCCTCGAACTTCGCGGGCGTGCCCCTTGCCTTCGCCTTCCTCGCCACGCTCGGCCGCGTCGGGCTCGTCACCATCCTGCTGCGCGACTGGTTCGGCATCAACATCTACGCGATGGGCTTCAACATCCTCAGCTTCTGGGGCCTGACCATCGTCTACCTCTTCTTCCAGATCCCGCTGATGGTGCTGATCATCACGCCCGCGCTCGACGGGCTGAAGCGGGAATGGCGCGAGGCGGCCGACATCCTCGGCGCCTCGGGCTTCCAGTACTGGCGCATGGTCGCCTTCCCGATCCTGTTCCCGTCGCTGCTCGGCACCTTCGCGCTCCTCTTCGCCAATTCCTTCGGCGCCGTCGCCACCGCCATCGCGCTCACCGGCTCCTCGCTCTCGATCGTGCCGATCGTGCTCTTCGCGCAGATCCGCGGCGACGTGCTCGGCAACCCGCATCTCGGCTACGCGCTCGCCTTCGGCATGATCGTCGTCACCGCGATCGCCAACTTCGCCTACATCTGGCTGCGCGCCCGGTCGGAGCGGTGGCTCAAATGACCCGCATCTGGTCCTGGGCCGCGCTGATCGTCGGGGTCGTCTACTTCGCGCTTCCGCTGATCGGAACGGTCGAGTTCTCGCTCCGCAAGCGCCGCGGGGAATACTCGCTCGACGCCTACCGCGAGGTGCTGGGCGATCCGCGCTTCCAGGAGACCTTCTCCTACTCCGTCGTCATGGCGCTCGTGACGATCGCCTTCGGCATCCTCCTCGTGGTGCCCACCGCCTACTGGGTGCGGCTCAAGCTGCCCCGGCTCCGCCCGGTGATCGAGTTCATCACGCTCCTGCCGCTGGTGATCCCCGCCATCGTGATCGTGTTCGGCTACATCCGGCTGTTCAACACCTCCTCCGTCCTGCCGCTCACCGGCACGGCGACGGGCACCAACCTGCTGCTGATGTTCGGCTACGCCACGCTCGCGCTGCCCTACATGTACCGCGCGGTGGACACCGGCCTGCGCACGATCGACGTGGCCACCCTGACCGAGGCCGCCCAGTCCCTCGGCGCGGGCTGGTTCACGATCCTCGGCCGGCTGATCCTGCCCAACGTGCTCGTCGCGGTGCTGTCGGGCGCCTTCCTCACCTTCGCCATCGTGATCGGCGAATTCACCATGGCCGCGCTCCTCAACCGCCCGGCCTTCGGCCCCTACATGCAGCTTCTGGGCGCCAACAAGGCCTACGAACCGGCCGCGCTCGCGGTGATCGCCTTCGCCATCACCTGGGCCTGCATGGGGCTGATCCAGCTCGCCACGCTGTTCACCAGGCACACCCGCGCCCAGAGGCGCTGACCAGAGACGCCGATGCCCTTCCTCGACCTGCGCTCCCTCCAGAAGTCCTTCGGCCAGCTCCGCGTGGTGAAGGACTTCAACCTCGGCATCGAGAAGGGCGAGTTCATCTCGCTCCTCGGCCCTTCGGGCTGCGGCAAGACCACCGTCCTGCGCATGGTCGCGGGGTTCGAGACGCCCTCGTCCGGCTCGATCCACATCGACGGGCGCGACGTGACCGGGCTGAGGCCCAACCAGCGCAACATCGGCATGGTGTTCCAGGCCTACGCGCTGTTCCCCAACCTGACGGTGGCCGAGAACGTCGCCTTCGGGCTCAAGGTCAAGGGCGCAGGCCGGGCCGAGCGCGACGCCCGCGTGGCCGAGATGCTCCGGCTCATCGGCCTGCCCGAGCTCGGCGGGCGCTATCCGTTCCAGCTCTCGGGCGGCCAGCAGCAGCGCGTCGCGCTCGCCCGCGCGCTCGCGCCGAAGCCGCGGGTGCTCCTCCTCGACGAGCCGCTCTCCGCGCTCGACGCCAAGGTGCGCGTCTCGCTGCGCAACCAGATCCGCGAGATCCAGCGCGACCTCGGGATCACCACGATCTTCGTCACCCACGACCAGGAGGAGGCGCTGTCGATCTCCGACCGCGTCGTGGTGATGAACGGCGGCATCGCCGAGCAGGCCGGCGCGCCCTTCGATATCTACAACCGCCCCGCCACCCGCTTCGTGGCCGAGTTCGTGGGCACGCTGAACCTGCTTCCGGCCGAGGTCGAGGACGCGGGCGCGGGCCGCGTCACGGTCGCCGGTGCGCCGGTTGCGCTCGGCCGCGCCGTGCCGCCGGGGCGGATCACGCTCGCGCTGCGCCCCGAGGCGATCCACCTCGGGCCGGGCGAGGCCGGGGCCGCGGCGCTGCCGGGGCGGATCGACGACGTGCACTTCCTCGGCTCGGTGATCCGCATCCAGGCCTCGGTCGGCGACCGGCGCATCCTGCTCGACACCTTCAACCGCCCCGGCCTGCCGCCGCCGGCCCCCGGCACGGAAACCCGCTTCTCCTTCAACCCCGCCGACGTGCTGGTGCTCGAGGGCTGACCGCGCGCCGCGGGCGGCGGCCGTTCAGCCCGACCCGGCCGCTGCCGGTCCCTCGAACGGGGGGCGGGGCAGGCCCTGATGCGCGTCCATGGCGCCCGCGGCCGGCCGCGCCTTCGGCCCGATGCGCCCCCGCCCGGGCTTCGCCCGCCTTCCCGCCGCGCTCCGGGCCCGCGGCTGATCGCGCCGGCGCGGGCCCCGAAACCGACACGGGCGCAGGTCGGCGACGGGCAAGACGCTCCCGCGCGCCGCCGCCGAAGCTGGCGCCTAAGGGGACCGGTCCATGGCACAGCTCACCTATGCGCGCGGCGCGGCGCTCGTCGTCGGCGGGGCGGTCCTCTGGTCGCTCATGGGGCTGGCGATCCGCGCCATCGGCGAGGCGACGACCTGGCAGATCCTGTTCTGGCGGTCGCTCGGCCTCGCGCCCGTCGTGCTCCTCTTCATCGCCTGGCGCTCGGGCTGGCGGCCGCTCTCGCGGCTCCGCGCGGCGGGCGCCGCGGGGGTGATCGGCGGGGCCGCGCTGGTCTTCGCCTTCGCCGGCGCGATCTACGCGATCCAGGCGACCACGGTCGCAAATGCCGTGTTCCTCTTCGCGGCATCGCCGCTCATCACCGCGATCCTCGCCTGGCCGGTGCTGCGCGAGCCGGTGCGCCCCGGAACCTGGGTGGCGATCGTGCTCGCCGTGCTCGGCATCGCGCTCATGGTGCGCGAGGGGCTGGCGCTCGGCGCGCTTGCGGGCAACCTCGCCGCGCTGGGGTCGGCGGCGGGCTTCGCGGTGTTCACGCTGGCGCTGCGCCGCGGGCGCTCGGGCGACATGTTCCCGGCCACCTTCCTCGGCGGGCTCTTCGCCATGCTGACCGCCGCCGCGGTGCTGACCGCCTCGGGCGAGGGCCTCGCCATTCCCCCGCGCGACGCCGCGCTCGCGGTCGGCATGGGTGTCCTGCTCCTCGGGGGCGGGCTCGTCGCCTTCACCATCGGCAGCCGTGCGGTGCCCGCGGCGGACCTCGCGCTCCTCAGCATGGTGGAGGTGATGCTGGCGCCGATCTGGGTCTGGCTCCTCCTCGGCGAGACCGCGGGCTCCGGCACGCTCGTCGGCGGGGCGGTGCTGCTCGCGGCGCTTGCGCTCAACGCGCTGACCGGCATCCGCCACCGGCACATCACCCCGACCTGACGCCGCCCTTCCTTCCGCCCCTGCCCGCGCCGTGATTTCCGCCCTGCACCCCGCCCGGCCCGCCGCGGAAGAAGCGGGTGCGGGCATAGATCTCCTCCAGCCGCTTCAGGCGGTTCTCGGTGTCGCCCCAATTCCGGCTCTGGACGCTGGCGACCAGCGTCTCGATCAGCATCAGGATCGAGACCGTCGAATCCCAGGCCGCCGGCACCTCGATCTGGCAGGCCAGCACGTGGCGCGCCCGCGCCGCGGCGGGCGAGCGCCAGCGGTCCGTCACCACCACCACCGCCGCGCCCTGCTCGGCCGCCTGCTCGGCCGCCTGCACCACGGCCGCCTCGTAGCGGCGGATGTCGAACAGCACCACCACGTCCTCCGGGGCGAGGTCGAGCATGGCGGCCGGCCAGGGCTCGGCCGGGCCCGAGATCAGCGACACCCCCGGCCGGGCCACCTTCATCAGCGTGGCGAAGTAGTCGGCATGGACATGCGTCAGCCGCCCGCCGAGCGCCATCACCCGCCGCGACGTGTCGGCGAGAAGCGCGGCCACCGCGTCGAACTCGGCGGCGTCGATCTGCGCCAGCGTCGCCTCGATGTTGGCCACCGCCGCCGCCGCGTAGCGGCGCAGCACATGGGCGTCCGAATCGCCCTCGCCGCGGCGGGCCTCCTTGGCCAGCGGCGAGACGAGCAGGCTCTCCACCTCGGCGCGGAGCGCGGTCTGGTAGTCGGTGTAGCCGCGGTAGCCGAGCTTCTGCACCAGCCGCACCACCGTGGGAGAGGAGACATCGGCCGCGCGCGCCAGCGCCGTGATCGAGCCCAGCGCCGAAACCGGATAATGGCTGAGGATGTGGGTCGCGGCCTGCCGCTCGGCCCGCGTCAGCCCGCCGAGCGCGCCGCGCATCTTCTCCTCGATGGATGGAACCACAACCATTCCCGCCCACCCCGTGACACCGGCCGGGCCGGCGCCCGCCCGGCAAGCGGGCACGGCGGGCGCCCGCTGCCGCCCGCCCATTCTGAAACGATCTTAACAGACCGGGCAAGAAGGAATTGATCTTGACAGACGCGGCCGCGGCAATGGACGCTGGCCCAAAGGGGAGGGATCGTGCCGGCAACCGCGTCTGACTTCGCATCCGGCCTCGGGCTGCCGCGCGGCCGCGCCGCGCGGGGGAGCTGAGGGCCGATGCCGCGCTTCCTCGTCGCCTTCGTCCGGGTGGTCGAGCGCCTGAACTACCGCGTCGGGCGGATGGCGATGTATCTGCTCTTCGTCCTCATGGGCATCCTGCTCTGGTCGTCGGTGACGACGGCCGCCGGATCGCCGGCGCTCTGGACGCTCGAGATGGCCCAGTTCACGATGGTGGCCTACTACATCCTCGGCGGGCCCTACTCGATGCAGATGGGCAGCCACGTCCGGATGGACCTCTTCTACGCAAACTGGTCGCCCTACCGGAAGGCCGTGCTCGACGCCTTCACCGTGCTCGTCCTGATCTTCTACCTCGCCGTGATGGTCTGGGGCGCGGTCGACAGCATGATCTACTCGCTCGGCCTCAGGTGGACCTGGGTCGATGTCTCCTGGCTCCCCTTCGACCTGCCCCGCCCGCAGACCGGCTTCATGGAGCGCAGCCCCACCGCCTGGCGGCCCTACCTCTGGCCGATCAAGCTCGTCCTGATCGTCGGCTTCCTGCTGATGTTCCTCCAGGCGCTCGCCCAGCTCATCCGCGACATCGCCGTCATCCGCGGCGCGACGATCGAGGAGTTCGTCCGCGCATGAGCTACGAGGCCATCGCGATCCTGATGTTCTCGACGATGCTCCTCATGCTGATGACGGGGCAGCGTGTGTTCGGGGTCATCGGCTTCGTGGCGGTGGCCGCCTCGCTCCTGCTCTGGGGCACGTCGGGGCAGACGCTCGGCATCCAGGCCGCGCTGAAGCTGATGAAGTGGTATCCGCTGCTCACGCTGCCGATGTTCGTCTTCATGGGCTACGTGATGAGCGAGACGCGGCTCGCCGACGACCTCTACCGGATGTTCCACGTCTGGTTCGGGCGCGTCCCCGGCGGGCTTGCGATCGGGACCATCCTGCTCATGGTGCTGATCTCGGCGATGAACGGTCTCTCGGTCGCGGGCATGGCCATCGGCTCCACCATCGCGCTGCCCGAGCTGCTGCGGCGCGGCTACGACAAGCGCATGATCACCGGCGTGATCCAGGCCGGCTCGTCCCTCGGCATCCTGATCCCGCCCTCGGTCGTGCTCGTGCTCTACGCGATGATCGCCCGGCAGCCGGTGGGGCAGCTCTGGCTCGCCGGCATCCTGCCGGGCCTGATGATGGCCGCGCTCTTCGTCGTCTACATCGCGTTCCGCTGCGGGCTTCAGCCGCACCTCGGCCCCGCGCTCTCGGCCGAGGAGCGCGCCAGGATCACCTGGGCCGAGAAGCTCCGGCTCCTGCGCGCGGGGCTGCTGCCCTTCGCGATCTTCTTCGCGATGATGGCCCCCTTCGTCGCGGGCTACACCAGCCTCGTCGAAAGCTCGGTGATCGGCGTGCTCACCACGGTCGGCGCCGCCGTCCTGAAGCGCCGCTTCACCCGCGAGGTGTTCGAGACCTGCACCCGCTCGACGCTCGCCATCACCTGCATGTTCATGTGGATCATCCTCGCCGCGCTCAGCTTCGGCGCGGTGTTCGACGGCCTCGGCGCGGTGCGGGCGATCGAGAACTTCTTCGTCTCCGACCTCGGGCTCAGCCCCTGGACGATCCTCGTGCTGATGCAGCTCAGCTTCCTGCTGATGGGGATGTTCCTCGACGACACCGCGATGCTGGTGATCGTGGCCCCGCTCTACGTGCCGCTCGTCGCCACGCTCGACCTCGGGCTGCCGCGCGACCAGGTCCTGATCTGGTATGGCGTGCTCTACACCGTCACCTGCCAGATCGCCTATCTCACGCCGCCCTTCGGCTACAACCTCTTCCTGATGCGCGCCTTCGCGCCGAAGGAGATCACGATGGTCGACATCTTCCGGTCGGTCATACCCTTCGTCGGCGTGATGATCGCCGCGCTGGTGATCCTGATGGTGTTCCCGGAGATCGCGCTGTGGCTGCCGAACCAGATCTACACGAAATGACAAGAGAGACGCCCGGTCCACGGGTGCGGGACATGCACGACCTGACAGGGAAAGGAGAGACCCGATGACCACGACGAGACGCCACTTCATCCGCACCGCCGGGATCGGCGCGGGGGCCGCGGCGCTGGCCGCGCCCGCGACGCTGCGCGCGCAGGAGCCGATCCGCTGGCGCTGGCAGACCTATGCGGGCGCCACGCTCGGCCAGTTCGTCACCAAGCCGGTGATCGACGCGATCAACGCCGCTTCGGGCGGCCGGCTCCAGATCGAGCTCTTCTACGCCGACCAGATCGTGCCGACCTCGGAACTGTTCCGCGCGCTGCAGAACGGCACCATCGACGCGGTGCATTCCGACGACGACTCGATGGCCGCACCGGTGGACATCGCGGTGTTCGGCGGCTACTTCCCGCTCGCCACCAAGCACGCGCTCGACGTTCCGGTGCTGTTCGAGCAGTACGGCCTGCGCCAGATCTGGGAGGAGGCCTATGCCGAGGCGGGCGGCGTCGTCTGGCTCTCGGCGGCCGGGCAGGACCCGTGCAACTTCAACACGGTGAAGCCGATCCGCTCGCTGGCCGACCTCAACGGGCTCAAGCTCTACACCTTCCCCACGGCCGGCCGCTTCCTCAGCCAGTTCGGCGTGGTGCCGGTGACGATCCCCTACGAGGACGCCGAGGTCTCGGTGCAGACCGGCATCCTCGACGGCATGGCCTGGTCGGGCATCACCGAGGACTACACCGTGGGCTGGGCCGACGTGACCAACTACATCACCGCCAACAACATCTCGGGCGCCTGGATCGGCTCGATGTATGTCAACGAGGCGAAGTGGGCGGACCTGCCCGACGACCTCAAGGCCATCGTGCGCGCCTGCATCGAGATGGGCCACCACTTCCGCAACCAGTGGTACTGGGGCGGCGAGGCGCGCTACCGCGCCACCGGCGACAAGCTGGAGCTGACCCAGATCCCGCCCGAGGAGTGGAAGGCGGTCGAGGACGCGGCGCTGGTGTTCTGGGACGAGATCGCCCAGCAGTCCGAGCGGTCGGCGAAGGTCGTCCAGATCTTCAAGGACTACAACGCAATCACCAGCGTGTCGGGCATCCCCTACACCTGCAACTGAGCCGCGCGCGGCGCGAGCGGCGGGCGCCTCCCCGGGGGCGCCCGCATACGACGGGAGGAACGACATGCCGGGCAACCTGAGTTTCGCGGAACTGAAGAAGGCCGTCGCGGCGGGCGAGATCGACACCGTTCTCGTCTGCATCGTCGACATGCAGGGCAGGCTCCAGGGCAAGCGGTTCCACGCGGTGCACTTCGTCGAGCACGGCTACGAGGAGACGCACTGCTGCAACTACCTGCTCGCCACCGACATCGAGATGTACACGGTCCAGGGCTACGCGGCGACGAGCTGGCGCAAGGGCTACGGCGACTACGTGATGAAGCCCGACCTCTCCACGCTCCGCCGGATCCCGTGGCTGCCGGGGACCGCCATGGTCACCTGCGACGTGCTCGACCACCACACCCACGAGGAGGTGCCCCATTCGCCGCGCGCCATCCTCAAGCGCCAGGTCGCGCGCGCCCGCGCGATGGGCTTCGAGCCGATGATGGCGACCGAGCTGGAATTCTTCATCTTCGACAAGTCCTTCGACCAGATGTTCGATGAAGGCTACCGCGACCTCCAGACGCTCGGCCGCTACAACACCGACTACTCGATCATGGGCACGTCGAAGGAAGAGCCCCTGATGCGGGCGATCCGCAACGGCCTCTACGGCGCGGGGATCCCGGTCGAGAACTCCAAGGGCGAGGCCGAGGCCGGGCAGGAGGAGATCAACGTCCGCTACTCGGACGCGCTCGACACCGCCGACATGCACGCGATCGTCAAGACGGGCGCCAAGGAGATCGCGCACCAGCACGGGCGCGCGCTGACCTTCATGGCGAAATACGCCACCGACCGCGCAGGGTCGTCCTCGCACATCCACCAGTCGCTCTGGACGACGAAGGGCAAGCCCGCCTTCCTCGACGAGAAGGCCGAACACGGCATGTCGGCGACGATGCGCCACTACATGGCGGGGCTGCTCGCCCACGCCTCCGAGATCACCTATTTCCTCGCGCCCTACGTCAACAGCTACAAGCGCTTCTGCGTCGGCCTGTTCGCGCCCACCAAGGCGGTCTGGAGCCTCGACAACCGCACCGCCGGCTACCGCGTCTGCGGCGAGGGGACGAAGGCGATCCGGGTCGAATGCCGGGTCGGCGGCGCCGACCTCAACCCCTACCTCGCCTGCGCGGCCCTCATCGCCGCCGGGCTCGACGGGATCGAGCGCAAGCTGGACCTCGAACCGCCCGTCTCGGGCGACATCTACCAGGCGGGCCGGGTGCGCGAGATCCCGAAGAACCTGCGCGCGGCGGCCGAGCTCCTGCGCAAGTCGAAGATGCTGCGCGCGGCCTTCGGCGACGATGTGATCGACCACTACCACCGCGCCGCGCTGTGGGAGATCGAGGAGCAGGACCGCGTGGTCACCGACTGGGAAGTGAAGCGCGGGCTGGAACGGGCCTGAGGCCCGAAGGAAGGACGACATGACCAGGATGATCCAGTGCATCTCGCCCGTGGACGGGCGGGTCTACGCCGAGCGCCCGGCGCTCGCGCCCGAGGAGGCCGACGCCGCGGTGGCCCGCGCCCGCGCCGCGCAGAAGGACTGGGCCGCGCGTCCGCTCGACGAGCGGCGCCGGCGGGTGCTCGACGGCATCGCGGCACTCAACGCCATGAAGGACCGCGTGGTGGAGGAGCTCGCCTGGCAGATGGGCCGGCCCACCCGCTACGGCGGCGAGTTCGGCGGCGTGAACGAACGGGCGGCCTACATGGCCGGCATCGCCGAGGAGGCGCTGAAGCCCCTCGTCGCCGAGGACAGCGACCGCTTCACCCGGATGATCGAGCGCGATCCGGTCGGCGTGGTCTTCGTCATCGCGCCCTGGAACTACCCCTACCTCACCGCGCTCAACACCATCGTGCCTGCGCTGATCGCGGGCAATGCGGTGATCCTCAAGCACGCCTCGCAGACGCTTCTGGTGGGCGAGCGGCTGGCCGAGGCGATGCACGCGGGCGGGGTGCCGGAGGGCGTGTTCCAGAACGTCGTGCTCGACCATGCGGGCACCGAGCGGCTGGTCGGCAACCGCTCGTTCGGCTTCGTGAACTTCACCGGCTCGGTCGCCGGGGGCCAGGCGATCGAGCGGGCGGCGGCGGGCACCTTCACGCCGCTCGGCCTCGAGCTCGGCGGCAAGGATCCCGGCTATGTCATGGAGGACGCCGACATCGACTGGGCGGTGGACGTGCTGATGGACGGCGCGATGTACAACGCCGGCCAGTGCTGCTGCGGGATCGAGCGCATCTACGTCCACCACCGCCACTTCGACGACTTCGTGGAGAAGTCGGTCAGATGGGTGAACGGCCTGAAGCTCGGCAACCCCTTCGACCCCGAGACCTCGCTCGGCCCGATGGCGAACGTCCGCTTCGCCCGCGTCGTGCGCGAACAGGTGGCCGAGGCCGTGGCCGCCGGGGCGAAGCCGCTGATCGAGCGGCAGAACTTCCCCGCCGACGACGGCGGCGCCTACCTGATGCCGCAGATCCTCGTGAACGTCGACCACTCCATGCGGGTCATGCGCGAGGAAAGCTTCGGGCCGGTCGTCGGCATCATGCCGGTCAGGGACGACGAGGAGGCGCTCGCCCTGATGAACGATTCGCCCTACGGCCTCACCGCCTCGCTCTGGACCGCCGACCCCGAGCGCGCGCTGGCGCTCGGCCGCCGCATCGAGACCGGGACGGTGTTCCTCAACCGCGCCGACTACGTCGATCCGGCCGTGTGCTGGACCGGCTGCAAGGACACCGGCCGGGGCGGCGCGATGAGCGTCCTCGGCTATCACGCGGTCACCCGGCCGCGCAGCTACCACTTCCGCAAGGTGAAGGCATGAGCGTTCCCACCGCAAACTGGTCCTACCCCACGGCGATCAAGTTCGGCCCCGGCCGCATCGCCGAGCTTGCCCAGCACGTCAGGGCCGCGGGCATCGCGCGCCCGCTCCTCGTCACCGACCGGGCGCTTTCGAGCCTGCCCATCGCCGCCCGCGCGCTCGACCTCCTCGAGGCGGGCGGGCTCGGCCGGGCCATGTTCTGCGAGGTGGATCCCAACCCCACCGAGGCAAACATGGCGGCCGGGATCGCCGCCTTCCGCGCCGGCGGGCATGACGGGGTGGTGTGCTTCGGCGGCGGCTCGGCGCTCGACCTCGGCAAGATGATCGCGCTCATGGCCCGCCAGCGGGCGGACCTCTCGGTCTGGGATCTCGAGGACATCGGCGACTGGTGGACGCGGGCCGACGCCGCGGCGATCGCGCCCGTCGTGGCCGTGCCCACGACCGCCGGCACCGGCTCCGAGGTCGGCCGGGCGGGGGTGCTGACCAACTCGGCCACCCACAAGAAGAAGATCATCTTCCACCCCCGCCTGATGCCCGCGGTGACGATCTGCGACCCCGAACTCACCGTGGGGATGCCGCCCTTCATCACCGCCGGCACGGGGATGGACGCGCTCGCCCACTGCCTCGAGGCCTACTGCTCGCCCTTCTACCACCCGATGAGCCAGGGCATCGCGCTGGAAGGAATGCGGCTCGTGTTCGAGAACCTGCCCGTCGCCTACCGCGAGCCGGGGAACCTCGAGGCGCGCGCCCACATGATGAGCGCCGCGGCGATGGGCGCCGTCGCCTTCCAGAAGGGGCTCGGCGCGATCCATTCGCTCTCCCACCCCGTGGGCGCTGTCTACAACACCCACCACGGCACCACGAACGCCGTGGTGATGCCGATGGTGCTCGACTTCAACCGCCCCGCGATCGAGGGCCGGATCGCGCAGGCCGCGGCCTATCTCGGCATCTCCGGCGGGTTCGACGGCTTCCGCGCGAAGGTGATGGAGCTGCGCGCCGACCTCGGAATCCCGGCGAACCTCTCGGCGATGGGGGTGGAACGGGCGCGGCTCGACGAGCTGACCGAGATGGCGCTCGAGGATCCCTCCTGCGGCGGAAACCCGGTGGCGATGACGCGCGAGAACACCCGCGCGCTCTTCGAGGCCTGCCTCTGATCCCGGTCCGGGGGGCGCGCGCGGGGGGCCCGCCCCCCGCGGCCCCCCGGCGGGGGGTCGTCCACCCCCCGCACCCCCCGGAGCGTATTTCGGACAAGAGGAAGGGGCATGGCTCAGGAGGCCGGGATCGCCGTCGTCGGCGCGGGCGTGATCGGGCTCGCCACGGCGCTGCGGCTCGCCGCCGAGGGGCATGACGTCGCCCTCGTCGACCCCGAGCCGCCCGGTTCGGGGGCGAGCTTCGGCAATGCCGGCACGATCGCCGGCTATGCGGTGCAGCCGGTGGGCACGCCCGCCGTGCTCGGGGCGCTCCCCGCCCTTCTCCTCGACCGCGGCTCGCCGCTTGCGATCCGCCGCGCGGCGCTGCCGGCGCTCGCGCCCTGGCTTCTGCGGTTCCTGCGCCAGTCGCTACCCGGCGCCGCACGGCGCAACGCCGCGGCGCTCGCCGCGCTGCTCGCCGATGCCGGGCCGCTCTGGCGCGAGCTTGCGGCCGCGGCGGGGGCATCGGACCTCCTCCGCGACCGCGGCTGCCTCTACCTCTACGACACGGAGCGGGCGCTGCGCGGGGCCGCGGCCGACCTCGCCGCGCGCCGCGCGCTCGGCGTGCGGGTGGAGGTGCTCGGCCCGGCGGAAGCGGCGGCGCTCGAGCCCGCGCTGCCGCCGGTGGCCGGTGCCGCCTTCTTCCCCGGCGCCCTCTTCCTGACCGACCCCGGCGCGGCGATGGTCCGTCTCGCCGCCGCCGCCCGCGCCGCCGGCGTGCGCCTCCTCGCCGCCCGGGTCGAGCGGCTGGAGCGCCGGGCGGGGGGCGTGGCGCTCTCGGGGCCGGGCCTCGAGCTCCGCGCCCGCCGGGCCGTGATCGCCGCGGGGGCCCATTCCCGCCGGCTCGCGGCCCAGGCGGGCGACCGCGTGCCGCTCGACACCGAGCGCGGCTATCACGCGGAATGGGACATGGCCACGCCGCCGCTCTCCCGCCCGGTCTGCCCGGTCGCGCGCGGCTTCTACCTCTGCCCGATGGCGGGGCGGCTCCGCGCGGCGGGCACGGTGGAGCTCGGCGGGCTTTCCGCGCCGCCCTCGCCGCACCGGATCGCCCGGCTCGTCGCGGGGGCGCGCACGCTCCTTCCCGGCCTCGGGCCGCCCGACCGGACCTGGATGGGGTTCCGCCCCTCGATCCCCGACAGCCTGCCGGTCATCGGCGCCTCGCGGGGCGGGGCGGAGGTGATCCTCGCCTTCGGCCACGGCCATATCGGCGTGACGCTCGCGCCCGCCACCGCCCGGATCGTGGCCGACCTTGCGGCCGGGCGCGCGCCCCCCGCCGCGGCAGGGCCCTGCACCCCCGGCCGGTTCGGCTGACCGCTCAGGGCCAGGTGGCGTAGCGGCGCTGCTGCAGTTCCACCGTGCCGAGCCGGCTGACCAGCAGCGACCGCCGGGCGACGAGGGCGGCGCGGCGCGGCGAATCCGCCGGCAGCGAGGCGAGCTCCCGGTCGATCTCGCGGATCTCGCCGCGCAGGTCGTCGGCCTGGAGCTCCAGCCGCCAGTACTGCCGGCCCCACTCGTAGGCAGGCGCCATCCGCGCGCGCTCGGCGGCGGTGCAGCCCTCGGCGATCGAGCGTCCCTGCCGGCCCACCTCGTAGGCCTTCTGCGGCACGCAGTAGAACCTCAGGCCCCGCTCCCGCCCCTTCAGCCAGGCCACGGTGTCGGGCGTCACGCCGGCATCGGCGCAGGCGCGGCGGTGCGCCTCGATCCGGTCGGTGCCGCGGCCCTCGGCCCCGTCGGCGACGCCGATCTGGAACCAGTCGCCGGCCCGGCACTCCTCCTCGGTCAGCGAGGCGCAGGAGGCGAGCGCGAGAAGGGCGAGCAGAAGCAGGACGGCGCGCATGGGCGGACTCACTCGTGGCGGTTCCGTGCCAGCATCGCGCGGCGCGGCCCGGCAGGCAACTCCCGCCGCGCTTGCGCGCCGCGCTGCGCGGGGCTAGGCGTTGACCCGCCCAAGCCGGAGAGACCCGATGAGGATCGCCCACCGCGAGATCGGCCCCGACCACCCGCCGCTCGTCATCGCCGAGATCGGCATCAACCACGGCGGCGACCTCGCCGTGGCTAAGGAGATGGTGCGGCTGGCCGCCGGGGCCGGGTGCGAGATGATCAAGCACCAGACCCACATCATCGAGGACGAGATGACGGAGGAGGCGAAGTCGATCTTCCCGCCGAACGCCGATGTCTCGATCTGGCACGTGATGGAACGCTGTGCCCTGAGCCGCGAGGAAGAGGCGGAACTCAAGCGCTACACCGAGTCGCTCGGGATGATCTGGATCTCCACCCCCTTCAGCCGCGCGGCCTGCGACTTTCTCGAAACCCTCGACGTGCCGGCCTACAAGATCGGCTCGGGCGAGGCCGACAACCTGCCGCTGATCCGCCACATCGCGCGGAAGGGCAGGCCGGTGATCCTCTCGACCGGCATGCAGACGATCGAGTCGATCCGCGCCTCGGTGGCGATCCTGGACGAGGCCGGAATCGACTATGCGCTGCTCGAATGCACGAACCTCTACCCCAGCCCGCCCGAGATCGTGTCCCTGCGCGGCGTGACCGAGCTGCGGCAGGCCTTCCCGAAGGCGGTGGTCGGCTTCTCCGACCATTCCATCGGGCCGGAGATGGCGCTGGCATCGGTCGCGCTCGGCGCCTCGATCCTGGAACGGCACTTCACCGACACGCGCTACCGCAAGGGCCCCGACATCATCAACTCGATGGACCCTTCCGAACTGCGCCACCTGATCGACCGCTCGAAGGAGATCTGGATCGCGGCTCGCAACCCCAAGCGGCGCACCGCGCCCGAGGAGGACGTCTACCGCTTCGCCCGCGGCTCGGTCGTGGCCGACCGCGACCTGCCCGAAGGCCATGTGATCGAGGAGGCCGACATCTGGGCGCGCCGCCCCGGCTCGGGCGAGATCCCGGCCTACGACTTCGACAGGGTGCTGGGGCGAAGGCTGACCCGGGCGGTGCGGCGCAACGAGCAGCTCAGGTGGGGGGATCTGGGTTCTTGATCCAGCTCTGGAAGCTCAAGCGCGAGGCGGCCGGCTTCTGGCAAAGGCTGAGGATCTTCCCCGACGTGGTCGCCGAGTTGCCTGCCCGCTCGCGCAACGAACGCGCCTTCGCCGCAGGATTGCCGATCCGCCAAGGATTGGCCGCACCGAGCCCTAGGGTTGCGCTCATCCTGATCTTCCAGCGCGCCGGGGTTGCCGGATCGGTGATCGAGACGTGCAGGCACCTGCAACAAAGGGGCTATGCCGTTTTCGTGGTCTCGAACACGCCCGTCAGCCGGGGCGACTGGGCCCGCCTCGAGCCGCATGTCTGGCAACTTGTCGAGCGGGGGAACTTCGGCCGTGATTTCGGGGGTTATCGGGATGGAATCAGGCTGCTGCTGGCCGCTGGGCCTCACATTGAAATGCTCCTCATCCTGAACGACAGCATCTGGTTCCCGCTCTGGCCCGACGAGACCTTGCTGGACCGCATCGAGTCATCCGAGGCGGATATCGCCGGTCCCGTGATGCGCTCCGATCGCTCAGGGGAGAAGTTTCTCGAATCATATTTCCTTGGGGTGAAGCGCGCCGCGATACACACGGGCGAATTTCGCCGTTTCTGGGAGGTCTACAAGCCTACGTCGAACAAGTTGGTAGTCGTTCGAAAGGGCGAGATCGGTTTCTCCGCCGCCATGCGGGCAGCGGGTTGCAGCATTGCGACGGTCTACGGACGCGATGAATTCCTCGCCGGGGTTGCCGCGGCGGACCTGGATTTCCTGGAGCGAACGCTTCGTCATTCTGCGCACTCGGATCCGGCTCTCGTGGCCAGGTCCGACGACCTGCTGACGCAGCCGCGCGATGGCGCCTGGCGTGACCGTGCCTTGGCGCATGTACGCGACGTGGTTAGCCAACGTCCCTTCCATTGCAACTTTCCTTTCGCCGCGGTGCGTCTGATGGGCTATCCCGTGCTCAAGAAGACTGGCGATCGCATGAACAGCCTCTGGCGGCGCGCCTTCGTGTCGGCAGTAGAGGCGGGGGACATTCCGCAACCGATACCGGCGATCTATGCCGAGATTGCCGCGAGTCTCGGCAGGTAAGGGGTTCGGCAGGGACAGCATCGAAGTCATGGGAATTCTTGTAGACCTTCTCTATGCGAGTCGCCGTTTCCGCCCGGTGCTCCGGTTCCGAGGGATCGAGGTTCCTGTGGACGGTCCCCATGTGAGCCGGCCCGTTTGGAAGCACATCTGGAAGGGCGGCTACGAAGCTCCAGAGATCGAGGCTCTGACGGCACTGCTGAAGGATGGAGACCGCGTGCTTGAACTCGGTTGCGGCATGGGGATCGTCTCGGCCGTGGTCGCCAAGAAACTGCCCGGCATCCGGGTGTGGAGCTACGAGGCCAACCCGGCCCTGCTGCCAGTGATTGATCGGCTCCATCAGATGAATGGGATCACGAACGTCTCGGTTCGAAATGCCGTTCTCCTGCCGACGTCGGAGGGAGGCACCCGGACTCTCCACATCAACTGGAACTTCGCGGAAAGCTCGCTCAATCCAAGAAAGGGCAGCGGACAGACCGTCGACGTCCCGGTCGAGGACATCAACGCCGTGCTCGGGCACTTCCGTCCGGACGTGCTGCTGTGCGATATCGAAGGCGCAGAGCAGGAAGTCTTCGATGGTGTGAAGCTCGATGGCATCCGCGCGATGGTCATTGAGCTGCATCCCGCGTTGATCTCCCGTGCGGCGGTACGCCAGATCTTCGATTCCTGCGCCGCGGCCTCGCTCTATCCTCGTGTTGACCTCTGCCGCGGAACGGTCGTGGCCTTCGAAAGGGTAGAAGATTGACCTTGCCCGGGATGACACTGGAACCCGTTCCGCCTTCGTTGCGGTTCTTCGCGCAGAGCTCTGTCTTGGCCGACATCTGGGCGCGCCGCCCCGGCTCGGGCGAGATCCCGGCGTACGACTTCGACAGGGTGCTGGGGCGAAGGCTGACCCGGGCGGTGCGGCGCAACGAGCAGCTCCGGTGGGGGGATCTGGGGTGACCCTGACCCGGGCCGACGCGCTGGCCTGCTACGTCATCAACCTGCCCCGATCCGTGGAGCGCCGCCGACGCATGGAGGAGCAACTCGCCCGGCTCGGCATCCGCCACACCCTCTTTCCCGCGATCGACGGGGCCACCCGGTGGTCAGAGCTCGAGCCCACGCTCGATGCCGCGTCCTTCGACCGCTTCACCGGCCGACCCGCGCTGCCGGGGGAGCTGGGCGTCTACCACTCCCACCTCGCGGTCTGGGAAATCTTCCTCGAAACCGGCATGCCTGCGGCGCTGGTCCTAGAGGACGATGTGGTGTTCCACGACGACTTCCCCGAGGCACTCGATGCCGCCCTCTCGGCCCGCGACACCTGGGACATGCTCAAGCTGTGCTGCATCCGCGCCAAGTGGCCGGTCCGTCGCGGGTCGGCGGGGCGCTGGCGCCTGAACGCCTACCTCGGGCCTTTCACCGGGTTCGGCGCGTATCTGATCGCCCGCGATCTGGCCGAACGCCTCGGGCCGGCGCTGCTGCCGATCCGCCGGCCGATCGACCGGGAAGCCGACCGCATCCACGTGCACCACTTCCGGCATTTGGGGCTCGAACCCTTCCCCTGCCACGTCGACGACGGAGGGGAGAGCACGATCACCGGGCGCCACTTCTCGAAGGTGCGAAAGCGACCGCCCCACCGTCGGCTCGCGAGCTACGCCGACCGCACGGCGACGCTTCTCGGCAAGGCGGTCTACCTGACGGCCGGCGGAGGTCGGGGATGATCTCGCTCAGCCACCGGTTCATCTTCATCCATGTTCCGAAGACCGCCGGGACCGCGCTGACCGAGGCGCTGCAGCCCTATGCCCGCCCCGAACCGCGCACCCTTTACCGCCGGCTCCTTCGCCGCCTGCCGGTGACTCAGTCCGTCACAGGGGCGTATTTCCGGCAGCATGACACGGCGGCCCAGATCCGGGCCACGCTGACGCCCGAGGTGTTCGACAGCTTCCACAGCTTCGGCGTCGTGCGGAACCCTTTCGACCATGCGGTGTCATATTACGAGTTCATGAAGGAATACCGCTCGCGCCGGCACGCCCGGCTGGCCCGAACGATGAGCTTTGCCCAACACCTGGAACACCGGCTCCGCCCTCGCCACTTCCACGAGAAGCCCTTCCTCCGGCTGCCGAACCAGTCCTTCTACCTCTGCGACGCATCGGGCCGGGTTCTCGTCACGGAAGTCCTGCGCTTCGAGACGCTCGAGGAAGACCTTGCGAACCTCGCCGGCCGTCTCGGCCTGACAGTGCCGCCACTCGGCCGGGCCCGGCAGAGCCGGTTCCGCGATCCGGGCCGCAGTCTTTCCGCCTATTACGAGGACCCGAGGGCGGTGGATCTCGTCCGCCGTCTCTACGCGCCGGACTTCGCCGCCTTCGGGTATCCGCCCGATCCGCCCGCCGCGCCCTGGGCCGGCCTGCCGTAGGCCTCGAAGTAGTCGCGCACCCATGTCACGGCACCCCTGCCGTAGTGCGGGAACTCGCCCCAGCGGGCATCGGGGGCGGCGAGCGCCTTCGGCCGCGGCTCCCCGTGGAACGCCACCACCCGCGTTACCGCCGGCGGCCGCCGCGGCGGCAGGAACAGGTCCAGCCCGACCGGCCGGCGCAGGTGCCGCTTGAAGCTCACCACCCAGCCCGGCGGCCAGGGGCGCCACGCGCGGACATGCCGCTCGACGAACCGCTGCTCGTAGCCGAAGGCCGCCTGTGCGCCCTCCGGGTCGGCGCGGAAGGCCTCCACGATCTGCGTCTCGCCGCCGATGTCGAAGGCGAAGACGCCGGTGAGCAGGTCCGGGCTCGCCGGCGTGCGGCCCCGACGCCAGTCCCTGCCCCCGCCGATCGCCACCATGCCGGAGCCCTCGAACATCTCGTCGAGCGGGCCGACGATCATCGAGTCGAGGTCCACGAACAGCGCCCGGCCCTTCAGCCCGAAAAGATCCTCCACGAAGACCGACAGCTTCGGCCAGGCGCCGCCACGCCAGTGCCGGGGCGAATAGCCCAGGTCGGGGATCGGATGCGTCTCGATGTCGGGATCGATCCCCCCGGAATCATCCGTCAGGCAGACGACGCGCAGCGGGCCCGTCACATGCGCCCGCGCGGCGCGGGCGAGCACGTTCACGTAGTCGGGCCCGTAGAGCGTGCCCCATTTCATGCACAGCAGGCTGCGGTCGGCCATCGCGGTTCTTCCTCCGGTCGCGCGGACCCTAGCCGAAGGGCGGGCGGCGCGCCATGGCCCGGGGCGCGGCCCGGCTTGCGGTCCTCTTCCCCTTGCACCTAGGATCGCGCCGCCCGCATGCGCCGCGGGCGCGGGAGACCCACGATGCCGCCATCGGCAAAGCTCGCACGGGAACTGCGCCGCATCGGGCACCGCGCCGCCGACGGCCTCCGCGCGCTGGCCGAGCCGGCCCGGCTGCGCCGCCACGACCGGCACTTCGGCGAACGGGTCCGGCTGCATCCCGGCATCCTGCCGGACCGCGGAAAGGTCGCCCTCTGCCTGGTCTTCCGGCCCGGCGGGATCCCCGCCTCCACGCTGGCGACCTGCCGCTTCCTCGACAGCCACGGCTACGCGCCGTTCGTCGTCTCGAACGGCCCCCTCACCGGCCCGATGTTCGAGCGCAAGGAGGGCCGCCGCCACGCGGGGCACTTCGAATCCTACATGCTCTCGCTCGCCGGCGAGGTCGTCGCGAGCCCTGCGTTCCGCGGCTTCTGGGAAGGGTTCGTCCCCTCCGACCAGCGCCGGATCGTGCTGAGGCGCGGCGAGAAGGCCCTCACCCGCGCGCTCGCGGCGGGCGGCTTCGAACCGGCGGTCCTCGCGTCCCGGTCGCTCTTCATGGATCGCGTCCGCGGCCTCCCCGACGAGGCGCTGGAGAAGGTGTTCGCCTATGCCGCCTACGACGACCCCGCCGATGCGGCCGAGGCGGCGGCCCTCGCCTCCGCCGGCGACTTCCGCGGCGCCGCGCTGTCCCACGTCGCCCGCGTCGCGGCGAAGCGCAACGTGCAGGAGGCCTTCGTCTGGGGCGCAATGACGCTCTTCGACCTGCCGTTCCTGAAACGCCGCATGCAGCCATTGACTGTTACGATGCGCCGGCAATACCTCCGCGCGGTGGAGGCGGGCGACCTGCCCGCGCCCGACGAACCGATGTGGTCCGAGATCCGCGCCAGCGTGCCCCCCGCCCCATGACCCGCTCCCTCCTCTTCGTCACCGGCACCCGCGCCGACTTCGGCAAGCTCGAACCGCTCGCCGCCGCCGCCCGCGACGGCGGGTTCCGGGTGGCGTTCTGGGTCACGGGGATGCACATGCTCGACCGCTACGGGCTGACCAAGATCGAGGTGCACCGGGTGCCGGGTGTCGAGGTCTTCGAATACCTCAACCAGCGGCCCGGCGATCCGCAGGACATGATCCTCGCCAAGACCGTGCTCGGCTTCTCCGACTTCCTCGCCGAGCACCGGCCCGACCTCGTCGTGGTCCATGGCGACCGGGTCGAGGCGCTGGCGGCCTCGCTGGTGGCGGCCACCAACTACGTGCGCTCGGCGCATATCGAGGGCGGCGAGGTCTCGGGCACGATCGACGAGGTGTTCCGGCACTGCAACACCAAGCTCGCCACCCACCACTTCGTCTCCTCCGAGGCGGCGAAGGCCCGCGTCATGGCGATGGGCGAGGACGAGGGCGCCATCCACGTCATCGGCAGCCCCGAGCTCGACGTGCACGGCGCGCCCTCGGGCGTCACGCTCGACGAGGTGCGCGCCCGCTACGCGATCCCGTGGGAGGACTACGGCATCGCCACTTTCCACCCCGTCACCTCCGAACAGGCGACGATGGGGGCCCAGGCGGCGGCGTTCTTCGGCGCGCTCGAGGCCTCGGGGCGGAACTTCGTCGTGATCCTGCCCAACAACGACCCCGGCGCCGAGGCGATCTTCGAGGTCATCGCCCGCCTCCCCGAGGACCGCTTCCGCCGCATCCCGTCGATGCGCTTCGCCCATTTCTCGGAACTCATGCGGAACGCCGCCGCCGTGGTCGGCAATTCCTCGGCCGGCGTGCGCGAGGCACCCTGGCTCGGCGTGCCCTCGCTCGACATCGGCACGCGGCAGGCGAACCGCGCCACCGCGCCGTCCGTCCACTACGCCGACGCGCACGAGACGGACCGGATCGCCGCCTTCCTCGCCGCCGAATGGGGCCGGCGCCACCCGCGCCACGACGGCTTCGGCGAAGGCCGCGCGGCCGACCGCTTCCTCGCGGTGCTCGACGACCCCGCCTTCTGGGCGCGGCCGCTCCAGAAGGCGTTCCGCGACCTTGGCTGAGCGGCCCCCCACCGGCTGGGCGCTGCGCGCCTGGCTCGCCGCCACGCATCTCGCCGGGCCCGCCGCGCGGCGCCACCTGCGGGGCCGGCTGGCGCGCGGCAAGGAAGACCCCGACCGCTGGCACGAGAAGCGCGGCGTGCCCTCGGCGCCGAGGCCGGACGGCCCGCTCGTCTGGCTCCACGCGGTCGGCGTTGGCGAGGTGCTGGCGCTTCCCGGCCTCGCGCGCGCGCTCATGGAGGAACGCCCGGGCCTTGCGGTCCTCGTCACCTCGTCCTCGCGTACCTCGGCCGAGGCGCTCGCGCCGAACCTGCCCGCGGGGGCGGTCCACCAGTTCCTGCCGCTCGACATCCCGCGCTGGCGGCGGCGCTTCCTCGACCACTGGCGCCCGGACCTCTCGGTCTGGGCGGAACGCGACCTCTGGCCGGGCTTCCTCGCCGACCTCTCCCGCCGCGGCATCCCGACGGCCCTCGTCAACGCGCGCATGGATGCCGCCTCGGCGCGCGACAAGGCCCGGGCGCGCGGCCTCTTCGCCGACCTCTACGCCCGCTTCGCCCTGATCGAGACGCAGGACGAGGCGACCGCCCGCCACATCGCCGGCTTCGGCGTGCCGGCGGAGCGGATCGCCGTCACCGGCTCGCTCAAGACCGCCGCCGCGCCGCTCGCCGACCGGCCCGAGCGGGCGGCGGTCGAGGCCGCGCTCGCCGGGCGCCGGCTCTGGCTCGCCGCCTCCACCCATCCCGGCGAGGAGGGGATCGTCGCCGAGGCGCACCGGCGCGTCCTCGCCGCCGACCCCGCGGCCTGCCTGATCCTCGCCCCCCGCAATCCCGCCGACGCCCCCGCCGCCGCCGCGACGCTCGCGCGCCACGGCATCGACGCCGAGGTGCTGCCGCCCTCGAACCTGCCGCCCCGGCGCGCCGAGGCGCTCGTGCTGGCGCGGATCGGCCAGACGGGCCTGTGGTATCGCGTCGCGCCCGTGGCCTTCGTCGGCGGCTCGCTCGACGCGACCGGCGGCCACAACCCCTGGGAGCCCGCGCGGCTCGACTGCGCCATCCTGCACGGGCCCGGCGTGCGCAACTTCGAGGGCGACTACGCCGCGCTCCAGGCCGCCGGGGCCGCCCGCGAGGTGACCGATGCCGCCTCCCTCGCCGCCGCGGTGCTCGACCCCGCCACCCTCGCGATGCGCCCGCGCGCCGCCGCGCTTGCCGCAGCCAATGCCGGGCTGCCGCGCGCCATGGCCCGCCGCCTCCTCGCGCTGATGGAGCCGGGCCGATGACCGCCCGGCCCCCGCATCGCCCGTCCGCCGCCCCGCGTCCGGCCGCGATAGGCTCTCAGGGGGTCGCCAAGGATCGCGCCAGCCGTCCGGGCGATTCCGGCGGCGGGGCAGAGTGCGCCCCCTCGCCGCCGCCCCGGCGCCCCGCTCCCCTTCCGGCCGGCAAATACTCTCGGGGGGTCCGGGGGGCAGACAGCCCCCCGGCGTGCCGGCCATGACCCGCCGCCTCCGCCTCGCGCTCCTCCTCTACCGCGCGCTCTGGTGGGCGGCGCTGCCGCTGGCGCTCCTCTACCTGCGCGCCCGCGCCCGGCGCGATCCCGCCTACGGGCACCACATCGAGGAACGCTTCGGCCGCGGCCCGACGATCCCCGGCGCGGTCTGGGTCCATGCCGTCTCGCTCGGCGAGATGCGCTCGGCCGTCCCCCTCGTGCGCGCACTGCTCGACCGCGGCGAGCGCGTCGTCACCACCCATCTCACGCCCGCCGGCCGGCGCGCCGCCGAGGCGGCCTTCGCCCCCGAGATCGCCTCGGACCGGCTCCTCGCCCGCTACCTGCCCCTCGAGACCGGCCCCGCCTTCCGCCGCTTCCTCGCGGCCACCCGGCCGCCGCTGGCGCTCGCGCTCGAGGTGGAGTTCTGGCCGGTGATGATCGCCGAGGCGGCCCGCGCCGGCGTGCCGCTCTGGCTCGTCAACAGCCAGGTGCCGGGCCGCAGCTTCCCCCGCGCCCGCGCGCTTGCGCGCCTGCTCGGCCACCCCGTCGCCGGGGCGGCCGGCGTGCTCGCCAAGTCCGACCTCCAGGCCGGACGCTTCCGCGCCCTCGGCGCGCGCGTGGTGCATGTCACGGGCGAGCTGCGCTTCGACCAGCCGGTTCCCCCCGCCCTGACCGTAGCCGCCGCGCGGCTGCGCCCGCATCTCGGCAGGCCGGTCGTCACCGTGGCGAGCGTCGTCGAGGGCGAGGATGCGCTCTACATCGACCTCCTCCGCCGTCTGCGGGCGGAGGCGGCCGCCCGCGGCGCGCCCGCCCCGCTCCTCGTCCACGTGCCCCGCGCGCCGGAACGCTTCGCCGAGGCGGGCGACCTCCTCGAGGCCGCCGGGCTGGCGGTCCTGCGCCGCTCGCGCGCCCTCGGCCCCGATCTCGCGGGCGATCCCGCCGCGCTCGCCGCGGCCGACGTGCTCCTCGGCGACTCGATGGGCGAGATGTTCTTCTACCTCGCGCTCGCCGACGCGGCGGTGGCGGGCGGCGGCTTCCTGCCCTCGGGCGCGCACAACGTGATCGAGCCGCTCGCGCTCTGCCGGCCGGTGTTCACCGGCCCGCACACCTGGACGATCGAGTATCCCGCCGCCGAGGCCGAGGCCGCCGGCGTGCTCGCGGTCTGCCCCGACGTCCCGGCGATGGCCGCACGCATCGCGGCACTGCTCGCCGATCCCGCCGCCGGAGCGGCGCTCGCCGCGAAGGCCGAGGCCTTCTTCGCCGCGCATTCCGGGGCCACGGCGCGGACGATGGCGGTGCTCGCGCCCATCCTCGACGCGCGCCGCCGCCTCAATCCCTGACCGCCTCGGCCCCTGACCGCCTCGGCCCCTGACCGCCTCAGCCCCTGACCGCCGCAGCCGCCAGCGAGGCGGCGAAGGCCGCCGCCGCCGCAACCACGATCGAGGGGCCCGCCGGCGTGTCGAAGGCGAGCGAGGCCCAGAGCCCCGCGCCGACCGAGGCCGCGCCGATCGCCGTCGCCAGAACCGCCATCGCCTCGGGCGTGCGCGAGAACGCCCGCGCCGCCGCCGCCGGCACGATCAGCATGGCCGCGATCAGGAGCGCCCCCACCGTCTTGATCGCCACCGCGACGACCAGCGCCAGCGCCACCGTCAGCGCCAGCCGCTCGCGCCCCGGCTCCACCCCCGAGGCGAGGGCCAGGTCCTCGTTCAGCGTGGCCGTCAGCAGCCCCTGCCAGCGCCACGCCAGCAGCCCCGCCACCGCCGCCGCCCCGGCCCAGAGCGTCACCAGCTCGGGCTTCGACACCGCCAGGATGTCGCCGAAGAGATAGGCCGAAAGGTCCACCCGCACGCCGGGCACGAAGGCCACCGCCACCAGCCCGAAGGCCAGCGCCGAATGGGCGAGCACGCCGAGCGCGGTGTCCATCGCCACGCCCCGGCCGGCCAGCGCCGCCACCGCCAGCGCCATGGCCAGCGCCGCGGCCAGCGTGCCCCAGAACACCGGCAGCGCGAAGCCGAGCGCCAGCGCCACGCCGAGGACCGAGGCATGGGCCGTCGCGTCGCCGAAATAGGCCATGCGCCGCCAGACCACGAAGCAGCCGAGCGGCCCGGCCGCAAGCGCCGTCGCGAGCCCCGCAAGCCCCGCCCGGACCAGGAAGTCGTCGAGCATCAGAGGCCCGCCTCCGCGTCGGCCGGGTCGCGCCCGCGGGCAGCATCGTTCGCGTGCCCCCGCCCGTGCCCCTGCCCGTGCGCGTGCCCGTGCGCGTAGCCGTGCGGGTGGCCGTGCGCGTGGCCGTGCCCGTGGTCCTGCCCGTGGTCGTGCCCGTGGTCGTGCTCATGCCGGTAGAGCGCCAGCGCCCCGCCGGTGCCCAGGCCGAACAGCGCCCGGTATTCCGGCGCCGCGCTCACCACCGTCGGCGTGCCCTCGCAGCAGACATGGCCGTTGAGGCAGATCACCCGGTCCGAGGCGCTCATCACCACATGCAGGTCGTGGCTCACCATCAGCACGGCCGCGCCGGTCTCGGCGCGGACTTCCTCGATCAGCCGGTAGAAGGCCGCCGCACCGGGCTGGTCCAGCCCCTGCGTCGGCTCGTCGAGGATCAGGATCTCGGGCCGGGCGAGCAGCGCGCGGGCAAGCAGCACCCGCTGGAACTGGCCGCCCGAAAGCGCCGTCATCTGCCGCCCCTCCACGCCGGGAACGCCCGTCCGCCGCAGCACCGCGGCGATCTCGGCCGCGCTCCGCCGCTCGGGCAGCGACAGGAACCGCCGCACCGTCAGCGGCATCCGGGTGTCGAGCGCCAGGCGCTGCGGCACGTAGCCGATCCTGAGGCCGGGGCGGCGCACCACCCGGCCCGCCGAGGGCCGCACCGTCCCGATCAGCGCATGAAGCAGCGTGGACTTGCCCGATCCGTTCGGGCCGACGACGGTCACGATCTCGCCCGGCGCGATGGCCAGGTCCACCCCGGTCAGCACCTCGTGCCCGCCGTAGCTGACCGAAAGCCCCTCGGCCGCGATCAGGCTCATGCCCGGCCCTCCCGGCAGGCCGGGCAGGTGCCCGCCGCCTCGATCGAGGCGCGCTCCACCGTGAAGCCCAGCGCCCCGGCCGCGGCGTCGAGCGCGGCGCGCACCGCCTCGCCCGGCGCCTCGGCGATCGCGCCGCAGCCGGTGCAGATGAAGAACGCCGGGCTGTGCGCCGCGCCCGGCAGGGTGCAGGCGGCAAAGGCGTTCAGCCGGCGGATGCGGTGGGCAAGCCCCTGCTCCACCAGGAAGTCGAGCGCCCGGTAGGCCACCGGGGGCTGCCGGCCGAAGCCGTCGGCGGCCAGCCGCTCCAGCACCTCGTAGGCGCCGAGCGCCCGGTGCGCCTCGAGCAGGATCTCGAGCGCCCGGCGCCGCACCGGCGTCAGGCGCACGCCGCGCTCGGCGGCCAGCGCCTCGGCGCGCTCCAGGGCCCCGCCGGCGCAGCGGGCATGGTCGTGCTCGGCGAAGGCGAGCGCCGGCGCGCCGCCGGTCTCGGCTCCTCCGGCCGCGGGGGCGGGCTCCCGGCTCATCTCCGGCCTCTTGACATGTTATCTCATAACAGGGATAGGCAGCGTTATGAGATAACATAGGCTTCCTGCCGCAGCGACCGCAAGCCCGAGGTTTCCCATGCTCCGTTCCGCCGTGTTCGCCCTGACGCTCGCCGCCCTTCCCGCCGCCGCCCCCGCCGCGGCCGAGGTGCCGGACGTCGTCACCGACATCGCCCCGGTCCACTCCCTGGTCGCGCAGGTGATGGGCGACCTCGGCGCGCCGGTCCTGCTGCTCGACCGCGGCGCCGACCCCCATTCCTTCCAGCTCCGCCCCAGCCAGGCCGCGGCGCTGGCGGGGGCCGACCTCGTGTTCTGGATCGGCCCGGAACTCACCCCCTGGCTCGACCGGGCGCTGGCCGGGTCCGGCGCCGCCGGCCGCGCGGTGCCGCTCCTGCGGGCCGAGGGCGTGACCCTCCGCGACTACGGCGCGCCGGCGGCAGAGGGCGAGGATGCTCATGACCACGACGATCATGGCCACGACGGCCACGCGCATGACGACCATGCCCACGACGACCACGGCCATTCCCACGCGGGCACCGACCCGCACGCCTGGCTCGACCCGGCGAACGCCGTCGCCTGGACGCGCGTGATCGAGGCGCGCCTCGCCGAGGCCGACCCGGCGAACGCCGCCGCCTACGCCGCCAATGCCGAGGCCGCGCGCGCGGACCTCGCCGCGCTCGACGCCGAACTGCGCGCCGCGCTCGCCCCGGCGCAGGGCGTGCCGCTGGTCGTGTTCCACGACGCCTACGGCTACCTCGCCGCGGCCTACGGCCTGACCGTCGCCGGCACGCTCGCCGAGGGCGACGCCGCCGCCCCCGGCGCCGGGCGCCTCGCGGGCCTGCGCGCGGCGATCGCGGAGGCCGGGCGGGCCTGCCTCTTCGCCGAGGCGAACCACGACCGCGCCCTGGTCGAGACGCTCGCCGCCGACACCGGCCTGACCGCCGGCACGCTCGACCCCGACGGGTCGGGCTTCGAGCCGGGCCCGGCGCTCTACGGCGAAATGATGCGCGCGCTCGCCTCGGCGATCGCCGGCTGCGCGGCCGCCGGCTGAGGGATCATCCCCTCCGCCGGACGGCGCGGGGGGCAGGCCTCGGCGCGGGCGGACGCAACACCCTGCGCGCGCCCGGTTCACCCTGCGGGCCGGGCCGCCGGGCGGCCGCCGGGCGGCGCTCGCGGTGCACGGATGTCATACGCGCGGTGCACGGGTTGTGCACACGCCCCCGCGGCTCCGGGGCGGCCCGGAAGGCGCGATTCGCGCTGCCCCGGTCAGATCGCCGAGCGGCGGCTCTCCTCGATGTAGATCTCCCGCAGCCGCCGGGCCACGGGGCCCGGCTTGCCGTCGCCGAGGCGCACGCCGTCGATCTCCACCACCGGCATCACGAAGGTCGAGGCCGAGGTGACGAAGGCCTCGTCCGCGGCCTGCGCCTCGTCCACCGCGAAGGGGCGCTCCTCGACCTCGTACTGCGCCTCGCGGGCGAAGCGCAGCACCGCGGCACGGGTGATGCCGTGCAGGATGTCGTGGCTCAGGTCGCGGGTGACGATGGTGCGGCCCTTGACGATGTAGGCGTTGTTCGAGGTGCCCTCGGTCACCAGCCCGTCCTCGACCATCCAGGCGTCGTCCGCCCCGGCCCGCTTGGCCGCCATCTTCCCCATCGAGGGGTAGAGGAGCTGCACCGTCTTGATGTCGCGCCGCGCCCAGCGCAGGTCGGGGATGGTGATGACCCGCCAGCCCGTCCGCGCGGCGGGGTTGTCGGCCAGCCCCGGCTTCGACTGGGTGAACATCACCACGGTCGGCCGGCAGGTCTCGGGGTCGGGGAAGGCGAAGTCGCGGTCGCCGGGATTGCCGCGGGTGACCTGGAGGTAGACCATCCCCTCGGTCACGCTGTTCTTCCGCACGAGTGCCCGGTGCGCCTCCAGAAGCTCCTGATGTGACAGGGGATTCTGCATGTCGAGTTCGGCCAGCGACCGGGCGAGCCGGGCTGCGTGCCCCTCGAAGTCGATGAGCCGGCCGTCGAGCACCGAGGTCACCTCGTAGACCCCGTCGGCCATCAGGAAGCCCCGGTCGAAGACCGAGACCTTGGCCTCGGCCTCGGGCACGTAGTCTCCGTTGACATAGACGATGCGGGACATCGGCGCTCTCCTCTAGGCCCTTCGCCGTCCGGCGTGCGGCAGGCGGGGGGCGGAGTCAAGGCCCGGGGGAAGGGCGCGGCCCGTGCCGGTCACCCCCAGAGCGCCGGCTCGGGCGGGTGGACGAGGCTCCCCTCGTAGCGCAGCGGGCGTTCCCGGTCCTCGGCCAAGAGCAGCGGGCCGTCGAGGTCCACCACCTCGGCACCCTGCGCGACGAGGATCGCCGGCGCCATGGCGAGCGAGGAGCCGACCATGCAGCCCACCATGATCCGGTAGCCCTGGGCGTGGGCGAGGTCGCGCAGCGCGAGCGCCTCGGTCAGCCCGCCGGTCTTGTCGAGCTTGATGTTGACCACGTCGTACTTGCCCGCGAGGTCGGACAGCGAGGCGCGGTCGTGGCAGCTTTCGTCGGCGCAGACCGGCAGCGGCCGGGCGATCTCGGCGAGGATCTCGTCGGCCCCGGCGGGCAGCGGCTGCTCGACGAGCTCGACGCCGAGCCGCACCAGGTGCGGGGCGAGATCCTGGTAGATCTCGGCCGTCCAGCCTTCGTTGGCATCGACGATGATCCGCGCCCTTGGCGCTCCGCGGCGCACGGCCTCGAGCCGGGGCATGTCGCCCTCGGCCCCGAGCTTGATCTTGAGCAGCGGCCGGTGCGCATGGCGCGCCGCGGCGGCCTCCATCCGGTCGGGCGTGTCGAGCGAGAGCGTGTAGGCGGTGACGACCGGCTCGGGCGCGGGCAGGCCCGCGATCTCCCAGACCCGGCGTCCGGCGCGCTTCGCCGCAAGATCCCACAGCGCGCAATCGACCGCATTGCGTGCCGCGCCGGGCGGCAGGAGGTGCTGGAGCGCCTCGCGCGTGAGCGCGCCGGGCAGCCCCTCGATCTGCGCGGTCACGCTTTCGGGGGTTTCTCCGTAGCGGGCGTAGGGCACGCATTCGCCGCGGCCCGTGACCCCGTCGGCGGTGAGATGGACCGTCAGCACCCGCGCCTCGGTGCGGCTGCCGCGCGAGATGGTGAAGGCCTCGGCGAGGCGGAAGGTCTCGGGCGCGACCGCGATCCGCATCGGCGCCGCCCCCTCAGAGCGCGGCGAGCGCATCGACGAGCCGGCCCGCGCCGAAGCGGAACGGGTCGGTCGCCGGCAGGCCCATGCGCGCCTCGGTCTCCTCGAGATACCGGCGCGCCTCGGCCTCCGGCATGTGCTGGGTGTTGATCGAGCACCCCACCGCGACGCAGGCGGGGTTGGCGATGCGCGCCATCTCGAGCGCGCTGTCGCGGACCTGCTCGAGCGTCGGCAGGCCGTAGCCCGGCAGGCCGCGCATGTGGCTCCGCGTCGGTTCGTGGCAGATCACCAGCGCATCCGGCTGGCCGCCGTGGATCAGCGCGAGCGACACGCCGGAGTAGCTGATGTGGAAGAGGCTCCCCTGGCCCTCGATCAGGTCCCAGTGGTCGGGGTCGTTGTCGGGCGTCAGCCACTCGATCGACCCGGCCATGAAGTCGGCGATCACCGCGTCGAGCGGCACGCCGTCGCCGGTGATGAGGATGCCGGTCTGCCCGGTGGCGCGGAACGTCGCCTTCATGCCGCGCGCGCGCATCTCCTTCTCGAGGCAGAGGGTGGTGTACATCTTTCCCACCGAGCAGTCGCTGCCGACGGCGAGGCAGCGCTTCCCGCTGCGCTTGACGCCGTTGGCGATGGGATACTTCACCGAGGGCACCCGAACGTCGTGGAGGCGGCGCCCGTGGCGCTCGGCGGTGGCGACGAGGTCCTGCTCGTCGCGCAGCAGGTTGTGCAGGCCCGAGGCGAGGTCGAAGCCCTGTTCCAGCGCGGTGTGGAGCACGTCCTTCCACGCCTGCGAGATCACCCCGCCGCGGTTGGCCACCCCGATCACGAGGGTCCGCGCCCCCGCGGCATGGGCCTCGGCGAGGTTCATGTCGGGCAGGCCGAGGTCGGCCTTGCAGCCCTCCATCCGGTACTGCCCCAGCGCGAACTCGGGGCGCCAGTCGCGGATGCCCTGCGCCACCTTTGCGGCGAGCTGGTCCGGCGCGTCGCCGAGGAAGAGGAGATAGGGGGTCGGGATCATCGGGTCTCTCGCTTGGCAGGTGATTGCTGCCGAGGATTGCCCGCTGGGCAAGGGAAGGTCCATGCGTATTCGTCCGCAGACGGGCCGCAGGGGCCGGGCCGGAGTCCGATCGGGCCGGGCTGTGCCCGCCTGCCCGCGCGGCGGGCGGTTCCGGTCGGCCTCGGGCGGGAGCCCGGGGGGCGCCCGGCGCGAATCGTCGCGCCGGGATGGTCACGTCGCCGCGCTCGTCCCCGGGAACCGATGCACCTCCGGCCGGATCGCCGGCCGATGCCCGGCCTCCCCGCGCCGGACGCCAGCGCATCAAGATGCCCCCGGCGCTGCGGGCGCCAAGCGGGGCGACGAGGGCAGGCCGGTTGCGGAGCCTCGATGCCGCCTCACCCGGGAGCACGGCCCGCGCAACGACCGGATCCGGGCGGCCTAGCCGCGGCGCGGAGCGGCCATGCTGCAGCTGCGAAGAGGCGCTTGAACGGCCCTGCGCGGTCTTCTATTGCGGGACGGGACGACGACGCAACCTTGCTGCCCGAGGAGCCGCGATGTCCTTCCGCACCCAGCCGCCCGCCCCCGCCCGCCCGAACCGCTGCCAGCTCTTCGGCCCCGGCTCGCGCCCCGAACTCTTCGCCAAGATGGCGGCGAGCGCGGCCGACGTGATCAACCTCGACCTGGAGGATTCGGTCGCCCCCGACGACAAGGCCGCGGCCCGCGAGAACGTGATCGCGGCGAGCCACGAGGTGGACTGGGGGACGAAGACCCTGAGCGTGCGGATCAACGGGCTCGACACGCCGTGGTGGGTGCGCGACGTGGTGGATCTGATCGAGAGGGGGTCGGACCGGATCGACCTCATCATGATCCCCAAGGCGGGGAACGCGAAGGACCTCTACGCGGTCGATGCGGCGGTGACGGCGCTCGAGGCGCAGGTGGGCCGCCGGAAGCGGATCGGGTTCGAGGTCATCATCGAGAGCGCGCAGGGCATCACCAACGTGGCCGAGATCGCCGGCGCCTCGCCCCGGCTTCAGGCGATGAGCCTCGGCGCGGCGGACTTCGCCGCCAGCATGGGGATGCAGACCACCGGGATCGGCGGGACGCAGGAAAACTACTACATGCTGCGGGAAGGAGAGCGCTACTGGGGCGACCCGTGGCACTGGGCGACGGCGGCGATCGTCGCCGCCTGCCGGACCCACGGGGTGCTGCCGGTCGACGGGCCCTTCGGCGACTTCTCGGACGACGAGGGGTTCCGCGCCCAGGCCCGCCGGGCGGCGACGCTCGGGATGGTCGGCAAGTGGGCGATCCACCCCAGGCAGGTGGCGCTGGCGAACGAGGTCTTCACGCCCTCCGAGGCCGCCGTGGCCGAGGCGCGGGAGATCCTCGCCGCGATGGAGAAGGCCAAGGCCGAGGGCCAGGGCGCGACCGTCTACAAGGGCCGCCTCGTCGACATCGCCTCGATCAAGCAGGCCGAGGTCATCGTGCGCCAGGCCGAGCTGATCGGCGGGCGCTGAGGCCTCAGTAGTCGCGCAGGAAGATCAGCCCGTATTCGCAGAGCCGCCGGCAGTCGCTCGCGTCGCGGCCGGAGTCCTCCGAATAGATCAGGTCGGCCGCGCCCATGCCTTCGAAGCGCGGGTCGTCGCAGGTGCCGTCATTGGCGTATTCGGAACTGTCGTCGCCCCACTTCACCATGCCGCAGTTGGTCGCGGCGCGGGCCGCCTCCATGTCCCAGAGCTCCACCCGGCCGGCGGCGTGCAGGGCGCGGCAGTCGGTCGCGTCCCTGCCGACGGCGCTCCAGGTCAGGGTCGTGGCCATCGCGGTCCCGTAGAAGCGGCGGTCGTCGCATTCGCCGTCGCCCGGGTAGTCGCCGGTATCGTCGCCATACTTGACGGACTGCGCGAGGGCGGCGGTGCTGAGCGCGACGGCGAGGGTCGCGGCGGCGGCGACGCGGAGCATGGCGGGGGAACCTCCCGGGTGGACGGGGCGGAGCATGGCGGCCGCGCCGCGCGGGGTCAACCGCCCGCGGGGCGGCGGACGGGCGCCGCGAGTTGCAAATCGGGCCATGCCCGGCCATATACGGGCGGCACTGGCACCGGAACCCGGACCCCGCGATGAACTATCTCGACTTCGAGAAGCCGCTTGCCGAGATCGAGGGCAAGGCCGAGGAACTGCGGGCGCTGGCGCGCCAGAACGAGGGGATGAACGTCGATGCCGAGGCCGCCGCGCTCGACCGGAAGGCGGGCGACCTCCTGCGGCAGCTCTACAAGGGGCTGACCCCCTGGCAGAAGTGCCAGGTTGCGCGGCACCCCGACCGGCCGCACTGCCGCGACTACATCGAGGCGCTGTTCACCGAGTGGACGCCGCTCGCCGGCGACCGCAACTTCGCCGACGACCACGCGGTGATGGGCGGGCTCGCCCGGTTCGAGGACCGCCCCGTCGTGGTGATCGGCCACGAGAAGGGCCACGACACCAAGAGCCGGATCGAACGCAACTTCGGCATGGCCCGCCCCGAGGGCTACCGCAAGGCGATCCGGCTGATGGACCTTGCCGACCGGTTCAACCTGCCGGTCATCACGCTGATCGACACGCCCGGCGCCTATCCCGGCAAGGGCGCCGAGGAGCGCGGGCAGGCCGAGGCGATCGCGCGGTCGACGCAGAAGTGCCTCCAGATCGGGGTGCCGCTCGTCTCGGTGGTGATCGGCGAGGGCGGCTCGGGCGGGGCGGTCGCCTTCGCCACGGCCAACCGCATCGCCATGCTGGAGCACTCGATCTATTCGGTCATCAGCCCCGAGGGCTGCGCCTCGATCCTGTGGAAGGATGCCGAGAAGATGCGCGAGGCCGCCGAGGCGCTGCGGCTCACCGCGCAGGACCTCGAGAAGCTCGGCGTGATCGACCGGATCGTCCCCGAGCCGGTCGGCGGCGCGCAGCGCGACCGCGAGGCGACGCTGAAGGCGGTGGGCGCGGCGGTGAAGGCGATGCTGAAGGAGGTGTCCGGCCTCGACCGCAAGGCGCTGATCGCCGAGCGGCGCAAGAAGTTCCTCGGGATGGGCCAGAAGGGCCTCGCGGCCTGACGCGCCTCAGCCGCGGCGGCGGCCCGCGTCCGCCGCGCGCGCCTCGTCGAGCAGGCGGTCGGAGGCGGTCTCGATGACCTGCTCGAGCCGCGCCATGAAGGGGCCGATCTCCATGCCGGGCAGGATCGGGTCGAGGAACTCCACGACCGCGGTGCCCGGACGGCGCATGATTCCGCGCTTCGGCCAGAAGTGCCCGACGTTGGTGGCCACCGGCACGCAGGGCTGGCCGAGCTGCTGGTAGAGGAGCCCGGTGCCGACCTTGTAGGGCCGCTTCTCCCCCGGCGGAACCCGGGTGCCCTGGGGGTAGATGATGAGCTGGCCGGCCTCGAGGGCGCCCGACTTCACGCCCTCCATCATCTGCCGGATCGCCTCGGCCCGTCGGCCCCGGTCGACCGGAACGCACCCGATCCTGAGCGCATACCAGCCGAGGATCGGCGCCCACTTCAGCTCCTTCTTCATGATGAACTTGCCGCGGGGCACCTCGGAGAAGATCACGATGATGTCGAAGAAGCTCTGGTGCTTGGCGGCGATCAGCACCTCACCGGTCGGCGGCGTGCCGCGGACCTCGGAGCGCAGCCCGACCATCCAGCGCGCGGTCCAGCGGACCCAGCGGCAGTAGGTGTGAGCCCCGGCGAAGGCGCCGCGCCGGTCCAGCGCCGCCCAGGGGGTAAAGATCACGGCGAGAACCGCCATCATCAGGTACATCTGCACGACGAAGGCGAGCGAGGCGGTCCAGCGCAGGGCGGTCGGCATCAGGGCAGCTCCCGCAGGACCCGCGAGGCCGCAAGGCGCGTTGCAGCGAAGGCGACCAGCGCGGCGAGCGGCGGGACGGCGAGTGGCCAGAACCAGTCCGTCCCGGCGAAACCGGGGCCGGCGACGGGGCCGCCCGCCGGGACGGCGGGAACGGCGAAGGCGACGACGGCCGTGCCGAGGACCGCGCCGGCGGCCGCCCCGGCCAGGGCGCGCAGGGTGAAGCGGCGCACGAAGGCGGCGGCGATGTAGCGGTCGCGCGCGCCGACGAGTCGCAGGACCTCGATCACCCCGCGGTTTGCCGCGAGCGAGGCCTGCGCGGCGAGCGCGATGATCGCGGCGGTGGCGGCCGCGATCAGGGCGACGGCGGCGAGCCCCACCGTGCGAAGGCGCTCCGCGGCCGCGACCGCGGGCTCGCGCCAGCGGCCGTGGTCGTCGTAGAGCGCGCCGGGCGCCTCGGCGGCGAGCCGCAGCCTGAGCCCCTCGGCATCGGGGCCCGCGGCGGCGAGGGTCACCTCGATCAGTTCCGGCAGCGGCAGGTCGCCGACCGGCAGGTCGGGGCCGAACCAGGGCGCGAGCAGCGCCCGCCGCTCGGACTCGGGCAGGCGGCGGAACGACTCGATGCCCGGGGTCTGGCCCAGCACCCTGAGCGCGGCGGCGACCTGCGCCTCGACCTCGCCGGCGGGTGCCGAGACACGCACCGTCGCACTGCGGGCGAGCGCGGCTTCCCAGCCTTCGGCCAGCCGGCCCGCGGCAAGCGAGAGCGCCAGCGCGAAGACCGCGAGCGTGGCCATGGCGGCCGCCGAGAATACCGTGAGGCGGGCGGTGAAACCCGTGGGCGGGACGATGCGCGGCCCGTCTCCTCCGCGCAGGAGGCGCGCGAGCCAGGCGAGACCCGACCTCACAGGTCCGCCCCCGCCTGCTGGAGGCGTCCGCCCGACAGGCGCAGGACGCGGGCCGCGACCTGCCCCTTGGCGGCGCGGATCAGGTTGAGGTCGTGGGTGGCCACGAGCACCGCCTTGCCGAGCCGGTTGAGCTGGACCAGAAGCTGGAGGAGCCTGAGCGACATTTCCCAGTCGAGGTTGCCGGTCGGTTCGTCGGCGAGGATCACGTCGGGCGAGGTGACGACCGCGCGGGCGAGCGCGGCGCGCTGCCGCTCGCCGCCCGAGAGCGAGGGCGGGAGCGCCCCGGCCTGCCCGGCGAGCCCTACCCAGGACAGAAGCTCGGCCACGTCGCGCTCCGCTTCGGGGCGGCTCCGGCCGGAGACGACGAGCGGCAGGGCGACGTTGTCGGCGACCGGCAGGTGGTCGAGGAACTGGCAGTCCTGATGGACGACGCCGATCCGACGGCGCGCGGCGGCCACGTCGTCGCGCGACATCGCGGCCGCCTCCCTGCCGAAGATGCGGGCGATGCCGGACGTGGGCCTGAGGTGCATCGAGCACAACCGCAGGAGGGTGGTCTTGCCGGCGCCCGACGGCCCGGTGAGGAAAAGGAAGCTGCCGGGGGCGAGGGCGAGGGCGATGCCGGACAGGAGCACGCCCGCGCCATAGCCGAAAGCCACGTCCTCAAGCTCGATCACCGTCCGGGTCTCCGCCGATTGCGCGCGAAGTGTTGCCCCAGCGCCGCGCCGGATTCAACAAGTTCGCCCCCAAACGCTTTGATCCCCGGCGGCAAATCCGCCATGATGTAGCCTGGCGGGGGGGCGTGCGGACCGTCTGGAGGCTGAGGCGGCGATGGCAGAGAAGATGCGGCTGACCTGCCCGAATTGCTCGGCGCAGTACGAAGTCGACGCGAGCGCGATTCCCGCCTCGGGGCGCGATGTGCAGTGCTCGAACTGCGGGCATACCTGGTGGCAGCGTCCGGGAGCGGCTCCCGCGGCGGTTGAGGAGCCTGCGGAGGTGGCGGAACCGGCGGCGGCCGCTGGGCCGCCGGATGCGCCCCCTGCCGCTCCGGCGGAGGCCGCTGCGGCCGGGCCCGGCATGGCGGAGGCGCCGGCCCCGGCGCCGGAACCTGCTGCGCCGGCGGCCCCCGTCGAGGCCGCGGCCGAGGCGGCGCCCGCGGCCGCGGACGGCGACGAGTTGTGGACGGATGACGACGAGGAGGGCACGCCGCCCCGGATCGCCGACCCCGCGCGCGACGCGCGGCGCAGGACACTCGACGAGGCGGTGCTCGACGTCCTGCGCGAGGAGGCCGAACGCGAGGCCCGTGCCCGCCAGTCCGAGGGCGCGGAGACGGCCGCGGAGGCGCCGGCCGCGGCGCTCGCGGCGACGCTCGGCCGCGGCGAGGGCGAGCGCGAGGCCGCCGTGCGCGAGCGCATGGAGGCGATCGACGGCATCGACGAGACCGCGCGGGTGCGCGCGAACCAGCGCCTGCCGGACGTCGACGAGATCAACTCCACGCTCGAGGGCCGGGTGGCGACCGCCGCTCCCGCCGAGGACGACTCCGTCCCTGTCGCCGCCCGGTCGCGCAGCCGCGCGGGGTTCCGCTTCGGCTTCGTCCTGACCTTCATGGCGGCGATCGGGCTTCTGCTCGTCTATGTCTTTGCCGATGCGATCGTCGCGCAGGCGCCGTCGCTCGAACCCGGGATGACGCGCTTCACCGAAAGGGTGGACGCCGGGCGCATCTGGCTGAACGGGGCCGCCGTCAGCGCCACCGAGGCGATCCGCGGGATGACGCGGACGGAGTAGGCGGAGACGCAGCCGACGCGGGAGGGTCCGGCCGGATCCGGGCCGGCCCGCCGCAAGGTCTGCCTAGAAGCGGTCGAGCAGCCGCTCGAGGTAGTCGAGTTCGAGCTGCGGGCGGCTCTGGTCGCCCGAGCGGCGGCGGATCTCGTCGAGCAGTTCCTCGGCGCGGCGGTAGACGTCGTCGCCCTGGAGGAGGTTCTCGTCGGTGCCGATCCGGCCGGCGTTGCCGAGATTGCGCCCGAGCGGGTCACGCCGGGTCGAGGGGTCGCCCTGGCCGAAGGCCTCGCCCTGCTGGCCCTCCTGCTGGCGCTGCTGGGCGAGCGCCTCGCCGAGGTTGCGCATCCCCTCGCGCAGGGCCTCCATCGCCTCGGCCTGGTCGTCGAGCGCCTGGCCGAGATTGCGCTCGCGCAGCGCCTCCTCGGCGCGTTCCATCGCCCGGCCGGCCCGGTCGAGCGATTCCCGTGCGGCATCGCCCTCCTCGGTGCCCGCACCCGGCAGGTTCTGGCTCTGCCGCTCCAGCTCGCGGCGCAGCGCCCGCTGGCGATCGGCCAGCGTGCCCTCGAGGTCGCCCCCGTCGCCCTGGCCCAGCCTGCGGTCCTCGCCCTGGCCGCGGCCCTGGCCCTGCTGGCCGCCGCTGCCTTCCTGGCCCTGCTGCTGGCCTTCCTGGCCCTCGCCGCGCTGGCCCTGCTGGCCCTGCTGGCCCGGCTGCGACTGCCCGTTCTGGCCGAACTGGTCCTGCAGCTCGCGGAAGGAGTCGTCGGACAGTTCCTGCTGCTCGCGCAGGGTCTCGCCGAGGCCCTCCATCGCCTGCTGGCCGGGCGACTGCTGCCCGCCGGGCCCCTGCGTCACCTGGAGGTTCTCCATCATGCGCATCAGCTGGTCGAGCAATGCCTGCGCCTCGGCCATCCGGCCCTCCTGCATCAGACTCTCGATCTCGTCGAGCATCTGCTGGAGCTGGTCGCCGGTGATCTCCTGCATGTTCTCGGCGGTCTGCTGCCCCTCCTGCCGCTCGCCCTGCTCGGCGAGCTGGCGCATGTAGTCCTGCATCGCCTCGGAGAGTTCCTGCATCAGCTCGGCGATCTCCTCGCGCGAGGCGCCGTTGCGCATCGCCTCGCTCAGCCGGTCCTGCGCGCGGCGCAGACGCTCCAGCGCATCGGCAAGGTCGCCCTCTTCCAGCCGGACCGCGATGTCCCAGAGCACCTCGGCCATCTCGTCGCGCGCCTCGGGGGTGAAGCCGCCCGCGTTCATGGCGGCCTCCATCCGGCGGATCGCCACGCGGAGCTGGAGATAGGCGCCCTCGTCGCGCATGAAGCCCTCGGGCCGGTGCGTCGTGGCGCGCAGCACCTGAACGACCCGGCGCAGGTTGTCGCGGTTCCAGAGCAGGTCGCGGCGCATCTCGATCACCGAGGCGGCGAGCGGGTCGAAGAACCGCCGGCCCGGCAGCACCACGGCCTCGGGCTCGGCGCTGCCGGCCTGGGCGGCGCCGTCCTCGACCGTGAGCGTGATCGTCACCGGAAGGTTGGCGAAGGGGTGGGTGGAGAGATCCTCGACCAGCGCCTCGGTGAACTGGGTGCGGTCGCCCGAGATCGGCATCGGCAGGTCGAGCACGATCGCCTCGCGCGGCTCGGGATCGACGGCGAGGCCGTAGCGCCGGTCGACCGCCGCGAGGTCGAGCGCGATCTCCGCCCGGCCGGCGACAACGCCGTAGTCGTCGGACGCGGTGAAGCCGCGGCGCATCTGGCCGCCCGCAGCCCGCTCCACCTCGCCTTCGGGGCGGATCGCGGGCGGCGTGTCGGGCAAGGCGGTGATGGTCCAGGCGCGGCCGCCGGGCCCGTTGATCTCGATCTCGCCCGAGCCCGCGACCTGGAACTCCTGCGCGGGATCCGAGGCGCTGTCGGGCACGCCGGTGCGGCCCGAGACGGTCTCGGCGACGGTGAGCGCGCCGACCTCGCCATAGAGGCGCAGCGTGACGCGGCTGCCTTCCGGCACCTCGATCGAGCGCGCCGTGATGTCGTTGAGGTAGAGCGAGGGCTTCCCGGTATAGGCCGGGGGCTCGATCCAGCCCTCCCACGAGGGGCCGGCCGCGACGCCCGCCCCCGCCGCGCCGGGCATGATGTCGCCCACGGTGGACACGCGCCAGAGCGAGCCGAAGAGCAGCGCGACGGCAAGTGCGGTGAGTGCGACGTAGCGCAGCGCGAAGGGATCGCGCTCGGCGAGCCTCAGGTCGGGCGCGACGGGGCGCGCACCCGCGGCACGCTCGGCCATGCGGCGGACGTGGACGCGCCAGACCGCCTGGGATTCCCGGTCGCCCGTGCCGATCGCCTGCCGGTCGGCGAGCGCGGCGAGCGGGCGCCCCGGCAGCGTCCGGTCGAGCCGGTCGATCGCCTCGGCCCGCGACGGCCAGCGGAAGCCCCAGAGGCCCCAGACGAGCGCCGCAAGCCCGCCGGCGACGGCGGCGACGGAGCCGACCCAGACGGCCTCGACCGGCGCCGTCTCGTGCAGGCCGAGGGCCAGCGCGGCAAGCGCGAGGAACAGGATCGACCAGACCGGCCAGAAGCATCGCGCGATCCGCTCGGCGAGAAGCCCCAGCCGCGTGAGCGCCAGCGGCACGGCGAGCCGGGCACGCGCGTCCTGCGGGAGATCGCCGGGGGCGGTCATGCGGGCGAGGTCATCTCCGGTCCGGGGACCGCGGGGCGGGGAGGCGCGGTCAGAGCCATCCGGGGATGGTATCGCGGTTTATCAGTTCGTCAAAGGTCGGGCGCGCGCGTATGACGGCGAATTGATGCGCCTGGACGAGAACCTCGGGCACCAGCGGGCGGGTGTTGTATTCCGAGGCCATCACCGCCCCGTAGGCGCCGGCCGAGCGGAAGGCGACGAGATCGCCCTCGGCGAGCGGCGGCAGCGGCCTGCCCCTGGCGAAGGTGTCGCCGGATTCGCAGACCGGCCCGACCACGTCGTAGGGGTGGTGCCCGACGCCCGGCGGCGGCTCGACCACCGGCACGATGTCGTGGTGCGCGCCGTACATGGCCGGGCGGACGAGGTCGTTCATCGCCGCGTCGAGGATCAGGAAGTCGCGCCCCTCGCCCTCCTTGACGTAGATCACCCGGGCGACGAGCAGCCCGGCGTTGCCCGCGATCAGCCGCCCCGGCTCGATCTCGATCTCGCAGCCGAGGTCACCCACGGTGCGCCTGACCATCTCGCCGTAGTCGGTGGGAAGCGGCGGCGCCTCGTTGGAGCGGGTGTACGGGATGCCGAGCCCGCCGCCGAGGTCGAGCCGGCGGATGTCGTGCCCGTCGGCGCGCAGGACGCGGGTCAGCTCGGCAACCTTGCGGTAGGCGGCCTCGAACGGCTCGAGCCGCGTGAGCTGGCTGCCGATGTGCACGTCGATGCCGACGACCTCGATGCCCGGCAGCCGCGCGGCCTCGGCGTAGACCGCGCGCGCCCGGCCGATGGGGATGCCGAACTTGTCCTCCTTGCGGCCGGTGGCGATCTTCTCGTGGGTGCCGGCGTCCACGTCGGGATTGATGCGGAGCGTGACCGGCGCACGGAGCCCCATCGCCGAGGCCACCCCGGACAGCGCGCGCAGCTCGGGCTCGCTTTCCACGTTGAACTGGCGGATGCCGCCCTCGAGCGCCACCCGCATCTCCGCGCGGGTCTTGCCGACGCCAGAGAACACGATGCGCTCGCCGGGTATGCCTGCCGCCTTCGCCTTGAGATACTCGCCCACCGAGACGACATCGACGCCCGCGCCCATGAGGCCCAGCGTGCGGACGACCGCGAGGTTGGAGTTCGACTTCATCGCGAAGCAGACGAGGTGCGGCAGCGGCCTCAGCGCCTCCTCGAAGAGCCGGTAGTGCCGGATCAGCGTGGCGGTGGAGTAGACGTAGAACGGCGTGCCGACCGACGCGGCGATCTCGGGGATCGGCACGTCCTCGGCGTGGAGGATGCCTTCGCGGTAGAGGAAGTGGTCCATCGCCGGCGCCCGCGCCCCCGAAACCCTGTCGTGGAAGGCGCCCTTAGCACGCCGCCCGCCGCCGCGCCACAGCGCGGTCAGTGGCGGTAGTCGGGCGCCTCGCGGTCGAGGATCTCGCGGATGTCGGCGAGGTGGCGCTCCGCCTGGCCGGGGTAGTCCTCCGCCTCGCGCGCGACCTTCAGCGCCACCTCGTCGGAGAGGACACGGAGCGGCCGCCCGGTCTGGAGCGCGCGGATGTAGGTCCCGGCGGCGCGTTCGAAGTAGTAGAGGCGGTTGAACGCCTCGGCGACGGTGCGGCCGATGACGAGGACGCCGTGGTTGCCCATCACCATGACCACCTTCCAGGGATCGGAGAGGAGCGCCGCGCAGCGCGCGCCCTCCTCCTCGAAGGCGAAGCCGCCATAGTGCCCGTCGACCACCACGCGGCCGAAGAAGGTGGCGGTGTTCTGGTCGATCGGCGGCAGGCGGGAATCGGCGAGGCTGGCGAGCACGGTGGCGAAGGTGGAATGGACGTGCATGACGCAGCGCGCGTGGGGGCAGGCGCGGTGCACCGCGCCGTGGAGGCCCCAGGCGGTCGGGTCGGGCGCGTCGGGGCGGTCCATCGTCGCGGGGTCGTCCGCGTCGATCATGAGCAGGTCCGAGGCGCGGATCAGCGCGAAGTGGCGCTGGTTCGGGTTCATCAGGAAGCGCCGGCCGCGTTCGTCGACGGCAAGCGAGAAGTGGTTTGCCACCGCCTCGTGCATGTCGAGCCGCGCCGTCCAGCGGAAGGCCGCGGCGAGGTCGGCCCGCTCCGTCTCGTGGTCGAGGTTCGCGCCCCTCGGCCGGTCCCGTCCGTCGTGCATCGCCGCCTCCTCCCCGTTGCGCCCGCCCGGATCATGCGGCCGGAGCGGCATCGGGGGCAAGCGCCGTCAGCCGACGTTGCGCGTGCGCAGGAAGAGGTAGAGCGGCAGGCCGCAGCTGAGGCCGATGCCGTAGGTCGCCGGGATCGCCACGAGCGCGATCCAGTTCCGCCGCGCCGCCGTCTCGGCGATGATCCACACGGTCAGCGCGATGGCGGCGATGGTGAGGTCCCAGGTGAGGCCGGTGGTGGAGGCGTTGACGTACCAGGCGTCGATCAGGCCGGAAAGGCCGGTGCCGGTCTCGCGCATGTGCTTCAGGAACCAGTACATCGGGTGGATCGCGCCCCAGACGGCGAGGGCGAGGTAGAGAAGGCGGAGGGGCGACATCCGGTGCTCCTTTGGCTTGCCGGGGCAAAGGTAGGCCGCGGGCGCGGCAGCGCCACCGGGCCGGGGCCGCCGGACAGCCGACCGTCAGCCGCCGGTGACGCCGACCTCGATCCGGCCCGAGACCGCGGTCTGGACCGGAGCCGCGCCGCCCGGCCGCTCGGGCGGGCCATCTGCGCCGCAGGCGGCGAGCGCGAACGCGGCGATGAGCAGGGCAACTCGCATCATCCGATCCTTTCCTTCCAGCGGGCGATCTGTTCGCGCACGCGCACCGGCGCGGTGCCGCCGTGGCTCGTGCGGCTCGCCACCGAGTTCCTGACCCCGAGGACCCCGTAGACGGCCCCGGTGATCCCCGGATGCACGGCCTGCATCGCCTCGATCGGCAGGTCGGGCAGGTCGCAGCCCCGCTCCTCGGCGGCCCTGACCAGCGCCCCGGTGACGTGGTGCGCCTCGCGGAACGGCAGGCCAAGCTCGCGCACCAGCCAGTCGGCCAGGTCGGTGGCGGTGGAGAAGCCAGAGGCCGCGGCGCGCTCCAGCGCCGCGCGGTCGGCCGAGAGGTCGCGGACCATGCCTTCCATCGCCGCGAGGCCGAGCAGCAGCGTGTCGGCGGCGTCGAAGACCTGCTCCTTGTCCTCCTGCATGTCCTTGGAATAGGCGAGCGGCAGCCCCTTCATCACGGTGAAGAGCGCGACCGTCGCGCCGAGGATGCGCCCGAGCTTGGCGCGCAGCAGCTCTGCCGCGTCGGGGTTCTTCTTCTGCGGCATGATCGACGAGCCGGTGGTGAAGCGGTCGGAGATCGCGACGAAGCGGAACTGGGCCGAGGACCAGATCACCAGCTCCTCGGCCAGCCGCGAGAGGTGCATCGCGCAGATCGCGGCGGCGGAGAGGAACTCGAGCGCGAAGTCGCGGTCGGAGACGGCATCGAGCGAGTTGGCCATCGGCCGGTCGAAGCCGAGCTCGCGCGCCGTCATCTGCCGGTCGATCGGGAACGAGGTGCCGGCGAGCGCGGCCGCACCGAGGGGACATTCGTTCATCCGCGCCCGGGCGTCGGCCAGCCGCGACAGGTCGCGCCCGAACATCTCGACATAGGCCATCATGTGGTGGCCCCAGGTGACGGGCTGCGCCGTCTGGAGGTGGGTGAAGCCGGGCATCACCCAGTCGGCCCCGGCCTCGGCCTGCGCGAGCAGGGCGCGGATGAGCGCGGTCAGCCCTTCGGTTGCCGCGTCGATCTGGTCGCGGACCCAGAGGCGGAAGTCGGTCGCCACCTGGTCGTTGCGGCTGCGGGCGGTGTGGAGCCGCCGCGCCGGCTCTCCGATCAGCTCGCCGAGCCGCGCCTCGACGTTCATGTGGATGTCCTCGAGCTCGGTGCGGAACGGGAAGGTCCCTGCCTCGATCTCTGACAACACCGTGATGAGCCCTTCCCGGATCGCCTCGGCGTCGCTATCCGTCAGGATGCCCGTGGCGGCGAGCATCGCCGCATGGGCCCGCGAGCCCCGGATGTCCTGGGGCGCGAGCCGCCTGTCGAACGCGATCGAGGCGTTGATCGCCTCCATGATCGCGTCCGGCCCCTCGGCGAAGCGCCCGCCCCACATCGTGTTCCGGGTGTTCTCGGTCATCTGGCCCCTCGGAGGGATGCATGGGTTTCGTCGGCAAGGCCGTCCTCTACACGGCGCTCCTCCTTTTCGCAAACGCCGCGGCGGCCGACACCGCCGCGGCGGCGGCGCTGCGCGAGGGCGACATGAGGAAGCTCGTCTTCCACGCCGAGCCGAAGCCCGTCCCCGAGACGGCCTTCGGGCATCTCGACGGGAGCAGCCATTCGCTGGCCGACTACCGGGGCAAGTGGGTGCTGCTGAACTTCTGGGCGACGTGGTGCGCGCCCTGCCGCGAGGAGATGCCGATGCTCGCCAACCTCGAGCGCGACTTCGGCGGCGACCGCTTCGCGGTGGTGACGGTGGCCACGGGCCGGAACTCGCCGCAGGGGATCGAGCGGTTCTTCGACGAGATCGCGGTGGACAACCTGCCGCTCTACGTCGATCCGCGGCATGATCTGGCGCGCCCGATGGCGGTCTTCGGCCTGCCGGTCACGGTGATCGTGGACCCCGAGGGCCGGGAGGTCGCCCGCCTCATGGGCGAAGCCGAGTGGGACGGGCCGGAGGCGCGCGCCCTTCTGGCCGCCCTGATGGAGGGCTCCTGAAGAACGGCTTGACGGGCGGACCGCGCGGGCCCGCCCGTCAGCCCATCAGCCGCGGCCGGTTACTGGCAGGCCAGCGCCGACCCCGCGAAGCCGCCGCCCACGGCGCCGGCGACGGTGGTGAGGTCGCGGCCCTTGCCGCGACCGAGCTCCCGCCCGGCCAGCGCGCCGAGCGCCGCGCCGCCCGCGGTGCCGACCGCACAGTTCGCCGACCGCTGGGCGGGCGTGTTGGAGACGCAGGCCGAAAGCGCGGTGACGGCGGCCAGGGCGAAAACGAGCGTGAAACGAGTCATGATGTCTGCCTTTCCTGAAGGTCTGTTCTTTCCAGCGATGGAGCGCATTTGGCAGGCCTGGCCCTGTCATCCAATAACAGCGGCGCCCATCCGCCCCTCCGGATGGCCCGGCGCGGCTGTCATCCGATAACAAGGCCCCGGGGGCGGGCGTCGAAACGCGGCCGGAACGCGCGGATTCCGGGCGACCGGCGCACGCATCGGGTGTAGCCTGCCGACAGGAACGCACGCCCGGAAGAAGTCGATGCCGGTCAACACCGAAGCCGCCGCAGAGGCCGGCCTGCCGGGGCTGCGGGTCCGGTCCGCCGCGGTCCGGGCCGTCCGCGTGCCGCTGCGGTTCACGCTGGGGACCAGTGCCGACGAAGTGCGGGCGGTGCCGCTCGTCCTGCTCGACCTCCACACCTCGGGCGGCGTGACCGGCCGGGCCTATGCCTTCGGCTACACCGCCGCGGGGGCGCGGGCCATCGCCGCACTCGCCGGGGAAGCGGCCGGCCTCGTCGGGAACGAGCCGGTGGCGCCAGGCCCGATCCTGCGCAGGCTCTCCCGGCGCTACACGCTTCTCGGCGTGACTGGCGCGGTCAGGATCGCGCTCTCCACCCTCGACATGGCGCTGTGGGACGCCCTCGCCCAGGCGCTCGGCCAGCCGCTCGCCACGGTCCTCGGCGCACACCCCCGACCGGTCCCGGCCTACGACAGCCGCGGCCTCGGCCTCATGGACCCGGCGCGGCTCGCCGACGAGGCGGCGATGCTGCTCGGGTCGTCGGGCCTCGGCGCGGTGAAGGTCCGGCTCGGCCACCCCACCCTCGACGCAGATCTCGCGGCGGTCGAGGCGGTTCGCGCCGCGATCCCGGCCTCGGCCGGCATCATGGTCGACTACAACCAGGCCCTCGATCCGGCCGAGGCGATGCGGCGCGGCCGGGCGCTCGACGGCCGCGGCCTCGTCTGGCTCGAGGAACCGGTCCGCCACGACGACTACGCCGCGTGCCGGGCGCTCTCCGCCGCGCTCGACCTTCCCGTCCAGATCGGCGAGAACTTCAACGGCCCCGCCGCGATGTCCGAGGCCCTCGCCGCGGGCGCCTGCGACCTCGCGATGCCCGATGTGACGCGGATCGGCGGCGTCACGGGGTGGATGCAGGCCGCCGCGCTGGCCGAGGCGCGGTCGGTGCCGCTCTCGTCCCACCTCATGCCGGAGGTCTGCGCCAGCCTGCTCGCCGCGTCGGCCACGGCGCACTGGCTGGAATACGTCGACTGGGCCGACGCGATCCTGGCCGAGCCGTTCCGGCCGCAGGGCGGCGCGCTGGCGGCGCCGTCCTGCCCGGGCAGCGGCATCCGCTGGGACGAGGACCGGATCGCCCGGCTCGAGCGCCTCTGACCCTCAGGCCAGCGCGGCCACCTCGGCGTGGCGCGGGCAGAACGTCAGGTGATCGTTGACCATCCCCGTCGCCTGCATGAAGGCATAGGTGATGGTCGGGCCGCAGAACCGGAACCCCGCGCGGCTCAGGTCCTTCGAGATCCGGCGCGAGAGCGGCGTCTCGGCCGGCACCTCGGCCATCGAGGCGAAGCGGTTCTGCACCGGGACGCCGTCGACGTGACGCCACAGGAAATCGGCAAACCCGCCCGCGGCCTCGATATCCAGCATCGCGCGGGCATTGCCGATGGTGGCCTCGATCTTGCCGCGGTGGCGGACGATGCCGGGATCGGCCAGAAGGCGGTCCACCTCCGCCGGCCCGTAGCGGGCGACGCGCTCGGGGTCGAACCCGTCGAAGGCGGCGCGGAACGCGGGGCGCTTGCGCAGGATGGTGATCCAGGAAAGGCCTGCCTGGAACCCGTCGAGCACGAGCTTCTCCCACAGGGCGCGGGAGTCGCGCTCGGGCACACCCCATTCGGTGTCGTGGTAGGCCACGTAGAGCGGGTCGGTCCCGCACCAGGGGCATCTGTCCATGCGTCCGGCTCCGCGGCTCCGACTCGGGCGGGTGCGCGCGAGTTTACCCGACCGTAAGGGATCGGGATGCAGTCTCGCACGCGGCATGAGACCGGAGGGCGAAGATGACCGACGAGCCGGACGAGGCGCCGGACCCCGGCGATCCCGACACGCAGTCGCCGCTTGCCTTCGCGCTGACCGAGCGGGACCGCGCCGCACTGGGGCTGGTGCGCGACGCGCTGCGCAGGCGCGACGTGTTCCTGGCGTTCCAGCCGGTCGTGCGCTCGCGCGCGCCCGGCAGCGTCGCCTTCCACGAGGGGCTGATCCGGGTGCTCGACCCGCAGGGCCGGGTGATCCCGGCCCGCCAGTTCATCGCCGCCGCCGAGATGACCGAGGCGGGGCGCCTGCTCGACAGCCTGGCGCTGGAGCTCGGCCTCGAGGAGCTGGCGCGCGAACCCTCGCTGCGGCTGTCGATCAACATGTCGGCCCGCTCGATCGCCTATCCGCGCTGGACCGAGGCGCTCGGCCGCGGTCTCGCGCGCGACCCCACGGCGGCCGAGCGGCTGATCCTCGAGATCACCGAGGCCTCGGCGATGGTGATCCCCGACATCACCGCGCATTTCATGAAGGGGCTCCAGCGGCAGGGCATCTCCTTTGCGCTGGACGACTTCGGGGCCGGATTCACGGCGTTCCGCTACCTGCGCGACTTCACCTTCGACGCGGTGAAGATCGACGGCCAGTTCACCCGGGGCATCCATGCCGATCCCGACAACCAGTGCCTGGCGCGGGCGCTGCTGTCGATCGCCGAACACTTCGACATGTTCACGATCGCCGAGGCGGTCGAGACGGCGGAGGACGCGGCGTTCCTCGCCGACCTCGGCTTCGACTGCCAGCAGGGCTACCTGCACGGCGCGCCGACCACGATGCCGCCGTGGCGCGAACGCGAGGCGAGGCGCGGCCGCGCCTGAGCCGGGCAGCGCCCATCCGGGACCGTGGCGGCCCTCGCGGCGGGGCGGCCGGCGCCAGTGCTGACCCCGCGCGACGGCACGCGGCGGCGCGGCACGGGGCGGCGCGGCACGGGGCGGCGCGGCACGGGGCGGCGCGGCGGGGATGCTCAGGGGCCGCGGGCGGGGCGTGCTGACCGCCTCGGCGTGCCGGGCGCAGACCGCGACATGCCGCCGCGGGCCGTCGCAGACGACATCCACGATTGCCCTTCGCGGCGCTTCTCCTTACGAACCGGGGGACTGGTCCCGGGAGCGGCGGGCCGAATCGCGCCCCTGCCCCGGCCCGACCCCGGCAGACAGGAGAGCCTCCCATGACCAACGTAGTGATCGCCTCGGCCGCCCGGACCGCAGTTGGCAGCTTCAACGGCTCGTTCGCCGCAACGCCCGCCCACGAGCTTGGCGCCGCGGTTCTGGAAGCGGTGGTGGCGCGCGCAGGGATCGAGAAGGGCGAGGTCTCGGAGACCATCCTGGGGCAGGTGCTGACCGCCGGGCAGGGCCAGAACCCGGCCCGCCAGGCCCATATCGCGGCCGGCCTTCCGAAGGAGAGCGCGGCCTGGTCGATCAACCAGGTCTGCGGCTCGGGGCTGCGCGCGGTCGCGCTCGGCGCCCAGCACATCCAGCTCGGCGACGCCGCGATCGTCGCGGCCGGCGGCCAGGAGAGCATGAGCCTTTCGCCCCACGTCGCGCATCTGCGCGCCGGCCAGAAGATGGGCGACATGAAGTTCGTCGACTCGATGATCAAGGACGGGCTGTGGGATGCCTTCAACGGCTATCACATGGGCAACACGGCCGAGAACGTCGCCCAGCAGTGGCAGATCAGCCGCGAGATGCAGGACGAGTTCGCGCTCGCCAGCCAGAACAAGGCCGAGGCCGCACAGAAGGCGGGCCGCTTCGCCGACGAGATCGTCCCGTTCACGGTGAAGACCCGCAAGGGCGACATCGTGGTGGACCAGGACGAGTACATCCGCCACGGCGCGACCATCGACGCGATGCAGAAGCTCAAGCCCGCCTTCACGAAGGACGGAACGGTCACGGCCGGGAACGCCAGCGGCATCAACGACGGCGCAGCGGCGGTTCTGCTGATGTCGGCCGCCGAGGCGGAGCGGCGCGGGATCGAGCCGCTCGCGCGGATCGCCTCCTACGCCACCGCGGGGCTCGACCCCGCGATCATGGGCGTCGGCCCGATCCACGCCTCGCGCAAGGCGCTCGAGAAGGCGGGCTGGAAGGTCTCGGACCTCGATCTCGTCGAGGCGAACGAGGCCTTCGCGGCCCAGGCCTGCGCGGTCAACAAGGACATGGGCTGGGATCCGGCAATCGTGAACGTCAACGGCGGGGCCATCGCCATCGGCCACCCGATCGGCGCGAGCGGCGCGCGCATCCTCAACACCCTGCTCTTCGAGATGAAGCGGCGGGGAGCGCGGAAGGGCCTTGCCACGCTCTGCATCGGTGGGGGCATGGGCGTGGCCATGTGCGTCGAGCGGGCGTGAGGCGGACCGGGCTCGCCGCGGCGATGCTGACGGCCGCGCCCGCCCTTGCCGAGACCGCGCCCGAGCCCCCGGCATGGGCCCACCTCGCCGAATGCAGCGCGGTCTACCACGCGATCGCCGGCGCGGGCGGCGCGGCACCTGCGGGCGACTGGGAGACCGGCGATCGCGCCCGGCGTGCCGCCGCAGCCTTCCTCGACCGGGCCGTCGCGGAAGCAGGGGAGGCCGGGCAGGCCGACCCCGAGGGCGATGTGGCCTCGATCATGGCCTACCTCGTCCCGCGTTGGGAAAACCGCGTCGCGCAGCTCGCCTCGGTGCCCTCCAACCTGCGCTGGATCCGCTTCTGCGGCCGGCTCGGGCGCGAGCACGGCACGCTGCCTCTGCCGGACTGAACCTCGGCCGCAACAATGTTGCGCCCGCGAGGGCGCGCGGATACGAATGTTTCAACAGACCCAGATTCAGGAGGAGGAACGATGGGACGCGTTGCACTCGTGACAGGCGGCTCGCGCGGCATCGGCGCGGCGATCTCGACCGCGCTGAAGGCTGCTGGCTACTCGGTGGCGGCCAACTACGCCGGCAACGACGCGGCCGCTGCCGCCTTCACCAAGGAGACCGGCATCCCGACCTACAAGTGGTCGGTTGCGGACTATGACGCCTGCGTGGCCGGAATCGCGAAGGTCGAGGCGGACCTCGGCCCGGTCGAGGTGCTGGTGAACAACGCCGGGATCACGCGGGATGCGATGTTCCACAAGATGACGCCCGAGCAGTGGCGCGAGGTCATCGACACCAACCTGACGGGCCTCTTCAACATGACCCACCCGCTGTGGTCGGGGATGCGCGACCGCAAGTTCGGCCGCGTCATCAACATCTCGTCGATCAACGGCCAGAAGGGCCAGGCCGGTCAGGCGAACTACTCGGCCGCCAAGGCCGGGGACCTCGGCTTCACCAAGGCGCTGGCGCAGGAGGGCGCCCGGGCGGGCATCACGGTCAACGCGATCTGCCCGGGATACATCGCGACCGAGATGGTCAAGGCGATCGACGAGAAGGTGCTGAACGAGCGCATCCTGCCGCTGATCCCGGTGGGCCGGCTGGGAGAGCCCGAGGAGATCGCGCGGATCGTGGTGTTCCTCGCCGCGGACGACGCGGGCTTCATCACCGGCTCCACGATCTCGGCGAACGGCGGGCAGTTCTTCGTCTGACCGCTTGCAGGCGGCTGCGGACTTCCCTAGGAGCGTCCCGGCATCGGGTCGGGACGCAACGCGCATGACGCAGGCTTCGGGCGACATCCTGTCGAAGGCGCCCGCGCCGCGGCGGTTCGACATCGTGAAGGCGATGCGCTGGGTGCGCCAGACCCACGGCAAGGGCGCGCTGCGGCAGTTCGCCGAGATCCTGCCGCTGACCCGCCGGCCGAACCTGCTGCAACCCAAGGACTATTACCTGAACGGCCTGTTCCGGCCCGATTTCGACGCGGCGCGCCGTCGCAGCTATGTCTCGCACGACGGATCGCACGCCCTGAACCTGCGGCTGTCTCCCGTCCATGCGCTGAGCTATCACGGCCTGACGCTGAACAAGGTGCTGATGGGGGCGCTGCTCGAGCGGCTGGGCGTGCCGACACCACCGCTGCTTGCGCTGTTTCCGGCCAGCCCGGGGCTGCGGGGCGCGCGGCCCCTGGGAACGGCGGCGGAAATTGCGGCCTGGCTCTCCGATCCGGCGTCGCTCCCCTGCTTCGGAAAGCCGGTCTTCAGCTCCAACAGCATCGGCGCCGCGAGCTTCCTCGAAGCCTCGGACGACCGCACGCGGGTGCGCCTCGGCGACGGGCGCGAGGTGGCGGTCGCCGACGTGGCGGCCGAGATCGTCCGCGACTTTCCGCGCGGCTACATGTTCCAGCCGCTCCTGCGCCAGCGGCCCGAGGTGGAGGCGCTGAACGGCCCCGCGGTGGGTGTGCTGCGCGTGGTGACGCTGCGGGGGAGCGGGGGCCCGGAGGTGCTCTACAGCGCGCTCAAGATGCCGCCGGCCGGCGCCATGTTCGACGGGGCGGCCAACGAGCGGCCGAATGCCATGGCCCTGGTCGACCCCGGCTCGGGCCGCATCCTGCGGGCGCAGGACATGGGGCGGATGGCGCCTGCGGCGCTGGAGGCGGCGCCGGCCACCGGGCAGAGCCTTGCCGACGCGGTGCTGCCCGACGTGGCGCAGGCGACCGGGCTCGCCCGCGAGCTCCACCGGCATTTCCCGACGCATGGGGTGCTCGGCTTCGATATCGCCCTGACGGTGGACGGCCCCTGCGTGAACGAGGTCAACACCCGTCCGTTCCACACCGTCTACCAGCGCGCCGCCGACCGCGGGATCCTGAACCCCGACTTCGTTCCGCGGATCGAGGAAGCTTGCGCGATCAGCCGGCGGCTGGCGCCGAAGCGGGCGGGACGGGTCGGCCGTCTGACGGGGTCGGCGGACGGATGAGCCGGCGCGCGGCCACATTCGTGGGCTTCGCCGCCGTCCTGCTCTGGTCGCTGCTGGCGCTGCTCACGGTGGCGACGGCGCCGGTTCCGCCGCTGCAGCTCAATGCCCTGTCCTTCGCGCTCGGAGGGGCGCTGGGCCTTGCGTGGCTGGCCGCCACGGGCACCCTCGGGGAGCTGCGCGGGATTCCCGTCCGCGTCTACGCCTTCGGCACCGCCGCGCTGTTCGGCTACCACTTCCTCTACTTCTCCGCCCTCCGCCTTGCGCCGCCTGCGGAGGCGGGCCTGATCGCCTATCTCTGGCCGCTTCTCACGGTCCTGTTCTCGGGGTTCCTGCCGGGCGAGCGGCTGCGCGCGGGCCATCTCCTCGGCGCGGCCGTCGCCTTCGGGGGAGCGGCGCTCCTGATCCTGTCGCGCGGCGTGGCGTTCTCCGGCGACGCAGCGGCGGGCTATGCGCTCGCCTTCCTCTGCGCGCTGACCTGGTCGGGCTATTCGGTGATCTCGCGCCGGCTCGGCGAGGTTCCGACCGCCTCGGTCACGGTGTTCTGCCTGGCGACGGCGGCGCTCTCGGGGCTTGCGCATCTGGCGCTGGAGGAGACGGCCTGGCCCGAGGGCGCCCCGGGGTGGTGGGCCGTCGCGCTCCTCGGCCTGGGGCCGGTGGGGCTTGCCTTCTACGTCTGGGATGTCGGCGTCAAGCGCGGCGACATCCAGGTGCTCGGGACGGCGGCCTATGCCGCGCCCGTGCTGTCGACGACCGCACTTGTCGTGGCGGGCATGGCGTCCGCCACGCCCGTTCTCGCCCTGGCCGCCGCCCTGATCGCCGGCGGCGCCGCGCTAGCCGCGCGCGCCGGACGCGCCCGCTAGTGCTGCGAGAGGCGGTGGATCTCTTCCTTGAGCTTCAGCTTCTGCTTCTTCAGGTCCGCGATGTGCAGCGCGTCGGCGCCGGGGTGGCGCTGGGCTTCTTCAACCTCGATCGAGAGAGCCTCATGCTTCCGCCGCAGTTCCTGCAGATGCGAAGTCAGGGACATGTCCATCCTCCTGTTCAAGGTTGCCTAGGATCCAGTGGACCACAAAGGCCGAGTCTTGTCACGCGCCGCGGGGTCGCGGTTGCGTGATGCCGCCGGACGGACGGGTGCTGCCGGGGCCGGCACGGATCAGAGCGGGAGTGCGGCGCCGTCGCGCAGGATCGCCTGGACCTCGGGGCGGTAGCTCTCGGCGTCGCGCAGGTGGCGGTCGCCCTCGTGCAGGACAAGGGGGGCCATGAGGCGGAAGGCCCCGCGCCCGCCCTTGCGTGCGGACACGATCACCAGATGCGCCGGGCGGCCGCCGCGCGGCGCCACCGGCAGGACCGCAACGCTTCCAAGCCGGCCTCCGAGCGCGGCGAGCAGGTCGGGCAGGCGCTCCGCCCGCTGGATCGCGGTCAGCGTGCCGCCGGGCCGCAGGCGCCGCGCGGCGGCTTCCGCCCAGGCGGCGAGCGGCGCACCCTCGCCCAGGGCCGCCTCGCGCCCGGCATCGGCGGCGGGCGTGCCTTCCGAGCGACGGTGGTAGGGCGGGTTCATGAGCACGTGGTCGAAGCCGCGCGCCCTGAGCGCGGGGGGCACGGCAGCCACGTCGCCCAGGACGACATCGAGCGCGATCCGGTTCGCGGCGGCGTTGCGGCGCGCCAGCTCGGCATAGGCGGGCTGAAGCTCGAGCCCGCAGAGCGCGAGGCCGTCGACCCGCGCGGCAAGGCAGAGGCTGGCCGCCCCGGTGCCGAGCCCGAGTTCGAGCACCGCATCGCCCGGGCGCGCCGGGACCGCGGCGGCGAGGAGCACGGCATCGATCCCCGCCCGGTAGCCCGAGGCCGGCTGTTCCAGCGTCAGGCGCCCGCCCAGGAACCGGTCGCTGGTGAGGCCCGCGGCCATTCAGGCGTCTCCGGGCAGCTCGATCCCGTTGTCGCGCAGGATCGCGCGGGCCATGAACAGGTCGGCATCCCGCACCATGAGCCGCCGCGGCAATATGCCAAGGGAACCTTCGAGCACGCTCATGTGGACGTCCATGGCGAAGGCGGGTATACCCTCGCCGTCGAGAAGGGTGGTGGCGAAGGCAATGACCGTCGGGTCGTTTGTCCGCAGAAGCTCTTTCATCCCAAGGCACTTAAGGGCAAGGCAGGCGCCTTGTCGAGCGACGTGACGAGACCGTGATGAGCCTGGATCAGCCCCGCCAGAAGCCGCACGAGCGGCTGGCAGAGATGCTGTCGGACGACATGGCCCGCGTCGCCGGGACGATCCGGCAGCGCATGGCCTCGGACCATGCGCCCCGCATCCCGGAGGTCACGGCGCATCTGGTGGATGCCGGCGGCAAGCGGATCCGGCCGCTGCTGACGCTCGCCACCGCACGGATGTGCGGCTATTCGGGCGAGGATCACATCCGCCTCGCGGCGACGGTCGAGTTCATCCACACGGCCACGCTCCTGCACGACGACGTGGTGGACGAGAGCCTGCGCCGCCGCGGCAGGCCGACGGCCAACCTGCTGTGGGACAACAAGTCCTCGGTGCTGGTGGGGGACTATCTCTTCGCCCGCTCGTTCCAGCTCATGGTCGAGACCGGGTCGCTCCGCGTGCTCGACATCCTCTCGGATGCCGCAGCCACGATCGCCGAGGGCGAGGTGCTCCAGCTTACCGCGGCGCAGAACCTCGCCACCGACGAGGCGACCTATCTGAAGGTGGTGCGCGGCAAGACGGCGGCGCTGTTCGCGGCGGCGACCGAGGTCGGCGGCGTGATCGCGGGGGCGCCCGAACCGGTGGTGCAGGCGCTCAGGGCCTATGGCGACGCGCTCGGCATCGCCTTCCAGATGACCGACGACCTGCTCGACTACGGCGGCGCCTCGGGCGTCATCGGCAAGGATACCGGCGACGACTTCCGCGAGCGCAAGCTGACGCTGCCGGTGATCCGGGCGGTGGCAGCCGCGGATCCCGAGGAGCGCGCCTTCTGGGTGCGCACGATCGAGAAGGGCCAGCAGGAAGCCGGCGACCTCGACCGGGCGATGGATATCCTTTCCCGTCACGGCGCGCTCGAGAGCACGCGGGCGACCGCGCTGGGCTGGGCGGCCACCGCGCGGGAGGCACTCGGGAGCATTCCCGCGCATCCGATCCGCGACACGCTGGCCGACCTCGCCGACTACGTGGTCGAACGGATCAGCTGAGGCGCGACCGGAGGTTACCGTCGGGTCCCGGATGGCGGGGAGGGGGAGGTCCGGCCCCTATCGCCGGCCCTCGCGCAGCCAGGCGCCGACGGTCAGCGCCGCGGCGATCAGCAGGAAGAGCCACGCCGGCAGAAGCGGGTTCACCCGCAGGTCCACGGTCAGGTAGGCCTCGCGCGGGGTGATCCCGATCCAGCCCCGTCCGGCCGCATTCCGGCCCTCGGCCACGCGCCGGATCGAGGGGATGCCGTCTTCCAGCCTGAGGATCCCGCCGCGGGTCGTCTCGACGGCCGGGCGGAGGCGCTCGCCGGTCGCGATCGTCTCCTCGAACTCGCGCGGGGAGGCGGGCCCGAGCGCAACCACGGTCGTCAGGTCGCCCTCGGAGATCCGGTAGAGCCCCATCTCGGGGCCGGTGAACGTGCCGGTGAAATGGCCGGGCTCGGCTTCCCGGAGCGTGAGCACGGTCTCGGTGCCGTCAGGGGCGACCACGGTCGCCTCGCGTTCCCCCTCGCTGAGGCTGCGGCGGGTGACGGTGACGGTCTGCCCGGCGGCGGTGGCGGTCAGGGCCTCCTCCTCGAGCTCGGGCTCCTTCATCATCCAGTGCGCAAGGCGGCGCAGCAGCTCGAGCTGGGGCCCTCCGCCCTCGAAGCCGCGCGACCAGAGCCAGGCATGGTCCGAGGCGAGCAGCGCAACCCGCCCCTCGCCCATGCGGTTCAGGACAAGGAGCGGCCGGCCGCCCGGCCCCTCCATCAGGACCTCCGTGTCGGGCTGCGGCTCGACGTCGATGATGCGGAACCACCGCCCCCAGGACGGCGCCTGGTCGGGGCCGGCGTTCGCCCCCTCGAGGCCCTCGGTGACCGGATGGCGGCGGCCGAGCTCGGAGACCCTGGGGCGGAACGGCACCTCGACGACCTGGCCGCTCGGCGCGGCCGGCAGCATGTCGGCCAGCGGCGAACGGTAGATGCTGTCGGCGGAGGCGTAGTCGGGCCCCGCCGCGACGAGGACCGCCCCGCCCTGCTCGATGAAGGTGCGGATGTTCTCGATGTAGGCATTGGGCAGGATGCCGCGGCGCTGGTAGCGGTCGAAGATGATCAGGTCGAACTCCTCGATCTTCTCGACGAAGAGCTCGCGGGTCGGGAAGGCGATGAGCGAGAGCTCGGTCACCGGAACGCCGTCCTGCTTCTCGGGCGGGCGGAGGATCGTGAAGTGGACGAGATCGACCGAACTGTCCGACTTCAGCAGGTTGCGCCATGTGCGCTCGCCCGCATGGGGCTCGCCCGAGACGAGGAGCACGCGCAGCCGGTCGCGCACGCCGTTGATCTGCACCACGGCGGCGTTGTTGCGGGCGGTCAGCTCGCCTTCCGCCTCGGGCACCTCGAACTGGATCACGTTCATGCCGCCGTGCGGCAGCGTCACGGGAAGCTCGATGTCCTGGCCGACCGGCACCGAGAACCGCATCGGCTCCCCCCCGCCGATGGCGATGGTCAGCTCGACGGGGCCCGCGGCAGCCTCGGGGACCGCGCCCTGATCCTCCACGCGAAGGGTCAGCATCACCTCCTCGCCGAGAATGGCGAAGGCCGGCGCGTTGCGCACGACGAGCCGCCGGTCCCAGTCGTCCTCGTGCCCGGTGAGGAGGACATGCAGCGGCGCGGGCACCGCCGGCAGCCGCTCGACGTCGTGGAGCTGCCCGTCGGTGACGAGGATGGCGCCTGCAACGCGGTCGGAGGGTTCCTCGGCCAGGGCCTCGGCGAGCGCGGTGGCCAGAAGCGTGCCGGCATCGCCCGTCCCGTCGGGGACCGTGATCCGGCGCACCTCGGTGTCGGGCATGGCGCGCAGGTCGGCCTCGATCGCGCGGACCGCCTCGGCCGTCTGCCCTGGCCGGTCGGGGATGCCCTGGCTCGCGCTCTCGTCGACGACGAGGAGCACGATGTCCGCGAGCGGCGCACGCTCCTCCTGCTGGAATGCGGGGTTCGCGACGGCAGCGACGAGGGCCGCCGCCGCAAGGAACCTCAGCCACCAGCCCGGAAGCCCGCGCCAGAGGGCAAGCGCCGCGGCAGCCGCGCCGAGCGCGGCGAGCGCCCAGATCGCCGGCCAGGGAAGCAGCGGGTCGAAGACGACGCTGCCGGTCATTGGCCCAGCCTGTCGAGCAGCGCGGGCACGTGCACCTGGTCGGATTTGTAGTTGCCGGTCAGCACGTGCATGATCAGGTTGATCCCGAAGCGCACCGCCACCTCGCGCTGGCGTTCGCCCGCGAAGCCGCGTCCGACGGGATAGAGCGGATTGCCGTTCTCATCCATCGCCCAGGCCGCGGCCCAGTCGTTTCCGCCGATCACCACGGGGGTCACGTTGTCGTTGAGGTTGCGGAACGGCATCCCCTCGACCTGCTCGGCATCCGGCGGCGCGGCCTCGACCCAGACGTCGCGGCTGGCATGGCGGCCGGGAAAGTCCTGGAGCAGGTAGAAGGTCCGCGTCAGGACGTGATCCGGCGGCACGGGCTCGAGCGGCGGGATGTCGAGCGGGGCGGCAATCTGCTGCAGCTTGCGGCCGTTCGGCGTGGCGGTGCCGAAACCGCCCAGGTTCGCATCGCGCGTGTCGAACAGGATCAGCCCGCCCGAGCGCAGATAGCGGTTGAGCTTTGCATAGGCCTCGGGCGAGGGCGTCGGCTGGTCGGGGGTGATCGGCCAGTAGAGGAACGGGAAGAACGAGAGCTCGTCGGTCTCGAGATCGACGGCCACCGGGGCGGCGGGCTCGACCGCGGTGCGCTGGAACAGCCGCCGCGAGAGACCGTAGAGGCCCGCCTCGGCCATGCGGTCGAGCTGGGGATCGCCGGTCTTCACATGGGCGAGCACGACCGCGGTCGTTGCCGCTATGGCGGCCGCATCGAGGGCGGGGTCGGAGGCGGCGTCAGCGGCGGCGGGCGCGCCCGCGGCTTCCTGCGCGGCGGCAGGCTGCGGCAGGGGCAGGAGCAGCGCCGCGGCCACGGCCGCCGCGAGGCCGGCGCGCGGGCCGCGCAGGCGGCCGCCGAGCGCGAGCGAGGCGATCACGTCGAGCGCGAGCAGCCCGAGCGCCAGGGCCAGGAGAAGGGGCTTGAGATCGCGCTCCTCGGCCACCGTCAGCCCCTCGACCGCAACCGAGGACGGCCAGACGGCAGGGGCAAGGGCCGTCTCGGCATTGATCACGTTGACGGCGATGCGCCGGTCCTCGCCCGCGTAGAAGCCGGGCGGCAGGCCGGGTCCGGGCCGGCCTTCGGCCAGCCGCTCGCCGGGAATTCCGGGAAGCGTCCCCGCATCGCGCACGGTGCCGAAACCGTCGAGCACCTCCTCGGCGCGCCAGGTGGTCCCGGCGAGGTCCGCGGCCTCGGGCGCGTCGGGGCGCGTGGAGACGGCGAGGCGCTCCAGCATCTGCACGAAGAGGCCGGAGAGCGGCAGCGACGACCACTCCGCATTGGCGGTGACGTGGAACAGGACCACCTGTCCCTCGCCCAGAGGCTTGCGCGTGACGAGCGGCGTGCCGTCGGCCAGCGTGGCGATCGCGCGCTCGGCGAGCGTCGGGTCGGGCTGGGCCATGACCTGTGCGGTCACTGTCACCTCGTCTGGCACCGGCAGCCCGTAGAAGGGCGAGCCCTCGGCGAAGGGCCTGAGCGTCTTCGGCTCGCCCCAGCTCATCGCGCCCCCGATGCTGCGCCCGCCGGCGCGCAGCCTGACCGGCATGAGCGGATCCTCGACGTCGCGGCTGACGTCGGACGCCGCAAGCCGCGGCCCCGCGAAGCGCACCAGAAGCCCGCCCTCCTCCACCCAGGACTGCACCGCCTCCGCCTCGGCGGGCGCGAGGCGCGCCACGTCGGCGAGCACGATCACGTCGGGGCTGGCCAGCAGCACGTCGTCCAGCCCGCCCTCGATCAGGTCGGCCGTGGGCTTGAGCGCCTGTTCGAGATAGTGGGTCGGCGACAGCAGGCGCAGCCGCTCCCGCCCCGAGGTTCCGGAGATGAGCGCCACCTCGCGCCGCTTCAGGCTGTCGTCGGTAAGCGAGACCGCGCCGGCCGACCGCTGGCCGGTCAGTGCGAAGCGGGTGACGCGGTTGCGCAGCTCGGGCGGCAGCGACAGCGCCGCCTCCGCCTCGCTTGCGCCGGCCTCGAACCGGACGGTTGCCGTCGCGAGCTGACGCTCCACGCCGAGCGGATCGAGCCCGAAGGCGCCCACCTCCGCCTCGGTCTCCGGGCCGGGTTCGGCCCTGAGCGCGGTCAGCCGGATCTCGCCGTCCTCGAAGCGGGCCGGCCGGAGGGCGAGGACCGGCCGCGGGCTTTCGAACACGGTCACCGGGCCGAGCGCCTCGAGCCGATCGAGCAGGGGCGCGCGGCCCTCGCGTGCAAGCCCGTCGGACATCCAGTAGGTCTCGAAGCGGCCGGTCAGCCCGGCGGCCCAGGCAGCGAGCGCCTCGGGATCCGGTTCCCAGGGGGCGGGCTGGAGCGCGGGCAGGCGGCGGACCCAGGCATCGGCCGACTGGAACTGGAGTTCGCCCGCCGGCAGGTCGGTCAGCGCCACCACCGCAACGGGCCGGCCGGCGCGGCCGGCCTCCTCGATCAGACCCTCGATCCCGACCATGCGGCGGGGCCAGTCGCGGGCATCCGCCCAGGTCGCATCGACAAGGACGAGGAGCGGGCCCTCGCCCGTGCGCTCCGGCTCGGGGTTCAGCACCGGGCCGGCGAAGCCGATGATGGCCGCCGCGACCGCCAGGATCCGCAGCAGCAGAAGCCACCAGGGGGTGCGGTCGGTCTGGTGCTCGTCGTCGGCGAGGCCGAGGAGGAGCGCCACGCCGGGGAAGCGCCGCCGCACCGGGGCGGGCGGCACGGCGCGCAGGATCAGCCAGAGGACCGGCAGGAGCGCGAGGCCGAGAAGCAGCATGGGCGCCGCGAAGCCGATGGGGCCGATGGTCCACATCAGCGCCGGCGCTCCAGCGCGCGGTAGAGCCAGAGAAGCGCCGGCAGCGCCGGCCCGCCGGTGCGGTGCACGCCGGCCTGCCAGCCGGTCACGCGGGCAAGCTCCTCGAGCCGCGCCTTGCGGGCGGCGAGGCGTTCGAGATACCGCGCGCGCAGGTCGCCGGCCTTCAGCGTCTCGTGCCGGAGCGTGCCGCCCATGCTCTCGAAGATCGTCCGGCCATCGAAGGGGAATTCCTCCTCCTGGGGATCGAGCACCATCAGGATCGCGCCGCGCACGCCGCGGTCGGCCGCCTTGAGAAGCTGCGTCTCCACCGCCTCGGTGTTACCGAGGAAATCGGACAGGAATGCGGCGCGGGAGTGGGGCAGCATCCCCCGCGCCTCGGGGGCGCCGTAGTCGGCGGCGTCTCCCTCCGCCGTCAGCACCTGGGCGATGCGCATCAGCTGCTGCTCGCCCCGCGCCGGGCGGACCGCCTCGTCGAACAGCCCGACCCGTTCGCCGCCGCGGATCAGGAGCACGGCCAGCGCGAGCGCGAGCGTCCGGGCACGGGCCCCTTTCGACGGCAGGTCGGGTCGGGAGGAGAAGCGCATGGACGCCGCGCCGTCGACCCAGAGCTGGACCGACTGCGCGGCCTGCCATTCCTTCTCGCGCACGAAATGGGCATCCGAGCGGGCCGAGCGGCGCCAGTCGATCGCCCGGGCCTCGTCGCTGGAGGTGGCGGGGCGATACTGCCAGAACTCGTCGCCGAGCCCGGACCGGCGCCGCCCATGCTCGCCGAGGAGGACCGTGGAGGCGAGATTCTCGGCCTCGGCCAGAAGCGGCGGAAGCGGCGCGGCGAGGCCTTCCGCCTCGTGGCGGAGCTGGGCGGCCGTGGTCATCGCAGAGGCCCCCCGCGCGTCGCCCGGGGGCGATGCGCCCGCCGGCCGGCCGAAGAAGGCTGCGCGGGCCTCATCAGGCGGCGGCCTCCACGCGCGTCACGCTCTCGGCCACCCTGTCGATCACGCCGGCGAGCGTCACCCCCCGCGCGCGGGCGGCAAAGCTCAGCGCCATGCGGTGGCTGAGAACGGGACGGGCGAGCGCCAGCACGTCCTCGGCCGAGGGCGCGAGGCGGCCGTCGAGCAGCGCCCGGGCGCGCACGGTGAGCATCAGCGCCTGCGCGGCGCGCGGACCCGGACCCCAGGCGACCGTCTCGGTCACCTCCTGCGGCGCGTCGGGCTCGCCCGGGCGGCAGGCGCGCACGAGGTCGAGGATGAGTTCGACCACGCCGTCGCCCACCGGCATCCGCCGGATGGTGCGCTGCGCGGCGATCAGCTCGGCCGCGGTGAATACCCGGTGGGCGGCCTCCTCCTCGACGCCCGTTGTGGCGATCAGGATGTCGCGCTCGGTCGCCCTGTCGGGATACTCCACGTCGATCTGCACGAGGAAGCGGTCGAGCTGCGCCTCGGGCAGCGGATAGGTGCCTTCCTGCTCGATCGGGTTCTGCGTGGCGAGCACGTGGAACGGCTTCGGCAGCGGGCGGTGGACGCCCGCGATCGTCACCTCGCGTTCCTGCATCGCCTGGAGCAGGGCGGACTGGGTGCGCGGGCTTGCCCGGTTGATCTCGTCGGCCATCAGGAGCTGGCAGAACACCGGGCCCTCGATGAAGCGGAAGCTGCGGCTGCCGTCGGCGGCGGTCTCCAGCACCTCCGACCCGAGGATGTCGGCGGGCATCAGGTCGGGCGTGAACTGGATGCGCCGGCCCTCGAGCCCCATCACCGTCGAGAGCGTGTCCACGAGCCGGGTCTTGCCGAGCCCCGGCAGGCCGATGAGCAGCCCGTGTCCGCCGCAGAGCAGCGCCGCGAGCGTCAGGTCCACGACCTTCTCCTGCCCGATGAAGCGCCGCGTGATGGAGGCCTTCGCTTCGGCGAGTTTCGCGCCCAACGCCTCGATCTCGGCCACCAGGGCACCGGCTTCGGCCATGACTTTTCTCCCGTCCGCGACTATCTGGACATTAGAGGGACATATGCCCCGGGCCGCAATTGGCAAAACCGATGAGCGCACAAAACATCGTGAAACCCTCGGCCGAGAGCCTGGCTGCCTCGGCGGGTGCCGCCGCCGGGAAGGGCCCGGCGCCGGTGCACCTGTGGAACCCGCCGTTCTGCGGCGACCTCGACATGGAGATCCGGCGCGACGGGACCTGGTTCTACCTCGGCACGCCGATCGGGCGGCCGGAGCTGGTGCGGCTCTTCTCCTCGATCCTCAAGCGAGAGGGCGACCGCTACTTCCTGGTGACGCCGGTCGAGAAGGTCGGCATCCGCGTCGCGGATGCGCCCTTCGTGGCGGTTGACTTCCGCACGGAGGGAGAGGGACGCGACCAGCGGCTGACCTTCGTGACGCAGGTGGGCGAGGAGGTGACGGCCGGCCCCGACCACCCGATCCGGGTGCAGCGCGACCCGGAGACCGGCGAGCCGTCGCCCTACGTCCTCGTCCGCGCGAACCTCGAGGCGCTGATCGACCGCAAGAGCTTCTACCGCCTCGTCGAGATCGGCGCGCACGAGCCGCATGAAGGGGAAAGCTGGTTCGGCCTGTGGTCGGGCGGCAGGTTCTTCCCGATCATCCCCTCGGCCGAGCTTCAGGCCTGAGATGCCCCGCTTCGCCGCGAACCTCTCGTGGCTCTTCACCGAACGGCCGCTGATCGAGCGATTCGCGGCGGCGCGGGCGGCCGGGTTCGGCGGGGTCGAGATCCTCTTTCCCTACGAGGAACCCGCGGCGCAGCTCGCCGAGGCGGCGCGGCTCGCCGGGGTGCCGGTCGTGCTGATCAACTGCCCGCCGCCGAACTGGACGGGCGGCCCGCGCGGCTATGCCGCGGTTCCCGGGGGCGAGGCGCGGTTCGAGAAGGACTTCGAGCGCGCGCTGCGCTTCGCGGGCGTGCTCGGCGCGCGGCACCTGCACCTGATGGCGGGCGCAGCCGAGGGACCGGAGGCGCGCGCGGCCTTCCGGCGCAACCTCGCGTGGGCGGCCCAGCGTGCGCCACGGCAGAGCCTGACCGTCGAGCCGATCAACCGGACCGACATGCCGGGCTACTTCCTGTCCGACTTCCGCGAGGCGCTGGAGATCGTCGAGGCGGTGGGCGCGCCGAACCTCCGGCTCCAGTTCGACGCCTACCACGCGCAGATGATCCACGGCGACGTGCCGTCGATCTGGGAGCTCTGCGCGCCCCGCGTCGCGCATGTGCAGATCGCCGGGGCGCCGGGGCGCAACGAGCCTGACGGAGGCGAGATCGACTACCCCGCCTTCTTCGCCGCGCTCGACCGGGAGGGCTATGATGGCTGGGTCAGTGCGGAATACCGCCCGCGCGGCACGACCGAAGACGGCCTCGGGTGGCTCGCGCAGGCCTCCTGACGCGATGCTGTCAGGAGGGGTATGCGAGAACGACGCTCCCAACCCTGCCAAGGAGCAACGCAGATGACCCATGCCCCCGACCACGCCGCCGTCTGGTTCGAACTGCCGGTGCGCGACATGTCGAAGGCCATCGCCTTCTACAACGCCGTCTTCGATGCGGGCCTCGAACTCGACACCTCAGGCCCCAACCCGATGGCCGTCTTCACGGTCAAGGGCGGGCCGATGTCGGGCGGGGTGTCCGGCCATCTCTACCCCGGCACGCCCGCGCAGGACGGGCGCGGCCCGACCGTGCACCTGATCGTGCCCGACCGGCTCGAGGATGCCTGCGACCGTCTGACGGCAGCCGGGGGCGAGGTGATCGGGCCGGTCAACGACATGCCCTGGGGCCGCTTCACCTATGCGACGGACCCGGACGGCAATTCCATCGGCCTCTTCCAGCCGAAGCTGGCAGCCTGATGCGGGGACGCCCCCGTGCGTAGGGCCGACCGCCTCTTCCGGATCGTGCAGCAACTGAGGGGCGGCCGGCTTCTGACCGCGCGGGCGCTTGCCGGGCGGCTCGAGGTCTCGGAGCGGACGATCTACCGCGACATCGCCGACCTCGTCGCCTCGGGCGTGCCGATCGACGGCGAGGCGGGCGTCGGCTACCTGATGCGGGCGGGCTACGACCTGCCGCCGCTGATGTTCACCCGCGAGGAGGTGGTGGCGATCGTCGCCGGGGCGCGGCTCCTGCGCGCCTGGGGCGGCCAGGCAATGGCGCGGGCGGCCGAGGAGGCGCTGGAGAAGATCGAGGCCGTGCTGCCGCCGGGCGAACGCGCCCGCGCCGGCCCGGTCGAGATCCACGCCTTCACCACGGCGGACTTCGCGCCCGAGGCCCGCGCGATGCTCGACGCCGTGGACCGGGCGGTCGAGGCGCGGACGCGGCTTGCGATCGCCTACGGCGACGCGGAGGGCGCGGCGACCCGCCGGACGATCCGGCCGCTGGGCCTGTTCTTCTGGGGTCGGGTCTGGACGGTCGTCGCCTGGTGCGAGCTCAGGCAGGACTTCCGCGCCTTCCGCATCGACCGCATTGCGGCCGCCGAGCCCGCCGGCAGCTTCCGGCCCGAACGGGGGCGCACCCTGCGCGACTATCTGGCGCGGGAATGCCCGCCGGGCTGGCCGTGATCCAAGGGCACGGCCGGTCGGTGAGGCCGGGGGGCTTCGCGCCCCCCGGACCCCCCGCGGAGTATTTCCGACAGGATGAAGGGATCAGCGACGGAAGGGCTTCGGCTGCGCGCCGCGCGGCGCGCGCGGCGACCCCGGCGATGCGGGAGGCGCGGGTTGGCGGCGCGCGGGCCGTCCTGATCCGTTCGGGCGTGCCGCGGCGCACCGTGCGCGGCCAGGCTTCCCGGACCGACCGGGCGCGTCGTGGGCGGCGGCGAGAGAGGCGCGTCAGTGCGCCTCTGCCCAGTTCGCGCCCCGCCCTGCCTCGACGACGAGCGGGACCGTGAGCCTGACCGCCGGCTCGGCAGCCTCCTCCATCACCTTCCGGGCGATGTCCTGCACCTCGTCGGCGGCGCCTTCCTCGACCTCGAAGAGCAGTTCGTCGTGCACCTGGAGCAGCATCTTCGCTGGCAGGCCCGCGATCGCCGCCGGCATCCGGATCATGGCGCGCCGGATGATGTCGGCGGCCGTCCCCTGGATCGGCGCGTTGATCGCGGCGCGGCGGGCGAAACCGGCGGTCGGGCCCTTGGCGTTGATCTCCGGGGTGTGGATCTTCCGCCCGAACAGGGTCTGCACGAAGCCCTCGCGCTTGGCGAAGGCCACGGTTTCGTCCATGTAGGCGCGGATGCCGGGGAAGCGCTCGAAGTAGGTGTCGATGAAGGCCTGCGCCTCTTCCCGCGGGATGCGCAGGTTGCGCGCGAGCCCGAAGCCCGAGATGCCGTAGATCACGCCGAAGTTGATCGCCTTGGCGCGGCGGCGGACCTCCGGCGTCATCTGCTCGAGCGGCACGTTGAACATCTGCGAGGCCGTCATGGCGTGGATGTCCACACCCTCGCGGAAGGCCTGCTTGAGCGCGGAGATGTCGGCGACGTGGGCGAGGATCCTCAGCTCGATCTGGCTGTAGTCGAGGCTGAGGAGGACCCGGCCCGGTTCGGCCACGAAGGCCTCGCGGATGCGCCTGCCCTCCTCGGTCCGGACGGGGATGTTCTGGAGGTTCGGGTCGGTCGAGGCGAGCCGTCCGGTCGCCGCGCCCGACTGGATGTAGGAGGTGTGGACGCGCCCCGTCTCGGGATGGATGTGTTCCTGGAGGGCGTCGGTATAGGTGGACTTCAGCTTGGCGAGCTGGCGGTAGTCGAGCACGCGGGCGGGGAACTCGTGGTCCGCGGCGAGATCCTCGAGCACGTCCGCCGGGGTCGACCACTGGCCGCCCTTGGTGCGCACGCCGCCGGGCAGGCCCATCTTGCCGAACAGGATCTCGCCGACCTGGGCGGGCGAGCCGATGTTGAAGCGCTCGCCGGCGAGTGCCTGGATCTCCTCCTCGAGCGCCGCCATCTTCTGCGCGAAGGCGCCCGACATCCGGCTCAGCACCTGGCGGTCGACCCGGATGCCCGCCATCTCCATCTCGGCGAGAACCGGGACGAGCGGGCGCTCAAGCGTCTCGTAGACGGTCGTGACGCGCGAGCGGGGAAGCTGCGGCTTGAAGGCGCGCCAGAGGCGGATCGTGACGTCGGCATCCTCGGCGGCATACTTCACGGCGTCGGCGATCGGCACCCGGTCGAATGTCTTCTGCCCCTTGCCGGAGCCGATCAGGTTCTTGATCGGGATCGGGATGTGCCCGAGGTAACGCTCGCTCAGCGCGTCCATCCCGTGTCCGTGCAGGCCGGAATGGAGCGCATACGACATCAGCATGGTGTCGTCGAGCGGCGCGACGGTGATGCCGTGGCGCGCGAGGATCTTGGCGTCGTACTTGATGTTCTGCCCGATCTTGAGGACCGAGTCGTCCTCAAGCACGGGCCGGAGGAGCGCGAGCGCCTCGTCCATCGCCATCTGCCCCCCGGCGCGCTTCGCCGCGCCGAAGAGGTCGCCCTCGCCGTCGAGATGCCCGAGCGGGATGTAGCAGGCGCGTCCCGGCTCGACCGCGAGCGAGATGCCGACGAGACCTGCGCGCATCTCGTCGAGACCCGTGGTCTCGGTGTCGATCGCGACCCAGCCCTTCTCGGCGATCTCGTCGATCCAGCGCCCGAGCGCGGCGGCGTCGCGGACCCACTCGTAGTCCTCGTGGACGAAGGGCCGGGGCGGCGCGGCGGCGGCGGGCGCCTCGGCCGGCAGGGCATCGGCGATCGCCGGGGCCTCGATGCCGAGCTTGTCGGCGACGCGCTTCGTCAGGGTGCGGAATTCCATCCGTGCGAGGAAGTCCATCAGCGCGTCGGGGTCGGGCGGCCTGACCTCGAGCTCGTCGAGCGTCACCTCGACCGGCGCATCGCAGTCGAGGCTCACCAGCTTCTTCGACAGGCGGATCTGGTCGGCATGCTCGATCAGGGCCTGACGGCGCTTCTCCTGCCGGATCTCGCCGGCACGGGCGAGGAGCGTCTCGAGATCGCCGAACTCGTTGATGAGAAGGGCGGCCGTCTTGACCCCGATCCCCGGGGCACCTGGCACGTTGTCGACGCTGTCGCCGGCAAGCGCCTGGATGTCGACCACGCGCTCGGGCTTCACGCCGAACTTCTCCTCGACCTCCTCGACCCCGATCCGCCTGTTCTTCATGGCGTCGAACATCTCGATGCCGTTGCCCACGAGCTGCATCAGGTCCTTGTCGGACGAGATGATGGTCACGCGCCCGCCGGCGTCGCGCGCCCTGCAGGCCAGGGTCGCGATGATGTCATCGGCTTCGTAGCCCTCCTGCTCGAGGCAGGCGATGTTGAAGGCGCGGGTGGCCTCCCGCGTCAGGGGAATCTGCGGGCGCAGGTCCTCGGGCATCTCCTCGCGGTTGGCCTTGTAGGCCTCGTAGAGGTCGTTGCGGAAGGTGTGGGCGCCCTTGTCGAAGACCACCGCGACATGCGTCGCCTCGCCCCCGTTCGAGCCGGAGCCGGTGCCGTCGATGTAGCGGAAGAGCATGTTGCAGAACCCTGCCACCGCGCCGATCGGCATGCCGTCGGATTTCCGCGTGAGCGGCGGCAGCGCGTGGTAGGCGCGGAAGATGAACGACGAGCCGTCGATCAGGTGCAGGTGGCAACCCTTGCCGAAGCTCATCGCGCGTTCCCCCGTTCGCCCGCCTCAGGCCTGTGCCGCGAATGCACCGCGGCCTCTAGCCCGACCCTCGCCAGCGCAGCCCGCGGATATCGGGCAGATAATGCGTCGTCAGCCTGCCTTGTCCGCGAAGCTCGCGTGGACGAAGCGCTTGTCGCAGTAGCCGCATTCCACCCAGCCGCGATCCTCGGGGATCGAGAGCCAGACGCGGGGATGGCCGAGCGCGCCCTCTCCGCCGTCGCAGGCAACCTTCCAGGTGCTGACGACCTCGGTCTCGGGGACGGGGACGGGCATCATGCGGAGCTCCTCTCGACGCCCCGGCTCCGCGGCCGGAAGCGATTGGCGGCGGGATGATACCGATTGCCCGGCGGCGGGCAAGGGTGCCCCGTCAGTCCCTGCGCTGGCGCCATTCCGCCTGTCCGATGCGGAGCTGGCGCAGCACGTCCATCAGGAGCGCGGTGAAGAGACCGATGGTGATGAGGCCGTTGACCGAGGACATCCCCGCCAGCAGACGCCATTCCTGCGGCAGGAGGAGGTCGCCGAACCCCAGCGTGGTGAAGACGGTAAGCGCGAAGTAGAGCGATTCCTCCAGCGAGCGGAAGACGCCCAGGCTCCAGAACGCGGCGGCCCAGGCCCAGGTCGCCGCGGTGACGACCCCGAGGCCCCAGATCAGCGCGACACACAGGACGAGAAGCTGCTTCGGCCCGTGCGGCTCGCGGTGGAGCCAGGGCCTGGCCCGGGCGAAGATCCATTCGAGCAGGAAGAACGACAGGGCCGCGCCGAAGATCGTCGACAGGATCAGGCCGGATCCGATGGTGATCTGAACCAGCATGGCTTTCCCCCAAGCCGCGCGCCCGGCAGGCAAGGCGGCAGTCCATCCCGGTATGCGCGGACGGGATGCGGGTCAAGCGCCTGCCGGGGCCGGGGGACTTCTGCCTGCGCGGCGGCGTGACGGGCAGGACCTGCCAACGGCCGGGGTTCAGCCGGCAGCACTGCGGTGGTAGACCGTGGCGGAACCTCCGGAACGCGAGGCACCGATGGATCAGGTCCGAACCCTCTGCCTCTGCGCCCTTCTCGCCCTCGCGGCACCGCCGGGGACGGCGCAGGATACTGCAGTCGCGGAGCCGATCGCCGAAGGCGGCGAGGCCGTCGCCCCCGCGCCGGGGGATCCGGCCGACGGCGCGTTCCCGGCCGTGACCGACGCGGAAGGGGAGCTTCGGGAGGAGCTTCTGCTGAGCATCCCGGACGTGATCGCGGCGCTCGAGGCCCTGGATGACCCGGCGGTCTTCGCCCGGCTCGCAGGCACGCTCGCGCTGCCGGCGGCGATGCGTCGGCCCTTCGCCGCGCATGTCCGCGAGATCCTGGCGAACGACGCCGCCGTGGAGGAGTTCGCGGCAGCCTTCGCCGGGCGGCAGGAGTCCTTCGGCGCCCAGTCGCGGGAGGAACTGGCCGACATCGCCCGTGCGCTCGGCATCGCCTCGGCGCACGAGACGGCGACGCTCGGCGTGGCCCGGCTGCCGCTCGCCGACCAGCGCGTCTTTCTGGGCTCGGAACTGGCGGCGCTCGGGCACATGGGGGATGCACTCTGCGCGGCCGCCACTCGCGGGGCACTCGACCCCGTGGAGCTGCTGCGCGCCCAGCTGGGATACCTCGCCGCGCTGGAGACCCCGGCCGTCGAGGCGCATCTGGCAATGGTGCGGACGGCGCTCGAGGCCGAGCTTGCCGATGACCCGCCGTTCGTGCCGCTGACCGAGGCGGAGACGCGCCGCGCCGGCGAGGCCTACCAGTCGGCGGCGATGGCGGCGATCGAGGCGCACCCGCTCAGGCCGCTGGCGCTCGAGGCGGTGACCGACTTCGACACCGCACCCGACGAGGCGGTCTGCCTGCTGACCCGGCTGTCGCTCGAGGCCGCTCTCGGGATCGAAGGGCCGACGGGCGACCTCGTGGTGCGGCTCCTGACGGCCGGCTGAACACTGGACACCGGCGCCTGCCTCGCCTACCTCGAGCCGGTCATGGCGCAGAAGTCCGACCCGAACTCGAAGCTCGTCGCAGAGAACCGCCGCGCGCGGTTCGACTATGCGATCGAGGACGATCTCGAAGCCGGCATCGTTCTGCAAGGCTCGGAGGTGAAGTCGCTCCGCCAGGGCGGCGCGAACATCGCCGAGAGCTATGCCAACGTCGAGGACGGCGAGCTCTGGCTGATCAACAGCTACATCGCCCCCTTCGCCCAGGCCAAGACCTGGGGCCACGAGGAACGGCGCAAGCGCAAGCTTCTCGTCTCCCGGCGGGAACTCGCCCGGCTCTGGTCTGCCACCCAGCGCGAGGGCATGACGCTGGTGCCGCTCAGGCTCTACTTCAACGACAAGGGCGTGGCGAAGCTGCGGCTCGGCATCGCCAAGGGCAAGAAGCTCGCCGACAAGCGGGAGACGAGCGCGAAGCGCGACTGGAACCGGCAGAAGCAGCGCCTGCTCAAGCAGGGCTGACCCTGCCCCGCCCTGCCCGTGTCCTGCCAGTGTCCTGCCAATATCCTGCGCCCTTGCCCTGCGCGCGGCCCGGCCGCTCCACCGGGCCTGCGCCCCCTGCCTCAGCCGGGAGCGCCCGCGCCTTCCGGCCGCGGCACGAGGGGCGGCATCACGTCGTCGGGCATCGGACAGACGTAGGGCTCGGCGGCAAGGCGCGCGGCGTGCTCGGCCCGCGCCTCGGCCAGGAGAGCGGGATCGGCCAGCAGCCGCTCGGCGGTCCGCGCCATCAGCTTCGCGGCGTGAGCCATGCCCTTGTGGGCGGCCGGCGACTTGCCCTGGGCCGTGATCTGCCATGTATGCGCCGGCGTCCCGATCGCGTGGGTTGCCACCAGTGCCTCGACGAGCGGCACCTTCCAGCTCACGTCGGCGACGTCGGTCGAACCGATCATCACCTCGCCGATCTGGCCGAGCGGCACCACCCAGTCGCAGAGCGGCGTCTCATCCCGCGGCGCCATGCCGACGATCCGGTAGGAGGATGCGATGTCGCCCTCGCCGAGCGTTGCCTGGATCGCCGCGGCATAGGCCCGGTCGGCAGCGTCGAAGGGAACCGGGCCGAGCTCATCCATCGCCGCCTGCATCGCGCAGTCCATCACGCGGTTGCCGAGCATGTTCGACACGGCCGAGAACACCTTCATCTCGACCTGCGTTCCGGTCATCAGCGCGGCGCCGCGCGCGACGTCCTTCACCCGCTCGACGAGCGAGAGCATGTCACGAAGCCTGAGCGCCCGGATCGAGTAGCGCACGCAGGCGCGCGCCTGCACCACGTTCGGCGCCCTGCCGCCCGCGTCGAGATAGGCGTAGTGGATGCGCGCGTCCTGCGGCACGTGCTCGCGCAGGTAGTTCACGCCAACCGACATGAGCTCCACCGCATCGAGTGCCGACCGGCCGAGGTGAGGACTGACGGCCGCGTGGCTGGCCCGACCGGAGAAGGTGAAATCGACACGCGTGTTGGCAAGGCTGAGCGCCGGGCCCACGCGCGTCATGTCGTTTGGGTGCCAGGTGACCGCGGCGGCCACGTCGTCGAACAGGCCCGCACGGACCATGAAGGTCTTGGCCGCGCCGCCCTCCTCGGCCGGGCAGCCGTAGTAGCGCACCCGCCCGGGAGTTCCGGTCGCCTCCAGCCAGTCCTTCACGGCGCAGGCGGCAAGCAGCGCGGCAGCCCCGAGCAGGTTGTGACCGCAGCCGTGGCCGGCGCCGCCCGGGACAAGTTCGCGCGGCTCGGCGATCCCCGCGACCTGCGACAGGCCGGGCAGCGCGTCGTATTCGCCGAGGATGGCGATGACCGGCCCCCCCTCGCCCGCCTCGCCCGTGACCGCCGTCGGGATGCCCGCCACGCCCTCGGCCACCCGGAAGCCCTTGGCGCGCAGCATGGCGGCGTGCTCGGCCGCGGAACGGAACTCGGCATAGAGCGTCTCGGGCGTCTCCCAGACCCGGTCGGACAGGCCGATCAGGTCCGGCGCATGGGCCTCGACCCGATCCCAGATTGCCGCCTCGTTCCGCATTGCCGCACCCTCCCGATGGCGATCCCCATCAAGCCCCGAACCGCGGCCGGGCGCAACGGGCCGCCTTGCCTCGCGCCCTGCGCGCGCGTAAGGCTGGCCCGACCCGCGAGGATCCGGCCATGCCCTACGACGACCCGAAGACCCTGGTCTCGACCGACTGGCTCGCCGCGCACCTGCGCGACCCCGACCTGCGCATCCTCGACGCATCGTGGTATCTGCCCGACATGGGCCGGGACGCCAAGGCGGAATACGCTGCCGCGCACATCCCCGGCGCGCGCTTCTTCGACATCGACGAGATCTCCGACGCCCGGTCGGAGCTGCCGCACATGGCGCCGCCGCCCGAGAAGTTCATGTCGCGGCTGCGCGCGATGGGCGTGGGCGACGGACATCAGGTGGTCGTCTACGACGGGGCGGGGCTGTTCTCGGCGGCGCGCGTCTGGTGGCTCTTCCGTCTGATGGGCAAGACCGATGTCGCGGTGCTTGACGGCGGCTTCCCGAAATGGCGCGCCGAGGGGCGCGAGGTCGAGGACCTGCCGCCCGTCGTCCGCGACCGTCACATGACGGTGAGCCGGCAGAACCACCTCGTGAAGGACGTCACCCAGGTCGCCGCCGCCGCCAAGCTCGGCGACTGGGAGATCGTCGATGCCCGCTCGCCCGAGCGCTTCGCCGGCACCGAGCCCGAGCCGCGTCCCGGCCTGCGCGCCGGCCACATCCCGGGGTCGAGGAACGTGCACTACCGCACGCTCCTCAATCCCGACGGCACGATGAAGGCACCCGCCGAGCTGGCGCGGGTCTTCGCCGAGGCCGGTGTGGACCCAGAGAAGCCGGTCATCACCACCTGCGGCTCGGGCGTGACCGCTGCCATCCTGTCGCTGGCGCTCGAGGTGCTCGGGCGCCGCCATGCCCTCTACGACGGATCCTGGGCCGAATGGGGCCAATACAAGGACTTCAAGGTCGCCACCGGAAAAGACTGATGCTGACGAACCTCAAGCCCCAGCCCGCCGACAAGATCCTGATGCTGATGCAGATGTTCCGCGACGATCCGCGGAGCGACAAGATCGACCTCGGCGTCGGCGTCTACCGCAACGCCGAGGGCGTGACCCCGGTCATGCGCGCCGTCAAGGCGGCGGAGAAACGGCTCTGGGAGACGGAGACGACCAAGACCTACACCGGCCTCGCGGGTGACCCCGCATTCGGCGAGGCGCTCTCGGCCCTGATCCTCGGCGATGCGGTGGCGCGCGACCGGATCGCCTTCGCGGCGCAGCCCGGCGGCACCGGCGCCGTGCGTCAGGCGCTGGAGCTCGTGCGCATGGCCGCGCCCGGCGCGACCGTCTGGCTCTCGGCGCCGACCTGGCCGAACCACAACTCGATCGTGAGGTATCTGGGCCTTCCGACACGCGACTACCGCTACTTCGACGAGGCGAGCCGGGGGGTGGACTTCGCCGGCATGATGGCCGACCTCGAACAGGCGGCGCCCGGCGACGTGGTGCTGCTGCACGGCTGCTGCCACAACCCCACGGGGGCCAACCCCAACCCCGCCCAGTGGGCGGAGATCGCGGACCTGCTCGTCCGCAGGGGCGCCACCGCCCTCGTCGACCTCGCCTATCAGGGCTTCGGCGACGGTCTCGAGGCCGACGCCGCGCCGACGCGGCTCCTCGCGCGGCGCCTGCCGGAGCTCCTGATCGCGGCGTCCTGCTCGAAGAACTTCGGCATCTACCGCGAGCGGACCGGGCTCCTCATGGCCGTCGCCCCCGACGCGGCCACGCGGGATCTCGCCCAGGCCAACCTCGCGTTCCTCAACCGGCAGAACTTCTCGTTCCCGCCGGACCACGGCGCGCGGCTCGTGACCATGATCCTGACCGACCCCGAGCTCAGGGCCGACTGGGAGGCCGAGCTGGAAGAGACCCGCACCTCCATGCTGCGCCTGCGCGAGCAGCTCGCCGCCGAACTCAGGAAGGCAACGGGGTCCGACAGGTTCGGCTTCATCGCCGCCCACCGCGGCATGTTCAGCCGGATCGGCGCCACCCCGGAACAGGTGGAACGGATGCGCGCCGACCACGGCATCTACATGGTCGGCGATTCGCGGATCAACATCGCGGGCCTGAACGCAGCGACGGTGCCGGTGCTCGCCCGGGCGATCGCCGAAGCGGGCGTCTGAGCGGCGCCCCTTCATCCTGTCGGAAATACTCCACGGGGGTGCGGGGGTGTGAAACCCCCGCTCCGGCCTATCCGCAGGGGAGTCGCGCCAATCGGGAAGGCCCGGGAAGGGCGCACGCTCTTCCCGGGCCCGTGGCTCCGCCGAGGCCGGCGGACTTCAGCCCTTGGCGAATTCGGGATAGGCCTCCATCCCGAGCTCGGACATGTCGAGCCCGCGCATCTCGTCCTCCTCGCTGGGCCTGAGGCCCATCACGGCCTTGAGCACCACCCACACGATGAGCGAGACCACGAAGACGAAGATGCCGATGGCAAGGAAGCCCACGATCTGCGTCCCGAAGCTCGTGCCATCGGTGTAGAAGGGCACCGCGAGCGTTCCCCAGAACCCGGCCATGAGGTGCACCGGAATGGCGCCGACCACGTCATCGATCTTCAGCTTGTCGAGGAACGGCACCGCGAACACGACGATCACGCCGCCGATCGCCCCGATCCAGAGCGCGCCGAAGAGCGTGGGGTCGAGCGGGCCGGCGGTGATCGAGACGAGGCCGGCGAGCGCGCCGTTCAGCACCATGGTCAGGTCGACCTTGCCGTAGACCGCCTGCGTCAGGATGAGCGCCGTGATGGCGCCGGCAGCCGCCGCCATGTTGGTATTGGCGAAGATGATGGCGACGGAGTTCGCATCCGCCTCGGTCCCGAGCGCGAGCTGCGAGCCGCCGTTGAAGCCGAACCAGCCGAGCCAGAGGATGAAGGTGCCGAGCGTGGCGAGCGCCAGGTTCGAACCGGGCATCGGGTTCACCCGGCCGTCCTTGCCGTACTTGCCCATGCGCGGGCCGAGGACGAGCGCGCCGGCAAGCGCCGCGAAGCCGCCCGCGGCATGGACGAGGGTCGACCCCGCGAAGTCGGAGAAGCCCATTTCCGAAAGCCAGCCCCCGCCCCACTGCCAGGAGGCCTCGATCGGATAGATCAGGCCGGTCAGCACCACGGTGAAGATCAGGAACGGCCAGAGCTTGATCCGCTCCGCAAGCGTCCCCGACACGATCGAGGCGGTCGTGGCGCAGAACATGAGTTGGAAGAAGAAGTCCGATCCGGTCGCATAGCCGGTCTCCAGATCGGGCTCGCCGCCGATCGAGGCGGAGCCGAATGCGCCCAGCCATCCGGCGATCGACCAGCCGTCGCCCGGATACATCAGGTTGTATCCCACCAGCCAGTACATGATGGCCGCGATCGAGAAGAGCCCGACGTTCTTGGTCAGCTGCATGGTCACGTTCTTCTGGCGGACGAGCCCGGCCTCGAGCATCGAGAAGCCGGCGGCCATCCAGAAGACGAGGAAACCGCCGATCAGGAAGAGCAGCGTGTTGAAGATGAAGGCGTTGTCGACCGCGGCGGCCGCGGCCTCCTCGGTCACTTCGGCCGCCTCGGTGGCTTCCTGAGCCAGCCCGAGCGCCGGGATCAGCGCGAGCGCACCGGCAAGCGCGATGTGTTTCGTCAGTTTCATGGTCCTGTCCCCTCTCAGATCGCGTCTTCGCCGGTCTCGCCGGTCCGCACCCGCACCGCCTGGAGCACGTCGAGCACGAAGATCTTGCCGTCGCCGATCTTGTCGGTGCGCGCCGTCCTCTGGATGGTCTCGACCACCTGGTCGGCCATCGCCGAGCTGACGACGATCTCCAGCTTCATCTTCGGCACGAAGTTCACGGCGTATTCGGCGCCGCGGTAGATCTCGGTGTGGCCCGACTGCGTGCCGAAACCCTTGATCTCGGTAACCATCATCCCCCGCACGCCGATCGCGGTGAGCGCCTCGCGCACGTCGTCGAGCTTGAACGGCTTGATCGCTGCAATGATCAGTTTCACGTTCTTCCCCCTGCCAGTCGCGGGAACGCCCGCGGATTGCCATGCGGGCACAGAGGGTGCGGCGGCTGCCGGACTCAAGGAATGGCGGCGCTGCGTGCAGGCGCGGGCGGTGCGGTTTGCACAATTTCTGCACATAATCTCCCGTCTGCACAAAAAATCGGCGAAGCACGAATGCGCCGGCAGGTCTTGGCGGGGAGACTTCCGCGCTCCACATTCCCCGACGGCTCCGGTATGGTGGCCGGCAAACCGAAAGAACACGACGGCAGGCAGAGCGGCCCGGCATGAGCGGAAACGGCAGAAAGCGACCTCCCCTGGTGGCAGACAGGCGCTATCCCCAGCGGAGCCCTGCGAAGCCGACTCCGCCACCGAAGCCTGCGAGTCCCAAGCGGCAGCGGTCAGCCCCCCGCAACCCCTTCGTGCGGCTCGTCACGGGCCTTGTCGGATTCGTCACCCGGCTGGTCTGGGGCGTGGCCTGGCGCCTTGCCCTGTTCGGCGGTCTTGCGATCCTCGGTGCCTCGGCCTACTTCGCCGCGCAGCTTCCGCCGGCCGACCAGCTGGTTGACGGCCGCGCGCGCGGGTCGGTCACCATGCTTGACCGCGACGGCAACGTCTTCGCCTGGCGGGGCGAGCAGTTCGGCGGGCTGATCACGCCGGATACCGCCTCGCCCCATCTGGTGAACGCCGTGGTGGCCACCGAGGACCGGCGGTTCTACCGCCATTTCGGTGTCAGCCCGCGCGGCATCGCGAGCGCGGTCCGCATCAACCTGCGCGAGGGGCGGGGGCCGTTCCAGGGGAACGGGGGGTCCACGATCACGCAGCAGACGGCCAAGCTTCTCTGCCTCGGCGTGCAGTACGACCCTGCCGTCTGGCCGAGCGAAGCTGCCTACGAGGCCGACTGCCGGCAGACGACGCTGTGGCGCAAGGCGAAGGAGGCGCTCTTCGCCATCGGCATGGAGATGCGCTACACGAAGGACGAGATCCTCACGATCTACCTGAACCGGGCCTATCTCGGCGCCGGCACGCGCGGCTTCGAGGCCGCGGCGCAGCGCTACTTCGGGAAGTCGGCGGCCGAGATCACCCCGGCCGAGGGCGCCATGCTCGCCGGGCTTCTGGTCGCGCCATCGTATTATTCGCCCACCCGAGACCTGCAGCGCGCGCGCGACAGGGCAAGCGTGGTCCTCGGGCTGATGCAGGAGCAGGGCTACCTCACCGCCGAGCAGGCCGCGCGGGCGCGGGAGAACCCGGCGAGCCTGAGCCGGACGGCGCGGGCGGAGTCGGGCAGTTCGTTCGCGGACTGGCTGATGGAGGCCGGCCCGGACTTCCTGACCCGCGCCACCACCGAGGACGTGGTGATCCGCACCACGCTCGACCAGCGCATCCAGCGCGCCGCCGAATCGGCCCTGGCGGACATCTTCGCCACGAAGGTCCGCGAGGGTTCTAAGGCCCAGGCCGCGATCGTCGTGATGTCGCCCGACGGCGCGGTGCGTGCCATGGTGGGGGGCCGCGGGGCGCAGGCCGCGGGATCGTTCAACCGCGCGACGCAGGCCGTGCGCCAGACCGGTTCCACCTTCAAGCCGTTCATCTACGCGGCAGCGATGGAACAGGGCTACGGCCCGTTCGACACGATCCTCGACGAGCAGATCACGATCACCGAGCCCGGCGCCCCGCCCTGGACTCCGCGCAACTACGACAACCGCTATCGCGGGCGGGTCACGCTGACCGAGGCGCTCGCCCACTCGCTGAACGTGTCGGCCGTCCGGGTCGCCGAGTCCGTCGGCCGGGAACGGGTGAAGCAGGTCGCCGAGGGTTTCGGGCTGACGGGTGAGCTCGCGCCCGGCGCGGCGGTCGCGCTCGGCGCCTCCGAGGCGAGCCTCCTCGAAATGACGGGAGCCTACGCGGGCTTCCTCGCCGGCGGGCGAAGGGTAACGCCCTACGGCGTCCTGGAGCTTCGGCTGCAGGGCGAGAGCGAGCCGCTCATGGGCGCGAGCGGCGGCGCCGGCCAGCAGGTGATTTCGCCGGATTCGGCGGCAAAGCTCGTCTACATGCTCAACAAGGTCATCACCGAAGGCACGGGCGGGCGGGCGCGGCTGCCCGACCGGGAGGCGGCGGGCAAGACCGGCACCACCCAGTCGGCGCGCGACGCCTGGTTCATCGGCTTCACGGCCGACTACGTGGCCGGCGTCTGGATGGGCTACGACGACAACACGCCGCTTGCCGGCGTGAACGGCGGCGGGTTGCCGGCCGAGATCTGGCGCGAGGTGATGGTGCGCGTGCACGAAGGCGTGCCGCCGCGCCCGCTGCCGATGGATCCGGGGCCCGAACCGATGCCCGTCGCCAGCGAGGAGCAGATCCTGCGCGGAAGCGGCGGGGTGCCGCAGGGCGGGGGCAGGCGCGACGATGCCGGAGACGTCGCCGAGCGCATCCTGCTCGACGTGCTGAACGAGCTTTTCCGCTGACCCGTTCCCGGTCCTGCGAGCCAGGCGCGTCCTAGCCCGCGCGCCTGAGATCCTCGGTCATCGCCCTGAGGTCGCCGCGGCGGCGGTCGAGCATGGCCCCGATCTCGGCCCGCTCGGTGACCATCATGCTCACGCCCTCGATGATGAGGTCGAAGAACAGGTCCCGCCCGGACCGGTCGGACACCCGCCAGCGCACCTCGAAGGGCGCCTGTCCGCGCAGCCGGGCGGTGGACACCACCTCGAAGTAGGTCCGTACCGGCTGCGCCCCGGAGACCTCGATCCGGGCACCCGCGAACTCGCGGAAACGCTTGCCATACTTGCGCGCCATGTAACCCTGGAACGCTTCGGTGTAGGCACGCAGGTCGGCGGGAGAGGCGGTCCGCGCGGCCGGGCCCAGCACGCTGCGCGCGATCACGGGCACGTCGGCGTAGCGTGCGAAGACGCGCTCGAACTCGCGGATCATCGCGGCTTCCGACCGGCCCGAATTGATGATGCTGTTGATCTCCCCGACGACGCGACCCACCAGATCGCGTGCCTGCGCATCGGTCAGCGCGGCCGCGCCTCCCGGCAGGACGGCGGCCGCGCCGAAGGCGGCCAGCGCAGCGAGAGCAGAGCGGCGGGAGACGTCAGCGGACATTCGGATCCTCGTAGGGGTCGTAGTAGGGGTCGAGTGTGGGGTCGGCCGGAGCAAGCGCGCTGGCGCCGGCCGCACCGGCCGCGGGGTCGTCGTAGGGGTCGGCATAGGGATCCTCGTAGGGGTCGAAGGCGCCCGCGCCCGCTGCGGCAGCGGCACCGGAGCCGCCCAGCCGGAAGCGGCGGTTCTGCAGGTAGAGGAGCCGGACCTGCGCATAGCTGTCCACGCTCTCGTAGAGGATCGAGTCGACGGTCGAGCCGAATTCGGCCCGGTCGCTCAGCCGCGACGCGAAGCGGAGCGCGGTGGCGGCGCGCAGTTCCTTCTCGGGGAGTGCGAAGCGCAGCGGGTTCAGCGCGAAATCGACGATCAGGCCGGCCGTGTCGCGTTCGGTCGAGGGGCCAATGACCGGAAGCTCGACATAGGCCCCCTCCGGGGCCCCCCAGACGTGCAGCGTCTCGCCGAAGTCGGTCGCGCGCACGTCGAGCCCCATGTCGCTCGCCGGGTCGAGAAGGCCGCCGAGGCCGAACGTGGTGTTCACGAGGAAGCGGAAGGTGTTGTGGATCGCGTCATCCGCCCTGCCCTGGAGCAGGTCGTTCAGCACGATCCGCGGCATGTCGAGATTGCCGCCCACATTGCGCACCGCGGTGCGCACCGGGCGCGGGATCGCCCGTGTGCCTTCGGCGCCGCCCCGCAGGAACGTGCGGTCGAGCGCCTTGTTGAACTCGTGCACCTCGCGGTTCGCCGCCTCGTTGGGGTCGTTGATGCCGCGGGCGACCGGTGCCGGGCCGCAGGCGGCAAGCGCGAGCAGGAGCGCCCCCGCAAGGAGGGTGCGCGCGAGGGTCTGGGCATCGGATCGGCGCAAGGGCTGCCTGTGCTGCTGTTCGGTCCGCTTCGTCTTAGACCACTCCGCGCCGAAGAACACCCCCCTCGATCCGCCGGATGGGTCAGGGGGCAGGTTCCTTCCGATCACATCCGCGTGGCGCACTTCGCTGTTCCTCCGCCTCGTGGCCCCGGCTAGAGAGGGATCCGACCGGCGGGCCTGCCGCCCGCGCCAAGGCACGGAGAAAGACATGACATCCGCAATCGACGCACGGCTTGCCGAACTGGGTCTGACACTGCCGGAAGCACCGGCGCCCGCTGCCAACTACGTTCCCTGGGTGCGCACCGGGAACCTGGTCCACGTCTCGGGCCAGATCAGCCAGGGTCCGGGGGGCCTGATCAAGGGAAGGCTCGGGGCCGACATGACGGTCGAGCAGGGCGCCGCTGCCGCGCGCGCCTGCGCGCTCTCGCTTCTCGCGCAGGTGCGGGCGGCCTGCGGCGGCGATCTCTCGAAGCTCGTGCGCGTCGTGAAGCTGACCGGCTTCGTGAACTCGACGCCGGACTTCACCGACCAGCCCAAGGTGATCAACGGAGCCTCCGACACGCTCGTCGCCATTCTCGGCGACGCGGGCCGGCATGCGCGCTCGGCGGTATCGGCGGCATCGCTTCCGCTCGGCGTCGCGGTCGAGATCGAGGGGATCTTCGAGGTCGCATGATTCCGCTTCCGCCCGCCTTTCTCGGCCCGCCGCTGGCGCACCGGGGCTACCACGACCGCGCCGCGGGGCGGCCAGAGAACTCGCGCGCCGCCTTCGCGGCCGCAATCGCCGCCGGCTACGGCATCGAGTGCGACGTGCAGCTTTCCGCTGACGGCCGGGCGATGGTGTTCCACGACCACGACCTCGGCCGGCTCACGCCGGAACGCGGTCCCGTGCGGCAGCGAAGCGCGGCGGAACTCGGGCGCATCCCGCTGCGCGGCGCGGAGGGCGAGGGGATCCCGACCCTCGCCGAGGTGCTGCGCCTCGTGGCCGGCCGGACGGCGCTGCTCGTGGAGATCAAGGACCAGGACGGCGCCATGGGCCCGGCGGTGGGCGAGCTCGAGGCGGCAGTCGCCACGGACCTGCACGGCTACGGCGGGCCTGTCGCCGTCATGTCGTTCAACCCCCATGCAGTCGCGGCCTTCGCGGAACGGGCACCGAAGGTGGCGCGCGGGCTCACCACCTCGGCCTGGCACGCGAAGGACTGGCCCCTCGTTCCCGCCCCCGTGCGGGAACGGCTGCGCGGGATCCCCGATTTCGACCGCGTGGGCGCGGGCTTCGTCTCGCACGAGGCGAAGGACCTCGGACGCCCGAGGGTGGCCGAGCTGAAGGCCCGCGGCGCGGCAGTGCTCTGCTGGACGATACGCTCGCCCGAGGCGGAGGCGGAGGCGCGACGCGTCGCCCACAACGTGACCTTCGAGGGCTACGCCGCCGCGATCCCGCGCCCCTGACCGGCCTCCCTTGACCGCCCGGGCGAGGGCCCCACCTAGAGGCCCGATGGCCCCGGAGCCGCGCCGATGGACGACATCCCCCTGACGCTCGAGATCCTCGACCGCATCGCCGACATCCCGGCGGCGGACTGGGACGCCTGCGCCTGCCCCGAGGCGGCCGGCGGGGGCCGGCCCGCCGACCCCTTCACCACGCACCGCTTCCTCTCGGCGCTGGAGGAGAGCGGCTCGGTCGGGCCGGGCACCGGCTGGGAGCCGCATCACCTCGTTGTCCGGCAGGGCACCGAGACGGTCGCGGTCGCGCCGCTCTACGCCAAGGGGCACAGCCAGGGGGAGTACATCTTCGATCACAACTGGGCGCACGCCTGGGAACGCGCCGGCGGGCGCTATTACCCCAAGCTCCAGATCGCGGTGCCGTTCACGCCGGTGACCGGGCGGCGCTTCCTCACCCGACCCGGCCGCGAAGCCGAAGGACGCGCGACCCTCGTCAATGCTGCGCTGGACCTTGCCTCGCGCAACCGGCTCTCCTCGGTCCATGTCACCTTCTGCACGTCCGGGGAGGCCGATGCGGGCACGGCGCTCGGCCTGCTGCACCGCACGAGCCAGCAGTTCCATTTCGAGAACCCCGGATACGAAAGCTTCGGGGACTTTCTCGGGACGTTGAGCTCGCGCAAGCGCAAGACGATCCGCAAGGAACGGGAGACCGCGCGCGCCTTCGGCGGCGAGATCCTGCGACTGACCGGAGCCGACCTGCGGCCCGAGCACTGGGAGGCGTTCTGGGCCTTCTACCAGGACACCGGGGCGCGGAAATGGGGCCGGCCCTATCTGACCCGGCGTTTCTTCGACATCGTGCACGAGACGATGGCGGAGGATGTTCTGCTCGTGCTCGCGGTGCGCGAAGGCCGGCCGGTCGCGGGCGCGCTCAACTTCATAGGTCGGAACGCGCTCTTCGGCCGCTACTGGGGCTGCATCGAGGATCACCCCTGCCTGCACTTCGAGTTGTGCTATTATCAGGCGATCGACCACGCCATCGCCCATGGATTGCCCCGGGTGGAGGCGGGCGCACAGGGCGAGCACAAGCTTGCGCGCGGCTACGTGCCCGTGACCTGCCACTCGCTGCACTGGATCGCCGATCCCGGGTTCCGGGCGGCCGTCGCGCGGTTCCTCGATGCCGAGCGGCGGGCGGTCGAGCAGGAGAACGAGGTGCTGGCCACCTTCGCGCCCTTCCGCAAGGGCTGAAGGTCGCGTATGTCCGCGCTCCGTTCCCGGCAGTCGGAGGACCCGCGATGACGACCGAGCTCACGCTCTTCACCAACCCGTGGTCCCGCGGGCGCATTGCGCGGTGGATGCTCGAGGAGGTCGGTGCGCCCTACGAGGCCGTGATCCTCGACTACGACACGACCATGAAGGCGCCCGACTACCTGGCGATCAACCCGATGGGAAAGGTGCCTGCCCTGCGCCACGGCAACCGCGTCGTGACCGAATGCGCGGCGATCTGCGCCTATCTCGCCGATGCCTTCCCCGAGGCAGGGCTGGCCCCCGCGCCGGCGGACCGCGCGGACTACTACCGCTGGATGTTCTTCGCTGCCGGCCCGCTCGAGCAGGCCGTGACCAACCATGCCGCGGGCTGGGACCCCGAGCCCGAGCGTCGGCGCATGTTCGGCTACGGCGACTACGAGAGCGCCGTCGAGGCGATCGCGACCGCCATCGCGGGGCGCGACTACGTGGCCGGGCCGCGGTTCTCGGCGGCCGATGTCTACGTCGGATCGGCGATCATCTGGGGGACGCAGTTCGGCACCATCCCCGACCGGCCCGCCTTCGCCGCCTACCGCGAGCGGCTGACGGCCCGGCCGGCCTACGCCCGCGCCCGCGCGCTCGACGATGCCGCGGCCGAGGCCCAGAAGAAGGAGACCCAAGGATGACCGAGAGGCTTGCGCCCGGCCCCGGGCGCGACGAGGCGCTTGCCCCCCTGCTCGCCAACGGCTGGCAGGAGGTCGAGGGGCGGGACGCGATCCGCAAGACCTTCAGCTTCGGCAACTTCGTCGATGCCTTCGGCTGGATGGCGAAGGTCGCGCTCTGGGCCGAGAAGTGGAACCACCACCCCGAATGGACCAACGTCTACCGGACCGTCGAGGTGACGCTGACGACGCACGATGCGGGCGGTCTGACCGACCTCGACATCCGCCTCGCGGCAAAGATGGATGCGCTGAGCTGATCCTCGGGCGTCCTGCTTGTGCCGGCACTGCCCGGTGACGCGCGGGCTTCGGGAGGCGATGCCACCCGCCCGCGCGTCGGCGCTCAGATCGCCGCGAGCATCGCCTCGCCGCCGGAGGTTTCGCAGACGCCGGGGTTCTCTTCGACGTGCAGCACCTTTACCACGCCGTCCTCGGCGTAGAGCGCATAGCGCTTCGACCGGCCGAAGAATCCCACGGCGGGGTTCGTGAAATCCATGCCGATCGACTTGGTGAACGACCCGTCGGCATCGGCCAGCATGGTCAGCCCCGCCTTCGTGGCGCCCGTGGCCTCGCCCCAGGCCTTCATCACGAAGGGATCGTTGACCGAAACGCAGACGATCTCGTCGATGCCCTTCGCATCGAACCCGTCCCGGGTGCGGATGAAGCTCGGGACATGCGCCGAGGTGCAGGTTCCGGTGTAGGCGCCGGGAAGGCCGAACAGCACCACCTTGCGGCCCTTCAGCAGGCCGGCGAGCGGCACCTGCTCCGGTCCGTTCTCCCCCAGCCGGATCAGGTTCGCATCCGGCAGCCTGTCGCCCGCAGCAATCGTCATGTCCCGTTCCTCGCGCATTGCGTTTCCGTTCGCGCGGGATATAGCCTCGCCAACGGAGCCGGACCAGAGCGCGGGGAGGGATCATGCCGCATGTCGCCATAGTCGGGGCGGGCCAGGCCGGCGCGTCGCTCGCCGCCAGGCTGCGGACACTCGGCTGGGATGGCGAGATCACGATCTTCGGAGAAGAGCCGGTGCCGCCTTACCAGCGGCCGCCGCTCTCGAAGAAGTATCTCCTCGGCGAGATGGAGGAGGAACGCCTCTACCTGCGCCCCGAGGCGTTCTATGGCGAACAGCACATCGCGCTCCGGCTCGGGGCGCCCGTCACGGCCGTCGACCCTGCGGCGAAGCGGCTTGCGGTCGGGGGGGCCGAGGTGCCGTGGGACCAGCTCGCCCTCGTGACCGGGTCGGTTCCGCGGCGGCTGCCCGCCGCGATCGGCGGCGCATTGCCGGGGGTGTTCACGGTGCGCACGCTGGCCGACATCGACGCGATGCGGCCCCGCTTCCGCGAAGGGGCGCGCGTGCTGATCGTGGGCGGCGGCTACATCGGGCTCGAGGCCGCCGCGGTGGCGGCGCAGAAGGGGCTCGAGGCGACGCTTGTCGAGATGGCGCCGCGCATCCTCCAGCGCGTGGCCTGCCCCGAGACCTCCGCCTGGTTCCGCGAGCTCCATGCCCGGCACGGCGTCGACATCCGCGAGGGCACCGGCCTCGTCCGGCTGACGGGGGAGGACTGCGTGACCGGGGCCGAGCTCTCCGACGGAAGCACCGTCGCGGCCGATTTCGTGATCGTCGGCGTCGGGATCGCGCCCGCGACCGCACTTGCCGAGGCCGCCGGGATCGCCTGCGACAACGGCATCGCCGCGGATGCCTTCGGGCACACCTCGGCCGCCGGCGTCTGGACCGCCGGAGACTGTGCCTCGTTCCCCTGGAAAGGGGGGCGCCTGCGGCTCGAGAGCGTGCAGAACGCCATCGACATGGCCGAGGCGGTGGCGGCGAACATGCTGGGCGCCGGAAGGCCCTATGCGCCCGTCCCCTGGTTCTGGTCGGACCAGTATGACGTCGCGCTGCAGATTGCCGGGCTCAACACGGGTTACGACCGGGTCGTGGTGCGCGACAGCGGCGCGGCGCGGTCGCACTGGTACTACCGGGGCGAGGAGTTCCTGGCGGTCGACGCGATGAACGATGCCCGCGCCTACATGGTGGGCAAGCGGCTTCTCGAGGCGGGCCGGTCGCCCGCGCCCGAGGCGGTGGCAGACGCCGCGACCGACCTCAAGGCGCTGCTGAAAGGCTGAGGCGCCATGCGCATCGTCGGCGGCACCCGCCGCGGCCTGCGGCTCGCCGAGGTCGGCGCCGGCGACGCCGAGGCGCGGCTCCGGCCCACGTCCGACCGGGTGCGCGAGGCGATATTCAACCTCCTCCAGAACAACCCTTCACGGCCCGACCCGGTGCCGGGGGCCAGGGTGCTCGACCTCTTCGCCGGGACCGGCGCGCTCGGGCTCGAGGCGCTGTCGCGCGGCGCCGCGCGCGTCACCTTCGTGGAGGATGGCGCCCCGGCCCGCGCCCTGATCCGCCGCAACATCGAGCTGATGCAGGCGCAGGGGGCGACCGACCTCTACCGGCGCGACGCGACCGCCCTCGGCACGAACCGCGGGGCACCGTTCACGCTGGTGTTCCTGGATCCGCCCTACGGGCGCGGGCTCGGCGCGCGCGCGCTGGCCTCGGCGGAGACGGGCGGATGGCTCGCCCCCGGCGCCACGATCGTCTGGGAGGAGAACGCCCCGCAGGAGGCCCCGCCCGGCTTCTCCCTGCTCGACCAGCGCCGCTACGGCGACACATGGATCACCCTGCTCGCCCGGGGCGGTTGAGCCGGCGCCCCACTGCCGGACCGCAAGGCGACGGCGCGACAGGGGCCACGCGATACGCTATCATCGGTTCCATGTTCGCGCCCGCCCTGCCCGCTCCGGCCGCGCCGTCGTCCGATGAGCCGGCCGATGCCCCCGCCGCTGGCGTCACCGGCGGCGCCCCGCCGCGCCGTCCGCGCGGCCCGGTGCTGATCGCGGACCTGCTCATGGCGCCGAACGGCCGGCCGCTGCTGCTGGCGCACTGGGACCGCGACACCGGCGACGCTCGCCGCCGCTGATCGGGCGGAGCCGCCGCCAGGCGTCCGCCCTCACGGCGGCGGTCAGCCCCAGGTCGGGTGGAAGCGCCCCGCGGGCGAGAGGGTGAAGATCTCGAAGCCGTCCGCCGTGACCCCGACGGAATGCTCGAACTGCGCCGACAGCGACTTGTCGCGGGTGACAGCCGTCCAGTCGTCGGACAGCACCTTCGTCTCGGGCCGGCCGAGGTTCACCATCGGCTCGATGGTGAAGAACATGCCCTCCTCCAGCACCGGGCCGGTGCCGGGCCGGCCGTAGTGCAGGACGTTGGGCGGAGCGTGGAACACCCGCCCGAGGCCGTGGCCGCAGAAGTCGCGCACCACGCTCATGCGGTTGCCCTCGACGAAGGACTGGATGGCGTGGCCGATGTCGCCGAAGGTGTTTCCCGGCCGAACCGCCTCGATGCCGCGCATCAGCGCGTCGTGCGTGACCTCGATCAGCCGGGCGGCCTTGCGGTTCGGGGTGCCGGCCACGTACATGCGGCTGGAGTCGCCATACCAGCCATCGACGATCACCGTCACGTCGATGTTCAGGATGTCGCCGTCCTTCAGCAGCTTCGGCCCGGGAATGCCGTGGCAGACGACGTGGTTGACGCTGATGCAGGTGGCGTGCTGGTAGCCCTTGTAGCCGATCGTCGCCGAACGGGCGCCCAGCGCCTCGACCCGCCCGCGCACGAAGTCATCGAGCTCGCCCGTGGTGACGCCCGGCTGGACCAGCGGGATCACCTCGTCAAGGATCCGTGCGGCGACCTGCCCGGCCGCACGCATGCCGGCGAAATCCGCATCCTCGTGGATGCGGATCCCGTCCTTGGTGATCCTGCCGCGCGTGTGGACTTCCAATGGTCCCGCTCCGATGGCCTCGAACCAGCCCCCTAGATAGTCGCCCGCGCCTCGGAAGGCCAGACGGCAGCGGTGGGCCGGGCCCGATGCCGGTTCACGCCATCGGGAGCGGGCGGGAGAGGTGGACGCCGGTGGGGTCGATCCGGGTGGCATGGCAGAGCATCTCCACCCCCGCCGCGCGGGCGGCCGCCGCCGCGGCGGCATAGCCGGGGTCGAGATCGGCGGCGAGACGGAAGCGGGCGCAGTCGGTGCGCTGCACGAGGTAGATGAGGACCGCCCGCGCACCTGCGGCCGCCACGGCCGACAGCTCGGCCAGGTGGCGTGCGCCGCGCGCCGTCACGCAGTCGGGGAATTCGGCCCAGTCGGCCTCGCGCCGGAGATGGACGTTCTTCACCTCCACATAGGCATCCGGAAGGCCCGGCGCGGAGAGGAGGAAATCGACGCGGCTGCCCCTGCCGTAGCGGACCTCCGGCCGGACCGTGCCGTAGGCGGCGAGCGCCGGCACCGCGCGGGCGCGCAGCGCCTCGCCCACCACCCGGTTCGGCACTGCGGTGTCGATGCCGGCCCAGTGACCGCCGGGAAGCTCCACGAGCTTCCACGACCAGGCGAGCCGCTTGCCCGGTCCTGCCGGCATGACCCGGATCCTCATGCCCGGATCGGCCAGTCCGAGCATGCTGCCGGGGTTGGGGCAGTGCGCCACGGCCTCGCGGCCGTCATCAAGGATGACGTCCGCCAGGAACCGCTTGTGGCGGCGGATCAGGCGCGCCGGGACGAGGGGGGTTGGAAACTCCATGCCTTGGGCCCTATACCGCCGTCGGCGAAGGCTCAAGGAGGCCGCACCCGATGCCCAACCCCACCGCCGCGATGCTGGTGATCGGCGACGAGATCCTCTCGGGCCGGACGCGGGACTCGAACATGCACTTCCTCGCCGGGGAACTCACGCGCCACGGCATCGAGCTGAAGGAGGCGCGGGTGGTGGCCGACGACCATCACGCCATCGTCGCAGCAGTGAACGCGCTCCGGGCCGCCTACGACCATGTCTTCACATCCGGCGGCATCGGCCCGACGCACGACGACATCACCGCCGACGCGATCGCCGACGCCTTCGGCGTGCCCATCTCGGTGCGCGAGGACGCGCGCGCGATCCTTGCGGCGCATTACGAACGCTCGGGGCTTGAGTTCAACGCCGCGCGCCAGCGCATGGCCCGCATCCCCGAGGGCGCGAGGCTGATCGAGAACCCGATCTCGGCCGCGCCGGGCTTCAGCCTCGGCAACGTGCACGTCATGGCGGGGGTGCCGAACATCTTCCAGGCGATGCTCGCCTCGGTTCTGCCGACGCTGACGGGGGGCGCGCCGCTCCTGTCCCAGTCGCTGCGGGTCGACCGCGGCGAGGGCGAGATCGCCGAGGCCTTCGGGGCGCTCGCGGCCGAGTTCCCGGACCTCTCGTTCGGCTCGTATCCCTTCGTGCGCAACGGGGCGCATGGCACGAACCTCGTGATCCGCGGAACCGACGCGGCGCGCCTCGATGAAGCCATGGCGCGGCTGGCCGCGCTCTATCCCTCCGCCGGATGACACCCGAAGACCTCCATGCCGCGGTCGAGGGCACATGGCCGCCCGCGCGCGTCTTCCGCGAAGGGCCCTGGCTGCTGCGCGACGGCGAGGGGGGCGGGCAGCGTGTTTCGGCCGCCACGGCCGAGGGACCGGTCGGGCCGGGCGACCTCGCGGCAATGGAGGCAGCGCAGGCGGCACTGGGCCAGCCGGCACTTGTCATGGTCCGCGCCGGGGAGGAGGCGCTCGACGCCCTGCTTGCCAGCGCCGGCTACCGGGTGAAGGATCCGGTGATCGCCTACGCGGCCCCGGCCCGGTCGCTCGCACGGCCGCTGCCGCCGGCGACGGCCGTCCCGCACTGGCCGCCGCTGGCGATGACCCGCGACCTCTGGGCAGAGGGCGGCATCGGGGCCGCCCGCGTGGCGGTGATGCACAGGGCCGCCGGACCCAAGGCCGCGCTCATCGCCCGCGCCGACGACACGCCCGCCGGGGCCGCGTTCGTGGCGATCCACGCGGGCACGGCGATGCTGCACGCGATCGAGGTGAGCCCGCGGCGTCGGCGGCGGGGGGCGGCCCGCGCGATGATCGCTGCCGCCGCGAACTGGGCGCTGGAGCACGGGGCGGGGACACTGGCGCTCGTGGTCACCGAGGCGAACGGCCCCGCGCGGGCGCTCTACGCTTCCCTCGGCATGGCGCCTGTGGGACAGTATCACTACCGCCTCAAGGACTGAGCGCAGCCGTGCCGGACAAGACCCTGCCCACCGCCCTGGACCTGCCTCCCGCGGAACCTCTCTCCGAGAAGACGCAGGCCTATTTCGACCTTTGCGCCCAGAAGCTCGGGCTCGTTCCCAACGTGCTGCGCGCCTACGCCTTCGACATCGCCAAGCTGGACGCCTTCACCGCGATGTACAACGACCTGATGCTCGGTCCCTCGGGCCTCAGCAAGCTCGAGCGCGAGATGATCGCCGTGGTGGTCTCGGCGGTGAACCGGTGCTTCTACTGCCTTGTCGCGCACGGGCAGGCGGTCAGGGCGCTCTCGGGCCGGCCCGAGCTTGGCGAGCACCTCGTGATGAACTGGCGCACGGCCGAGCTTTCCGGCCGGGAACGCGCGATGCTCGGCTTCGCCGAGAAGCTGACCGAGGCTTCCGCCCGGATCGGCGAGGAGGACCGCCAGCGCCTGCGCGATGCCGGGTTCTCCGACCGCGACATCTGGGACATCGCGGCCGTTGCGGGCTTCTTCAACATGACGAACCGCGTCGCCTCGGCGACCGACATGCGCCCCAACCCGGAATATCACGGGATGAACCGGTGAACCGGACGGCTCCGGCGGCGGCCCTGCTCTTGCTCGCCACGCAGGCCGCGGCACTGGAACTGCCGCGGGGGGCATATCGGGCGGCCGAGTCGGCCGAGGCGCTCGGCAGCTACGTGATGCCGACCGGCGCCTGGAGGGAGGGCGGGCCGCCGGCGGCGGTCCTCGAGGGCCGCGTCGAGATGACCGCATGGCAGGTGCCTACCACGGCCACCACGCTCCAGCTCCTCGCGCCGCTGCGCGCGCAGCTCGAGAAAGACGGCTACGACATCCTTTTCGAGTGCGCGACGGAGGCCTGCGGCGGCTTCGACTTCCGCTATGGCCTGCGGCTTCTCCCGGAGCCCGAGATGCACGTCAACCTCGCCGATTTCCGCTATCTCGCGGCGCGCCGGGCGGGCGAGGCCGGCGACGAGGGCATCGCGCTCGTCGTGAGCCGCACGGCCGAGCGCGGCTACGTGCACGCCGTCCACGTGGACCCGGCGGCCGGGGAAACGATGCTGCCGGCGCCCCCTCCCCCGACCGGGACGGACATCGGCGCACCGGAACTCCCCCCCGATGCCGTGGCCGGAACACCGGCAATACCGGGGGCCGTGGACAGCCCCGCCGGCCAGCTTGCCGCTCAGCTCGATACCGCAGGGCGGGCGGTGCTTGCGGATCTGACCTTCGAGACCGGGTCATCGCGGCTTTCGGCCGGGCCCTTCGCCTCGCTCGCGGAACTTGCCGCCTACCTCGCCGCGAACCCCGGCCGCAGGATCACGCTCGTCGGCCATACGGATGCTTCGGGCGCGCTGGAGCCCAACGTCGCGCTCTCGCGGGCGCGGGCCCGGGCGGTGCGAGAGCGCCTGATCGCCGAGCACGGCGCAGACCCCGCGCAGGTCGCGGCAGACGGCGTGGGCTTCCTCATGCCGCTTGCCTCGAACCTGACGGAGGAGGGACGCGCCGCGAACCGGCGGGTCGAGGCCGTGGTGACCTCGACCGAGTAGGCTACCAGGAGTCCGGTCCCTTGTCGGCGAAACGGTCGACAAGGAAGTCGATGAACGCACGGACCTTCGGCTGCGTGAAGCGGCCGGGGGGATAGACCGCGTAGATCCCCAGAACCTCCACCGGCAGGTCGGGCATCGCCTCCTCGACCAGTCCGGCGCGCATCGCGTCGGCATAGAGGAAGCTCGGCAGGTAGGCGATCCCGAGGCCCGAGATCGCAGCGTTCAGAAGCGACTGGCCGTCGTTCACGGTAAGCCAGCCCGCAGTGCGGACCTGCCGCTTCTCGCCGGAGGGGGCAGTCAGCTTCCAGACCGCCGAGGAGGCGGAGTTCGCGTAGTGCAGGAGCTTGTGGTCGTTGAGATCATCGATCCGCTGCGGCCGGCCATACTTCTGGAAGTAGCTCGGCGAGGCAATCATCCGCTTCGTCGTCTCGGTGAGCTTGCGCGCGCGCAGGCTCGAATCCTCGAGGTCGCCGACCCGGATCGCCATGTCGAAGCCTTCCGAGATCAGTTCGACGTAGCGGTTGTTCAGCACCATGTTGACGGTGATGTCCGGGTATTCGCCCAGGAAGTCGCCGAGGATCGGCGACAGCAGGTTCACCCCGAAGTCTGTCGCCACCGAGATCCGCAGGAGGCCCGAGGGGGCCGACTGCATCGAGGTGACGAGCGCATCCGCCTCGCCGGCGTCGTTCAGCACGCGGCGCGCGCGGTCATAGTAGGCCAGACCGATCTCGGTCGGGCTGACACGGCGCGTGGTGCGGTTGAGAAGGCGGGCACCCAGGCGGGCTTCCAGCGCGGAGACATGCTTGGACACCGCAGATTTCGATATGCCGAGCTTCTTCGCCGCGTCGGTGAACCCGCCTTGGTCCACCACCGTGGCGAAAGCCTCCATCTCGGTCAAACGGTCCATTCACTTACCCCAACGGCAGCCAGGTATGCTGATGGTGTCGCCGGTAATTCGGGCAGGAATGGGGTGATGGCCCGACAATAGTTGGGATTTGGTGGGGATCGTGTCTGTGACCGCAACGGGCAGGACCAGCAGCGCGGAAATCGGCGCGCGCGGGGCGATTCAGAGCACGGCAGCCAGCCGGGCCGCCTGGTCGATGGCACGTTTGGCGTCGAGTTCCGCGGCAACGTCGGCCCCGCCGATCACGCGGGCGGTCACGCCGGCCTCGGCGAGCGCGTCGGCGAGCGCCCGATGCGGCTCCTGCCCGGCGCAGAGCACGATGGTGTCTGCCTCGATCAGCGTCGGGTTTTCCCGCTCCGCACCGAAACTGACGTGCAGACCTTCGGGCGAGATCCGCTCGTAGTTCACGCCGCCGATCATGCGCACGCCCTTCATCTCGAGGCTTGCCCGGTGGATCCAGCCGGTCGTCTTTCCGAGCCGCCGGCCGAGCTTCTCGGGCTTGCGCTGCAGAAGCGTCACCTGCCGCGCCGGCGGCTCGGGATGCGGCCCGTCGGGCGCTAGGCCGCCGGGCGCACGGGCCGGATCGCCGACCCCCCATTCCCGTTTCCAGAGCGCGAGGTCCTCGGTCGGGCTTGTGCCCCGGTGGACGAGAAATTCGGCGACGTCGAATCCGATGCCCCCGGCCCCCACGATCGCCACCCTGTCGCCCACCTCTGCCCCGCCGCGGAGGACGTCGATGTAGCTCAGCACGTTGGCGGCCTCCTGTCCGGGGATCTTCGGATCCCGGGGCAGGACGCCCGTGGCGATCACGACCTCGTCGAAACCGGCGAGATCCGCAGCCGTCGCCTCGGTTCCGAGCCGCAGGTCCACCTGCAGGCGCTCCAGCATCGTCCCGAACCAGGCGACGAGGCCGTGGAACTCCTCCTTGCCCGGAATCACGCGGGCCATGGTGAGCTGCCCGCCGATCTCCGCCGCCTTCTCGAAGAGGGTGACGCGGTGGCCGCGCCCTCCGGCGACGATGGCGGTCATCATTCCGGCCGGCCCGGCGCCGACCACGGCGATGCGCTTGCGGACCGACGCAGGCGGATAGGTCAATTCGGTCTCGTGGCAGGCGCGCGGGTTGACCAGGCAGGAGGTGAGCCGGCCCGAGAAGGTATGATCGAGGCACGCCTGGTTGCAGGCGATGCAGGGCGCGATCTCGGCCGCGCACCCCTCGGCCGCCTTCCGCACGAAGGCCGCGTCGGCGAGGAAGGGGCGCGCCATGCTCACCATGTCGGCGCAGCCCTCGGCCAGCACCTGCTCGGCCACCTCCGGCGTGTTGATCCGGTTCGAGGCAATCACCGGGATGCCGACCTCGGGCCTGAGCCGCCCGGTCAGCCAGGTGAAGGCCCGACGGGGCACCGATGTGGCGATGGTCGGTACCCGCGCCTCGTGCCAGCCGATGCCGGTGTTCAGGATCGAGGCACCCGCCGCCTCGACGGCCTTCGCCAGCATCACCACCTCGTCCCAGGTGGAGCCTTCGGGAACGAGATCGATCAGGCTGATCCTGTAGATCAGGATGAAGTCCTCGCCCGCCGCCTGCCGCACCCGGCGCACCACCTCGACCGGCAGGCGCATCCGGTTCTCGTAGGGGCCGCCCCAGCGGTCGGTGCGCCTGTTGGTGCGGGTCACGAGGAACTGGTTCAGGAAGTAGCCCTCCGACCCCATCACCTCCACCCCGTCGTAGCCCGCCTCGCGGGCGCGCGCGGCTGCGGTGGCGATGTCGGCGATCTGCTTCTCGATCCCCTCCTCGTCCAGTTCCTTCGGAGCGAAGGGCGAGATCGGCGACTTCAGCGCCGATGGGGCGACGCAGTCCGGGCCGTATGCATAGCGCCCGGCATGCAGGATCTGCATGGCGATGCGCCCGCCGGCGTCGTGGACGCGGTCGGTCACGATGCGGTGGTTGGCGATGTCCTCGGGCGTGAAGAGGCCGGCAGCGCCGGGAAAGACCCCGCCCTCGCGGTTCGGGGCCATGCCGCCGGTCACGATCAGCGCCACCCCGTTCGCGGCGCGTTCGGCGTAGAAGGCGGCGACCCGGTTCCAGTCCCGCGTCTCTTCGAGCCCGGTGTGCATCGAGCCCATCAGCACGCGGTTCGGCAGGGTGACGTGGCCGAGGTCGAGCGGCGCGAGAAGGTGCGGATAGGCGGTCATCGGGCGGGCTCCTCCGTTCGGCCGCGACGGTGGCGCGGCGACGCGCGCATGTCACCATCTACGCGGCGTCACGGCAAACTCATACCCGCCGAAAGGAAAAATGCCCCGCCTCGGGAGAGGCGGGGCAAGGCGTGTGCCCAGGCTGGAGGTGCCGGGCACCGGCGGTAAGGCTTCAGGGCATTTCGCCCAGTTCGTCGCGCACCTGCTGGCGCAGCACGTCGATCGGGATGAGCTGCCCCTCGCGGCGGAAGTGCCAGTAGGTCCACCCGTTGCACGAGGGCGCCTGCTCGTAGGCGGCACCGACCTGGTGGATCGAGCCGGTGACATCGGCCCCGACCAGGGTTCCGTCGGCGCGGACCTTTGCCGCCCGGCCGCGGGCATTGACCAGAACCTCGCCGGGGCGCAGAAGGCCCCGCTCGACGAGCACGCCGAAGGCGACCCGCGGTTCGGCCCGCTTGGAGGCCGTGACCTCCAGGGCTGCCCGGTCGAGCGGCCGCACGCGCCCGATCCGGTCGCGTGCCACGCGCCGATAGCTCTCCTCGCGTTCGATCCCGATCCAGCGGCGGCCCAGCATCTTCGCCACGGCACCCGTCGTGCCGGTGCCGAAGAACGGGTCCAGCACCACATCGCCGGGTCGCGTGGTGGCGACCAGCACCCGGTGCAGCAGCGCCTCGGGCTTCTGCGTGGGATGCGCCTTGCCGCCGTTTTCGTCCTTCAGACGCTCCTGTCCGGTGCAGAGCGGGATCGTCCAGTCCGAACGCATCTGCACGCCTTCATTGAGCGCCTTCAGCGCCTCGTAGTTGAAGGTGTAGCGCGCGCCTTCCGACCGCGATGCCCAGATCAGCGTCTCGTGGGCATTGGTCAGACGCTTGCCGCGGAAGTTCGGCATCGGGTTCGACTTCCGCCAGATGACATCGTTGAGGATCCAGAATCCGAGATCCTGCAGTGCGGTGCCGACGCGGAAGATGTTGTGGTAGGAACCGATCACCCATATCGCGCCGGCTGGCTTCAGCACCCGCCGCGCCTCAGCAAGCCAGGCCCGGGTGAAGCGGTCGTAGGCGCCGAAGCCGTCGAAGCGGTCCCAGGCGTCGTCGACCGCATCGACACGCGAGTTGTCCGGCCGGTGCAGCTCGCCGCGAAGCTGGAGGTTGTAGGGCGGATCGGCGAAGACGAGGTCCACCGAAGCCTCGGGAAGCCCGCGCATCGCCTCGATGCAGTCGCCCTCGAGGATGGAATCGAGGGGAAGCTCCGCCGCCTCCCTGGCCGTCCTGGTCGTCATCACTGCCTCTGCCCTGGCGCCCTGTCCCTGGCGCTCCGGAACCTTTGCGACAACCATGAGTCAAAGGTGATTCGCGGTCAAATTCTTTTTTGAATCAGGAGGTTACACTTTATGCTTGATACAAGATGTTGTGCACGGGCCGGAATGACCGCCTATGGTGTGGGGTTGGCCCGAGCCGCTCCAGCGCCGCGCGGTGCGCCGGGCTCGGATAGCCCATGTTCCGCTCCCAGCCGTAGCCCGGGTGCTGTTGCGCCAAATCCACCATGATGCGGTCACGCGTCACCTTCGCGACGATCGAGGCAGCCGCCACCGACAGCGAGAGCGCATCGCCCCTGACCAGCGCGCGCCCGGGGCAACCAAGGGCGCCCGGAACCAGGTTCCCGTCGATCAGGGCGATGTCGGGCGGCGTCGCAAGGGCGGCGACGGCGCGCTCCATCGCCAGATGGGCGGCCCGCAGGATGTTGACCCGGTCGATCTCCTCGACGCTCGCCTGGCCGATCCCGACGTCGGCCACCCGGAGTATCTCCGCGCAGAGGCGCGCGCGCACCTCCGCGCCCAGCGCCTTGGAGTCGTTCAGACCCGCCGGCACGCGGGCAACGTCGAGCACGACCGCCGCGGCGACGACAGGGCCGGCGAGCGGCCCCCGCCCGGCCTCGTCGACACCCGCGACGCGCGCGAAGCCCTCGGCCGAAAGCGCGGCCTCATGGCCGAGGTCGGGGCCGGCAGCAGGTATGGGGAGGCGCCGCGGTCTCATCGCGGCTGAGGGAAACCGATCGTCCGGCACCGGGCAACGAAAAAGGGCGGGAGGAAGATCCTCCCGCCCAGTCTCGGCGCGGCCCTTCTGCGGGGACAAGGCCGCACCACTGCCGACAGGGGGGCGCGTTCAGCGCCGGCCTGCCTCAACCCTGAATCCGTAGTCGCGCAGGCACTGCTCGCCGAACACCGGGCGGCGGCCGCGTTCGGTGCGGACGTCGAACTCGCACCGCTCCGGCAGGCGCGACACGCGGACGCCCTCGCGTTCGAGGCAGGCGCGGCCGAACACGCTGCGCCAGCCGCGGTCGGTGCGGACCTCGAAGGCGCAGCGTGCCGGGAGAACCCGGTCCCCGCGGCGCCCGTGGCGACGGTCGTCGTGGTCGCGCCACTCCGCGGGACGGTTGCGCGCCCGCTCCGCGGCGCGCTCGCGGTCGCGCTCGTTCTCGAGCGCATTCGCGATCGCCCCGACCGCAAGCAGCCCGAGGAGCAGCTTCGCATAGTCCTCGCCGTCGGGCGCGGCGAGCACCGGGGCGGCCGGTGCCAGGGCCAGTCCGGCGGCGAGAAGCGACGCGATCAGCATCTTGCGTTTCATTGCGCAGTCCTTTCGTGTCGTGCGCTGGCAGCCCGGCCTCGGAACCATTCGGCGGCGTCGGCCGGAGACGATGGCCCAACGCTGGGGCGGGCCGCGCAGACAGGCAATAACGCGGCGGCGCTATCGGATAACCGCGCCGGGAATGTGCGGAAGTTATTGAATATCTCGGGTCGCCGGCGCATTTTCGCCGACATGGACAAGCGCATCCTCCCAGCAGCGATCGCCCTCGCCTGCGCCCTCTCGGCACCGGCCTCGGCCGCATGCTTCGCCGACTACAAGGCCAAGCGTGAAGGCCCGCTGCAGCTGCACTACGGCGTGGCCGAAGTGTCCGAGAGCAACTGCTCGCGCGATGCCGCTGCACCGGAGATCGCCCGCCGCATCGCCCGCGACGGATGGGAGCTCCTCTCGGTGATGTCGGTCTTCGGAGAGGACGGGCTCGACAGCCGCCGCGACAGCGCCGGCGAGTACTTCCTGCGCTACTGACGGCCTTGGCATCCCGGCTTGACGCCCGCGAGGCGTCCCGGAACTATGGCCCGACCGATGGGAACCCGACCTTGGCTGAAGAAATCTCTACGGACCTGACCGCGGAGCGGCCGCCCGCGTCCGCCCGGCAGACGGGCAACCGCGTCGTGTTCGGCGGGATCGCGGCGATCGTCTCGATACTCGGCATCGCGGCTGCGGTCCTGTTCGCGAAGCTGCCCGACGCCAACGCCTTCAATGCCCGCGTCGAGCGGATCTTCGTCGAGAACGACAACCTGACCTCGAACGCCGAGATCAAGCTGCTCGAGATCCTCGCCCAATCGGGCACCGCGTTCTCCGAGGTGCTGCAGAGCTACCGCTTCGTGATCTTCATCCTCCTGGTCTTCGCCACCGCGCTCCTGATCGCGGCGGTCGTGTTCCTTATGACGATCGTCTCGCTCAACCGCCGGATGGGCGAGATCGAGCGGGCCGGCATCCAGGTGAGTTCGCTGCTCATCAGCCGCGAGGAGAACGCGGTCTGGCTGAACAACATGGAGTTCAAGCTGACCGAGGCCGCGATCGAGACGATCTCGGTCCTGGCCGAGGCGCGAATGGACGACGACGTGCTGTCCGGCGCCGAGATCGAGGCCGTCATTTCCGGCCGTCCGGCGGCCGATTGCGACGAGGCCGCAGGCGCAACCCGCATCAAGCGGCTGCGCGACATGCTCGGCAACCAGATTGTCAGCGAACTGCTGGTAAAGAACATCGCGCGCAAGGGCTACATGCTCGCGGTGGACAAGGATGCGATCCGCATGATCTGAGCGGGTTGCCCTCGCCGCGGCGCCGGGTAGGGTCGGGGTGCGCGCGCGGCGAGGTGGACCGATGCAGGAAGAGCCCGAAGGCCGGGGGCCGGCCTGGCACGAGCAGAGCGCCGATGCCGTCCTTTCCGCGCTGGGCAGTCGACCGGGCGGGCTTTCCGCCGCGGAGGCTGCCGAACGGCTGGTGCGCTACGGGCCGAACACCCTTCCGGCGCAGCCGCGCACGCCATGGCCGCTTCGGCTGCTCGCGCAGTTCCACAACGCGCTGATCTATTTCCTGCTCGCGGCCGGGGTTGCCGCGCTGGCGCTGGAGCACGCCATCGATGCGGCCGTGATCTTCGCCGTCGTCGTGATCAACGCGCTGATCGGCTTCATCCAGGAGGGGAAGGCCGAACAGGCCCTTGCGGCGATCCAGACAATGATCGCGCCGGGAGCCTCGGTGCTCCGTGACGGCCAGAGGATCGGGGTGCCGGCGAGCGACCTCGTGCCGGGCGACATCGTGCTGCTCGAGGCGGGCGACAGGGTGCCCGCGGACCTGCGCCTCCTCCAGACCCGGGGGCTCCTGATCGACGAGGCGATCCTGACCGGAGAGTCGGTCGCCTCGGCGAAATCCGCCGCCGCGACCGGACCGGCGGCATCGCTCGGCGACCGCAAGTGCATGGCCTATTCCGGCACGATGGTCATGGCCGGTCAGGGCCGCGGCGTCGTCACGGCAACCGGGAGCCGGACCGAGATCGGGCGCATCAGCGCGCTTCTCGGCGGCGTGCCGACACTTACCACGCCGCTCCTGCGCCGGATCAACAGGTTCGGGCGCGGCTTCACCGCCTTTGCAGTGGTGCTTTCGGCACTTCTGCTCGCCTTTGCGGTGGGTGTGCGCGGACAGGGCTGGGGCGAGGCGATGCTGACGGTCGTGGCCCTTGCCGTGGCATTGATTCCCGAGGGTCTGCCCGCGGTCATCACGATCACGCTCGCGATCGGCGTGCAGCGCATGGCGGCACGGCGGGCCATCGTGCGCCGGCTGCCGGCGGTCGAGACGCTGGGCTCGACCTCGGTGATCTGCTCGGACAAGACCGGCACGCTGACGCGCAACGAGATGGCCGTGCGCCGCGTCGTCTCGGGCGACCGCACGCACGAAGTGGAAGGCACGGGCTATGGCCCCGAGGGCCGGATTCAGGGGCTTCCCGAGAAGGGCCCCGCGATGGACCTGATCCGCGCGGCCGTGCTCTGCAACGATGCCCATGTCGCCGGCGGTCCTGCAGGCTGGCGGGTCGAGGGCGACCCGATGGAGGGGGCGCTCGTCACGCTGGGCATGAAGGCGGGGCTCGAGGCGGGCGCGCTGCGCGCGGCCTGGCCCCGGCTCGACGCCATCCCGTTCGATGCGCGTCACCGCTACATGGCGACCCTGCACGAGGTTCCCGGCGGCGGCCAGGCGATCTTCGTCAAGGGCGCCCCGGAACGTCTGCTCGCGATGTGCCGGGAGGAGGCCGGGCCCGATGGCGCGCCGCGCGCCCTCGACGCCGCCCCCTGGCACGCCGCCATCGACGCGGCGGCACGGGAAGGGATGCGGGTTCTCGGCTTTGCCGCAGGCAGGGCCGAGGGCCTCGGCACGCTCGACGAGGAGGCGGTGGAGCAGGGGCTGGTCTTCCTCGGGATTGCCGGTTTCATGGATCCGCCCCGCCCCGAGGCAGTGGAGGCGGTGGCCGAATGCCGCTCGGCCGGCATCGAGGTCAAGATGATCACCGGCGATCATGCCGCCACCGCCGTCGCCATCGCGAAGGCGCTCGGGCTTGCGGAAGCGCCGGTGGCGGTGACCGGAGCGGACCTCGACCGGCTCGACGAGGGGGCGCTGCCCGCCGTGGTGCGGGACACCGCCGTCTTCGCCCGCACCAACCCCGAGCACAAGCTCAGGATCGTGCGCGCGCTTCAGGCCGAGGGGGCCGTGGTGGCGATGACCGGCGACGGCGTCAACGACGCCCCGGCCCTGAAGCAGGCCGACATCGGAATCGCGATGGGCCGCAAGGGCACCGAGGCGGCAAAGCAGGCGGCCGAGATGGTGCTGGCCGACGACAACTTCGCCACCATCGCCGCCGCGGTGCACGAAGGCCGGGTGGTGTTCGACAACATCCGCAAGGTCATCGCCTGGACCCTTCCCACGAACGGCGGCGAGGTTACGATCATCCTCATCGCGCTCATGCTGGGCCTGACGATCCCGATCTCCCCGGTTCAGGTCCTGTGGGTGAACATGATCACCAGCGTCACGCTGGGGCTCGTCCTCGCCTTCGAACCGGCGGAAGACGGGGTGATGCGGCGACCGCCCCGGCCGGCCGATGCGCCGCTCCTGCCGCCGTTCCTGATCTGGCGGGTCGTGTTCGTGAGCGCGGCCTTCGTTGCGGCGATATGGGCCGTCTTCGACTTCAGTCAGCAGCGCGGCGACGACCTCGAGACCAGCCGGACCCTGGTCGTGAACCTCCTCGTGGCACTCGAGATCGCCTACCTCTTCAACGTGCGCTTCCTGCACCAGAGCTCGATCAGCCTGCGCGGTGCCATGGGGACGCCCGTCGTGCTCATGGCACTCACCGCGGTGCTGCTGGCCCAGGCCGCGCTCACCTATCTTCCGCCGATGCAGGCGGCATTCCAGACCCGGCCGCTTCCTCTCGCCGACCTTGCGATGATCGCCGGTGTCGCGGCCCTTCTCCTCGCGGTCTTCGAGGCGGAGAAGTGGATCGCCCGCCGGTCGGGACTGCTGTACCGCCTCAATGGGGAGGGCAACGGACGCCCGCTTTCGAGACGGGTGGGCACGCCATGACCCGGGTCTTGCAGGCGGGAGCCTTCGGCGCCGACCCACGCGGCGCAAGGTGAGTCCCGTTGCGCCGAAGCCGGTCGCGCACCACATGACGCGCATGAACGACCGCCCCCCTTCCGATCGGGAAGACCGCCGCCTTAGGCGTCAGATCGCGGCCATGGAGCGCCTTGTGCCGCAACTGCGCGGGCCCATGCACTCGATCCTCCGCGGCCGGCTCAGCTACGTGCGGATCCCCCTGGGGCTGCTCCTGATCGCCGGGGGGTTCGTCGGCTTCCTTCCGGTTCTGGGCTTCTGGATGATCCCGCTCGGTCTTCTGGTGCTTGCCGTCGATATTCCGCTGCTCCGGCCCTGGGTGTCCGCGTCGGTGGTGCGCTCGCGCCGATGGCTCAGGCGCCGGCGGGGACGCGGGAACGGCAAGACCTAGAAAGCGCCGGATCGGCCGCGCCTGCTGTCTGGCAACGCGGCTGGCGGCCCCGACAGGATTCGAACCTGTGACCTACCGCTTAGGAGGCGGTCGCTCTATCCCCTGAGCTACGGGGCCGCTCGCCCGTCTTGTGGATGCAAAAGCACTGCGATGCAAGCCGCGCACGCAGCGCGCTCCGGCAACTTGGACTGGACCGGGTTTGGCGCTAACAAAGACGTGACGCCGCCTCCGGTACCGAAGACGTGACAGATCCAGTCCGCCCCATCGCCCGCCGACCACTGACCCTCCGCGACGTGTCGGAGGCCTCGGGCGTGAGCGAGATGACGGTGAGCCGCGTCCTCAGGAATCGCGGCGACGTGAGCGAGGCCACGCGCGACCGGGTGCTCGCCGCCGCGAAGCGGCTCGGCTACGTGCCGAACCGGATTGCGGGCGCGCTTGCCTCAAGCCGGGTGAACCTCGTCGCCGTCGTCATCCCTTCGGTGTCCAACCTCGTGTTCCCCGAGGTGCTCACGGGGATCTCCGAGCAGCTCCAGGGAACCGGCCTCCAGCCCGTCATCGGCTTCACCAACTACCTGCCCGAGCGCGAGGAGGAAGTGCTCTACGAGATGCTCTCGTGGAGACCCTCGGGCGTCATCATCGCGGGCCTCGAGCATACCGCCCCGGCGCGCGCGATGCTTGCCAACGCCGGTGTCCCGGTGGTGGAGATCATGGACACCGACGGCGAGCCGGTGGATGCCATGGTCGGCATCTCGCACCGCCGCGCCGGGCGCGAGATGGCGCGCGCGATCGTGGAGCAGGGCTATCGCCGGATCGCCTTCCTCGGCACCAAGATGCCGCTCGACCACCGGGCGCGGAAGCGGTTCGAGGGCTTCACCGAGGTTCTCGCGAAGGCCGGCATCGAGATCGCCGACCGCGAGTTCTACGAGGGCGGCTCGGGCCTGGCCAAGGGCCGGCAGATGACCGAGGCGGTGCTGAAGCGCTCGCCCGACCTCGATTTCCTCTACTACTCCAACGACATGATCGGCGCCGGCGGCCTGCTCTACTGCCTCGACAACGGGATCGAGGTTCCCGGGAAGGTGGGGCTCGCCGGATTCAACAACGTCGAGCTGCTCGACGGGCTGCCGATGCGCCTCGCCACGATGGATGCCCGCCGGCGCGAGATCGGGCAGAAGGCGGCCGAACTCATCGCCCTTGCCGCAGCCGAGGGGCGGGACCGCGCCGAGGCGCGGATCGAGCTGGCACCGGCGCTCTCGCTCGGCGACACGCTGATCCGGCGCTGAACCTTGACCGGACCGACCCGCACCGCGCTCGTGACCGGCTCGGCCGGGTTCATCGGCTACCATCTGTGCCGCCGTCTCCTCGCCGATGGCTTCCGCGTCGTCGGGATCGACGCGATGACCCCCTATTACGACGTGCGCCTCAAGGAACGCCGCCATGCCATGCTGCTACAGACCCCGGGATTCCGGGCCGAGACCGGCCGGATCGAGGAGCCGGGCCGCCTTGCGGCGCTGATGGAGGAGCGGCCCGAGATCGTGGTCCACCTCGCCGCGCAGGCCGGCGTGCGCTACTCGCTCGAGGATCCGCGCAGCTATGTGGATGCAAACCTCGCGGGCACCTTCGAACTGCTCGAGGCGGCACGGGCCGCGCCGCCCGCGCACCTCCTCATGGCCTCCACGTCCTCGGTCTACGGCGCCAACGCGGACCTGCCCTATGCCGAGACGGATCGGGCGGACTGGCCGCTTTCGTTCTACGCCGCCACCAAGAAGGCGAACGAGGCGATGGCCCATGCCTATGCGCACCTGCACGGCATCCCGGTCACAATGTTCCGGTTCTTCACCGTCTACGGCCCCTGGGGGCGGCCTGACATGGCGCTCTTCCGATTTGCCAGGGCGATCCTCGCCGGCGAGCCGATCGAGGTCTACAACCACGGGGCCATGAAGCGCGATTTCACCTATGTGGACGATCTTGTCGAAGGCGTCCGCAGGCTCATCGACTGCCCGCCCCCGCCACCCGGCGCACGCGGCGCCCCGGTCGAGGGCGACAGCCTTTCGCCGGCCGCGCCCTGGCGGGTCGTCAACATCGGTGCATCGGAACCGGTGGAGCTCGGCGACTTCATCGCGGCGGTCGAGGCGGCGGTCGGCCGGAAGGCGGAACGGCGCCTCATGCCGATGCAGCCAGGCGACGTGCCGGCCACCTGGGCTGACACCACGCTGCTCCACCGTCTGACAGGCTTCCGGCCCACGGTCGGCATCGAGGAGGGCGTGCGCCGCTTCGTCGCCTGGTATCGCGGGCACTACGGCGTGTGACGCGGCGCCGCCAGGCATCGGTTCACGCATCAGCCCCACGTCTTGACCGGAAGCGCCGTCCCAGGCGGCGCGATGGCGGCCAGAACCGGCCGCAGGCAAGGGGGGCTCGGGAGGTGCACCCATCGTCCAGATCGGCCGCGCTCAATGGTCGTGTCCCCACTGATGGTGTGGCTCGCCGGCGACGCGCGGCCGCGCACGCGGGAGCGGGGGAAGCCCGGTCTCCCCTGCCGCGCAGGGAGCGGCGCGACTGAGCCGGCATCTCGAACGGCGGATCGGGGCTGCGCGTCAGGTCTGCAGCGCGGAACGCCCCTCCCCCCGGCGCGTCACGCGGGCGCCGTGGCCACGCACCGTCTTCCGCACCGGATCCCGGCGCAGGAAGACGGTCGCGATCGTGTGCCACAGGATCCAGACATCAAGGCGGAGGCTCCGCCGGCGCAAGTAGAGGCGATCAAGCCGCGCCTTGGCCGGAACGCAGCGGGAGGCGTAGACGGCATCCGTTTCCGCGGCCGTGGCGCAGCCGGCCAGCAGCACCTCCTCGCGCCGGTGGAAACGCAGCGTGGCAAGCCCCGTGATGCCCGGCCGCGCCCGCAGAACCTCGGCATAGAGGGCGGGGAACCGCTCGACATACCGCGGCATGGGCGGCCTCGGTCCGACAAAGCTCATCTCGCCTGCGAGGATGTTCCAGAGCTGCGGCATCTCGTCGAGCCGGTAGCGTCGGAGCCATCGTCCGACCGGGGTGATCCGGTCGCGCTTGGCGCCGCCGGACACGCCGCCATCGGCATCGCTGCCGTGGATCATCGTCCTCAGCTTCCAGATGGTGAAGGGCCGGCCCCCCTCGCCGATGCGCGTGGCGCGGTAGAATACCGGACCGCCCCCGCCAGTCAGGACCGCAGCGGCACAAAGGCACAGGAGCGGCAGGCAGAGAATCGCGAGACTCAGGGCGAGACCCACGTCGAAAACGCGCTTCAGGGGTGTCATGCCACCATCCCTCCTCCGGAATCCCGCCACTCGCCCGCGATCGTCTCTGCGCTCTCGGAGGGCGGGTCCTCCCCGAGTGCGGACCCCTGACGGGTGCTGTCGAGATCAACCCGTTCCGGCACCGCCGAAGGCCCCTCCCGCCCGGCGGGCCCGCGGCTCGCCGAACGGAGGGGGTCGCCCATCGCCAAGGCCTGCGGAGCGGCGACAGTGATGACCCGCGGATGGTCCGCCAGCCCGGCAAGTCCGGAAAGCACGCGGGCGAGAGTCCGGGGGCCGATGCAGCTTCTCAGCGGCCGACGCCCGCCGGCGCAGCGATCTTGAGGATCCTCACCGCCGCTTCCGCCGAGCAGGCAGCCGGCACCAGCGACGTTGCCGAACCTGAGGAACCCGGTCCGGCGTGCGGCGGAACCGGCCTCCGGGATCCGGCAACCGGCCGCGCGCTCCACGGCGAGCTTGGCCGCACCGCAGGCCCCCGCCGGACCGCAACGATCCGAATCGGCGAACGGGCCGCCGCGGCCGCAGAGGGCCACCGACGAGGCGATCGGAGCCCTGCCCACCCCGGCCATGCGGGCAGCCCCGAGCGCCGCGAGCGCGAGGGTGCGGTTCTGCCGGAGATCGCTGCGCGTTCCGTCGGTCAATCCGGCGAGAACGATCATCCTCGCCCCGCGACCGGAAAGCCGCGCAAGCCCCGCCGGATCGGAAACGGGGTCGAGGCAGGCGCCCGCACTGGCCAAGCGCGCGTTGCGCGACTGCGGGAGGGCATCGTCAAGATACGGGGGCAGGAGGCCGCCGGTCCGCCCGCCGGCGCCGAGGACGAGGATGGTCTCAGCCATGCACCAGTTCCCGGTGCCAGCGCCCGAGCAAGAGGAGCCCCGCCGCCAGCGCGACCGCGGCAAGTCCGAGGACATAGCCGGGCGAGACGTAGGACCCGTCATAGGTGGCGAAGAGCCCGATCCGCACCTGGCCCACGACGTGGATCAGCGGGTTGAGCCAGAGCCAGTCGCGCCAGGGTTCCGGCACGGTCTCGAACTGGAACACGATGGCCGAGAGCAGGAAGAGCGGCCGTGTCAGGATCGCCCATACCCGCTCCCAGGCGGGAAACAGTTCGTAGAGCAGGCAGTTCGCCGCTCCCACGCCAAGCCCGAGCATCCCCGCCATCAGAAGCCCCAGGCCGAGCGCCTCCCACCGCAGGATCGCATCGACCGGGAAGACCGCGACGATCAGGCCGATCACGGCAGCGAACACGGCCAGCTGCGTCGCCGAGGCGAGCAGGAAGCGTGCCGCGATGGCGTCGAGGAAGGTGACACCGGGATAGGACAGCAGCGGTCTCGAGAACCGGATCGACGTCGCGACGCGCTGCGAGATGTCGAGGTAGGCGGAAAACGGCAGGTATCCCGAGGCGTAGAAGAAGGCGAAGCTCGTCCCCACGGGTGGAGCCGTAAACGCAATCGAAAAGATCGCCGTGAGAAGCAGGATGCCGGCGACGGGTTCGCCGACCGCCCAGAGGTAGCCGAAACGTGCACGGCCATGGGTGGTCTCCATCTCACGGAGAAGGAGGGCCAGAATGGTCCGGACGTTTCTGAAGCGAAGGTTCGGCGGCGGCATCGGGGGGGCTCCTGCGGCACCGCGCCACTCTGCCCGGCAAGTGGTTAACGAAGCGCATCCGGGAACCGCGCGTCGGGGGCGGAGGTGGGTCAGATGACCGCTGCGCCCCGCATGGTCCGAACCGAGGGGTCCGGCCCGGCTGCCGCCGTCCGGCAGGATCGGCCCGGCGACGGAGCCGCGGCGCCGGGAGCAGGGACTGCGCCACGGGACAGCGGCGGGCCGCACGGCCTCGCCCCGGCGCGGCACCCTGCCGGCAGCACGCCGCCGACGCAGGGCGCGGTCCGTCGCGAGGCGGATGCAGGTCAGGTCGCCGCGCCGATCCCGGTGCGCCCGCCCGCCCGCCCTGCCCGGCCGCGCCGGCGCCACGCGGCGATCCTTCTGGGCTTCCTGCTGTGCGTGGTCGCGCCCGTCGCCGCCGCCGGGCGCTATCTCTTCACCGTGGCCCTCGACCAGTATGCCAGCCACGCCGGCTTCTCGGTCCGCCGCGAGGAGAGCGACCCCGCAGTCGAGATCCTCGGCGGGATCACCAGCCTCTCGGGGTCCGGGACATCCGATGCCGACGTGCTCTACGAGTTCATCCGCAGCCAGGAGATGGTGCGCCTCGTCGATGCCCGCATCGACCTGCGCCGGGCCTTCGGCCGGATCGAGGATCCGGTCTTCGCTCTCTGGCCCGGTGCGACCATCGAGGATCTGGCCGCCTACTGGCCGCGCATGGTGAAGGTATTCTACGACCGATCGAGCGGGCTCATCGAGCTCCGCGTGCAGGCCTTCACCCCGGGGGACGCGCAGGCCATCGCCCAGGCGATCTTCGACGAGGCGACCGCGATGATCAACGCGATGTCCTCGATCGCCCGCGAGGATGCCACGCGCTATGCCCGGGAGGAGCTGGACAAGTCGGTCACGCGCCTCGTCGCCGCACGCCAGGCGCTGACCGAGTTCCGCGCGCGGACGCAGATCGTCGATCCGGCGGCCGACATCCAGGGCCGGATGGGGCTGCTCGCGACGCTCGAGGGCCAGCTCGTCGAGGCGATCATCGACCTCGACCTCCTGCGCGAGACCACGCGGGAGTCAGACCAGCGGGTGGTCCAGGCCGAACGCAAGGTCGCCGTGATCGAGGCGCGGATCGCGGCCGAACGCAGCCGCTTCGGCATGGCAGGCGGCGACGGCACGGGCGATGCAGCCTATGCCACCCTCGTTGCGGACTACGAGCGGCTGTCGGTCGATCTGGAATTCGCCGAACAGTCCTACCTCGCCGCGCTGGCGGCCCACGACGCGGCGCTCGCGCGGGCCCAGCGCCAGTCCCGCTACCTTGCGGCCTATGTCGCGCCGACCAGGGCGGAGCGCGCCGAGTATCCGCGCCGGGTTCTGCTCCTCGGTCTCACCGGCGCGGCGCTCTTCCTCGGGTGGAGCCTCCTCGTGCTCGTCTACTACGCGATCCGCGACCGGCGCTGAGGACACATGATCGAGCTTGTGAACCTCACCAAGAGCTTCCGCACCGGGCAGGGCCGCAAGGTCGTCGCCGACGGCATCACCGCGGCCTTTCCGCGCGGGACTGCGGTGGCGCTTCTCGGACGGAACGGGGCCGGCAAGTCGAGCCTCCTGAGGCTCATCGCCGGAACGCTGGCGCCGGACTCGGGCGAGGTGCGGGTCTCGGGGTCGGTGTCGTGGCCGGTCGGCTTCGCCGGCAGCTTTCACGGCGACCTGTCCGGCCGCCAGAATGCGCGTTTCGTCGCACGGGTCTACGGCGCCGACACCGACGAGTTCTGCGCCTTCGTCGAGGACTTCGCGGAGATCGGCCCGCATTTCGACCTGCCCGTGCGGACCTATTCCGCCGGCATGCGGGCGCGGCTCGCCTTCGGCGTGTCGATGGGCATCGCCTTCGACACCTATCTCGTCGACGAGGTCACTTCGGTCGGTGACGCGGCCTTCCGCCGGAAGTGCGAGGCGGTTTTCCAGTCCCGCCTCGGGGCGAGCGGGGTGATCGTCGTCTCGCATTCGATGGGGCTGATCCGGCGCCTCTGCAACGCCGGGGCGGTTCTGGAGGCCGGGCGCCTCACCTGGCACGACGACGTGGGCGAGGCCATCCGCCACCATGAGTCGCTGATGCTGGCCGGACCGTGAGAGCCCCCCGGTCATGCCAGCCCCGGTCGCCCCCTTGCAGGAGGCGGGGCTCCGTTAACCTCTGCTGCAATTCCACCCGACCTCCGGCCATCCCTTAACGGCCGGGTTACACCCCTTGCCGCAGTCTTCCCCCCGGGTGTGAAATCGGGGTGGAGCAGTCATGTCTTGGCTGTCGGCGGGGGTGACCCTGCCAGGGGCATCTTTGCCCGAGGACCAGGCATTCATTGCCTTCGAGACGGTCGAGACGGCCGCAGGGCCCCGGCTCATCGCGGTGACCGCCCCGAGTGCCGGCGGTGGCGTCGTCAGCCTCATCCTGCGGCAGGGCCTACCGCCGCTGGTCGCCCACCATGCCGACCTGACGGGAATCGGTGCGCGACTGTTCCGGCCCGGCGTGTCGGTCGCCGCGCCGGGCGGTCAGACGCTTCTGGTGATCTCCGGCCAGGGCGGCGCGGGCATCGGGGGCTTCGCCATCGCGGGCAACGGGTCCATCGGTCCGCCGGTCTCGTTCGGCGCCGCCGACGGCCTGCTCGCCTCCGCGCCGACCGCCCTGCGCGCGGCCACGTTCGGAGAGCGCAGTTTCGTCTTCGCGGGCGAGGCCGGCGGAGGGGTGCGGGTCTACGAGCTTCTCGCGGGGCACAGCCTCGTCGCGGTCGACCACGAGGCGGATGCCGGCAACCGCTACCTCGCCTCGGTCACCCGGTTCGCGCTTGCCGAGGTGGCCGGCCAGCCGGTGCTGCTGTCCCTGTCGGGGACGGAGCACGGGATCATGTCCCACCGGTTCGATCCCGCGAGCGGACAGCTCGCCGACGCCGGCCGCATCGGGCGGGAGGAAGGCCTCGGCGTCGATGGCCTGACCTGCATCGACACCGTGGCAATCGACGGCCAGACCTTCGCCGTGGTCGGCGGCGCCAACAGCTCCAGCCTCAGCGTGATCCGGATCGGCCCGGATGGCGCCCTCGGCGTGACCGACCACGTGATCGACACGCTCGACACACGTTTCGCCGGTGTCAGCGCGCTCGACATCGTGCAGGCCGCGGGCTGGACATTCGTCGTCGCCGGCGGACGCGACGGGGGCATCACGCTCTTCGCGCTGCTTGGCGACGGGACGCTCGTGCACCTCCAGAGCATCGCCGACAGCGGCGCGCTGACGCTCGACAGAATCTCGGCCATCGCCGGCGCCGTCGTGGGGACCGAGCTCCAGATCATCGTGGCATCGGAGACCGAGCCGGGGCTTTCCGTCTTCGCCCTGCCGCTCTCCGCGCTCGGCGTTGCGCTCGCGGGCAGCGATGCCGCCGCCACGATCAGCGGCGATGCCGGTGGCAACGTGATCCTCGGCGGCGCCGGCAACGAGGTCCTGCGCGGCCTCGGCGGCCGCGACATCCTGAAGGACGGCGCGGGGGCCGACACGCTCTGGGGAGGAACGGGCGCCGACATCTTCGTGATGTCCGCAGACGGTGCCGCCGACACGATCCAGGATTTCGAGCCGGGGGTTGACCGCCTCGACCTTTCGGCCTGGCCGATGCTCTACCACCCATCGCAGCTCACCTTCACCCCGACCGGCATCGGCGCGATCCTGAGCTATCGCGGCGAGACGCTGACCATCGTCAGCGCCATGGGCACCCCGCTGATGCCGGCGCAGGTCTTCCCCGGGGGCATCGCGGGGCCGAACCGGCCGCCGCTTGTCCTCTTCGATGCGCCGTTCCTCCTCACCGGGACGGCGGCCGCCGACTCCCTTGCCGGCGGCAATGCCGCCGACACGATCCACGGCCTCGCCGGCAATGACACGATCGCCGGACTCGGCGGCGACGACAGCCTGTTCGGCGGCGACGGGGCCGACATCATCGAGGGCGGCGACGGCAACGACAGGATCGACGGCGGCGCCCAGGCCGACACGATCCGCGGCGGGGCCGGAGACGACACCGTGGCCGGCGGCCTCGGCCCGGACCGGATCTGGCTCGGCGACGGCAACGACGTGTTCGAGGACAGCGTCCAGAACGACGCCTTCGGCGCCGACTGGATCGACGGCGGCGCGGGCGACGACACGATCCGGGGCGACAGCGGCGCCGACACGATGCTCGGCGGTGACGGCAACGACCTGATCCTCGGCGGGCGCGGGGCGAACAGCCTCGACGGCGGCGCGGGCAACGACACGATCCACGCAGGCGACGGCGACGACTCGGTGTGGGGCGGGACCGGTGCCGACTGGATCACGCTTGGCGCCGGCAACGACATCTTCCGCGACGACCCCGAAGCCGGCCCGTCCGGCGCCGACTGGATCGACGCCGGCGACGGGCGCGACACGGTCCACGGAGGGGGCGGAAACGACACGATCCTCGGCGGCGGCGGAGAGGATCTTCTCGAAGGCGGCGCCGGGGACGACTCGATCGACGGCGGCGCCCAGGCCGACACGATCTGGGGCGGGGCGGGCAACGACACGATCCGCGGCGGGCTCGGGCGCGATGTCGTCTACATGGGAGCCGGCGACGATGTCTTCCACGACGAGCCGCAGAACGACGCCTTCGGGGCGGACTGGGTCGAAGCGGGCGCGGGCAACGACACGATCTGGGGCGGCGGCGGCAACGACACTCTGTTCGGCGGCGCGGGCGATGACTGGATCGACGGAGGGCAGGGCTACGACACGATCCACGGGGGCCAGGGCAACGATACGGTCCGCGGCGGGCCGGGGCGGGACCTCGCCTTCCTCAACGACGGGAACGACGTGTTCTTCGACGACGCGCAGGGCGGGATCCACGGGCGCGACACCGTCTGGGGAGGGGCAGGCAACGACACGATCCACGCCGGGGGCGGCGACGACGAGTTCTGGGGCGAAGGCGGCGCCGACACCTACGTCTTCTCGCCGGGCGACGGCCACGACCGCATCATGGATTTCGTGCCGGGCATCGACCGGATCGTGTTCGAGGTGACCGGGCTGCGCTTCGCCGACCTCACGATCTCCCAGCAGGGTGCCGACGCGCTGATCCGGTATGGCGACGACAGCCTGCTTCTGGCGGGTGTCGACGCGGCCGGGATCTGGGCCGACCACTTTAGCTTCCTGTAAACCCTCCCCGGCCTAGGGTCTCGGCACGGGGTGCGCGGCGGCTCAAGCGAACCGGCCGCTCGCGGCCCCCCGCTCAGAACGGGCAACGGGAGAGAGGCGATGGTCGCAGCGCGGATCAGGGTCGGCGTGGAACGGCTCATCCGCGAACGCGTCCTGGCGCGCGCCGCCGCCGCGGACCGATGCCCGGTCCCCAAGGATGCCAACAACATATTCTCGCTGCATGACGCCGCCGTGGCGGACGAGGTCGAGGCCGTGAGCTTCGATCTCTTCGACACCCTCGCCCTGCGGAGAGAGCTCAGCCTCGAGCAGGTGTTCCGCAAGACCGCCGACCTCGCGGCCGACCTCGTGCCGGGCGATCGTGCGCGGGTCGCCCGCCGCGTGCACGGCGCACGGGGCTTCTGCGCCGAGGCGCTCAAGCGCGAGATGCAGGCCCGCGGTGCCGGCGACGAGCCCGCGCTCGAGACCGTGTTCGACCGCGCGCTCGCCCCCCTCGTGCCCGATGGCGCCGAGCGGCTTTCGATCGCACGGCGGCTGGTCGATCTCGAGACCGAGGTCGAACTCCGCAACCTCGCGGCGAACCCCGAGGCGGCCCCGGCGATGCGTGCGATCCGGGCATCGGGCCGGCAGGTCCTCGTGACCTCCGACATGTATCTGCCCCGTCGCTCGATCGACCGGATCCTGGCCGCCCTGGGCCTCGCCCACCTCGTCGACCGGGTCTTCGTGTCGGCCGAGGCGGGCGTCACCAAGGCCGGCGGAGGTCTCTTCGCCATCGTCGCGGCCGGAACCGGCCTCGCGCCCGACCGCATCCTGCACGTCGGCGACAACTGGCACGCCGACGTCGTCATGGCCCGGAAGGCGGGGTTCCGCGCGCTGCACTACGTGAACGCCGGGTGGCAGGCCGAGGCCCGCGCGCTCGCGCGCCGGGGCTCGCTGCGGATCGGCGACCGGCTGCGTCGCGACCAGATCGCCCGGCGCTACGGGATCGCGCCGGCAGAGACGTTCACGTCGATCGAGGGCATGATCGACGGTCTCATCGGCCCGGCGGCGGGCCTCTTCGTGGCCGACACCCTGGCCGCCGCTGAGCGGCGCGGGTCGAGCGACGTGTTCTTCCTGACCCGCGACGGGACCGTGTTCCGCGAGATCGCCGAGGCGGCGCGGGCGCGCGGCACACCGACGGCGGCACCCGCCGCGCGGCTTGCCGATCTCGCGACCAGCCGGGCGACCGGTGCCCTGCTGGCGGCACCTGCGCGCTCTGTCGATGGCCTCATTTCCGACACCTGCTACCTGACCGAGGGGCCGTTCTCGACGTCTGCCCTGTTCGCGCTCTACGGGCTGAGCGCCGAGGATTTCTCGACGTGCAGCCGGACCGTGCGCGCCGGCCTTTCAACCGCGCTCGCCGATCCCGGCGAGGCTCCGTTCCGCGCGCTGATGGACCGCGCGCCGTTCCGCCGGGCACTCGCAAGGGCCCTTGCTGCGCGCAGCGAGGTGGTGGCGGCCTACCTCGGCCAGCAGGGCCTGTTTGCGGCCAGGGCCCCGGTCCTCGCCGACATCGGCTACTCCGGCACCTGGGCAAAGCAGCTCTCCGCCCTGCTCGAGACGATGGCGATGGACGGCCGGACGATCCCGTCGATGGAGTTCCGGTTCTTCGCATCGAACCGCCACTTCGAGGGCAATCTCCCGCGGCTCCACCCCGCGATCGACATGGTCCCCGGCGTGCTGCTCGACCACCGCGACGGCGCCTGCCTCAGCGCGGCGCTCAATTTCGCTTGGCTCGAGCCCTTCTTCGTCGATCCCGAACGTGGCGTGCTCGAGGGCTTCTCCCGGTCGGCGGCGGGGGTCGATGCCACGTTCGCCGCGCCGGGGCTCGCGGAGGAGTCGCTGTCCGTGCTCCGCGCCCGGCGCGCGCGGATCGTCGGCCGCGCAGCGGCCTTTCTCGACGACTTCCTGCGCCACGAGGGCGATCTCGTGACACTTCGCGATATCCTCAGGGGCGGCCTGATCCGGCTGGCCGAACGCCCGACGGTGGCGGAGGTCCGCGCGCTCAATGCCGCCCGCCACCAGCGCGGGATGCGCGCCATCGCGCACCAGCCGGTTGCCCGCGCGATCCGGCCGGACCGCTTGCGCGCCAGGCTCTCGCACCTTCGTGCGAACGATTACTGGGTGCAGGGCTCGCTCCGGCTGAGCGGACTGGGCTTCCTCAACCCGCTTCTGCGTCTCCACCCCGGCGTGGAGCGGATTCCGACACAGGAGGCTGCGCGGTGACACGGCGGATACTGCACTACAACTGGGCGCAGTGCGACGACCCCCACGGCCGCGGCGGAGGCGTCTCGGTCTACCTTCGCAATCTCCTCGACCATGCCGCGGGCCGCGACGGGAACAGCTACGTGCTGCTGAGCGCGGGGCAGCACTACACGCTGTTCGACCGCCGCCCGCGCTACGTGGAAACCGCGAACGCCTTCGCGGACCGCGGCGTGCGCAGCTTCCGCATCCTCAATTCGCCGGTGAAGGCGCCGGCGCACGACATGTTCGCGGCGATCCGCCTCTGGCGGACCGACCGCGCGATCGCCGGCCTGTTCGAACGGTTCCTGCGGGCGGAAGGGCCTTTCGACACCGTCGTGTTCCATTCGATGGAGGGAATCTCGTCCGAGGTGCTGGCGCTCCGGGAAAGCTTCCCCGGAACCCGCTTCGTCTACATGTGGCACAACTACATGCCGCTCTGCCCGCAGATCGAACTCCTGCACCAGAACGCCACCGACTGCCGCGACAACGGCGGCGGGGCCCGCTGCGTCGGCTGCCTCTCCGGCCTGCCGGACCGCAAGGCGCTGATCGCCGCGCAGCGGCTCGGCTCTGCCCTGGAACTCTCCGGTCTCGCGGGGCGGCCGCAGGGCAACTTCCTCTTCGCCTTCGCCATGGCGGCGTTCCAGGCGGCCCGCGCGCTGCGGTTCCTCGCGCTCGATTTCCGGGCCGGCCTGCGGGACCGGTTCCGCGCCTGGCGCAGGAGCCCGCCGAGCATGTCAGCCTTCCGGCCGGTCGACCCGGGGTCGGAAGGCCCCCCGCCCGCCGGCGAGGATGGCACGGCCCTCGCACGGCAGGCTGCCGACTACCGGCTCTGGCGCGAAGTCAACCGCGACCTCCTGAACCGGTTCGACGCCCACTGGGCGGTCTCGGAGCTCGTCGCCAGGACCATTGCGGCCCTCGGAATCGACCGGCGAAGGATCCGCGTGACCCCGCTTGCGATGGACATCCATGCCGCGCCCGCGGTCATGCGCGCCCGCGCGCTCGCGAAGCCCGCCCACAGCCGCGTGCGGCTCAGCTTCATCGGCTACGGGATTCCGTCCAAGGGCCTGCCGTTCCTGACCGAGGCCCTCGCGGACGCGGACATCCCCCTCCTGCGGGAGCGGGCGGAACTGACCGTCTACGCCCGGCTCACGCCCCACCAGAAGGCGCGCCTTGCGCCGCTCGCGGCGCGGTTCGCCTCGTTCCGCCTCGTCGACGGCTACGACCGCGCGGCCCTGGCCCGGATCGCTCGCGCGACCGATCTGAACATCGTGCCGTCGATCTGGAGGGAGACGTTCAACCAGGTCGCCTGCGAGATGCTCTGCCTCGGCACGCCCTCGCTCGTGTCCTCGACCGTGGGCTTCGGCATGTTCCTCGGAGACCACCCCGACTTCGTCTTCGCCTCGGGCGACGCAGCCGACTTCCGCCGAAAGCTCGTCGCCCTGGTCGCCGAGCCGGCGCTCCTGCGGCGGTTCTTCGACTCGGCCCCCGTCCTGCCCGACATGGCCCGGCATCTGGAGATGCTGGAGCCCGGCGCGCCGCCGGACAACCTCGTCAGGCTCGCGCCGCGGCCATCGTCGGCACTGCTTCCCGCCCCGCCACAGCCCGTCATCGCCGAAATCGGAGCCTGACCCATGCAGAAACGCCAATCCGCCCTCATCGTTAAGGGCACTCCGGCCACCGAAGGGCCGCGGACCTACGCCGTCTTCGGCGTCATGCGCGGGGGCACGACGATGGTGGCGGGCGTGATGCGTGCGCTCGGGATCCCGATGGGCGGGGCAATCAACGAGGACAACCAGGAAAGCGCCGAGTTCGCGGACCGGCCGATCGAGGAGATGGCGGCCGCCGTCGCGCGCAACAATGCCCGGCACGAGGTGTGGGGCTGGAAGCACCCCAACGCCGCCGACTACCTCGACCGGCTCTGGCCCTCGCTGCGGAACCCCCATCTGATCTGCGTCTTCCGCGACAGCGTGGCGAACGGCCAGGGGCTGAACCGCTGGCACCCCGTCGGCCGGATCCAGGCCGTTCAGGAGGGGCTGCTGCGGCAGCAGCGCAACATCAACCTCATCGCGCTCAGGAACTGCCCGGCGATCCTCATCTCCTACGAGAAGGCCGAGCGCGACAAGGCGCTGTTCCTCGAGGAATTCTCGGCCGCTCTGGGCGTGACACCCGATCGCGCGGCCTTCGACTTCGACGGGTTCATGGCCGCCGGCAGCTACAAGCGGATCGACGGCTTCTACCGCACTCCGGGCGCGGCGTGATGCCGGGGCGGCGTCGCCTCCGCCCCGGCCGGAGCGGGTGCGTCCCGTCCGGCAGCGCGCGCCCACCGGCTTGCCGTTGCGCGTTGCCGTGAAGCGCGCCCGCGACCTTGGAGGAAGGTTCCTCGCGGTCGCCCGCGAGGAGGGTTTGGCCCAGGCGTTCGCGCGGGCGCGGCGGCACCTGCTGCGCAGGGCGCCCGGCGAGATGAACCGCCCGCGTGCAGGCTCCGGCGCCTGGCCGGACCATCCGCTCGGCGCGGCATGGCTGGAGCTCGCGCGACACGGCGCATTCCACGCGGCGCGGCGCAACTCTGGCGGAAGCAGCTCCGCCATCGTTGCCGTGTCTGCCGCCGGACAGCCCGGCGCGTGGGGCGGGCGGGCCGAGACGCTCGCGGCTCTCTGGCCCGGTGCCTCGCTCAGGGTCGTCAGCCCGAAGGACGTCGGCGCGGCAGCGACCGCGCTGCAGGACGCGACGCACGTCATCTTCACCGGCTGCGGCCGCAGCGCCGCAACGGCGGCCCTCGTCTGCGAGGCGCGGCGGCTGTCGCTTCCGGTGCTCTATGACCTCGATGCGCCGCGGATCAGCCTGCCGGCCTGCGCCGAGCAGGCCGACATGGCCGGACCGCGTGGCGGCGGCTGCGCCGGCCTCGTCGGCGGGATGCCCGGGGCTCTGGAACTGATGTCGGCCGCCGATGCGGTGTCTGCCGCGACGCCCGCGCTCGCCGGCGAAGCCGCCCGCCTCTGCCGGCGGCCGGTGTGGCTCGCGCGGGATTTCCTCTCCGACGACGATCTCGCCTACGGTGCCAAGCTTGCGGCCGCGCCGCGCCGCCCGGGACCGTTGCGCCTCGCCCTCGCGCTCTGCCCGATGACGGCCGGGGCGGACCTCGCCGCACTCGTCCCCGCGCTCGAAGTCCATCTGAGCGCATGGCCGGAGACGCGCCTCGTCGTCGTCGGAGGCGTTCCCTGCCGTCTGCCGCACCCCCTCGCCGCCGCCGCGACAGCGGCCCCGGGCGGGACGCGGGAGGAGCGCCTCGCCGCCCTGTCCGATGCCGACGCCGTCCTCGTTCCGCTGGCCGACACGGCGTTCAATCGTGGCCGCGGTGCTGCGCCCGTGCTCGCCGCGGCGGCCGTCGCGCGGCCGGTCGTCGCAAGCCCCGTGGGCGCCCTCGCCGAGGCGGTCCTCGACGGCGAGACGGGACTTCTGGCGCGCAGCCCGGCGGAATGGGTGGCCGCCCTGTCGGCGCTTGCTGATCCGGGCCGCGCCGCCGCCCTCGGCAACGCGGCCCGAACCCGTGCCGAGACCGTCCGCTCCGGGACAGGGGACCGCATCGCCGACCCGGCTCTGATCGCCTGGGGCCTCTCTTGACCGGGCGCGGCGGCCCCCGCGACGGGCCCGGAGGCCGTGTGCCGGAGGCCGACGGCCGCCTGCCGCCACCCGATCTCCGTTCCGATGGCGGGCCGGAGTCGCCGCGGCTCCACGTTCTGGTCCTGAACGTCCACTTCCGGCCCTACTCCTACGGCGGTGCGACCCTCGTCGCCGAGCGGACGGCCGCGGCCCTGGCCCGGCGGGGTCACCGCGTCAGCGTGATCGCAGGACGGCCGGGAACCCGCGCCGACGCCTACTCGCTCTTGCGCACCACCCCGTTCCCGGGGGTCGACGCCTACTTCGTCGCGCTTCCCCCCGGCCGATCGGCGGCGACGGCGGAAGACGATCCCGGCGTGGCCGAAGCCGTGCTGCCGCTCGCCGCGCGCCTCGCCCCCGACGTCGCGCACCTGCACTGCCTGCAGGAGCTCGGCGCAGGTCTCCTGCCCGGCCTGAAGACCCTCGGCATCCCCGCGATCCTGAGCTTCCATGACCACTGGTGGGTCTGCGCGCGCCAGTTCCTGCTGCGGCCGGACCACAGCCCCTGCCTGCTGACTGCGGCACGGGCAGACGCCTGCGGCGCCTGCGCCGGGCGCGGGGCGGGCGCGCGGCTTGCGCGTCTCGCCGGGCTCGCCCGCCTCGCCGACGTCAGGACGGCGCCCAGCCAGTCGACGGCGGCCTTCTGCGAGGCCAGCGGCACCGGCCCCGTCACGGTCTGGGAAAACGGCATCCTGCCGCCCGGGCCAGGCTTCGCCCCGGCGCACGCCGGCCGCGCGGGTCCGGCGGTCTTCGGCTACCTCGGCGGCCCGAGTGCGGCGAAGGGCTGGCCGGTCCTGCGTGCCGCCGTCCGCCACCTCGCCCGGCGGGATCTCCGCTTCGACGTGGCCGATGGCGGGGTGCTGGCACCCTGGTGGCGGCCGGGCGCGTTCGACGGCCTTCCCGGCCGATGGAACGTCGTGCCCCGCTTCGCGCCAGACGCCGCCGATACCTTCTACCGCGGGATCGACGCGCTCATATTCCCGAGCCGATGCCGGGAGAGCTTCGGCCTTGCCGTCCGCGAGGCGCTGGCACGCGGGCTGCGCGTCATCCGGACCGGCCCCGGCGGCCAGGCCGAGCACCCGCCGACACCGGCCGTGCAGGAGGTTCCCCTCGACCTCACGGAAGCCGAGACGGCCCGGGCGCTCGCCGGGGCGATCGCCCGGGCGGCCGACGAGATCGCCGGCGGCGCGCCCCGCAGGCATCCCGCGGTGCCGGTCCCGACCGCGGATGCCCAGGCCGACGCCCTTCTCGGGCTGCTGCGCCAGATCCTGTCCCGCGGTCGCGAAACGCAGCGTTCACGCCTCCGAAGCAATCCGGCTCAATTCGTGAGTTGACGCGCATCTGCCGTTCCGCGACCGATGGCGTCGGGAAGGGTTCGGGTTTCATGTCGGTCTGCCAGTTTCGTCGTCCGCCTGCACCCGCAGGGCGCAACCGAGCCATGAAGCCGGTTCAGGCCACGCGCACCGGCCCTGCCTCGAGGGTCCGGCCCCCGCCGCCACTCGAAATCGCCTTCTCCAGCCTCCTGCCCGATCGGGGACCATGAGCGATGGCCACACCGACAGACCCGCTCTTCCGCTCGCAGTGGCACTTCGGCCTCATGGGCGACATCCGACGGATCTGGGACGAATATGCGGGCCGGTCGGTGACCGTCGCCATCTACGACGACGGGGTGCAGTACACCCACCCCGATCTCGACGGCTCGTATGACAGCGCCCTCCATTTCCGTTCCGACGGGCTGGAGTACGACCCCTTCCCCCGGACGCTCACCGGCAGCGCGCACGACGGGCACGGCACTGCGGTGGCAGGGCTCATCGCGGCCGAGGCCGGCAACCGGCTCGGCGGCGTCGGCGTGGCATGGCGTGCGAAGGTCACGGGCGTCAATTTCCTCTCCGACATCCAGTTCGCCGACCCGGCCCTGCAGTCCGCCGCGCTGCGCCACGCGGCGGCCTTCGACATCATGTCGAACAGCTGGGGCTTCGCCCCGATCTTCGCCCCCTACCAGAACCTCGCCACGCCCGGCTCCACCGCCGCGATGATCGCGTCCGCCTTCGCCCATGCGGCCGACACGGGCCGGGGCGGCCTCGGGACGGTGGTCGTCAAGTCGGCCGGGAACGAGGGCCTGTCCGCATATGGCGACGGTCTGAACTCCTCGCGCAACGTCATCACCGTCAGCGCGATCGACCGCGAGGGCGGGGTCACGTTCTACAGCAACTGGGGCGCGAGCATCTTCATCGCGGCGCCCGAGGCAAGCGTCACGACCGACCTGACCGGGCCGGGAGGCTACAATACGCGCGCCGGCGCGGCCGGAGACTATACCACCGCATTCGGCGGCACCTCGGGCGCTGCGGCGCTCGTCTCGGGCACGGCGGCACTCATGCTCGAGGCCGACCCGGGCCTCGGGTGGCGCGACGTGCGCGAGATCCTCGCCACCTCGGCGGCGCTCACGGGCTCCGACACCGGCCGGGGCGGCCGCTACGAGCTCGGCGACATCGTCTGGGGCCGCAACGAGGTCTGGAACGCCGCCGCGCAGGAGTGGGTCCAGTCCACCGGAAGCTGGAACGGCGGCGGCCGCGGCCACAGCATCGACTACGGCTTCGGCCGCCTCGACGCCTACGCCGCGGTGCGCATGGCGGAAGTCTGGCGGCTGATGCACGGCGAGGCCAGGACCTCGGCCAACGAGCAGACGCTCAGCGTCTCCCACACGCAGATCCAGGCCCTGCCCTCGACCTACCTCGGCCGGACGCGGATCGAGTTCGCGGGGGACACGATGCTGGTCGTGGAGCACGTCTCGGTCACGATCGAGGTCACCTATTCCGCGACATTCCCCGACCTGACCTCGCTTCTGGTCACGCTCCTTGCGCCGAACGGCGCCTACTTCTCCCTGACGTCCTCCTACGAGACCGTGGGAAACCTGCTCGAAGGCGGGCTGCGCTGGACCTTCGGGGTCAGCGGCGCGATGGGAATCCTCGCGGCCGGCACCTGGGCCGTGACCTTCGACAGCCTGTTCGCGGCGGGAACGGTCTCGGGAACCGTCTCCGAGGTCACGCTCGATTTCAGGGGCTCGCCGCACGACGTGGACGATGTCCACCACGTCACCTCCGACTTCCGGCGCGTCACCGCGCTCGATGGCGACCGCGACGGCGTGATCCGCGACCGCAACGGCGGAACGGACTGGCTGAACCTTTCGGCGGTCCCGGGCGCGGTCGCGCTTTCGCTTGCGCCCGGAGCCGCGATTGCGGTGAACCGCGCCGTCTGGGGGCGTCTCGGGGCGGACACCGAGATCGAGAACGCCGTCACCGGCGACGGGGCCGACACGATCACCGGAACCGCAGCGGCGAACCGCCTCCACGGGATGCGCGGCAACGACAGCATCCTCGGCGGCGCCGGGAACGACACGCTCGACGGCGGCGCAGGCAACGACCGGCTGTTCGGCGGTGATGGAAACGACGAGGTGACCGGCGGCTCGGGCAACGATACCGCGATGCTCGGAGATGGCGACGACGTCTACCTCTCGGCGGACCAGAGCACGGTGGACGGCGCCGACAGGATCCACGGGGGCGCTGGCAACGACACGATCCACGGCGGCGGCGGCAACGATACGGTCCACGGCGAGGCGGGCGACGATTTCGTCGACGCGGGTGCCGGCAACGACCTCGTCGACGAACGCACCGGCACCGGGAACGACACGGTGCTCGGCGGATACGGCAACGACCTCGTCTACCTCGGCAGCGGCGATGACCGCTACCTCCACACCGACCAGAGCACGCTCGACGGCGCCGACCGCATCTCCGGCGGAGACGGCAACGACACGATCACCGCCGGGGGTGGCAACGACACCATCTGGGGCGAGGCCGGCAACGACCTGGTCGACGGCGGCCATGGCAACGACCTCGTCTACCTCGGCACGGGCAACGACCGGTATCAGGCTTCCATGGCCGCCGGTGCGGAGAGCCTGGCCGGGAACGACCGCATCTACGGCGGAGACGGCGACGACACGATCACCGCCGGAGGCGGCAACGACACGATCTGGGGCGAGGCCGGCAACGACCTGATCGACGGCGGCATGGGGCGCGACCTCGTCTATCTCGGCACCGGCGACGACACGTTCACGTCCTTCGACTTCGGCCCCGGGGCCGGCGCCGACACGGTCTACGGCGGAACCGGCAACGACATGATCCTCGCCGGAGGCGGGAACGACCGGCTCTACGGCGATGCCGGCGACGACTGGATCGACGGCGGGGCGGGCGACGACCTGATCCTCGGCGGTGCGGGCGCCGACACGCTCGCCGGAGGAGAGGGGCGCGACACGCTCACCGGCGGGGCAGGCGCCGACGTCTTCGTCTTCCGCCGCGGGTCGGGTGCCGACACGATCACCGATTTCGCCAATGACCTCGACACGCTCCTGCTCGATGCCGGGCTCTGGGGCGGTGCGGACCTCGGCTTCGACGAGATCCTCGCGGCCTACGCCACCACCACGCGCGCAGGGACGGTGCTCGACTTCGGCGAGGGGGATGTTCTGACGATCGCCCGCCTGACCATGGCGGCGGCCCTTCTCGACGACATCTCGATCGCCTGACGTCAGAGCATCGAGGGCACGACGAGATCGGGGGGCCGGTGGCCGTCGGCGAAGGTCTTGATGTTGAGGATGACCTTCTCGCCCATCTCCATCCGCCCCTCGACCGTGGCCGAACCCATGTGCGGCAGCAGCACGACATTGTCGAGCTCGCGCAGCCTCGGGTTGATGTCGTGCCCGCGCTCGAAAACGTCGAGCCCCGCGCCGGCGATCTCGCCCGCCCGCAGCATCCGGGTGAGCGCGTTCTCGTCGATCACCTCTCCGCGTGAGGTGTTCACGATCACGGCGGTCGGCTTCATCAGCTTCAGGCGGCGGGCGTTCATCAGGTGGAAGGTGGAGGGCGTGTGCGGGCAGTTGATCGACAGGATGTCGATCCGGCTCACCATCTGGTCGAGGCTCGGCCAGTAGGTCGCCTCCAGCGGCTCCTCGATCTCGGGGCGGAGCCGCTTGCGGTTGTGGTAGTGCACCTGCATCCCGAAGGCGCGCGCCCGGTGCGCCACGGCCTGCCCGATACGCCCCATGCCGAGGATCCCGAGCCGCCGCCCGCCGACCCGGCCGCCCAGGAATGCCGTGGGCGCCCAGCCGGTCCAGGTGCCCTCCTGCATCACGCGCAACCCCTCCGGGATCCGGCGGATCACCGCAAGCATCAGCGCGATCGCCATGTCGGCGGTGTCCTCGGTGACAACCCCGGGCGTGTTCGAGACCAGGATGCCGCGCTGCCGCGCGGTCGCCACGTCGATGTGGTCGACGCCCGCGCCGAAGTTCGCGATCAGCTTCAGCTTCTCGCCCGCGCGCGCGAGCATGGCCGCATCGATCTGGTCGGTGATCGTCGGCACCAGAACGTCGGCCCGCGACATCGCCTCCACCAGCTCTTCCCGCGACATCGGCCGGTCTTCGGGGCGCAGCTCCACGTCGAAGAGCTCGGTCATCCGCGTCTCGACGGCCTCGGGCAACCGTCGCGTGACGACAACACTGAGCCGCTGTCCGGGCATTCAACCGCTCCCCCTCTTTGCGGGTCTCGTTCCGGATGGCAAAGTGGCGTATAGAGCAGCCGGGCACAAGAACCCGCGGCGCGAGGCGAGCAACAAGATTGCGGAAACAGGCATCGTTCGGGAAATGATATGATTCGCGCGCTGCTTGCCGTCTGCCCGTCCGCGCTCATGGCCGCGCTCGTGGCCGCCCTCGTGGCCGCGCCGGCCGGCGCCGCGGACCAGGGCCGCGGCCCCGTGACGAACCTGCCCATGCCGCGCTTCGTCTCGCTGAAGGCCGACGAGGCGAATGCCCGCCGCGGACCGGGCACGGACCACCGCATCGACTGGGTGTTCCGCCGCCGCGACATGCCGCTCAGGGTGATCGGCGAATACTCGCACTGGCGGCGCGTGGCCGACCGCGACGGCGCCGGCGGGTGGGTCCACTACACGCTGCTGTCGGGCGTGCGCACCGTCCTCGTCGAGGAGGACCTGACGCCGCTCAGGTCCCGTCCCGAGCCCGGTGCGCAGATCAATGCCTATGCCGAGGCCGGCGTGATCGCCCGTCTCGTCGACTGCGTGCCGGGCTGGTGCCAGATCTCGGTCGACGGCGCGAAGGGCTGGGCCGAGGCCGCCTCGATCTGGGGCGAGGACGAACCCGCACCGGCCAACTGAAGGGCCGGCGCACACCTTCACCTTGCCGGTGCCGGGCGCTACCTTCGCGCCGATGCCCCCGGAAGACCCATGGCCGCACGCAACACCAAGCTCAACCTCTCGGCCGGCGCGGCCTCGGTGGCCGTCGCGCTCGCGCTCGTCGGGCTGAAGCTCTGGGCGCTCGGCGAGACCGGGGCGCTCTCGGTCGCGGCCTCGCTGGCCGACAGCGCGATGGACCTCATGGTCTCGCTCGGCGGCCTCGCCGCGCTGGTCTACGCCGCCCGCCCCGCCGACGAGGACCATGCCTTCGGTCACACCTCGGCCGAGGATCTCGCAGCACTCGGCCAGTCGCTGTTCATCCTCGTCTCGGCGGCGGTCATCGCCTGGGCGGCGGCCATGCGCCTCATCTCGCCGCAGCCCAATCCGCTCGCCGCCGAGGGCCGCGGCATGGCGGTCATGGCGGTGTCGATCCTGCTGACGGTCGGTCTCGTCCTCTGGCAGCGGCGTGTCGCGGCGCACACCGGCAGCCGTGTCGTGCGGGCGGATTCGCTGCACTATCTCGGCGATCTGCTGCCCAATCTCGGCGCGATCCTGTCGCTCTGGGTCTCGGCCCGCTACGGGCTCTACCAGGTCGACAGCGTGGTGGCGCTCGGCGCCGCGCTGATGCTGGCGGTCGGGGCGGTGTCGATCTTCCGCGGCGCCTGGGACGCGCTGATGGACCGCGGGGCCGACCCCGAGATCGTCGAAGGCATCCAGCGGATCGTCCGCGACTGGCCGGGCGTGCGGGGCTTCCACGACCTCAAGACCCGCACCGCCGGGTCCACGGTCTTCGTCAACATCCACATCGAGCTCGACGGCGACCAGACGCTGCGCGAGGCGCACGCCATCGGCGCGGCGCTGCGCCGGGCGATCATCGAGGCCTATCCGCAGGCCGACGTGATCGTGCACAAGGACGTCGCCGGCGAGGCTGCACCTCAGCCGAAGTAGTCGGCGAGCATCCTGCGGTAGATCGCCGCGAGCTGGCGGATGTGGTCGAGCTTCACCCGTTCGTCCACCTTGTGCATCGTCGGGCCGACCAGGCCGAACTCGACGACCGGGCAATGGTCCTTGACGAAGCGCGCATCCGAGGTTCCGCCGGTAGTCGAAAGCTCCGGCCGGACGCCGGTCTCGGCCTCCACGGCGCGCGCGACCAGCTCCGACAGCGGCCCGGGAGGCGTCAGGAAGGCCTCGCCCGAGACCTTCACGGAAACGTCGATCCCGACGCAGGTCGCCACCGCCACGTCGCCCGCCTCGGCCCTGAGCCAGTCGGTCAGCGAGGCGCCGGTGTGCCGGTCGTTGAAGCGAATGTTGAGGAGCGCGCGGGCCTCGGCAGGGATCACGTTCGATGCCTCGTTGCCCACGTCGAAGCTCACCACCGCCAGCGTGGAGGGGTCGAAGTGCTCCGTGCCCTCGTCGAGCCGTGCCTCGGCGAGCCTGTGGACGAGCGCGGCAAGCGCATGGACCGGGTTCCGCGCACGATCGGGGTAGGCTGCATGGCCCTGGACACCCGTCGCGGTCAGCCGGGCGGTGAGCGAGCCGCGGCGGCCGATCTTCATCATCTGGCCCATGACTTCCGGGCAGGTCGGCTCGCCGACGATGCAGACATCCATCCGCTCGCCCTCTGCCGCCATCCAGTCGAGCAGCGCGCGGGTGCCGTCTTCGGCCTCGCCCTCCTCGTCGCCGGTGATCGTCAGGATCACCGCGCCGTCGGGCGGGCTCTCCCGCACGTGGTCGATGGCGGCTGTGACGAAGGCGGCCACCCCCGACTTCATGTCGGCGGCGCCGCGTCCCCAGATCTCGCCGCCATGGATCACGCCGCCGAAGGGATCGCGCGTCCATGCCTTCGCGTCGCCCACCGGCACCACGTCGGTATGGCCGTTGAAGCCGAAGCTGCGCGGATGGCCCTTCGGGCCCCAGCGGGCGAAGAGGTTGCTCACCCGCCCGCGGTCCACGCGGCGGCACTCGAAGCCGGCCTCCGAAAGGACGCCCTCAAGCAGCCCGAGCGCCCCGCCCTCGTGCGGCGTGACGGAGGGGCAGCGGATCAGCGCGGCGGTCAGGGCGACGGGGTCGGTCATCTGGGGCGTCCTCCGGCCCCGTGGCTTACGACACGCGCGGGCGGGCGTCCATCATCCCGCCTCGCCGAAGAACGGCGTCATCTGGGCGACGATCACGGCATTCTCGTCGAGCGCACGGCGCATCAGGGCACGCTCTTCCTCCGGCACCTCCTCGCCCGCGGCCAGGCGCTCCTCCAGCGTGCCGTGTCCGGTCACGTCGAGCGGGGCCAGATCGGCCTGGCGCAGGATCGCCACCGTCTCGTTCACTGCCTCTGCCTCGGTGACGCCGGCGGCATAGCAGAGGAGCGCCGCGCCGGTGGCGCCCTCGGGCAGGCCGTCGCCCGCCTTGCGCCCGACCTCGACCAGCAGGGTGTAGACCTGCTGGCGGCGCTCGCGGCGCCGGTCCGGCGACGCCTGCCCGTCACGGCCCGGGGGCGGGCGGGTCACGCCGCCGCCAGAAGCGGCCGGCCGTGCCTGACGTGCCGGGCGACGAGATTGCGCAGCGGGCGCCCCGCCACGATCGGCCGCGCCGGCTCCGCCGCGCGGTCGAGCAGGCCGGGAAACAGCGCCTCGATCTCGGCCTCGGCATCGGGGCCGATCGCCTGGCGCGCCATCGGGCCGGGGTAGAGCGTCTCTGCCGGCGCGCCCTCGGCGAAGACGATCTCGTGCCGGTCGAGCAGGATGTGGTGATAGGTGATCTCGCCGATGCCTTCGGCCAACTCGATGCCGGGGTGCCCGACGAGCCCGATGGCCGGGGCGAGGAACTCGTCCGCCCCGAGCTGACGCGCACCGATCCGGCTGCGGAGCAGCAGGCGGTGCTGCCGCGAGACGAGGAGCGGCCGCTCCGGCACCCCGTCGCCCAGCGCCCCCGGCGCGATCCGGACGGGCGTGAAGGCGTCGCTGCCGCGGACCTTCGAGGCCCCGATCCAGCGGATCGGCTGCGGGCCGTTGTCGGCGGTCTCGACGAGGTCGCCCGGCGAGAGCGCCTCGACCTCGCCCCGCGGGGTGCGGATGCGCGTGCCGCCCGAGAAGCAGAGGAGGAAGTTCCAGACCTGGCGGTTTGCCCCCAGCCCGCTGAAGGTGGCGCCGTTCACGCTGTTGAGCGTGAGCGACCGGATCGGCAGCGCCTCCATCGCGGTCTGGTCGGGGTTCGCGGTGAGCTCGGGCGCCCAGTAGGTGTTCCCGACCGTGTCCTGGAAGATCACCGCGGTGATCGTGGCGGTGCTGCCGTTGATGTAGGTGATGGTGGCGTTGTAGACCGCGACGCCGTCGAACGTCTGCACCGGACCGCCGTTGATGCGGAAGGTGTCGTTCGAAAGCAAGTTGTTCATGTCGTAGGCATCGGCGGTGCCGCCCGAGAAGGAGACGGGCGTCAACGTCGCCGCGCTGTTGAGCAACGCATTGCCGGGAGAGCCGAAGGTCAACCCGACAAGGGCGGCAGCGTTCTCGGCGACCTGGTTGCCCTCGGTCGGGTCGATGAACGGCCAGACCCCCAGCGAGAACACGTTGAATGTCGTCGGCATGAATACCCTCCTCCTTCCGCGGCCGCGTTCGGCGGCCGTTCAGCCGGAATTGTCCGCAGACTGCGAAACTCGCCCGGCCCGTCTCCTCCCCTTCTGTCCCGGAGCACCAGCTTAGGAACGACACCGCGCGTCGCAAGCAAAACCGGCCCGGCCCGCCGTATTCGGCCGTTCCCGGCGTTGCACGCGGGCATCGCTTCGGCCACCCGCCGCGCCCCGGCCCGCCCGCAGCCGCGCGGCGCCGTCAGTCGCGGCAGACGCCCCGGTCGTAGCTGCCGACCTCGCGCAGCACCTCGCCGCCGCCCGCCTCGATCCGGCGCCCGCCCAGTTCCGATCGCAGGACACGGACCATCAGCCCGGTCAGCCGGGTGACGCGGTAGCAGGAGATCGTGGGCTCGGCGTGGGCCAGCCCGACGCCGCTGTCGTCGGTGAGGAACAGATACCGGCCCTGGGTCGCGGCGGCGGCCTGGCGCATGAGGTATTCGGACTCCTCCGCGACGCCGCTCGCACCAAGGCCGAAGACCTGCACGTCCTTGCGGAGCGCCAGGCGCACGGCCTCCAGATAGGCGCGCGCATCCCGCGGGTGCGGCGGCGCATCGGCGATGTGGAACAGCAGCCGCTCGCCCCGCCCGCGGCGCCAGTTCAGTCCCGCCCCCGCCCGTAGCGCCGCGGCGGCCGCCTCGGGGTAGTCTCCGCCGCCCCACGCGCTCTGCGACCTGAGCCAGCCGAGCATCTGCCGCTCGCTTCCCGTGAAGCCGTAGTTGCGAACCACGTAGTCGTCACCGTGATCGCGGTAGACGATCAGGCCATACCGGACGTCCAGCCCCGGCGCCGCGCGGCGGGCGGCGCGGACGATCCCCGAGAACTCCCGCGTGAGCCAGTCGAGCTCGTCGCCCATGCTGCCCGTGGTGTCCACGACGAAGGCAAGGTCGAGGAAGTCCGGCCGCCAGCCGCCGTCGAAGGGCAGCCGGATATCCTGCCGCCCCCCACCCGCAAGGCGGGTGACGGTCTGCTCGCCGCCTTCGGGGCCGAACACCCTGACCTCCACCTCGCGGAGCTGTCCCGCCCCGTGCAGCGCGGGAAACGCGGTGATGTTGCCGTCGACGCCGGCGTATCCGTCCCAGAACGGCTCTGCGGCCCCCGGGCGGCGAAGGGTCGCCCGAAGCCCCGGCGCGGGCCGCCCGTCCGGCCCGACGAGCCTGAGCGCGACCGGCGCGCCGAAGCCGAGCGCGGGCAACCCGGTCCGGCGGCCGGCGCGGGCGAGGTAACGCTCGAAGGCCGCGAGGTTCAGGGTGTCGTCGATGTCGCCCGCGGTCAGCACGCCGCGGCGAGGCACGCCCGGCAGCCGTCCGGGCATCTCGACTGCCGGCTCCGCCACCGGCGCCGCCGGAAGGGGCGCCCGCCCCCTCCCGCCATCAACCGTCGGCACGGCGGCTGTCTCGGCTGCGGGCTCCGGCAGCCGTCCCGACGGGACGCAGGCCCCGAGGGCGAGAAGGGCGGCCGCGGCGAACAGCCAGGGCCGGGGCAGGGCAAGGGAAGCGGTCATGGCAGCGATCTCCAAGGAAATGTGCATATTGCACATATTTGGTTCCCTTGCCTTCGTCAATGGAAATGTGCAGATTACACACATGCTCGGTCTGCTCGATGCCCTCCTCGGCCCGCTCGCGCGCCTCCTCGTGGCGCGCGGCGTCCTGTTCCCCGACTTCGCGGAGCGGATGAAGGCGCACTACGTCGCCGCGGCCGAGGGCCTCGGCGAGGGCAAGGCCACCGACAGCCGGCTTTCGGTGATGACCGGGCTCCAGCGCCGCGACATCGCCCGTCTGCGCGGCGCGGCGCCGCGCGAGGGGCGCACGAACCACCTCGCCCGGCTGGTCGCCCTGTGGCGGAGCGAGCCCGGCTACGCGGATGCGGACGGCCCGAAGCCCCTGCCGAGAAACGGCCCCGCACCCTCGTTCGAGGCCCTGGCGCGCGAGGTGCGCCGCGACGTGCACCCCCGCACGATGCTCGACACGCTGCTGGCCACCGGCACCGTCGCGCTCGACCCCGCCGCGCGCGAGGTGCGGCTGCTCGCCTCCTCCTACCAGCCGCTTGCCGGGTCCGACGACCAGATCGGCTATCTCGCCCACAACCTGGGGGATCATGTCCTCGCGGCCACCGAGAACGTCCTCGGCCGCGACCCGCCGCATTTCGAGCGCGCGCTGCACTATACCGGACTGACCGCCGACCAGGTGTCCGCCATCGAGGCAGACTACCGGACCGCGCAGATGGCGCTCTTCGAGCGGCTGGCGCTCAGGGCGGCGGAGATGAAGCGCGCCTCGGGCGGCGCCGGCGGGGAACGCTTCCGCGCGGGCGGCTACTTCTACCGCACCGCGTGGCGCGAGGAGAAGCCATGACCGCCCGCCTCGCCCTCGCCCTGATGCTCGCGGGTGCCGCCCTGGCCGCCTGCGCCCCGCGGGCACCCCTGCCGGCGCAGGTCGCAGAAGAAAGCGCCGTCGCCCCCGCATCCGGGGCGCCTGCCCGCACGCCCGGGGCACTGGAGTGCGCGCCGGGAGACGGCGACGGCATCGGCGGCACCGGCTGCCCGGCCGCGCCCGGTCCGTGAGACGTCAGTCCCTGAGAAGCTCGTTGATCGAGGTCTTCGCGCGCGTCTTCGCGTCCACCTTCTTGACGATGACGGCGCAGTAGAGGTGCACGCCCCCCTTCGAGGGCATCGAGCCCGCGACCACGACCGATCCGGCCGGCACCTCGCCGTACATGACCTCGCCGGTCTCGCGGTCCACGATCTTGGTCGACTGGCCGATGAACACGCCCATGCCGAGGACCGAGCCCTCGCGCACGATCACGCCCTCCACCACCTCCGACCGCGCGCCGATGAAGCAGTCGTCCTCGATGATCGTCGGCGCGGCCTGCATCGGCTCCAGCACGCCGCCGATCCCGACGCCGCCCGAAAGGTGCACCCGCTTGCCGATCTGCGCGCAGGAGCCGACGGTGGCCCAGGTATCGACCATCGTGCCCTCGTCCACGTAGGCGCCGAGGTTCACGAACGAGGGCATCAGGACCACCCCCGGCGCGATGTAGGCCGACTTGCGCACGACGCAGGTCGGCACCGCGCGGAAACCTGCCGCCTTCCATTCCTTGTCGCCCCAGCCGGCGAACTTGCTGTCCACCTTGTCCCACCAGCTTCCGCCCTGGGGCCCGCCCGACTGCTGCGCCATGTCGCGCAGCCGGAACCCGAGCAGCACGGCCTTCTTGGCCCACTGGTTCACATGCCAGCGGCCGTCGGCCTGCCGCTCGGCCACCCGCAGCGAGCCGCCGTCCAGCGCCTCGAGCGTCGCCGCGATGGCCTCGCGCGCGGGGCCCTTGGTGGCCGGGGTGATCGTCTCCCGCACCTCCCACGCGGCCTCGATGGCAGCTTCCAGTTCGGCGATGTTCATCGGCGCGCTCCCCCTCTGCTCGCGGTCGGTTCCGGCTATACCGGGCGGGGCAGGCCGGCACAATGGACCGACGGGCGAGGCGCGTCTGGCCCGGGAGCGGAACAGCCGCTAGACAGGCGCGACGCCACGGAACGGACGAGGAGCGGAACGATGGAAGACGAGCCAAGCCACCCCTTCCGCAATGCGCGCGAGGACATCGAGAGCGCGCGCCACACCCCCGCAACGCCGCAGGCGCTCTCGCCCTCCTACCGGCTCGCCTTCGCCGACCCGGACTTCCTCTGCCGCGACGAGCTGAGGCCCGTGCGCCTCCAGCTCGAACTGCTGAAGCCCGAGATCCTGATGGCCGAATACGGCGTGAAGTCCACCGTCGTCCTCTTCGGCGGCGCGCGGATTCCCGAACCGTCGCTGCGCCATTCGGCCCTCACCCCCACCCTGGCCGAGCTCTCGCGCTACTACGACGAGGCGCGGGAGTTCGCCCGCCTCGTCACGCAGCGCGCCCGGCAGAACGACCACCGCGAGCACGTGATCGTCACCGGCGGCGGCCCCGGCGTGATGGAGGCAGGCAACCGCGGAGCGGCCGACGCGGGCGGGGTGTCGATCGGCCTCAACATCGTGCTGCCGCACGAGCAGGCGCCGAACCGCTACGTCACGCCCGAGCTCAGCTTCAACTTCCACTACTTCGGCATCCGCAAGATGCACTTCCTGCTGCGTGCCAAGGCGGTCGCCGTGTTCCCCGGCGGCTTCGGCACCTTCGACGAGCTCTTCGAGACGCTGACCCTGATCCAGACCGGGCGGATGGAACGCATCCCGCTCCTGCTCTTCGGGCGCGAGTTCTGGGACCGCGTGGTGAACTGGCAGGCGCTGGCCGAGGCCGGAACCATCGCGCCCGAGGATCTTGAGCTGTTCCGCTACGTCGAGACGGCGGCCGAGGCGCTGGAGGCGATCGAGAGCTGGGAGGGCGCGGGGCAGCGCCGCACCGGAATTCCCGGCCGCGCGGTGCAGCCCGCGGTTGACGGCGGGCGCCGCGGCGGCTGAGGATGGGGCGATGACGCACGGACCGCGGGGTCCGGCTCCCCGCTCCGGCGCCAGCGATGGCACCGAACAGGGAGGATACGCCGATGCGAACGGTCGCGGTTCTGGGCCCGGCGGGGGCCGGCAAGTCGGCCCTTGTCGAGCAGCTCGCCCACCTCGAGGGTCACGGCTCGTCCCGGGAGGAGGCCGACCACCTGACGCTGACCACCTTCCCCTTCATGGGTGAGGCCTGGGCCGCGATGGAGCTTGCCGGCGGCCCCGACTGGGCCGGGATGGCCGGGCCGATCCTGATGGCGGCGGATGCCGCGGTTCTCGTCGTGCCGCCCGATCCCGGTTCGGCGGTGCTCGCCGCGCCCTACCTGCGCGCGCTCGAGGCGGCCGGAACGCCCACGCTCGTCTTCATCAACAAGATGGATGCCGCCGAAGGCCGGGTGCGCGACATCGTGGCGGCGCTCCAGGCCTATACCGGGCACGTCCTCGCCCTGCGGCAGGTTCCGATCCGCGAGGGCGGCAGGGTCGTCGGGGCAGTGGACCTGATCTCGGAACGCGCCTGGCGCTACCGCGAGGGGCAGAGCTCGACCCTCGTCGAGCTTCCGGCCGACCTCCTGGAGCGCGAGCACGAGGCCCGCGGCGAACTGCTGGAGCACATGGCCGACTTCGACGAGACGCTGCTCGAGGAACTGATCGAGGACCGCGTCCCGGCCAGCGATGCGCTCTACGGCATCGCGGCGCGGGAATTCGCCCGCGGCGAGGTGATCCCGGTCCTGCTCGGGGCGGCATCGCACCGCAACGGCGTGATGCGGCTGATGAAGGCGCTCCGGCACGAGGCGCCGCCGCCGTCGGCGCTCGCCGCCCGCCTGGCGTCCGGCGGCCCGTCGCCCGCCGCCGTGGTGTTCCACGCCCAGAACCGCAAGCACCTCGGCAAGGTCGCGTTCCTCAGGGCCCTCGCGGGCGGGATCGCGCAGGGCGCCCAGCTCGGCGGCGGCAACGTCGGCGGGCTCGTCGCGCCGGGCGGCAGCGGCGCGGCCTCGCCGCTCGGGGAAGGGGATGTCGCGCTTGCGGTCAAGTCCGACCACCTCGCCGCCGGCAAGGTCCTGACCCAGGGCGGCGCGATCCCCTCGCCCGACTGGGCGCGCGGCCACCCGCCCGCGCTCGCACGGATGATCGTGCCGCAGAACGAGCGCGACGACGTGCGCCTTTCCTCGGCGCTGGCCCGTCTCCAGGAGACCGACCCCGCCCTCTCGGTCGAGACCGCCGAGGAGGGCGGCGAGGCCGTCGTCCGCGTCCAGGGGCCGATGCACCTGCGCCGCGTGCTGGCGCATCTCGCCGACGACTTCGGCATCCCCGTCAGCGAGCGCCCCGTGGGCGGCAACTGGCGCGAGACGGTGACCGGCCGCGCCGAGGTCCGCCACCGCCACAAGAAGCAGACGGGCGGCGCGGGGCAGTTCGCCGAAGTGGCGATCACCCTCGCCCCCCGGCCGCGCGGCGAGGGCTTCGCCTTCGACGAGACGGTGAAGGGCGGCGCGGTGCCGCGCAACTACATCCCCTCGGTCGCGGCGGGGGCGGAGGACGCGCTGGCGCGCGGCCCGCTCGGCTTCCGGGTGATCGACGTCGCCGTGACGCTGACCGACGGCAAGCACCATGCCGTCGATTCCTCGGACCACGCCTTCCGCACCGCCGGCCGCGCCGCCGTGCGCGAGGCGCTGGAGGCGGCGCATCCCGTGCTGCTCCAGGGGATCGAGCGCATCGAGGTGCACGTCCCCTCGGTGTTCACCGGACAGCTCATCCCGCTGTTCGGCACCCTCAAGGGCCAGGTCCTCGGCTTCGAGGCCGACCCCGCCCAGCGCGGCTGGGACGTGTTCCGCGCGCTGCTGCCCGCCGCCTCGCTCGACGATCTGGTGACGGCGCTCGCCGGCGCCACGCAGGGCACGGCATGGTTCACCACCAGCTTCGACCACTACGAGGAGGTCTACGGCCGCGAGGCCGAGGCGGTGAGCAAGGCGCGGCTGGCGGCGGTGGGCTAGACGCCCGACCTGCCGCGGCCCGCGGCCCCGGCGTCGCGGCGCAGCCCCGCGCGGGGGCTGCGCCGCCGGCCGGCCCCCGCCGAGCCTAGGGCGCCACGAGGTAGCCCGCGCCGATGATCGCGGTCATCATCGCAACGAACACGGCCCAGTGCAGCAGGGTTGTCCCGGCGCCCTGGCGTCCGGGCGCCGCCTCCCGCGCGCATCTGGCGCATGTCGCCTCGCGCGCCGGCGTCTCCGTGCCGCAGACGGTGCACGTGCCGGCGGGCATGGCCGGCGCCGCTCGGGGCCCGCCCCGCCGGCGGGCTGGCTCGGCGGGCGGCTCGATCGGGAAGGACATGGGCGCGGCGGCCCGCCGGGCGGGCCGGGGACGCCGCGCCCGGTCGCGGACGGCGGCTCCGACCAGGGCAATCGCCCCTGCCGCCGGGAGCAGCCCGGCAAGCAGCGAAAGGCTGGCCGGGGTCATGGCGCGGCGTCCTTCGCCTCGGGCGCCTCGGGCGCGGGCTGCGGCGCCGCCGCCTCGCCCTCGCGCAGGCCCTTGCGGAAGGCGGTGATCCCGCTTCCGAGTTCCGCCATGAGGCCGCTGATCTTGCCGCGCCCGAACAGCAGCAGCGTGACGACGACGATGAGAAGAAGGCCGGGAAGGCCGATGTTGTTGAGCATGGATGTGGTCCTGAACCTTGGGGTCGCGGACGCGCGGCCGCTCCTGGCGGAGCAGTCCCGCGCGGCGTCTCCCGGCCGCGGCGGATCGGCCGCGCAGCCGGTCGGCGGCGCCGCCCCCTGACGGGCGCGGCGTCGCGGTCAGGCCGGCGCCGGTGGACCCTGGGACGCGGGGCGGACCGGATGGCGCGCCGGCAGGGCCGCGCCCCCGGAAGGAACCTCGGCTGCCGACCAGCCGCCCGGAGGCGTGGGCGCGCGGAGCGGATCGGGGGCAATCGCGGTCCGATCGGGCAGGCGCGGCGGCGTCTCGCCCGCGGGCGCAAGCCGCAGGACACCCGTCGCCTCGGGCAGCAGCGCGTCGAGCGCGGCGCCCGCAGCCGAAATGCCCCCCGCGGCAGGCGCCGGGCCAACCGGCCTCGGCCCGTCGGGCAGGACCAGCGCGATGACGAGAAGGACCGCCGCGAACAGCCGCCCGAAGGCCGCTGCCGCCACCCTGGCGGTCCGAGGCGCGGGGTCGATCATCCCGTCATGCTCGCACGCCCCGCCCCCGCCCGCAAGGGTCGCGCCCCTGGGCGCGGAGGCTCGTCGGCAGGCCGGGTCACCTCAGCCCCGCCTCCGCGGCGATCTCGGCGCGGCTCTTCCGGGCCCGTTCGGTCGCGCTCTTGAGCTGGCCGCAGGCGGCCATGATGTCCTCGCCCCTCGGCGTGCGGATCGGCGAGGCGTAGCCGGCCTTGTGCACGATGTCGGCGAAGGCCTCGATCCGCTCCCAGTCCGACCGCTCGTAGGGTGCGCCGGGCCAGGGGTTGAACGGGATCAGGTTGATCTTCGCCGGGATCCCGGCGATCAGCTTCACCAGCCGGCGGGCGTCGGCGTCGCTGTCGTTCACGCCTTTCAGCATCACGTATTCGAAGGTGATCCGCTCCGAGTTCGACAGCCGCGGATAGTCGCGCAGCGCGTTCAGCAGCGTCTCGATGTTCCAGCGCCGGTTGATCGGCACCAGCCGGTCGCGCACCTCGTCGGTCGTGGCGTGGAAGGACACCGCCAGAAGGCAGCCGATCTCGGTTGCCGCCCGGGCGATCTCGGGCACCACGCCCGAGGTGGAGAGCGTGATGCGACGCCGCGACAGCGCGATCCCCTCGCCGTCCATCACGATCCGCATGGCGTCGCGCACCGCTTCGAAGTTGTAGAGGGGTTCCCCCATGCCCATAAGGACCACGTTCGACAGAAGCCGCGTCTCGTCCTTCGGCACGCCGGGCTTCGGCCATTCGCCGAGGTCGTCGCGCGCCAGCATCACCTGGCCCACGATCTCGCCCGCGGTCAGGTTGCGGACCAGCTTCTGCGTGCCGGTGTGGCAGAAGGAACAGGTCAGCGTGCAGCCGACCTGGGAGGAGACGCAGAGCGTCCCGCGGTCCTCCTCGGGGATGTAGACGGTCTCCACCTCGTGGCCGCCGGCAATCCGCACCAGATACTTCCGCGTGCCGTCCGCCGAGACCTGCCGGGCGACGACCTCGGGCAGGGCGATCACGAAATGCTCGGCGAGGCGCGCGCGGTAGTCCTTGGCAAGGTTGGTCATGGCGGCGAAGTCGCGCACGCCCCAGTGGTAGACCCATTGCCAGATCTGCCCGACCCGCATGCGGACCTGCGCCTCGGGCGTCCCCATCGCCAGAAGCGCCTCCCGCAACCCCTCGCGGGTGAGGCCGACGATGTTGACCGGCCCGCCCTCGGGCAGCTTGCGGGGCAGGGTCAGGGGATCGGGCGTGATCGGCGCGGTCATCGCGGGCGGTCCTCGGGGCGGGCGGAAGGGCCGCCCAGATATAGGAAGGCGCGCGGGAATGGAACAGCCCGCTCCGCGTCAGGCGCCGAGCACGCCCGCGACGAGGCCGGCCGCCACGACGGAGAGCCAGACCGAGGCGATCCGGTGGATCGCGCGCATCCGCCCGGCGAGGTCCCCGCCGACCCGCGCGAGCGACCCGGCCGTTCCCCAGGCAACCGCCACGGCGGCGACCAGAAGGCAGAAGAGCCCGAGCCGCGCCGCGAAGGCCGGATCGCCGGGCGGCGGCAGCAGCGCCAGGCCGAAGACCAGGGCCTTGGGGTTGAGGAGCGTCGTGACGAACACCGACCGCAGGCCGACCGCGCCCCGGCCCGCCCCGGCCACCGGCGGCGTCCAGAGCCGGACGGCGAGAACCATCACCCAGGCCGCCGCCGCGATCTTCAGCACGGCCGCCGCGAGAGGCACATGGTCGAGGACATGCGACCCGAGCCAGGCCAGCGGAACGATCGCCGCGAGATAGCCGAGAAGCTCCGCCGGCAGAAGCCGCACGACACGCCGCGGGCCGCCCGCTGCGCCGGCAAGGCACATCAGCGTGTTCGTCGGGCCCGGCGCGGCGAGCAGGGCGAGAACGGCGGTGACGAAGGCGAAGGTGCTCATCTCGGCGCGGCTGGATGACGGCGGTCGACCATGCCGTATCCCGCGGCGGCCGCAAGGGACTTGATCTGGATCATCCGGGCGGCAGCCCGCGCCGGAGGCGGACGGTCAGACCTCCTCGAGGACCGATCCGCCCCGGTTTACGCAGCGCCCGCCGACGATCGCCCAGAGCCGCACGATCGCGCCCGGCTCGACGATCAGGTCCCCGCCGACCAGCCCCTTCAGCGTCAGGTCCACGCCCCGCGCGACCGTCACGCTGCCGCCGATCAGTCCGTCGTATTCACCGCTGGTCGTGAAGGTATGGTCCCCGAGGACCATGCTCCGCTGGGCACACATTCGGATTCTCCCCCCGGTTGCGCGCCAGGGAAGGCTACACCAGTTTCCCCCCTCGAGAAACACAAAGCTCCGCCGCGGTGCAGCGCCGGGCAGGGTCCCGCCGGAGGCACCTGCGGGCGGCGGTTGCCGGGGCCGGGGGCTTCCGCTACGCAGGCGGCATGAGAGTGCTTGTCCTCGGGACCGGATCGATCGGGCGGCGCCATGCCGAGAACCTCGCCCGGCTCGGCGCCGCGGTCGAGGCGCAGTCGATGCGCGCGGGCGGCGTCGGCGGGGCGCTGGCGCGCCTGTCGGAAGGCTGGGACGGCGCCGTGATCGCCACCGAGACGCAGATCCGGCTGGAGCTGATCGAGGCGGCGGCCGACGCAGGGATACCCCTCTACATCGAGAAGCCGCTCGCGGCCGAGCCCGACGAGGTGTCGGCGATCTACGCCGCCGCCGGCCCGATCCTCGACCGCAGCATGGTCGGGTTCATGATGCGCTACAACCCGGCCTTCCGGCACCTCGCCGCCCAGGATCTCTCCGACGCCTTCCGCTACACCTTCGAGATCGGCCACGACGTGACGAAGTGGCGCGAGAACTGGACCTTCGCCGAAAGCTACGCGGCCAGGCCCGAGGGCGGCGGCGTGCTGCTCGACCTCTGCCACGAGCTCGACATGGCCCACTGCCTGTTCGGCGGCGTGATCTCCGATGTCGAATGCCTCGGCCACATCCGCTATCCAGGCGTCGACATGGCGACCCAGGTGGCCCGCGCCGGGCCCGTGCAGGGCACGGTGGCGATGGACTACCTCGCGCCGGTGCCGATCCGCCGGGTGGAGATCGCCGGCACGCTCAGCCGCCGGACTCTCGACTTCCACACCGGGCGCTTTCTCGACGGCGCGCGCGAGCGGCTGTTCGAGCAGGACCGCAACGCGATGTTCCTCGGGATCATGGGCGACTTCCTCGCGCTCGTCCGGGGCCGGCCGGTCTCCGACGTCGAGTTCCTGCCGCGCCTCGACCTCGCGCGGGCCTCCTGCGAGGAGATCGCCCGCGCCCATTCCATGCGCCGCTTCACCGGGCATCTCGACGGACCGCTGCCATGATCCTCGGCCACATCGGCGTGCGCGCCGGCTCGAAGGGCGTTCCGGGCAAGAACTTCCGGCCGATCTGCGGCCGGCCGCTGATCGACTGGAGCCTCGACCAGCTTCTCGCGCACCCTCAGGTCGATGCGGTCGTGGTCTCGACCGACTCCCCCGAAATCTACGAACACGCGCTTGCGAAGGGCACCCTGCCGATCGGGCTGAGGCCCGCGCATCTGGCCACCGACACCGCGGGCAAGTGGGGGGTTTGGCAGCACGCGCTCGCCGCCGCCGAGCCGCTCCTGCCCGAGCCCGTCACCGCCTTCCTCGACCTCGATGCCACCTCGCCCCTGCGCGATCCCGCCGACATCACCGGCGCGCTCGCGCTCTTCCGCGCCGAGCGGCCCGACATGGTGATGAGCTGCTGCGAGGCGCGCAAGAACCCCTACTTCAACCTCGTGGAGCCGGACGCGACGGGTGCGCTCCACGTCTCCAAGCCGCTTCCGGGCGGGGTCGTGGCCCGCCAGCAGGCGCCCGTGGTCTACGAGCACGCCGCCTCCACCTATGTCGTCGCGCCCGGTTACCTGCGCCGCGCGCAGGGCCTCTGGGAGGGGCGGGTGATCCCCTTCCTGATGCCGCCCGAGCGCTGCCTCGACATCGACACCGAATTCGACTTCCGCCTCGTGGAATGGCTGCTCAGGGAGCGCGAGAATGCCGAGGGACCTGCCCGGACAGCTTGAGGGCAAGACGATCTTCATCACCGGTTCGGGCGGGGTGCTTGGCTCGACCTACGTGCGCCGGATGCTGGCCGCCGGGGCGCGCGTGGTCGCATCCGACCTGCCGGGGCCGCGCGCCGAGAAGCTGAAGGCCGACCACGGCGGCAACCCAGCCTTCGCCTTCCTGCCGCTCGACGTCTCCGACGAGGAGCAGGTGACGGGCATCTTCGCGCGGATGCTCGACATGGGGCTCCGCCCCAACGTGGTGCTGAACAACGCCGCGATCACGGGCGAGCTGCTCATGGGCGCGGGCAGGCCGTTCCCCGACTTCGCCGAGACGAGCGTCGCCGACTTCGAGCGCACGCTGCGGACGAACCTCACCGGTGCCTTCATGGTCGCCCGCCAGATGGACCGCGACATCGTCGGCCGCTGGCCGGTCAAGCTCATCAACGTCGCCTCGATGTATGCGCTGAACGCGCCGCACCACGACATCTACGAAGGCATGCCGTTCAGGTCGTTCAGCGCCTACACGGTGACGAAGGCCGGCATCCACGGGCTGACGCTCTGGCTCGCCAGCTACTGGCGCAAGCGGCAGGCGACCGTCAACACCATCGCCCCCGGCGCGGTTTTCAACGGCCACTCCGAGGAATTCCAGCGCCGCGTGTCGCAGCTCGTCATGGCCGGACGGATGGCCGAGCCCGACGAGATCGCCGATGCGATGCTGTTCCTGTGCTCGGCGCAGTCCGACTACATCACCGGCCAGATCCACCACGTCGACGGCGGCTTCAACGGCTGGTGAGGCGCGCGGCTACTGGGCGCAGCGCGCCGCCGCGTCGTCCACCGAGGCGGTGAAGCCCAGGAGCGAGAAGGTGTCGCTCGTCGTCGTGCCGCGGCTCGACCGGCCGACGACCACGGCCTGAGCGCCCTGCTTCATCGCCGCGATGATCTTCGCGTCCTCCTCGGGCGAGGCGGGATAGGCCCATTCGCCGTCCACCGGAAGCTCGAACTTGGTGCCGCCGACATCGATCGTGACGGTCGAGCCCGGTGCGAAGGGATAGCCGCCGGTGAAGGCGACCTCGCCCCTGACGTTGGCAGCCGGCCGCCACGTCACGAACAGCAGGATGTCGCCCCGGCGCACGGCCACAACCCGGCCGTCGCGCGTGTTCACCGTCTCCTTCGGCTGGGAGACCGCCCAGCATTCCTTCGGGTCGCCCTCGACGAACACGCTCCAGTCGGTGTTGGCCCCGACCCGGTTGGTGCTTTCTTCCTGTGCCCAGGCCGCCGCCCCCGCCACCAGGACGAGCGCGCATGCCCCGATGCGGATGATCCCTGTCGTCATGTTTCCACCGGCCTCCAACTGCCTCTGTCGCCTTTGCCAGCCCCGCCGGTCGTTTAGCCGACCTTTTCTCGCTGGCGGAAGGCCCTTTGAAACGTTACCGCGACCCTATCGCCATTTTCGGGGCGATTCAAAGCCTTCGCGGCGGAAAGCTGCGCAGGATCGCGGAGAGGTGAAGCGATGGGCATGGCACAACCGATGGCGGAACTCTGGCGCGGCGGGCGGCTCGAATCGGTGCACGCCGGCCATGCGGCGATCGTGGATGCCACGGGCCGGACGGTCGAGGCCTGGGGAGATCCCGAGACGGTCATATTCCCGCGGTCCTCCTGCAAGATGATCCAGGCCCTGCCGCTGATCGAATCCGGTGCCGCCGCCGCGCACGGGCTGACCGACCGGCAGCTCGCGCTCGCCTGCGCCTCGCACTCGGGCGCGGCGATCCACACCGGGGCGGTGGCCGACTGGCTGGCGGCGATCGGCCGGACCGAGGCGGATCTGCGCTGCGGCGCGCACTGGCCGTCGGACATCCCCGCCCGCGACGCGCTGATCCGTGCCCATGCGGAACCCTGCCAGATCCACAACAACTGTTCTGGCAAGCACGCGGGCTTCCTCACCCTCGCCCGGCACCTCGGCGCAGGGCCCGAATACGTGGAGATCGGCCATCCCGTGCAGCGCGCGGTCAAGGCGGCCTTCGAGGAGACGACCGGCGAGACCTCGCCCGGCTTCGGCATCGACGGCTGCTCGGCCCCGAACTTCGCCTGCACCCTCGGGGGCCTCGCCCGGGCGATGGCCCGCTTCGCCGCGGCCGGCGAGGGCGACGCGCGCGGCCGCGCGATGGTGCGCCTGCGCCGGGCGATGGCCGCGCATCCCGAGCTGGTCGCCGGAGAGGGCCGGGCCTGCACCGAACTGATGCGCGCGATGGACGGCGTGGCCGTCAAGACCGGCGCCGAGGCGGTGTTCGTGGCCATCGTGCCGCAGCGCGCGCTCGGCATCGCGGTGAAGATCGCCGACGGCGGCACCCGCGCGGCCGAGCTCGCCATCGCCGCGCTGCTGGTCCGGCTCGGCGTGCTCGACCGCGACCACCCGGCCACGCGCCGGCGGCTCGACGCGGTGCAGACCAACTGGCGCGGGATCGAGGTGGGGATCCTCCGCGCGGCCTCCGGCTTCCCGGCCTGAGGCTTGACGGCGCCGGCGCGGGGCTGTATCTGCCTGCCCGACCTCGGGGCGCTGCGGCTTGCGGCGCCCGTTTGCGTTACCGAATCGACCGTATCGAAGGAATGAAGCGATGTCGCGCGTCTGCGAACTCACCGGCAAGGGCCCGATGACCGGCAACAACGTCAGCCATGCCAACAACAAGACCCGCCGCCGCTTCCTGCCGAACCTCAACGAGGTGACGCTGATCTCCGACACGCTCGGCCAGGCCTTCCGCCTGCGCGTCTCGGCCGCGGGTCTGCGGACGGTGGACCACCGCGGCGGGCTCGACGCCTTCCTCGACAAGGCGAAGGACGAGGAACTCTCGCCGAAGGCCCTGAAGATCAAGCGCCAGATCGAGAAGGCGCGCGCGGCCGCCTGACTTGCGCGGACAGGCGCAGGCAGCCGAGGCCCCGCCCTGCCGGCGGGGCCTCTGCCTTTCCGGCCGGCAGCGCGGCACGGATGCGCCGTCCTGTCCGGTTCCCTCCGCGCCCCGACTGCGCTAGCGATGGGTCCATGACGCGGCTCCGTCCCCTGCTGGCCTGCCTCTGCGCGCTGATCCTCGCGGCGACCTCGCCGACCTTGGCCGTCGCGCGCGCGCAGGCGCCCGCCGCGGGTCTGGTCGAACTCTGCATCGGCCAGGAGAGCGTCACGCTCGCCGTCGACGCCGAGGGCCGGCCGGTCGGGCCGCGGCATCTCTGCCCCGACTGCGTGCCCGCGGTGGCGGCGGCCGGCCCCCCCGCCGCGCAGGGGCCGGTCCGGCCGGTCACCTTCCCGCGCCGGCATGTGCCGGTGCCGGCGTCGTGCCCGACCCGGCCCGCCGCCGCCTCCGCGCCGCCGCCCGCCCGCGCACCTCCGCCTGCGGTCTGACCTCACGCCCAAGCCAACCTGAAGCGAAGGACCAGACCATGAAACGCATCCTTTCCCTCGCCGCCGCAGCCGCGGTGGCCCTCGCCTTCCCCGCCCTCGCCGAGGGCATCACCATCTCCGACGCCTATGCCCGCAGCGCCTCGCCCTCGGCGATGACCGGGGCGGCCTTCATGACGATCTCGAACGCGGGCGCCGAGGACGACCGGCTCGTTGCCGCGCGCTCCGACGCGGCAGAACGGGTCGAACTCCACACCCACCTGATCGACGCGAACGGCGTCGCCCGGATGGTCGAGGTCGAGGACGGCTTCGTGATTCCCGCGGGCGGCAGCCACGTTCTGCAACGCGGCGGCGACCACGTGATGTTCCTCGGCCTCACCGCCCCGTTCGAGGAGGGCGGCACCGTCCCCCTCACGCTCGTCTTCGAGAAGGCGGGCGAGATCGCCGTAGAGGTGCCGGTGGACATGTCGCGGGGCCCCATGCAGGGCATGGGCACGGGTATGGGCCACGGCGCGATGCAGGGCAACGGCGGCTGAGGATACCGGCCGGAGGCGGCGCCGCCGCCGCCTCCGCGCCCTCTCGTGCCCCACCCCGCGCAGAGCGCCCCCGCGACCGTCACCCCGATGCGCCCCTTCGCCCTGCCCCAGGCCTTCACCCCGGACGAGTGCGCGCGCATCGTCGCGCTCGCCGAAGGGGCGGGGCTCGCGCCGGCCGGGCTCGTCGGCGGGGTTGCCGACCCGCGGATCCGCCGCGCCGGGATCGCCTGGCTCGACGAGGCCGAGGGCGCGGGCTGGGTCTCCGACCGGCTCGCCCGGCTCGTCGCCGACGCCAACCGCGACGGCTTCGGCTTCGCGCTCGACGAGCTTGCCGAAAGCCCGCAGGTCGCCCGCTACGACGCCGGCGAGGCGGGACACTTCGCCTGGCACTCCGACATCGGCGAGGGGCCGGTGGCGCGCCGGCGCAAGCTCACGCTCGTCGTCCAGCTCTCCGACCCGGCCGGCTATGCGGGCGGCGCGCTCGAGCTGATGCCCGACGCCAACGTCCTCACCGCAGACCGTGCGCAGGGCGCGGCGATCGCCTTCCCGAGCTTCGTCCTGCACCGCGTCGCCCCGGTCACGCAGGGCGTGCGCCATTCGCTGACCGTCTGGGCCCACGGGCCCGCCTTCCGCTGAGGCCCGCAAGCGCGCGGGCTCAGAACCACTGGCCGGGCTCGATCAGGCCGAGGTCCAGAAGCTGCTGCGACCGCCACTGGAACGGCTCCGACTTGTGCCAGCGGAAGGTGGAGATCGCGGCCCGGCTGCCGGGATTGGCCCTGAGCGCCTTCGCCGTGCGGAACGAGCAGATCGCAGCCGTCAGGTTGTTGTGCCAGGGGCAGGCGTAGGTGTTGTATTCCTCGTCCGTGAAGGTGTGATCCGTCCTCAGCCGCAGCCCCGGCTTCGCCCGGAACAGCCCGATCCGGTCGATCCGGCGCCGCGCGGGCGGGATGTGCTCCTCGAACCGCCACCTCAGCCCGCCGAAGAAGTCGAGCTGCCGTTCCTTCGGATGCCGGTCGGGCGGCGGGCCCTTGCGCGCCAGCGCGTAATAGCCCGTGCGGTCGAGATAGGCCTCCGCGCGCGAGACGGCGCCCGGAAAGCGCTCGAGGTCGCCCGCATAGAGGTCGATGACGTAGGTCAGCATGGCCTCGCGCCGCTCCTCGGCGTGGAAGTCGAGCATGGCGGCGACGGGGCGGGTCTCGCAGAACGGGAAGAACAGGTATTCGGCGTTGTAGCAGTAGTAGAGCCAGGTGCCCGGCAGGGCGATGTCGATCGCCGCATTCACAGCGGCGGCGGTCGCTCCGTCGGCCAGCGTGTCGTGCCGGACGAGGTGGACCCCCGGAGCATCCGGCAGGGCCAGCCCCTCGGGCGCGAACAGCACGAGCTCGCGGAACCCGGCGGCGCGGTGGTGCGCCAGCGTGCTCTCGATCTCCACCGCGTCCTCGGCCAGGATCAGCGCGACCGGCCCCCGCGCCAGCAGGGCCGCGCCGCGCGCCCGGAACTCGTTCAGCCCGCCGAACTCCATGCCTGCCCTCCTCCGGCCCCGAGCCTTGGGCCATTCGCGCGCGCCTTGCAAGCGTTGCGGGGATGGCCGGCTTCGGTGTAGAGCCACGCGCGGAGGTATCGGTCCATGGCCGGGCGCAAGCTCTTCATCAAGACCTACGGCTGTCAGATGAACGTCTACGACAGCGAGCGCATGGCCGAGGCGCTGGCGCCCGAGGGCTACGCGCTCACCCAGTCCCAGGACGAGGCCGACCTGATCCTGCTCAACACCTGCCACATCCGCGAGAAGGCGGCAGAGAAGGTCTATTCCGACATCGGCCGCCTCCGCCCGCTCAAGGCCGAACGCCCCGGCCTCAGGATCGGCGTGACCGGATGCGTCGCCCAGGCCGAGGGCGAGGAGATCCTGCGCCGGGCCCCGGCGGTGGACCTCGTGGTGGGCCCGCAGAGCTACCACCGCCTGCCGGCGCTCCTCAAGGCCGGCGGTCGCGCCGTCGAGACCGACTTCCCGGCCGAGGACAAGTTCGACCACCTGCCGCGGAGCCGCGCGAAGTCGGCGCCCACCGCCTTCCTCACCGTGCAGGAGGGCTGCGACAAGTTCTGCGCCTTCTGCGTGGTGCCCTATACCCGCGGCGCCGAGGTCAGCCGCCCCGCCGCGCGCATCCTGCGCGAGGCGCAGGATCTGGTGGACCGCGGCGCGCGCGAGATCACGCTGCTCGGCCAGAACGTGAATGCCTACCACGGCGAGGGGCCCGACGGCGGCGACTGGTCGCTCGCGCGGCTGATCCGCGCGCTCGCGGCGATCGACGGGCTCGCCCGCATCCGCTACACGACCTCGCACCCCAACGACATGGCCGACGACCTGATCGCCGCCCACGGCGAGGTCGGCAAGCTCATGCCCTACCTGCACCTGCCGGTGCAGTCGGGGTCCGACCGGGTGCTCAAGGCGATGAACCGCCGGCATACCGCCGCGGACTATCTGCGCCTGGTGGAGCGGCTGCGCGCCGCCCGGCCGGACCTGATGCTGTCGTCGGACTTCATCGTGGGCTTCCCCGGCGAGACCGAGGCGGATTTCGAGGCGACGCTGGCGCTGGTCGAGACGGTGGGCTTCGGCATGGCCTTCAGCTTCCGCTACTCGCCGCGTCCCGGCACCCCCGCCTTCGAGCGGCCCGAGGTGCCCGCCGAGGTCGCCGACGACCGGCTCCAGCGCCTCCAGGCGCTGCTCACCCGCCAGCAGCGGGCCGCCCAGGCGGCGATGGTGGGCCGCGAGCTCGAGGTGCTGTTCGAGAAGCCGGGCCGCCTGGCGGGGCAGATGGCCGGCAAGTCGGGCTACCTCCACGCCGTCCATGCCGATGCGCCGGGCCTCGCGCCGGGGGCGCTCCGCCGGGTGCGGATCACCGCGTCGGGGCCGAACTCGCTCGCCGGGGAGCTCGTCGCCGCGTGACGCCCGGGGCGCGGGCGCAAGCGGTCCTCGCCGCGCTCGATGCCCCCGGCCCCCTTGCCCCCTTCACCGACGCCGATCCCGGCTTCGGCCTCGCCGAGGCCTACCGCACGGCGGCGGCGCTCGCGGCGCTCCGCCGCGCGCGGGGCGAGCGCCCGGTCGGCCGCAAGCTCGGCTTCACCAACCGCACGATCTGGGATGAATACGGCGTCCGCGCCCCGATCTGGGGTTTCGTCTACGACACCACGGTGCGGCCGCTCGATGACGGGCCGCTTGCGCTCGCGCCCTTCGCCGAGCCGCGGATCGAACCCGAGATCGTGCTGCGCCTTGCCGCGGCGCCCCGGCCGGGGATGACGCCGGAAGAGCTCATCGGCTGCGTCGGCGGGATCGCCTTCGGGTTCGAGATCGTGCAGTCGGTATTCCCCGGCTGGCGCTTCCGTGCACCCGACACGGTGGCCGCCGCCGCGCTCCACGGCGCGCTTCGCACCGGGCCCTTCGTGCCGCTCACTCCGGACCTGGCCGGGCGCCTCGCCGCCTTTCCGGTGACGCTGTGGCGCGACGGTGCGGTGGCCGCCGCGGGCGATGCGACGGATGTCCTCGGCGGCGGCCCGATCGCCGCGCTCGCGCATCTGGCCGGCCTGCTCGCCGCGGACCCCGACGCCGCGCCGCTCGCCCCCGGCGAGATCGTCGCCACCGGCACGCTCACGCGGGCGCTCCCCGTGGCGCCGGGCGAGGCCTGGCGCGCCGAGGCGGACCTTCCCGGCGTCGCCCCAGTCGGGATCCGCTTCGCGCCCTGAGCCTTCAGGTCACCGCCTCGAGCCGTTCCCGCGAGAGTTCGCCCGGCACGATGGTGATCGGCACCGGCAGCGTGCCGGCCGAGCGCGAAAGCTGGGTGACGAGCGGCCCCGGCCCCGACTTGTCGGTGCCCGCGCCGAGCACGAGCACCCCGATCTCGGGATCCTCGCGGATCTGGGCGAGGATCTCGGGCACCGGCTCGCCCTCGCGGATCACCAGTTCGGGGTTCACCCCCTGCCGGTCCCGCATCCACTTGGCGAAGACCTCGAAATGCGCCTCGATCCGCTCGCGCGCCTCCTCGCGCATGATGTCGCGCACGCCGATCCAGTGCTGGAGCTCCTCGGGCGGGATCACCGAGAGGATCGTCACCCCCCCGCCCGTCTTCGCTGCCCGCATCGCCGCGAAGCGCATCGCGTTCAGGCATTCCCGGCTGTCGTCCAGGACGACAAGGAACTTTCTCATCCGCGGCCTCCCATGGCCGGCGGATCATGGCGCGGCTTTCGCGGGCGTGCAACGGGGCGCGGCCGGAGGGCGCGCCTCAGCGCCCCGAGCAGGAGGGAGACCAGCGCCGAGCCGACCTGCACCGCGAGGAGCGCCACGAGCCCGATGGCGGCAAGAGCAAGGTCGCTCACCCGGACGAGCAGCCGGAACGCCCGTGCCTTCCCCAGAAGCTCCATCGCCACGCGCGTCTCCGGCCCCGCCGCGGCCGACAGGCGCGCGAGGCGGGCGGCATCCTCCGCCGTGTCCACGTGGCGCAGGAGCGCCAGCGCCTCCTCGGGCGAGGTGCGGCGCGCCACGTCTCCGAGGTCCTCCGCGATCCGCCCCGCCCGGGCGAGGCGCGAGAGGTCGGCCACGTCGTCGAGCGGAACCCGGCCGGCGATGTAGGGCACGACCCGGTCCCAGGCCACCGGCACGTCGGTCGCCTCGCCGAGAACCCGCGTAAGGCCGGGGGTCAGCGTGCCCATGCGCCGCGCCACCCGGGCGGCGCTCGCGCCGGTCTTGAGGACGTAGCTCGTCCCCCCGGTGAACGCGACGAGCCCCGTCGCCCCGAGCCCGGCGACTGCAAGCCCGGTCTCGATCCCGTCCACCTCCTCGCCCGCAAGCCACGCCGCGGCCTGCCGGCGCAGCGCGTTGATGTCGCCCGCCGGGGTCAGTTCCAGCGGCAGCGCGCAGGCCGCCATCTGCTTCAGCGTGGCGCAGTCGCGCACGTCCCAGGCGCAGGCCCCGCAGTCGAGCGCCGCCTCGACCACCCCCGGCGGCGCGAGCAGCGCGTGCGCGGCGGCCGCCGTCTCGGGCGGGATCGGAACGCCCCGCCGCAGCGCGAAGTCCGCGAGCATCCCGGTGCGGTCGCGGTCGCCCGCGGCCACGGCCGCCTCGAGCCGCGGGATCAGGCGCTCGGGCGTCGCCTCGCGCAGCATCGCACGCTCGAAGGCAAGCGCGAGCTGCTCCTCGGTCCGCTCGACGATCGGGGCCGCGAGGGGGTTGCGCGACAGCACCCAGAACGCCGCCGCGGCATTGGCAACCGCCAGAAGCAGCAGGCAGAGCCGGGCGAGCCGCCGCATCCCGCGTCAGGCGGCCGAATGCGCCCAGTCCCAGTAGAGCTCGCGCACCCGCCGCGCGACGGGCCCCACCTGGTAGTGCGTGCCGTCGAACTCGGTGACGGGCGTCACCTTCGACATGTTGCCCGACATGAAGACCTCGTCGGCGGCGCGGAAGTCGTCGAAGGTCAGCACCGTCTCGTGCACCCGCACGCCGTCGGCGCGCAGGTTCTCGATGTGGCGGGCACGTGTGATGCCGGCAAGGAAGGTGCCGTTGGCGATGGGCGTGAACACCTCGCCGTCCCTCACCATGAAGATGTTGGCGGTGGCGGTCTCGGCGACGTTGCCCAGCGCGTCGGCGACCAGCGCGTTGCCGTAGCCCTTCGCCCGCGCCTCGGCCAGCATCCGGGCGTTGTTCGGGTAGAGGCAGCCCGCCTTGGCGTTGACGACCGAGCTTTCCAGCACCGGGCGGCGGAAGCGCGTGGTGGTGAGCGTGGTCGTCGCGTCGGCCGGGGCCATCGGAATCTCCTCGAGGCAGACGGCGAAGCCCGTGGCGCCGGGCTTCGGCACCACGCCGAGATCGCCGCCCTCGAGCGCCCAGTACATCGGGCGGATGTAGACGGCGGTGCCCTTGGGGTAGCGGCCGAGCCCGTCGCGGATGATCGCCACCATCTCCTCGACGCCCACGGTCGGGGTGATCATCAGCGCCTCGGCCGAACGGTTCACCCGCGCGCAGTGCCGGTCGAGGTCCGGCGCCACGCCCTCGAACCAGCGCGCGCCGTCGAAGACCGTGGTGCCGAGCCACGAGCCGTGGTCGGCCGCCCGCATAACGGCCACGTCGCCGTCGTGCCACGCGCCCTCGAACCAGGTGCGGATGTTGGTGCCGGTCGCCATCTGCCTGCCTCCCTTGCCTGCGCGCCACTCTAGGAGCGCGGCGCGGCAGGGTCCACCCGGCCCGGGCGGCGGACCGGATCACCTCCGCCGGGGAGACCCCCGGCCGCGGAGGCGGCCGGGGGCGTGGCAGGCTGCGGAAGGCGCCGAGGGGGCGCCGGGGCTTGGGGCTTGGACAGGACCGCGCTGCCGGAGGCCGCCTGGGGAAGGGCGGCGAACCGGATCATGGTCGGCGATTGAATCGCGCGCGTGACAGCTCCGCTCAGCGCGACCGGATCATGCCCACGATGTCGTAGGTCTTCTCCAGAATCGGCTGCGCGATCGCATCGGCGCGGTTCGCCCCCTCGCCGAGCAGGCGGTCGATCTCGGCCGGATCGGCGGCCAGCCGCTTCATCTCCGCCGAGATCGGCGAGAGCACGGCCACCGCCAGTTCGGCAAGCCGCGGCTTGAAGACCCCGAATCCCTGTCCCGCGAACTCGGCCAGAACGTCGGCCGGCTCGCGGTCGGCAAGCGCGGCGTAGATGTTCACGAGGTTCCGCGCCTCGGGCCGGTCCTTCAGCCCGTCGAGCGTCTCGGGCAGCGGCGCGGGGTCGGTCTTGGCCTTGCGGATCTTCTGGGCGATGGTGTCGGCATCGTCGGTCAGGTTGATCCGGCTCTGGTCGGAGGGGTCGGACTTCGACATCTTCGCCGTGCCGTCGCGCAGGCTCATCACCCGCGTCGCCGCGCCCTCGATCACCGGCTTGGTGAGCGGGAAGAACTCCACCCCGTAGTCGTGGTTGAACTTCGCGGCGATGTCGCGGGTCAGCTCCAGGTGCTGCTTCTGGTCCTCGCCCACCGGAACATGGGTCGCGTGGTAGACCAGGATGTCGGCCGCCATCAGCGAGGGGTAGGCGTAGAGCCCCAGCGAGGCGTTCTCGGCGTTCTTGCCGGCCTTGTCCTTGAACTGCGTCATGCGGTTCATCCAGCCGACGCGGGCCACGCAGTTGAAGATCCAGGCCAGCTCGGCATGGGCCGGCACCTGGCTCTGGTTGAACAGGATCGACCGCTTCGGGTCGATGCCGGCCGCGATGAAGGCGGCGGCCGCCTCGCGGGTCTGGGCGCGCAGCCTGTCGGGCTCCTGCCAGACGGTGATCGCGTGGAGATCGACGAGGCAGTAGATCGCCTCCATCCCCTCGTCCTGCATGCGGACGAAGCGCTTCAGCGCGCCGAGGTAGTTGCCGAGCGTCAGTCCGCCCGAGGGCTGGATCCCGGAGAACACGCGCGGGGTGAATTGCGGCGCCATGCGTCGAACCTGAACTGGATTTCGGTGAGGAGCCCGCTTATCGCTCGGCGGAAGCCCCGTCAACCGAAGGCCCCGCGCGATGAACCCCGACCACGCCGCCCCGCCGCTCAACCCGCTGCCCCCGGTGGTCTGGGCGCTGGCGCTGCCCATCGTCGCGGTCGAGGCGGTCCTCAGCCTCGGCCAGCGCGGACTCGCCGGGGGGCGCGAGGCGATCGGCTGGCGCACCGGGGCGATCACCGACTGGGGCTTCTTCGACACCGTGTTCGAATGGATGCTGGAGAACCGCCACTTCCCGCTCTGGGACGTGGCGCGCCTCTTCACCTACCCCTTCGTGCACGGCAGCTTCACCCACGCGCTCTTCGCGCTGGTGTTCCTGCTCGCGCTCGGCAAGTTCGTGGGCGAGGTGTTCCGCCCCGCCGCGGTGCTGGCCGTGTTCTTCGGCTCGGCGGCGCTGGCGGCGGTGGTCTACGGGCTCCTCCTCGACACGCGCCAGCCGCTCTACGGCGCCTTCCCGGCGGTCTACGGCCTGATCGGGGCCTTCACCTACATCCTCTGGGCGCGCCTCGGGGCGGTGAATGCCGACCGGCGCCGCGCCTTCCTGCTGATCGGATTCCTGATGGCCTTCCAGCTGGTCATCGGCCTCATCTACTTCGTGTTCGAGGGCTGGGCCGACTGGACCTGGCTCGCCGACCTCTCGGGCTTCGGCGCGGGCTTCCTGCTGTCGTTCCTGGTGCGGCCCGGCGGCTGGCAGGCCGCCCTGCGCCGGCTCCGCCAGCCCTGATCCGGGGCGTCAGCCCTGCCCGCGCGCCAGCGCGCGGCGGAAGTCCGAGAGCGTGAAGGCCCCGATCAGCAGGCCCGCGCCGAAGTAGGCGGCCATCCCCGCAAGCACCAGAAGGACAAGCGCCAGCACGTCCGTCCCGCCCGGCACGAACAGGGGCGCCAGCGCGAGGTTCGCGGCCCAGAGCACCCCGCCCATGACGACGGCGGCGATCACGATCCGCGGCACCCGGCGCCGCGCACGGTCGTCGAGCATCACGGCCTCGCCCATCCCGCGCGAACCCGCCCAGAGCATCCAGACCATCGCCCATCCGGCGAGCGTGGTCCCGAGCGCGGCGGCGATGAAGCCGAGGGGCTGGGAAAGCCCGACCGCCGCGGCGGCGTTGATGACCATCGCCCAGACCGCGTAGCGGAACGGGCTGCGCGTGTCCTCGCGGGCGTAGAACACCGGCTGGAGCACCTTCTGGAGCACGAAGGCCGGCAGCCCCGCGCCGTAGACCGCCAGCGCCAGCGCGGTCGCCGCCGTGTCGTCGGGACCGAAGGCGCCGCGCTCGAACAGCACCTGGATGATCGGCACCGGAATCACCATCAGCGCCACCGCCGCCGGCACGGTCAGAAGCAGGCTGAACTCGCCCGCGCGGTTGAAGGCGTGCCGCCCGCCCGCGGTGTCGCCCGCGCCCAGCCGGCGCGAGAGGTCGGGCAGGAGCACCACGCCCACCGCGATTCCGACCACCCCGAGCGGCAGCTGGTAGAGCCTGTCGGCGTAGGAGAGCCAGGCCACCGCGCCCTCGGTGAAGCTCGCCACCTGCCGGCCGACCAGAAGGTTGATCTGCACCACCCCGCCCGCCAGGACCGCCGGCGCCGCGATCACCGCAAGCCGGCGCAGGTCGGGCGAGAGCCGCGGCCGGACGAGCGGGAAGCGGTAGCCCGCCTGCCGCGCCCAGGCCCAGGTGAAGGCGAGCTGCGCGATCCCCGTCACCGGAACGGTCCAGGCGAGCGTCAGACCCATGTCCCAGCCCAGCCGGTCGGCGGCCAGCATCGCGGCGATGAACATCAGGTTCATCAGCACCGGCACGAACGAGGCCTCGGTGAAGCGGCCCCGCGTCGTCAGCACCCCCGAGAGCAGCGCCACGAGCGAGATGAACAGGATGTAGGAGAACGAGATCCGCCCGAAGGTCACGGCCAGGTCGAAGCGCTCGTCGCCCCAGAAGCCGCTCGCCATGGCAAGGACCAGCCAGGGCATCAGCAGCGTGCCGGCCAGGGTGAAGGCCACCAGCACCGCGCCGAGCCCGCTGAACGCCTCGCGCGCGAAACCCTCGGCGTCCTCGCCGCGCTCCAGCTTCTTGGCGAACATCGGCACGAAGGCCATGTTGAAGGCGCCCTCGGCGAAGAACCGGCGGAACATGTTCGGCAGCGAGAAGGCGATCAGGAAGGCCTCGGCCACCGGCCCGGTCCCGAGGTAGGCGGCCATCATCACGTCGCGCACGAAGCCGACGCCGCGGCTCACCAGCGTCCAGCTTCCGACGGTGAGGAAGCCGCGCACGAGGCGGATCGGCGCCATCAGGCCCGTGCCTGCTCGGCGCCCTGCTCGATCGCCGCGCGCAGCTTGCGCTCCAGCGCGTCGCGCTTCGGCCTGCTGTGGAGCTTCAGCCCGAACATGTCCTTCACGTAGAACGTATCGACCACCTGCGCTCCGTAGGTCGCGATCACGGCCGAGGCAATGTAGATGTTGCTGTTGGCCAGCGTGCGCGTTAGGTCGTAGAGCAGGCCCGGCCGGTCGCGCGTGTCCACCTCGATGATCGTGTAGATGTCCGATCCCTCGTTGTCGAAGGTGATCGAGGTCGGGAACTGGAACTCCTTCTCGCGGCGCTTGATCTTGTCCTTCGACTTCAGCGCCTCGCGGGCGACCACCTCGCCCTTCAGCGTCCGCTCGATCGTGTTGCGCAGCCGCGGCAGGCGGCTTTCCTCGTAGGGCGCGCCCTCGGCGTCCTGGATCCAGAAGACCGCCGTCGCATAGCCGTCCTTCGAGGTGTAGGTGCGCGCATCGACGACGTTCGCACCCGCCAGCGCCAGCGCGCCGGCCAGGCGCGAGAAGATGCCCGGGTGGTCGGCCAGGGCGAAGCAGGCGCGGGTGGCGTCGCGGTCGGGCTCGGGCTCCAGGTCGATGCGGATCTCGTCGGGTCCGAGGTCGCGCAGGAGCCGCGCGAAGACCGCCTGCGTCTCGGTGCTCAGCCCCTGCCAGTAGGGCCCGTAGTGGCGCGCGGTCTCGCGGCGCAGGTCCTTCGGATCCCAGTCCTTCAGCGCCTCGCGGAGCGCGCGCTTGGCCTCGTCCTCGCGCTTCTCGCGGTTGAATTCCTCGAGCCCGGTCTCCAGCGCGTCGGCGGTCTGGCGGTAGAGGCCGCGCAGCAGCATGGCCTTCCAGTTGTTCCAGGCGTGCGGACCCACGCCCCGGATGTCGCAGACCGTGAGCACCGTGAGCAGGTCGAGCCGCTTGCGCGTCCGCACCGCCTTGGCGAAGTCGCGCACCGTGCGCGGGTCGGCGATGTCGCGCTTCTGCGCCATGTCGGACATCAGCAGGTGGTAGCGCACCAGCCACTCCACCGTCTCGCATTCCTCGGGGTTCAGCCCCAGCCGCGGCGCCACCTTCCGCGCGATCTGCGCCCCCAGCACCGAATGGTCCTCGGGGCGGCCCTTGCCGATGTCGTGCAGCAGCAGGGCGATGTAGAGCACCCGGCGGTTCACGCCCTCCTTGAGGATGCGGCTCGCGATCGGCAGCTCCTCCACGAGCTCGCCCCGCTCGATCTGGGCAAGGGTGGAGATGCACTGGATGATGTGCTCGTCCACCGTGTAGCTGTGGTACATGTTGAACTGCATCATCGCCACGATGGGCTCGAATTCGGGGATGAACGCAGCGAGCACCCCGAGCTCGTTCATCCGCCTGAGCGCCCGCTCGGGGTTGCCGTGCTTCAGGAGCAGGTCCAGGAACAGCCCGTGCGCCTCGGGGTCGGCGCGCACCTCGTCGTCGATCAGGTGCAGGTTCGCCGCGATCAGCCGCATCGTGTCGGGGTGCAGCAGCAGGCCCGTGCGCAGCGCCTCCTCGAACACGCGGATCATGTTGAGCTTGTCGGCAAGGAACGCCTTCTCGTCGGCCACGTCGAGCCGGTTCTGCCGGATGCGGTAGGGCGCGCGCGCCTTGCGCCGCCGCCTGAGCATCCGCAGGAGGCCCGGCTCCTGCTTGACGTGGCTCGCCTCCAGCGCGGTGAGGAAGATGCGCGTCAGCTCGCCGACCTTGGTCGCGTGGCGGAAGTAGTCCTGCATGAAGTGCTCGACCGCGCGCCGCCCGCCGCCGTCGCGGTAGCCCATGCGGCGGGCCACCTCCACCTGCATGTCGAAGGTCAGCTGGTCGACGGCGCGGCCGGCGATCAGGTGCAGGTGGCAGCGCACCGCCCAGAGGAACCCCTCGGCGCGCTCGAAGGCCTCCCATTCCTCGGGCCGGAAGAAGCCGAGCGAGAGGAGCGCCCGGCTCGAATCGACCCGGTGCAGGTACTTGGCGATCCAGAACAGCGACTGGAGGTCGCGCAGGCCGCCCTTGCCCTCCTTGACGTTGGGCTCCAGCACGTAGCGCTGCCCGCCCTGCTTCCTCAGCCGCTCCGCCCGCTCGGCGAGCTTGGCCTCGATGAAGTCGGGCCCGGTCGAGCGGAAGAGCTCGCGCCAGAGCCGCTCGCCGAGCTCGTCGGAAAGCGCCCGGTCGCCGCAGATGTGGCGGTGCTCGAGAAGGGCTGTGCGGATCGTGTAGTCCTCGCGCCCGAGACGGAGGCAGTCCTTCACGGTGCGCGTGGAATGGCCGACCTTCAGCCGAAGATCCCACAGGATGTAGAGCATCGATTCGATGACGCTCTCGGCCCAGGGCGTGACCTTGTAGGGGGTCAGGAACAGCAGGTCCACGTCGGAATGGGGCGCCATCTCGGCGCGGCCGTAGCCGCCGACGGCGACGACGGCGAGCCGCTCGGCCTCGGTCGGGGTGTTGAGCGGGTGCAGGTGCGTGGTCACGAAGCGCAGCGTGGCGCGGACCAGCACGTCGGTCAGCCAGGCATAGGCGGCGATGGTGCCGTGCGCCTCGCGCGGATTGCGCGCGAAGGCCGCGGCGATCGCCTCGGCACCGGCGCGGCGCGTCTCGGCCAGGACCGTGACGGCCGCGCTCCGCCGCGCGAGCGGGTCGTGCGCGCCCTCCGCCACCGCGTCGAGCAGCGCGTCGACCGCGGCGGGGTCGGCGATGGCGTCGGTCGGCGGCGCGACGGGCCGCGCCGCGGCGGCGGAGGGCTCAGAAGCCAGCGCCGCCGAAGCGTCTTGGGGCGGGGTCAATCACGACGACCTGGTTGTTGCGGATCTCGGCGATCGCAAGGGCGCGCTCGCTGGTTCCGTCGCTGCGGAAGCGGAAGATGCCGTTCACCCCGGCGAAGCCCGAGGACTGGGTCAGCGCCGAGGACGACAGCGCGTCCGACCGGCCGCTGCGCACCAGCGCACCGATCGCCGCGATGCCGTCGTAGGCGAGCCCCGCGACCGGGTTCGGATCGGCGCCGTAGGCGGCGCGGTAGCGGGCGCGGAACGCCTGGTTGGGCCCGGGATCGGGCAGGGCGAACCAGCCGCCCTGGACGCCCGGCAGCGCCAGCGTCTGCGGCGGGATGTCCCACCGGGTGAGGCCCATCCACTGCACGGTGCCGGGGCCGAGCCCCGCGCCCGGCAGAAGCTGCGCGAGGAGCGGCAGCGAGTCGACCGAACCCGCGGTCAGGAACAGCGTCTGCGCGCCCGATCCCCGGACGCCGCTCACGATCGCCGGAACCGCCGCCGTCACGCCCTGCTGGCTGAACGGATAGCTCTGGAGGCCCGCCAGCGACGCGTTCGACCGCGCGACCGCCTGCTCGATCGCGCGGCGCCCGACCTCGCCGGAGGCGGTCTGCTCGTAGACCGCATAGATGCGCCCCTTGCCGCGCCGCGCCGCGTAGGAGACCAGCCGGTCGGCCACCGTCTGGAACGTCGTGCCGAGCACGTAGACGTTGCCCCCCGCGATGTCGGCGTTGTTCGAGAAGCTCAGGACGTTGACGTTGCGGCCCGCGACCGCAACGCCCGCGGCGTTGGCGGCATCGGCCCGCAGCGGCCCGAGGATGATCTTCGCCCCGTCGTTCACCGCCGTGGTCGCCGCGGCAGCGGCCTGCTGCGGGCTCGCGCCGGTGTCGTAGACCCTCAGATCGACGCGCGCACCCTGAAGGTCGGCGATGGCGAGACGCGCGGCGTTCTCCAGATCACGCGACAGGATGTCGTCGCCGCCGATGCCGGACGAGCGCGGCACAAGCAGCGCGACCTGGACCGGGGCGCCGGGCTCGATCGAGGGGCCGCCGCCGCCGACCGCCGCCGGATCGCACGCGGCGAGCCAGGACGCCGCGGCGAGCGCCGCCGCGGCGCGCCCCAGCCTGCCGAAGGCCGCCTTGCGGATGGCACCGAAAACCGAAAACATCTGTCATCCTCCATGGTCCGGGGGCGGCGGTCGCAGACCTCCGAGCGCGGCCCGGAGCCTAAGGGCTTCGCGGGGGCAAGTAAACGGCGGAGGCAGACGATGGGCTGGCCGAGGACGCGGCTCGATCCGGGGCTCCACATCGTCTCGACGCCGATCGGGGCGGCGCGCGACATCACGCTGCGTGCGCTCGACGTGCTCGCCTCGGCGGACGTGCTCGCCGCCGAGGACACGCGCACGCTCCGCCACCTGATGGACATCCACGGCGTCGCGCTCGAGGGCCGCCGCATCGTCGCCTACCACGACCACAACGGCCCCAGGGTCCGCCCCAGGCTGCTCGCCGACCTCGCCGCCGGACGGAGCGTCGCCTACGCCTCCGAGGCGGGCACGCCGCTCGTGGCCGACCCCGGCTTCGCGCTCGCCCGCGCCGCGATCGCGGCCGGCCACCCGGTCAGGGCGGTGCCCGGCGCCTCCGCCGTCCTCGCCGCGCTCGCCGTCGCCGGGCTGCCGACCGACCGCTTCCTGTTCGCGGGCTTTCCCCCGCCGCAGGAGGCAGCCCGCCGGCGCTGGCTGGCCGGGATCGCCGCGGTGGACGCCACGCTCGTCATCTACGAATCCCCCCGCCGCGTTGGCGAGCTGTTAACCGAGATGGCGCAAACCCTGGGCGAGGAGCGCGAGGCCGTGGTATGCCGGGAACTGACCAAGCGGTTCGAGGAGACGCTTCGGGGCAGCCTCGGCGACCTCGCCGCGCGGCTCGCCGGGCCGCCGCCGAAGGGCGAGATCGTCGTCGTCGTCGTCGGGCGGCCCGAGCCCGCGGCAGCGGCCTCGCCCGCAACGCTCGAGGCAGCGCTCGACGAGGCGCTCGGGCAGATGTCGGTGAAGGATGCCGCCGAGGCGGTGGCAAAGGCCCTCGGCCTGCCGCGGCGCGAGGTCTACCAGGCGGCGCTGCGGCGCGCGTCGCGGCGGTGAGACGGAAGGGAAGGCGATGAGCGGACGGGTTTCCCATCTCGCGGGGCTGGCGGCCGAGGAGGCCGTCGCCGCGCATTACCGGGGCCGGGGCATGTCGGTCGGCGGCCGGCGCTGGCGCGGCACGCTGGGCGAGATCGACCTCGTCCTGCGCGACGGGGCGGGCCTGGTGTTCGTCGAGGTCAAGCGCGCGCGCGACTTCGCCCGCGCCGCCGAGCGTCTCTCGCGCCGCCAGTTCGAACGGATCTGGGCCACCGCGGCCGAGTTCCTCGCCGGCGAGCCGCGCGGGCAGCTCACCGAGGCGCGCTTCGATCTCGCGCTCGTCGATGGCGCGGGCCGGGTGCGGGTGCTCGAGAACCTCTGCCCCGACTGACCCCGCGCCCCGCGCCCCCGGTCCGACGGGGCGTTGCAACGGCCCTGCGGGTCGGCCATGAAGGGCCGGCAGCAGCGAGGGAGGCCAGCGGATGGGCCTGAAGGTCGCGTTCCAGATGGACCCCATCGGCGGGGTCAACATCGACGCCGATTCCACGTTCCGGCTCGCGCTCGAGGCGCAGGAACGCGGGCACGAGCTGTTCTACTACCCGCCCGAGCGGCTGTCGTTCCGCTCCGGCCGGATCATCGCCCACGGCTGGCCGATCGAGGTGCGCCGCGTCAAGGGCGACCACGTGAGCTACGGGCCCGAGACCGAGATCGACCTTTCCGAATGGGATGTCGTCTGGCTGCGGCAGGACCCGCCCTTCGACATGGGCTACATCACCACCACCCACCTGCTCGACCTGATCCACCCGCGCACCCTCGTCGTGAACGATCCCTTCTGGGTGCGCAACTTCCCCGAGAAGCTGCTCGTGCTGCGCTTCCCGGACCTGACGCCGCCCACCACCATCGCGCGCGACCTCGCCACGCTGAAGAAGTTCAAGGCCGAGCATGGCGACATCATCCTCAAGCCGCTCTACGGCAACGGCGGGGCCGGGGTGTTCCGCCTCGACCCGAACGACCGCAACCTCGCCTCGCTGCACGAGCTGTTCCTCGGCCTGACGCGCGAGCCGCTGATCGCGCAGAAGTACGTGCCCGCCGTGGTGAACGGCGACAAGCGGGTGATCCTCGTCGACGGCGAGCCGGTCGGCGCCATCAACCGCATTCCGGCCGAGGGAGAGACGCGCTCGAACCTGCATGTCGGGGGCCGGGCCGAGAAGGCCGGGCTGACCGACCGCGACCGCGAGATCTGCGCCCGGATCGGCCCGATCCTGCGCGAGAAGGGGCAGGTCTTCGTCGGCATCGACGTGATCGGCGACTACCTCACCGAGATCAACGTGACCTCGCCCACCGGGATCCAGGAGCTGGAGCGCTTCGACGGCACGAACGCCGCCCGGCGCATCTGGGAGGCGATCGAGGCCAGGCGCGCGGCGTGAGCCGGCGGCTCGCCGTCGTCAACGCGCTCTGCCGCCGGCTGGCGCGGGCGCGGCTCGAACGCGTGGCGACGCCCGCGGCCGTGCGCCGCGACTTCGCGCTCTTCGCCGCGCTCCTGGTGCGCACCCCGCCCGGCACGCGGATCGCGCCGCAGCCCGCACCGCCCCCCTGCCCGCCGCTCGTGCGCATCGCCTGCGGGACCGTGGATCCGCGCCGCACGGTCCTGTGGCTTCATGGCGGGGGCTTCATCTCGGGATCGCCGCGCACCCACCGGGGCCTCGCCGGCTGGCTCTCGCGGCTCTCGTGCCTCGCGGTCGTCCTGCCCGACTACCGGCTCGCGCCCGAGCACCCCTTCCCCGCGCCGCAGGAGGACTGCGCCGCCGCCTGGGAGGCGCTCCGGGCGCAGGGTCTCGCGCCGGAGGAGATCGCGCTCGGCGGCGACAGCGCCGGCGGCTGCCTGGCGCTCGGCCTCCTGGCCGCGCTCGGCCGGCGCGGCGAGAGGCCGGCCGCCGCCGTCCTCTTCTCGCCGTTCACCGACTTCACCGGCAGCGGCGACTCGATGCGCGGGAACGCCGACCGCGACCGGCTCCTGCCGGCCGCGCGGCTCGACGAGCTCCGCAAGCTCGTCCTCGGCGGCCTTGCGCCCGACGACCCGCGCGCCTCGCCGCTCTTCGAGACGTTCCGCGACCCGCCGCCGGCGCTGTTCCAGGTCTCGGAAACCGAGATCCTGCGCGACGATTCGCTGCGCATGGCCGAGCGCCTGCGCGCCGCGGGCGGCGAGGCGACGGTCGAGCTCTGGCCCGACGCGCCGCACGTCTGGCAGGCGCTCGGCGGGGCGCTGCCCGAATCGCGCGCGGCGCTCGCCTCGGCGGCGGCGTTCCTGCGCCGCGCCTTCAGCCTTCCGCACGGAGCGGCAGGCGGAAGCTGACCGCCTCGGCCACGTGCGGCCGGCGCACCGCGGCCGAGCCGGCGAGGTCGGCGATGGTGCGCGCGACCCGCAGGATCCGGTGATAGCCCCGCGCCGAAAGCCCGAAGCGCTCGGCCACCCGCGCAAGCAGCGCGCGGCCCTCGGCATCCGGTGCCGCGATCTCCTCCAGCAGCCGGCCCTCGGCGTCGGCGTTGACGCGGGCGGCGGTGCCGGCAAAGCGCGCCTCCTGGATCGCCCGGGCGCCCGCCACCCGCGCGGCAACCGCGGCCGAGGTCTCGCCCGCCTCGGGCAGATCGAGGTCGGCATAGCCCACCGCAGGCACCTCGATGCGCAGGTCGAAGCGGTCCATCAGCGGCCCGGAGATCCGGCCCAGGTAGTCCTCGCCGCAGGCCGGCGCCCGCGCGCAGGCGCGCGCTGGGTCGGAGAGGTGGCCGCAGCGGCAGGGGTTCGCCGCCGCGACCAGCAGGAACCGGCAGGGATACTTCACATGCGCATTGGCGCGGGCCACGACCACCTCGCCCGTCTCGATCGGCTGGCGCAGCGTCTCGAGCACCGCGCGCGGGAACTCCGGGAACTCGTCCATGAACAGCACGCCGTTGTGCGCAAGGCTGATCTCGCCCGGCTTGGCGCCCCGGCCGCCGCCGACGATCGCCGCCATGCTGGCGGTATGGTGCGGCTCGCGGAACGGGCGGACGCGCGAGATGCCGCCATCGTCGAGCAGCCCCGCGAGCGAATGGATCATCGAGGTCTCGAGCGCCTCGGCGGCGGTCAGGGGCGGCAGGATCCCCGGCATCCTTGCCGCCAGCATCGACTTGCCCGACCCCGGCGGGCCGACCATCAGCATGTGGTGCCGCCCCGCCGCGGCGATCTCCAGCGCGCGCTTCGCCCGCTCCTGCCCCTTCACGTCGCTGAGGTCGCGCGCCGCCGCGCCCGACGTGACCTCCCCCGGATCGGCCGGCGCGAGCGGCGCCTGCCCCGAATAGTGGCGGATCGCGTCGAGCAGCGTCGCGGGCGCGATCACCTCCGTCGCCCCGACCCAGGCCGCCTCGGCCCCGCAGGCGCGCGGACAGATCAGGCCCCGCTCCTCCTCCGCGGCCGCCATCGCCGCCGGCAGCGCGCCGATCACCGGCACCAGCGAGCCGTCGAGCGACAGCTCGCCCAGCGCCACCGTCTCCTCCACCGCCTCGCGCGGGATCACGTCGATCGCGGCGAGCAGGGCGAGCGCGATCGGCAGGTCGAAATGCGACCCCTCCTTCGGCAGGTCGGCGGGCGAGAGGTTCACCGTGATCTTCTTCGACGGCAGCGCGAGGTTCAGCGCCGAGAGCGCCGCCCGCACCCGCTCGCGCGCCTCGCTCACCGCCTTGTCGGGAAGGCCGACGATGGAGAACCCCGGCATCCCGGCGGTCAGCGCGCACTGCACCTCGACGAGCCGCGCCTCGATCCCCTCGAACGCCACCGTGTAGGCGCGCGCCACCATCCCGCCGATCTCCCGGTAACCTCGGTTAACGGCTAGCCCCGGACTGGTTTAGGAATGGTAAACGGCCATGAACTCGGGCCAGGCCTCCGGGTCGGCCGCGGTGCGGTCGCGGCAGAAGGCGCTGCAGAACCCGAAGACCCGGCCCCCCGCCTGAAGGAGATGCGCCGCCGGCCCGCCGCCGCAGGGGCAGCGGGCGTTCTCCGGCGTTCCCGCATCCACGGCACGGGCCGGCAGCGGGGCGGGGCCGGGCCACGGCCTGCGGGCGAAGGGCCGCCGGTAGAAGTCCTGGTCGGGTCCGTCCACAAGCCCCATCGCGCGCCAGCGCCGGAACGAGGGATGCGCGAGCTGCGCCGCGACGTAGGCCGCCGACCGCGGCGCCACGCTCAGGCCGTAGCCGGCGATCCGCCCTGCGACCGGCGCGAAGAACGCGTCCGCCGCGCTCCAGCAGCCGCAGAGCCAGGGGCCGCTCGAGCGGTCGAGCGCATGCGCCCAGAGCGCCTCGATCCAGTCGAGGTCGGCGCGCACCTCCGCATCGGGCGCGAAACCGGCATAGGAGACCCGCAGGTTCATCGGGCAGGCCGTCCTCAGCGCCTGGAAGCCCGAGTGCATCTCGGCGGCCAGGCTGCGGGCGAGCGCGCGCATCGCGCCGTCCGCGGGCCAGATCCCGGCCTCCGGGTGGCGCTCGGCCAGCGTCTCGGCGATGGCAAGCGTGTCCCACAGGACCGTGCCCTCCGGCGTGCGCAGCGCCGGCACCGTGCGCGCGGGCGCGAAATCCGCAAGCAGCGCGGGCAGCTCGTCGGAATAGAGCCGCGCGGTCAGGCAGCGCACGGGGATGCCGAAGGCGTCGAACATCAGCCAGCCGCGCAGCGACCAGCTCGAATAGGCGCGGTCGCCGATGGCGAGGTCGTAGGTCATGGCGGGCTCCCGGCTGCGGTGCCCCTGCCCTTGCACGGAACCGCGCGGCGCCGCCAATGACATTTCCTGCCGCAGGCCATCACGCCCCGCGATGGAGCCCCTCGGGCAGGCTGCCCTTCAGCGCGAGCGGAAGCCCGGCGATGGCGGCGATCACCAGCTCCGCCTCGGCCGCCACGGCCTGGTTGAGCCGCCCCTGCGCGTCGCGGAAGGCGCGGGCAAGGGCGTTTTCCGGCACGATGCTCCAGCCCACCTCGTTCGAGACGGCGATGACCGGCCCCGGATGCGCGCCCAGCGCGGCGACGAGCGCGCCGGTCTCGGCGGCGGGATCGGCCCCCGCCAGCATCCGGTTCGCAAGCCACAGCGTCAGGCAGTCGATCAGCACGGTGCCGACGGCGGCGGCCAGCGCCCCGGCAAGGTCGTGCGGCGCCTCCCGCGTCTCCCAGCACCCGCCCGCGCGGTCGGCGCGGTGCCGGGCGATCCGCGCGGCCATCTCCGCGTCGCCGGGCAGGGCCGTGGCGATGTAGGTGCGCGGGCCGGGCACCAGCGCCGAAAGCCCCTCGGCCAGGCGCGACTTGCCCGATCTTGCGCCGCCGATCACCAGCGAAAGCCGGGGGAGCGGGGCCTGCGCCCCGCCACGCAACATTCTTTTTGATCCGGTCACGGGGCTGCCGCGTAAGGCTTGACGGAAAGTTAAGGATGGGGGTCCTGATGTCCTTCGACGGCTTTAGCGCCGGAACCCTCTCCCGCCAAGCCATGCGGGCCGAGCTTCTGGACGCCGAGACCGAGCTTGAACTCGCCTACGCCTGGCGCGACCGCCGCGACGAGGCCGCGCTGCACCGGCTCGTCACCGCCTACATGCGGCTCGCGATCTCGATGGCCGCCAAGTTCCGCCGCTACGGCGCGCCGATGAACGACCTGATCCAGGAGGCGGGCCTCGGGCTGATGAAGGCCGCCGACAAGTTCGACCCCGACCGCGGGGTGCGCTTCTCCACCTACGCGGTCTGGTGGATCAAGGCCTCGATCCAGGACTACGTGATGCGCAACTGGTCGATGGTGCGAACCGGCTCGACTTCCTCGCAGAAATCGCTCTTCTTCAACATGCGCCGGGTGCAGGCCCGGATCGAGCGGGAGGCGCAGAAGCGCGGCGAGGTGCTCGACAGCCATCAGCTGCGCCAGCTCATCGCCACGGAGGTCGGCGTGCCGCTGGCCGACGTGGAGATGATGGAGGGCCGGCTCTCGGGCTCGGACTACTCGCTCAACGCGACGCAATCGACGGACGAGGACGGCCGCGAGTGGATCGACACGCTGGAGGACGAATCGCAGCAGGCCGAGACGACGGTCGCGCTGCGTCACGACACCGAGACGCTGCGCGGCTGGCTGGTGAAGGCCCTCAGCGCGCTCAACGAACGCGAGCGCTTCATCGTGCGGGAGCGCAAGCTGCGCGACGAGCCGCGGACGCTGGAAAGCCTCGGCGAGGAGCTGGGCCTGTCGAAGGAGCGGGTCCGCCAGCTCGAGGCCGCGGCCTTCCAGAAGATGCGCCGGTCGCTCGAGGCCGAGAGCCGCGAGGTCCAGCAGCTGCTGGCCTGACGCTTGCCCTTCTTGCGGCCGCATCCGGGGCGGCCGCCGCAGCGGGCGAGATCGGCCCGGCCGATCTCGCCCGCCTGCCCCCGGCGCAGGTCGTGATCCTGGGCGAGGTCCACGACAACCCGGCCCACCATGCCAATCAGGCCGAGGCGGTGGCGGCCCTCGCGCCGTCGGCGCTGGTGTTCGAGATGCTCACGCCCGCGCAGGCGGGACGGGTCACGCCCGACCTCCGCGCCGACGCCGCGGCCCTCGGCGCGGCGCTGGAGTGGGAGGCCTCGGGCTGGCCCGACTTCGCCATGTATCATCCGATCTTCGTCGCCGCGCCCGAGGCGGCCATCTACGGCGCGGCGTTCGACCGCGAGGAGGTCTCGCGCGCCGCGCGCGAGGGCGCCGCGGCGGCGTTCGGGGCCGGGGCGTCCCGCTTCGGGCTCGACCGGGCGCTCGCGCCCGACGACCTCGCCGACCGGGTCGCGGAACAGGCCGAGGCGCATTGCGACGCCCTGCCGGAGGACCTGCTGCCGGGCATGGTCGAGGCCCAGCGCCTGCGCGATGCGGGCCTCGCCCGCGCGGCGCTTGAGGCGCTGGAGGAAACCGGCGGGCCGGTCGCCGTGATCACCGGCAACGGCCATGCCCGGACCGACCGCGGCATGCCCTGGCACCTCGCCGCGGCCGCGCCGGAGGTCACGGTCCTCTCGGTCGGCCAGTTCGAGGCGCCCCCCGGTGGCACGGTTCCCTACGACCTCTGGCTCGTCACCGCCCCGGCCGAGCGCGAGGATCCCTGCGCCGTCTTCCGCGGCGGCTAGCGTGCCGGCGCGGGCGCGGCTAACCTCCCGGCATGGCCGATGCCGCCGAAGCCGACCTTCTGATCCGCCGTCCCGGACCGGCGCTCTCCGGTTTCGTCACACGACTTGTCCACTACACCGAGCGCGGGCGCGCGATGGCCTGGTGCGAACCGGCGGGGCTGGAGCTTCCGGTCATCATCGGCTTCGCCGACCCCTTCGGCCTGTCGCTCGATCCCGGCGGAAGCCGGAGGGAACACCACGCGAGCTTCGCCTCCGGCCTGACGCGCGGGCCGGTGCGGGTGACCTCTGCCGGCCGCGCTGCCTGCGTCCAGATCAACTTCACCCCGCTCGGTGCGCTGCGGTTCCATCGACTGCCGCTCGGCACGATCACGGACCGCCTCGTGCCGCTCTGCGATCTCGATGCCCCCGTCCGCGCCCTGTCGGAACGGTTGGCCGGGCTGCCTGACGCCCGCGCCAGGCTCGACGCCGCCGAAGCGCTCGTCGCGGCGCGGATCGCGGCCGCCCCGCCGCCCGACCGCACGCTCGCCCGGGCCTACGCAGCCCTGCGCCGCAGCCGCGGCCGGATGCCCGTCGCCCGGCTCGCCGAGGCGGCGGGCTGGAGCCGGCAGCATCTCTCGGCCCGCTTCTCGGCCGAGCTCGGTCTCGGCCCCAAGGCGGTTGCGCGGATCCTGCGCTTCGAAGCGGCGCGCGGCATGGCCGCGGCGGGGCGCGCCGGCTGGGCCGAGATCGCCGCGGCCTGCGGCTATGCCGATCAGTCCCACCTGATCCGCGAGTTCCGCGCCCTCGGCGGTGCGACCCCTGCGCGGGCCGTCATCTGATCCGTGGGCGCCCCGGCCCTTCCCGCGGTGCGGGCGACATTCCTTCAAGACGCGGACGCGGCGACCGGGGCAGCAATACCACGCGGCCGTCACGCGTTCGTCAGTGCACGCCCTGTGCACGCCCGGTGCACGCATTGTGCACACCCTCCCGGCCGGCCCGGAAAGGAGATCCGTCATGAATGGCAACAACCGCCTCTACCCCGTCTTCCTCTACCGCGACTGCGAGGCCGCCCTCGACTGGCTGACCGGCACGGTCGGATTCGAGCTGCGGATGCGCACCCCCGAGAGCGGTCCCCTCGAACATGCCGAGCTCTCCCTCGGCGGGGCCATGATCATGCTCGGCCCGGTCCGCGACGAGGCGTTCGGACGCCTCGCCGGCGCGCCCGACCCCCGCGGGAATCAGGGCGGCCGTGCTCTCTATGTCGCGGTCGAGGACCCCGATGCGCTCTTCGCCCGCGTCGTGGAGTCAGGCGCCCCGGTCGAGGAGGAACCGACCGATCGCCCCTATGGCAGCCGGGAGTTCACCTGCCGCGATACCGAGGGGAACCTCTGGTGCTTCGGGACCTATCACCCCGCGCAAGGGTGAGGGCGCCGCCGCGGCTGTTGTGCGCCGGCCCGCCGCGGCCTAGACAGGTCGGGTGACGAGCGGCCGGCGGGGCGCGGGGATGCTGTCGGGACGGCGGATTCTTCTCATCATCGGCGGCGGGATCGCGGCCTACAAGGCGCTGGAGCTGATCCGCCGCCTGCGCGACCGCGGAGCCTCGGTGACGCCGGTCCTGACCCGGGCCGCGGAGGAGTTCGTCACCCCCCTTTCAGCCTCGGCGCTGGCGGCCGAGAAGGTCTACCGCCACCTCTTCGACCTCACCGACGAGGCCGAGATGGGGCATATCGAGCTTTCCCGCGCGGCCGATCTCGTGGTCGTCGCGCCCTGCACCGCCGACCTGATGGCGAAGATGGCGGGGGGGCACGCCGACGACCTGGCCTCGACGCTGCTCATGGCCACCGACAAGCGGGTGCTGATCGCGCCGGCGATGAACGTGCGGATGTGGGAACACCCGGCGACGCGGCGCAACCTTGCGACGCTCCTCGCCGACGGGATCCTCACCGTCGGGCCCGACGAGGGTGCCATGGCCTGCGGCGAGTTCGGCCCCGGGCGCATGGCCGAGCCCGAGGCGATCGCCGCGGCGGTCGAGGCGGCCCTGGGGGGCGGGCCGCTCGCCGGGCGCCATGTCGTCGTCACCTCGGGGCCGACGCACGAGCCGATCGACCCGGTGCGCTACATCGCCAACCGCTCCTCGGGCGCGCAGGGCACGGCGATCGCCCGGGCGCTTGCCGCGCTCGGCGCGCGGGTGACCTTCGTCACCGGCCCCGCCTCGGTCCCGCCGCCGTCCGGCGTGACGGTCGTGCGGGTCGAGACCGCGCGCGAGATGCAGGCGGCGGTGGAGGCGGCGCTGCCGGCCGACGCGGCGGTATTCGCCGCCGCCGTGGCCGACTGGCGCGTGGCGAACGCCGCCGGATCGAAGATGAAGAAGGACGGCTCCGGCCGGCCGCCCGCGCTGGAATTCGCCGAGAACCCCGACATCCTCGCCTCGGTCAGCCGCCGGGCCGAGGGCCGGCCGGCGCTGGTCGTGGGGTTCGCCGCCGAGACCGACGACGTGGTCGCCCATGCCACCGCAAAGCGTGCGCGCAAGGGCTGCGACTGGATCGTGGCGAACGACGTCTCGCCCGCGACCGGGATCATGGGCGGGGCGGAGAACGCCGTGACGCTGATCACGGCGGAGGGTGCCGAAACCTGGCCGCGGATGGGCAAGGACGCCGTCGCCGAGCGGCTGGCGCGGCGGATCGCCGAGGCGCTCGCGTGACGGCGCGGCACCCTGCCCGGCCGCGGCAGCGAGGGGTTTCGCACCCCTCGCGCTCCCCGCGGAGTATTTCGGACAGGCTGAAGGGAGCAGGACCTTGCGGCCGGTGATCCGCGTCCTGCGCGAGGACTGGGCCGACCCCGACGTGGCGCTGCCGGCCTACGAGACGGCCGGGGCGGCGGGGGCGGATGTCAGGGCGAACCTGCCCCCGGACCTGCGCGCAGCGGGCGTGACCCTCGCCCCGATGGCGCGGCAGGTGGTACCGACCGGGCTCCGGGTCGAGATCCCGGATGGTTTCGAGATCCAGGTGCGCCCGCGTTCGGGGCTGGCGCTCAGGCACGGCATCACCCTGCCGAACACGCCCGGCACCATCGACAGCGACTATCGCGGGCCGCTGGGCGTGCTGCTCGTGAACCTCGGGGGCGAGCCCTACACGATCCGCCACGGCGACCGGATCGCGCAGCTCGTGGTCGCGCCGGTGTCGCGGGCGGCGTTCCGGAGCGTGGCGGAGCTGGGCGGGAGCGCGCGCGGGTCGGGCGGGTTCGGCTCGACGGGCCGGGCATGATCCTCGTCCTCGCCATGGCCGGCGCGATCTGGGGGATCGGAGCGGCGATGGGGGTTCCGGCGCGGGCGCGCTGGCCGATGATCGGGCTGCTCTATGTCGCGGTCCTTTCGCTGCAGGTGGCGCTGCCCGGGGGGCATCCGCTGCGGGCGGCAACGGGAGGGTCGGCGGCGCCCTGGCTGATGCTCGGCGGTGCGGCGGCGCTGGTGCTGCTCTACCGGCAGGGGCTCAGGGCGCTCAGGGCGCGGGTTCCGGCGGCCCCGCCGCCGGCATCCACGCAGGAAAGGGCCGCGCAGGAACGGGCCGCGCCGCTCGGCGAGGACGAGCTGGAGCGCTATGCCCGCCACATCATGCTGCGCGAGATCGGCGGCACCGGGCAGCGGCGGCTGCGCGCGGCGCGGGTGCTGGTGATCGGGGCTGGCGGGCTCGGCAGCCCCGCGCTGTTGTATCTCGCCGCGGCGGGAACCGGCACGGTCGGCGTGATCGACGACGACGTGGTGGACGCCTCGAACCTGCAGCGGCAGGTGATCCATGCGGACGCTCGCATCGGGATGCCGAAGGTGTTCTCGGCCGAGATGGCGATGAAGGCGCTCAACCCGCATGTCGCGGTGCGCCCCTACCGCCGCCGGCTTACCGCGGAGATCGCGGGCGACCTCTTCGCGGACTACGACCTGGTGATCGACGGCAGCGACAGCCTGGCCGCGCGGCGGGTGGCCAACGCCGCCTGCGTGGCGCGCGGGCTGCCGTTCCTTTCGGCGGCGATCACGCAGTGGGAGGGGCAGATCAGCCTCTACCACCCGGCCTCGGGCGGGCCGTGCTATGCTTGCGTCTTTCCCGAGGATCCGGCGCCGGGGCTGGTGCCGACCTGCGCCGAGGCCGGGGTGGCCGGGCCGCTGCCGGGGGTGCTGGGCGCGATGCTGGCGGTCGAGGCGGTGAAGTGGATCGCCGGGGCGGGCGAGCCGCTCGCCGGGCGGATGCTGATCTACGACGCGCTGCACGGCGAGACGCGGACGATCGCGCTGAAGCGCCGGCCGGGCTGCCCGGTCTGCGGCGGCGCCTGAGGCGCCGCGCTCAGCCGTCGGCCCGGATCCGGGCGTTCGCCGGGTCGTAGGGGCTGTCTTCGGTAACCACGGCGTCGAAGAGCTGGCGCAGCATCCGCACCTGGAGCTTCGTGCCCGGCACGGCGAGGTCGGGGCGGACGTAGCCCATGCCGATCTGCTTGCCGAAGGCGACCGACCAGCCGCCCGAGGTCAGGCGGCCGACCTTCTCGCCCTCGTGGAGGATCGCCTCCTTGCCCCAGGGGTCGGCATCGGAGGGGCCGTCGATCAGCACGGTCACGCACTTCGCGCGGATGCCGGTGTCGAGCATGGCCTGCTTGCCGCGGAAGTCCTTGGAGAGGTCCACGAAGCGGTCGAGCCCGCCTTCCAGCGGCGTCGCGTCGCGCCCGAGCTCCGACCCGAAGGCGCGGTAGCTCTTCTCCTGCCGGAGCCAGTTCTGCGCGCGGGCGCCGACGAGCTTCAGCCCGTGCTTCTCGCCCGCCTCCATGAGCCGGTCGAAGAGGTGGTTCTGCATCTCGATCGGGTGGTGCAGCTCCCATCCGAGTTCGCCCGTGTAGGCGACCCGGATCGCCATGACCGGGACCATGCCGAGCTCGATCCGGCGCGCCGAGAGCCACGGAAAGCGCCTGTTCGACAGGGCCGTTTCGGGTTCGGCGTCGCGGATCAGCTCCTTCAGGATCTCGCGCGACTTCGGGCCGGCGAGCGCGAACACGCCCCACTTCGTCGTCACGTCCTCCGCGTTGAGCCGGCCGAAGCGGTCCTCCTCGTCCATCACCGACTTGTAGAGGAAATCCTCGTCGTAGGCGTGCCAGGCGCCCGCCGAGACGAGGTAGTAGTCGTCCTCGCCGGTGCGGACGATGGTGTATTCGGTCCGCGTGGTGCCGGCGTCGGTCAGCGCGTAGGTGAGGTTGATCCGGCCGACACTGGGCAGCCGGTTCGTCGTGAACCAGTCGAGGAAGGCGGTCGCGCCGGGTCCGCTGAGGCGGTGCTTGGCGAAGGCGGTGGCGTCGATCAGGCCCGCCGTCTCGCGGATCGCCTTCGCCTCGGCCACGGCGTACTGCCACCAGTCGGCGCGGCGGAAGCTGCGGGCGTGGTGGTCGTAGTCGGGCGCGGCGTCGAGGGGGCCGTAGTAGGTCGGCCGCTCCCAGCCGTTGATCTGGCCGAACTGGGCGCCGCGGGCCTTCTGCCGGTCGTAGGCGGGCGAGGTCCTGAGCGGGCGGCAGGCCTCGCGCTCCTCGTCGGGGTGGTGGAGGATGAAGACGTGGGAATAGCATTCCTCGTTCTTGCGCGCCGCATTTTCGGTCGTCATCCAGTCCGACCCGTAGCGCTTGGGGTCGAGCGAGGCCATGTCGATCTCGGCCTCGCCTTCGGTCATCATCTGGGCGAGGTAGTAGCCGGTGCCGCCGGCCGCGGTGATGCCGAAGGAAAAGCCTTCGGCCAGCCACATGTTGCGCAGGCCCGGCGCGGGGCCGACCAGCGGGTTGCCGTCGGGCGTGTAGCAGATCGGGCCGTTGAAGTCGTCCTTCAGGCCGACCGACTCCGCGGACGGGATGCGGTGGATCATCGACATGTATTCCGCCTCGATCCGTTCCAGATCGAGCGGGAAGAGGTCGGCGCGGAAGCTTTCGGGCACGTCGTAGAGGAAGCGCGCCGGGGCGCCCTGTTCGTAGGGCCCGAGGATCCAGCCGCCGCGCTCCTCGCGCACGTACCACTTCGCGTCGGCGTCGCGCAGCACCGGGTGCTGCGGGTTGGTCTTGCGCCATTCGACGAGCGCCGGGTCGGGTTCGGTGACGATGTACTGGTGCTCGACGGGGATGGCGGGCATCCGGATGCCGAGGAGCCGCGCGGTGCGCTGGGCGTGGTTGCCAGTGGCGGTGACGACGTGTTCTGCGGTGACCTCGGCCTTCTCGTCGGACGGCACGAGGTTGCCGCCCTTCTCGACCATCCTGGTCAGCGTCACCACCCATTCCGAGCCGGTCCAGCGGTAGGCATCGACCTGCCACTTGCGCTCGATCGTGCAGCCGAGCTGGCGGGCGCCCTTGGCCATCGCCTGGGTGACGTCGGCGGGGTTGATGTAGCCGTCCTGCGGGTGGAAGAGCGCGCCCTTGAGGTCGTCGGTCCTGACCAGCGGCCAGCGGTCCCTGATCTCCTTCGGCGTCAGGAACTCGTGGTAGACGCCGGCCGTCTCGGCGACGGAGGAATAGAGCATGTACTCGTCCATCCGGTCCTGCGTCTGGGCCATGCGCAGGTTGCCCACCACGTAGAAGCCGGGGTTCAGGCCGGTCTCGGCCTCGAGCCCCTTGTAGAAGTCCACCGAGTACTTGTGGATGTGGGTGGTGGCGTAGCTCATGTTGAAGAGCGGCAGGAGGCCCGCGGCGTGCCAGGTGGAGCCGGAGGTCAGCTCGTCGCGCTCGACAAGCATGGTATCCCAGCCGGCCTTGGCGAGATGATAGGCGATCCCGGTGCCGACCGCGCCGCCGCCCACGACCAGCGCCCTGACATGGCTCTTCATGGCCCGAACCTCCCCCGTGCCGTGCTTCCGCGCCCAATCAATGCCCGAAGCGCGGTCGCCGGGGAAGGTCAGCCCGACGCTTGGGAAGGTGAAAGCGACATGCGCTGCGCGCCCCCCTGACCGGGGCGCATCACCCGCAACGCCGCAGGAAGGCCCCGATCATGGCCGCGACATGCCAAGCACATGGCGGCGGCGGCCGTCCAGCCGGGGCAACACCTCCGCGGGCCGGGCGGCCTCGCCGCAGGGACCGTGCCGGAACTAGACCGGCCGGCCCCCGCCCCCGCCCTCGCCCGACCGGGCCGCGGGACCGAGCCCGCCGCGGGCGAACGGCCGGGAGCGGTCGCCCCTCACCCCGCCGGCGCCCCGAGCCTCGACCGCAGGAACGCGGCCACCACGGGCGATTCGGCGGCCGTCTGGCCGTGGGCAACGACCGGCCCGTCGAAGCCTGCGCGATGGAGCGTGCCGAGGAAGTGTTCGAAGTCGATCACGCCGCTGCCCGCGGCGCAGAAGGAGCCGTCGGCCGCGCGGTCCTTCGCATGGGCCATCAGGATCCGGTCGGCCAGGAGGTCCACCGCCTGCGACACCAGCCGCCGCTGGGTGTCGCGCGTGGCGATCTCGAAGAGGTTCGCCGGATCGAGGACGATCCCGATCCGGTCGGAGCCGATCTCGTCGAGAAGCCGCCGCGCGGCCTCGGCCGAGTTCACCACGTTGCCCAGTTCCGGCTCGATGCCGAGAAGGACATCGTGGCGCGTGGCCGTCGCCACCGCGCGCGTCATTTCCGCGATCAGGTCGGCCCAGGCCTCGGGGCGGGCGTTGTCCGGGTGGTGGCGCCACGGGTCCGAGGGATCCCGCGTTCCGGTGCACAGGGTGACGAGGTCGGTCCCGAGCAGCGCCGCGCGGGAGGCCAGCACCTCCAGCCGGCGCTGGCCCTCGGCACGGACCTCGGGGTCGGGGTGGATCATGTTCCAGGTGCCCGAGACGGCGAAGACGCGGAGCCCGCGCGCGCGGGCCGCGGCGCCGACCGCCATCGCGGCGCCCGCCTCGATCGCGTCGGGCATCGGCGGGAGGCCCGAGCAGGCCATGTTGTACTGGACCCCCTCGAACCCGGCCGCGAGGACGGCGCCGAACACCGTCTCCGGATCCCTGCCGGGGAAGGTTCTCGCGAACACGCCGAGCCGCATCAGAGGCTGCCTCCGGCATCGGCCAGGCGCATCCACCGGCCCTCCTCGACCGACCGCGCGATCGCCAGCATAGCCCGGACGGAGGCAAGGCCGTCCTCGATCCCGGCGCCGGTCATGGGCGCGCCGGTCAGGACGGTGTCGGCGAAGCCCTCGACCTGGCGGCGGTAGAAGTGGCCGTCGGCGCCGAGCGGGCGGCGCCAGGTCGCGTCGGCCTCGCTGAAGATCTCCACGTCCGATGTGCGCAGGAACCACGGGTTGTAGGTGCGCCCGATCACCGAGCCGCCGGTGCCGTAGATCGTGAAGCCCTCGTGCCAGTCCATGCGGACCGCGACGGTGAGGTCGAGATGTCCGAGCGCGCCGCTTGCGAAGGCGACCTCGACGAACCAGCAGTGCATCCCGAGACGGTCGGAGAGCCGCGCGTTGACCGCGACGATCTCGCCCGCGAGGAAGCGCGCGGTATCGACGAGGTGGCTGCCATGCGCGAGCATGTAGTAGCGGCGGCGGTCCGCCTTCGGATCCTCGGCCGGGCGCTTCGCGCGGGCCGAGGTCACGATCAGCGGCTGGAGGGCATCGGTCATCGCGTAGCGCCGGGTGCTGTCGCAGTACCAGGCCTTGAACGCGACCATCTCGCCCAGCCCGCCGGAGACGAAGCGGCGCGCCTCCTGCAGGCCGAGGTCGTAGCGCTTCATGTGCCCGAGCTGGAACACGAGCCCGGTCTCGCGCACCGCCGCGGCGAGCCGCTCGGCCTCGGCGAGACCGGCCGCCAGCGGCTTCTCGCAGAGGACGTGCTTGCCGGCGCGGAGCGCGCGGATCGAGGCCTCGACATGGAACGCATCGGACGTGGCGACGATCACCGCCTGCACCGCCGGGTCTTCCAGCATCGCGTCGTAGTCGGCATAGGACCGTTCGGCCCCGTGCGCGACGGCCATGCGCTCGCGCAGGTCGTCGGCCACGTCGCAGACGGCGTAGAGGCGGGCGTTGCGCGCCTTGGTGCAGCTTTCCAGATGTGCTGCCTGGGCGATGGGCCCGCAGCCCAGGACGCCGATGTTCAGCTTCTCTGCCATGCCGGCCCTGCGGGGCACCGTGCCCCGGGCGGCATCGAACAGGATTGCATCGCGCCTGTCGATGCGGAAATGCGGGGCGGCGGCCCGCGTCCGCTGCGCCGCCGCCGGCGCCGGGGTCAGTGAGCGGACTCGCCGCCGATCAGGGCCGCGATCTCGGCCGCACGGGCGCCGACATCGACCCCCGGACCGCGCCCCTCGACGTTGAGCCTGAGCAGCGGCTCGGTGTTCGACCGGCGCAGGTTCAGACGCCAGTCGGCGAAGGCGAGGCTGAGCCCGTCGGTCTCGTCGCGCGCGGGGCCGAGCGGGGCGTAGGCGGCCTCGATCCGGGCGATGGCGGCATCGGCATCGGCGACGCGGAAGTTGATCTCGCCGGAGGAGGGGAAGGCCGCCATGCGGCCGCCCACCAGATCGGCGAGCGACATTCCCCTGCGTCCCATCAGCTCCACCACCAGAAGCCAGGGGATCATCCCCGAGTCGCAGGACATGAAGTCGCGGAAGTAGTGGTGCGCGCTCATCTCGCCGCCGTAGACCGCCCCGGTCTCGCGCAGGGCTGCCTTGAGGAAGGCGTGCCCCGTCCGCGAGACGACCGCGCGGCCGCCGGCGCGGGCGACCACGTCCTGCGTGTTCCAGACGACGCGCGGGTCGTGCACGATCGCCGCCCCCGGCTCCTTGGCCAGGAACACCTCGGCGAGGAGGCCGACGATGTATTCGCCGGGGATGAAGCGCCCCCGGTGATCGAACAGGAAGCAGCGGTCGAAGTCGCCGTCCCAGGCGACGCCGAGATCGGCGCCGGAGGCGAGGACCGCCTCGGCCGTGGCCGCCTGGTTGCCGGGCAGGAGCGGGTTCGGGATGCCGTGCGGGAAGCGCCCGTCGGGCTCGTGCAGGATCCGCTCGAAGCCGAGCCGCGCGCCGCGCGCTTCGAGCGCCTGCGCGATCGCGTCGAAGGTGGGGCCCGCCGCGCCGTTCCCGGCGTTGACCAGCACCTTCACGGCCGGCAGGAGCGCGGGATCGACGAAGGACAGGACCCGCTCGACATAGGCCGCGCGCGTCTCCGCCGCCGGAACGACACGCCCCCCGGGCCGGGGCGGCGGAGCCTCGGCCTCCGCGGCGGCGCGGATCGCGGCGAGGCCGGCGGGGTCGATCGGCGCCGATCCGCGGCCGACGAACTTCATGCCGTTGTAGTCCGCCGGGTTGTGCGAGGCCGTGACCTCGATGCCGCCGTCGGCCCCGAGGTGGCTGGTGGCGAAGTAGACCTCCTCGGTGCCGCAGAGCCCGAGATCGAGCACCTCGACCCCGCGTTCCGCGAGACCTCCGGCGAGCGCGCCCGCGAGGGATCCGGACGACAGCCGGCAGTCGCGTCCGACGACGACGCGGCGCGCCCCCGTCGCCTCGGCGAAGCCCCGGCCGACGCGGCGGGCCACATCCTCGTCGAGTTCCTCGCCGAGCCGGCCGCGCAGGTCGTAGGCCTTGAAGCAGGTGATCGGGCGCATCCCTTCCCCCCGGGGGCGGGCGGCCCCTCGGGCCCGAGACTGCATGGCCGGCGGCGGCGGTCAAGGCCGGCGGGCGGCCGGCATGCCCCGATGCTTCCTTGCTTCTTCCCTTGTGTTGCCCGGCGGCCCCCTTAAGACTGCCGCCGGATTCCAGTTGCCCGCCGGGAGCCGCGCCTGATGCCCAGCCTTCACCCCATCCTGCTCTGCGGCGGTTCGGGGACGCGGCTCTGGCCGCTTTCGCGCAAGAGCTTTCCCAAGCAGTTCGTGCCGCTGACCGGCGACAGGACGCTGTTCCAGGCGGCGGCAACCCGGCTGGCCGGGCTCGATGGCGTCGCGGCGCCGGTCGTGGTCACCAATTCGGACTTCCGCTTCATCGTGACCGAGCAGCTTTCCGAGGCGGGGATCGACCCCGGCGCGGTCCTGATCGAGCCCGAGGCGCGCAACACCGCCCCGGCGATCCTGGCCGCGGCGCTGCACGTCGCGGCGCAGGACCCCGGCGCGCTGCTCCTCGTCATGCCGACCGACCACGAGATCCCCGATGCGGCGGGCTTCCGCGCGGCGGTGACGGCGGGTATTCCGGCCGCGGAGGCGGGGCGGATCGTCACCTTCGGGATCCGGCCCGACCGGGCGGAGACCGGCTACGGCTGGCTCGAGCTCTCTGCAGCGCCCGAGGGCGGCGTGCCGCAGCCGCTGGTCCGATTCGTCGAGAAGCCCGACCGCGCGCGTGCCGAGGCGATGCTGGCGGACGGGCGCTATCTCTGGAACGCCGGGATCTTTCTGATGTCCGCCGCCACGCTCACGGCGGCCTTCGAGAGCCACGCGCCCGACCTCGTCGGCCCCGTGGCCGAGGCGGTCGCCGCCGCCCGGCCCGACCTCGGCTTCCTCCGGCTTGCCGGAGAGCCGTGGGGCCGCGCCCGCGACGTGTCGGTGGATTACGCGGTGATGGAGCGCGCCGCGAACCTCGAGGTGGTGCCCTACTTCGGGGCCTGGTCCGACCTCGGCGACTGGAACGCCGTCTGGCGCGCGGGGGAGGCCGGAGGACTGGCCACACACGGGGATGTCACCGCGATCGGCTGCGAGGGAAGCCTGATCCGTTCCGAGGCCGAAGGAATGCACGTCGTCGGCATCGGCCTGAAGGACACGGTCGTCGTGGCCATGCCCGATGCGGTGCTGGTGGCCGACCGCGGGCGCGCGCAGGAGGTGAAGGAGGCGGTCGCGCGGCTGAAGGCCGCCGGCGCGCGTCAGGCCGAGATCTTCCCGCGCGACCATCGTCCCTGGGGCTGGTTCGAGACGCTGGTGCTGGGCGAGCGGTTCCAGGTGAAGCGCATCGTCGTGCTGCCCGGCGCGGCGCTGAGCCTGCAGAGCCACGTCCACCGCGCCGAGCACTGGGTCGTCGTCTCGGGGACCGCGCGGGTCACCATCGGCGAGGAGGTGCGGCTCGTGACCGAGAACCAGTCGGTCTACGTGCCGCTCGGCGCGGTGCACCGCATGGAGAACCCCGGCAAGGTGCCGATGGTCCTGATCGAGATCTAGACCGGCACATACCTCGGGGAGGACGACATCATCCGCTACGAGGATGTCTATGCCCGCGGCCAGGGCGCCAAGGGCTGAGCCGCCCGGTCAGTCGAGCTCCCGCGAACTTCCGTCGGCGAATTCCAGCCGTTCGACGGCGAAGAGGTAGGCCGACCCCTCGGGCCCGGTCACGCGGTGGCCGCGCCCTTCGCGCTCGATCCGGTAGTCGGCCGGCGCGCCCGCGAGCACGTAGGTATCAATGCCCGCGCCCCCGTTCACGCCGTCGGCGCCGGGGCTGGCGATGATCCGGTCATCGCCGTCGCCGCCGAGAAGGTAGTCCTCCTCCTCGGTGCCGGTGAGGACATCCGGGCCGGGGCCGCCGCGGGCGATGACCCCGTGCAGGTATTGCGGCCCGCCGCCCTCGCCCCACCACGAGCCGCCCTCGGCGAGCTTCGCGCGGATGAAGTCGGCCCTCGGCGAGCTGTCGCCGGGATGGCTGAGGAGGCCCCACGAGCCGTAACGGTTCGGCATCCCCATCTCGGTGAACTGCATGAAGGGCCCTTCGCCGACCCGCGCCCAGAGATCCCAGATGCGGGCGTAGAGGTCGGCCATCTCTTCGCTGCGGACGAAGGCCGCGAGTGCGGCGTCGATCGCCTCGATCTCCGCGTCCGAGACGCCTCCGACAGCGAAGCTGTGGTGAACGTGCTGTCCGCCCTCGTAGACCGTGTAGCGCACCCCGAAGCGCGCCGCGACCGCCTTCTGCGCGAGCAGGCGCGCCTCGACGCCGGGGATCGAGTCCTCGACCTGGCCCTCTTGCGCGATCTGGTCGTGAAGCCACGCATTCACCCCGGCAGGATCGCTCGCGACCCTTGCGATCAGCTCGGCGCGGGGAAACGGATCCGTCACCACAGCGCCGCCGAAGTAGGTGGTCGCGGCGAACTCCTCGAAGACCTCGTGCGGCGGCACGTAGCGGTCGGGCTCGCGGCTGGCCCAGTCCCGGGCCTCGAGCTGCCGCTCGGCGAGCCAGAAATGGCCGACCTGGGTCCCGAGCACGTTCACGAGGCGGTCGGCGGCGGCGTCGCCGAACACCTCCTGCCAGATCAGCGCGACCTCGGTCGCCCGCTTGCTGTGGTAGCTGAAGATCGCATCCCAGTTGTCGGCGACGGCTCGGCCCCAGTCGGCGATGGCCGCGTCACGCAGCCAGTGGAACTGGGGATAGGCGGCGTTCCAGGTCTCGTTCGAGTATTCCACATGCGCCTTCAGCCGCGGATCGAGATGGTCGCGGACGTAGATGGCGAAGCGCCGGACATAATCCGCGTCGGCCAGATGGTGCATGGTGAACCACGGATCGACGCCGACCTCGTTGGCGAGCCGGACCATCAGCTCGACCGGCGCACCCGTCTCGGTCCAGCTCGCGTCGCCGGGTTCGGGGCGCAGCGCCCAGGTCGCCGGCGTCGTCTCGACGTCGGTGACCATCCAGTCCTTGAACCTCAGTTCGCGGGCATCGGCGATCAGGTCGATCCATTCCGGCGCGAAGACCGCACCGGCGTCGGCGAGATCCTCGTGTTCGGCGCGGACGAGCGAGAGGTTCCGGACGTGGTTGCCGGTGCCCTCGGGGTCGGTCGCGGTGATGTCCAGCCAGAAACCGCCCCCGGTCTCGTTCTCGAAGACGATCCGGCCGGGTTCCTCCGAGACAAGGACGACCGGGCCGCGGACCGCCAGCGCGCCTTCGCCGTCGTAGGTGAGGACGTATCGGCCGCGGCGGCCCTCGGCGCCGATCTCGTCGTTCCATGCCCAGATCGTCCTGAGCCCGGTTGCCCCCGGCGGGATGCGCAGGGGGTAGCCCGCGGCATCCAGATGGCCGGCGGCGGCAAGTTCTGCGCCCGGAATCGTCTCCCACTCGTCGCCCTCGTATGCCCAGAAGGGGCGCATGAGGCGTGCGAGGTCGAGGAGCGGCAGCGCGGTGTCCCAGTCGGAGAGTGCAGTCAGGCCGAAGGACACGGCGGGATCGGCGACGCCGACTGCCTCTGCCGACGCCCGGGGTGTGCCCGCAGCCGTGAGGCACAGGACCGTCAGGACCGCGGCCACCCGGCGGCCCGGGCTCACCATCCGGTGCAGGGACATTCGGCAAAGCCTTTCCGCCGGGGGACAGAGGACTCCTTCCTTACGCAAGGTTCGCGGGGAGGTCGACGCGTCTCTTCGGCGCGGCTTGCGCCAGCGTGCGGGGCACCGGCTTCGGGCTGGCGCCTCCCGCGCCGGACAGGCTCGGAAGCGCCCCGCGCGCGTCGTCCGCGCCGCGGCGAATCGCGGGAACCCCGGGACTCTACCTCGATTCGAGATGCCGTCGATTCCTGCAACCCAAGGTAGTTTCCGACCAGCCGATCGGCACCCTGGATTAACGGTAAATGAACCGTTTCCGGCGCCGGAACAATTGTCGCATCAGCGCGGTTGGGCGGGGCAGACCGCTTCTCGGGACGGGCGCAACGAGCTCGGCAGATGAGGCGAAAACAAGGCGGAACGTGGTTGAAATCTGACGCAAATCTGAACACGGCCCGGGGCGGCCCGAGCTTCCGTAGCGTCATGTCGCGCCCGGAGAACCCCATCGTCATCGCCCCGCAGGACACAACCATAGGATGTAAGTTGATGAAATGGCATCACTTTTGCCTGAGGGGGTCAGAATACCTGCATTGTGGGCCCAGAGAAGCGATGCTAGGTTTCGCTGCACTGCCGAAGCCTGCGTGAGCTGCCGGGCTTCGGGATATTTTAGAACGGGATTGCGCCCCGGATTTCGGGGGTGGTGCGAGTGGGGAGAGTTGCGCCCATGCTGGAGGGTTGGGAAGTGAATATGCGCATTGACGGGAGAAGTCCCAATTTCAAGCGGGCAGTTGCCGTTCCGGCGCCCGGCTGGGCGGCACCGCGGCGCGAGAGGATCTACCGGAACGGTTTCAAGCGGCTGCTGGACATCGTGTTCGTCCTCGCGGCGCTGCCGATCGTCCTGCCTGTCGTCGCGGTTCTTGCGCTTCTGGTCTCGCTCGACGGCCATTCGCCGTTCTACCGCCAGGCGCGGCTCGGCCGTGGCGGGCGCGTCTTCACGATGTGGAAGCTCCGGACCATGGTTCCGGACGCGGACGCGCACCTTCGTGCGCATCTTGCAGGCAACCCGACCGCGCGCGCCGAGTGGGATACCTACCAGAAGCTTGCGCAGGATCCCCGCATCACGCCGCTCGGGCAGGTTCTTCGCAAGACCTCGCTGGACGAGCTGCCCCAGCTCTGGAACGTCCTCAAGGGCGACATGAGCCTGGTCGGTCCGCGGCCGATGATGCCGGAAGAGCGCGCGCTCTATCCGGGGACCGCCTATTTCGAACTGCGCCCCGGCGTTACCGGGCTGTGGCAGATCTCGGAGCGCAATGCCTCGACCTTCGCCGAGCGGGCGCAGTTCGATGCCGATTACGCGCGGAACCTGTCTCTCTGGACGGACCTGAGCGTGCTCGCCGCCACGGTAGGCGTCGTGGTGCGCGGAACGGGCCAGTGAGCCTGCACGCGCGCTTCATCGTCTGACTGCGACGCGGGCCTTCTCCAGGCCGCGGCGAGGGCAAGGAAGAGGGTCACGACCCCGGTGAGCGGGTAGGCCGCGATCACCTGCCACAGTGGCGCGTCCTTCACGTAGAGAAATCCTGACGCGGCGGCGCCGAGCCCCATGGCCAAGATGACCGAACCGAGCATCATCCCGCAGTCCTCCCGGATGGCTATTCGCCACCTTCTTGGATTCGAATCTGTTAATGAAAGTTTAGCGCAGAAGGGCTGCCGGCAAGGAATTGTTGTGCGTCACGCCGGTTTTTGCGCGGGACTTCGCCGAAAAAGCACAACCCGGATCGCTGGCGCCGGCCGGTCGGTGGCCGGCGACGACGCCTCAGTGACCGGCGCAGGAGCTGCCGGCCCGGCTGGGGACCATGGCCAGTTCGTGCTTGGGCGCAGGGCTCCGGGCGAAGGCGAGCCGGGCGACGACCACAGCGAGGATCAGCGCGGAGCCGGCCGCCGGGTAGGCGAGCAGGGCGACCCAGAGGGGCGCGGACATGGCCATGGCGGCCACCACGGAGACGGCCCCGGTGAGCATAGCGGCGACGAGAAGCGCAGGCATCATGATCTCGACCCCCAACGACGCCTGGCTGCAGTGCAGGCAACTTCAGCTTCCACCCGAGTCGTGGCAGAAGTTTGGCGGTCATTGGGGCGTTATCGTGGCGCCGGACCAGGCGGGCTGCGCTACAGTGTTGCCGCGGAGGGCAGCGGGAAAGAGTCGCGCTTGCCGACGCGATGGGATAGTGGTTGCAGGGAACTCGCCGGTCGCAGGGGATTTGCCATGCAAGGCGGCGGACCCGCCGAACGCGTGCTGCGCCGCGAGACCTGGCTTGGAGGGGCTTTCGAGGGTGCGCCGGTTGCGATGACTAGGGGAAGCAGGACATGGAGCGTGATCAGCGGAAGGGTGCGGCGGACCCTCGATGAGGGGCACTTCGGAGCCCCTGCCCTGCCGGAGGGAACGAGATCCGCGGACCCTGCCGCCGACCGCGGGGCACATGCCGGCAGCGGGCCCCGCCCGGCGCCGCCGCTCCCTCCGCTCAACGGCCAGAAGCGGTTCCGGGATCGCACGGCGCCGGACGCGGGTGCGCCTCTGCCGGGCACGGAGCCGCCCGCGGCGGCGCCCGGGCGCAAGATGACGGCAACGCTCGACATCTACACCGAGCACTTCGGGCTCTCTGCGCGCCCCTTCGCGCTCGCCCCCGACCCCGACTACATCTTCTGGTCGGCTTCCCACAAGCGGGCCTTCACGATGCTGGAATACGGCATCGTCACGCATGCGCCGATCACGCTGATCACGGGCGAGGTGGGGGCCGGCAAGACGACGCTGATCCATCACCTGCTCCGCACGCTGGGCCCGGACGTCCGCATCGGACTGATCTCGAACGCGCACGGTTCGCGGGGAGAACTGCTGCGCTGGGTGCTCATGGCCCTTGGCCAGAGCGCCGGCCCCGACGAGACCTATGTCGACCTCTTCTCGCGCTTCCAGGACTTCCTGATCTCGGAATATGCCCAGGGCCGGCGGGTCGTGCTCGTCTTCGACGAGGCGCAGAACCTCAGCCGCGAGGCGCTCGAGGAGATCCGGATGTTCACCAACATCAACGTCGGGAAGGATGAGCTTCTCCAGCTCGTTCTCGTCGGACAGCCGGAACTGCGCGAGATGCTGCAGCGGCCCGACATGCGGCAGTTCGCCCAGCGCGTGGCGGCGAGCTTCCACCTCGTCGAGATGGACCGCGACACGGCCATCGCCTACATCCGTCACCGCCTGAAGGTCGCCGGAAGCGAGCGGAACCCGTTCAGCGGGCAGGCGCTCGATCTGGTCTACAAGGCAACCGGAGGAATCCCGAGGCTCATCAACCGGCTGTGCGATCTCTGTCTGGTCTATGCCTTCTCGAAAGGCGACAAGACGGTAACCCGCGCCACCGTCCAGCAGGTTCTGGACGATGGCGCATTCCTGCCCGCAACGACGCTGGCCTCCGAGAACGACCCCCAGCCATGAACTTCGACGCCCGGTTCTACCTTGCCCTTCTGATGCGCCGCCTGCCCTGGATCGTCGCGATCATCTTGGTCTCGGGGGTGCTTGGGGTGATCGTGGCCTACAAGCTCCCGCCGGTCTATCGCGCGCAGGCGAGGCTTCTCGTGGAAAGCCCGCAGATCCCGGACGATCTCGCAGCCTCCACGGTGCGTTCCACGGGCGAGGAGATCCTGCTTGCGATCCAGCAGCGCCTTCTGACCCGGCAGAAACTACTCGAGATCTCGCGAACCTTCGGCCTGCACGAGGATCAGCCGGAGCTGTCGCAGGACCAGATCGTGGAAGACATGCGCCGCCGCGTCGTGTTCGACATGCCTCCGCTTCAGGGGGGCACCGGGGTCATCACCGTTTCGTTCCGGTCGCCCGATCCCGAATCCTCGGCGGCCGTCACGAACGCGCTCGTCACGGAGATCCTGAAGCAGAACGTGGAGCTGAGGACGAGCGCGTCGGGAAGCACGCTCGACTTCTTCAAGCAGGAGGTGGACCGGCTGGCGCAGGAAATGGCGGCGCAGAACGCACGCATCCTCGAGTTCAAGAGCGCGCACCGCGACGCGCTTCCCGAGAGCCTCGAATACCGCCGGTCGCGGCAGGCGGCCGAGCAGGAGCGCCTGCTGCAGGTGGACCGCGAGCTGGCCGGGCTGCGCGACCGCCGCCAGCGACTGACCGACCTCTACGATCGCACCGGGCGGCTGGCCGCCTCGATCGAGAACCTCACGCCGGAACAGGCGCGTCTGGAGCAGCTGCGCCAGGAACTCGCCTCGGCGCTTGTGCTCTATGCCCCCGAGAACCCGCGCGTGCGGGCGCTCCGCTCGCAGGTGCAGGCGCTGGAACGCGCAGTCAACGAGCAGCTCGGCGGCGGCGGAGGCAACGGCGCGCTGACCACGTTCGACCTCCAGATGGCCGACATCGACGGACAGATCGACTTCCTCGCCGACCAGAAGGCGATCCTCCAGCGAGAGATCGACCTGCTCGAAGCGTCGATTGCGGCGACGCCCGGGAACGCGATCGCGCTGGGCCAGCTCGAGAGCGACTACGAGAACCTGCGCGTCCAGCATGACCAGGCCGTCGCCAGCCTCGCCGAGGCGCGGATGGGCGACCGGATCGAGGTCACGTCGCGCGGGCAGAGGATTTCGGTCGTCGAGCCGGCCTCGGTGCCGGAGCTGCCCGCGGCACCCAACCGCAACCTCATCTCGGCAGCGGGGTTCGGCGCCGGGGTCGTGCTCGCCGCCGCGCTGGTCTTCCTGCTCGAGGTGCTGAACACGGTGGTCCGGCGCCCCGCCGAGCTCGTCAGCACGCTCGGGATCACGCCCTTCGGCACGATCCCCTACGTCGAGACGCGGCGGGAGGTCCGTCGGCGGCACCTCAAGGCATGGGGCATCACGGCCCTGTTGCTTGTCGGCCTGCCCGCCGTGCTCTATGGCGTCCACGTGGCCGTGATGCCGCTCGACACGCTCGTCGCCGATGTGGCCGAACGGCTCGGGCTCGAGGCGGAGCTTGCGCGGTTCTTCCCGCCGAGGGCCAGCTGAGCCGAGATGGAACGCATACAGTCTGCAATCGCCAAGGCCCGCGCGGCGCGCCAGCGGCAGGCGCCGCCACCGGCGGCCGGCGGCACGCCGGCGGCAGAGGCCGACACCGCGCTCAGGAATTCGCCCTGGCTCACGCTTGCGGAAGTGCAGCCAGACCCCCGGCATCTCGAGGCGGGGCGGATCGTGGCCCACCGCCCCGGGCCGGATGCCGACCCCTATGACGTGATCCGCACGAAGCTGCTCCACCAGCTGCGGGAGCGGGGCTGGACCCGGGTTGCGATCACCTCGCCGGGAAGCCGGTGCGGAAAGACGACGACCTGCCTGAACCTGGCCTTCAGCCTCGCCCGGCAGACCGATCTCAAGGTGGTCGTCCTGGAGCTCGACCTCAGGCGGCCCTCGATGGCGGCAATCCTCGGGGTGAGGGGCGAGGCGGACTTTGCGGCCGTGCTCGCCGGTGAGCGGCAGGCGCATGGGCAGCTCCTGCGGCATCGCACGAACCTTGCCTTCGCCGTGAGCCTGAGATCGGTGCCGAATGCGTCCGAACTGCTTGCCTCGGCCCGCGCCGCAGCGGCGGTCGACGAGATCGAGGAGATGCTGAGGCCGGACGTGATGCTGTTCGACACCTCGCCCGTTCTCGTCGGGGACGACACGCTTTCGTTCGTGGACCAGGTCGACTGCGCCCTGCTCGTCGCTGCCGCCGAGGAAAGCACCGTCGCGGAGATCGACCGTGCGGGCGAGCTTCTTGCGGGCCACACGCAGGTCCTCGGGGTCGTGCTGAACAAGTGCAGGTTCCTGAGCCGGAGCGAAGGCTACGGCGAGGAGTGACCGGGGCGATCGGCGGAGTTACCGGGATGTTTCGGGGCAATCCACGCGGGCCCGTCGCCCCTGCTGCCGAAGGAGGCTCGCGGCATGGACGCTAGCCACCGCTCCGCCGCAACTGCCGACTGGCGGCCAGCGACGCTGCTGATCTACGTCTCCGTCCACATGCACGGCAAGGACGGTGCCTTCTACCTCGAGGACCAGGCCTGCAACGGGCTCCGTCTGTGGGCGCGGCACTTCGAGCGGCTGATCGTGGCGATCCCGCTCGATCCCTCGCCGCCGCCGGCGGCATGGGTTCCCGTGGCCGAGCATGTCGGGCCCGAGCTGGCGCGGATCGAGTTCGTGACCCTTCCGGTGGCCTACCGGCCGCACGAGTTCCTGAAGGCGCTCCCCGCAGGAGTGGGCAGGCTGCGCCCGGCGATCGGACGCGCCGATTACCTGGGGTTCGCGATCGGCGGCCTCTTCGGCGACTGGGGAACCGTCGGCGCCATCCTGGCGCACCGGATGGGCCTGCCCTTCTACGTCTGGACGGACCGCGTCGAATCCGAGGTCATACGCGCCTCCGTGCGGACCGCCCCGACCTGGCGCAGGCGGCTGCTCGCCCGGCTGACGCATCGGCCGATGGCATGGATGGAGCGCTATGTCATCCGGCGGTCGGACCTCGGGCTGTTTCACGGGCGCGAGACGTTCGACGCCTTCGCCCCGTGGTGCCGGAACCCGAAGGTCGTCCACGACATCCACATCCGCAAGGCCGACCACATCGGCGCGGCAGAGCTCGCCGCGAAGATCGCGGGCGCCGGCGCCGGACCGCTGCGCATCTGCTATGTCGGCCGCGCCGACCCGATGAAGGGGCCGGGCGACTGGCTCGACGTGCTCGATGCCCTTGACCGGGACGGGATCGACTTCGAGGCCACCTGGCTCGGCGACGGAAGCGAACTCGACGCGATGCGCAAACGGGTCGAGGGCGGCCCGCTGGCCGCACGGGTGCGCCTGCCCGGCTTCGTTCGCGACCGGCAGGCGATCCTCGAGGCGTTGCGTGCGGCGCATGTCATGCTGTTCTGCCACAAGACGCCCGAGTCTCCCCGCTGCCTGATCGAGGCGCTCACCTGCGGGACACCCATCCTCGGCTACGAGAGCGCCTTTCCGCGGGAGCTGATCGAACGGCACGGCGGCGGCCGGCTGACCCCGCGCGACGACGTGAACGGACTGGCCCGCGAGGTCGCCGCGCTGGCCCGGAACCGGACAAGGCTGGCGGAACTGATCGGCCAGGCGGCGCGCGACGGCTCGCAGTTCGACGACGAGACCGTGTTCCGCCACCGGTCGGAACTCATCCGGACGCATCTGCGCCGCGCCCGGCCCGTCGCCGGCGAAGCCGTGGCGGCGCCCCTCGGCGCATGATCGGCTACGAGGCATCCGCGCATGGAGACCGGTTGCAACCCGAGGAGCAGCGAATGGCCGCGGACGGCGCCGGAAAGCAGGGAACGGTGAACCCCGTGCGCGACGCAGAAGAGACCGGGCAGGACCCGCGGAATGCCCGGCCCGCCGTGCCGCTGCGGGTGGCCTACCTCGTCAACCAGTATCCCAAGGTGAGCCACACCTTCATCCGGCGCGAGATCCTCGCGCTGGAGCGCCAGGGGTTCGAGGTGCGGCGGTTCGGGATCCGCGGCTGGGATGCCGAGGTCGTCGATCCGGTCGACATCGCCGAGCGCGGGCGGACGCGATACGTCCTGCAGGATGGTCTCGGGCCGCTGGCCATGGCGGTCGCGCGCATCTTCGTTGAACGCCCCCGGATGGCCCTGCGGGCCCTCGGCGCCGCGCTGGCGATGTCGCGGCGGTCGATCCGGCCGTGGCCCTATCACCTCGTATGGTTTGCTCATGCCTGCCGCCTGCGGCTGTGGCTCGAGGGGTCGGGCATCGCGCATCTGCATGCCCATTTCGGCACCAACTCGGCCGATGTCGCGCATCTGCTGCGCCTGCTCGGCGGGCCGGGCTACAGCTTCACCGTGCACGGCGCGGACGAGGCCGACAACGCGCGCATCCTCTCGCTGCCGCGAAAGACCGCTGGCGCGCGCTTCGTCGTGGCAGTCAGCAGCTATACCCGCAGCCAGCTGATGCGGCATGTCGCGCCGGCGGAATGGCCGAAGCTTCATGTGGTGCACTGCGGGCTCGAGGAGGATTTCTTCGCGGCCGAGCCCGCGCCCCTGCCGGACGCGCCGGTCCTGCTCTGCATCGGGCGGCTCTGCGCCGAGAAGGGCCACCTCATCCTCCTCGACGCCTTCGCGGCGCTGGGGCATCCGGCGGCGCGGCTCGTCTTCGCGGGAGACGGCGAGTTCCGCGGCCTGATCGAGGAACGCATCCGCACGCTCGGACTCGGGGGCCGCGTCACCGTGACCGGCTGGGTCAGCAGCGCCGAAGTGCGCCGCCTCATCACCGAGGCGACGGTGGTCGTCCAGCCGAGCCTGATGGAGGGTCTTCCGGTCGTGATCATGGAGGCCATGGCGCAGGGCCGCACGGTGCTCTCGACCTTCGTCGCCGGCATCCCGGAACTGGTGCAGGACGGGCGGACCGGGTGGCTCGTGCCCGCGGGCGACGACCAGGCCCTTGCAGAGGCGCTGGGCCGTGCGCTCGCCACGCCGCGCGACCGGCTCATGGAGATGGGCCGCGCCGGCGCCGTCAGGGTAAGGGAACGCCACCACATCGACACCGAGACGCGCAAGCTCGCGGCCCTGTTCGCGGCGGCGCAGGGGCGATGAGCGGGATCCTGAAACGCGCCGCGAAGGGGCTGCTTGCCTCGCCGCCCGCGATGGCGATGCTGCGCGCCAGGTCCCGCCGCGGCGACCCGGTGACGGTGCTCTGCTACCACACGCTCTCGGCCGACTCGGGCGGCCCCGACGCCTGGACGGCGCTTCGCGTCTCGGACTTCCGCGACCATGTCGCGATCCTTCGGGAGCATCACGACGTCGTGCCGCTCGACGACGCCGTGGCCGAGGGGCCGGGGCGCGGCGGGCGACCGCGCGCCGTCATCACCTTCGACGACGGCGAGGCGGGGCTTCACCGCCACCTCCTGCCGCTCGTCCGGGAAATGCGGGTGCCCGTCACGGTCTATGTGGCAACCGGGCAGATCGAGACCGGAAGGCCCTACTGGTTCGACCGCGTCATGGGCTCCCTCGCGGAGGGAGCGCACTCCGTCGACCTGTCGGACGAGGGCCTCGGCCGCTGGACCCTTCCCGCAGCGCCGGGTGCCACCCGCTGGGCGGTCCTGGGCGGGCTGCTCGAGGCCCTGAAGCGTGTGGAGCCCGCCCGCCGCGAGGTGCTGGCCGACCGGATCGAGGCAAGCCGGCCGCAGCGGCCGGGCCGCCCTATGCTCGGGCCGATGACCCGCGATGAGCTGGCGGAGCTTGCGGCCGAGCCGCTTGTCGCCATCGGCGCCCACAGCCACTGTCACAACCTGCTCGACCAGATCCCGCCGGGGGCGGCGGTGGAGAGCATGGACCGCTCGCGCCGGCTCCTGCGGGAGTGGACCGGGCAGGAGGTGGCGCATTTCGCCTGGCCGAACGGCAATCACAACGCCGCACTGCGCGAGGCCGCGGCGCGGCTCGGATTCCGCTCGGCGGCAGCACTCGACAACCGCCTCTGGCGGGCGGGCGCCGACCGCTTCGCGCTGCCGCGGCTCGCGATCGGCCGCTACGACGCGGCCCGCCGCTTCCGTCTGAGGCTGGTGGAACTCTGACCCGGCCCGGGGCGCCGGGCTGCTACCGCTCGAAGGGGTCGCGGTAGCGTCCGAGCTTCTGGCGGATCAAGAGCGGGATCACCGGCGGTTCGTGCACGATGTAGCGGTGCCAGCGCTGGCGCGGCTCCTTCACCAGCCGGTAGAGCCACTCGAGTCCCGCATCCGTCACCCAGGCGGGCGGCCGGCGGAAGGTGCCGGCCTCGTAGTCTATGGTGCCGCCGAGCGGCAGGAACAGCCGGACTTTGGGAAAGCGGTCCCGGTAGCGGACGATGAACTTCTCCTGCCTTCCGCCGCCAAGGCCGACCAGAAGCACGGTCGCGCCCGAGGCATTGACGGCCTCGATCATCCGTTCGATCTCGGCGGGGTTGCGGTCGAAGTCGAAGGGCGGGGCATATGCCCCGACAACCATCTCGCGCCCGACCTTGCCGTTGATGTTGCGACGCGCGATCTCGGCGACCCCGGGCTTGCCGCCCATGAGGAACACGGTCACGTCGGGATCACCGGCATAGCGGCGGTAGAACAGCGGGAAGTAGTCCGACCCCGAGACCCGCTGGCGCACCGGCGTGCCAAGGAACTTCGTGGCGAAGTAGAGGATCTGGCTGTCGCAGGTGACGATGTCGAACTGGTCCAGGATGTCGTGGAACTCGCGGTCCTTCTGGAGCTTCATGATCATGTCGACATGCAGCGTGAGCAGCAGGCCCTCGCGCATCTCGAGAACCTCGTCCATCGTCACGTCGTGGACGAAGGCGTTGAGGACCTGGACCTTGCGCAGTGCTCGCGGCGGCCGGGCCGTCTGGGGGAGCGGGGTGTCGGAGATCGCGTTCATGCCTCGGCCTCCGCGGGTTCGGCAACGGACGGGAAGTGCTTCGCGACGAGATCGCGCGTGTTCAGGATGTTCGCGCGGCCCGAGGCGCCGAACACGATCGACTGCACGCCGGGCAGGCCGGCCACCCATTCGATCGCCTCGTCGGGCGGGATGGCGCCCGAGGCGAAGACCGACATGGCGATCGCGCGCACCCGGCCCGTGCGCAGCACCTCGGCATAGCGCTCGGCCCCTCCGCACATGCGGAAGCCGATCTTGTTGATGTTGGCGCAGATGATGGGGTTCTCGATCCCCTCGGCGGTCAGCGCCTCGTAGAGCATCGGCAGGTTCATGGTGATGAAGCCGGGCTCGGCGCCGTAGCGCTCGCGCACGTAGTCGTGGAAGACGCGGAGCGCGCGGGTATAGCCCATGCCGAGCAGGAGGTCGGTGAACACGTTCTGGACGAAGATGACCGGCGTCCTGAGGCCGGCGAACATCTTCATCTCCATGTCGATCAGGAGCTTCGAGATCCCCTCGACGTCGCGGGAGGCGAGCGCCGCGCCGCCGCGCAATGCCGTGCGGAAGAAGCCGTCCTCGGGCATGAAGTGCGACAGCGCGCCCAGCATCCCGTGCTCGGTGACGGCATTGGCGTATTTGTGCGCATAGGGCATGCAGGGGTAGAAGGTGAAGTCGCGGTAGCGCGCGGGGTTGGCCCGAACCCGGTCGCACACCTCGGCGATCCGGTCGTGGGTGGTGCACATGAAGGTGCGGATGCCCGCGTCGTAGGCGGCATCCAGAACCGACATGATCGCATCCGTCTGCTGGAAGCGCATCGCCTGCGCGCGCGCCTTCTCCTCCGACATGTGGTTGATGCCGAAGAACTGGTTGTCGCCGAAAAGCAGCCTGTCCATCACGGAACCCTCCTCAGCCGCGCGCGAACCAGCCGCGGCGGCGCGCCGGCGCCGACCCGGTCCGGGTGGCGGCGGTCTCGCGAGCCGCCCCGACGTCGGGCGCAGGCGCCCCCGCGCTGTCGGCAAGGATCATGGCGATGGCCCGGTCGGTCGCCGCGGCGGAGCGGAAGTCGTTCTCCTCGGCACGGCCCGCCCCGTCGCGGACGGCACGCACGAAGGCGTCGATCTGGTGCGAGTACTCCTCTCCGCGCAGGTAGAACCAGGGATCCTCGGTCAGGTCGGTCGTGTAGCGGACGGTCCAGCCCTTGCCGTAGTCGGGCAGCGCCTCGTCCGGCGCGCGGAGGTAGACCTGGCATTCCTGCCGGTCGACGTTGATGCGTCCGTTCGTGCCGATGATCGACAGCTTGGTCGTCATCTTGCGATGGCTTTCGTCGCTCCAGTTCACCGAGAGCTGGGCGGTGACGCCGCCGGGGAACGAGAGCGTGGAGACGACCTCGTCGTCGATCTCGCTCGAGAACACGCTGGCAAGCACGCTTCCCCCCACCCGCGCCGGCATGCCGAACATCCAGGTGAGCAGGTTCAGCGGGTGCGCCGCATAGTCGTAGAGGCAGCCGCCGCCTTCCGACTTCTGGCTCCGCCAGGTCTGCCGCTTCTCGCGGAGGACGACGGGACCGTAGGCCTCTGCCAGAACCTGCGTCACCCGCCCGAGGGCGCCGGCGTCGATCAGACGCTTCGCCTCGCGGAAGGCCCCGACGAACCGGTAGTGGTAGCCGACCTGGCCGACGAGCCGCTTCGATTCGGCAAGGTCTGCCAGGGCCTCGGAGTCGCGCCAGTCGAGGCAGAAGGGCTTTTCGCAGAAGACGTGGATCCCGCGCTCCAGGGCGGTGCGCACCATCTCGGGGTGAAGCCGCGACGGGGTGGAGATGACGACGGCCTCGGGCCGTTCCTCGTCGAGCATCTTGCCGTAATCCCGGTAGAGGCGGTTCGGGACGTTGCGGCTCAGCACGTCGACCAGCATTCCCGTCGCGTCGCAGGCGACCGTGTCGGTATCGGGGTGCGCGTTGACCAGGGCGAAATGCGACAGCCCCATCTTGCCGAGGCCGACGACCCCGACCCGAATCTTCCTGTTCATCAATATCTCCTGCAGCAGCCGGCGGCGTCCCCGGAATGGCCGGACCGCAGCGCGTCTTGCAAATGCCGGCAAACCGATACCCGCGACGGATGGATACCCGTCATCCTCGCCAACCGCTCCTTCCCAAAACCGGTGGGACGCTACCACAGGAAAGCGGTGTCCAGAAGCCATTCCGGCCGCCGCGACGCATTGTCCAGAGCTTCGCCCCAGTTCGCCACGCAGCGGCCCTTCTGTTTCCAGCTTGTAACACGCGGTTTTCCTGCCCCCCGGGGCCGCCTATGTTCGCCGGGGAAACTGTGCGGCGAGCCTCAATGACCTCTTCCGTTCCGGCCCTGAGCGTGATCATCGCGGCCCGCAACGAGGAAGCCCTGATCGGCCGCTGCCTCGGGGCGCTTGCGGACCAGGAAGCGCCTTCCGCCGGCGGCGTGGAGGTGATCGTGGCGGCCAACGGCTGCACCGACATGACGGTCGCCGCAGCCCGCCGGTCGGCGCCGTCGATCGCCGCCCGCGGCTGGCGGCTCGAAGTCCTCGACCTGCCAGAGGGCGGAAAGCTCGGGGCGCTTGCCGCGGCCGAGAAGGTCGCCGCCGGCCGCGCGCTCGTCTACCTTGACGCCGACGTGGTCTGCGACCCGCCTCTGCTCGCGCGGCTTGCCGATGCGCTCGACACGGGCGCCCCGCGCTACGCGACCGGCAGGCTTGCCGTCGCCCCGGCCAAGACCGCCGTGACCCGCGCCTACGCAAGGATATGGACGCGCCTTCCCTTCGTCACGGGCGGGACCGTGGGGGCGGGGCTCTTCGCCGTGAACCGTGCGGGGCGGGCACGGTGGGGAGAGTGGCCGGCGATCATCTCCGACGACACCTTCGCGCGGCTTCATTTCGCCCCCGCGGAGCGTGTCGAGGTGCCGGTGGCCTACCACTGGCCGATGGTCGAGGGTTTCCGCAACCTGGTCCGCGTCCGGCGCCGGCAGGATGCGGGCGTGGCCGAGATCGCCCGGCTCTACCCGGAGCTTCTGCGAAACGAGGGCAAGGCACCGGTCACGCCGGCCCTCCTCGCAAGGCTGGGCGCGACCGACCCGGCGGGCCTGGCCGTCTATCTGGCAGTGCACGTGGCCGTGCGGGCGCGTCGCACCACGGGCGAATGGACACGGGGCAGGTAGCGTCGCCGTGCGGAGTTCAGGCAGGCTTCACCGCGCGGAAGCAGGTCTCCGTCCCGACCCTCCCGGGAGGCCAGCGCACGTCGAGTCCAGCATCCCGAAGGTAGCGACGGATCGCCCGGCGGGAGGGGTAGACGGGAAAGGCGGTGGACCACTTGCTCTGCCGAACGAGGAGGCGACGGCGAAGCGCCATGTACGACAGGGTGTTCGTGATTGTGACGGCGTAGGCCCTCACCCCCGACAGCCGGTTGCGGAGGACGTCGAGCCCGCTGCCGACGGCATAGGGCCCGAACGTTCCCCCGATGAGGACCAGCTCGCCCGAAGGCTTCAGCACCCGCGCCGCCTCCCGGAACGCGGGGGCAATGTCGAAATACTGATGGGCGGTGACGCAGAGAACGGTGTCGAAACGGGCATTCTCGAAAGGCAGGCTTTCGGCGGTTCCCGGCACTACCCGGAGAGGCCCGATCCCTTCGGCCTCGGCCATGATCTCGCCCATCTGGCGGTAGATGGTGACCGGCTCGACCCCCACGATCTCTGCCGAGCGGCCTGCCATGGCCAGAAGGTTCATCCCGCTTCCACTGCCGATTTCCAGGACCGAGCGCCCCGCAAGGGCCTCGGCCACCACAGCGGGCGCCTCTGCTTCGAAAGGGAGGCGCCGGTCACGCTCCAGCCAGAAGACGTACTCGCGACAGGCATCGGCGACGAACCAGCCGATGTCCGTCAGCGCGCTCGTGCCGGGCCGGACCAGACCCAGCTCCTCGGCCAGTGCCCGAGGCACTTCCGCCCGAGGGATGCGGTGGAACTGAAGGTCGCTCATGTAGCGGGCGAACCCCGGGAGGTCTGTCCGAAGCAGAGCGCCCTTCAGTCGCCCGAAGTGCGCAGGCTCAAGCTTCATCCGGCACCTCGACGCCACGGGCGGCCGGGCCTGCGCGCAGGAATTGCGGCCAGTCCTGAAAAACTAGGCCATCACCATAGCGTGCGGCAAGACCGAACGCCGGTGCACGAACACGGTGCACGCCGCGGGCAGGGGAGCGAGGAATGACCGGAGAACCGACATCTCGGGCGACCGGGATGACCCAAGGCCGGTGGATGGTGGCGTGTACCTGATTCCCATCACCGTTCCGATCTACATGGACGGCACCCGTCCGATGCTGGCGACCGACTGGAAGCGGGCGCTGGAGCTGCTGCGGGACTCCCTCGGCGGGCGCTACGGCCCGCTGGTTGTCGCCGCACCCTTCGCGCCGGCAGTCGAGAGCGACCAGCCGCTGGCGCCGGCCGAGCTTGCGGCCGACGGGATCGAGCCCGTGCCGCTGTTCCCGCGCAACGAACGCGTGCGCAGCTACTGGCGGGGAACCGGACGGCGGGTGGACAGGCTGATCGGGGAGCGGCTCGCCACGACCCGGGTGCTGCACGGCACGGTCGAGGAGCCGCTCCGCCCGTTCTGCTACCGCGCGCTGATGGCCGCGGCAAAGGCCGGCATCCCGACCATCCTCGTCCAGGACCAGGACGTCGTTTCCTCGATGCGCGACATCGGCGACCGGAGCACGCTGCGCGCCCGCCTTGCCACCGAGGTGCAGGTCTGGGCGCACGAGATGCAGACCCGCCGCGCGACCCGCGCCGCCGACCTGTGCATGTTCAAGGGGCGCGGAAGCATAGCCCGCTACGGCGCGCTTGCCCGGGCGGTGCTGCCGATCGAGGACACCTCGTACCTCTCCCACGAGGTCGTGCCAGAGCCGGAGGTTCGTGCGCGACTGGCCTCGCTGACCGACACAGCGCGGCCCCTGCGGTTCGGCTTCTGCGGCAGGCTCGTGCACCTCAAGGGCCTCGACCGCAGCCTGCGCATCCTTGCCGCCGCCCGGGCGATGGGGGCCAACGTCGGCCTCGACATCATCGGGACCGGCCCCGAGGAGAGACCCTTGCGCGCGCTGGCAGGGGAGCTTGGCATGCAGGAGCACGTCCGGTTCGTCGGCGGCATGCCCTACGGGCCCGCGCTGATCCGGCGGTTGGGTCAGTGCGATGCGCTCCTGTTCAATCCGCGGATGTCGGAAACCCCCCGGATGTTCTTCGACGCCTATGCCGCCGGACTGCCGCTGGTAGCCGACGGGATCGACTATGTGCTCGAGCGCCGCGATGCCGAGGGGGCGGCCATCGTCCTGCCCTGGAACCGCGACGAGGAGGCGGCCCGGATCATTGCCCGGCTGGACGCCGACCGTGCGCAGCTTGTGCCGGTGACGGAGCGCGCGCTTGCCGCACGGCTCTACCACGCGGCCGACGTCTGGTACCGCCGCCGCGCCGAGGCCACCCACGAGATGGTCGAGAGGCACATGCGGGAGCGGGCCTCGTGAGCCTGCCGCGGTCCGCCGACGACTGGGCGCGGCTTGCCGCGTGGCTGGCGGGCGCGAAGGTGGCCGAGGTGCGGATCGTCTCGCCGCACCTCGACGACGCCGTGTTCTCGCTGGCGGGGTTCCTGGCGCGCGGCGGATTGCCGCCGCGGCGGGTGCTGACGGTCTTCACCCGCGCCGGGCCGGCGACCGACCCTGCGCATGCAAGGGCGACGGGTTTCGCGGATACGGAAGAAGAGTTCGCCGTGCGGCGCCGCGAGGACGAGGCGGCGATGGCACGCCTGGGGACCGCCTTCGAGCATCTGGGCCTGGAAAGCGGGCGGCTGGACGATGCGGCGGCCGAGGAACTGGTTCGGTCGGTGCAACCGCGACCCGACGGCGGCCGCACGCTGGTGCTGCTGCCGCTCGGCGCCGGGGCGGACCTGTCGCCGGTCAGGCGTCTGGCGCGCCGCATCCTGCGGCAGCCGCCCGGCTGCGGGGTCCATGGCGATCACATCTGGGTGAGGGACCGGCTCGGCGGCCGGCTGGATGAGGCCGGGTGCCTTGCGGGATACTACGCGGAGATCCCCTACCAGTGGGCAAACGCGCCGCGGGATCTCTCGCGGCTCGCGCGCGGGCTGATCGCCGGGCGCGTGCACGAATTCGCGCTTGCGCCCGACGTCGATGCCAAGATCGCGGCCGCCTCCGACTACGCCAGCCAGATCGCATCGGAATTCGGAACCCGCCCGTCCTTCCAGCGGCGCACGGCGGCGATCGCCGAACGCCTGTTCCTGCCCGACGCCACCGCCGGAAACCCGCCACGGGGGTCATGACTCTGCCGCGAACTTCGGGCATGAGGGGAGCGGGGCCAAGGGAAGACGGCGATGACACGACCGGCAGGACGAACCGCAGCGGCACTGACCGCCGCACTGATGTTGCTGACGGTGGCGGGCTGGGCGCAGGATCCCCTTCCCCCGCGCGAGCCGAGCCCGCTCACCGTCCGGCAGATCCACAGCGGGCACAGCCTTTCGGATGCCTATGGCGCGAACCCCTGGCCGGGGCGCCTGATCCTGGCGACCGAGACGCGCCCGGGGACGCGGCCCTACGAGACGATCCACCGTTCGTCGATACCGGGCGCGCCGATGTTCTGGCGCTGGGAGAATCCCAGCGAATACCCCGACGCCCGCCACAACATCGACGAGTTCGAGCTCCTGGTGATCACCGAGAGCGTGCCGCTCAAGGCCAACGAGGACTGGTTCAAGACCGATACGCTGGACTGGCTCGACCGATGGGTCGCCCATGCCTGGCAGAACGGAAACCGCGGACGCGGCGCCGAGGTGATGCTCTATTCCACCTGGACCTACTGGCGCCATTCCGGCGAGCCGCCGGAATACGACCACGAGGCCGACATCCCGTTCCGCCGGCGGCTCGACATCGACGGCGCGCGCTGGGAGCGTATGCAGGACAGTGCCAATGCCCACCGGCCCCGGGGCATGCCGCCCGTCTACATGATCCCCGGTCATCGCCTGATGATGCGGATCTACGACGACATCGAGGCCGGGCGCGCGCCGGGGCTGAGCTCGATCGGCGACATCTTCGCCGACGACATCCATCTCAACAGCCTGGGCCAGTATGCGATCACCTGCCTCGTCTACGCGGTGATCTATCAGCGCAACCCGAGGGAGCTTCCGAACCGGCTTGCCGCCGAGGACCGGCTGAGCGGCGCGCAGGCGCAGTACTTCAAGACCATCGCCTGGGAGGTTGCCACCAGCTACCGGCGCAGCGGCGTGCCGCCCAAGTGACGCCTGCGGGCCCGGTCTGTTGCCGTTCCGTCAACAGTTGCGGCGACGATACGATTGTATTCCCTCCGCCAAAGGCCGTATCCTCGCGCCCGATTGATTGCCCTCGAGCGACCCCTTTAGCCTGACCGGTGAACATGCGCATTTTGAGCCACCGTGGGTTCTGGCTGTCGCCTGCCGAGAAGAATGCCCCCGAGGCCTTCGCGCGGTCGTTCGCGTCCGGCTTCGGAACCGAGACCGACATACGCGACCTCGACGGGGAGCTGGTGATCGCCCACGATCCCCCGAGGCGGGGCGCGATGCGCGCCGAGGAGTTCCTTGCGGGCCATGCGGCGCAGGACGCGGCGCTGCCGCTTGCGCTCAACGTGAAGGCCGACGGGCTCCAGGGCCTGCTTGTGCCGCTGCTTCGCCGCTTTGCCCCGCTGGAGGCATTCGTGTTCGACATGTCGGTGCCCGACATGCTGCAGTGGCTGAGGACCGACGTGCCCGTCTTCACGCGGCTGAGCGACGTCGAGCCCGAGCCCCTGATGGCCGACCGCTGCGCGGGCGTCTGGCTCGATGCGTTCCATTCCGACTGGTGGGAGGCCGGGACGGTCGCGCGGCAGCTCGACGCGGGCCGCCGGGTCTGCATCGTCTCGCCCGATCTGCACCGGCGCGAACACCGCCCGGTATGGGAGCGGCTGGCCCGCGCGTCCGACCTGGTGGACTCGGACGCCGTCATGCTCTGCACCGACTTTCCCCAAGATGCCCGGGAGTTCTTCGAAAGTGGCAATTGAAGCAGTCGTCTTCGACATGGACGGCGTCCTGATCGACGCCAAGGAATGGCACTACGAGGCGCTGAACCGCGCGCTCGGATACTTCGGCTACACGATCTCGCGGGCCGATCACCTGACCACCTACGATGGTCTGCCCACCCGCAGGAAGCTGGAGATGCTGTCGGAGGAACGCGGCCTGCCGCGGGGGCTGCACGGGTTCCTGAGCGACCTGAAGCAGCAGTACACGGTGGATCAGGTCTACCTGAAGTGCCGGCCGATGTTCGTGCACGAATACACGCTGTCGAACCTGAAGGCGCGCGGCTACAAGCTCGGCCTGGGGTCGAACTCGATCCGCTCCACGGTCGAACTGATGATGCAGAAGAGCAATCTGATCGGCTACCTCGACACGATGGTGAGCAACGAGGACGTGAAGAAGCCGAAGCCCCACCCCGACATCTACCTCAAGGCAGCCGAGCAGCTCGGCGTGGCACCGGAACGGTGCCTTGTGGTGGAGGACAACCAGAACGGCATCCGGGCGGCCGAGGCGGCGGGCTGCCACCTGCTTGTCGTCAACAGCGTGCTCGACGTGCAGCTCGACCGGGTGCTGCAGGCGATCCGGCTCGCCGAGGGGGCGCAGGCATGAAGATCCTGATCCCCATGGGCGGCAGCGACGAGGCCTTCCGGCAGCACGGCTACGCCTATGCCAAGCCGCTGATCGAGATCGCGGGGCGGCCGCTGATCCAGCACGTACTGGACCCGCTGAAGCGCATCGAGGGCGCCGAGGTCGTGTTCGTGATCCGCAAGGAGGACGACCTTCGCTTCCACCTGCGCGAGGTGCTTCAGCTCCTCGATCCGGGCGCCGTGATCGTCCGGGCCGACGGGCCCACCGCGGGCGCGGCGTGCACCGCCCTCCTCGCCATCGAGCACATCGACAACGACGATGAACTGCTGATCGCCAATGGCGACCAGATCCTCGCTTTCGATATCGCGGGCATCCTGCAACGGTTCCGCGAGCGCAGGCTCGACGCCGGCACCGTCGTCTTCGACTCGGTCCATCCGCGCTGGTCCTTCGTGAAGACCGACGCCGACGGCATGGTGATGGAGGCGGCCGAGAAGCGGCCGATCAGCCGCAACGCGACCGCCGGTGTCTACTACTTCCGTCAGGGCCGGTTCTTCGTCGAGGCGGCCAAGGACATGATCCGCAAGGACGCCAGCGTGAACGACGGCTTCTTCGTCTGCCCCAGCCTCAACGAACTGATACTGGCGCAGATGCGGGTCGGGGTGGAACGGATCGAGCGGGAGGAGTACATCTCGCTCGCCACGCCGCAGGCGGTGGAGGAATACGAACTGATCCTGAAGGCACGGGGCTAGGGCGGGGCGATGCGGTTCCACAGGCTTGCGGACATGACGAAGGGCTGGTTCGTGGGAGCGTTCGAGCCGGTCGTGCTGCACAGCGAGGCCGCCGAGGTGGCGGTCAAGAGCTACCCGGCCGGAACGGTCGAGGCCCGGCACATGCACCGCGTCGCCTCGGAGGTGACGGTGATCGTCTCGGGGCGGGCACGGATGAACGACGCGGTGCTCGGCCCGGGCGACATCGTGCTGATCGAGCCGGGGGAGGCGACCGACTTCGAGGCGCTGACCGACGTGACCACCGTGGTCGTCAAGACGCCGAGCGTGGCGGGGGACAAGTACGAATGCTGAACATCGTGGTGCCGATGGCGGGGCGCGGGTCGCGCTTCGCCGACGCCGGCTATGCGCTGCCGAAGCCGCTGATCCCGGTGCACGGCGTGCCGATGATCGAGCTGGTCATCGCCAACCTCACGCCCGAGGCGCCGCATCGCTTCCACTTCCTGATCCAGCGCGAGCACGACCGCGCCCATGGTCTGGCCGCCAGGCTGGCGGAGTGGGCGCCAGGGTGCACCGTGACCATGCTCGACGGCGTGACCGAGGGCGCGGCCTGCACCGTCCTGCTCGTGCGGGACCGGATCGACAACGACGCGCCGCTGATGATCGCCAACTGCGACCAGTACATCGACGCCGACATCAACGCCTACATCGCGGCGCTCGGCGACGCGGACGGCCTCATCATGACGATGTGGGCCGATGACCCGAAGTGGTCCTTCGTGCGGCGCGACGCGGACGGCCGCGTTGTGCAGGTGGTCGAGAAGGAGGTCGTCTCGAACGAGGCGACGGTCGGCATCTACAACTTCCGGCGCGGGCGCGACTTCGTGCGCGCCGCCGATGCGATGATCGCGGCCGACAAGCGCGTGAACGGCGAGTTCTACGTCGCACCCGCCTACGACACGCTCATCGACGAGGGCGCGCGGATCGAGTGCTTCTCGATCGGGCGGGTCGGCGCGGGGATGCACGGAATCGGGACGCCGCGGGACCTCGACGAGTTCCTGGCGACCGAGGTCTCCCGCCGCGCCGTCGCGGGGATCGCGCCGGAGACGCGGGCATGACCCGTCGCCGCCTTGCCGACCGGATCTTCGACCGCCTCTCGCGCAAGGCGATCGACTGGGAAAACACCCGGGGCGAGAACTTCATGACCGCCCACTTCCGGCCCCGGCGCGCCGCGGAGATCGGCACCTGGAGCGACCCTGCGATCGCACATCCCCGGGCGGCAGTCGTGATGCAGGGGCCGATCCACGCCGAGCACGACTTCACGCTCGAGACCCTGCGCCTCTACGCCCGGCACATGCCGGGGACCCATCTCATCCTCTCGACCTGGTCGGACACCTCCCCCGCGGCGCTGCAACCGATCCGCGACCTTGGCGCAACGGTCGTCCTGAGCGAGAAGCCGGCCTATGCCGGCCCGTTCAACGTGAACATGCAGATCACCACGGCGGCGGCCGGCGTCCGCAGGGCCGTCGCCGACGGCGCGGACTGGGTGATGAAGACCCGCACCGACCAGCGGCTCCTGGCGCCGAACGTGCTGCCCTTCCTCGTGGCGCTGGCCGAAACCTTTCCGCCCGCACCGGGCACGGCGCAGAAGCGCCGGATCATCGGGGTCGGCCTCGGCTCGCTGCGCTTCGCGCCCTACCATCTCACCGATCAGACAGTCTTCGGAACGGCCGAGGACATGCTGGCCTACTGGACGCCGCCGCTGCGCGAGCCTCCGGCGGAGGCCGACCTTCAGACCTCGGCCCAGGCCATGTTCGAAAGCGTTCCGATCGGCAAGCTCTGCCGGCTTGCGGCGGCGGAGAGCTACCTTGCCAGCCAGTTCCTCCTCCGCATGGGCCGGACGCTGGACTGGACCCTCGTCGACACCTGGGCCGCCTGGCGCGATCACTTCTGCGTCGCCGACACCTGCGCAACCGATTTCTACTGGGTGAAGGGCCAGATGATCTCCCAGCGGGAGCACGTGGTCCACTACCACGCCGTGACGAACCGGGCCGAGATGGGGTTCCGCGACTGGCTGCTGCTGCACGCGGGCGCACTGGCGCCCACCGATGCGGCGCGCTACGAGGCAGTCCTCCTCGACCGGTTCAACGACCCCGTGCCGATGGGCTGAAACGACATGCGCGACGATGACCCGCCCGAGCCTCCGGCACCTGCCGGAACCGACGCCCGTGGCGTCGGCCGGCTCCGGCGGCTTCTCACCGGCTCGAGCCTGACCGCGCGCGCGCTGCGCAGTTCGGCGCTGACGGTGACGAGCTTCGGGTTCTCGCAGGGCCTGAGGCTCCTGTCGAACCTCGTGCTCACGCGCCTCCTCTTCCCGGAAGCATTCGGGCTGATGGCCCTCGTCACCGTGTTCATGATCGGTCTTATGATGTTCTCCGACCTCGGCATCTCGCAGGCCATCGCGCAGAGCCGGCGCGGCGACGAGCCCGACTTCCTGAACACGGCCTGGACGCTCCAGATCCTGCGTGGCATCGCGCTCTTCGCCGCAGGCTGTGCGATCGCCTACCCGGTTTCGGTGGTCTACGGCGAGCCCGTCCTGTTCGGGATGCTGCTGATCGCCTCGACGCAGTTCCTCGTCAGCGGACTGATGCCGACGCGGCGCGAGACGGCGAACCGCCATCTCATGATCGGCCGCGTCACGGTCCTCGAGATGGTGGCGCAGGCGATCGGGCTGGCGATCATGGTCGCGCTCGCCTACTGGCTGAGATCGGTCTGGGCGCTGGTGATCGGCAGCGTCATCGGCATTGTGGTGCAGGTGGTGGTGATCAGTCTGTTCCTGCCCGGTCCGCGGAACCACCTCCGCTGGGAACGCGACGCGGTCCACGAGCTCGTGCATTTCGGAAAGTGGATCTTCTTCAGCACGATCTGCGGCTTCCTGCTGACCCAGGGCGACAAGCTGATCCTGGGGAAGTTCCTGCCGCTCGATGCCTTCGGGGTCTACAACATCGGCTACTTCCTCGGCAGCTTCCCGATGATGCTCGGCATGGTGGCGATCGTCCGCCTCCTGATCCCGATCTACCGCGACCGACCGCCTGCCGCATCCCGCCAGAACTTCCTCGCCCTCCGCAAGATGCGGGTCGCGGTCACCGGCGGACTGCTGTCGATGATCGCCGTCTTCGCCCTGATCGGCGTGTGGCTCGTGGAACTGCTCTATGACGCCCGCTACCATGACGCCGGCGCGATCGTCGTCCTTGTCGCGTGCATCCAGATCCCGGTGATCATCGGCCTGACCTACGATCATGCCGCGCTGGCTGCCGGAGATTCGAAGCGGTTCTTCTTCGTCTCGGCGACAAAGGCCGCGCTGATGCTGACAGGTCTGTTCCTCGGCGTGCAGGCGGGCGGCCTCACGGGCGCCCTGCTCGGGCAGGGGATTGCGATCCTCGCGGCCTATCCTGCGCTTGTGTGGCTCTCGAGGCGCGTCGGCGCCTGGGATCCGGTGCACGACCTGGGTTTCGCCGGGATCGGCATCCTGATGACCGCAGCGGCGATCTGGTGGAACTGGGAGGCGATCTCGGCCCTCGCCGCGTGACAGGCGACCGGCGTCACTTGTATTCGATCAGTCCCGCAGGCCGCCGGACAGCGCGCCGCAGCCAGTACTCGGCGATGCCGATCGCCTCGGGCACCTTGCCGAGGGTGAGGAACGCGGCCCGGGTCAGACCCAGACGCGGCGCAAGTCGCAGGACCTGAGCTGGCCACGCCAGGAGCAGGAGGAGCATCCAGGGACTGACGGCGACGGCCCCGAGAAGCGCCACCGCCGGCAGCGCAAAGCCCCAGACGAGCGCACTGCGCACCTCGCGCACGAAATGCCGCTCGGGCGGCGTGCCGTGCATGGCTGCGCCCTCGGCGAAGGCATGGCCGCCCCGCCGCATCCGCTTCCACCACTGCGAGAACCGCAGCATGGCCGCGTCATGCAGCGTCATCTCGGCGTCGAGGCGCCAGATCTCCCAGCCGGCCGCGCGGAGCCGCACGCAGAGCTCGGGCTCCTCGCCCGCGATCAGCGACGGATCGAAGCCGCCCACCGCGGCGAAGGCCGCCGTGCGGACCATGGCGTCACCGCCGCAGGAACGGGTGCGCCCGACCGGCGTATCCCACTCCGCGTCGCAGAGGCGGTTGTAGACCGAGGCCTGGGGAAACCGCTCGCGTCGCCGGCCGCAGGCAACGGCCGCCTTCGGCGTGGCCTCCAGAAAGGTGAGCGCGGTCTCGACCCAGGCGGGAGCGAGGCTGCAGTCTCCATCCATGAACTGAACATACTCGGGAAAATCCGGGCCGAGTGCGGCGAACCCCTCGTTGCGCGCCCGGGCCGCGGTGAAGGGGCGGGAGAGGTCGAGGCGCACCACCCGAGCCCCTGCCGCCTCGGCCGCCGCCACCGAACCGTCGGTCGACCCCGAATCGACATAGACGACCGGCGCGACCGAGGGCGGCAGCGAGGCGAACGCGGAGACGAGCCGCGCCCCCTCGTTGCGCCCGATCAGCACGGCCGCGACCCTGGCGCGAGGCATCGCCATAGGCGGCTAGGTACCGCTGCCTGCCGCGCTGCGCCCGAAGAGCGGGCGGACGACATGCCTGCGGAAATCGGACGCGAAGTTTCGCGGGTTCCGCCGCGGCTTGCCCCGGACGCGGCATTGCAGGTCGCCCAGCATCGTGCCGGCGAGACGCGCCACGGCGATCAGACGCGCCTTGCCGCGGCCATGCAGCTTCTCGAAGTAGAAGCGCCAGCTGTCGAACCAGTATGCCGGCAACGGCGGCTGTTCCGCATTTGCGGTGCTCACCCCGGTCGACGCCCCGCCCACATGGGCCACGACCGCCGTCGGAACGTGCCAGACCTCCCAGCCCCGGCGCTTGAGCCGGTGCATGAGGTCCACCTCCTCGTAATAGAGGAAATAGTCCGGATCGAAGAGGCCGACCTCGGTCAGCGCGTCGAGACGGGCCATCATCGAGGCCCCGGACACCCAGTCGACGCGCTGCGTCGGCAACTCGGGCGGGAGCGGGACCATCCAGCGGCCCAGGAGCCGGCTGAGCAGGCCGAAATGCACCGCGCCGGCGAACTCCGAGACCAGGCTCGGGAACCGGAAGGCGGAGGTGGCGGGCGCGCCGGCGGCGTGGTCGAGGATGCTGCTGCCCGCCACGGCTGCCTTCGGGTGCGCATCGAGAAAGGCCGAGAGCTCGGCGATCGCGTTGTTGACGAGGCGTGCATCCGGATTGAGGAGGTATACCTTCGACGGGGGGGCGGGCCGGGCCGCAAGAGCGCGCAGGACGAGGTTGTTGCCCCTTCCGAAGCCGTGGTTGACCTTCTCGAGATGAAGCGTCACCGCCGGCCCCCAGCGTTCGGAGGCCCGGCGCAGCACGGCGGCATCGTCACCGGGCGAAGCGTTGTCGACCACGTGGACCTCGACGGCGAGCCCGTCCTCTCCGCGGCCGAGCACGCTGTCGACTGCCGCAGCGGCCATCTCGGCTGTTCCGTAATTGACGATCACGACGGCGACGTCGCTGCGCATGTCTAAGGCCTCCGGCACCTTCAAGCGGACGCTACTCGATATTCCCTGGAGTCGATGTGACACCTTATGCCGCCATCTCCGCCGCCTATGCAAATGCAATACCGACGCAGGCGTGGCGCAGTGCGTGGTCCGGCAACAATGTGCCGTCGTCTCGCGCAACCGTTTCACCGGCAATGCACTGAGCCTGGGCAGGGTCTGCGCGCGCTGGACGCCGGGCCGCCATCGGTGCGAGATTGCGGGAATCGGAGTGCGACCACCCCTCACCGGCCAGAGCAGACATGCCGAACACGTTAGCCTTTCTGGTGCTCTATGCCTGGCCGCTGGTGGTGTTCGTGCTGTTCCGCGCCCTGCCGGCCGCGCCGGCGCTCGCCTGGTCGGTGGTAGCCGGCTATCTGCTGCTTCCCACGCGCGCTGGCTTCGACCTTCCGCTCGTCCCCACCATCGACAAGGACGCCGTGCCGATCCTGAGCGCGGGTCTGATGATGCTGCTCGGGATCGGCGCCCGGAACAGCGCCGCCGGACGCGGGGCAGAAGAGGCCGAGCTCGCCTCCGCGCGCCGGAGCAGGATCATCGGCATGCTCCTGGTGCTTCTCTTCGTGTCGCCGGTCGTGACGGTCCTGACGAACGGCGAGCCGGTGCCCGCGGGACCGGGCTTTCGCCCTGCGCTCGAGCCATACGACATGGGGTCCATCATCTCGGGTCTCGCGATCACGGTGCTTCCGTTCCTGCTGGCACGGAAGCTCTTTGCAACGCCGCAGAGCCATGCCGAGCTGCTCCGGATCATCGCGCTGGCGATGCTCGTCTATTCCGGCCTGATCCTGTTCGAGGTGCGGATGAGCCCGCAACTCAACGTCATGATCTACGGCTTCTTCCCGCACGACTTCCTCCAGCACATGCGGGCCGGAGGGTTCCGCCCGGTCGTCTTCCTGCACCACGGGCTCTGGCTGGCGATCCTCCTGGGCATGGCGGTGCTTGCGGCGGCGGCGCTGTGGCGCCAGCGGCTTTGGGAAGGCCGCCGGGGCGGGCAATGGCTCTTCGCCGCGATCTACCTCGCCCTCGTGCTGTTCCTGTCGAACAGCCTCGGCGCCTTCATCCTCACGCTCGCCCTTCTGCCGACGATGATCATCTTCGGGGTGCGCGGGCAGCTTCTCCTCGCCGGAATCCTCGCCGGGACCGTCCTGCTCTATCCGACCCTGCGCGGCGGCGGGCTGATCCCGGTGGAGCAGGCGGTGGAGTTCTCCCGCTCGATCAATGCCGAGCGCGCCCTTTCGCTCGAGTTCCGCCTGAACAACGAGGATGCGCTTCTCGCCAAGGCCAACGAGAAGCCCTTCGCCGGCTGGGGAACCTGGGGCCGCAACCTGCTCTACGATCCCGAGACGGGGGCCGACATCACCATCACCGACGGCACCTGGATCATCGTCATCGGCGTCTTCGGCTGGCTGGGCTATATCGCGCAGTTCGGTCTGCTCACGCTGCCGACCGTCCTGCTTGCGGTGAAGCGGGCGACGGTTCCGCTCACGCCGGCCACGGCGGGCCTTGCGCTCCTGCTCTGCGCGAACCTCGTGGACATGATCATGAACGACACGCTCACACCCGTGACCTGGCTGATCGGCGGGGCCTTGGCGGGCCTTCTGGCCTACCGCGTCCCGGCGGGCGGCGCCGCAGCCCGCGCGTCAGGGGTGCCGGTGCCCCGCGCGCGCGCCTGGCAGGTGGCAACCGAAGTCCCGCCCGGCGCGAGAGGTGGGGCGCCCACGGACTCGGCGACCGGCGCCGGAGCGCCCTCCGGTCGGCGACGGCGCCGTGACGGAAGCGTTGGCCCGGTCAGACCCTGAGGCCCTGCACGCGGGAGCCGCCGCAGGGACGCGCGTCATGCCACCCGGGCGTCGCGCCGCAGCGTCCCGGGCAGTCTGCTGTTGCGGGCGAGATGGGCCGCCCGTGCGGCGAAGGTCTCCTCGAAGGCGTGCCGGGCCGCGAAATCCCGGGCGCGCCGCCCGGCCTCGGCAATCGCCGGGCGGTCCCGGTCCAGTTCCGCGATCCGGCGCGCAAGCGCGGCGGCGTCGAAGACCGGAACGACCCATCCCGCACCTGATGCCTCGGCAATGCCCCGGAAGGCATCGTTGGCGTAGCCCGCGATAGGGACACCGCAGGACATGACTTCCGGATAGGTGCTCGAAGGGTCGCCCTGCGGGTGGCAGCAGACGAAGAGGTCGGCGTTCTTCCTGAGATGGGGGATCCAGCCCGATTCGAAGTCGAGGACACCGCGCAGGGCCACGCGGTCCGACAGGCCTAGCGCGTCGATGCGCGCCTGAAGCGGGGCGGCGAGCGGCCCGGACCCGAAGATGTCCAGCGTGAAGCGGACGCCCGCGCGGGCAAGCCTGTCTGCCACCGCAGGCAGCTCCATGACCCCCTTCATCGCGATGAGACGGCCGCCGAACACCAGCCGCAGCGGGCGCCCTTCGCCGAGCGCCCGGGCCTTCGCGGCGTGGTCGGTCTCGGCGATCACGTCGTCGCGGCGCACACGGTTGTCGAAGAACAGGAGAGTGTCGCGGCAGAGCTTCCGGTAGACCTCGTAGGTCGGTGTCCCGCTGCACTGCAACCCGGCGGCGCGCGCGAGCATCGACCGCCGGATGCGCTCGGTCCGGTAGAGCCAGACCAGGCGGCGCAGACGCAGGAGCGGGTTCGCGACTTCGGCCGCGAGGATCTGCCGCTCCGTCCTCGGCGAATACTCGGCAACGAACACGACCGGAACCCCGATCCGCTCGCACAGGTCGAGTGTTCGCGCTTCGCCGCGTTCGAGGAACGCAAGGATGACGGCGGCCGGGGCAAGCCGGGCGGCCAGAGCCGCCTCTTCCTCGGGCCGGAGTTCGAGCCCCGTTTCCGCATCGCCGGGAAGGTATTCCTGATGGTCCATGTCGGTCGTCGCCGTTTCGGAGGCCCGGACGAGGCTCGTCACGGGCCCCGGCCAGTGGCGCGCATACTGCGCCGCACCCGCCATGTACTTCCTGGTGAGGACGAGCCCGCCCCGCGGACCGCGATGGGCACGCAGCGGGGAGAGGAGGATCAGTTCGTCCGGGCCGCCCGCGCTCGCCGTCATGCCAGCCGGTCCAGCATCCGGTCGATCTCGTCGAGGTCGACCGCGAACCCTTCGCCCGCGGGAGTGGCGACGACGAAGCCGAAGTCCATCCCGAGGCAATCGGCGAATTCCTTGTAGGGCAGGGCGAAGCGATCCGGTGGCTGGATCACGAGCCACGCCCCACGCTCGGCGAGGGTGTAGACCGCGTGGGAGAGGTGGCTGCCCTCGACCGCGACCACGATCCTTGCGTCAAGCGACCGACGGACGATCTCGGCCGGCTCGAGGCGGGCAGGATCGAGGATGTCGAACCCGCGCAGGGACAGCCGGTCGGCCAGTTCCGCCTCGTTCACAAGGCGGCGGGGCTCGCCGTCCGTGCCGCGCCGCAGGAAGACCCCCGGCAGCGCCGCCTGCGGGGGCATCTCTCGGCGCAGCCGGCGCCGGAGTTCCTCGTACCGGCGCCTCTTGTGGCTGTTCTGCCCGTAGTCGCTGTAGACGGTCAGCCTGCCCACGCGGGCGTGGCCTGGCATCTGCGGTCGCGGAAGGCCGAGAAGCTCGCGGTAACCGTCCTCGTGCCGGTAGGGCTTTCCGGGCGCACCGATGGCGACGCTTCCGGGCGGCGGGATCATCTCCAGCGTCAGGCTGTCGCACAGGAAGTTGCCGAAGAAGTCGGCACCCGTCCAGGTGGAAACCAGATGCGCTTCGGGAAGGGCCGAGGCGCGGCCCAGGGACGGGTCGAGGAAGCGTGCCGTTCCATGCCCGACGCGTTCCTTCGCCGCTCCGCAGTAGACGAAGGCACCGGCCAGGACCGCATCCCTGACCACATGCGCCCGCGTCGCCGCGTGTCGCACCGGATCACCCCGGATCAGGGCATTCTCGGTCTCGCGGTCGCGCCAGGGGGAAAGGGCACGGATGCGTTCGAGCGCACCGTCGGGATGCAGCGCCGGGCGCCCCGGCACCTCTTCCGGCGGCCAGATGTCCCAGGTCTCGGTCGCAAGGCCGCGCAGATCGGGCACAGGACCGCCGACGAGCCGGCGCAGGTTCCGCCCGATGAGCGCGACATTCAGCATGGCGGATCGCGCACCGCATCGATGACCCGGTCCTGATCGGCGGGAGCGAGATCGGGATAGATGGGCAGGCAGAGCACCTGATCGGCCGCGCGCCGTGCCACTGGTAGAAGCCCGGGGGCAGCCGAAGGCAGCGAGCGGTACATCGGAAGATCCGCGATCAGCGGGTAGAAATACCGGCGTGCATAGATCGCCTCGGCCTTCAGCCGTTCGTAGAGCCCGTCGCGCGTCAGCGGGTAGCCCTCGCCCACGAGGATCGGGAAGGCGTAGCCATTGTGCCCGGCCTGCCCGGACGGACAGAGGCAGCGGAGCCCGGGGATCTGCGACAGCGCATCCCAGTAGCGGTCCGCAAGGCGGTTGCGCGCGGCGATCGCCGCGTCGGCGTGCGGCAGGAGGGTGAGGCCCACCGCCGCATTCAACTCGCACATCTTCGTGTTGAGTCCGGTCTCGGTGATCGTCACCTCATCGACGATGCCGTAGTTGCCGAGCCGGTCGAGCGCAGCCTTCGCCTGGGCATCAGGGGCGATGATCGCGCCGCCCTCGAAGGTGTTGAACACCTTCGTCGCGTGCAGGCTCAGGATCGAGAGGTCGCCCTCGGCGACGAGGGGGCGGCCGGAGCGCCGCACGCCGAAGGCATGCGCCGCATCGTAGATCAGGCGCAGTCCGTGCCGCCGGGCAATGTCGGCCAGCGCCGCCGTGTCGCAGGGGATACCGTAGCAGTGGACGGCGAGGATCGCCTGCGTCCGTTCCGTGATGGCCGCCTCGACGGCTGCCGGATCGATGTTCAGCGTCAGTTCGTCGATATCTGCGAAGACCGGCTCCGCTCCGGCCCAGCGGATCGCGTGGCTGGTGGCGACGAAGGAGAACGGCGAGGTGACGACCTCTCCGGTGATTCCGTAGTGCCTGAGCGCCAGGACGAGCCCAAGCGAGGCATTGTTGACGATGGAGATGTGATCGACATCCAGATATTCGGCCAGGGCCCTCTCGAACCGCTTCAGGATCGGACCGCCGTTGGTCAGGATCCTGCTCTTCCAGATTTCCCCGAGCAGCGGCTCGAGATCCGAAAGTGGCGGCAGGATAGGCCGGGTCACGAATATCGGGTTGTGGTTCATGCGCTCGGAAAAAAGGAGTGTCGGGCCTCTCCTGAAACGAAGGATGACTGATCAACGGAACCAACTTACCCTGAGTCTCGACGAAGATAGTGCCGGAAATGCGGCTACATCTTGCCTCAGACAGACCAGGCTGCCCCCAGCGTGTTCCGGCAGGGCGAGTTCTCAGGGTCGTAGAGCCCGAGGTACTCCAGCCGGCTCTCGTGACGTTCGAGAACCTGGATGACGTTGGTTGCCAGGACGAATTCCGTGACCAGGTGATCGGCCAGCCTCTTCTCCTGCGGGAGAAGCCGGGGAAACGGTATCGGGCGGAACCTGTAGAAGATGCGTTCCACGATCACCTGTTCGGGGTGCTCCTGCTCCAGCCGTACCAGGATGTCGGCCGCGAAGGCCCTGGCGACGTCCGACTGGCCGACTTCGGATCCGAAGCTCTCACCGATCATCCGCAGGACATGATCGCGGAACCCGGACGACAGCCCCCAGCCGGCGAGACCGCCGATCGCACCGAGTGCCAGAAGGGAACGGCGCGTCAACCGGTTCACAGGAGCGTCCCCGCACGGAGAGACAGCGTCGAGAGGGTCAGCGTGGGGTTCGCCGGCGAGCAGGTGGGAAAGCAGCCCGCGCCGAGCGCCAGCACGTTCGGAAGCCCGTGAATGCGCAGCGAGGGATCCACCACGGAGGAAGCGGGGTCGGTGCCCATCCGGTGGGTTCCCTGGATGTGCGCCTCGGTCTCGATCAGGTCTTCGCTGACGATGGCCTCGATCGGGAAGGGGATGATCTCCTGCAAGCGGTCCCGGGCACGATAGATGCCGCGGAACACGTAGTCGTCGTGCCCGGTCCAGACGATCATCGGCTCGCCCGCCTCGTCGAGCACCACGCGGTTCTCGGGGTTCGGAAGATCCTCTCCGATCAGCTTGACGAGCATCCGCTCCGTCCAGCGCCCGCGGTCCGACCGCAGAAGGGACGGGGCGTTGAAGTTCTCGACCAGCACGGCCGCGGCCTCTGACCGGTGCGGCCCGTCGTAGAACCCGTAGCAGTGGCCGGTGATCGAGGTTCCGCCGAAGTAGTTCGGGTGGGCCACGTCGATCGTGAGCGACAGGCTTTCCTGCTCGTGCAGATACCGGCCGAGCGCATCGGCTGCGTGGCCCGAGCGCATCAGGATTGCTGCATTGGTGATCGGGTTGGCGGCGAGAGCCACGACATCGGCCTCGATGCGGACCTCGGCCCCGTTGCGCCCACGGGCCACGATGCCCCGCGCCGCGCCGCCTTCGATATCGACAAGGCGGACCTCGGTTTCGAGGACCAGCGATGCCTCGACGGCAGGTGCGATCCGCGGCAGGGCGTTGAGGATGGTGAACTTCGAATCGATGGGGCAGGTGGAGCAGATCCCGTTTGCGCAGCAGATCGGGCGGCTGCCACCGTTCGACCGCGCCGTCGGTGCCGCGTGCCATATGTCCGGGCGATCGCCGCGCAGCCTGATGTCGGTGCGCGACGGCGTGTGGGGAGGATAGGGAAAGGGCCGGGACCGCGGAAGGATGTGGTCGCTGCCGCCGCCGGAGATCTCCATGACCTCCTCCACCTCGGCGTAGAACGGCTCCAGCGCATCGTAGCCGATCGGCCAGTCGTTCCCGACACCGTAGAGCTCGCGCAGCCGGAAATCGTTCGGGTGCATCCGCGGCGTCTGGCCCCACCAGCAGTTCGAACCCCCGCCGAGGAGGATGCTGGCGACCCAGGGTTTCGACGCGGGGGAATGCGGCGCCTCCGCGAATGTCTCGCCGACGTTGAGGTGTTCGTGCACCCACTCGTCGTGCGTATGGCGGCGGCCCTTCTCGACGAAGAGCACACGCTTGCCGGGCGAAAGCCCGTGCACGAAGAACATGGCCGCGAAACTGGTCCCGGCCACGACCACATCCCAGCGTTCGCGCGCCGCGTCTTCGAGACTGAGCGGAGTCAGCATCATTTCGGGGGGTTACCTGATCGCTCTAAGGGCGAGAGTTCAGCACCTGTTTCAGAGATACACCCGCCGCAGGGCCCCCTCCCCTGCGACAAATTCGGTCAAACGAATTCGCGCCGCGATCAGGCATGTCTCGATCGGAAAGATATATACCTAGAATAGCACCAAAGCCGCGCGATGCATCCGGAATCTGCGTCGAAGGCGCGGGTGGCCGTGCCCGACGAAAGCCCGCCCCCTTGCAATCGCCCGACGGGCCAAAGGAAAGGGGGCCGCGTCGCGGCCCCCTGCCGGAATGCCTTGGCCTGCGTGCCGCACCGGGCACCGCCGCGCCTCAGAGATCCCAGACGTCGATCGTCACGGTCGCACGGGTGTAGTTGCCCGAGTCGTCGGCGGCCCAGTAGTGGAAGCTGTCGGTGCCGCTGAAGCCGTCGTTCGGCCGATAGAGCAGCGTCCCGTCGGGTCGCTGGAAGACTTCGCCGTTATGAGGGTCGGTGAAGCCGTCCACCCGAAGCGCGCGGCCTTCGGGATCGCGGTCGTTGGCCAGCACGTTGATCACCACATCGGTGCCCTCGTTGGTCGAGGCGCGGTCGTTCTGGGTGACCGGCGGTCGCGAGGGGGTGTAGACCCCGAGGTTCTGGGCTCCGTAGGAAGCCAGCGTCGAGTCGGGGATGTTGAGCGTCACGATGTAGCTGAACTTGTGCAGCTCGCCCGTCGCCCGGTCGGCGACGAGATCGGGGATCAGCGCGATCTTCTGCCCGTTTGCGGTGGTGTAGTAACCCGTCCACTTCAGCAGCTCGGGGATCTCCCAGCGGTAGATCGTCTGCGGGTCTCCGGCCGAGACGCGGTTGACCTGGCCGATGGAGTCGGTCTTGACGCCGTTGAGCACGAGGTCCTGGTTGACCCCCAGCACCACGTTGGTCTGGACGAACTGAAGCCGGTCGAGGGTAAGCGCAGAGGACGACATCACCCGGTGCGCGGCCGAGTCGAAGCCGATGTACTGCTGGCCCACGCCCGACATCGACACGTCGATCAGGATGATGCCGATGTCCCGTGCCGGCATGGCGAAGGTGAAGTCGCCGTCGAGATCGACCCCGGACTGGAAGCCCTGGATCTTCAGCCCGTTCACGACCATGTCGAAGGTGTTGTTGCCGAACACGAACCCGGTCCCGGCGTTCGCAACGGGCGCCGTGTTCCGCGTGCCGATGAGATCGAAGTCGTTCATCGTGTAGTGCGCGGTGTAGGAGAGGTCCACGCCCTGCGAGGTTTCCCAGTTGAGGAACCCGTCGAGGATCGAGCGGACGTCGTGCTCCTGGATCGGGCTGCGCTTGATCACGATGAGGCCGACCTGGGTGCCGAAGGCCTCGTTGTCGCGGAAGCCCTGGATCGGCGCCTCGTTGACGAGAACCGTGCTTCCGCCACGCGCGATCTCGGGATGATCGAGGTTGGCGGCCAGAGGGTTCGTGGGCGCGTCGCGGTGCATCCAGACGAAGCCGTGCGTGGTGTTGATGGCGACGTTCTCGGCCGCCTCAACCAGACGGCCCGCGAAGAAGAAGCCGTCGCCGGTGCGGCCGTTGTCGTGGCGCAGCACATCCTCCTGGAGCTTGGCGGAGGATTCGCCGTAGGAGAAGCCCTGCGCCCGGATCGCCATGTTGCGCAGCCAGATCCCGGTCTCGTCGCCGTCCTCGGCGGCGAAGGCCGCACCGAACACGTCGAAGGCCACGTTGTCGACGAAGTTCGCGTGCGACGAATGGTGCACGAAGCCCCAGCCCGGCGACCCCGACACGGTGTTGCCGATCGCGATCGCGGGATCCTGCTGGTCGGCCGTGCCCGTCTTGTGGAAGTGGAACGAGTAGCGGCCCTTGATGTTGCTGTCGGCCCGGACGGTCGAGAGCGCCGAGAGGTCGAAGGCCGGCACCGACTTGTCGGTGCGGCCGAGGTCGTCGAAGGCGGCATAGCGCACATCGACGTTGTCGGAGTGCATGAACATCACGTGGCCGCGATGGTGCACCGCCGTCGCCTCGCCGTCCTCGCTCCGGAAGGTGATGTTGCGGGTCATGTTCGCAACGTAGGCGAAGAGGTCCGCCCTCGGCGTGTCGTGGTTGTACTGGAGCGCCCGGTCGATGGTGATCGTGTTGCCGCTGATGCCGGTGATCCGGACCTCCTCGTCCTGGCTCTCGCGGTAGACGACCTGGCGGAGGGTGTTGTCCCAGGTCCAGCCCTGCTTGTGGGTGCCGGAGACGACGATCGTGTCGCCGACGCGCCAGCCCTCGGGGATCTCGCTCAGCGTGATCGTGCGGGCGCCGGCCATCGGCGCGGTCGCCACCTGCACGAAGGCCGTCTTCTCGGCGCCGTGGATCTCCACTTCGCCGTGCGAGATCACGCCGCGCGACAGCAGCATCGGGTCCCAGGCGACGTTGATGTTGCCGTTGTTGGCAATGACGATGTCGGCCTTCACGCCCGCCTGGATCGGGTTGTCGGCCGTGCCGATCTCGAGCCGCCCGGTCGGCGAGACGACCATCGTGTCGAGGATCAGCTTGGTGTTGACGTTGGTGGCGAAGCTGAGTTCGCCATCGACGCGGACCGTGAACAGCTCGGCGTTGCTCTGGCCGTTGTAGTTCACCGAGATTCCCTGCGGGATCAGAACCTTCGCACCGTCTGCCGGGATGCGGCCCTGATACCATGTGGAGGGGTCGAACCAGTCGCCGTTCTTGACGGCGACATGGGTCGCCTCCGCCCGCGGCACGAGGTTGAGAACCGCCGAATGCTCCCGCGCCATGGCGGCGTTGTCGGTATGGGCATGGATCTCGGGCGCCGCCTTCACCGCGCGGACGAAGGCCTCGATCTCCGCCGCCGTCATCGGTGGTGTTGGCGTGGTGCCGCCGGTTCCGTGATCGTGACCGCCCGTGCTTCCGCCCGTGGTGCCGCCGGTTGTCCCGCCAGTGGTGCCCCCTGTCGTGCCGCCCGTGGTTCCTCCGGTCGTGCCGCCGGTGGTGCCGCCGCTCGTGCCACCCGTGCTGCCACCGGTCGTGCCGCCCGTGGTTCCTCCAGTCGTTCCGCCGGTGGTGCCTCCGGTAGTGCCGCCGTGATCGTGACCTCCGGCGGTTCCGCCCGTGGTGCCGCCGGTCGAGCCGCCCGCAGTCCCGCCCGTCGTCCCGCCAGTGGTGCCGCCGGTCGTCCCGCCGGTCGTGCCGCCCGTGGTGCCCCCGGTCGTTCCGCCGTGATCGTGATCGGTCGGCACGCCACCATTGGTGTCGTCCGGCACGGTGGGCGCGTTGTCGGCATTGCACAAGCAGACGTGGGTGCCCATCGACGGGCACGGACCCGGAACGCCGGCGTTGACCGGCCCGTCGTGGCTCAGGCTCGGGCCGTCGATCACCCGACGGACGTTGTTGCTGTCGGGGCCCATCCACTCCAGGCGCAGGCTCTGCTCGCCATAGTTCTCGAAGTAGCGCACCTCGATCCGGTGGGCGCCGCGCGTCAGGTCAAGCGTGACCGACCGCTCCGTGGTCTCGTGCGAGCCGTCGTTGTTGATGACCAGACGGCCATCGACATAGAGCGCCGAGCCGTCATCCGAGGTCAGGTAGAGGGTGTAGCGGCCGGCATTGACCACATTGAGCTCGCCGGTGAACCGCGCCGCGAAGAGATCGGCCTGCGCATCCTTCCAGAAGCTGTCATTCGTCCGCACCCACGAGAGCGCCCCGATGTAGCCGGTCTTGGAGGGATCGACGGCCGACCAGTCGACATCGGCCAGCGTCCTGGCCGACCAGGGAAGCGCAACGAACTCGGCCTTCAGACCGGGCCACTTCGTCGTGCCCGTGCCGCCCGTCGATCCGCCCGTTGATCCGCCGGTCGTGCCACCCGTGGTTCCGCCAGAGGTTCCTCCGGTCGTGCCACCCGTGGTCCCGCCCGTGGTTCCGCCGGTGGTCCCGCCCGTCGATCCACCGGTGGAGCCGCCCGTGGTTCCCCCGGTCGTGCCGCCGGCGGGCCCGTCGTGCACCAGATGCTTGCCGGAGATGACCGAGCGGGCATTCAGCGTATCGGGACCGCGCCAGTCGAGCTGGAGGGTCTGGGCTCCGGTCCGTTCGAAGTAGCGCACCTCGATGTCGTGCAGGCCGGCGCTGAGCGTCAGCGTGACGGTCTTCTCGACCGGGTTGTGGACCCCGTCGTTGTTGATGACCTGCTTGCCGTTGATGAAGAGCTGAGAGCCGTCGTCCGACCGAAGGAAGAACGTGTAGCGTCCGCCCTTCTCGACGACGAGATCGCCCGTGAAGCGAGCGGCGAAGTTGTCGGTCGGGCCGCCCTTCCAGAACGGGTTGTTCGACCTGGCCCAGTTGATCTGGCCGACCTCTGCGGTGGCGACGGGCGTCGCATCGAAGTTGATTCCGGCCAGCGAGCGCACTGCCCCCGAAAGCGCGAAGTATTCCGCCTTGAGCCCGAGCTTCCCGGGCTCCGTCCCCGAGGCTGCCGGCGCCGGGACCGGCCCGGTCGGGGCAAGGATAGGAACGGCGGGCGCGGCGGGCGCAGGCGTCGGCGCGGGCGCTGGTGCCGGCTCGTGGCTGAGGTGCGCGCCGTCCAGCAGCCGGCGCGCGCCCGCGGTGTCGGGCCCGGCCCATTCGAGGCGAAGCGACTGCGTGCCCGACTTCTCGAAATAGCGGATCTCGATCGCGTGCGACCCGGCCGTCAGGTTGAGCGGGACGGCGGAGACGCGATCCGGCGATCCCTCCGGAAGCGCGCCGGTCGCGGAGAGGACACGCTGCCCGTTGACGAAGAGCTGTGCGCCGTCGTCATAGCGCAGGTAGATCGTGTACTTTCCAGCCTTCTCGACGTTGAGGAAGCCCTCGTACTTTGCGGCAAAACGGTCGGCCCGGCCACCTTCCCAGAAGGCCGTATTGGTCCGATAGTAGTCCAGCGAGGCGACCGAGCCCGTGGCCGACGGGGGCGCATCGAAATTCACCTGCGTGAGGAGCGTCGTTGTCGTCGGAAGCAGGTAGTAGCTGGCGCGGAGGCCAGAAGTCGCCGCACCGCTGACCGGAGTTAGCGCGTTCATCTGCCATATCCCCCTTTGTTCGATCCGCCCGAGTGGCAGGGGCGAACCCAACGTCCGTTCCGTCTCGACGAGACATTGTTGCCGATTGGAGGACTCACAAAGGCCGCACGAAGGCCCGACCGTGACAGGAATCTGTCAGATCCAAGGCAAATCCGACGACCGCAAGTCATTCCTCCTCCCTTCGCGGACGTGAGCCGTCCGCGTCAAAGCCACCAGATCTGGGAAACCATCCCCGCTCGCACTCGTTCTTGCGCCGGCGTTGCACCGACGGCCGACCGGAAAACCCCTTATTTCACGCTACAAAGTTGGACTGTCCCGGTCGTTGTGCTGCGAAACTGGACAAGCGATGCGAACAAGGCAATCGCGGGTTGCGAAGCTCGGCGAGAAGACGCCACATAGGCCGGCGGATTCCTGCCGTTAAGAAATTCGACTCCTTCGCATCGCGTCGAGCGCGCGCCGAACGTGCGGATTCCTGCCGAATGCGCGCCGTGATCCGCCGTTTCGCCGCCGCCTGCGCCCATTTGTGTCGCGGATGGAAAAAGCCCCTCTCGGGTGGCCGCCGGGTCTTCCGTCGGCTGGTCAGGCAGGGATTCGGCGGGTATCATTGCGCCCCGGGGGAAGCAGGGTGTCCGGTTGCCGGGTGCCCGTGGTTGGAACGGACGCAACGGCAAGATGACGAAACCCGAAGTCGTCGCCCCGGCCGATGTCTCGGAGACCGGAGCCTCCCCGCTCGGCACGCGGGCCGGGGCGACGGAGCCCGTGCTGGTCGTCGATCTCGACGGCACGCTCTGCCTGACCGACACGCTTCACGAGAACATCATCGGCCTCGTTGCCCGGCGGCCGGCGGCACTGCCCGGACTGATCGCCGCGCTCCTGCGCGGCAAGGCGGCGTTCAAGCGTCGGGTCGCTGCCGGCCATGTGACGGCCGGCCACGCCCTGCCCTACAACGAAGAGGTGCTGGCGCTTGCCAACCGTGCGCGCGAGGAGGGACGGCGCGTCGTCCTCGTCTCTGCCTCGGACCAGGCGCAGGTCGATGCCGTCGCCGAGCATCTGGGCCTCTTCGACGAGGCGTTCGGAACCGGGGGCGCGGGTGTCGAAGGGAACCTCGGCGGGCGGGGGAAGGCCGCATTCCTCGTCGGGCGCTACGGCCGGGGCGGGTTCGACTACGTTGCCGACGGCCGGGTCGACCTGCCGGTCTGGACCGAGGCGCGGCGGGCGATCACCGCCGGGGCCAGCCCTGCCGTGCGACGCGCGCTGGATGCGGTGCACGCCGACACCCTTCACCTCGGCCCTTCGGGCGGGCGGATGCGGGCGCTGCTCAAGGCGCTGAGGCCGCACCAGTGGTCGAAGAACCTGCTCGTGTTCCTGCCGATGCTCGCGGCGCACGAACTCGGCGCGCTTCCGGCCGCGGTCGCGGCCTTCCTGGCGTTCTGCCTCACCGCTTCGAGCGTCTATCTCCTGAACGACCTCGTCGATCTCGAGGCGGACCGCGCGCACCCGCGCAAGCGCTTCAGGCCCTTCGCCTCGGGGCGGCTTCCGGTCGCCTGGGGGATGGTGCTGGCGCCCGCCCTGCTGGCCGGGGCGGCGGTCATCGCCCTGGTCTGGACGCCGCCGGCCTTCCTCGCGGCACTCGTCGCCTACTACGCGGTGACCTTCGCCTATTCCTTCTGGCTGAAGCGCAAGGCGCTGGTCGACGTGATGACGCTCGCAGGTCTCTACACGGCGCGGATCATTGCAGGCGCCGCGGCGACCGCGCTGCCGCTCTCGCCCTGGATGCTCGGGTTCTCGATGTTCCTCTTCCTCGCGCTCGCGGCGGTCAAGCGGCAGGCGGAACTGGCCCAGCAGGCGGAAGGCCGCAAGACCGCCGGCCGCGGCTACGAGACATCCGACCTGCCGCTCCTGCGCGAGATGGCGATCGCCTCGGGCTTCGCGGCGGTTCTGGTCTTCGCGCTCTACATCAGCAGCGAGGATGTGCTGCGCCTCTATTCCCGGCCCGAGGCGCTGTGGCTGATCTGTCCGCTGCTGCTCTACTGGATCGGCCGGATGGTGCTGATGACCCACCGCGGCTTCATGGACGACGACCCGATCGTGTTCGCGGCGCGCGACTGGCCCAGCCGACTGACAGTGCTGATCTCGGTGGCGGTCGTCATCGGTGCGGGGGTCTGGCCGTGAACGGCCTCGGGCTCGCGGCGCTCTATGCTGCCTTCGCCGTGGTCGCGACGGGGGTGAACCTCGGCACGCAGGCGCTGGTGCATGGGCTGTTCCCGCCCGAGGGCGGAGCCGGCCTTTCCTACTGGCTGGCGCTCGGGGCCGGCACCGGAACGGGTCTTGTCGTGAAATACCTGCTCGACAAGCGCTGGATCTTCAACGACCGATCCGGCGGCCTCGCCGCGCACGGGCGCAAGTTCTCGCTCTACACGCTCATGGGCCTCGCCACGACGGCGATCTTCTGGGGCACCCAGACGCTTTTCTTCCTCGCCACGGGAAGCCGGGCGATGCTCTACGCGGGCGGCGCGCTCGGGCTCGCGGTCGGCTACTGGGTGAAGTACCGGCTCGACCGGCGGTTCGTGTTCGGGAACGGGACCGCCGCATGACGCACCGGGAGGAGCTTTCCGGCTGGGGCCGCTGGCCGCGCGTGCTCTGCACGGTCGCCTCTCCCGCGCGGCCCGAGGCCGTCGCCCCGGCACTCGCCGCCCTGCCCTCGGCGATCCCGCGCGGGCTCGGGCGCAGCTATGGCGACGCCGCGCTGAACGCCGCAGGGGTCATCAGCTGCCGCAGGCTCGACCGGATGATCCGTTTCGACGCCGAGACAGGACTGCTCGAAGCCGAGGCCGGCGTCTCGCTCGACGCGGTGATCGGGGCCTTCCTGCCGCGCGGCTTCTTCCCGGCCGTCACCCCGGGTACGCGCTTCGTGACGCTCGGAGGCGCCATCGCGGCCGATGTGCACGGCAAGAACCACCACCGAGACGGCAGCTTCGCGGACCATGTCGCCTGGTTCGATCTGCTCTGCCCCGATGGCGAGGTGCGCCGGTGCTCGCCGCAGTCGAACCCCGAGCTGTTCCGCGCCACGCCGGGCGCGATGGGGCTGACCGGGACGATCCTCGCCGCCGCGATCCGCCTCAGGAGGGTCGAAACGGGCTGGATCGCCCAGCGCACCATCGTCGCCCCCGACCTCGATGCCGCCATCGCCGCCTTCGAGGCGAACCTCGCGGCAACCTATTCGGTCGCCTGGATCGACTGCCTCGCAAGCGGGGCCTCGCGCGGCCGGAGCCTCGTCTACCTCGGTGAACACGCGACCCCCGACGCGCTCCCGCCGGGCCGGCGCGAGCGTCCGTTCGAGATTCCGCGCCGGAAGCCCCGCCGCGTGCCCGTGGACGCGCCCTCCGTTGCGCTCAACCGCCTGACTGTCGGGCTCTTCAATGCCGCCTACTTCCGTGCCGGCAGCCGCAACATGGACGTTCACCTCGTCGACTGGGCGAGCTACTTCCACCCGCTCGACTCCCTCCTGGAGTGGAACCGCATCTACGGGCGGCGCGGCTTCGCGCAGTATCAGTGCGCGCTCCCGCTCGCCACCGCCCGCGACGGGCTTTCCGCCCTGCTCGGGGCGATCGCAGCGTCGGGTCGTGGGTCGTTCCTCGCCGTGCTCAAGCGGTTCGGGCCCGGCGCACCCGACCGGCCGCTTTCGTTCCCGATCGAGGGCTACACCCTTGCCCTCGACTTTCCCATGTCCGCCGCCGCGCTTCGGCTCATGGACCGGCTCGACGCGATCACCCGCGAGGCCGGCGGGCGGCTCTACCTCGCCAAGGACAGCAGGATGACCCCCGAGACCCTCAAGGCCGGATACGGCCCCGCGATCGACAGGTTCCGCGCGCTGCGGTCCGAACAGCCATGCTCGGCGCGCATGACGTCGGCGCTGGCGCAGAGGCTCGGGCTGTGAGCCGGGTCTCCGATCCCTCGGGCGGCAATGCCGCCGCGCCCGTCCTCGTTCTCGGCGCCGGGTCGGACATCGCCCGGGCGCTCGCACAGGTGCTCGCCTCGCGGGGCCATCCGCTCCAGCTCGCGGCGAGGAACCCCGCCGCACTCCAGCGGGACGCGGCCGATTATACCACTCGTCACGGGGTTCCCGTGACGACCCACGCCTACGACGCCACCGACCTCGCCGGGATCGAGACCTTCCTCGACGGCCTGCCCGCGCTGCCGCGCATCGTCGTCTCGGCGGTCGGCCTGATGGGCGACCAGGAGGCGAACGCCGCGGACCCTGCGCGCGCGGCAGAGATCATCGCCACCAACTTCACCGGCCCGGCGCTGACGCTCGAGGCGGCCGCACGCCGGATCTCGGCAGCGGGCGGCCCCGGTGCGCTGATCGGCATCAGTTCGGTGGCGGGCGACCGCGGGCGGGCGAAGAACTACGTCTACGGCGCGGCCAAGGCAGGCTTCACCGCCTGGCTTTCGGGGCTTCGGCAGAAACACGCCCGCGGGCCGCTTCTGGTGATGACGGTGAGGCCCGGCTTCGTCGCCACCTCGATGACCGAGGGCATGGACCTTCCGGCGGCCCTGACGACCACGCCCGAGGCGCTCGCCGCCCGGATCGTTTCGGCAATGGACCGGGGCAGGCCCGTCCATGTCGATCCGGTCTGGCGGATCGTGATGGGCGTGATTACCCATCTTCCCGAACGGATTTTCATGCGTACCCGGTTCTGACGCCGGCATTTCTGGAGAGCTTGATGGTCGACCGCATCCTGCCCCGCGTTCTCTTTGCCGTGATCGTTGTCGCGCTTCTCTACCGTCTGTTCCCCATCGTGACCGGACAGCCGCAGCTCTCGCAGTTCTTCGTCACCGAGGACGGCTACCTGATGCTGACGGTCGCACGGAACATGGCGATCGGGCTGGGGATGTCGGTGTCGGACGGCACGATTCCCACGAACGGCGTTCAGCCGCTTGCCACGTTCCTCTTCACGATCCCGTACCTCATCACCGGCGGCGACAAGGTGACGAGCCTGATCGGCATCCACCTGATCGCCGCGGCCGCCGCGCTGGGCGGCCTCTTCGCAGTGCGCGCCTTCGCGGCGCGCGTGCTCGCGGCGCAGGACGACGAGCCGGCCTGGCCCTGGCTTGTCGCTGCGCTCTGGTTTGCGGGGCCCCTCCTCGTTCGGCACACGATGAACGCGCTCGAGACCGGGCTCTACACCTTCCTCGCGGTCCTCGCCCTGGTCCAGTTCGCCCGGGTTCTGGAGCAGGGCAACGAGGTCAGCCGCCGCGCGGGGCTGCTTCTGGGCCTGGTCTGCGGGCTGACCTTCCTCGGCCGGATCGACGGCGGCTTCCTGGTGGCGGCGATCTTCGCGCTCTGGGCGCTCGACTGCCTCGTGCGGCTTCGCACGGGGTTTGGCGAGATGCTGGCGCGCCTCGTCCCTCCGGGGCTCCTCTGCACGGCGATCTCGGTCCCGTGGCTGATCTACAACAAGCTGAACTTCGGCTCGATCGTGCCGATCAGCGGCTGGTCACAGTCGCTCGGGGCATCGTTCGGGCAGAACCTCCCGCTCGTTCCGGTGAAGCTCTTCGAGCACATGTTTCCCATGTTCCCGGTGCCGACGGCCTTCGAGCGGTCCGCGGCGCTGTCGCTGGCCCTGGGCGTCATCGTGCTCGTCATCCTCGCATGGTTCCTTGCCGGCTTCTGGCGGCGCGGCGGCATCCTGCGTCCGGTTGTTGCAGCCTACGTCCTGCACGGCATCGCCCTGTCGGCCTACTACGGTCTCGAGTTCGGCGCGCCGCACTTCCTGAGCCGGTATCTTGCCGTGCTCGCGCCGCTGCTGATCGTCGCGGCGGTCTGGGTGGCGATCGACATCCTGCGCGCCGTCCTTGCAGACCGCTGGCGCGTCGGTCTGGCAACTGCCGGTCTTGCCGGCCTCGCGCTGTCGGTCGCCCTCTTCGTCCGGCCGTTCCTTCCCGGCGCCGACGGCCAGGGCCACTTCCAGGTCGTGGACTGGATCGTCGGGAACGTGCCGGAGGAAACCTGGGTCGGTGCCGTGCAGACCGGCACGCTCGGCTACTGGCACGACCGCACGATCAATCTCGACGGCAAGGTGAACCCGGAGGCGCTCGCGGTTCTGCGTGCCGAAGGGCATGTCCTCAACTACGTCCGGCAGAGCCCGATCCAGTATCTTGCGGACTGGGAGGGGATCGCGGCCTGGGTCGACCGCGAGAACTTCGGCGAGGACTTCGAGGTGGTCGTGCACGACCCCGCCGCCAACCTTGCCGTGCTCAAGCGGCGCGGCGCGCCCTGAGCCGCCGGCCGGCGCGTCAGGGGGCGACGCCGGTCAGCCGGTTGCCGCGGGCGGCCGCCCAGGCAACCTCCTGCATGAGACGCGCCGTCTCGGGTGCCGGCGCATCCGCGGGCGTGCCGTCGGCCCTGAGCAGCGCGAAGGGCTTTCCCACGGGGCTGCGGTGGTAGAGCACCGCATAGTGGACGAGCGCGACGAAGTAGTTGCCGAGGTCGTTCATGTGGATCTGGTCCTGCTCGCCCGACTCCGAACGGGCGAACAGATCGGTGCGGTCGCGGACGTTGCCCACCCCGCCGCGCGCCTCGATCTCGCGCACCAGCGCGGCGAGCGCCTGGCCGGCAGGAATCAGGTGGATCCGCGCATCCTCGGGCAGCCGCCCCAGGGCCGGGCGCAGCAGCGCCCCTTCCCAGTAGCGCGGCAGGTCGGCATCGAGCCGTTCCAGCCAGCCCTCCGGATCGTCGAGCGGGTGCCAGGTCTCGTAGAGGTAGATGCGCGTCCCGGGGCGCGCCTTCCAGGCCTCGGCGGCGAACTGGGCGAGGTAACGGGGGCTGTCGAAGTAGCGCAGCGCATCGCGGATCTCGACCATCTCGGTCAGAACGATCGCGTCGTAATCGCCGCTCGCCACCGCCTCGCGGGCGTCGCGGTAGCGGGGATGGGCGTTCTCGACCTCGAAGCCGTTGACCGGCTCGTCGCCCCAGTGCGACTTCAGCGTGGCCCCCCAGCCGAGCTGGCTCTCGTAGCGGTGCCCCTCGCCGGCGAGCTGGGCGAGCATGGCCGGCATGTCCCGGTTCACCAGGCTGTGGCCGATGTGGAATACCGCGAGCGGCCCTTCCGGCGCCGGAAGCGGAACGGCATAGCGCGCCGCCATGGCGGCATCGTCGGGGCCGGGCGGGGCGCTGCGCCACCAGAGCGCTGCGGCCACGGCGGCGGCCACCGCGGCCAAGGCGACGGCGATGAGGCCCTTGCGAGTCATGGCGCCACCCCCGCCAGCACGAAACTTCCCGCCAGCGCAAGCCGGCCGACGAACACGCGGCCTTCGGCGAAGGGCCCGACGCGCTCGCGCAGGCGCGCCGCGAAGCCGCCGGGGTGGAGCGCGACCTCGAGAAGCTCGAAGCCGAAAAGGCGGCCGGTCAGCGGATACTGCATCTTGTAGACGGCCTCCTTGGCGGCGAAGACGTGGCGCACCCGGACCCCGGTTTCTCCGGCGGGCAGCGCCGCGAGTTCCCCGGGAGAGCAGATCGCCGGCCAGAGATCCGGCTCGAGCGGGGCGTTCTCCTCGATGTCGAGGCCAAGGGGCGGGCCCAGCCGGGCGGCCGCGACCGCAATTCCGGCAGCATGTGCGATCGAGCCGCCCACGCCTTCGGGCCAGCATGGCTCGCGGTCCGGCCCCGACGGCACCGCCACGGGCGGCAGGCCCAGCCCCGCGAGCGCGCGTCGCGCCGCAGCGCGGCCGGCGGCGAATTCCGCTCGGCGGGCCGGCACGGCACCGGCAACGGCTGCCGTCTCGCCCGGAAGGAGCCGGCCCCCGGGCATCCGGATCGGCTCGGCAGCAACCGCCGTGCCCCGCGGGAAAAGCCCGGCGAGCGCGGCCTCTAGGGGCATGGTTCGATCCGCCGCCGTCATCGCCGGCCTACCCCTGCGCCCGCTCGCGCGCCTCGCGCATGGCGCGACGGCGGGCCATGGCGTCGCTGCGCGCCAGCACGGTCTCGGGCGCCGCGCCCGGCGCACTCGCGGCAGCGACAGAGGCGCCGGGCGCGGCCGGTGCCGGGGGCGCGGGCGAGGCGACGCGGCCGAGGTGGTCGGCCAGCGCCGAGAGGACCGGGAAGCGGAAGATGTCCGTGATCGCGATCCTGTCCGATCTCAGGGCGACCTTGAGCTCCCGGTGCGCCTGCACGGCGAGGAGCGAGTGACCCCCGAGACTGAAGAAGTTGTCCGACCGCCCCACGCGCTCGACCCCCAGCACGCGCTGCCAGACTGCGGCAATCGCGGCCTCCACGCTGTCCTCGACCGGGGCGGCGACCGCCTCGGGGGCCGAGGTGCCCACCCGCAGCGCGGGCGCAGGCAGCGCCTTGCGGTCGACCTTCCGGTTCGGGGTGAGCGGGAAGCTCTCCAGCGCCACGACATGCGCGGGCACCATGAATTCGGGCAGGCATGCGGCGAGGTGCGCCTTCAGCAGCGCCTCGTCCACCGGCCCCTCGTGGGTGACGTAGCCGACGAGCCGAACGTCGCCGGGCGTGTCCTCGCGGGCGATCACCACCGCCTGGCGCACGCCCGGCGCGGCTTCGAGCGCCGCCTCGATCTCGCCCAGTTCGATCCGGTGGCCGCGGACCTTCACCTGATGATCGGCGCGCCCCAGGAAGTCGAGCCGCCCGTCCGGCCTGCGCCGCACCATGTCGCCGGTCCGGTACATCCGGCCCCGTCCGGCGAATGGGTCGGGGCGGAACCGCTCCGCGGTGAGGTCGTCGCGCCGGAAGTAGCCCGGGGCGACACCCTCGCCGCCGATCCAGAGTTCGCCCGGCGTGCCGTCGGGCACCGGGCGCCCTGCCTCGTCGAGAACGTAGAACGCCGTGTTGGCGATGGGCCGGCCGATGTTGACGACCCCTTCCTCCCCCGTCGTTGGTTCGAACGAGGACCAGATGGTCGTCTCGGTCGGGCCGTACATGTTGAGGACCGGGCGTCCGGTCAACGCGGCGAGGTCGGCGGCGAGCCGCCCCGGCAGCGCCTCGCCGCCGACCAGCATCCGCTCGAGCCGGGCGAGCGCGGGCCGCGCGCCGGGATCCTCGGCAAGCATCCGGGCCATCGACGGCGTGCATTGCAGGTGTGTCACGCCGTGCCGCAGGATCAGCCCGGCGAGCGACCCGTCATCCCGGGCCGCGCCGCCGTTCGACCGGCGCAGAACCTCGGCCAGCGGCTTCAGGCCCTCGAGCACCTGCGCCACCGGGATGCCGTAGTCGATCAGGCAGGCGATCTCGTCCACGTCGATCGCCTTCACCTCCTCGACCCGCGCCACACAGTCCTCGACCGTTCCGAAGAGGCCAGAGTCCTCGAAGTAGCGCAGGAAGGCGAAGTCGAGGATCGCCTCGAGTTCCTCCGCCGCGAGGCTGCCGAGGTCGATCTCCATCGGGTTTGCCACGCCCTGCGGCTTCTTGAAGGCCGGGAAGGCCCAGGCATACTGCTTGATGAGAGCCGCCGCGCTCCGCAGGTAGTCCTTCATCGGCTCGCGCGCGATCTCGCGGGCCTTCTCGCGATCCTCCGCGACGAAGGTGTGGAGCATCAGCGTGACCTTGAAGGCCGCGGGGTCGTGCCCCGCCTCGGCCAGCGCCGCGCGGTAGATCTTCACCTTCTCGCCGACTTCGGCGACGGACTGGCCGAGCAGGTGGGTCAGGACGTTGGCCCCGAGCCGGCCGGCGTCGCGCCAGGTCTCCGGGTTGCCGGCGGTCGTGACCCAGACGGGCAGCTCCTTCGAGACCGGGCGCGGCTGGGTGACGACCGCGTGCAGCGTGCCGTCCTTCCTCGGGAACTCCACCGACTCGCCGCGCCAGAGCCGGCGCAGCGTCCGGATCGAGTCGATCATCGCCTGCCGGTTTGCCGGCGGGGTATTCTCGGGTCGCAGGACGAAGTCGTCGGGCTGCCAGCCCGAGGCGATGGCGAGCCCGGCGCGGCCGTTCGTGAGGTTGTCGATCACCGCCCATTCCTCGGCGATACGCGCGGGGTGGTGCAGCGGCGCGACGCAGGATCCGGCGCGCACGCCGATGTTCCGCGTCACCGCTGCCACCGCCGCGCCGGTCACCGAAGGGTTCGGGTAGGGCCCGCCGAAGGCGTGGAAGTGCCGCTCCGGCGTCCAGACCGCGCAGAAGCCGTTGGCGTCGGCGAACCTGGCTCCCTCCAGCAGCAGCTCGTACTTCCGCGGTCCCGGCCCGTCGTCGTTGCCCCAGTAGAACAGGCTGAATTCCATCCCGCGGCCGGAGACGGCCACGCCCGGCCCCGCCGAGGGGCTGAGACGTGCGGCTTCATCGGCGATGACCACGGTGAAGCCGCGGGTGAGCGTCCAGAACAGCTCCAGCACCGAAATGTCGAAGGACATCGAGGTCACGGCGAGCCAGGTACCCGGATCGGCGCCGATCGCATCGTCCATTCCGGCGAAGAAGTTCATCACGTTCCGGTGGCTGACCATCACGCCCTTGGGCCTGCCGGTCGAACCCGACGTGTAGATGACGTAGGCCAGGTCTTCCGCGCGCGGACCGTCTTCAGGCGGCGTCGCGGGGGCCGCTGCGATGCGTGGATCGGTGTCGAGCAAGAGGCGCGCAGGTCCCTCGGGAAGCGCTTGCGCCACGGCGGCCTCGGTCACGATCACCGGGCAGCCCGAATCTCCGGCATAGAGCGCGAGCCGGTCTGCCGGATAGGCCGGGTCCATCGGGACGTAGGCGCCGCCGGCAAGCTGGATCCCCAGGGCGCCGGCAACCATGTCGGCTCCGCGCCGGCAGGCGAGGCCGACAAGCGTGCCGCGCCCGACGCCCATGGCGCGAAGGACGTGCGCGATGCGGGCCGAGCGCGCCGCGAGTTCGGCATAGGTCAGTGTCGCGCCGCCGCCGGTCACCGCGCAGCGCGCGGGCGAAAGGGAAGCCGCGGCCAGGACGGCGGCGGGGATCGTCCGGTCGCGGTCGTAGTCGCGGGCGGTCGCGGCAAGCGCGCCGGAAAGCCGCCCCTCCTCCTCCGGCGACAGCGCGCTGAGCGTGCCGAGGTCGAGGTCCGGCGCGGCTGAGGCGATGGCGGCCACGAGCCGCGCGACGCGGCCGGCCAGCGCCGCCGCCTCGTGCGGAGCGACCCGGGCGGCATCGTGCCAGAGCACGGGCCCGGGCGAGAGCGCCAGCGTGACCGCGCTGCCTTCCACCGGATCGGCCGCCTCGGCAAGCACGACGGGGGGCGGCGACAGCGCCGCCAACCCGGGCTCCCGCAGCGCGAAGTCGGCGGCGATGCCGCCGGCGGCCCGGGCTGCCGCGACCTCTCGCGCGGTCCTGTCCAGGGCGGTTGCCGCCGGGCCGCCGGCCTCGAGGCGCAGCACGGCCCAGGGAAGCACGTATCCCGCAGCGGACGGAGGCTCGCCGGGCGAGAAGGCCAGGTCGCCCGCGCTGCGGCCGCAGGCCCGCAGGAGCGCCAGCGCCGCGGTTGCGGCATCGGGGGTCGGCCCGAGGTCGATCGGAAGCACACGCCAGTCGGCCGCGGCGGCAGCCGGCGCGCCGAAGGGCACGGGATCGGGGGCGAGCAGGCGGGAACGCAACCGATGCTCGGCCTCGGCTACGGGCGCGAGCGCCTCCGTCAGCCGCCGCGCCTCCTCCGCATCGGGAGATCGCAGTTCCGACACGCCGAGCGACGTCGGGCAGACCGGCCTTCCATCCATCGCGCGAAGCCGCGCGAGCCGGACGGCCCCCTCGCCGCAGGCGACCAGGAGCCCCGCTTCGGATGCCTCGAGCACCTCGCCCGGGCGTCCGGCGCCGGGAACGACCTCGGCGCCGCCGACGGCGAGGACACGGCCGGAAACCTCGATCTTCGGAACCGCCAGCGGGTTGCGGTAGCCGCCGTGGTCGAGCGCACGGACCATGCGCGCGACGTCCGGCGCGGGCCGCGTGAAATCGAGCCTTGCCGCAGCCGGGGGCCGGTCAGCCCGGCGATGGAGCCGCCTCGTCCCGTCGCCCTGAGGCCGGCGCGGCTGGCCGCCGGCCTCGAGCGCCGCGATCACCTCGGGGAAGCTTTCGAGGGCCGAGGCGAAGCAGCGGGCGTTCAGCGTGAAGGCGGTGTCGTCTGCGCCGATCTCGAAGTCGCGTGCGGCGAGGATGTCGCCCTCGTCGATGCCGCCCGTCATCATGTGCCAGGTGATCCCGTGGCTCACCTCGCCGTTCAGCAGCGCCCAGACGGGTGCGTTGAGCCCGGCATAGGCCGGCAGCGGCCCGTCGTGGAAATTGACGCCGCCGTGCCGGGCACGGGCCAGCACGCCTGGCGGCACCAGCGAAAGGTTGGCGACAGAGAGCACCCAGTCGACGGACAGGTTCTGCACCCGCGCCTCCAGCCCGGCGCCGGGGGCGACCACGCGCAGCCCCCTGCCGGCCGCCCAGTCGGCGACGCGCGCATCGCGCGTGACAACGGCCGCGATCCCGTGGCCGCGATCGAGCCAGAGGTTTCCGCACTCCGCAGTCAGGCTCTCGTTGCCGATCAGGAGGGCGCTCAGCGTCATCGGACATATCCTGTCATTCGGCAGCGACCTTCCGGACGCTGCTGCCGGTGGCGAAGCCCGCCTCGGCCTCGGCGATCGCGTTCCGCAGCCGCGCGGCCAGCACCCGCACGTTCGGTTCGAGCACCATCGAGTCGTGGTCGCCGGGAACTTCCACGACCTCCAGCCGCGGCGCGTAGGGCGTCCACTGGTTGTCGGGGTAGACGTAGTCCTTCTCGCGGTTCACCCATTTGCCGCCGGTGACCTTCCAGCGCCGGTCCAGCGGTGGCCGATAGAGGACGACTCGGCCCTCTGGCCAGGGTTCGAGACGGTAGACGCCGACGGCACGCCGGAACGCAGCCTCGATCGCGGCGTTGTGGAAGGATGGCACCGTCGGATCGGGCTCGCCCGCCGCCCGTGCCTTGCGGGACCGCTCCCACTCGATCCGCCGCCGCGCCCATTCGGCCAGGAATCGCGGCCCTCGCTCGCGGAATTCGGCGAGCTTGATCATCGCCTTGTCCGCGCGCGTGAGCGGCGGCGGCACCGGCATCGGCGTGTCGAGAAGGACGACCAGCGCCACTTCCTCACCGGCGGCGCGCAGCTGGCGGCCGATTTCCCACGCGGTCAGCCCGCCCCCGGAGAACCCGCCGATGAGGTAGGGCCCCTGCGGCTGGACCTGGCGCATCTCGGCGATGCAGTCGGCGGCGGCCTCCTCGAGTGTCTCGTGCGGTGCCGCATCGCCGAAGAGCCCGCGCGCCTGAAGGCCGTAGAAGGGCCGGTCGGTGCCCAGGAGATGCGCCAGATGCCGCAGGTTCAGGACGTTCCCGAACATGCCGGCCACCAGGAAGAACGGCGTCTTCGGGCCGCCCTCGCCCGCGTGCATCGCCACGAGATGGGTGAAGCGCGGGCCGGCGGGATCGGCCTTGGCCGCCGGGTCGGCGGGCGCGGCTTCCTCGGGACCGAGCCGCTCCGCGATGAGGGCCGCGCAGCGCGCGATCGTCGGCGCCTCGAACAGGACCGAAATCGGGAAGTCGAGCTGCCACTGCTTGCGGATCTTGGCAAACAGCCTGACGGCGATGAGGGAATGTCCGCCGAGCGCGAAGAAGTCGTCCTCCACGCCAACCTCGGCGACGCCGAGCAGCTCGGACCAGAAGCCCGCCAGCGTGCGCTCGACCTCGGTCCTCGGGGCAACGTAGGCCGACTCCAGTTCCGGGCGCGCAAAGCCCGGGCCCTCGGCCGGGCCGGCCTGAACCGATGCGTCGCTCTGCCGGACCAGCGCGGGCAGGTCGAGCGAGGAGACGATCACCTGTGGGCTTTCGGCCGAAAGGGCGCGCACGAACGCCTCCGCGCCCTCGCTCGGCCGGATGCCTCCGGCGAGCGCCTGCGCCAGACGTTCCTCCGCGGGAGAGAGGGCGCGCCGGCCGCCCTCGTCGGGCACGAGCTCACCCGGGGCGGGCGGCGCGGGCCGGGCAAGGACCTCCTCGGCCGCCACCGCGCGGAACGTGATCCCCGCAACCTCGATCAGGACCCGTCCCGTCGGGTCCGCAAGGGTGACGTCGAACGCCGCCGTGTCGGCGCCCGGCGCGCCTCTCAGCCGGACCCAGCTTCGGATCTCGGGCGGGAGCGGGGCGAATACCCGCACCGTGCCCAGTGTCACCGGCACCCAGATCGCCCCGGGCGGCTGCGGCGGCAGCAGGGCGAGGCCCCAGCCGGTTCCGATGTCGAACAGGGCGGGGTGGATCGGCGAGGTTTCGGTGTCGGCCACCGCCTGCGCGGGGAGCGACAGTGCCGCAAGGCCCTCGCCCGCACCGACTGCGGTCGATCGCAGCACCTGCCAGCGCGGCCCGAAGGCAAGACGGTCCTCCTGGGCGCTCGGCAGTGCGACGCCATCCTTCGCGCTCTTCCGGTCGGGACAGCGCGCGAGGATGCCGGGCAGGTCGAGCGCCGGCGGCTCTCCCGATAGCGGGGCGATCCCCGCCTCGGCCGTGAGCGCCCAGCCCGCGGCCTCGCGGGTCCGCGCGGTCAGCCGGTGGCCGCCGCGCTCGCGGACAAGTTCCACGCGCAGGTCGCGCGGCATGTCGGCCTCGAGCCGGAGCGGCCGGAACACCGTGAGGTCGCTCAGCACGAAGCCGGGCGGGGCACCGGTGGCCGACAGCGCCTCGGCCGCGATTTCCGGCCAGGCTGCTCCGGGCAGGACGGCGGTGCCGTCCTTCAGCCTGTGGTCGTCCATCACCCAGTTGCCGGGGCCGAGCGTGGCGCCGAAGCGGTGGCCGTGGTCGCTGCTGCCCATCCGCTGGAGGATCGGCAGACCGGCAAGCGGCGTCTCTCCCTCGCCTTCGGCCTGCCGCCGCTGGGCCGCATCGGCCGCCATGCCGATCCCGGACCAGATGCCCCAGTCGATCGCGGTGACGCGGGTCCGCCCGCCGGCCCGCGACCGGGCGAAGGCGTTGAGGAATTCGTTCGCCGCCACGTAGTCGGCCTGGCCGGCGGGCGCGATCAGCGTCGAGGTGGAGGAGAACAGGACGAGCCGCTCGATGCTGCCGTCGGGCAGGAGCGCGTCGAGCAGCTTGGTCCCGTGCACCTTGGGCGACAGGACGGCCTCGGCGGCGCCCGGATTCTTGCCGATCAGGGGCGCATCGTCGACCGTGCCGGCGGCGTGGATCACGCCGTGGATCGGCCCGAGTTCGGACCGCACGCGGTCGAGCGCGGCGCTCATCTCCTCGGGGTTGCAGACATCGGCCGCGAGCGTCATCACCGTGCCGAGCCGGCGGAGCCGCGCGAGCGCCAGAGCACGCGGCTCGCTGGGCTCGGGCAACCGGCGCCCGACCAGCGCGATGCGCGCTCCGCTGTCGCGCATCAGCCGTTCGGCGACGGTCGCACCGATCCCGCCGTAACCCCCCGTGATCACCCACACCGCGCCTCGCGGCAGGGTGGCGGGCTCCGGCAGCGGCGCGGGCGCGAGCCGGGTCTCGAACCGTCGGCCGCCGCGCAGCGCGGCCACCGTGTTGCCCGGCGCGGCCAGCATCTCCTCGAGCACGAGCGAGACCGTCTCGGACGGGATCGCCGCAAGCCAGCCTTCGGGAAGCGCCACGTCGAGCGAAGCGGCCGTGAGCCCCGGCAACTCGCGCGGCATGACCCGGACGGGTCCGGCCACCGCCGCCTTCTCGGGATAGGGAAGCGCTTCGTCGCGGACCTGGGCCGCGCCCGAGGTCACGACCGTCAGGTGCGGCATCCTGGGCAGGCCGGCCTCGCCGATCGCCTGGCCAAGGAAGAACAGGCTCCAGAACCCCTGCTCGAGATTGCGGTGGAAGAAGCTCGATCCGGGCCGGAACGTTTCGTGCGACGTCACCAGCCAGAAATGCCCGATCCGGTCGGGAACCAGCTCGCGCAGCTGGAGATCGGCGATCAGGGCGTCATATCCCTCGCGTCCGCGCTCGGGCGCAAGCGTGTAGGTCTCCTCGCCGGTGCGTGCGAAGGCATCGCCCGCGTGCACGGTCACGACCCGGTGCCCGGCAGCCCGAAGCCGCTGCACGACCGCCCGGGAAAGGCCCGCCTCGTCGGCAAACACCAGCCAGCTCAGCGGAGGGCCGAGTTCGGTCTCGACATCGACCAGGCAGTCGGACGGGGCTGCGCGCCAGGCGAGGCGGTAGCCGAACCCCTCGACGCTCTCGTGGCGGGCGGGAAGGACCTCGGCATCCTCGATCGTCGCCGGCCGGCCGGGCTCGATGTAGTAGCGCGACCGCTGGAACGGGTACGACGGCAACGGCACGCGCAGGCGACGCGCCTCGCCCCAGAGCTGCGACCAGTCGGGCTCGGCCCCGCAGGCCCAGAGCCGGCCGAGCGTGGCGACGAAATACCGGTCGTCGGATACCGGATCCTCGGGGTGCCGGAGGCTCGACGGAACCGGCTGGCCGCCCATGGCGCCATTCGCCTGAGCCAGGGTGGCAAGCGCCCGCCCGGGCCCGACCTCGAGGAACACCCGGTCGGGCTTCTGCCGCAGCGTGGCGATCCCGTCCGCGAAGCGCACCGTGCCGCGGAGGTGGGCCACCCAGTAGTCGGGGCTTGTCGCCTCGGCATCGGTGAGGAACGCGCCCGTTCGGTTCGACACGATGGGGATCCGGGGCGGGGCGAGCGTCATCCCTTCCAGATGCGCGCGGAACTGCCCGAGGATCGGCTCCAGCATCCGGCTGTGCGCGGCGATGTCTATGGCGATGCGGGTCGTCTCGATCCCCTCGGCGCGCAGGCGCTCGGCCAGCGCGCGCAGCCCCTCGTCGGGGCCGGAGACGACCGTCAGCTCCGGGGCGTTGACGCTGGCGATGTCGAGATCGCCGAGGTAGGGGGCGAGCGCCGCCTCGGAGAGCGGCACAGAGAGCATCCCGCCGGCGGGAACCGTGTCGAACAGCCGGCCGCGCAGGTGGACGAGGCCGATCACGCCCTCGAACGTCATCACCCCCGCGATGCAGGCGGCTGCGTTCTCGCCCATCGAGTGGCCGATCAGCGCGGCGGGACGGACCCCCCAGCTTTCCCAGAGCCGCGCCAGCGCGACCTCGACGATCAGGATCAGCGGCAACTGCAGCGACGGCCGCCTGAGCCGCTCGGCCGCCACGGCCTCGGCGCCTGGCGGGGGCAGCCACAGCGCGCGGATGTCTTCGTCGGTCAGGCGGCCGAGGATCTCGAGGCCCCGGTCCATCCACTCCGCGAAGACCGGCTCGGTCTCGTAGAGGTCGCGCGCCATGTTCGGATACTGCGCGCCGCCGCCGGGGAACATGAACACGACATCGGGCGCATCGCCCACCCGACGCTGGGTGAACACCCGGCGCGGATCGCCGGTCTCGAGCAGCGCGGCCGCCTCCTCGTGGCTCGAGGCCACGAGGACACGCCGGTGTTCGAAGGCGCGCCGGCCCTCCTTGAGCGTGAAGGCCACATCGGCGAGCGGCTGCTCTGGATGCGCGCGCAGGTGCGCGGCCAGCCGCGAGGACGCCTCGGCCAGCGCGGCTGGCGTGCGGGCCGACAGTGCGATGAGCTGGAACGGCCAGTCGCTTTCGCCCGAGGCAGCAGCCTCGGGCGCCTCCTCGAGGATCACGTGGGCATTGGTGCCGCCGACGCCCAGAGAGTTCACCCCGGCCCGCCGCGGACCGCCGCGGCGCGGCCAGTCGGCGAGGCGATCGTTCACGCGGAACGGGCTGTTGTCGAAGTCGATCGCTGGGTTCGGCACCTCGTAGTTGAGGCTCGGCGGCATCTTCCCGTGATGGAGCGCGAGTGCCGTCTTGATCAGGCTGGCCACACCCGCCGCCGTGTCGAGATGGCCGATGTTCGTCTTGACGCTGCCGATGCGCGCGAATCCCTTCGCATCCGTCGTGCGCCGGAAGGCCTCGGTCAGGGCGGCCACTTCGATCGGGTCGCCCAGGTAGGTGCCGGTCCCGTGGCACTCGACGTAATCGACGGTCTCGGCGAGGACGCCCGCAACCGCAAGCGCCTCGGCCACGCAGGCCGCCTGGCCCTCGACCGAGGGCGCGAGATACCCCGCCTTCGCGGCGCCGTCGTTGTTCACCGCGCTGCCCCGGACGACGGCCCAGATGTGGTCGCCGTCGGCCAGCGCGTCGCCCAGCCGCCGCAGCACCACCGCGCCAGCGCCCGACCCGAAGACGGTGCCCCGCCCGCGGTGATCGAAGGCGTGGCACATTCCGTCAGGCGAAAGGACCTCGCCCTCCTTGTAGATGTAGCCCCGGTTCTGCGGCAGCTCGATGGTGACGCCGCCGGCGATCGCCATGTCGCACTCGCCGTTCAGGAGCGCCTGCACCGCGTAGTGAACGGCGACGAGGGAGGTGGAGCAGGCGGTCTGAACCGACAGGCTCGGGCCCTTCAGGTCGAAGACGTGGCTGACCCTCGTGGAGAGGAAGTCCTTGTCGTTCCCCGTGTGCCGCAACAGGAACATCCCCGTGCTTTCCACGAGCGACGGGTTCGAGCACAGGTTGAAATAGAAGTAGCTGCCCATCCCGCATCCGGCGAAGACTCCGATGCGGCCGCGGAAGGTCTCGGGCGGATGGCCGGCGTTCTCGAGCGCCTCCCAGGCGACTTCGAGGAAATGCCGGTGCTGCGGGTCGAGGATCGCGGCTTCCTTCGGCGAGAAACCGAAGAATTCCGCGTCGAAGCGGTCGAAGTCCTCGAGCGGCGCCGCGAAGGGAACATAGGCCGGGTTGCGCAGCAGTGCCGGGCTTTCGCCGGCCGCCAGAAGCTCCTCCTCCGAAAGGCGCCGGACGGCCGACCGGCCCTCGCGCAGCAGGTCCCAGTAGGCCGCGATGTCGCGCGCGCCGGGAAGATGCGCGGCCATGCCGACGATGGCGACCTGCGTATCAGTCGCTTCCATCACGCGTCACCCGTTCCGAGCAATACCCTCAAGCCCATACCCCCTCACGCGCAAGACCCGCGATTCCACACGGCCCGATCTGCACGGCGCCCCCCTCCAGAGGCACCTTCAATACCTTCGTCCTTCCGCAGTAACTGACAATGGTGGCGAGAAAACGTCGCCACACTGCCGCGCCGAACCCACCGGTAACGTTCCGCAGAAGGCATCTTGCCAATGCAGCTTCGATACTACCCGTCGATTCGACGGTGCCGCAAGTCACGTATCCTGACCCCGTGCCGCAACCGGGGCGCTCGCGAAACCAAGCCCGCCGCAGGCACGGGACTGTTTCCATCGCCGCCACGAGGCACGCGGGAACCTTGCGCCCTGGCCGCTGTGGCAACATGGCCAATGCCGAAAAGGGAATCGCCTGCGCCCGCGCCGTGATGTGCTTTTCCCTTCACTCGGCCGCGTGCACGCAATACTCTGGCGGAAATCCACAGCGGCCGGCTGGATTGGTCCGCGCGGGGAGAGGGACTTACGATGGGACTCATTCGGGCATTCGCGGTGGCCCTTCTGGCCATGCCGTTTCTTGCGATCCAGGGCCTGGCCCAGCAGGATTACCGGCTCAGACCCGGCGACACCGTCCAGATCGAGGTGCTGGAGGACGGAAACCTCAACCGCACGGCGATCGTCCTGCCTGACGGCCAGATCAGCATTCCCCTCGCGGGCTCTGTCCGGGCGGCAGGGCGCAGCCTCGCGCAGGTCCAGGCCGATCTCACGTCACGGCTCGCCCCGAACTTCACCGAGCCCCCGACGGTGTTCGTCACGCTGGCCTCGCTGGCGGAGCGGGTTCCGGCTCCTCCTCGGACGATCGAGATCTTCATCCTCGGCGCGGCGAACACGCCCGGTCGCATCGAGGTCTCTCCGGGCACGACGCTCCTCCAGGGAATCGCAGCCGCCGGCGGCCTGTCGCCGTTCGCGGCGACGAAGCGCATACAGCTGCGCCGGGTGGACCGCTCGGGCAACGAACAGGTCTACCGGTTCAACTACGATGCGATCGAGCGCGGCGCCGTCGGCGGGGCGACCCGTCTGGTGGACGGCGACGTCATCGTCGTGCCCAACCGCCGCCTGTTCGAGTAGCCGCCCCGATGCCCCACCGCGGGTGCCTCAGCCTTACCCTGCTTGCAGGGGCCGCTTGCCTTGCCGCCGGGCCGGCATCGGCGCAGGACGAGGGCGGCCGCCGGCTGGTGATCGGAGTGGAGAACCGGCTCGAACTGGGGCGGAACGTCGGCCTGAGCGTCCCGGCCGAGGGAACCACCGCCATTGCCTCGACGGGGCTGTCGTTCGGTTTCTCGAGTGTCACGCCGCTTGACCGGCTCGAGCTTTCGGCCGGGTTCTCGCTCCTCTTCGAGGATTCGCCCGATACCGAAGGTGTCGAGGCCTCGCTCGGGCGGCCGTCCCTCAGTTTCGGCTACACCCGCGAGGTGCCGGATGCGCTGTTTGCCATCGGCGCCCGCGCCCGCAGCGGCGATATCGTCGAATTCGGCGACGTGACCGACGCTGACGAGGACGGCACGCTCACCGAGTACGGCGTGAACCTGCGCTACGAGTTCTGGCGCACCGCTCCGGCCTCGTTCTCGTTCGAGGCGGACTATGCCGTCTCCGACTACGAGGATGCGACCGACCCCGATCTCGTCGACAGCGACACGCTCACCCTGGCCCTCGGCACGCGGCTCCGTATCTCTCCGGTCATGACCGGGATCGGACGGCTCGAGTTCGCGCGCGAGGACGAGGAAGGCGCCGAGGCTGTCGACACCGTCACCGCCAGCGCGGGCCTGGAATACGCCCTGCCGAACGGCCTCGCCTCGGCGACGCTTACGGTGGTGTCGGGCGAGGCGGAGGGCACCCGCTACACCTTCGAGGTGGGCCGGGCGCTCGACCTGCCGGCCGGGGCACTCTCGGCGCGCCTCGGCGTCAGCGCTTCGGAGGAAGCCGGTGCCGACCTCGTGGGCGGCCTCGACTGGACGCGGGAGCTTCCCGACGGCAGCTTCGGCCTCAGCATCGAGCGCAGCGTCACCTTCGACGACGACGAGACGACGGTGGACACGAGCCTCGAGGTGGACTGGACCCGCTCGATCACGTCCGTCTCGTCCATCGGGCTCGGCTTCAGCTACGAACTCAGCGACGCGCCTTCGGAGCGTGTCGAGCAGACCGAGATCGGCGCCACCTACAGCCGTGAGCTGACACGGGACTGGCGGCTCGACAGTGGCGTCAGCTACCGCGTGCGCAACGATGCCGACGGGCGCGCCGAATCGCCCTCGCTGTTCCTGTCGCTCGGGCGGAGCTACGAGTTCCGCTTCTGATACCGGCGGTCCGTCGGCCTATTTGACGGGGGCGGCAGCGATCTCCATGGGCGCGCCGAGACCGTCCTCGAGCCCGAGCGCGGTGTAGAGACGGATGTAGTCGCGCGCGACATCCCGCTGCGCCTGCGCCAGCGTCGCCCGCGCGTCCGCAACCGCCCGCTCGCGGTCGAGGATGTCGAGCACCGTCACGCCGCCGCTCTCGGACAGGAGCTGCCGGGAGAGGTCGAGCGCCTCCTGGTTGAGACGGACGACTTCGGCGGCGGCCGAGGCCGTCCGCACCGAGGCCGCCAGCGCGAGAAGCGCGCTCTCCACCTCGTCGACGGCGGTCAGCACCGCGTTCTTCCATTCGATGAGGGCCTGCTCCACCCGGGCCTCCTGGGCCGCTTCCGCGGCGGCGAGCCGCGGCTGGGAGAACACCGGCAGCGCGATCCCCGCCACCAGCCCTTCGGCGACCGAGCCGCCGCCGATCGGCGCCCGGACGAAGCCGCTGAGCGACAGGCGCGGGTAGCGGTCGGCCCGCGCGGCGCCGAGATCCGACACGGCGGCGGCGTAGCTGCGTTCGGCCGCACGGATGTCGGGCCGCGCTCGCAGCAGGTCGGCCGGCACGCCGATGTTCGCCGCGCCGCGCGGAACCGGCTGCCCGGATCCGCTGCCGAGGTCCACCGCCGACCTGCCGCCCGGCTCGCCGAGCAGCGTGGCGATGCGCGTGTGCAGGATGGCGACCTGGGCCTCGGTCTGGGGGATCTGCGCCCGGGTCTGCGCGATGAGCGCCTCGGCGCGCACACGGTCGAGGCGCGTGGCCGCACCGGCCTCGAAACGGGTGTTGATGTCGGCGAGCGTGCGCTGGCGCGAGCGCAGGTCCTGATGCCGATAGGCCAGCAGCGCCTGGGAGAAGCGCAGGTCGGCATAGGCAAGCGCAAGCTCGCCGATCACCAGCCGGCGGGCATCGGTCTCGTCGGCGCGGGCCGCGTCAAGCCGGGCGCGCGCCGCGATGGCCGCGGCAATTCGGCGGGGCGACAGGATGAACTCGCCGTCGAGGCCGACGGTCTCGGTGCTGTCGGGCGCCGAGGCCGAGGCCTCCAGGTTTCCGTTGATGTCCTCGAGCCCGGCCCGCCGGGCGAGCGCCTCGGCCTCCCGCACCCTGGCGCGGGCTTGGGCAATCGTCAGGTTCTGCGCCAGCGCCCGGTCGACGAGCCGGTCGAGAACCGGGTCGTGAAAGGCGGTCCACCAGGCCGATTCCGCGCGTGACCTGACGCTGATGGGCTGCATCACCGAGTAGCGGTCGGTCAGCTGCATCTGCGGCGGGGCATAGTCCGGCAGCACCGAACAACCCGCGAGGGCGATCCCCGCGGACAACGCGAGCAGGGACGCGCCTGTGCGCCCCGGACTGGGCCTTTGCATGACGTCTGCCCTTGACCTGCCTCTTGCCTCGCCGCGACGCCGCCCGGGGGTCATCTGCCGCCCCCGGTTCGCACGCCGGACACCCAAGCCTAGCATGGGCGGGCGCGATTCAAGCTTACGGGCACCGATCGGAAGCGATTGCGGCGCCATCTGTTGCCGCGCCGCCCCACCCCCGGGCGCCGTCAGGGCGGCGGATCACTCGCGGAAGGCGCGCGCGAAGAAGGCGGTGAAGGGTTCGGTCAGGTAGGTGAAGGCGCTCCGCTCGCGCGTGCGGATGAAGGCCTCGACGGGCATCCCCGGCACGAGGACGTGACCGTTGAGCTTGTCGAGTTCTCCCGGCTCGGGCACCACATCGGCCTCGTAGTAGCTTTCGCCCGTCGCGTCGTCCCGGATCACGTCGGCCGAGATCCTGCTCACGCGGCCCTTCAGCTCCGGCACGAGGCGCTGGTCGAAGGCCGCAAATCGCAGCGAGACTTCCTGCCCGACGTGGACTTCGTCGATATTGATCGAGTTGACGCGCGACCGGATCACGAGCGGCTGGTCCTGCGGCACGATGTACATGAGCGGGGCGGCAGGCTGCACGACCGACTGGAGCGCAAACACCTGGTTGTTGTAGACGATGCCGCCGACGGGGGCCCGCACCTCCAGCCGCGACATGGTCTCGATGATGTCGAGCCGGCGCTCGGAGAGCTCGATCTCGCTGAAGGCGATGTCGCGCAGGGTTGAGACGGCCTGCTCGCGCCGTTCGGTTCGCGCCTGGAGTAGCTCGATCTCGTTGCTCGCCGCCTGCCCGCGAAGCTGGGCAATCTCGGCCTCGAACTGGCCGGCCCGGCCCTTGAGTTCCGCCAGTGCGCGGCGCAGGTCGAGGACCTGGGACGCCTGCGTCAGGCCGCGCTCGAGCAGCGCCTCCTGGTCGACGAGCTGCGCCTCGGTAAGCTCGATCTGGGTGCGTGTCGCCTCGAGCTGCGCCTCCACGCCGACGACCCGGTTCTCGATCTGCCGGTTCTGCTCGGCAACGAGGCCGGTCTGGAGTTCCAGCGCCTCTTCCCGCGCGACGAAGAGCGCTCGTTCGTCCTCCAGCTTTCCGGCTATCGCCGGATCGGCCGCCGCCTTGGCGAGAACCTCGGGCGGGAAGGTGATCTCGCGGTCGCCGTCGCGCTCGGCGAGCAGCCGTGCGCGTCGCGCGGCGAGCTCGCCGAGCTGCGCCTCGACAACGGCGAGCTGCGAGGCCAGGCGCGTCCCGTCAAGCTCGATGAGGACATCGCCCGGCTCGACCACATCACCCTCGCGGACCCGGATCGCCTTTACCACGCCGCCGTCGGGATGCTGGACCACCTGGCGGTTCGACTCGACCTCGATCATCCCCGGTGCGACGACGGCACCCGAAAGATTGGTCGTCACGCTCCACAATCCGAAGCCCCCGAGCAGGATGACGAGCGCGAAGTTGCCGACGAGCAGCGGCAGGCGCGCGCTCCACGGGTTGGCGGATGCAGGGTCCGGGGGCGGGCGGAACTCCGGCATGGCCGCAGGTTTCACTGCCGGCCGGCCTGGCTGGCTTTCGGCGGAGGGTTGCCCGGACCGTGCCGGCGCGGACGAAGCGGCGACGGACGCACGAGCCGTTTCCGCACCGCGCGCAGCGGGAACAAGTTGCGCAGCCGCGACCCCGCCTTCCCGCCTCGCCTTGCGCTCGGCGAGCCAGCTCCCCGCGCCGCGCGACCCGCCGGCCGCCCGGCCATGCGCGACCCGGCCTAGCTTTCGCGCCACCTCGGGCGGAACGGGCGATGCTGAAGTGTCGGAGACGGATGGTTCCATCGGTGAGGTGTCGGGCTGCGGACCTGTCGGCTCCGTGGCGTCGGGAACCGGCGAAGGAACGGGCGCGGCACTGCCGGCGGCGAGGTTTCGCGGGATCGAGTCCTCTTCGGCGGCCGCGGCCATGAGAGCCTCACGCGCCGCAACCCGCGCCGCGATCGCGCCGATGGCCTGGACGGCATCGTCCTGACGGCGAACGCTGCCGGGATCCGACACGACCTGCGCCGGCGCCGAAACGGTGTCGCGCGGGCTCTGCGGATCAGTCCCGACCTGGTGAGGTGCGTCCTCATCCTCGACGTCACCCGACCCCCCGGCTCCTCCCCCGGCAACGGAAAGCGCAGCGGCGATCACCTGCACGCGATGCGGCGGAAGGGAGGGACCGGCTGGCCTCTGGACCCGCTCCGGGGCGACGGGGGCCGCATCCGGGCCGCCGTTGCCTGAATGTGGCGCCACCTGCGCCCCCGCAGTCTCCGGCACCACCGTGTCGTCGGCGGTGGTCGGGGCAGCCCCTGTCGCTTCGGGCATGAGCTGCGCCTCCTCGTCCTCGGAGGGCTTCCCCGACTGACGCCCGCGGTTCAGGAACTGGCCGAGAACCATCTCCGCTTACCTCGCTGCTGCCGGGGCGGCCACGGGTGCCGAGGGGCGGGGCGCCTGGCTCTTCCGGCCGCGGCGGAGGATCTCGTCGCGCGGGCCGTAGGCGGTGATGACGCCCTGCTCGATTCCCATGAGGTAGTCGCACTCCGCGATCGCATGCGGCCGGTGGGTCACCACGATCACCGCCCGGCCCTGCGCCTTGAAGCGCCGGATGGCGAGGTTCATCGCCTCCGACCCGGCGTGGTCCAGTGCCGAATTCGGCTCGTCCAGGATCAGGATCTGGGGGTCGCCGTAGAGCGCGCGTGCGAAGCCGACGCGCTGGCGCTGGCCGCCGGAGAGCTGTGCCCCGGGCGCCGTGAGCCGCGTGTCGTAGCCTTGCGGAAGCCTGAGGATGATGTCGTGGACCTGCGCGGCCTTGGCCGCCTCGACAACCGCCGCAGGGTCGATGTTGCGCGCCATCCGGGCGATGTTCTCGGCGACGGTTCCGGTGAACAGGGTCACGGTCTGCGGCAGGTAGCCGATGTGCCTGCCAAGGGCAGCGGCATCGTACTGGTCAAGCGTCGCGCCGCCGAGGCGCACCTCGCCCTCGGCAGCGGGCCAGTAGCCGAGGAGCGCGCGGGCGAGCGTCGACTTGCCGGAGCCGGACGGGCCGATCACGCCGAGCGCATGGCCGGGCTCGAGCACGAAGCTAACGTTCCGGACGGTCGGTGCGTTCGAGCCCGGCGGAACAACCGAGAGATTGGTCACCTCCAGCCGCGCCTCGGGGACGGGAAGGCGCGTGCGCGGCTGCGCCGGCGGCGTCTCGGCGAGATACCTCCCGAGCGCACGCCACGCCGTCACCGCGCGTTGCAGGAGCGGCCACTGGCCCATCGCCTGCTCGACCGGTGCAAGCGCCCGGCCGAGCAGGATCGAGCCTGCGATCATCGCGCCGGGGGAAAGTTCGCCCAGAAGGACGTAGTAGGCACCGAGGCCGAGCACCGCCGATTGCAGGAACAGACGGAACGACTTGGTGACCGAGGAGAAGCTGCCGGTCCAGTCGTTCGCGGTGGTGCCGCGCGCCAGGGCTTCCCGGCGGAGCTGCACCCAGCGGTCGGTCACGTCGTCGTGCGCGCCCTGGCTCAGCACCACCTCGCGACCGGCCCGGACCTCGTCGGCGAACACGTGAGAGAGCTGGTTGGCCTGGTTGGCGACGCGCACGCGCTGCGCGGTGACAACCTGGTTCACGATGGCAAGGATGACGATGATCGTTCCCCCGGCGACTGCAAGCCAGCCCAGCATGGGGTGGAACAGGAAGATCGCCGCCACGAAGACCGGCGTCCAGGGCATGTCCATCAGCGCGAGCAGCAGCGGCGAGGCGAGGAACGTCTGCACCGCGTCGAGATCGCGCAGGGCTCCGGCAGAGGCCGCCTGCTCCTGCGGCGTTCCGCGCTTGCGGAGTGCCGCGTCGAACACGCGGGGATCGAGCGCTTCCTGGAAGCGGGCAGCAAGACGCGCCAGCACGCGGCCTCGGGCGAAGTCGAGCAGCGCCATGAGCGCATAAAGGCCCGCGACGAGCACCGAGAGCGCGACCAGCGTCTCGACCGAGCGCGAATGGAGCACGCGGTCGTAGACCTGGAGCATGTAGAGCGGCCCCGTCAGCATCAGGATGTTGACGAAGATCGAGAAGAGGAAGGCCCAGAGCATGAGTCCGCGCCCGCGCCGCCGGGCGGCGCGCAGCTCGTCATGCCCGCTGGTGGTCGTCGTTGCCATGTCGGTGGGTCGCCTGCCTGTCCTGCGGCCTGGAAGGATACACCGTGAACACGAAAAGTGAACCTCTTCCATACCCCGCCGGAATTCCCGGAGCCCACGGCGAAGAGTCGCCGGTCTTCGGCGAAAGCCTGCCGGCTGGGGTCCCCTTACGGGAGTGCGAAGAAACCCGGTGCGGCGCGGGACCGCAGCCGTTCGGCAAGGTCGCGGCCAAGGGCCGGGCCGTCCTCCGGCGCGGCCTCGCCCGCCGCCGAGAGAACCTCCGATCCGTCGGGCCGGAGAATCTCGCCGCGCATGCGAAGGATGCCCCCCTCGAGTTCGGCGAGGCCGGCGATCGGGGTGTGGCAGGAGCCGTCGAGCGCCGCAAGGAAGGCGCGCTCGCAGGCGAGCCGCAGCCCGGTCGGCGCGTCGTGGATCGGCGCAAGCAGGTCCGCCGCGCGGGTGTCCTCCGCCCGGCGCTCGATCCCGATCGCGCCCTGCGCGACCGCGGGGAGCATCTCGTCGGGGCCGATGGCACAGCGGGCGACATGGGCAAGACCGAGGCGGTTGAGCCCGGCCATGGCGAGGAATGTGGCGGCGGCCACGCCGTCCTCCAGCTTCCGCATCCGGGTCTGCACGTTGCCCCGGAACTCCACGAGCCGCAGGTCGGGCCTGCGGTGGGCGAGCTGTGCCCGCCGCCGCAGCGACGAGGATCCGACGACCGCGCCCTGCGGCAGCTCGGCGATCCGCCCCGCCACCGGCGAGACGAAGGCATCGCGCACATCCTCGCGCGGCAGGTGGCAGTCGAGCACCAGCCCGGCGGGCTGGAGCGTCGGCATGTCCTTCATCGAATGGACCGCGATGTCGATGCGCCCCGCCAGCAGCGCCTCCTCGATCTCGCGGGTGAAGAGGCCCTTGCCGCCGATCTCCTTCAGCGGCCGGTCGGCGTCGATCAGAGTCCGGTCGTCGCCCGTCGTCCTTATGACGACGATCTCGAACGCCTCGGCCGGAAGGTTCCAGGCCGCCATGAGCCGGTCGCGCGTCTCGTGCGCCTGGGCCAGCGCCAGCGGCGAGCCGCGGGTGCCGATGCGGAGGGGGCGGGCGGGAGAGGGGAGGCCGGGCGACATGGGCCAAGCCTTAGCCCGTGACAATCGCCCCTGACAATGGGGCGCGCAGGGGGCCCGTATTGACAAGGGCGTGCCGGCCCTGTCCAAACGGAGGGCCCGGCGGAGGAAGATCATGGCGGAAAAGAAGAAACTGCTGCGGTCGCTGGCGGGCGAGGTCCAGGCCGTTCCGCCGGTCTGGCTGATGCGGCAGGCCGGGCGCTACCTGCCGGAATACCGGGCGACGCGCGCGCAGGCGGGCGATTTCCTCAAGCTCTGCTACACGCCGGAACTCGCCGCCGAGGTCACCTTCCAGCCGATCCGCCGCTACCACTTCGACGCGGCAATCCTCTTCGCCGACATCCTGCTCCTTCCGCAGGCGCTCGGCGCCGACCTCTGGTTCGCCGCCGGCGAGGGCCCGCGGCTCTCGACGGTGACGACCGAGGCCGACCTTGCCCGGCTGCGGGGCCGCGACGACATCCACGACACCCTCGCCCCGGTCTACGAGACGGTGCGCATCCTTGCCGAGGGGCTGCCGAAGGAGACGGCGCTGATCGGCTTTGCCGGCGCGCCCTGGACGGTGGCGACCTACATGATCGCCGGGCGCGGCACGCCGGACCAGGGCCCTGCCCATGCGCTCAGGTCCGCCAACCCGGCGCTCTTCGACCGGCTCATCGCGCTGCTGACCGGGGCGACCATTGAATACCTCTCGGCGCAGGTCGAGGCGGGGGCCGAGGTGGTGAAGCTGTTCGATTCCTGGGCGGGCTCGCTCAGGGGCGACGATTTCGACCGCTACGCGCTGGAGCCCGCCCGCGCGATCACGGCCGCACTGAAGGCCCGGCACCCCGGTCTGCCCGTGATCGTGTTCCCCCGCGAGGCGGGCGGACGCTACGTCGGGTTCGCGCGGGCGACCGGGGCCGACTGCGTGGCGCTCGACAACTCGGTTGCCGCCGAATGGGCGGCGGAGCACGTCCAGAAGGACGGCTGCGTGCAGGGCAACCTCGATCCCGCCCTCATGGTCGAGGGAGGGCCCCGGCTGATCGCGGAGACGAAGCGGATCGTCCGCGCCTTCTCGGGCGGGCCGCACATCTTCAACCTCGGCCACGGGATCACCCCCGACGCCGATCCCGACAACGTGCACCGGATGCTCGAGGCGATCCGGGGCTGAAGGCGGGCGCGGTCGCGGCGCATCAGGCGCAAGGCGCGATCTTCACCCAGCCGCCGAAGTCCACCTGCGCCTCCCACGCCCCGTCCCGGCCCGCGCGGTGAAGCGCGGCCCGGATCACGCCCATGTGGGTGACGATCAGCGTTCCCGGCGCACCGTGTTCGTCCAGCGCGGCGGCGACGCGGGAGGCCATCTCGGCCACGGTCTCGCCGCCGTGCGGTCGGGCGTGGAGGAGGTCGGCGGCCCAGGAATCGAGTTCGGCGCGGGGGATCGCATCCCACCGCAGGCCTTCCCACCTGCCGAAATCGAGCTCCTGCAGGCGGGCATCCTCCGCCACCGGCAGCCCGCGGGCCGCGCCCAGCGCCGCCGCCAGCCGGGCGCAGCGCAAAAGCGGGCTGGTGACGATCCGCGCCGCCGGCGGAAGCTGTGCGGCAAGGCGCCGCGTCTCGGAGGGAAGGTCCGGCCCGGGCGGAAGGTCGCTGACCCCGTAGCAGAGGCCCGAGGCACCGGGCGGGCGGGTGTGGCGCAGGAGGATCAGAGCCACGCCAGCAGCCCAAGGTAGAACCCGATCTCGGCGCACTGCTGAGTGGCGCCGAGGCAGTCGCCGGTGTAGCCGCCGAGCCTGCGCTCGAAGGCGCCCCGCATGGTCAGGGCGCCCAGCACGAGCCCTGCGAGCCCCGCAACGGCCGCGAAAAGGCCGGCCGCCAGCGCCAGCGGCACCAGGGACGCCGCGCCGGTCAGGAGGGCGAACCGCAGACCGTCGCGGCCGACGCCGTCGGCCACGGGCTTGCCGGTTCCGTGGTCGCGCACGTAGGCCGAGGTGGCGATCACCTGCACCGAGGCCGCGCGGCTCAGCGCATTTCCCGCGACGAGCACCCAGAACAGCGGCGCCGCCGGCGCAAGGGCAGCCAGCGCCGCAACCTTTGCGGCCAGCATCATCCCGAGGCCCGCCGCGCCGTAGGTGCCGATCCGGCTGTCCTTCATGATCTCGAGCGCGCGCTCGCGCGTCGTGCCCCCGCCAAGGCCGTCGCAGGCGTCGGCGAAGCCGTCCTCGTGGAAGCACCCGGTGAGGAGAAGGCCGAAGGCGGTGGCGATCAGCACGGCAACGAGCGGCGGGAACACCCAGGATGCCGCCCACCAGGCGAGACCGACGAGCGCCCCGATCACCGCCCCCGCCGCCGGGTGCCAGCGGGTCGAGGCGGCGAAGCGTTCCGGGGTGAAGCCGGGGTCGGGCACCGGCAGGCGGGTGAGGAACTGGAGCGCGAGCAGGAACTCGGCGCGCGCCTCCTCCCGCCGCGTCATGCCCGGCTGACCCCCGCGCTCTCGAAGCTTGCCATGTCGCGCAGCATGGCGGCAGCCGCACGCACGAGCGGCAAGGCGAGAAGCGCGCCGGTCCCCTCGCCGAGCCGCAACCCGAGGTCGAGCAGCGGCTCGGCCCCCAGGGCGGCGAGGACGCGTCCGTGCCCCTGTTCCTGCGACAGGTGGCAGAAGACGAAGGCGCTCCGCAATTCGGGCGCGCGGGCCAGTGCGCAGGCCGCGGCGGCGGTGGCGATGAACCCGTCCACCAGAACCAGCCTGCGCGCCGCGGCCGCGGCCTCCATCGCGCCCGACATCATGGCGATCTCGAAGCCGCCGTATTCGGCGAGCGCCGCGTCGGGTGGCAGTCGGTCGGGCGTCCGGGCCGCCGCACGGGCGAGGACGGCCCGCTTGCGCGCGAGACCCGCGTCGTCGAGGCCCGTGCCCCGGCCCGCGATCTCCTCGACCGGAAGGCCGAAGAGCTTCGCAGCCACCAGCGCGGCGGACGAGGTATTGGCAATGCCCATCTCGCCGAACGCCACAACCTCCGCCTCGCCCGCCCGGCCGAGCACCGCGCCCTCGGCCAGCGCCTGTGCAAGCTGCTCCGCCGTCATCGCGGGGCCCGCGGCGCTGTTGGCCGTGCCGGGGCCGATCCGCGCCGGGACGAGGCCGGGATGGACGGGCGGATCCCAGGAGACGCCTGCGTCCACCACAACCACCTCGGCGCCGAGTTCGCGCGCGAAGACGTTCGCGGCGGCACCGCCCGCGAGGAAGTTGCGCACCATCTCGCCGGTGACCGCCTGCGGATAGGCGCTGACGCCCTCGGCCGCAATGCCGTGGTCCGCCGCGAAGATCGTGAGCCGGCAGCGGTCGGCCCGCGGCGCAAGCGTGCGCTGCAGCCGGGCAAGCTGCGCGGCAAGCGCCTCGATCCGGCCGAGCGCGCCGGGCGGCTTGGTCTTGCCGTCGATCGCGGCCTTCAGCGCCGTCTCGAAATCGGGATCGTGCTGGATCATCGGTCTCCTCCGTCGCGGGCGGCGCCCGGCCTCGCCCTGCCCCGCCCTCGCCTCAGGGCCACTTGGCGACAGGCGGCAGGCTCATCAGGACGGCATTGGCGTCGTGGCCGGTCTCGAGGCCGAACTTCGTGCCGCGGTCGTAGACGAGGTTGTACTCGGCATAGAGCCCGCGATGGACGAGCTGCGCCTCGCGGTCGGCGTCGGTCCAGGGCGTGTCGCGCCGCCGCTCCACGATGGGGACGAAGGCCGGCAGGAAGGCACGCCCGACCTCCTGCGTGAAGGCGAAGTCGGCCTCCCAGTCGCCGGTGTTGAGGTCGTCGAAGAAGATGCCGCCCACACCCCGCGCGCGGCCCCGGTGGGGCACGAAGAAGTATTCGTCTGCCCAGGCCTTGAATCGCGGGTAGTAGTCCGGCGAATGGCGCGCGCAGGCCGCCTCAAGGACGGCATGGAAGGCTGCGGTGTCCTCCGGATACTCGATGCAGGGATTGAGGTCGGAGCCGCCGCCGAACCACCAGGCAGCCGGGGTCCAGAACATCCGGGTGTTCATGTGCACGGCGGGGGTGTGGGGGTTCTGCATGTGCGCGACAAGGCTGATCCCCGACGCCCAGAACCGGGGATCCTCGGCCATTCCCGGCACTCCGCGGGCTGCCATCGCCTTCTGCGCCCGCTCGCCGAGGGTGCCGTAGACCGTCGAGACATTGACGCCCACCTTCTCGAAGACCCGGCCGCCGCGCATCACGCTCATCAGGCCTCCGCCGGCGTCGCCTCCGTCGTCGGAGTGGCGGCGCGTCTCGCTCACCTCGAACCGTGCCGGCGGCAAGGCGGCATGGGGGCCGGTCGCCTGGGCGTCCTCCAGCCCCTCGAAGGCCGCCACGATCTCGTCGCGGAGGGTGCGGAACCAGGCAGAGGCGCGGGCCTTCCGGTCGGCGAAGGGGTCGGTCATCGGCAGTCTCCGGCTCGGGCGCGTCCGGCCTCGTTAGAGCAAGTTTGGCAGCCGAGGCGCAAGCGCCTATGATGGGGGTCCCGATCCCGGAGTCCTGCCGTGCGCACAGTCCTCGCCCTCTGCCTCGTCGCCCTCGTCGCCGCCTGCGCCGAAACCCGCACGGCGTGCCTCAACCGCGCTTCGGCCGAGGTGCGGGCCATCGACGCCGAGATCGCAGAGATCGAACTCGCGCTCGCACGGGGCTATCGCGTTGCGGGCGGCTCGACGGTCACGGCGGGCCTTTCGGTCTGCGCCAAGGACAGCCCCGTCACCGTCTGCCTCGGCGGCTCGCGCCCGATCTCGGAACGGACCGTCGCGATCGACCGCCGGGCCGAAGAGGCGCGGCTGCGCGCGCTGCGGGCGGCCCGGCCCGAGGCCGCCGCCCGGGCCGAGCGCGCGGCGGCGGCCTGCCCCGCGGCCTGATACCGCGCCCCTTGCGCGCGGGCCCCGGCTTTGGCATGGAACGCGGACCCTTCCGGAGACCCCGCGCCATGCCGCGCCGCGCCGCGATCCTCCTGACCCTTCTGCTCGCCGCCTGCGGCGACAGCGACTTCGAGGAGTGCCGCGCGCTTGCCACCGCCGAGCGCGACACCGTCGACCGGCTGATCGCCGAAACCGAGGCCAACGTGCTGCGCGGCTACGCGCTCGAACCGGTGGAGGGCACCGAAGGCCGGTTCAGGCTCTGTGCCGGCGGCGACAGCCCGCTGTCGCTCTGCGCCGAACGCGGCGGCAAGGTCGAGACGCGGCCTGTCGCGATCAACCCGATCACGGAACGGCTGAAGCTCGCGAACCTGCGCCAGCGGCGCGAGTCGCTGAACGAACTCGCCGAGCGCGAACTGGCGCAGTGCGAGGTTCTCTACAACCGGCGGCGCTGAGCCCGCGCGTCAGTGCGCCGGCGCGGCCACCGGGTCGAGCAGGGTGCGTCCGCCATCCACCGTGAGCACCTGCCCGGTGACGAAGCCCGCGCCCTCCGAGGCGAGGAACTGGACGGCATCCGCGAGTTCCCCGGGAGCCGCGATCCGGGCCATCGGCGTGTGGCCGGTGATGTCGTCACGGAATTCGGAGTGATCCTTCAGGGTCTCGCGCAGCGAGGCACTCATCACCGAGCCGATCGCCACCGCATTGACCCGGATGCGATGCGGCGCGAGGGCGACGGCGAGCGACCGGGTGATCTGGTCGAGCGCCGCGGAGGCGACCGAGTAGCCGAGAAGCTGCGGGCTGGTGCGCCGGGCGGCGATCGAGGAGATGTTCACGATCGAGCCGACCTGGCCCTCGGTCTGGCGGTCCTCCTCGGCCTGGCGAATCATGCGCCGCGCGACGATCTGGCTGAGCCGCAGCGCTGAGAGGGCGTTCATGCGCAGCATCTCCTCGACCGCGTCGGCCTCGGGATCGAGCGGGTCCGAGACGGCGACGGTGCGGGCCGCATTCACCAGGATGTCGATGCGCTCGAAGGCATCGAGCGTGGCCGAGACCAGGTTCGCCTGGGCGAGCTTGCCGCGCAGATCGCACGAGAAGTACCGGATCGTGCCCTCGGTTTCCGCCTCCTCGCCGATCTCGGCCTGCAGGCGGGCATCGTCCGCGTCGGCGAACATCACGTTCGCGCCTTCGGCCGCGAAGCGTCGGGCGATGGCAAGGCCGATTCCGTTGGCCGCGCCGGTCACGATGGCGGTCTTGCCGGCGATCGAGAAGGACATGTCCTGGGTGCTCCTGTGCCGCAGGGTGGCGTGTCGATGCGCGACTTCAGCGCCGCGCGCGAGGCGACGCGACGGGCCCCGTCGCGCGGTAGATCTTGTAGGCCGGGGGTGCGGGCAGCTCGGCCACCTCGCGGAACAGCTCGGCAAGCGTGCGTTCGTAGGGCAGGTGCCGGTTGGCGACCATCCAGAGCGTGCCGGAGGGGGAGAGCATCCGCGCCGCCGCGGCGATGAACGCGCGGCCGAGCTCGGGATCGGCCGCGCGACCGGCATGGAAGGGCGGGTTCATCACCACCGCGCCGAGCGGGGCGCCGGCATCGAACCGGGTTGCATCGGCCCAGTGGAACCTGGCGCGCGGGTCGGTGACGTTCGCCCGCGCCGCCTCGAGCGCGTCGTGCTCGGCCTCGACCAGGTGGACCTCCTCGACGCCCTCGCGCTTCAGCACCTCGGAAGCGAGATAGCCCCATCCGGCGCCGAGGTCGGCCACGCGGGCGGGCAGGCGTGGCGGCAGCGCGGCGGCGAGCGCCGCCGAGCCGGGGTCTATGGCGTCGGCCGAGAAGGCGGCCGGGCGGGTCTCGAAGCCCCCCGCTATCCGGCGCGAAGCCCCGGCAGCCCAGTCCGCGAAGGTCGCCGGCCCCGGATTGGCGAAGACCGCGATCTTGCCGTGGGCCTTGGCCAGCGCCGGGCCGAGCGGAACCCGGGCGCGAACGTCCCGCAGCAGGCTGTCAACGCCATCGGTCTTCTGTCCGTCGATCACGATCGGGCCGCCCGGTTCCACGGCGGCAGCGGCGGTGGCGACGAGGGCCCTGGCCTCCGCCTTCGCGCGGGGAACCACGACCACGGCCGCTGCGCAGTCCCCGCCGGGGGCGACCGCAGTCGCGTAGCCCCGCGCGGCGAACGCGTCGTGAACGGGCCGGAACCCCTGCACGACCTCGACCCTTTCCTGCGGCAGCGCACCGAGATCGGTCTCGGCCCGCGGTCGCAGCACGACTATCCGCCCGGCCGCAGGCAACGAGAGGGCGCCGGTCTCCAGCGCAAGGCTCAGACGCGAAGGCTGCATGGGCGGCGCGGCGCGGCGCCTATTCCTTTTCCATCGTGCACTGCAGCGGGTGCTGGTGCCGGCGCGAGAAGTCCATCACCTGGGCCACCTTCGTCTCGGCCACCTCGAACGAGAACACCCCCACGACGGCGAGCCCCTTCTTGTGAACCGTCAGCATCAGCTCGAAGGCCTGGGCATGGCTCATGCCGAAGAACCGTTCGAGCACATGGACCACGAACTCCATCGGCGTGTAGTCGTCGTTCAGCAGAAGCACCTTGTAGAGCGGCGGCCTCTGGGTCTTCGGCTTCGTCTTGGTCACGACCCCGGTCTCGCCCTCGGGCAGACCGGACTTGCCGGACATCATGACGGGCTTCTGGTGCACGCGCGGGCGCTCCGGTTCCTGTCTCGGTGGTTGCTGCGACGACCGCAGTATATAAGCCGACACCGGGTTGTGAAAAGAGGCGTGACATGGCCGCCCTGACGGTGATCGGCTTCGATGCGGACGACACGCTCTGGCACAACGAGCGGTTCTTCCGCCTGACCCAGGCGCGGTTCGAGGAGCTTCTGGCGGACCACGCCGACCCCGGGCATCTCGCCGAACGGCTGCTTGCGGCCGAGCGGCGGAACCTCGGCCACTACGGCTTCGGGATCAAGGGGTTCGTGCTGTCGATGATCGAGACGGCGATCGAGGTGACGGGCGATCGCGTTCCCGCCTCGGTGATCCGCGAGATCATGGCGGCGGGCCGGGAGATGCTGTCGCATCCGATCGAGCTCCTGCCGCATGCGCGCGAAGCGGTGGAGCTTCTTTCGCGGTCGCACCGTCTCGTGCTGATCACCAAGGGCGACCTGCTCGACCAGGAGCGCAAGCTCGCCCAGTCGGGGCTGGGCGAACTGTTCCACGGAGTGGAGATCGTCAGCCACAAGACGCCGGAGATCTACGCGCGCGCCTTCGCCGCGCACGGCGCCGGTGCGAACCGGGCCATGATGGTCGGCAACTCGATGCGGTCGGACGTGCTCCCGGCGCTTGAGGCAGGGGCCTGGGCCACCTTCGTGCCGCACGGCCTCGTCTGGGAGATCGAGCACGCCGACGCGCCTGTCGGCCATGCCCGGTTCCGCGAGATCGCCGATCTCGGGCAACTGCCGGACCTCGTCGAAGAGGTGCTGGCCGCATCCTGAGCGGACAGGTCGGGCGCGCACATCTCGGGCCGGGGTGTGAGCGGGACGCAACATCTGGAAAACGCTCTGAACGTTGGCCGCAAAGCCTATGAAATTATGTTGTTTTCCAGCCTGTTTCGCTGTGCTATCGTTGCGCCAAAGATAACAAGCTGCACCGGAAAATCCGGGCGGCACGAGGCAGTGCAAGGGCAGTTGTCGTGACGGGACGGCAGGCTTGCGGCGCGTTGCGCGCCGTTCTCATCGTGGCGGTTCTGATCGTGGTGGCGCCGCTCGGGGCGAGGGCGGCGCCATACGCCGACATGGTCATGGACGCCCGCACCGGCGAGGTGCTGCATGCCACGAACGCCGACAGCCGCCTCCACCCCGCCTCGCTGACGAAGATGATGACGCTCTACGTCGCGTTCGAGGCGATCCGGCTCGGCGAGATCTCGCTCGACACCATGGTGACGATCTCGCCGAAGGCAGCGGCCGAGCCTCCCTCGAAACTCGGCCTTCGCGCCGGCCAGCGGATCCAGCTGCGCTACCTGATCCGCGCGGCGGCGGTGAAATCGGCGAACGACGCGGCCACCGCGATCGGCGAGGCGATTTCCGGCAGCGAGGCCGCCTTCGCGCGCCGCATGAACCGCACCGCGCGGGCGCTGGGCATGACCCGCTCGACCTTCAAGAACGCCCACGGGCTGACCGAGGAGGGCCACCTCTCCACCGCTCGCGACATGACGATCCTGGGGCGGCACCTGTTCTACGACTATCCGCAGTACTACAACATCTTCTCGCGCCGCACGACGGACGCCGGCATCGCCGAGGTTCCGAACACCAACCGCCGCTTCCTCGATGCCTACGAGGGCGCCGACGGGATCAAGACAGGCTACACGCGGGCGGCAGGCTTCAACCTCGTCGCCTCGGCCCAGCGCGGGCGGGAGCGGATCATCGCGACGGTCTTCGGCGGAACGTCCACGCCCGACCGCAATGCCCGGATGGCCCGCCTTCTCGACCTCGGCTTCGAGCGTGCGCCGACCCGTGTCGCCCTGAACCGGCCGAGCCTGCCGCGCTACGACAACCTGCCCGACGAGGCCCCGGCGCAGGTCGCCAGCAACGGCGGCCAGGGCACCTTCGGGGTGGAGAGCGGCCGCATCGTCCGGACGAGCGGCGCGATCAGCCGGTCGCCCGTGCCGCGGGCACGGGGCGGCGTGCCTGCGCCCGCGCCGGAGCAACTGCTGGCGGCGATCGAAAGCGACGTCGCAGCCGCGGTTGCCAGCGTCGCCGCCGCCCAGGCGGTCAGCGATGCCGCCGCCGAGATCGCGCAGGCCGAGGCAGCCGAGTCCGCCGCCGTCGAGACTGCTGCGGCAGAAGCCGCGGCGGCGGCAGTGGAGGCGCTCGAGGCCACCGCGGCCGAGTCGGAGGAAGCGGCGGACTCCCTCGTTGCGGATGCCGGGGCCGCGGCGGAGGCCGAAGGCACCGACGCCCTCCCGGCCACGCCGCCGCGTCCGCGGCCCGCCGGACTTCAGGTGGCAGAAGCCGAGACCGAAGCCGGTGCCGCCGAGGCGGTGGCGGCAGCCGCGACCGAGGCAACGGCCGCAGAGCCCGTGCCCGCGATCACGCTTGCAGGCAACGGCTCGGCTGCGTCCGCAGGGACGGGCTCCCTCGCCGGCGGCACGGCCGATGCCGCGACCACTGTCGAGCTTGCACTGGTGGAAGAGGTGCCGGGGCAGGTCGCCGAGGCAGTCGAGGAAACGCTTGCCGAAGCAGCCCCGGAGGCCGTGGAGAACCCGGCCCCGCCAACGGCCCCGGTCGCGCTCGCGTTCCTTGCCACGCCCGCTCCCGAAGGGGAACCCGACCAGCAAGCGGTCGAAGGCATCGAGCTGGCCTCTGCCTTCGTCTCGCCGGGGCTTCTTGCCGAGGCACTGGCCGAAGCCGAGCCGGTGCTGCGGCCCGAACCCGAAACGCCCGAGGTCGTGACCCGCGCCTCGGCGTCGGGGGGCCGGCACTCGGGCATCTCGCTGGGACGGTTCCCGTCACGCTTCGAGGCCGAAAGGGTGCTGATCGCCACGGCGCTTGCGGATCCCGGCTCGCTCGGCGGCGCGCTGCGGCGGATCACGCAGCGCGGCGGCGGCTTCGAGGCGAGCTTCATGGGCCTGTCCTCGGAACAGGCGGGCCTCGCCTGCCGCAGGCTCGCGGCGCGCGGCAAGCCCTGCGAGACGATCGGCGGCTGAGCGTCGCCCCGCTGCCGGCTTCCGGCGCCCGGGTCAGTCCTCCTTCGGGCGGTCGTCCCAGCGGTCGTCGAGGATGCGGCGGCTGTCGCCCTCGGGGTCGTCGAACTGCCGCGTCCGCATCGCCCAGACGAACGCAAGAAGGCCGAGGCCCCCGAGGCCGAGCGAGACGGGAATGAGCAGCGACAGGACTTCCATGCCTACTTCCTCAGCCGGAGCGCGTTCGCGGTGACCGTGATCGACGAGGTGGACATCGCGATCGCGGCGGCAAGCGGCGTCGCGTATCCCAGCACGGCCACGGGAACGGCCACTAGGTTGTAGAGGTTCGAGATCACGATGTTGCTCCGCATCAGACCCACCGCCCGGCGGGCGACGGTCAGCGCCTCCGCCACGGGGGCGAGCGACTGGCCGATCAGCACGACATCCGAGGCGGTACGCGCGGCGTCGAGCGCGCTCGCGGGGGAGATCGAGACGTGCGCCGCCGCGAGCGCAGCGGTGTCGTTCAGCCCGTCGCCCACCATCAGCACGCGGCGGCCCTCGGCCTTGAGAGCCGCGACGTAGGCCGCCTTCTCCTCGGGCAGCACGGCCGCGCGGTAGCGGGCGATCCCGAGCCGCACCGCAAGGTCGGCGACCGGTCCCTCGGCATCGCCCGAAAGCAGGTGAACCTCCCGGCCCTGCGCGATCAGCGCGGCGACAAGCTCTGCCGCGCCGGGGCGCAGGCTGTCGGTGAAGGTGAAGCGCACCGCCGGCCCCTCGCCGATCGAAAGCCATGCGGCGGTACTCCTCCCGGAGTCTTCGGGGGCCCCGACCCAGGCGGCCCGGCCGAACCGCACGCGCTGCCCGCGGAAGGTCGCCTCGACCCCGTGGCCCGGAACCTCGCGCAGCTCCTCGACAGCGGCAGGGCGGACCCCGTCGGCAGCGAGAGCCTCGGCCAGCGACCGTGCGAGCGGATGGGCCGAGCCGCCGGCCAGAGCCAGCGCGAGTTCGCGCACGCGCGCCGGATGTTCGGCGTGGTTGGTAGGCTCGGGGCGGCCGAGGGTCAGCGTGCCGGTCTTGTCGAAGACGACCGTATCGACCTCGGCCAGACGCTCGAGCGCGGTGCCGTCCTTGACGAGCAGCCCGGCGCGGAACAGCCGGCCCGAGGCCGCGGTCAGCACCGCGGGCACGGCGAGCCCCAGCGCGCAGGGGCAGGTGATGATGAGGACCGCCGCGGCCGTGTTGAGCGACAGCCGGAGGTCCGCCGTGGACCAGAACCACCCGAGGAAGGTCAGGAAGGCCGCGGAATGGACGAAGGGCGTGTAGAAGCGCACGGCCCGGTCCGAGATCGAGCGGAACCGCCCGCGCCCGGCCTCGGCCACGGCGACGAGGTCGGCAATGCGGCTCAAGGCGCTGTCGCGGCCGGCTGCCGTGACGCGGAGGGTGAGCGGCCCGGTCAGGTTCACCTCGCCCGCCATCAGCCGCGTGCCCGGCCCGGCGAAGGCGGGCAGCGTCTCGCCGGTCAGGAGCGACCGGTCGATCTCGCTCGAGCCTTCCGCCACCGTGCCGTCGGCCGGCACCCGCGCGCCGGGCAGAACCCGCACCAGGTCGCCCGGCCGCAGGTCGGCCACGGCGACGACCGTTTCCGCCCCGTCGCTCAGGCGCAGCGCGCGCGGCACCTCGAGCGCGGCAAGCTCGCGCGCGGCCGAACGCGCCGCGGCGCGCGTGCGGTGGTCGAGGTAGCGGCCCGCAAGCAGGAAGAAGGTCAGCATCACCACCGCGTCGAAGTAGGCGTGCTTCCCGGAGTGGAACGCCTCGAACAGGGAGACGGCGGATGCAAGAACCAGCGCGAGCGAGATCGGCACGTCCATGTTGGCGCGGAACTGCCGCAGCGCCCCCCAGGCCGACCGGAAGAAGGGCTGGCCCGAGAAGGCGACGGTCGGCAGCGCGATCGCGCCGGAGATCCAGTGGAAGAGGTCGCGTGTCGCCGCCTCGGCGCCCGACCAGACGGCCACCGAGAGGAGCATCACGTTCATCATGGCGAAGAACGCCACCGCAAGCCGCATGAGCAGGTCGCGCCCCTCGGCATCGGCGTCGGTGGCGGCGAGCATCCCGGCATCGAGCTCGTGTGCCTGATAGCCGAGCCGCGCCGCTGCCGGGATCAGGTCCGCGGCCGTCACCCATGGCTCGGCCTCGACGCTGACGCGCCTGAGGGTCAGGTTGACCCGGGCGGATCGCACGCCCGGCTCGCGGGCAAGCCCCTCCTCCAGCGTGGCAATGCAGCTCGCGCAGTGCGCGCCGGGCACCGAGAGGAGAAGCCGCGCCGGTTCCGCGCGCTGCGCGGCGCGGGCCACCTCGGCTGCGGCCGGGCCGGCCGCGCAGGCGGGGCAGGCCGAGACGTCCGTCATTCGCGCACCGGCACCTGAACCCGCTGGCGGAACGCCGTTCCGTCCTCGGCCGTCGCCGACAGGTGCAGCACCCACTGGCCTCTGGAGAGGGCGACCGGCGCCTCGAACGTGGCCGGTCCGGTCCTCTCGAACTCCGGCACCAGGTCATCGGCGGCCATCGTCGCGCGGCCAAGCAGGCCTTCGACCGAGTGAACCGGCGCGGGGCCGCCATCGGGTCCGGTGAACCGGACAGAGAGCACACCGCCCGTCTGGCGCGTCTCGGCGGTCCAGCCCAGCGCCTCCTGCGCCTTGCGCTCGGCCTCGAACTTCTGGCTGGCGACGTAGCCGTTGCGCACCTCGATACCGGGGAAGGTGGCAACCGCCTGCCAGGCCAGGACGAGGTTCACCCCGATGATGACGGCGAAGGCGCTCGCGGTGATGAGAAACACGTGGCGGCCGGTGAGTTCCCGCTGCATCTCATTCTCCCCTTCCGTTGAAGGTCGTGTCCCTGTAGGCGCGATCCGTGCTCTCGAGGTCCTCGACCCAGAGCCGCAGGTCGGTGCGGTGCGCCTCGGCGGCCGGCGTCCCTGCCGGCGCGACGACGTAGACGCGCTGGAGCACCATCTGGTTCGCCGGCACCTCCACGGTCAGGTCGTCCGATCCCTCCAGTTCGATCCGCAGCAGCGCATCGGAGGTGAGCGAAAGCCGGAAGGTGCGGTCGTCGAGCTTCATGTTCCGCAGCCGCACGTCGTAGGTGTTGCGGATCGACCCGTCCGACAGGGTGACGAAGGTGGGGTTCCGCACCGGGGCAACCGTCATGTCGATCTCCTGCCTGAGGAACAGGGCGACGACAAGCGCGATGCCGACGGCCGAGTAGAGGGCGGTGTAGAGCAGGGTGCGGGGACGGAAGATGTGGCGCCAGGCGCTGCGCGGCGGCAGGCCGGAGCGCTCGCGCTGCTCGTCGCTGAGCGCCAGATAGTCGATCAGGCCGCGCGGCTTGCCGATCTTCGCCATCACGTCGTCGCAGGCGTCGATGCAGAGCGCGCAGGTGATGCAGGCGAGCTGCTGGCCGTTGCGGATGTCGATCCCCATCGGGCACACGTTGACGCAGGCCTTGCAGTCGATGCAGTCGCCCGCGCCCTCGGTCCCGAGCTTGCCGCGCGGCTCGCCCCGCCAGTCGCGGTAGCCGATGGTCAGCGTGTCCTCGTCCATCATCGCGGCCTGGATCCGCGGCCAGGGGCAGGCATAGATGCAGATCTGCTCGCGGAAGAACCCGCCGAAGAGAAAGGTCGTGGCGGTCAGCACCGCGATCGTCGTGTAGGCGATCGGGTGGGCGTTTCCGGTGACGAGGTCGCGCAGCAGCGTGGGCGCATCGGTGAAGTAGAACACCCAGGCGCCGCCGGTGGCCACGGCGATCAGGAGCCATACCGTCCACTTGAAGAGCCTGAGCCGCGTCTTGCGGGCATCCCATTTCTGGTGCCAGAGCCGCACCCGCGCGTTGCGGTCGCCCTCGATCCAGCGCTCGACGAGGATGAACAGGTCGGTCCACACCGTCTGCGGGCAGGCATAGCCGCACCAGACCCGGCCGAGTGCCGAGGTGAACAGGAACAGGCCCAGGCCCGCCATGATGAGAAGGCCCGCGACGAAGTAGAATTCGTGCGGCCAGATCTCGATCATGAAGAAGAAGAACCGCCGGTTGGCGAGATCGACGAGAACCGCCTGGTCCGGCAGGTTCGGGCCCCGATCCCACCGGATCCACGGCGTGATGTAGTAGATGCCGAGGGTGATCCCCATGATCCACCACTTCAGCGTCCGGAAGGATCCCTTCACCCGACGCGGAAAGACGGGTTCGCGGGCGGCATAGAGCTTCGGTTCGGGGGTGTCGGCCGTTGTCACGGGGCAGACTCCGGTTGTCCTGTTGCGCAAGGCATCTCTGGCACGGGGGAGGGCGGCGCTGCCTTGACCTGCATCAACACCGCGCCACGTCCCGGAATGCGCGGCCCCGGCGCCCCCCTGGAAACGCGCGAACAGGACGGGGGGGCCGGGGCCGTTCTGCCGGCGGCTCGCGCCGCCGGTAGCTCTCTCAACTCACTGCAGCGTCTCGCCGCCGCCGAGGCCGTGGACATAGGTGGCCACGGCACGGATCTGCGCCTCGGACAGACGCTCGCCCCAGTTCGGCATGACCCCGTTCCGCGGCGCGGCGATCTGCGAAGCGATCGCCTCGCGCGTGCCGCCATAGAGCCAGATCGCGTCGCTGAGGTTCGGAGCGCCGAGGTCGCGCATCCCCTCGCCCGCCTCGCCGTGGCAGGACGAGCAGTTGTCGAGAAAGAGCGTGGCCCCCTGGGCCGCAAGCGCAGCGTCATGCTCCTGGTTCGACAGGGCAAGCACATGCTCGGTGACCTGGGCGATCTCGTCGGGCGAAAGGACGTCGGCGAAGGCCGGCATCTCCGAGAACCGGGCGTCGGGGTCGGTCGTGTTGCGGATGCCGTGCCGCACGGTGAAGGCGATTGCCTCGATGTCGCCGCCCCAGAGCCAGTCGTCGTCGAGCAGGTTCGGATAGCCCGATGCCTGGACGCCAGCCGCCCCCGCCCCGTGGCACTGGGCGCAGTTGGTGCGGAAGACGGCCGCGCCGGCATTGAGCGCGAACTGGTGCAGCTCGGGATCGGCCGCGATCGCGGTCAGTTCGGCATCCACCAGCCGCTGCTCGATCGCCGCGTTCGCGGCCTCGACGCGGGCGATCTCGGCGGCCACCTCGGCGCGGGTCGAATAGCCGAGCAGCCCGGGAGTGGCCTGCGTGATCAGCGGCCACGCCGGATAGGCGATGGTGTAGCCGATCCCCCAGATGATCGTCAGGTAGAAGGTCCAGAGCCACCACCGCGGCAGCGGGTTGTTGTATTCCTTCAGGTCTTCGTCCCAGACGTGTCCCGTCGTCTCGATCTGCCCCTGGGGGGTCTTGTTGTCGGTCGTCATTTCCGCGCCTCCTCGTGGTCGGCCGTGGCCGGGGCGGGTTTGTCCTCGTGCCGGAAGGGGATCCCGGCACTGTCGCGGTGGATGGCGTTCGATCCGGGCCGAATGACCCAGAGGATCACGCCGATGAAGAACGCGAAGAGCGCAAGCAGGGCCCAGCTGTCGGCGAAGGCGCGCAGGGCGGAGTAGGTCTCCATCGCACCCTCCCTAGCGGCTGGCCACGGCCTCGAAGGTCGAGAAGTCGACCAGCGTGCCGAGCATCTGCATGTAGGCGATCAGCGCATCCATCTCCGAGATGCCGGGCTGGCCGTCGAAGTTGCGCACCTGCGCCTTGGGATAGCGCGCAAGCAGCCCCCCGGTGTCGCCGAACGGATCGACCTGCACGCGGAAGTCGGCGGCCGCGTTCTGGATCATCTCGTCGGTATAGGGCACGCCGAGAAGCGCGTGAGTCGCCATCAGTTCGGCCACGTGCGCCGGTTCGATCTGCCGGTCGCGCAGGAAGCCGTACTTCGGCATGACGCTTTCGGGCACCACCGACTGCGGGTCGATCAGGTGATCGACGTGCCATTCGTCCGAGTAGCGGCCGCCCACCCGGGCGAGGTCAGGCCCGGTGCGCTTGGAGCCCCACTGGAAGGGCCGGTCGTACATCGACTCGGCCGCCAGGCTGTAGTGGCCGTAGCGCTCCACCTCGTCGCGCATCGGCCGGATCATCTGGCTGTGGCAGACGTAGCAGCCTTCGCGCACGTAGATCTCGCGTCCCGTGAGCTCGAGCGGGGAGTAGGGGCGCATGCCCTCGACCTTCTCGATCGTGTTCTCGAGGTAGAAGAGCGGCGCGATCTGGACGATGCCTCCGATGGTGACCACCAGGAAGGCAAACACGAGGAGAAGGGTCGCGTTGGTCTCGAGGATCTTGTGTTTGGAAAGTACGGACATCTCCCGCCCTCCTTATTCGGCGGCGACCGCGGCGGGCACGGCCTGCTTGGCCGGCGCCGACCTGACGGTCATCCAGAGGTTCCAGCACATGATGATCGCCCCCGCGAGGTAGAGGACCCCGCCGAGCGCACGGACCACGTACATCGGGAACTTCGCGCTAACCGTGTCGGCGAAGGCGTTCACGAGGAAGCCGTTGGCATCCACCTCGCGCCACATCAGGCCTTCCATGATGCCCGTCACCCACATCGACGAGGCGTAGAGGACGATGCCGATGGTCGCGAGCCAGAAGTGCCAGCTGACGAGGCTGAGCGAGTAGAGCCGTTCGCGGTTCCAGAGCCGCGGCACCAGGAAGTAGAGCGCCGCGAAGGTGATCATGCCGTTCCAGCCGAGCGCGCCGGAGTGGACGTGCCCGATGGTCCAGTCGGTGTAGTGGCTGAGCGAGTTGACCGCCCGGATCGACATCATCGGCCCCTCGAAGGTGGACATGCCGTAGAAGCCGATCGAGACGACCATCATGCGGATGATCGGGTCGGTGCGGAGCTTGTCCCACGCGCCCGAGAGCGTCATCAGGCCGTTGATCATGCCGCCCCACGAGGGCATCCACAGGATCACCGAGAACACCATGCCGAGCGTCGAGGCCCAGTCGGGCAGCGCGGTGTAGTGCAGGTGGTGCGGACCGGCCCAGATGTAGAGGAAGATCAGCGCCCAGAAGTGGATGATCGACAGCTTGTAGCTGAAGACGGGACGCTCTGCCTGCTTCGGCACGAAGTAGTACATCATCCCGAGGAAGCCCGCGGTTAGGAAGAAGCCCACCGCGTTGTGGCCGTACCACCATTGCACCATCGCGCCCTGCACGCCGGGGAACACCTCGACCGAGCGCGACCCCAGCAACGAGACGGGCACCACGAGGTTGTTGACGACGTGGAGCATCGCCACCGTGACGATGAAGCTCAGCAGGAACCAGTTCGCGACGTAGATGTGTGGTTCCTTCCGCTTCAGGATGGTTCCCAGGAACACCGCCAGGAAGGCGACCCAGACGAGGGTGAGCCAGAGGTCGACGTGCCATTCGGGCTCGGCGTATTCCTTCGACTGGGTGGAACCGAGGATGTAGCCCGTCGCCGCCAGCACAATGAAGAGCTGGTAGCCCCAGAACACGAACCACGCGAGGTTGCCGCCCCAGAGCCGCACGCCGCTGGTCCGCTGGACGATGTAGAAGGTCGACATCAGCAGCGCGTTGCCGCCGAACGCGAAGATCACCGCAGAGGTGTGCAGCGGCCGGAGCTTCCCGAAGTTGAGGTATCCCTCTGCCCATTCGAAGTTCAGGGCCGGAAACGGAAGCTGGAAGGCGATGACCACCCCGACGAGGAAGCCGACCACGCCCCAGAAGGCGGTGGCGATCACCCCGGCGCGGATGGGCCCGTCCATGTAGCCGGTCTCCGGCGCCGGCAGCGGCTCGTCGGTGCGGCGCACCGTCCAGAGAAACAGCCCGCCCGCCACCAGCATGACGATGATCATGTGCACCTGGAAGGCGAGATCGCGGGCGAAGTTGGCCGCGATCGCGGCCAGCACCGCGATCACTCCCAGCACGCCGATCTTGACGTAGTTCCACATTTTCCAGTCCCTCCGTCCTGATCCGGGGCATACGTCACCCTGCCCCGGTCGCGGTTCCGTCGTCGCGATATCGCCGGGAAACGCGCGCGCGGCCTTGATTCAGGTCAAGCTCGCCGGCCAGATGCCTTGAGCAAGGTCAAGGTCGGGCGCCCCTGTCCGTCTAGACTGCGGCGAACCGTCAGAGGAGAGACACCGATGGGCTACAAGAGCGTCCTTACGATCGTGAGCGACCCGGCCGAACTCGCGCAGGCCCTTGAGCCGGCGATCACCGTGGCGCGGCGCGAGGGTGCGCATCTCGACATCCTCTGCCTCGGGATCGACCGCACGCAGACCGGTTTCTACTACGCGGGTGCCAACGCCATGATCCTCCAGCAGGCGCTCGACCGCGCGCAGCAGGAAGGCGAAGCGGTCGCCGCGGCGGTCGAAGCGCGGATGAAGACCGAGGACCTGCCCTGGGGCAGCGAGACGGCGGTTGCGCAGCTCGCCGGGATCGCGAACCTCGTCGCGGACTGGGCGCAGTATTCCGACCTCGTCGTGCTGCCCCGGCCCTACGGCGAGGGGCGCGGGATAGAACACGAGGCGATCCTCGAGGCAGCGCTCTTCGAGGGCCATGCCCCGGTCCTCGTGGTTCCCGGCCCGAACCTGCCGCGCGATTTCGGCCAGCGCGTGGTCGTTGCCTGGAACGAGAGCACCGAGGCACTTTCTGCCGTTCGCAAGGCGATGCCGTTCCTGGTGCGCGCCTCGCTGGTCGACATCGTCGTGGTCGATCCGCCGCCGCACGGCCCGGAACGCTCCGACCCCGGCGGCCGCCTCAGCCAGATGATCGCGCGGCACGGCGCACGCGCCGAGGTGTCGGTCCTGGCCAAGACCATGCCCCGGGTATCGGACGTGATCCGCCGTCACGTGATGGACCGGGCGGCCGACCTGGTGGTGATGGGCGCCTACGGCCATTCCCGCTTCCGCGAGGCGATCCTCGGCGGCGCGACACGCAACATGCTGGAGTCCTGCGAGGTGCCGGTGCTTCTCGCGCACTAGCCGGGCAGGCGCGCGCCTCGGGGAAGGTCCACGGGAACGATCGGCGGGGTGGCGTTCAGCCGCTCCACGGCCAGCCCCGCCGCTGCCTTGTATTCCGCCAGGAAAGCCTCGCGCTCGGCGGGGGGCAGGATGTCATCGATGTCGTCGAACACCCCGCCGCAGCGCTCGTCGACAAGCTTCAGCAGACCGAACGGCCCTGCCTCGCGGTTGCGCAACACCAGCGCCGAGACCGGGCCGCAGAGCCGCGCGTCGTAGGCTGCCAGGGCCGCGGGCGTCGGTCCGTGATCCAGGATGCAGGCTCCGAGGTGCCGGCCATCGACGATCGCCTGTCCGGCGCCGTTGGACCCCGTGGGATACATCGCATGCGCCGCATCGCCGAGGAGCGCGACGCGGCCCTCGACCCAGGTCGGCACCGGGTCGCGGTCGATCATCGGATACTCGTAGACGGCAGGGGCCGCCAGGATCAGCGCGGGCACGTCCAGCCAGTCGAACCGCCAGTCCGCGAAGCGGGCAAGCACCTTCCCGGCCGGGACACGGCGGTTCCAGTCCGCGTCCGCGGCGGGCGACGCCGGATCGACCGTGATCTCCGCGATCCAGTTGATCTCGGCCTCCCCCGTCGCCGGATCGGCCGGCGAGATCGGGTAGAGTATCAGCCGCTGCCGGTCGGACCCCAGCCCGACGAACGAGGCGCCGGTGCGGATCGGCCGGCCGCGCGACACCCCGCGCCAGAGGATCGCGCCGCCCCATCGGACAGGGGGCTGACCGGGATGCATCTGCGCACGGACCGCCGAGTGGATCCCGTCGGCACCTACGAGGAGCGCGCACTCCGCTTCGCCGCGCGATCCGTCGCGCGCCTCGGTCAGGGCGACGGCTCCGCCCGCTCCCTGCCGGTAGCCGGTCACCCGCACGCCGGTGCGGACCGCATCGCTTCCCAGGCGTTCCTGCACCTTCCGGTAGAGGAGCATCTGCAGGCGCCCCCGGTGGACGGAATACTGCGGCCAGCGGTAGCCTGCCTGACGCCCGCGCGGCTCGGCATGGATCACGCGCCCGTTGCGGCCGAGAAGCGCCCACTCCCGCGTTGCCACCCCGATCTCCGCCAGTTCCGGCTCGGCGATGCCAAGCTCCGCCAGCTCGCGCACCGCATTGGGCTGGAGGTTGATGCCCACCCCGAGCGGGCGGAGTTCGGCGACCGACTCCAGGACCAGGCATTTCACGCCGATCTGGTGCAGGGTGAGGGCGAGGGAAAGCCCGCCGATACCGGCACCGGCAATCAGGACGGGCGGCGCGTCAGACGAGCTGCCCGCCATCGGTGTCGTCGCCCGTCTCCTCCAGCAGCCGGGCGAAGTCGGGCACGAGGATCCCCCGCTTGCCCTTAAGCTCGATCACCCCGTCGCCCTTCAGCGCCGAGACCTGGCGGCTGACCGTCTCCAGCGTCAGCCCGAGGTAGTCCGCCATCGCCTCCCGGGTCAGCGGCATCTCGAACAGGATGCGCCCGCGCACCGGGCCGATCCGCTGCTCCTGCGCCTCGCGCCGGGCGAAGATCGCAAGCAGGCTCGCGATCTTCTCCCGCGCGGTCTTGCGGCCGAGCAGCAGCATCCACTCGCGCGCCGCGTCGAGCTCGTCGAGCGTCATCTCCAGAAGGCGCGTGGCGATGTGCGGGGTGCGCGCCAGAAGATCCTCGAAGGGCTTGCGGCGGAAGCAGCACATGACCAGCGGGGTGATCGCGGTGACGTCGTAGCTCGCCCGCTCCCGCCCGGGGCGGCCCACGAAGTCGGACGGGAGAAGCAGCCCCACCATCTGCGTGCGGCCATCCTCCATCGTCTGGGTCAGCTTCGCCACGCCGGAGACGACCGAAGCCACGAAATCCATGCGGTCGCCCGACCAGACCAGGGTCTGCCCCGCCTCGAAGGAGCGGTAGTACTTGATCTCCTCGAGCCGGACGAGCTCCTCCGGCTCGCAGCGCGAGCAGACCGCGCGGTGCCGGATCGGGCAGTCGCTGCAGTCCTTGGAGAATGTCAGCTCCTGGGTCGACACGCCGCTGCCCCGCTTGATCTCGATCAAGGCCGCCAATCCGGCTCGGCCGCAAACGTAGCCACATGGACAGGGTTTCACAACTGGCGCGCCTCGGCCTCTTCGATTCGAAGGTGCCCCGCTACACGAGCTACCCGCCCGCCACGCGGTTCGGTCCGGACGTCGATGCCGACCGTGCAGCGGGCTGGGCCAGGGCACTCGCGCCCGGTTCGAAGATATCCCTCTACCTGCACGTTCCCTTCTGCCGCAGGCTCTGCTGGTTCTGCGCGTGCCGGACGCAGGGCACCGCCAGCGGCGAACCCGTGGGCGCCTATGTCGAGACGCTGAAGGCCGAGATCGCCCTGCTTGCCGGCGCGCTCCCCGAGGGCGTCGAAGTGTCGCGCCTCCACTGGGGCGGCGGAACCCCGACGCTGATGGACGCCCGCCAGATCGCCGACCTCGCCCGCACCATCGCCGCCCGATTCGCCCTGGCGGAGGATTGCGAGTTCTCGGTCGAGATCGATCCGAACGAGATCGACGATGCGCGGCTCGACGCGCTCGCGGCCGCCGGCATGAACCGGGCCTCGGTCGGGGTGCAGGATTTCCATCCCGAGATCCAGAAGATCATCGGCAGGGACCAGAGCTACGAGGTCACCCGGGATGCGGTCGAGGCGATACGCGCCCGCGGGATCGGAAGCCTGAACGCCGACATCCTGTTCGGTCTTCCGCACCAGAGCCGCGCCCGCATCGCCGACAGCGTCTCGATGCTCCTGTCGCTCTCGCCCGACCGGGTGGCGCTCTACGGCTATGCGCATGTGCCCTGGATGGCGCGGCGGCAGAGCCTCATTCCCGCCGACACGCTGCCGCGGCCCGAGGAGAGGCTTGCCCTGTTCGAAGCCGCGCGGCAGCTCTTCCTCTGGGACGGCTACGAGGAGATCGGGATCGACCACTTCGCCCGGCCCGAGGACGGCCTTGCCCGTGCCGCCCGCGACGGACGGCTGAGGCGCAACTTCCAGGGCTACACGGATGACACGGCGCCGGTGCTGATCGGGCTCGGCGCGTCGGCGATCTCGCGCTATCCGCAGGGCTACGCGCAGAATGCCTCGCCCACCGGCGACTACACGCGCCACATCCGCGAGGGCCGTTTCGCCACGCACCGCGGCCATGCCTTCACCGACGACGACCGTCTGCGCGGCAGGATCATCGAGGCGCTCATGTGCGACTTCCGCGTGGACGCCGCGGAACTGGTCGAGACGCAGGGGGCAGACAGGGCGCAGCTCGGGCGGATGTTCGCGGAGGCCGCTAAGGCCTTCCCCGGCATGGTGATCGTCAGCGATGCGGGCTTCGAGATCCCGCCCGAGGCGCGGCCGCTCACCCGCATGATCGCCCGGGCCTTCGACGCCTACGACCTGGCGCCCGCGGGCCATTCCAGCGCGATCTAGCCGGCCCGCGCGGTGCGCTCCACGAGATCGAGAATGCGCGGCAGGCAGTCCTTCAGCGCATAGCGGTCCTCCACCGTCCGACGAGCGGCGGCGCGCAGCGGTTCGAGCGCGGCGGGATCGGCAAGCGCCGCGATGAGCGCCGCGGACCAGCCCGGCACGTCGAAGAAGTCCACCAGCCGTCCGTTGACCCCGTCCTCGATCACCTCTTCCACCGGCGCCGTGCGCGACCCGATCACGGCCGCCCCCATGCTCATCGCCTCGAGAAGCGACCAGCTGAGCACGAAGGGATAGGTGAGATAGGCATGGACCCGGCTTGCCTGCATGAGGCTGCAGAAGTCGGCGTAGGGAACCTTGCCGACGAAGTGCACGCGGGAGAGATCGAGCCTCTCGCCGACCTCGGCCAGCAGAACCTCCCGCCAGCTTCCGCCGCCGGGGGGCGGCGCGCCGTAGCTCACCGTGTCGCCTCCGACGATCACCGCATGGGCATCGGGCCGGGCGCGAAGCACCTCGGGAAGCGCGCGCAGGAAGATGTGCGCCCCCCGGTAGGGCTCGATGCCGCGGTTCACGAAGGTGAGAAGTTCGTCGCCCCTACGGAAGGTCGGACCGCCGTTCGGCACGCTGAACGCCGCGGACGGCTCGGGCCGCAGCCTGTCGGTGTCGATGCCGTCGTGAATGACCTCGATGAGGTGGCGGATGCCGGGCGGGAATGTCGAGGCCTGGAAGCGCGTGGGAGCGATCGCGGCCGTCGAGTCGACCATCGCCTGGGCGATGTGGCTGCGCATGGCAAGCGACCCCAGGGCACGGCGGTGCGTCCTCGCCTGGAACTCGGGGTCGAAGTCGGAATCGAGCCCGCTGGCCGCGTAGTAGAACTCGGCATAGTTCAGGATCGGAACGCCGGGCCAGACCGCCGGCAGAAAGAGCGTCTCGCCCCAGCCGGGATGCGCGAAGATCAAGTCCGGGCGGTAGCCGCGCTCGTCGCGGAGCTTCGCCGCCACGCGCGCTGCCGCCTCGCCGCGGCCGACCATCTGGGCATGGTGTGCGGCGAGAGGCGCGCCTGCCGCGACGATCTTGGCCTTTTCGAGAGGCTCGTAGCCATAGCGCCCGGCAAGGTAGGAGAACCTCGCCGTATTGCTCGCGTCGGTGATCACCGCAACCTCGTGGCCGCGCGCCACCAGGCCGGGGGCCACATGGCGGAACTGGCCGGGGAAATTCTGGTGGACGAGGAGAACCTTCACGTCCCTTGCCCGACCAGGGCCTGCGGCTCCGATGGCCCGAAGGCCGCGGCGATGAGGGCCCGCGTGTAGTCGTTGCGGGGGCTGAGGAAGATCTCGTCGGCCGAGCCTTCCTCGACGATGTCGCCGTTGCGCATCACCAGCACGCGATGGCTCATCGCGCGGACCACCTTCAGGTCGTGGCTGATGAACAGGTAGGCAAGGCGATGCTTGCGCTGGAGGGCGCGCAGCAGGTCCACGATCTGCACCTGCACGGTCATGTCGAGCGCCGACGTCGGCTCGTCGAGCACCACCAGCCGCGGCCGCAGGATCATCGCCCGGGCGATCGCGATGCGCTGGCGCTGCCCGCCCGAGAATTCGTGCGGGTAGCGGTGCATGGCGGCGGGGTCGAGCCCGACCTCGCGCATGATCGAAGCGACCGCCTCTTCCCGATCCTGCCCGCCGGCCGCACCGTGCACGCCAAGGCCCTCGGCAATGATCTCGGCGGCGGTCATCCGCGGGCTCAGGGAGCCGTAGGGGTCCTGGAACACGATCTGCATGTCCCGCCGGAGCGGGCGCAGCGCCCGCGACCGCCAGCCCTGAATGTCCCGCCCGAGGAAGATGACCGGCCCCTCGGAGGCGATGAGCCGCATGATTGCCAGCGCGAGCGTCGTCTTGCCCGAGCCGGATTCCCCGACGATGCCGACGGTCTCGCCCTCGCGCACGCTGAGCGTGGCCGAGTTGACCGCCTTCACGTGGCCGACCGTGCGCCGGAAGATGCCGCGCTGGATCGGGAACCAGACCCGGAGGTTCCGGGTCTCGGCCACCACGGCCGCCCCCTCGGGGACCGGCCCGGGCGTTCCGACCGCCTCGGCGGCCAGCAGCTTCTGCGTGTAGGGGTGCCTCGGCATGGCGAAGATCGCGCCGGCCGGCCCGGATTCCACGATCTCGCCGTCCTTCATCACGCAGACCCGGTCGGCGATGCGGCGCACGATGCCGAGGTCATGGGTGATGAACAGAAGGCTCAGCCCCTCGCTGCGCTTCAGTTCCGCCAGAAGGTCGAGGATCTGCGCCTGGATCGTCACGTCGAGCGCCGTGGTCGGCTCGTCGGCGATCAGCAGGTCGGGGCCGTTGGCCAGCGCCATCGCGATCATCACCCGCTGCCGCTGGCCCCCCGAAAGCTGGTGCGGATACGCGCCGAGGCGCGATTCCGGGTCGCGGATGCCGACCTTGGCAAGCAGCTCCAGCGTGCGTGCCCGCGCGGGCGCTCCGGTCAGGCCCTGGTGCTCGGCGAGGCTTTCGCCGATCTGCTTCTCGATGGTGTGGAGCGGGTTCAGCGAGGTCATCGGCTCCTGGAAGATGAAGCTGATGTCGTTGCCGCGGACGCGCCGGAGCTCGACCTCGGGGGCCCCGACCATCTCCTTTCCCGCATAGCGGATCGAGCCCGAGATGCGCGCGCTGTCGGGCAGGAGCGCCACGGTCGAGAGCGCCGTGACCGACTTCCCCGATCCGCTCTCGCCCACCAGCGCCACGGTCTCGCCCCGCCCGACGGTGAAGGACACGCCGCGCACGGCGCGGATGTCGGCGCCGTCCTGCCGGAAGGTGACCGACAGGTCCTTCACCTCGAGTACCACGCTCATGCGAAGGTCTTTCGCGGGTCGAAGGCGTCGCGCACGCCCTCGAAGATGAAGACCAGGAGCGACAGCATGATGGCGAAGACGAAGAACGCGGTGAACCCCAGCCACGGCGCCTGGAGGTTCTGCTTCGCCTGAAGCGTCAGCTCGCCCAGGGAGGGTGCCGAGGAGGGAAGGCCGAAGCCGAGCAGGTCGAGCGCGGCGAGGCTTCCGATCGCGCCGGTGATGAGGAACGGCAGGAAGGTCAGCGTCGCCACCATCGCGTTCGGCAGCAGGTGGCGGAACATGATGGCGAGGCTGCCGACGCCGAGCGCGCGCGCGGCCCGCACGTACTCGAAGTTCCGCGCCCGCAGGAACTCCGCACGCACGACGCCGACGAGCGCCATCCACCCGAACAGCGTCATCAGGACGACGAGCAGCCAGAAGTTCATCCGCCAGATCGCGGCGACGATGATGATGATGTAGAGCGACGGGGTCGAGGACCAGATCTCGATGATCCTCTGGAACAAAAGGTCGATCCAGCCGCCGAAGAAGCCCTGGACGGCGCCTGCGAAGATGCCGATCACCGAGGTCGTGAAGGTCACGATCAGCGCGAAGGTCACCGAAAGCCGGAAGCCGTAGATGACGCGGGCGAGGACGTCGCGCGCCGTGTCGTCGGTGCCGAGCCAGTGGTCGCGGTCGGGCGGCGAGGGCGCGGTGCCGGGAAGTTCGCTCACCGTGCGGTAGTTGTAGGGAATGAGCGGCCAGATCATCCAGCCGGCCTCCACGGGCTCGCCCGCCGCGGTGCCCTGGGCGCGCACCTCGGCGATGATCTCGCGCGGCGCATCCCAGCACGCCTCGCTCCCCGCCGCGACGATCAGGCACTGCACCTCGACATCGCGGTAGACCGCCTCCGACAGGAAGTCGCCGCCGAAGGTCTGCTCGGAATAGAAGCGGAAGATCGGAGTGTAGAACTCTCCCTTGTGGCGCACGAGGATCGGCTTGTCGTTCGCGATCACCTCGGCGAACAGAGACAGCCCGTAGAGCACGAGGAAGATGACGAGCGACCAGTAGGCGCGCCGGTTGGACCGGAAGTTCCGCCATCTGCGCCGGTTCAGCGGAGAGAGCCAGGCCATGTCAGGTCTCCCGCGAGGCGAAGTCGATCCGCGGGTCGATCCAGACATAGGCCAGATCGGAGATGATGTTGACCACCAGTCCGAGAAGCGCGGTCAGGTAGAGCGTCCCGAACATCACCGGATAGTCGCGCGTCACCGCCGCCTCGTAGAAGAGCCGCCCCATCCCGTCGAGGGAGAACAGCCACTCGATGAGCAGCGCGCCGGAGAAGAACACCGCCAGGAAAAGGCCGGGGAATCCGGCGATCACGATCAGCATCGCGTTGCGGAAGACATGCCCGTAGAGCACGCGCCGCTCGCTCAGCCCCTTCGCGCGGGCGGTCATGACGTAGAGCTTCCTGATCTCGTCAAGGAAGGAGTTCTTCGTCAGCAGCGTCAGCGTGGCGAAGGACGAGATCAGGATCGACACGACCGGCAGCGTGATGTGCCAGAAGTAGTCGGCGATCTTGCCGAAGAACGAAAGCTGGTCCCAGTTGTCGGAGGTCAGCCCCCTGAGCGGGAAGATCTGCCAGTAGGAACCGCCGGCGAAGAGCACGATCAGCAGCACGGCGAACAGGAAGTTCGGGATCGCATAGCCGACGATGATCAGGCCCGAGGTCCAGGAGTCGAAGGGCGTCCCGTCCCTCACCGCCTTGCGGATGCCGAGCGGGATCGAGATCATGTAGGCGATGAGGGTGGACCAGAGCCCGAGCGAGATCGACACCGGCATCTTCTCGAGCACCAGGTCCACCACGCCGATCGAGCGGAAGTAGCTCTCCCCGAAATCGAAGCGGAGGTAGTTCCACATCATGTTGAGGAACCGCTCCACCGGGGGCTTGTCGAAGCCGAACTCGCGCTCGAGCTGGGCGATGAAGTCCGGCGGCAGGCCGCGCGCCCCGAGATAGCGCTCGTCCGTCGCGCTGCCCGAGACGACGGCCCCGTCGGTCGTGCCGCCGATGTTCTGAAGCGCGTCCCCCGCGCCTTCCATCCGCGCGATGATCTGCTCGATCGGACCGCCGGGCACGAACTGCACCAGCGTGAAGTTGATGATCATGATCCCGAGCAGCGTCGGGATCACAAGCAGCAACCTGCGGAGGATGTAGGCGCCCAAGATCGCGGCCTTCGTCTACCGGATCGCACCCGCCGCCCTGAGCCGCTCGGCGGCCTCGGCATCGAACCACCAGAGGTCGAGCTCCCCCACGCTCAGCGGGGGCAGCGGATCGGGGTGACGGTAGAAGTCGTAGTAGGCGACCCAGGTCTCGGGGTTGTACCACAGCGGGATGTCGAAGCCGATGCTGCGGAGCGCGCGGTCCAGAGCATGGACGGCGGTCCTGAGGTCGTCGAGCGTGGTCGCCGCGATGACATGGCCGATCAGCCGGTCGATGCCCGGGTTCCTCAGCCGCATCAGGTTGCGCGAGCTGTCGTCGGCGGTCTTCGAGGCGAACCACTGCTCCAGCCCGATCGAGGGCTCGAACGACATGTCGAAGGCCTGCGTCGTCATGTCGAAGTCACCCTTCCGGCGGCGCTCGACGTACTGGGCCGTGTCCATGCGCCTCAGCGTGGCGCGCACGCCGAGCACCCCGAGGTTCTCGATGTAGGGATTGATGACGCGGTCGTAGAGCGGGTTGAACTGGATGATCTCCATCGTCAGGGGCTCGCCTGCGGCGTTCCTGCGGACCCCGTCGCTCCCGACGGTCCAGCCGGCCTCGTCGAGAAGCGCGCTCGCGGCGCGGATCGTGCTGCGGTCCGGCCGGTTCGACTCGTTTCCGTTCTGGACCGGCACCCACGCTTCGTCCGTAAGGATCGATGCCGGCAGCAGGCCCTCGTCCACCAGCGGCTTCAGAAGCGCCGCCTCGGCCTCGGAGGGCACGCCGCTGGCGGCGAGGTCGGTGTTCGACCAGAACGACACGGGGCGCTGGTAGAGGTCGTAGAACAGCGTGCGGTTCGACCACTCGAAATTGAACATCATCCCGATGGCACGCCGGACGCGCTCGTCCTGCCACTTCGGCCGGTCGAGGTTGAAGACCCAGGCGAGCCGCGTGCCGACGTCGCCGCTCGGGATCTCTTCCCGCTTGATCCAGCCCTGGTTCACGGCGCGGAAGTTGTAGTTCGTCGCCCAGTCCTGCGAGGAGCTCTCGGTCCGGAACGTGTAGGCGCCTGCCTTGAACCCCTCGAAGGCCGCATCGCTGTCGGCGAAGTACTCGACCCGGATGGTGTCGAAGTTGTTGCGGCCGATGTTGAAGGGATGGTCGTAGCCCCAGTAGTCGGGATTGCGCCGGTAGACCACGCGCCGGTTGAAGTCGAAGTTGTCGAGGACGTAGGCCCCCGTCGACATGAAGGGCTCCCGTGTGGAGCGGTCGAGCCGCGCCCCGGTCGCCTCGAACCAGGCCTTCGAGAAGACGGGCGTCCCGCCGGCCACGCCGACGCGGTCGCGCACCGAGGATTCCGGGTTGAACCGGAACGTGATCCGGTGGGGGCCCTCCACCACGACGTCCTCGATGAACCCCTGCACGATCACGCGGTATTCGGGGATGCCCTGCGTCATGAACAGGTTGAAGCTGAAGGCCACGTCCTCGGCCGTCATCGGCGTGCCGTCGGCGAAGGTCACGTCGTCGCGCAGGTTGAAGGTCACGAAGGACAGGTCGGCGGGGTATTCGAGCGTCGTGCACAGCAGGCAGTAGGCGCCGTAGGGATCGTCGTAGGTGCTGGTGAGGACGCTCTCGCTGCCGATGGTGTTGAGCGCGGCCCCGACGCCCTCGCGCGCATACTGGTTGAAGCTGTCGAAGTTGCCCTGCGCCCAGATCGAGATCTCGCCCCCTTTCGGCGCGTCCGGGTTGACGTAGTCGAGATGCGCCATGTCGGCGGGGTACTTCAGTTCGCCGAAGTTCGAGTATCCGTGCGAGACCGTGACTTCGCCCTGCGCCCAGAGGGGCTGGGCAGCCGTTGCGAGTGCCGCGGCGACCGACAGGCCGATCAGCCCCAGCCGGAGCGTCGCCGGGTCGGCCTCGCGGGCGATCGTCGCGGCCTCGTCACGGCGGGTCGTCATGCAGCGTTCCTCCGGTCTTCCCGTCGGGCGGCGGCCCCGGCCGCCCTTCCGGCGCCTAGGCTAGTTTCGGCGGGGCAGGCTCTGCAAGTTCCGTTTGCGTGAGCGGGCCATTCGCCGCGCCCGCCAGACGGCAAGGGCCCGCGGCAAGGCGGGCCCCGGTCGTCGCTTGCCCTGCTGTGGAGATCAGCCGCCGGTCGTGCCGAGGTAGGCGATGAGGTTCGCCCGGTCCTGGATGTTCCTCATGCCGTTGTAGGACATCTTCGTGCCCGGCGCATATTCCCGCGGGTTCAGCAGGAACGCGTTGAGGTTCTCGGGCGTCCAGGCCTCCGAGGCCATGCCCTTGAGCGCGTCGGAATAGGAGAAGCCGGCGACAGCCGCCTTCTGGCGACCGACCACGCCGTTCAGGTGCGGGCCGGTTCCATCGGTGCCGTCGAGCTTGTGGCAGGCCTGGCACTGGCGCCAAAGGGCCTGGCCGGCCGCAGGGTCGGCGGCCGCGAAGACTTCCTCGAACGGCACCTCGGCCGCCGCCTCGGCGCCGGCAGCCTCGGCGACGTCCTCCTCGCCGGTGTCGATGACATAGGCCTGCTCCTCGCCGTGACCGCGGTGATACAGCGCCTCGCCGGCCCAGCCGATCAGCAGGAACACAAGGAGGGCGCCGCAGAGCGCGGCGACGGTCTTGGTAAGCGTCATCGTGTCCATAGTGTCGCGGTCCATCCGGCCTCGGGGTCGGGGGGTATGTATCCGCTTCCCCCTCGGAAGCGCAAGGTGTAGTTGGCGCGACGAAAAGGCACCGCCGAGGAGGGGCACATGACCGGTCGGATCGCGTTCCAGGGGGAACCCGGCGCCTATTCGCACCAGGCGTGCCGCGAGGCGCGCCCGCGGATGGAGGCGGTGCCCTGCGCGACCTTCGAGGATGCGATCGAGGCCGTCCGGCGCGGGGAGGCCGACCTGGCGATGCTGCCCGTGGAGAATTCCACCTACGGCCGCGTCGCCGACATCCACCACCTGCTGCCGGAATCGGGCCTGCACATCGTGGACGAGGCCTTCGTGCGGGTCCACATCAACCTCCTCGGCGTGCCGGGGGCGATGATCGGCGACATCGACCGTGCGATGAGCCACACGGTCCTGCTCGGGCAATGCCGCAACTTCCTGCGCCAGCACGGCATCATGGGCGTCGTCGGGGCGGACACCGCCGGGTCGGCGAAGCGCATCGCCGAACTCGGGGACCGCACGCTCGGGGCGCTCGCGTCCGAGCTCGCCGGCGAGATCTACGGCCTGACGGTGCTCGCCCGCCACATCGAGGACAAGCAGAACAACACCACGCGGTTCCTCATCATGGCGCGCGAGCCCAACCTGAACCGCCGGGGCGATGCGGGCATGATGACGACCTTCGTCTTCCGCGTGCGCAACATCCCCGCGGCGCTCTACAAGGCGCTGGGCGGGTTCGCCACGAACGGCGTGAACATGACCAAGCTCGAGAGCTACATGGTGGACGGCTCGTTCTCCGCCACCCAGTTCTACGCCGACATCGAGGGCCACCCCGACGACCGCAACGTCCGGCTCGCGCTCGAGGAACTCGACTACTTCACCAGCGACATGAAGCTTCTCGGCGTCTATCCCGCCGACCCCGGCCGGCGGTGACTGCGGGCCGCGGTCAGCCCTTCCGCGCGCCGCGGTTCTGTTCGAGAGCCCGCGCAAAGGCGTGAAAGCGGGCCTTGAAGCGTCCCGCGAGGGACGACCTCGCAAGCTTCAGCGACTGCAGCATGAGCCGGGCCGTCAGCGTGCGCGGCTTCACCTCGAGCTCGGCGCGCAGCCGCGTGCGCCGGGGCGCGAGCTCGGTCAGTTCAAGCGCCAGGCGGCCCTCGTACCCGCCGATCCGTCCGTGGGTGGCAAGGATGCGCGGCCGGTCGTAGGTCTCGATGCGGGTGGCGAGTTCCCGGTCGCGGCCGCGGTGTCGGAACCGCACCGTCCAGAACCGGCCCGGACCAGGAGAGCCGAGGTCTCCGCCGGCCTCGACCTCGGCCCCGCGGCGAAGCGCCTCGCGCTCGAACCGCTCGAAGTCGGTCAGCGCCGCGAAGACCTCCCCGATGGGAGCCTCGATGTCCTCTCGCGCCGCGAACTTCATGCCGGGGCCTCAGTCCAGCCGATCGGCGAGCCAGCGCTCGAGAAGGTAGCGCGCGATCGACCCGCGGCGCGCGGGCTTCACCTTCGGATGCGTTCCCTCCATGGCCTCGAGAAGCTCCTGGCGCCCCATCCACAGCGCATCCTCGAGTTCGGCGGGGTCGAGCCGGATCTCCCGGCCGGCTGCCTCGGCGCGGCAGCCGATCATCAGCGATGCGGGAAACGGCCAGGGCTGCGAGGCGAGATAGGAGACCTCGCCCAGCACCACCCCCGTCTCCTCGCCGACCTCGCGCCGCGCGGCGGCCTCGAGGGTCTCGCCCGGTTCGACGAACCCCGCCAGCAGCGAATACATCCCCTCGGGCCAGAAGGATGCCCGGCCAAGCAGAACGTCGTCGCCGTGGGTGACGAGCACGATCACCACCGGGTCGGTGCGCGGGAAGTGGTTGGCGCCGCAGGCCGGGCAATCGCGCTGCCAGCCGGCCTTGGCGGCCTCGGTCCGCTGGCCGCAGCGGGCACAGAAGCCGTGAGTGGAGTGCCAGCCGGTCAGCGCCTTGCCGGTCGCCGCCAGCTCCGCGTCGCGCGGGGAGAGCCGCGTCATCACCCCGCGCAGTTCGGCGAAGACGTGGTCCGGCGGCAGCGACGGGTGGCGCTGCTCGGAGGGGTCGAAGAACGCGCCGAGCGTCTCGGGCTCCTCCTCGGGCTCCCAGGCGGAGATGTCGATCGCGAAGCGCGGTGCACCGTCGTCGAGGCCGAGGAACAGCGGCGCCTCGCGGGCCTCGTCGCGGATCGGGTGGTCGAGCGGCAGCCAGCCCGCGGCATCCCCGGCAAGAAGCGGCTTGCCGCGCCAGTAGGGCAGCAGCCGCGCGTTCGGCGCCGCGGCAAGCCAGGAGATCTCCTCCGGCCGGGCCCTCAGCGCCGCCGCCCGGTCGAGACCCGAGTCGCCGAAGGTCAGGTCCACCACGTCGCGCATGCCTCGTTCTCCCTGCCGGCGCGGACAGTTGCACGCGCTGCGGGGGCGCGCAATCGGGCAGTGCCGCGTTGCCGGCGGGCGACAGGGGTGGGCCGGTGCGGCGAACAACCTTGACGTTACTGGTGCCGCTTACGATGGCGACTTAGAGTTGTTGCCGGGACGTGCTACCGTGGCTCGCCGGTCGGGCAACAGCGGGGGTGACGATGCACGCGCAGGGTAACTTCGGGATCGGCCGGCGGGGCTTCCTCGCCGGTGGCTTGGCGGGGGCGTCATTGATCGCACTGCATCCGTTCTCCGCCAGGGCGCAGGCGGGGCAGGCGCATCTGAGGATCATGGAGACGACGGACCTCCACGTCCACGTGTTCCCCTACGACTACTACGCCGACCGGCCGGTCGATACGGTCGGCCTCTCGCGCACCGCGGCCCTCGTGCGGGCGATCCGCGCCGAGGCCACGAACTCGATGCTGGTCGACAACGGCGACTTCCTGCAGGGCAACCCCATGGGGGACTACATCGCCTACGAGCGGGGCATGAAGGACGGCGACATGCATCCGATCATCACGGCGATGAACACGGTCGGCTTCGACGCCGCGACGCTCGGCAATCACGAGTTCAACTACGGGCTCGACTTCCTGATGAAGTCGCTCGCCGGCGCGCAGTTCCCGGTCGTCACCGCCAACGTGGTGACGAAGGCAGCCGCGGATCCGACGAAGGACGAGACGCTCGTCCGGCCCTACGTCATCCTCGACCGGCAGATCATCGACGGCGCGGGCGAGGCGCATTTCATCCGGGTGGGGATGATCGGCTTCGTGCCGCCGCAGATCATGACGTGGGACCGGCGCCACCTGGAAGGGAACGTGACGACGCGCGACATCGTCGCCGCCGCGCGCGCCTGGGTGCCCCAGATGAAGGAGGAGGGCGCCGACATCATCGTGGCGCTCAACCATTCCGGCATCGGGCCGGCGGCCTACAGCGAGGGAATGGAGAACGCAAGCGTGCCCCTCGCGCAGGTGGAGGGGATCGACGCGCTGATGACGGGTCATCATCACCTCGTCTTCCCGGGCGATGCCTTCGCCGGAATCGAGGGGGTGGACGGCACCGCCGGAACCATCCACGGCAAGCCCGCGGTCATGGGCGGTTTCTGGGGCTCCCACCTCGGCGTGATCGACCTCCTCTTGGAGACGTCCGGCGGCGAATGGCGGATCGTCGGCCACACCGCCGAGGCGCGGCCGATCTCGCAGCGCAACGAGGACCGCTCGGTCAGCGCGCTCGTCGAGGACGTGCCCGAGGTGCTCGCCTCGGTCCGGGACGTGCACGAGGCCACGCTGGCCTACGTGCGGCGCCCGGTCGGCAGGACGTCGGCGCCGCTCCACAGCTACTTCGCGCTGGTCGCCGATGATCCCTCCGTGCAGATCGTGAACCAGGCGCAGTCCTGGTACATCGCCGAGATGCTGAAGGGCACCGAACACGAGGCGCTGCCGCTCCTCTCCGCGGCGGCGCCGTTCAAGTCGGGAGGCCGCGGCGGGCCCGAATACTACACCGACGTGCCGGCGGGCGACGTGGCGATCCGCAACGTGGCCGACCTCTACCTCTACCCCAATACGGTCCGCGCGGTGCGGGTGACGGGCGCGCAGCTCAAGGACTGGCTGGAACGATCTGCCGGCATCTTCAACCAGGTCACGCCCGGAGCGCAGGACCAGGTCCTGCTCAACCCCGATTTCCCCAGCTACAACTTCGACGTGATCGACGGGGTGACCTACCGGATCGACATCTCCCAGCCCTCGAAATACGGACCGAAGGGCGAGGACCTGAACCCCGCCGCAAGCCGCATCGTCGACCTGAGCTATCAGGGGCGGCCCGTCGATCCGGCGGAGGAGTTCGTCATCGCCACGAACAACTACCGCGCGGGCGGCGGCGGGGACTTCCCCGGCGCGAAGGGAGACACGATCATCTTCGAGGCCCCCGACACCAACCGCGACGTGATCGTGCGCTACATCGTCGAGCAGGGCACGATCGATCCCGCGGCGGACGGAAACTGGAGCTTCGCCCCCCTGCCCGGGACGACCGTCCTGTTCGACACCGGCCCGAAGGCGGCAGGCTACCTTGCCGACGTGGGCGGGCTCGACATCGAGCCCGCGGGCGAGGGGCCGGACGGCTTCTCCCGCTTCCGCATCTCGCTCTGACGCGCTAAGGGTCCGGCGCGCCCCGCCGCCGGATCCCGCCCCATGCCCTTCGACGCTGCCATCTTCGACCTCGACGGAACCCTCGTGGACACCGAACGGCTGATCCTCGAGGCCGGGGTCGAGGCCCTCGCCGAAGTCGGGCACGAGCCCGACATCGGCTTCCTCGTCTCGCTGATCGGCATCGCGGAGGCGGAGGCGCGCCTGCGCATCGCCCGGCGGTTCGGCGGCCGGCTCGACCTCGACCGGCTCGACCGCGCCTGGGAGGCCGCGTCGCGTCGCCGCTACGACGAAGGGATCCCGCTCAAGCCCGGCGTGCCCGAGGTCCTCACGGCACTCGGGCCGCTGCCCCGGGCGGTCGCCACCAACAGCCGCACCTCCAGCGCCCTGAGAAAGCTTGCCGCGACCGGCATCGCGGCGCACTTCGCCCATGTGGTCGGGTTCGACGCGGTGGAGCGCCCGAAACCCGCGCCGGACGTGTTCCTCGAGGCGGCGCGCCGTCTCGGGGCTTCCCCGGCGGGCTGCATCGCCTTCGAGGACAGCGCCGCGGGCGTCGCGGCGGCGCTCGCCGCGGGCATGACGGTGGTGCACGTGCCCGACCTTCACGGCACCGCCGTGGAAGGGGTGCACTTTCGCGCGGGCAGCCTGATCGAGGGGGCGCGGATGGCCGGGCTGCTCTGACCCCGACCGCCCGCCGCATGGGCAATCCGCCCGAGGCCGACCAATCCATGGCGCTCCGCGACCGCAGCGAGGGCCGCGGTCTGACGGCTCGGTCCCATCCCGGGCGCACGAGGTCCGACGATCCGCTGATGTTGGCCGTCCTGATCGCGCTCGCCTTTCTGGGCATCCTGCTCTACTACGGCCTCGTGGCCCCCGAGCGCGTCTTCGCAGGCTGGGCCGAACGCGGGCAGAGCTGAAGGGCGGGCATGTTTCGGTGGATCGGATTGGCCGTCGTGATCGCGGCCGCAGGGGCCTTGTTCACGCGGCCGGGGCCTGACGACGTCGAGGTCGCACTGCGCGGCGCGCTCTACGAGCGGATCCTGACCGCTGATCTCGATCAGGGCCGCGAGATGCTCGGCAACGCCGCGATCATCGCCTGCCGGATCGAGCCCTCGGCGTGCTACGACCTCATCCGCCAGGGGCTCGACGTCACCTACGAGAACCGCTGGCTCTACGCGAAGGTCGATGTCGAGGGCTTCGGCCGGCGGGCCTCCTGCTGGGGCGCATTCGGCCGGTTCTGGTGCCCCGGCGGCTTCGCCGAGACGCCGCGGTCATAGCGGCCCGTCCGTCCGCCGTTCAGCGAAGCGTCGTCACCAGCTCCGGGTCGAACAGGAAGGGCGCCACGATCCCGCAGGTGTCGGCAAGCGGCAGGAGGGTCTCGGGCACCGCCATGCCGATCCGCTCGCGCATGAATGCCGCGCGGGCCGCGCAGCGGTCGGCCACCGCGGGAAACTGCCGGGCGAGGTCTGCGCGCAGCCCTTCGTCGGCGATCACGTAGCCGTCCTCCATCCGGGTCGAGCCGTAGGCGGGATGGCCGGGGATCACGTCCATCTGCATCGCCATGCCGGAGGCGAGGGCGATCTCCGACCCCTCGGCGATCGGAGACGAGACCCACTCGTCCACGCCGATCAGGTGGCCGGGGTTCAGCGTCACCCCGAAGGTCTCGAACGGCAGGGCCGCGGCCATCGCCGACCAGACTTCGGCCCCGGGCACGCCGGGCCGCATCAGCGCGCACCAGTCCGACATCGCCCGCACGTAGGGACCGACGAAGGCCTCCACGTAGTCCCGCGCCGGTTCCGGCAGGTCGCCCGGGCCGCACGCCAGCCAGCCGGCGCGGCAGATGTTGGCGCCCCAGTGGCAGATGTTGAAGCTGACCGGGCTGCCGGTCCGCAGGACCTGTCCGGTCGGCCCCGACATCCCCTGATCCGCGCGCGCCCCGGTGGCGAAGGTGACATGGCAGCCGAGCGGCAGGCCGCCGATCCCAGCCGCCTGCACCGCCTCGAAGTCGGTCATCCCCTCGCGGAACGCGAAGACCATGCGCCTGAGCGCCGAGGCCGCCATGTGGTTGGCGAACTCCAGCCGCGCGATCCCGGCCGCATCGACCCGCGTGCGGAGGCCGTGGGCGGGGTGCTGGAACAGGTCGGTGGCATTCTCCACCCGCGCCGCGATCGCCCGCAGCGGATCCGCGACGAAGGCGGGAAGGTCCAGGGCGGTTGCCGGATCGTCCACCTCGCCGGCGCCGAACCACTTCCACCCGGCCGCCCCGACCGACACGCCGGCCGGAACGGCCTCCGCCATGAGGTCCGCAAGCCGCGCGCCGCCCCGCGGCTGCGACGGCAGGGACAGCGAGGCGCAGTGCACGGCGGCGACATCGCCCGCCGCGACCAGGGGCGAGACCCGCGTGTAGGGCAGGCATTCGTTGCCGGCGAGAAGCACGGCGCCGTCCGGCCGCACGACCATCAGCGCCTCCTCGAAGCGCGGGTCGAAGCCGGTCAGCCAGTGCAGGTTGGCGGCATGTTCGCGGTCGCCGTAGACGGCGACGGCGTCGTAACCCCGCGCCGCCATCGCCTTGCGCAGCGCGGCCAGACGGGCGCGGTATTCCGCCAGCCCGGGCTCGGGCGGCAGCTCGGGCGCTCCAAGGTCGGGCCAGCGCAGGCGGGTCAGGGTGGCGGTCATCCTCGTGCTCCCTCGGCTTCCGGACGACCCTAGACGGCCCGGGGGCCCTGGCGGAAGCCCGTTCAGGGAACGAGCGCCGGCCAGACCGCTGCGTTTGCCTGCGCAAAGGGGCCGATGTGGCCGATCCGCTTCAGGCCGTGCTCGCCGGGGTGCAGGACCAGCTGGCGCTTCACCGCCGCGGGATAGAGCGCCATCAGCCGCCAGACGGCAGGGGGCGGGACGTGCGCGTCGTCGGCCACCGCGACGAGGCGCATCGCGCCCCTGACGCGGCCGGCCTCCGGGGCGGGCAGCCGCTCTCCCACGTCCGAAAGCCAGTTGCCTCGCCTCAGGCACCAGCGCCGCCAGTCGCGCCAGACCCCGATCGGCAGGGCGGGGCCGAAGCCGGTGAGCCGGCCCGGCAGGTAGCCCATCGCCTCCGCGACCGGCAGCGTCCCATGCCAGAAGAGCCGCGCGACGGCCCGGAACGGCCAGGGATGGTCGGAGACATGGACGAGGCCCGAACCCACCGTGACGGTCCGCGACACCCGTTCCATGCCGTGATGGAGCCCCAGCATCAGCCCGCCCAGGGAATGACCGATCACGTGCATGGGCAGCGGCCCGGCCCGCCGTGCGAGTTCCGCAAGCGCGGCCCCCTGATCGCGCAAGCCCCAGTCGATCATCGTCGCGCGCGCATCGCGAACCGGGCCGCGTGCCGAGGCGCCGAAGTCCCGGTAGTCGTAGATCAGGACCGCCTGCCGGTGCTCGGCCGCAAGCCAGGAGGCGAACGGCAGGTAGAACCGCATGGGCACGCCGGTGGCGCCGTGAAGGACGGTGACCGCGCCGGGCGCCGCCGGCGCGATCCAGAGGCCCGAGAGCGGGGCAGACCGCGACCCGAACGATACCGGCTCGATCACCGGACTGCCCGAGAGGCGGGCGTCGGATCCGCCGTCCATTTGACTCTCCCCGCCACTAGACCGAGCGGTCTAATAGCATGGCTAGACCGGCCGGTCTAGCCATGAGTCGGGTCATGAGCTAGATCTGGCGCATGAACCAAGACCTCGAGCCCGCCTCGGAACGGACCTCGGCCGGAACGACGCGCGCGCGGCTGACCGCGGCGGCCGCCGACCTGTTCCGCCGACGCGGCTATGACGGCACCGGCCTGTCCGAGATCCTTGCCTTGGCGGGCGTGCCGAAGGGGTCGCTCTACCATCACTTCCCGAACGGCAAGGCCGACCTCGCCAGGGCCGCCGCCGAGTGGACCGCCGATCGCCTGATCGAGATCATAGACGCGAGCTTCGAGGGTGCCGCCGACTTCCGTTCGGGGGCGACCACGCTCTGCCACAAGCTCGCCAAGCTCTTCGACCTGACGGAGGGTGCAGGCGTCTGCCCGGTGGCGGGCCTGCTCTTCGACGGCCCCGAGGAGGAGGCTTTCCGCGAAACGGCGGCCCGGCTCTACGACAGGCTCGCGGCCGTCGTCGCGGGGCACGCCGCGCGCCTTGCCCACCCCGACCCCGAAGCCGCGGCAGAGCTGCTCCTCGTGGCGCTCGACGGCGGCTGGACCATGGCCCGGGCCCGGCGCGACTCGGGCGTGCTGCGCCGTCTGCCAGCGAGGCTCTGGCCCTGATCCGGCCGTGACGCCTGCCGGCCCGCCGTGGGCCGGGTTGCGAATCCGGGCCCCCGGGACTATATCCCGCCGCGAGAGGTTGGCGCGGGCAGACGCCTCGCCAACCCGGTCAGGTCCGGAAGGAAGCAGCCGTAACGAGCCCCGTCTGGGTCGTTGTCCAGCCTCTCACCGCTTTCCCGATCTCGCGTCGCCCGAGCCCGGGCGCCTCAGCGCGCCGCCGCGCTGAACGGGCCGTTCCCCGGCAGCTCCCCGGCGGCCCAGGTCGCCTGCGCCGCCGTCTCGACCGCGCAGGGGCGCACCTTGCGCAACCGGGCGAGGGCGGATTGCGGATCCTCTCCCGCATCGACCATCAGCCGCATCAGGGCCATCCCCGACCGGCCGCAGCCGCCGTAGCAGTGCGCGAGCACCCGGCCGCTGCGCGCCAGCACGCCGCGGGCCTCGGCCGAGAACGCCGGCCACAGCGCGGCCGAGCCGTTGCAGGGGGTGCGGAAATCGGTGATCGGAAGGTGCCACCAGGCAATGCCGTAGCGCTTGAGGTCGCGCGCGATGTCCTCGGCGCCGCCGGCTTCCAGCTCGATGTCGCTGACGAGCGTCAGAACGATGTCGGGGCGCCATTCCCGCAGAACCGCCATGTCGCCGGCGTAATCGCCGCCTCGACCCGGCAGAGGACAGAGGCCGATACGCCCGGCCCCGAGCGGCAAATCCGCGATCGTGAACACCGTTACCCTGCCTTTCCGCCCCCCGAAGGGAATGGTCTCACAGGAGAACGGCGCGAGAAAGGCAGGTATTCCCAACTCCCGCCACAACGGGGCCGGCTGTTGCCGCGTTGCAGCGTCCCGGGTGGACGGGCGGTCGCACGGCGCTTAGGGTCGGACGAGTCGAGGAGACCCGATGACCGACGCCCCCGCCTACCAGGTTCTCGCCCGCAAGTATCGCCCGCAGACCTTCGCCGACCTGATCGGCCAGGAGGCGATGGTGCGCACGCTCAAGAACGCATTCGCGGCGGACCGCATCGCGCAGGCCTTCATCATGACCGGGATCCGCGGCACGGGGAAGACGACCACGGCCCGCATCATCGCCAAGGGCATGAACTGCACCGGCCCGGACGGCACCGGCGGGCCCACGACCGAACCCTGCGGCATCTGCCCGAACTGCGTCGAGATCGCCGAGGGCCGCCACATCGACGTGATGGAGATCGACGCGGCGTCGAACACGGGCGTCCAGAACGTCCGCGACATGATCATCGACACGGTCGCCTACGCACCCTCGAAGGCGCGCTTCAAGGTGTTCATCATCGACGAGGTCCACATGCTCTCGACGAGCGCGTTCAACGCGCTCCTCAAGACGCTGGAGGAACCGCCGCGGCACGTGAAGTTCATCTTCGCCACGACCGAGATCCGCAAGGTGCCGGTCACGGTCCTGTCGCGCTGCCAGCGCTTCGACCTGCGCCGGATCGAGCCCGAGGTGATGATCGCCCACCTTCGGAAGGTCGTGGCGGCCGAAGGCGCGCAGGTCGCAGACGACGCACTGGCGCTCATCACCCGCGCGGCCGAGGGGTCGGTCCGCGACGCGATGAGCCTGCTCGACCAGGCGATCAGCCACGGTGCGGGCGAGACCACGGCCGAACAGGTCCGCGCGATGCTCGGGCTCGCCGACCGCGGCCGGGTGATGGACCTCTTCGACCTCATCATGCAGGGCGAGGCGGCGGGCGCGCTTGCGGAACTCGGGCGCCAGTATGCCGACGGCGCCGACCCGATGGCCGTGCTGCGCGACCTCGCCGAGGTGACGCACTGGATCAGCGTGGTCAAGATCACCCCCGAGGCGGCCGACGACCCCACCGTGTCGCCCGACGAACGCGCGCGCGGGCTCGACATGGCGGCGCGGCTGCCGATGCGGGCGCTCAGCCGGATGTGGCAGATGCTGCTCAAGGCGCTGGAGGAGGTCGCCCTCGCCCCGAACGCCATGATGGCGGCCGAGATGGCGGTGATCCGCCTCACGCATGTCAGCACGCTGCCCTCGCCCGAAGAGCTGGTGGCGCGGCTCCAGGCCGGCCCGCCGACCGGCCCGACGGACGGCGGCGGGGGCGGGCGGCCCCGGGGCGCGGCCGCGAACGGCGGCGGCACGGCGCGGCAGGCCGCTCCGGCTGCCGTCTCCGCGGCCCCGACGGCCAGCGGCGCGGCGACCGCGCTCGCCGTCGCGCCCGACGTGGCGCTCGCCCGCTATGCCCGGTTCGAGGACGTGGTGCAGCTCATCCGCGCCAACCGCGACGTGAAGCTGCTGGTCGAGGTGGAGGCCTACCTCCGCCTCGTCCGCTACGCGCCGGGCAGGATCGAGTTCGAGCCCGCGCCCGGCGCGCCGGCCGATCTCGCCTCGCGCCTGCAGCAGCGCCTCCAGACGTTCACCGGCGTGCGCTGGGGCGTTTCGGTCGTCTCCTCGGGCGGCGCGCCGACGATCGCCGAGGCGCGCGAGGCCGAACAGGACGCGCTGAAGGCCGAGGCGATGGCGCATCCGCTGGTCCAGGCGGTGTTCCAGGCCTTCCCCCAGGCGCGGATCACCGAGATCCGCACCGGCGAGGAGATCGCCCGAGAGGCGGCGCAGCAGGCCCTCCCCGCGGTGGAGGAGGAATGGGATCCGTTCGAGGACGGGTGAGCCTTGTCGCGGGGCAAGGCCGCACGTATGTCGGACCGGACATGACAGGAGATCACCGATGCTGAAGGGTCTGGGCGGCCTTGGCGACATGGCCAAGATGATGAAGGCGGCGCAGGAGATGCAGCAGAAGATGGCCGCTCTCCAGGAGGATCTCGGCCGCATCACCGTGGAAGGGTCGAGCGGTGCCGGACTGGTGCGCGCGACGGCGACGGCGAAGGGCGAGCTGGTCGGCCTGTCGATCGACCCCTCCATCTTCAACCCCGACGAGAAGGAAGTCGTCGAGGATCTGATCCTCGCCGCGATCAAGGACGCGCAGGGCAAGGCGGCCGAGCGCAGCCAGCAGGAGCTTGCGCGCATCACCGAGGGGCTCGGCCTGCCTCCCGGCATGAAGCTTCCGTTCTGATCGAGCGGCGCCCTTGTCCGAGGCCACCCGCGAGATCGAGGCGCTGATCGAGCTGATGGCCCGGCTGCCGGGCCTCGGCCCCCGCTCTGCGCGGCGCGCGGTGCTGCACCTCGTCAAGAAGCGGGGCGTGCTGATGGCGCCGCTTGCCGAGGCCATGGCGCGCGTGGCCGCGACGGCGCAGGAATGCGCCGTCTGCGGCAACATCGGCACCACGGACCTGTGCGACATCTGCCGGGACGAGCGGCGCGCGAACGGCGAGATCTGCGTGGTCGAGGACGTGGCCGACCTCTGGGCGATGGAGCGCGCGGGCGTGTTCCGCGGCCGCTACCACGTGCTCGGCGGCACGCTCTCGGCGCTCGACTCCGTGGGGCCCGAGGAGCTGCGGATCCCGCGGCTTGTGGCCCGAGTCGCGGCCGAGGCGGTGCGCGAGGTCATCCTCGCCCTCGGCGCGACGATCGACGGCCAGACCACCGCCCACTACATCGCCGAGGCGCTCGCGCCGACCGGTGTCGCCGTGACGACGCTGGCCCAGGGCGTGCCGATGGGCGGCGAGCTCGACTACCTCGACGACGGCACGATCACCGCCGCGCTGAGGGCGCGCAAGGCGCTCTAGACTCCGGGCGCGGCGCGGCTCATCCGCCCGGCGTCAGCCGGTGCGCGGCGAGCCGCTCGTAGAACGGCAGAGCCGCCTCGGCCAGACGCGCATAGTCGCCTTCCAGCGCGGGCAGCGGCCCCTCGGGTTCCTCGAACCCGGTCGAACGGTGGACCGCGCCGTACCAGTGCGGGGCCCAGGCGCCGTCCTCCGGCCGCCCGCCCGCGGGCCAGGAGAGCATCGCGCTGTCGAAGGGCAGCCCGAGCGCCGCGCACAGCGCCGAAAGCGCGGCGGCCGGGTCGGCGCGGATGTCGGCCGAGTCGATCACCGGCGGCGGGCGCCCGAGCCAGTCGGCCACCGTGTCGAACAGCCGCGCCTGCTGGGCGAAGCCGATGTCCTCCAGCGTCGGGCCCTCGCGCTTCCTCGCGTAGCTCGCCACGACGCGGGCGGGGTGGCGGATCAGGAAGACGTTCGTGCAGTCCCTCGCCCAGTCGAGCGGGATGCCCGCCACCATGTGGTGGGTCATGTGCTTCATGTAGAGGTGCGGCCTGCCCCACGGCACGGGGCCGAGGCACCTGGCGGCGACCCGCGCCGGGTCCGGCTCGCCCGCCGCGATGATCTCCGCACGCATCGGATGGTCCAGCCCGGTGGCGGCGAGATAGGCCGCGTAGAACGGCTCGTCCCACACGGCGAAGTCGGCCCGCTGACCGAAGGCGTACATCATCGCGGTGGACAGGTTCCGCGGCCCGGACCACATCGCGACCCTCATCGAAGGGGCCTCCCCCGTCCCGCGGCCGCCGCGGCTGCCCTGGGTCCGGGCTCCGGGTCGGCGCTCACGGCTCCACCCCTCCCAGTTCGCAGATCACCCGCCATTCCGCCTCGGTCACCGGCTGGACCGAGAGGCGCGTGTTGTTGACGAGCACCATGTCCTTCACCCGCGGGTCCGCCTTCGCCATCTCGAGCGTCACGGGGCGGGCGAGCGGCTTCACCGCGCGGACATCCACGCATTCCCACTTCGGGTCGTCGGCGGTGGAGTCGGGGTGGGCCTCGGCGATCACCTCGACGATGCCGACGATCTCCTTCCCCTCGTTCGAGTGGTAGAAGAACCCCCGGTCCCCCGCGCGCATCGCGCGCATGTTGTTGCGCGCCTGGTAGTTGCGCACGCCGGTCCATTCCTCGCCGGCCGCGCCCTTCGCCACCTGCTGGTCCCAGCTCCAGGCGTCGGGCTCGGACTTGAACAGCCAGTAGGCCATCAGCCGATCACCTTCTTCCATTCCTCGATGCGCACGTCGGAGAACACCCCTGCCTTCGCATAGGGGTCGCCCGCGGCCCAGGCCTCGGCCTCGGCCCGGCCCGGCACGTCGATCACGACGAGCGAGCCCGTCATCGCGCCGGCGGCGTCGAGGAAGGGGCCTGCCATGGCCACCACGCCGGTGTCGCGCAGATAGGCCAGATGCGCCTCGCGGTTGGCCTTGCGGGTATCGAGCCGGCCGGGCCCGTCGGTGCAGATCAGCGCAAAGAGCGGCATCCGGTCCTCCCCATTCATTCCTCCTTCAGCGGGCGGGCGAGCAGCGCCTCCATCGCCCCGCCGATGGTCAGCCGCCGCTCGGCGAGCGCGGCCACCGTATCGGTGATCGGCACCTCGACGCCAAGCCCCGCGGCGAGCCGGGATGCGGCGCGCGCGGTGGCGATGCCCTCGACCGTCACGCCCTCGCCGAAGGCCTCGCCCCGGCCCAGCGCATGGCCCCAGCGGAAGTTGCGCGACTGGCTCGAGGTGCAGGTGAGCACGAGGTCGCCGAGACCGGAGAGCCCCGCCAGCGTCTCGGCCCGGGCACCGAGCGCAAGCGCAAGCCGGGTCATCTCGGCATAGCCCCGCGTCATCAGCGCGGCACGGGCGCTGTCGCCGAGGCCCGCGCCGATCGTGGCCCCGGCGGCGATGGCGATCACGTTCTTCAGGGCGCCCCCCAGTTCGGCGCCGGCAATGTCCTGCGTGCGGTAGAGCCTCAGCGTCGGGACCGAGAGCAGGTGCTGGAGCCGCGTGCCCTCGGCCTCGTCGGCGCAGGCGAGCGTCAGCGCCGTGGGCAGGCCCTGTGCGATGTCGGCGGCGAAGGACGGCCCCGTCAGCACCGCCGGATGCGCAGCCCCCGCCTCGGCGAGGATCGCGGCCGGCCCGCGCAGCGTCTCGAGGTCCACCCCTTTGCTGCAGGCGACGAGCGGAAGGCCGCTCAGCGGGGCGGCGTGCTCCGCCAGCGCGGCGCCGAGCCGCTGCATCGGCACCGTCAGGAGCACGGCCGCGCAGCCCCGGAGGTCGGCCGCGCGCGTCGTGGCGGTGACGCCCGCCATGAGCCGGACACCCGGCAGCCGGTGCGAGGCACGCTCGCGGGCAAGGCCGGGGTCGCGGCCGACGAGCGTGACCTCGCGCCCCCCGCGGGCCAGCGCGACCGCCAGCGCCGTGCCGAAGGCGCCGGCCCCGAGGATCCCGATGCGGCTCATCCCCTCGCCCCCTTCCGCCCGCCCCCGACGAGCGCGGGCGCGGCGGTGTCGAGCGGCCATCGCGGCCGGGCCGAAAGCGTCAGGTCGTCGGCATGGCCGAGGCGGAAGCGCTCGATCCCCGCCCAGGCGATCATCGCGGCGTTGTCGGTGCAGAGCGCCGGCGGCGGCGCGAGGAAGCGCGCGCCCGCCCCGTCGGCAACCTCCCGCAGCGCGGCGCGGACCGACTGGTTGGCGGCAACCCCGCCCACGACCGCGAACACCGGCCCGGCCGGGGCTTCCGCACGGAAGGCGGCGAGCGCCCGGCGCGCCTTCTCCGCCAGGACCTCGGCAACCGCCGCCTGGAACGAGGCGCAGAGATCGGCCCGGTCCTGTCGCCTCAGCCCACCTTCGCGGGCCACCGCCTCGTCCCGGGCACGCAGCACGGCGGTCTTGAGGCCCGAGAAGCTCAGGTCGCAGCCGGGGCGGTCGAGGAGCGGGCGCGGAAAGTCGAACCGCGCGGCGTCTCCCCGGGCGGCCTCGGCCTCGACCGACGGCCCGCCCGGCTGCGGCAGGCCGAGGAGCTTGGCGACCTTGTCGAAGGCCTCGCCCGGCGCGTCGTCGATCGTGCCGCCGAGGCGCGAGAAGCTCTCCGCCCCGCGCACGACGAGGAACTGGCAGTGCCCGCCCGAGACGAGGAGGATCAGGTAGGGAAAGGCGACCCCCTCGGTCAGCCGCGGGGTCAGCGCATGGCCGGCGAGGTGGTTCACGCCGACGAGCGGCAGGCCCGCCCCCGCAGCGATCCCCTTGGCGAACATCACGCCGGCGAGCACCCCGCCGATCAGCCCCGGCCCGGCGGTCACGGCAACGCCGTCGATCTCCGCCAGACCCAGCCCGGCCCGGTCGAGCGCCGCCTCGGCGCAGTGGTCCAGCTTCTCGACATGGGCGCGGGCGGCCAGCTCGGGCACCACGCCCCCGAAGGCCGCGTGCACCGCCGTCTGGCCGGCGACGACCGAGGACAGGATCGCCGCAGGACCGCCCTCGGCATGCCGGACCACGGCCGCGGCGGTGTCGTCGCAGCTCGATTCGATCCCGAGAAAGGTCAGCGTCTTGCCCATGGGTCCGGCGTTGCATGGCGGCTGGGGCACGGGTAACACCGGGGCTGGTTCCTGCACAATGCCGTCGAGGCTGGCCCTGGCCCCCGTTCCGCCGCTCCTCCTCACCCGTCCGCGCGCGGCCTCCGCGCGCTTCGCCGAGCAGTGGAAGGCGGCAGCCGGCGCCGGAGCGGCGGTCCTGATCGCTCCCGTCACCGAGATCGTGCCGCTGCCCGCTGCGCCCGACCCCGCCGGGTATTCCGGCGTCGTCTTCGCCTCGGAGAACGCGGTCGCGGCCCTCGGCGCGGCGCCCCGCCCGATCCCCGCCTGGTGCGTCGGCTCCCGGACGGCCGCCGCCGCCGAGGCGGCCGGCTACGCGGCACGCGCGGCGGGCGGGGAGGCGGACGCGCTCGTGGCGATGATCCTCGCCTCGGGCGCGCCCGGGCCGCTCCTCTTCGCGCGCGGACGCGAGTCGCGTGGAGACATCGCAGCACGGCTGCGCGACGCGGGCGTCCCCTGCGACGAGGCCGTGGTCTACGACCAGCGCGCCGCCGCGCTGGCGCCGGAGGCTGGCGCACTTCTCGGCGGAACCGCGCCGGTCCTCGTCCCGTTGTTCTCCGCCAGCTCGGCCCGGCGCCTTGCCGCGGCCCTGTCCGGCCTGCCGGTGCGCGCGCCGCTTCTCGTCGCGGCGCTGAGCCCGGCGGTAGCCGAGGCGTGGAACGGCCCCGCGCCGGCGCGGCTCGCGGTGGCCGACGCCCCCGACGCCGGGGCGATGATCCGGGCGCTTCTGTCGCTCCGCGCGGCGCCTTGAGGCAGGGGGGCGCGCGGGATACAGTCCCGCCGGCAGAGTCCCGGGTAAGGAGGTGGCCGGTGGCCCGCAAGTCGAAGACAACATCGGCGAATCCCCCCGACGAGACGGCCGACCAGGATCCGGCTGCCTTCGACGGACCGCGCGGCACACCCGAGATGACCGCAGCCCCGGAGGCCCCTCCCGCCGACAGCGCGGAGGCGGCCGATGCCGTGGCCGACTCGTCCGCGCCCGAGGGCGCGGCGACGGGCGGCGCAGCGACGGGCGGCGCGATCGCCGGGTCTCCCGGCGAGCCGGCTCGCGACCTCCCCGGAGACGTCCCGTCCGACGCGATCATCGGTGCAGAGGCCGGCATCGCTGCCACCGAGGCGGCAGACGCCGGGCCCGACAACCGCACGCCGGATCCCCCGCGCGGCACCGCCGACGCGGCGAGGCCGCAACGCGCCGTCTCCGCTCCGCCGCCGGCGGCGTCTGGCGGCTCCGGCGGAGGCTTCGTCGCCGGGCTGATCGGCGGTGCGCTGGCGGTGGCGGGCGGCGTCGGGCTCCTCTGGCTGTCGAACCCCGATCTGCTCACCGGCCGGTTTCCCGAGCCGGACCTCTCGGCGGTCGAAGGCCGGCTCGAAGCGCAGTCGGCATCGGTCGCAGCGCTCGCCGACGACGTTGCCAGCCTGCGCGCCGAGGTGGAGCAGCAGGCAGGAAACGCCGGCCCCCCCGGCGATGCCCTCGCGGCGCTGGAGGAGAACCTCACAGGGCGGCTCGACACGCTCGGCGCCGAGATCGAGGCGCTCTCGGCCCGCGTCGAGGTGCTCGACGGCCGCATCGGCCAGGTGGAGGCCCGCCCGCCGGTGATGGGCGGAGACGCCGCCTCGGAGAACGCGGAGGCGCTGGCCGAGCTTCGCGCCGCGCTCGCCGCACAGCGCGCCGAGTTCGACAAGCTCTATGCCGAGGCGCGCGAAAGGATCGACGCCGCGGCTGCGGAGGCGGCGCGGCTGCGGCAGGACGCGGAGGCCGCCGCCCGGACCACGGTGGCGCGGGCCGCGTTCTCGCGCCTGTCCGCCGCGCTCGAGGCGGGGGGCCCCTTCGCGGGGGCGCTCTCGGAACTGACCGAGGTCGCCGATGTCGCGGTGCCGCCCGAGCTGATCGCGGCGGCCGATACCGGCGTCCCGACCATGGAGGATCTGGTCCGCTCGTTTCCCGATGCCGCGCGGGCGGCGCTCGCCGCGGCGATCCGGGCCGGGGTGGACGCCGAAGCGGGAGCGATGGAGCGCCTCGGCGCCTTCCTCCGGGCGCAGACCGGCGCGCGGTCGATCACCCCGCGCGAGGGCGGCGACCCCGACGCTGTGCTTTCGCGCGCCGAGGCGGCGCTGGTCGAGGGGCGGCTCGACGATGCGCTCGCCCTTGTCGATACCCTTCCCGAACCCGCGCGGATCGAGATGGCCGACTGGCGCGCCGCAGCGGAGCGGCGCCGCATCGCGCTCGCCGCCGCAGCGACGCTTTCCTCCGCGCTTCCGGTCAACTGAAAGGGCGCGGCGATGCTCTGGTCGCTCGTCAAGATCGTCGTCTTCGTGATGCTCGTCGCGGCGCTGGCAATCGGTGCCGCCGCATTGATGGACATGGAAGGCGGCATCCGGGTGGCGGTCGCCGGGTGGGAGTTCTCGCTCGGGCCGCTCCAGGCCGTGGTGGCCGGGCTTGTTCTCCTGCTGCTCCTCTGGCTGGTCGGGAAGGTCGCCGGGCTGATCGTCGCCTTCGCGCGCTTCCTCAACGGCGACGAGACGGCGATCTCGCGGTTCTTCGACCGGAACCGGGAACGCAAGGGGTTCCAGGCGCTCGCCGACGGGCTCATGGCTGCCGCCTCGGGCGAGGGGCGGCTGGCGATGGCCAAGGCGGCCCGGGCCGACCGGCTGCTGCGCCGGCCGGAGCTGACCAACCTGCTCCAGGCCCAGGCGGCCGAGGTGGCGGGCGACGCGAAGGCCGCCGAGGCCGCCTACAAGGCGCTGCTGGCCGACAGCCGGACCCGGTTCGTCGGCATCCGCGGGATCCTGAAGCAGCGGCTCGCCCAGGGCGACACGGCAACCGCGCTGAAGCTTGCCGAAAAGGCCTTCGCGCTCAAGCCGAAGCACGAGGAGGTGCAGGACATCCTCCTGCGGCTCCAGGCCGGCGAGGGCGACTGGAAGGGCGCGCGCGCCACGCTCGGCGCCAAGCTCCGGTCCGGGACGCTGCCGCGCGACGTGTTCCGGCGCCGCGACGCGCTCCTGGCGCTGAGCGAGGCGAAGGCCGTGCTCGACGAGTCGAACCCGATCGAGGCGCGCGAGGCGGCGATCGAGGCCAACCGGCTCTCGCCCGACCTGATCCCGGCCGCCGCGATGGCGGCGCGCAGCTACATCGCTCAGGGCAAGCCGAAATACGCGGCCCGGGTGCTCAAGAAGGCCTGGGCCGCCCAGCCGCACCCCGATCTCGCCGCGGCCTTCGCCGAGATCGCGCCGGACGAGACGCCCGAGGCGCGCCTGAAGCGCTTCGCGGAACTGACGCGGACGAACCCCGACCACGACGAGACGCGCCTGCTTCTGGCCGAACTGAACATCGCGGCAGAGGACTTCCCGGCCGCGCGCCGGGCGCTCGGCGACCTGCCCACGCGCCATCCGACGCAGCGCAGCCTGACGATCATGGCCGCGATCGAAAGGGGCGAGGGTGCCGACGACGCGGTGGTGCGCGGCTGGCTCACCCGGGCGCTGACCGCACCGCGCGGCCCGCAGTGGGTCTGCGAGACATGCTCGAACATCCAGGCCGACTGGACGCCGGTCTGCGACAACTGCGGCGGGTTCGACACGCTGAGCTGGCGCGAACCGCCGGAGCGGGAGGCCCCGCTGCCGCATGGCGCGCAGATGCTTCCGCTCATCGTCGGCGTGCCGAAGCCGCCCGAAGCGGAGCCTCCCCCGCAGGCCCCCGAGACCGCCGAGGTGCCGGAGGCCGAGGTCGTGGAGACGACGAAAAATTAGGGCTACCGCTGGCGCCGCGCACCTGCTAAACGCCCCGCCGAGGCGCCGGTGTAGCTCAGCTGGTAGAGCAACGCATTCGTAATGCGTGGGTCGGGGGTTCGAGTCCCTTCACCGGCACCAGATCCATCCGCAGGGAAGTCACCGGAGGAAGCGCGCGGCGCGCGCGCCCGAGGCCGTCTTGCGGCCGGACGATCCTTGCCTCAGCCCCCTGAATCGCCCTGCACAACCCGTACACGGCGCGTGCACAGGGCGTGCACCGCGCGCGCCGTCATCCTGGCGGCCGGGCAGGCCCCTGCCCCGGCGCTGGCGGGGCCGTTCTCCGCCTTCGGCTGCACCCGGCCGGCCCCGCGGGCGGCCTCCTCCCCCGGGATCCGAACGTCCTTCACGCCGGCCTGCCGGATGTGCAGGACGGTCCACCTGACGGCTCCGCGCGCGGGTCGGGCATTCTGGTCCGGGGGTCGGGCGCGCGTCTGCGGCGGGCCGGCGTTCGGAACCTGCAAGGCGAAGGACATCCGTCCCGGATCGCGGGCGCCGGGGCCCCGTGTTTCGCCCTGCAACCGTTTGTGAGCGCCCTCGCATGGAACGCGCGGCGCAAGTGCACTAGGGTCTCGGCGCGCGGCAGGAGCTGGAAGAGACTTGGGCAACAGGAGCAAGGACCTCGACGACGCGGAGCTGGCATGGCTCGTCGCCTGCCCGACCTGCGACGTGCTGCACCGGCTCTCGGACGTGCCGCCGGGCGCGAAGGCGCGCTGCCGGCGATGCGGCACGGTGCTGCTCGCGCCGCGCCACCAGGCGCTCACCAACATCGTGATGCTCTCAGGGACGTCGCTGGTCCTGATGATTGCGGCCGTGTTCTTTCCGTTCCTGGAACTCAGGGCGGCGGGCCTCAGCCAGCGGAGCTCGCTGTTCGACGCCGTGCTCGCGTTCTCGGAGGGGCTCATGCTGCCGCTCGCCTTCGCGGTCGCGGCGCTGATCATCCTGCTGCCCCTGTTCCGGTTCGCGGCGCTGATCTACGCGCTCGGGCCGATGGCGATCGGCTGGCGACCGGCGCGCCATGCCGCGACGGCGTTCCGCCTCGCCTCGCAGGCGCGGCCCTGGGCGATGGCCGAGATCTTCATCGTGGGCGTCGCGGTGGCGCTGGTGAAGGTGGCGGGGCTTGCGCAGGTCTCGCTCGGGCCGGCGTTCTGGGCGCTGGCGGCGCTGGTCGTCGTGACCGTGCTCAAGGACAACTTCATGTGCCGGTTGTCGGTATGGAAAACGCTCGAAGAACGCAGGCCTTCCTGACCGCGCGCCGGGCCGGGCTGGTCGGCTGCGCGGTCTGCGGCCGGGTGCAGACCCCGGGGCACGCGACCTGCCTGCGCTGCGGCAGCCGCCTTGCGGGGCGCGACCCGCAGAGCCTTCAGCGCGTCTGGGCCTGGATGCTTGCGGGGATCGTTGCCTACATCCCGGCCAACACCTACCCGATGCTGCGGACCTCGACGATGGGCCGGACGACCGAGAACACCATCATCGGCGGCGTCCTGGAGCTTCTCAACCACGGCTCCTGGGGGGTGGCACTCATCGTCTTCGTGGCGAGCGTCGTGATCCCGATCGGGAAGTTCGTCGCCATCGCCTACCTGGCGATCAGCGTGAAGTCACCGGTGGTGATCCGGGGCCACGGGCGCCAGCGTCTCTACGAGATCGTCGAGTTCATCGGACGCTGGTCGATGATCGACGTCTTCGTCGTCGCGATCCTGGCCGCGCTGGTGCAGTTCAACTTCGCGGCCACGGTCAACCCCGGCATCGCCGCCGTGAGCTTCGCCCTTTCGGTTGCATTCACGATGCTTTCGGCCCAGAGCTTCGACCCCAGACTGATCTGGGACGCCTACGAGGCCGACGACACGTGACCGACCCGCGACCTGCCGAGCTCGACATCTCCAGCCCGCGGCCCTCGCCGTGGCGGAACCTGTCGTTCGTGTGGCTCGTGCCGATCATCGCGCTTGCCATCTCGCTCGGGGTCGCCTGGCAGAGCTACGCGGCGCGCGGGGTGCTGATCGAGATCACGTTCCTCAACGCCTCGGGCGTCACCGCGGGCGAGACGACGGTGCGCTACCGCGACGTCGTGGTGGGCCGGGTGGAGCGGGTGCACTTCGCCGACGACCTGAGCCGGGTGATCGTGGCCGCGCGGATCGACCGCGACCTCGCCCCCTACCTCGATGGCGACGCGCAGTTCTGGGTCGTGCGGCCCGAGGTCACGACGCGCGGGATCACCGGCCTCTCGACGGTGCTCTCGGGGGTCTACATCGAGGGCGCGTGGGATGCCGCCGCCGGGACGCCGCAGACGCGCTTCGCGGGCCTCGAGGGTGCGCCGATCGTGCAGCCGGGGCGCGAGGGCCGCCAGATCACGCTGAGATCGACGGACGGCAAGCTCATCACCGCAGGCGCCCCGGTCCTGTTCCGGGGGATCGAGGTCGGCCGGCTCGACCAGCCCCGGCTGACCGTCTCGGGCGATTCGATCGTGGTCGACGCCTTCATCGACGCGCCGCACGACCGCCGGCTGACCGACGCGACGCGATTCTGGGACACTTCGGGGTTCAGCGTGTCGCTGGGTGCGGGGGGGCTCTCGCTCGATGTCGAGAGCCTGGCCACCCTGGTGGCGGGCGGCATCGCCTTCGACGACATCTACGAGGGCGGCCAGCCGGTCGGGCCCGGCTACGTGTTCGACATCTTCCCCGACGAGGCCACCGCGCGGCGCAGCATCTTCGTGCGCACCAGCGAGAACGCCGTGCGGCTGGCGGTCGAGTTCGACGAGTCGGTGAGCGGGCTTGCCCCCGGCGCGTCGGTGAGGCTCGGCGGGCTCGAGGTCGGCAAGGTGGAGGCGCTGTCGGCCGAGGTGCGCGACACCGAGGCCGGCCCGGACATCCGGCTGGTGGCCAACCTGTCGATCGACCCGGCGCTCCTCGGCCTGCCGCGGGGGGCGGGGCGGGAGGAGGTGCTCGACTTCTTCGAGGAGGCGGTGAACCGGGGGCTGCGGGCCCGCCTGGCCACCGCGAGCCTGTTCAGCGCAACGCTCGTCGTCGAGCTTGCGGAGATCGAGGATGCGGCGCCCGCAACCTTCGAGCGCGACGCCGAGCCGCTGCCGCTCCTGCCGAGCGTGGCCTCGGACCTGCCGGACTTCACCGCCACCGCCGAGGGCGTGCTGGAGCGGATCAACGCCCTGCCGATCGAGGAGCTCCTTCAGCAGGCGATCGCCACGCTGGCGAGCGTGGAGGAGCTTGCGCGCGCCGAGAGCACCGTCGCCCTGCCGGCGTCGGCCCGGTCGCTCGTCGAGGACGTGCGGGCGATCGTGAACGACGAGGCGACGCGGTCGCTTCCGGGGGAGCTGCGCTCGGCGGTGGCCGACCTCAGGCAGGTGGTCGCCGAGCTGCGCGAGGGCGGTGCGATCGACAACCTCGCCGCGGCCGTCGAGCGCGCCAACGCCGCCGCCGCGAACATCGCCACCGCCTCGGAGGACTTCCCCGCGCTGGTCGAGGACCTGCGCGCGGTCGCGGCGAAGGCGAACTCGCTTGAGGCCGAGGAGCTGATCGCCGCGGCGACGCGGGTGCTGGAGAGTGCGGATGCCGTGATCGGCACCGAGGAGGCCAGGGCCCTGCCGCCGGCGCTCGGCGGCGCGCTCGAGGAGGTGCGCGCGACGCTTGCGGAACTGCGCGAGGGCGGCGTGGTGGACAACGCCAACGCCACCATGGCCTCGGCCCGCAGCGCCGCCGACGCGGTCGCCCAGGCGGCCGAGGGGCTGCCGCAGCTCTCGGCGCGGCTCGAGCGGCTGGTCGCGCAGGCCGAGGGGCTGGTGGGCGCCTACGGGGCGCGGTCGGACTTCAACGCCGAGACGCTTGCCGTCCTGCGCGAGGTGCGCGCGGCGGCGCGGGCGGTCTCCCAGCTCGCGCGCACCATCGAGCGCAATCCGAATTCCTTGATCCTGGGACGCTGACATGACCCTCCGCCTCGCCCCCGCCGTCCTCTCCCTGCTGCTCGCGGCGTGCAGCGGCCCCGGCCCGCAGTACCTGATCGACCGCCCTCCCGCGGGGGCTCCGCAGAGGGTGAACGTCGCCAGCATCGAGGTGCGGGAGGTGACCCTGCCGGCCTACGCGGCCCACAGCGAGATCGCGGTGCAGCAGGCCGACGGCTCGATCGTCGCGGCGAGGAGCGCGCTCTGGGCCGAGGATCCGGTGGACGGGGTGACCGCGGCGCTGGCTCGGCACCTCGACCTCGCCACCACCGCCCGCGTGGCGGCCGAACCGTGGCCGCTCGACGAGGGGCCCGAGCTCCGGCTCGATGTCCGCATCGACCGGATGCTCGCGCGCGCGGACCGCCAGTTCGAGCTGACCGGGCAGTATGCGCTGGCCTCGCCGCTCGGCCTGCGGCGCGGCATCCTGGAACGCTTCACGATCGTCGCGCCGATGCCGGGGGACGGTCCGGCAGCGGTTGCGGCGGCCTCGGGCGCGGCGCTCGCGCAGCTCGGCGACGAGATCGTCGCCCGTCTGCGCCGCTGAGCCGGAATCGCTCGACTCCAGCGGATTAAGGCCGCGTTCACGCCGGGATGCTATCCCTGCCCCGGGGTGAGAACGAGGTGGGATCATGGCTGGGGGCGGCAACGCGCCGGTCATCGTCAGGCGCAGGAAGGTGATCGCGGGCGGCGGGCATCACGGCGGTGCCTGGAAGGTCGCCTATGCCGACTTCGTGACCGCGATGATGGCCTTCTTCATGCTGATGTGGCTTCTGAACGCGACGACCGAGAAGCAGCGCAAGGGCATCGCGGACTACTTCAATCCGACGATCCCGGTGAACCGCATCTCCGGCGGCGGCGACGGCGCCTTCGGGGGGACCTCGATCTTCTCGGAGGTGACGCTGGCGCAGAACGGCCTCGGCGCCTCGAACCGCCACACGACGGCGCAGCTCCAGGCCCGGGGCCAGACCGGCGTCGACCCCGCGGAGGAGAGGCAGGCCGGCGACGCGGCGACGCCCGACGCCGGCGCCACCCCGGACGATGCCGAGGCCGAGGCGCTGCGCCGGGTGGAGCAGATGCTGCTCGGCAAGGGCGGCGAGAGCATGGTGACCGACCTTCTCGCCCGCCACATCACGACCCGGCTGACCGACGAGGGGCTGATCGTCGAGATCTTCGACATCGACGGCGCGCCCCTCTTCGCCCCGGGGACGGCCGAGCCCGAACCCGTGATGCGCGACATCGCGGCGATGCTCGTCGAGGTCTTCGCGCTCGTGAAGAACCCGGTCGCGGTCAACGGCCACGTGCAGGCCGCGCCCGAGGTGCTGAAGGTGAACCCGACCTGGGATCTCTCCACCGGCCGCGCGCAGGCGGCGCGGGCCCTCCTGGAGGGCAGCGGCCTTGCCGCATCGCGTCTGGCGCGGGTGACCGGCCATGCCGACCGCAAGCCCGTTGCGCCGAACCCGATGGCCCTGCGCAACAACCGCCTCGAGCTGGTCCTGATCCGCTCCGATGCCCGCTGATCCGGCAAAGTCGGGGGCATTTTATCCGTTAGGCCGCCGTTAAGCGCCGCCTGCCAAGGTCGCTCGGGACACGGGCGGACGCAGCAGAAAGGCTGGGCAGATGACGATCTCCTCCTCGCTCAATGCCGGGGTTGCCGGGCTGAGCGCCAACGCCACGCGGCTGGCGACCATCTCCGACAACATCGCCAACTCGGGAACCTTCGGCTACAAGCGCGCCGCGGCCGACTTCGAGAGCATGGTCATCAGCCAGGCGCGCGGCGCGGGCGTCTACTCGGCGGGCGGGGTCCGTGCCTCCACCTCCCGGCTGATCGAGGAGCGGGGGGCGCTCGTCGGCACCTCGAACGCGCTCGACATCGCGGTGGCCGGGCGCGGGATGCTGCCGGTCACGCCCTCGGTCGCGCTCGGGTCCTCGACCGGGGACCGCCCGCTCCAGATGACCACCACCGGATCGTTCCGGACCGATGCCAACGGCGTCCTGAGGACGGATTCGGGGCTCGTCCTCCTCGGCTGGCCGGCGAATGCGGACGGCTCGATCCCGATCCTGCCGCGCGACACGGCGGCCGGGCTGGTACCCGTGGTGATCAACTCCAACCAGACCGCGGGCGACCCGACGACGCGGCTGAAGCTCGGCGTCAACCTGCCCGCGACGGAGACCGAGGCCGGCGCACCGGGCACCACGCTGCCGCTTTCGGTGGAATACTTCGGAAACCTCGGCACCTCGGAACTCCTCAACATCAGCTTCACGCCGCAGGTCCCGACGAGCGGTTCGTCGAACACCTGGTCGATGGTGATCCGCGATTCCGCGATCGCCGACGACCCGCTGACGACCGGCACCGACGAGAGCGTGATCGGCGAATACACCCTGGTCTTCGACGCGAGCCGCGGCAACGGCGGCACGCTCGCCTCGGTGACGACCGTTTCGGGCGGCGCCTACAACCCGGCCGACGGCACGCTGGCGCTGACCGTCGCGGGCGGCCCGCTCACCGTGCAGATCGGCTCGCTCGGCGATCCCAACGGGCTGACGCAGCTCTCCGACAGCTTCGCGCCGACCTCGATCACCAAGGACGGCTCGCCCGTCGGCAACCTCACCGCGGTGGAGATCGACGAGAACGGGTTCCTGACCGCCACCTACGACACCGGCTTCACGCGGCGGATCTACCAGATCCCGCTGGTCGACGTGCCGAACCCCAACGGGCTGATCGCGCTCAACAACCAGACCTACCAGATCAGCCCGAACTCGGGATCGTTCTTCCTGTGGGATGCGGGCGACGGGCCGACCGGGGCCGTCGTCGGCTACGCGCGCGAGGGGTCCACCACCGACGTCGCGGCCGAACTGACCGCGCTGATCCAGACGCAGCGCGCCTATTCCTCGAACGCCAAGGTGATCCAGACCGTCGACGAGATGCTCCAGGAGACCACGAACATCAAGCGCTGAGGCGGGAGCCGGGGAGGCTGACGGATGAGCATCTCGGGGTCCCTCTCCAACGCCTTCGCCGGGCTCACCGCAGCCGCGCGCGGGGTGGAGGTCGTCTCGCAGAACCTCGCCAACGTGCAGACCGAAGGCTACGCGCGGCGCGAACTGGAGCTTTCGACCCGCCATCTCGGCGGCGCCGGGGGCGGCGTGCGCATCGAGGGGGTGACGCGCAACGTCGATGGCGCGCTCGTCGCCTCGCGCCGCCTCGCGGATGCCGCGGAGGCGCGCGACCGCGGCGTGAGCGCCTTCCTCGCCCGGGTCGAGGCGGCCGTGGGCATCCCGGGGGAACCCGGCTCGCTCGGCGCCCGGCTCGCGGAGTTCGAGGCGGCCCTCGTCGCGGCGGCAAGCCGCCCGGATACCGCGCCGCGGCTCGAGGCGGCGGTCGAGGCCGCGCGGGCGCTGGCGGCAGGCTTCGGGGCGATCACCCGGACGATCCAGGAGGAGCGCATGGCCGCCGACGCCGCGGTCGCCGCCGAGGTCGGAAGGCTGAACGGCGCGCTGGCGCGGATCGCCGAGCTCAACCACGACATCCGGGTCGAGCGGGCGAGCGGGCGCGACCCCTCGAACCTCATGGACGAGCGCCAGCGGCTGATCGATTCGGTCTCGGCGATCGTCCCCGTGCGCGAGGTCGCCCGCGAGGGCGGGCAGGTCGCGCTCCTGACGACCGGCGGGGCGGTGCTGCTCGACGGCCCCGCCGCCGAGATCGGCTTCGCGCCGACGGCGACGATCACCGCCGACATGACGCTCGCCTCCGGGGCGCTGTCGGGGCTGACCTTCCGCGGACAGCCGGCGGCCGCGGGCACCGCGTCGGGTCTTCTCGGCGGCGGCAGGCTCGGCGCGCTCATGGCGATCCGCGACGAGCTGGCGCCGGCCGCGCAGGCCCGGCTCGACGCGGTGGCCCGCGACCTCGCGGAACGCTTCGAAGCTGCCGACGCGACGCTCCCGCCCGGCGCGGCCGGCCTCTTCACCGACCGCGGCGCCGCCTTCTCCGCCGCGGAGGAGACCGGCCTTGCCGGACGCCTCGCGGTCAACGCGGCGGTCGATCCGGCGCAGGGCGGCGCGCTCTGGCGGCTGCGCGACGGGCTCGGCGCCGCAGCGCCGGGGCCGGTCGGCCAGGCGGCGCATCTCCACGCCCTGACCGGGGCGCTCTCGGCCCCGCGCGTCCCGGCTTCCGGCGGGTTCGCCGGCGGCGCCCGCACCGCGCAGGGCCTCTCCGGCGAGCTCTTGACCTCGATCGGGGCGGCCCGGCAGCGTGCCGAGGGCGAGCTGGCCCAATCCGCCGGACGGCGCGAGGCCCTGAGGGCGGCGGAACTCGCCACCGGAGTGGATTCCGACCAGGAGCTCCAGCGCCTTCTGGTGATCGAGAAGGCCTATGCCGCCAACGCGCGCGTCGTCAGCGCCGCGGAGGCGATGCTCGACCGGCTTCTGGAGATCTGACGATGCCCGCCTTCCGCTCGCTCGGCGACCTGTCGACGACCTTCATGCTCTCGCGGCAGACCGCCGCGCTGAAGGGCGAGGTGCAGCGCCGGTCGGTCGAGCTCTCGACCGGGCGGGCCGCCGATCTGTCGCTGGCGCTGCGCGGCGATTTCCGTGCGCTCGGCGCGATCGAGGCGCGCCTCGGCGCCGCCTCGGCGGAGCGGCTGGCGATCGCCGAGGCGAGGGGCCTGGCCGGCGCGGCGCAAGAGGCCCTCGGCGCGGTGCAGGATCAGGCCGACCGGCTCGCGACGGTGATGCTCGGGCTCCCGTTCGCGCCGACCGCGGCGACGCTGGACCGCGCGGGCGGCGAGGCGCGGGCCGCCTTCGAGGCCGCCGTCGCCGCGCTCAACATCCGCCATGCCGACCGCTCGGTCTTCGCCGGGACGGCGAGCGATGTGCCCGCGCTCGCGCCCGCCGCGGCCATGCTGGGCGACCTGGAGGCCGCCGTCGCGGGCGAGACGACGCCCGCGGGCGTCGCGGCGGCGGTTGCGGCCTGGTTCCTCGACCCCGGAGGCGGCTTCGAGACCCTCGGTTACACCGGGGCAGGGGCGCTGGCTCCTCTCGCCCTCGGCGCGGGCGAGACGGCGGCGTTCCCGGTCACGGCGGCGGACACGGCGCTGCGCGAGACGCTGGCGGGCCTCGCGCTCGGCGCGCTGCTCGCCGGGCCGACGCTCGCCGGCGACACCGATGCGCGCCTGGCGCTCGGTCGCGCCGCGGCGGAGCGGACCCTCTCGGCGCGGAGCCCGCTCACCGAACTGCGCGCCGGCGTCGGAGCGGCCGAGGCGCGGATCGCCCGCGCCGAGGCGCGCGCCGGGGCGGAACGCTCGGCGCTGGAACTCGCCCGGTCCGACCTCGTCGCGGCCGATCCCTACGAGGCGGCGACACGGCTCGAGACCGCGCGCACGCAGCTCGAGACGCTCTTCGCCCTCACCGCGCGGGTCGCCCGCCTGAGCCTCATGGACTTCCTCAGATGACACGCCTGATCGCTCTCCTCCTCGCCTTCGCCCTGGCCGCCGGGGCGGCCGCCGCCCAGACCGTCCGCATCAAGGACCTCGTGGAGTTCGACGGCGTGCGCGGCAACGACCTGGTGGGCTACGGCCTCGTCGTCGGCCTGAACGGCACCGGCGACGGGCTCAGGAACGCGCCCTTCACCGAGGAGATCATGGCGAACATCCTCGAGCGGCTTGGCGTCAACGTGGCCGGCGAGCAGTTCCGCCCCAAGAACGTGGCAGCCGTGCTGGTCACGGCGACGCTGCCCCCCTTCGCCCGCGCGGGCAGCCAGATCGACGTGTCGGTGTCCGCGATCGGCGACGCCAAGAGCCTGCTCGGCGGCACGCTGGTGATGACGCCGCTCAACGCCGCGGACGGGCAGATCTACGCGGTGGCGCAGGGAACCGTGATCGCCGGCGGCGTGACCGCGGCGGGTGATGGCGCGAGCGTCACCCAGGGCGTGCCGACCTCCGGCTCGATTCCCGCAGGCGCCCGGGTCGAGCGCGAGATCGAGTTCGACTTCGCCGGCCTGCGCTCCCTGCGGCTTGCGCTCCGCAGCCCCGACTTCACCACGGCGGGCCGTATCGAGGCGGCGATCAACGCCGAGGCCGGCGGGCGCGTCGCGACGATGCTCGATGCCGGAACGGTCGAGATCGACATCGCCGCGATGCGGATGCGCTCGGCCGCCCATGCGATCGGGCGGATCGAGAACCTCCCCGTGGAGCCCGAGCGGCGCGCCCGCGTCGTCGTCGACCAGCGGTCGGGCACGATCGTGATGGGGGCCGACGTGCGGATCAGCCGCGTCGCGGTGGCCCAGGGCAACCTCACGCTCAGGATCGAGGAAGCGCCGGTCGCGGTGCAGCCCAATCCCTTCGCGCCGGGCGAGACGGTGGTGGTGCCGCGCACCACCGCGGCGATCGACGAGGAACCCGGAACCCGTCTCGCCGAGATCGGCTCGGGCGCCTCGCTTTCCGACGTGGTCGCCGGGCTCAACGCGCTCGGCGTCAGCCCGCGCGACATGATCGACATCCTCAAGAGCATCAAGGCCGCGGGCGCCCTCCACGCCGAGTTCGAGGTGCGCTGAGCCTCACGGCCGACGCCGCGGGCCCATCGAGCCCGGCGATCTCCCGCGCCGCCGCGGCCCTGCCGCCGCGGCACGGCGCGGATCGCCGGGCCGCCCCGTTGCCGGCCGCGGGCCCGCTCTGCATCCGCGGCCGAGGATGCGGAGCGGGTTCGCGGCCGCCGGCGTCGGCGGTTCGGATCCCCCCGACATGCGCGCAACCCCTGCCGAATGCCGACCGGCGCGCGAAGGGCGCGAGCGGCCGCGCGTGGCCGGCGGGTGGGAGACGAGCCTTCGGCAACCGTCCGGGCGCAGCACGGGCAGCGCCGGCGGTCGGCGCCGCGTGGCCACGCCCGCACCCGGTCCGACCGGTCCCGGCGCCTGCTCCTGCGGGGGCGACGCCGTCGCAGGCCGTGCCCCCCGCGGGAGCCGGCCCTCCGCTCCGACCCGCTCCGTCGGCCGCCGACCGGCGGCGTCGGGACGGCACCGCCGGATCCCGCGAAGCGGGGACGACCTCGGCGGCACCCTCGCGGGCGCCTTCGGGCCGGACGCAGGGCGCCCTCAGAGGTAGCTGCGCACCAGTGCCCCGGCCAGCAGGGTCCAGCCGTCGGCGACGACGAAGAAGGCGAGCTTGAACGGCATCGAGACGATCGCAGGCGGCACCATCATCATGCCCATCGACATCAGGATCGCGGCAACGACCAGGTCGATGACGAGAAAGGGGAGGAACACGATGAAGCCGATCTCGAAGGCGCGTCCGATCTCGGTGAGCAGGAACGACGGCACGAGGAGCGACAGCGGCGCGCCGGACGAGACCTCCGGGAGCGCGGCGCCCTCGGGCACGCGCAGCGCTGCAAGGGCGGCGAAGGTCTCCGGCTCGATGCGCGCGGCCATGAACGCCCGGAACGGGGCAAGGGCGAGCGGCAGCGCCTCCTCCGCCGGCAGGGCGCCGTCGGCGAGAGGCCGGAGCCCGGCCTCCCAGGCCTCAACGAAGACCGGCTCCATGACGAAGTAGGTGAGGAACAGCGCGAGGCTGACGATCAGCATGTTCGGAGGGGACTGCTGGAGCCCGATCGCCATGCGCAGGATCGACAGCACCGTGACGAGGAACGGAAAGCACGTGAGCATCACCGCAAGGCCCGGCACGAGGCTGAGGAGGGTGATGAGGGCGATGATCTGGATCGACCGCTCGGCGAGCGACCCGCCCTCGCCGAGCGAGAGCGTGATCTCCTGCGCCGCCGCAGCGCCGGCGAGGCCCGCGAGAAGCGCAAGCGCGAGCGGCGCCGCGGCGGCCGGGGCAGGGAGGCGGGAGACGCTGGGCCGGAGGCGCATCGGTCAGAGCGCGTCGCGGATCGAGGCGAGCTCGGTGAGCCTGACGGCAAGCTGCCCTTCCCGATCCCCGCCGAGTTCCTCGAGCTCGCCCCGTCCGATCAGCCGGTCGCCGACGTAGAGTTCGACCGGGTCGTCCACCCTGCGGTCGAGCGGAAGGACGGAGTCGGGGCCGAGCCGCAGGAGGTCGCGCACCAGCGGACGGGCGCGGCCCACGGAGATCGTGATCTCGATCGGGACCTGCGCGAAGGGCGATTGCAGCTCGGCCGGACGCGGCCGCTGCGAGGGTGTTGCGTCATCCATGGTGCACCTGCCTTTCCTGGGACTGGCTGAGGAAGTCGTCGACGAGGGAGCGGATCGCGGCGAGCAGCGCGTCGAGGTCGAGCGCCGACTCCCCGGTCTCCCAGCGGAAGCGCGCCTGGCCCTCGGCAAGGAGCGGGTCGGCCGAGAGCCGCACCGGCAGCGCCGGATCGTCGCCCAGCACCGCCTCCACGGCGGCGATGCTGCCCGGAGCCACGCACACCTCGACCGAGGAAGCCGCAGCAGAGGCTGCCGCCGCCACGGCTTCGGCCACGACCGAGGCGCCGAAGCCCGCTCGGGCGACCTCCGGCAGCACCCGGTCCGCCATCGCGCGGAGCAGCGGCTCGAGGCTGCGGAGCACATGCGTGCGCGCCTCGTGAAAGGTGAAGGCGAGGTCGCGCAGGTTCTGCGCCAGATCCTCCCGCAGGCGGGTCGCGTCGTTCGCCTGCGCTGCCACGGCGTCGTCCCAGCCTGCGGCATATCCCTTCTCGTAGGCGGCAAGGCGCTGCTCCTCCGTGAGCACCTCGGGGTCGGAGGGGGTGCCCGCCGGCCAGGTCCGCGCCCCGGCGCCCGGCCGGTCGAAGGATTCAAGGCGCAGGGGGCCGGGGATCATGCCTTCTCTCCCTGATCCATCCAGCTGCGCAGGATCTCAACGGTCTCGTCCTGGCGCTCGGCGATCAGGCGGCGGAGCCGCTGGACGGGATCGGAGGGGTCGAAGTCGCCGCCCTCCGCGCTCCCCACCCCGCCCTTCGCGGGCAGGGCTGCGTTGACGGCCGGAAAGCGGTCGAAATAGGCCTCGCCGTCGTCGATCTCGCCGGAATAGACGCGCGGGGGGTCGCCGGGCCCGCTCGTCGGCAGCGCGAGACCGATGCTGCCCCCCGCGGCGGCAGCGGCCTGACCCTCGAGGGCCGGGGCGCGCAGGTCGGCCGGCGCGGGGGGTATCCGCGGGGCGAGGATCGGGCGCACCACGAAGAGGCCGAGGACGAGCGCCACCGCAGCGAGGACGGCAAGCTGGATCGCCGACATGGCGTCGAAGGCCGCCGCGAGCCCGCCCGCCGCCTCGGTGCCGACCGCGGGCACCGGCTCGAACGGCATCGACTTCAGCGTGATGACGTCGCCGCGGGCCTCGTCGAACCCGACGGCCGAGGCCACCAGTTCCCGCAGGGCGGCCATTTCCTCCTCGGGCCTGGGCAGCAGGGTCGGATTGCCCTGGGCATCGGTGCCGGGCACGCCGTCCACGAGGACGGCGACGGTGAGCCGCCGTATGCCGCCCGGCCCGCGCAGGATCTCGCGCTGCGTCTCGGACACCTCGTAGTTCACGCGCTCCCGCGTCTCGCTCTCCCGGCTGGAGGACTGCCCGTCCCCCTCCCCGGCCGCGTCGCCCTTGGGCAGGTTCGAGGCGACCGTGACGGCGCCGCCGCGCGAATCGCTCGACTGGCCGGAACGCTCCTCGGTCTCGGTGCTGATCGCCACGCGGGTGTCGGGGTCGAAGCGGCGCTCGGTGATCTGTTCGCGGTCGGTCACCGTGTCGATCGAGACCTCGACGACCGCGCGGCCGGGGCCGACGCGCGCCTCGAGCAGACGCTCGACATTGCGGCGCAGCGTTGCGGCGCGGTCGGGATCGGCGGCCTGCGGCTCCTCCTCGGGCCCGAGAACGAGGCCGCTCTCCGCGTCGATCACCGAGACAAGGTCGGGGTCGAGGCCGGCCACGGCGGAGGCCACGAGATAGCGCACCGCCCTTGCCTGGCGCGGCGAGATGCCCTGCCCCGCGGGGACGAGCGCGACCGAGGCCGAAGGGGCGGCCTCGCGGCGGAAGCCCTGGCCCGACCCGCTTGCGATATGGACCCTGGCCGAGCGGATCGCGGGGCTGGCCGCGATCGTCCGGGCCAGCTCGCCCTCCTTCGCGCGCCAGTAGGCCGCATCGAACATCTGCGCGGTGGTCCCGAAGCCCGAGAGCGAATCGAGAAGCTCGTAGCCCGCGCTGCCGTTGGCCGGCAGACCCTCGGCGGCGAGGGTCATCCGCAGCTCGTCGCGCCGGTCGGCTGCGGCGTAGATCGCGGCACCGCGCACCTCGAAGGGCACCCCGCGCTGCTCGAGCGCGGCGACGACCTCCCCGGCCGCTCCGGGCTCGAGACCCGAATAGAGGAGCGCCAGCGACGGCGCGGTCGCCGCGCGCGAGAGCATCAGGACGGCAACGAACACCGCCACGGTCGCGAGGGCGACGACGGCGCGCTTGCGGAGCGACAGCGACGACCAGACGGCGGCAACCTGCTGCAATGGCTCTCCCTCCCGCGCGACCTTCTGTGCGCGTCGGACCCGACGAATCCGCGATCGGCCTTAACAATCGGTTAGAGGCCGCCGGGTTATCCCTCGCCGAGCTGCATCATGCGGAGGCTCAGATGGCCGAAGCCGAACCCAATTCCGGCCCCGCGCCGAAGCGGCGGTCGAGGGGGCCCGTCCTCGCCGGCCTCGTCCTTGCGTGTCTGGCGGGCGGCGGCGGATTCTACGCCGCCTATTCCGGCCTCGTCGCCGGCGGGGAGGCGCCCGCGAGCGGCGATGCCGACCTGGCGCCACTGCCTGAGGTGGGCTTCGTGCCCATCGCCCCGCTCGTGATCTCGCTCGGGCCGGGGTCGAACAGCCGCCACCTGCGCTTCACCGGCGAGCTCGAGGTTCCGCTGAACTCGGTGGAGGAGGTGACCCGGATGATGCCCCGCGTGCTCGACGTGCTGAACAGCTACCTGCGGGCGGTCGATGCCCGCCAGTTCGAGGACCCCGGCGTGCTGCTGCGGCTCAGGGCGCAGATGCTGCGGCGCGTCCAGCTCGTCGTCGGCGACGGGCGGGTGCGCGACATCCTCGTGACCGAATTCGTGCTGAACTAGGAGGGCGCGATGGCCTTGATCGCCGATATCCTGCTGATCGCCGGGACCGCCGCCGCGGGCTTCTACTGCCTCGTTCTGTCGCGGCGGCTGAGGCAGTTCACCGACCTCGAGAAGGGCGTGGGCGGCGCCGTGGCGGTGTTGTCGGCACAGGTCGACGACATGACGCGGGCGCTGGAGCGGGCGCGATCGGCCGCCGGCGTTTCGGCCGAGTCGCTCGAGACGACGACCGCGCGCGCCGAGACGGTTGCGCGCAGGCTCGAAATCCTCCTTGGGGCGATGCACGACCTGCCCGCCGGCGACAGCGCGCCGGCCGGGGAGGCCGGGGGCGAGGCGGAGCCCCCGCCGCCGAGGGCCGGGAGGGTGGTGTGGCGCAAGGCGAGACCGGGGGCCGCACCGCCGGCAGGCGGGCCCGACATGCCGGCCTTCCGCCGGGCAGCCCGGGCGGAGGCCGACGGATGAACCGCCGCTGGCGCCGCGGGAAGGACACCCCGGCCCCTGCGCCGGGCAGGCCGCCGGAACCCCGTGGCCGGACCGCGCGGCAGCGGGCCCGCCGCACGGGGCGGGGCGTGCTCCTCGTCATCGCAGGCTTCCTCTTCGCGTCGAGCGCACTGCGGCTTGGCGGCGACGCGGGCCCCGCGCTCGCCAGGGAGATCGGCGCGCTCGTGGCGCGCGCCGAGGCCAGCCAGCACGCGGCGGCCGCGGAGGAGACGCCGGGGTTCGAGGATCTCCTTGCGGCGGTGAGGGCACGCGAGGCCCGGGTGGCCGAGGCGGAGGCACGGCTTGCCGAGCGCGAGCGGATGCTTGCGCTGGCGGAGGAGGAACTGAAGGCCGGGCTCGCCGCGCTCGACGAGGCCGAAGCCGAACTGGAGGATCTGCTGACGCTGGCCGACACGGCGGCCGAGGAGGACGTGGCCCGCCTCACCGCGATGTACGAGGCGATGAAGCCGGCCGAGGCGGCCGCCGTGTTCGACCAGATGGATCCGGCCTTCGCCGCGGGCTTCCTGGGGCGGATGCGGGCCGACGCCGCAGCGAGCGTCCTCGCCGGCCTGCCGCCCGAGAAGGCCTATGCGCTGAGCGTGGTGCTCGCGGGGCGGAACGCCGGGGCCGCCGGCCAGTAGGCCGCGGCTGACGGTTTCTTTACCGACGCCGGGCCAGGATCGCGCCCGGAGGCAGAAACGGAGGACCTGGCGCGTGTTCGGGGCGATCGGAATCGTTCTGGTCTTCGTCATGGTGTTCGGCGGCTACATCGCCGCCGGCGGCAAGCTGGAGATCATCCTCAAGTCGCTTCCCTTCGAGATGACGATGATCCTCGGCGCCGCCGTCGGCGCGTTCCTGATCTCGAACGACGGCGCCACGGTGAAGCAGGCGCTGAAGGGGATGGGACAGGTCTTCAAGGGCCCCCAGTGGAAGCACGGCGACTACCGCGACCTTCTGTGCCTGCTGTTCGAGCTGCTCCGCCTCTCGCGCACGAACCCCCTCGGCCTCGAGGAGCAGATCGAGGCGCCCGCGTCATCGACGGTTTTCGCCAGATACCCGCGGATCCGCGACGACGCCGAGGCCGTGGCCCTGATCTGCGACACGCTGCGCGCGGCCTCGATGAACTACGACGATCCCCACCAGGTCGAGGAGGTGCTCGAGAAGCGCATGGAGGAGAGCTTCCACCATGCCCAGCATCCGAGCCACGCGCTGCAGACCATGGCCGACGGTCTGCCGGCGCTCGGCATCGTCGCGGCGGTGCTCGGCGTCATCAAGACGATGGGGTCGATCGACCAGCCCCCCGAGGTCCTCGGAAAGCTGATCGGCGGCGCACTGGTCGGAACCTTCCTCGGCGTCTTCCTCGCCTACGGGATCGTGGGGCCGTTCGCGGCCCGGATGCGCGCCATCGCCGAGGAGGACCGGCACTTCTACCAGCTGATCCGCGAGGTGCTCGTGGCCAACCTGCACGCGCACGCGCCGAACATCTGCATCGAGGTCGGCCGCCAGAACACCCCGGGCCATCACCGCCCGAGCTTCAGCGACATCGAGGAATCGCTCAAGACGCTGAAGCAGGAGGCGGCATGAGGCGCCTCGTCCTGCCGCTGGCCGCCGCGCTGCTCTGGGCCAGCGCGCTCGCGGGCGGTGCGGCCGCGGAAGCGGCGCGCGTCCGCTCCGGCGACCACGGAAGCTTCACCCGGCTGGTGGTCGAGCTCGCCGCCCCTGCGGACTGGCGATTCGGCCGCAGCGCGGGCGGCTATGCGCTCGACCTCGGGCGGGCGGACATCGCCCTCGAGCTCGGCGACGTGTTCCGCGCGATCGGCCGGGACCGGATCGCCGACGTGTCGCAGGACACCGCGGGCCGCCTCTCCCTCGTGCTCGGCTGCCGCGACTGCCACGCGACCGCGCTGTCCTATCGGGACAGCTGGATCGTGATCGACGTCGCCGGCGGCCCGCCTCCGCCGGGCTCGCCCTTCGAGGAACCGCTCGCGGGCGGCGCCGTCGCCGGCGCGGACGCCGGGGGCGATCAGCCCGGGAGAGCCGCGCCGCGACGATCCCCGCTGCCGCGGCCGGCCCCGCCCCGCCCGGCCGCGGCGCGGCCGGCGGCCGGGGTGACCGGGGCGGGCGGGGAGGCCGGCGCCGTGACGGCGGCGCCGGAGGCGACGGAGGCGGCCCGCCCCGAAGTGCCGGGATCCGGCCTCCCCGCGGCTGACGACACGCGCGCATCCGGCACCCGTGCAGGCCTGCCCGACGACGGCGGCCCGCGCACCGCGGCGCGGCGGAGCGACGGCGCAGGGAGGCCACCCGTCTGGCTCGACCCGTCGGCGTCCCCCCTGCCTGCACCCGCCATCCCGGGGGCCCGGGATCCCGGAGCCCGACCCGGCGCGGCTGCTGCCGGGCGCGAGGACGGGCCGCCCGTCCGCACGGAGCGCGATCGCCTGCTCGAGGAACTCGCGCGCGCGGCCGCCCAGGGTCTTCTCGAGGCCGACCTGCCCGCGCTCGACCGCGCGCGCCGGGCGGGTGCCGGTGCCGCAGCACCGGACGAGGCGCCCGCGCCCGCCCCGCCGCCGGTGCCTGCGCCATCGCCGGCCGGCCACGTCCGGATCGAGGCCGAGACGAGCGTCGACCGCGACACGCGCGCCGCCCGCCGGGGCGCGGGCACCACGGCGGAGGGCCGCGCCTGCATCGACGACAGCGAGCTCGACATCGCCTCCTGGGGAGGAACCACGGACCCTTCGGCCGGCCTTGCAGAGCGGCGCGGAAAGCTCCTTGGCGAGTTCGACCGGCCCGAACCGGCCTCGGTCCTCGGACTTGCGCGCTATTACCTCTACCTCGGCTTCGGGGCCGAGGCCCGCGCGACGCTCTCGGAGTTCGGATCCGGGATCCCGGCCGCGGGGACGCTTGCCGCCCTCGCCGACCTGATCGACGGCCAAGGTGCGGGCGACCCCGGCGCCTTCGCGGGCCAGGCGTCCTGTCCGGGCAGGGCCGCGCTCTGGGCGGTGGTCGCGGAAGGCGTGCCGAAGCCTCCTGCGCGCCCGGATGCGCGGGCGGTGACCGCCGCCTTCGCCGAACTGCCGCCTCACCTGCGGCGCCACCTCGGGCCCGATCTGGCCGCAGAGTTCCTCGAAGCGGGCGACACCGACACTGCCCTTGCGCTCCGCGACGCCACGCTCCGCGCGCCCGGCGCGGGCGCCGAGGCTTTCGCCCGCTTCGATGCGGCGCTCGGTCTCGCGGAAGGCGACAGCGCGGCGGCAGCCGGCCTCGCGGCCCTTGCGGGAGGCGGCGACACGGCGGCCGCCGACGCCTACGCCGCCTATCTCGAAGGCGAGCTCGCGGCAGGGCGCGTGCCGGACCGCGGCTCGGTCACGGCGGCAGCCCTTGCGTTCGAGATCGCCGGCACCGACGAGGGGCGCCGCCTCGCCGACGCCGCGCTCGGCGCCCTTCTCGCCGAGGGGGATTTCGAGGGCGCCCGGCAGGAGATCCTCCGCCGCGCGGGGAATGACGGCGCAGCCGACAGGGAGGCCGGAGGTGCGGCACTCTCCGCCGTCCGGGGGCACGACGGAAGGCTGGTGGACGCCTGGCGCCGGTTCGCCGACGCGATCACCCGCGGCGCGCCCGACGGCGAGTTCCTGCGCCAGGCCTTCGCGGCCCGCGAGCCGCTGGCCGCCAGTCTGCCGGAAGGGGCCGTCTCGACCGCGCTCGCCCTGCGGCTCGCGGGGCTCGGCTTTGCCGACGAGGCGCTGCGCTATCTGCCGGGGGAGCCTTCGGGAGAACCTGCGCGGCTTGCCCTCGCCGAGGTCTACCTCGAGACCGACCGCCCGGCAGAGGCATTCGGCACGCTGGCAGGCCTCCGGGGCCCGGCGGCGGAGCGGCTGCGGGCCAGGGCGCTCCTGGCGCTGGGCGATGCGCGCGGTGCGGCTGAGCTCTTCGCCGCGGCGGGCGACGCGAGGATGGCCGAAGGCGCGGCCGTCCGTGCCGGTGCGTGGGAGAGGCTGGAGGGGTCGGAGGACGAAACCCTCCGGGCGCTGGCCGAGGCCCGGTCCGGGCGCCCGGCGCCGCCGGGCAGCGACAGGGTGCCCGCTGCGGAGGAAGCCGTTGCCGCGCCGGGCGAGCGCGGCCGCCCGCCCGGGGCAGCCCATGATGCTGCCGTCGCGCCATCGGACGCCGAGAGACCCGGACGACCGTCCGGGTCCCCGAGCGGCCGCCCCGGTGCCGGCTCCGAAGCCGAGGGGGGCGCGACCGCGACGCCGGTTCCCGGCGACGGCGCCGCAGCCGTCCGCTCGGCCGCCGACGCGCCACCTGCCGGAGAGCTGACAGCCGGGGAGGCCGTCGCGGCGCCTGCCGGCGACCCCGCGCCGGCGGGCGACGGCGCGGCGACCGCCGCGCCCTTCGCCGGTCCGGCCGGGGAGACCGGGCCGCCCGATCCGCCTCGGGAGGGGCGCGTCGCGCGGGCGCGCTCGGCGCTGCAGTCCGCCCGCGCGGCGCGTGCGCTCGTCCAGTCCATCTTCTCGCGGGACGCCGGCGGAACGGCCCCGCCCTGACCCACCCGCCCGGCCCGATCATGTCCGGACAACGCCCGGAGAAGGCGCGGCTCGGGTCAAGAGCGTGCCACGGCCGGCATGGCGAGCCCCGTTCCCGGCGGGCCGCAGGGGCACTGCGGCACGGCCGATCTGGCCTCGAGCCCTGCCGCAGCGGGCCGCGCCGGCCGCGGCTGGCGACTGGCCCCTGCCCGATCCGTCCCTGCGCGCGCCGCCGCCGCCGCCGCGGGCGTGCTCTCCGGTCCGGCTTACCGAATCGCAACGCCTCGCCCCCTAGCCTGCGCGCATCGTCCGGCTGCAAGAACTGTGGGAAGGGCAAAAATGAGACGAGGGCGCGCATCCGGCAGGGTTCGACCTGGCTGCCAGCCGGTGCCCGACCCCGCGATCCATGACCACGCCAGAGCGATCCGTCTTCCGTCGCCTCGTGCTCCAGCCGCGCCCGACGCGGCCCCGCACGCGACCGATGCACCGCCCGGCCGATCCGGGGGAGGCGGCGCCGCCAGCCGCGGGGAAGCGTGCCCGGATCCGGCGCCCCGCGTCATGCCTGCACGGCAGGAGCCCCCGGGAAGGCACCTCAGACACCCCCACGCGGGCGCCGCTCCGTCGGCGAAGGGGGTCAGGAGCCTCGCCGCAGGCGCCATCGCCCGGGCCCGCGCGGCGCTGGCCGCCGCGGGCAGACCGTGGGCGGATGGCAGCGGCATCGGGGGAACGGCCCTGCCGGCCAGCGCGGCCGGCCCGGCTCCGATGCAGGCCGGCCGGCGAGCTCTCCCCCGCTTGCCGGCGATGGCGGATCTCCGGCCCTGCCGGCTTCCGCCACCGTCCCATGCGCAGCGGCTGTGGCAGGGTCGGGGGCGCCGTCTGGCCGCGGCCGTGATCGGGGCTGCCCTGCTCGCCGTCGCGGCGCCGGCACTGGCAGAGCGCTCCGCCGCCCCGGCGGATGCAGCCGCGCTCTGCGATGCGGCGGCGGCCCAGGCGTCCCGCGAGAGCGGCGTCCCGCTTTCGGTGCTGCGCGCGATCTCGCTCACCGAGACCGGCCGTCGCCGCGACGGCCGGTTCCGCCCGTGGCCCTGGACCGTCAACATGGAAGGGACGGGCAAGTGGTTCGACAGCGAGGAGGAGGCCCGCGCCTACGTGGCCCGCCACCACGCGCGGGGCGCACGGAGCTTCGACGTCGGCTGCTTCCAGCTCAACTTCCGCTGGCACGGGCACGGGTTCCGCTCGATCGAGGAGATGTTCCAGCCGCTCGCCAACGCCCGCTACGCGGCGCGCTTCCTGTCGGATCTGAAGGCCGAGACCGGCAGCTGGAGCCGCGCCGCCGGAGCCTACCACTCCCGCACGCCGCGCCATGCCGAGCGGTACCGCGCGCGCTTCGACCGGATCCTCGCCCAGATCGAGGGCGGCCCGCCGCCGCCGGAGCCGCCGCCCGAACTCCTGCGGGCCGCGGCCGAGCCGCCGGGCGCAGACGCCGCCGGCTCCCCCCCGCCCGAGACCGAGGCGCCGCGGGTGAACACCTTCCCCCTGCTCCAGGCATCCGCGGGTTCCGACGGCGCGTCGGCGCTCGGCTCGCTCGTGCCGCTCGGCCGGGGAGGGGACAGGCGCTTCATAGACCACCGCGGCGAGGCGGCAACCGGCGAGGGCGGCGATGCCGGCTGATCTCGCGGCGAGGCTCTTCCAGCCGACGGTGCTGCTCGCACTCGCCCTGATGGCGGTCATCGTGATGATGATCCTGCCGGTTCCCGCCTTCATCCTCGACGTGGGCCTCGCGGCCTCGTTCGCGCTCGCGATCCTGATCTTCACGATCACGCTCTTCATCGAGCGCCCGCTCGACTTCTCCGCCTTCCCGACGGTGCTCCTCGCCTCGCTGATGCTCCGGCTCTCGCTCAACGTCTCGTCCACCAAGCTCATCATCGGCGAGGGGCACACCGGCACCGATGCCGCGGGCGAGGTCATCGAGGGCGTCGCGATGTTCATCATGGGCGGCAGCGTGTTCCTCGGGCTCGTGGTCTTCTGCGTGCTGCTGATCGTCAACTTCGTGGTCATCACCAAGGGCGCCGGCCGCATGGCCGAGGTGGGGGCGCGCTTCGCGCTCGACGGGATGCCGGGCAAGCAGCTCGCCATCGACAGCGACATGTCGGCCGGCGCGATCGACCACCGCGAGGCCAAGGCCCGGCGCGAACGGGAACAGGCCGAGACCACGTTCTTCGGCTCGCTCGACGGCGCGTCGAAGTTCGTCAAGGGCGATGCGGTCGCCGGTCTCCTCATCACGCTCCTGAACCTGGTCATGGGCGTGATCATGGGGACGCTGGTGCACGGGATGCCGGCCGGCGCCGCGTTCGAGACCTATGCGATCCTGACCGTCGGCGACGGCCTCGTGAGCCAGATCCCGGCCGTAATCATCTCGATCGCATCGGCACTCCTGCTTGCCCGGGGCGGCGCGACCGGGGCGACCGACACGGCGCTCGGCGCCCAGCTCGGCCGCTATCCGGCCGCCCTCGCCACCGTGGCGGTGATGATGGCGCTCTTCGCCTTCGTGCCCGGCCTGCCGCTGGTTCCGTTCCTGGCGGGGGCCGCGGTCGTGGGCTGGTTCGCGTGGACGACCTCGAAGGCCGGCGCGCGCGATCCGGCCGACGATCCGCAGGCCGCAGCGCCGCCTGCGGCCGCGGAGAAGCCGATGGGCGACATCCTCGACCTCGACGACATCCACGTGGAATTCGCGCCCGACCTCGTGTCGATGGTGCTCGATCCGGCGACCGGTCTCGAGGCACGCATCGCCAACATGCGCCGGCATGTCGCCACGACATACGGCGTCATTCTCCCCGAGATGCGCCTGACGGACAACGCCAACCTGCCCCCCGGCACCTATGCGGTGCGGATCCAGGGCGTCGAGCAGGCGCAGAACCGCGTCCGCCCCGAGGCGGTCCTTGCACTGACCGCCGGGGCCGAGGCCGAGCCGCCGCCGGGCGAAGAGGTGCGGGAGCCGGTCTACGGCGCCCCGGCCCGCTGGATCGCGCCCGACGCGCGGGAGGAGGCCGCGCTGATGGGGCTGACCGTGGTGACGCCGACGGAGGTGCTTGCCACGCACGTCCTCGAGATCATCAAGCGGAACCTGCCGCGTCTTCTCACGCTCAAGGCGCTCAGGCGGCTTCTCGACGAGCTCTGCCGGCTCTCCGACAGCGCGCGCGCCGAGGCGAACCGGCGGATGATCGACGAACTGATCCCCGAGAAGGTTCCGGTGGACACGCTTCTCGCCGTGCTGCGGCTCCTGCTCGACGAGCGGGTGTCGATCCGGAACCTGCCGCTGATCCTCGAGGCGACCGCCGAGATGCGCCACACCGGCGCGCCCCCCGAGACGATCTGCGAGCATGTCCGCCACCGGCTGGGATTCCAGCTCGTCGCCGAGTTGCGCCGGGCGGACGGGACGATCCCGCTGATCCAGCTTGCCCCGGAGTGGGAGCAGACCTTCGCCCGCTACGAGATCGAGGGCGAGCGCGGCCAGACCGACGTGGCGCTGCCGCCCGACGAGTTCAACCGCCTCGCGCGCACCGTCGCCGAGAAGCTCGCCCGCGCCGGAGACAACGGGGCGAACCCCGCGGTCGTCACCTCGACGCGGCGCCGGCGGTTCCTGCGCACGGTGCTGAAGGCCAAGGGCATCCCCGCGCCGGTCCTGTCCTTCGAGGAGATCGGACTAGAGGCCCGGCCGGCGCTGGTCGGGCTGGTGCCCGCTTGACGGACGCGCTCGCCGAACTCGTCGGGATCGGGCAGGCGGGCCTTGCCGCGTGGTTCGCCGTGTTCCTGCGCGTCGGTGCGGTGATGGCGGTGCTGCCGGCCTTCGGCGAGCAGGCGGTGCCGGCGCGGGTGAGGCTTGCGCTGGCGCTCGCCTTCACCTTCATCGTCGCTCCTGCCGCGCCCGTCCTGCCGCTCGACGGCCCCGCGGCATCGGTCGGGAGGGCGCTCGCGGCGGAGATCCTGTCGGGCCTTCTCCTCGGGCTCGGGCTGCGGCTCCTGGTGCTCGGCTTGCAGACCGCAGGCGCGATGGCGGCGCAGGCGACCTCGCTCGCGCAGATATTCGGCGGCAGTGCCGGGGTGGATCCGCAGCCGGCGATCGCGCATGTGCTGACGATCGGAGGGCTGGCACTCGCGGTGCTCGCCGACCTTCACGTCCGCGTCGCGGAGGCGCTGATCGCCTCCTACGCCGCCTTCCCGGCCGGAATCATGCCGCATGCCGGACTGGTGGCGTCGTGGGGAACCTTCCGCGTCGCCGAGGCCTTCGCCATGGGCTTCACGCTCGCCGCACCCTTCGTCGCGGCGTCGCTCGTCTACAACGTGGCGCTCGGCGTCATCAACCGGGCGATGCCGCAGCTCATGGTCGCCTTCGTGGGCGCCCCCGCGCTCACCCTCGGGGGGCTGGCGCTCTTCGCGCTGGCCGCACCCTCGCTCCTCGAGGTGTGGCTCGCGGCGCTCGGGGCCCACCTCGCGGATCCGCTGGCGGCCGGGCGATGAGCGCACCCGACGAGGACGACGGCGGCGACAAGCCGCACGACCCCACCCCGCGCAGGCTGGAGGAAGCGCGGCGCAAGGGCCAGATCCCGCGGTCCCAGGACCTGACCGCGGCCGGGGCGTGGCTGGGCCTGGTCGCGGCCTTCCTCGCCTTCGGGAGCTGGAGCGTGGAGCGGATCGGCACCCTCTCGGCCACGATGATCGGCCAGGCCGACCGGCTCGCGCCCCTGCTGCTCGAGGGCGGAACCGGAGCGGCCGGAGGCTTGCTCGGCGCCGTCTCGATCGGCGCGGCGCCCTGGTTCCTGATTCCCGCGGCGGGCGCGATCCTGGCTGTGGTCGCCCAGCGCGGCTTCGTCGTCACGGGGGAGAACCTCGCGCCGAAGCTGTCGCGGATCTCGCCGATCGCGGCGGCAAGGCAGAAGTTCGGGCGGGAGGGGCTCTTCGAATTCGGCAAGTCGACCCTGAAACTCGCCCTCGTCGGTCTGGTCCTCGGCCTGCACCTCGCGCGGGAGGGGGAAACCATCCTCTCCCTCGCGCGTCTGCAGGCCAATCCGGCGGCAGCGGAGCTTGCGCGGCTCCTCGGCGGCTTTCTCGCCGTGGTGCTTGCGATCACCCTCGTCCTCGGCGCCCTCGACGCGCTCTGGCAGCGGTTCGAGCATTTCCGGCGGAACCGGATGTCGCTCAAGGAACTCCGGGACGAGGCGAAGGAAAGCGAGGGCGATCCGCATCTGCGCCAGGAACGCAGGCGGCGCGGCTTCGACATCGCCACCAACCGGATGCTGGCCGACGTGCCCAAGGCCGACGTGGTGATCGTGAACCCCACCCACTTCGCCGTGGCGCTGAAGTGGAGCCGCAGGAAGGGCGCGGCGCCGGTCTGCGTCGCGAAGGGGGTCGACGAGGTCGCGGCGCGGATCCGGGCCGCGGCGGCGGAGGCAGGCGTGCCGATCCACCGCGACCCGCCCACCGCACGGGCGCTCCATGCGACGGTGAACCTCGGCGAGGAGGTCCGCCCCGAGCACTACCGCGCCGTCGCCGCGGCCATCCGCTTCGCGGAGCGGATGCGCAGCCGGGCAAGGGCGGCGGGGCGGCGGTGACGGGTCGGCGCCACGCAGCGTTCGCAGGGCTTGCAGAGCTCGCGCGGCTGGTGCTCGAGGCCGAGCTGTCGGCACTGCGCGGCCGGCGCGAAGCCCTCGCGCGCACCGAGGCCCGGCTCGCCGACCTCTCGACCGCCGTCGAGCGTCAGGCGGCCATCGTCGCGCAGGACCTCGAGGCGCCGGTCGCCGGTCCGGTTCATGCCCGCTGGGGCGCCTGGGTGGAGGTGCGCCGGATCGAGCTCAACCTGCGGCTCGCGCGCGGCCGCGCCGAGGCCGAGGCTGCCCGGCAGACCGCGCGCGACGCCTTCGGCCGGGCCGAGGCGCTCCGCCGGGCCGCCGAATGCGAGGCGCTGAAGGCACGCAAGTCGGCGCTTGCCAGGGCGCGCCGCGGCGGCGGCTGAGCGGACGCCAGCGCCAAACACGTGCCGGGCAGGGCGTGCCGGAGGGGTGGCGCATCGGGTCGGGCACCCCCTTCGCTCGGGCAGGCACCCGGCCCGAGCGGCACGTTCCGCAACCGGGACGGCCACGGCAACCGGAGACGGACCATCTGCCTCCGCGCCACCGCGGCACGCATCCTGCGCCCGCACCGCATCCGCCGCGTCCTCGCTCGGCACCGGTGACGCGGGCCGGGCGGGCTCAGCTGTCCTGACGCATCATGTCGATGATGAGCACGTCGGAGACGAGATCGCCCAGCACGCCCTGCGCCGCTTCGAGCAGGCCGGCGCGCAACGTCCTGAGCGCGCTCGCAGCGGTGAAGTTTCCGTCGAACCCGCCTGCGTTCGCATGGGCGAAGAGAACCTGCAGGAACGCATCCCGGAGCTTGGGCTCGTGGGCGAACACGCCCTCGCGCCCGCCTGCACCGACCTCGAGGCTGACCGACAGGACGACGAGGGCCGTGACCCTTCCCTCCCCGACCACCGGCACGACGAACTGGTTGTTGAGCTTGACGAATTCCCGCGCGGCGGCGGGGGCATCGCCGGCAGGGGTGCCGTGGCTGGGCCGTGGCGGCACGTCCCCGCCCCCGTCCGTCGCCCTGCCGCCTTCCTCCGGGCCGCCGGCCTGCCCCTGATCCTCCGCAGGCGCTTCCGCGTCGGAGGGCGGACGCAGTGCGAGCCCGGCGCCGACCCCGCCGCCGAGGCCGGCGAGCGCAAGGAGTGCCGGCAGAAGCAGGCGCTTCATCGCCGGAGTTCCTCAGAACGGCAGCAGGATGTCGGCCACCTGCTGGCCGAGCCTGGGCTGCTGCACGTCGGTGATCTGGCCCCGCCCGCCGTAGGAGATGCGGGCCGCGGCGATCTTGTCGTAGGTGATCTCGTTCTGTCGCGTGATGTCGGTCGGGCGGACGTAGCCGGTGACGATCAGTTCCCGCATCTCGAAGTTCACGCGCACTTCCTGGGTGCCCTCGATCCTGAGGACGCCGTTCGGCAGGACTTCCACCACGGTGGCGGCGACCCGGAGCGTCAGCTTCTCGCGACGGCGCACCGCGCCCTCTCCGGAGGAGGACCCCGACGACGAGAAGTCGACTGCCGGGTTGAGCGAGGCGCCCGCGGGGAGGGCTTCGTTGATCCGCTGCGGGATGCCCACGAGCGAGGGGATCGCCATCCGCTCCCTCCCGTCGCGCGACCTCTCGCTGCTGTTCGAGATCTCGGCCCGCTCGTCGATCTCGATGACGACGGTGAGGATGTCGCCGCGGGTGGCGGCGCGACGGTCGCCGAGCAGGGACTGGCGGCTCGCGTTCCAGAGCGAGGCCTGGTCATCCCGCGCCTCTTCCGCCGCCGGGAAGGCGGCGTTGGTCATCGCGTAGTACTCGTTGCTGCCCTCGGTCGGCGTGAACTCCGGCGCGCGGCCGACCTGGTCGAGCCGGCCGCAAGCGGCAAGCGCGGCGATCGCGAGGATGCAGATGCGGGCGGAATTGTGCATGGAACGGACCTCATGAGCCGGAGAGGGCGCCGACAGCGACCCGGCCGTCGGCTTCGACGGTGCCGGTCACGGCGGTGCGCGAGGACAGGTTGAGCACGCGGATGCGGTCGCCGGGGCCGCCGCGGCCGAGCGACCGCCCCTCGGCGGTGATCGTGAGCCCGCCGCTGCGGAAGACGAGGACCACGAGCGCGTTGCGTTCGACGACGGCGGCCGGGCCGAGGTCCGACGGGCGGATGGGCCGGCCCTCGTAGAGCATGGCGCGGGCCTCGAGGCCGACGGCCTCGTCGGGATGGCGGAGTGCGCCCGGCACTTCGCCCTCGACGACGGTCACGTCGCCGGGCATCACGACCGAAAGCGCGCGCACGGTGCGCGCTGCAACGAGCGTGTCGGCCCCTGCGGCGGCCGGGCCGAGAACTGCCGCGGCGACTGCGGCGAAGGGGAGGGCGCGCATCGTCAACGGATCTGCGTCGTGGCGCCGAGCATCTGGTCGGCGGCGGTGATGACCTTGGCGTTGAGCTCGTAGCCCCGCTGCGCCTCGATCAGGTCGGTCAGTTCCTTGACGGGATCGACGGCGCTTTCCTCGAGGTAGCCCTGCCGCAGGGTGCCGAGCCCGTCGACGCCCGGCACCGAGACCTGCGCCGGGCCGGAGGCGGGCGTCTCCAGGAAGAGGTTCGAGCCGACCGCCTCGAGCCCCTTCTCGTTCGCGAAGCCTGCGAGCGTGATCTGGCCGAGAAGCTCCGGCTCCACACGGTCGCTGAAGTAGGCGTAGACCTGACCGTCGGCATTGACCGAGATCGAGCGCGCCTCGGGCGGGATCGTGATGTCGGGCACGACCGGGTAGCCGTCGGAGGTGACGACCTGGCCTTCGGCCGAGCGCTTCAGTCCGCCGTCGCGGGTATAGGCGGACAGGCCCGACGGCAGGCGGACCTCGATGTAGCCGTGGCCGTCGATGGCGAGATCCAGGTCGCCGCCGGTCGCGGCGAGGGTGCCCTGCGCGACGAGCAGCGTCACCGCGGCCGGCCGCACGCCGAGGCCGAGCTGGACGCCGGTCGGCACGACCGTGCCGTCGGCCGCGTTGATGGTGCCGGCGCGGGTGGCCTGCTGGTAGTGCAGGTCGGCGAACTCGGCGCGGCGGGCGTTGTAGCCCGTGGTCGACATGTTCGCGAGGTTGTTCGAGATCACCTCGACCCGCATGGCCTGGGCGCTCATTCCGGTGGCGGCGATCGACAGGGCGCGCATGGGGGATCCTCAGCGGGAGAAGCTGCGCAGGACGGCGCGGATGCGCTCGTCCTCGCGGTCGAGGAATGTCTGGCCGAGTTCGTAGGCGCGGCTGACCTCGATCATCCGGGTGATCTCGGACACGGGCGAGACGTTCGAACCCTCGAGGAAGCCCTGCACGAGCTTGCGTTCCTCCACCGGCTCCCATCCGCCGGGGGCCGCGAACCGGGTTCCGTGCTCGCGCACGAGCTGGAGGGGATCGAGCGGGCGGAAGACGCCGATCTCGGCAACGGGCTGACCGTCGGCCGAGAGCGTGCCATCGGTTCCGAGCGCGACGGACTTCGCGCCGGGGGGCAGGAAGACCGGGGCCCCGCCGGCGTCGAGGAGCTGGGCGCCGTCCGCGGCGAGGAGTTCTCCCTCCGGCCCGGGGGTGAAGGCGCCGGCGCGGGTCAGCCTTTCGCCCTCAGGCGTCATCACGAGAAAGAAGCCCTCGCCCTCGATGGCGAAGTCGAAGGTTCCGCCGGTGCGTTCGAGCGGGCCCTGGCGTTCGTCCGTCAGTCGCGCGGCGGCGTCGGCCATCGACAGCGAGGGGCCGCCGTCATCCGGCCGGGCGACGTGCTCGGCGAAGATCACGCCCTCGCGCCGGTAGCCGGTGGTGGAAAGGTTGGCGATGTTGTTCGCCACCGCCTGCATTTCCCGCAGCAGTCCGGCCTGCCGCGTCAGGGTGACGTAGCCTGCGTTGTCCATGGCTCAGCTCCCCGCGATCAGCGGAATCAGCGTTCCGGTCCAGAAGCCGGTCAGCGTCTCGGTCATGAAGCCCATCGAGAGCCAGAACACGGCCAGCATCGCGGCGAGCTTCGGCACGAAGGTCAGCGTCATCTCCTGGATCGAGGTCAGCGCCTGGAACAGGCCGACGGCGATCCCGGCGACGAGCGCGACCGTCAGCAGGGGCGTCGACACGATCACCGAGATCCACAGCCCGTGGCGAAGCGTGTCGTAGAAGACGAGCTCATCCATCAGACCGGCATCCTCAGGATCTCCTGGTAGGCTTCGACCACCTTGTCGCGCACCGTCACGGCCGTCTCGACGGCAAGCTCGGTCTGGGCGAGCGCCTGGACGAGGGCGTAGGGGTCGGCGTCGCCCGTCATCGCGGCCCTGGCAGTGCGTTCGCCCTGGCGGAGGGTCTCGGCGAAGTCCTGCGCGACTCGGCCGAAGGGCCCGCCCGCGTCCGCGGCAGCGGCGTCTCGCGCGCCCGGCTGTGTCGCCGGGCGCGCCTGCTGGTAGAGCTGTGCGACGTAGGAGGATCTCACGTCCATTCTGGCGTTCTCCTATCGGCGGAGCAGCTCGATCAGGGCGGACTGCATCTGCCGCGCCTGGTCGAACATCCTGAGGTTCGCCTCGTAGCTGCGCTGCGCTTCGCGCGCGTCAGCGATCTCGACCACCAGATCGACATTCGAGCCGTCGTAGTGGCCGGTTGCGTCCGCCAGCGGGTGGCTGGGGTTGTAGATCCGCGCAAGCGCGGAATGGTCGAGCGTGACCGGTCCGGTCTCGACCCGGCCGGTGCGGCGACCGCCCTCCACCTCTTCCGCGAAGCTGACCTGCTTGCGGTGGTAGCCGGGCGTGTCGGCATTGGCGATGTTCTCGGAGACGTGGCGCAGCCGCGACGCCTGGGCCTGCATCCCGCTGGCCGAAAGGGCGAGGGTCCTGGCGAGGTCGCTCATCGCTCACGGCTTTCCTAGCGGGGCCGGCCGAGGCTGGTGCGCAGGACGCCGAGGGCGTTCTGGTAGATCGAGAGCGCCAGGTCGTGCTGATGGCGCACCTCGGCCGCCTTCATCATCTCGGCCTCCACCGAGACGCCGTTGCCGTTGGGGGAGGCGGCGCCCGGCACGGGCCGCGGGCGCGCCTCCGCGGGCGCGCCGCCAGCCTCTGCGGTACCGACATGGCCGGACCGCGTCACCCGGAGGGCGAAGTCGGTCCCGGCGGTGCGCCAGGCCTCGGCGAAGGTCGGCAGGTCAACCGGGCGGTAGCCCGGCGTGTCGGCATTGGCGATGTTGCGGGCGATGGCGGACTGGCGGGCGGCGGCATGGGCCGCCATGGCCTGCGCCTGCCTGAGCACGTCCAGTCTCTCGAACATCGGGATTCTCCCGCCAGGTCTCTGCCTTCAACCAAGGCTTAAGGGCGATTCCTTTAGAAACGGTTGCGCGCAGAAGGCGCGGGACCGGAGGCGGGATGGCAGGGTCGGTGTTCGAGGGGCTGCTGGCGGAACTGACCGCGCTGACGCCGGTCCGGCCGGTCGGCCGGGTGGAGGAGGTCGCCGGAAACCGGGTCGTCCTCGGGGGGCTTGCCCGGCAGGCCGCCCTGGGCGACGTCGTGCGCATCTCGCTGCCGGGCGGACGCGGCCTCGGGGGCGAGGTCATCGCCCTCCGCGACGGGAGCGTCACGGTGCTGCCGGAGGGTTCGGCCGAGGGCGTCCAGATCGGGCTGCCGGCCGCGCTGATCGGGCCGGCCGCGCTCTTCCCGCATGACGGCTGGATCGGCCGGATCGTCGATCCCTACGGCCGTCCGCTCGACGGACGCCCGCTGTTCCGCGGCCCTGCCGCCCGCCCCTTGCGCGCACCGCCGCCGCCCCCTGCCGAACGTCGGGCGATGGGCGGGCGGCTGGCCACGGGCGTCGCCGTCTTCGACACGCTGCTGCCGATCGTGCGCGGCCAGCGGATCGGCCTCTTTGCCGGGTCGGGCGTGGGCAAGTCCACCCTGCTCGGGAAGCTGGCGCGGGGGCTCGATGCCGATGTTGTGGTGATCGCCCTCGTGGGCGAGCGGGGGCGGGAGCTGCGCGAGTTCGTCGAGCACGTCCTCGGGCCCGAGGGCATGGCTCGGGCGGTCGTCGTCGCGGCGACGTCCGACCGCTCGCCGCTCGAACGCCGGCGCTGCGCGCTCGCCGCGATGGCGGTCGCCGAGCATTTCCGCGACGGCGGCCGGCACGTGCTCTACCTCGCGGACTCGGTGACCCGGTTCGCCGAGGCGCACCGCGAGATCGCGCTCGCCTCCGGCGAGACCGCAGCGCTCGGCGGCCATCCCCCCTCGCTTGCCCACCAGATCATGGCGCTGGCCGAGCGCGCGGGGCCCGGCGCGGGCGAGCAGGGCGACATCACCGCGGTGTTCTCGGTCCTCGTCGCGGGATCGGACATGGAGGAGCCGGTGGCCGACATCCTGCGCGGGGTGCTCGACGGGCATGTCGTCATGGACCGTGCGATCGCCGAGCGCGGGCGGTTTCCCGCGATCGACCTGCTGCGGTCCGTCTCGCGCTCGCTGCCGCGTGCGGCGAGCGATGAGGAAAACGCCATGATCGCCGCCGCGCGCCGCCTTCTCGGCGCCTACGACCGGTCGGAGATGATGATCCAGGCCGGGCTTTACGCGAAAGGGTCCGACCCGGTCCTGGACGAGGCCATCCGGGTCTGGCCCGCACTCGACGCCTTTCTCGCCGAGGATGCCCCGGACGGCGTCGGCGCGAGCTTTGCCCGCCTCGCCGCGTGCCTCGAGCCGCGCGCCGCGGGCCATCGGCCGGCGCCGCCGATCGTTCCGGAGGAGCCGGAGGCAGCGCCCCGGCCCTTCAGCCTGGAGGATTGAGGATGGTGCCTTCCGGTCTGGCGCGCTGACAGGAGTCCCGGGAATCCGGGGCGCGCTGTCCCCCAAGGTCAGGCAGCTGCGCCCCGCAGCGCCTGAGGGGCTTCCCCGCCCTGCGGGCCGCGGAGCGGCGCTGACTCTGGCCGGGTAATGGCGCGATCAGGCATGTTCGGCGCGCCCGGGCGGAACGGCCGCCGGGACGCCGCAGCCGCAACCCCGGCCCGCGGCCCGATGGACGGCGGGCAGCCTCCCTGCTAGCCGTGTGCGATGGAACCGCCGCTCGGCCCGGCCTTCCGCCGGTTCGTGGCGGCAAGCGGGCTCACCAACCTCGCCGACGGGATCGCCACCCTCGCCTGGGCCTGGGTGGCCTCGCTCCTCACGCGCGACGCGCTGCTCATCGCGCTCGTCCCGGTGGCGCTGCGGCTGCCGTGGTTCCTGTTCGCCCTGCCCGCCGGCATCGTCACCGACCGGATCGACCGGCGGCGTCTGATCCTCGCGATGGATGTCTGCCGCGGCGGCGCCTTCGCGGTGGCGGCCGGAGCGGTCGTCGCCGCGACGCCGTTCCCGGCCGTGCCGCCCGCCGGTGTCTCGCTGCCATGGCTCTACTGGGCGATCCTTGCCGCGGCACTTGCGGTCGGAGCCGCCGAGGTGTTCCGCGACAACGCCGCCCAGACGATGCTGCCCGCGCTGGTCCCGCACGCCCGGCTCGAGGCGGCGAACGGGCGGCTCTGGAGCGTGGAGATGGTGGCGAACGCGCTCGTCGGCCCGCCGCTCGCGGCCCTGCTGATCGGGGTCGCGCTGGCGCTTCCCTTCGCAGCGAACGCCGCACTGTACGGCGCTGCGGTGATCCTGGTGCTCGGCGTCGCCGGTCACTTCCGGCCGGCCGGGAACGGACCGCGCGACTGGCGGCGCGAACTGAAGGAAGGCGCCGCGTTCCTCGCGGCATCGCCGCTTCTGCGGCTTCTCGCGGTCGTGACCGGGGTCTGGAACCTGTTCTTCCAGATGGCGATGATCGCCCTCATCCTTTTCACGCAGGAGGTGCTTGGCCTCGGCGCCGCCGGCTACGGCCTGATCCTCGCCGCGGGCGCCCTCGGCGGCGTCGCGGGGGGCGTCTTCGCCGAACGGATCGTGCGCCGGGTCGGGCCGGCGGCGGCGGCGCAGTGGTCGCTCCTGACCTCGGCGCCGTGCTTCCTCGGCATCGCCCTCATGCCGGAGCCGCTGGCCGTGGCCGCGGTGCTTGCGCTGTTCGAGTTTGCCGGCATCGTCTGGAACACCGTCTCGGTCAGCTACCGTCAGCGCACGATCCCCGACGCGCTGCTCGGTCGGGTGAACAGCCTCTACCGGCTCCTCGCCTGGGGGATGATGCCGGTCGGGCTCCTCGCCTCGGGGGTCGTGGTGCGGGCCGCGGAACCCGCTGCCGGACGCGAGGCCGCGCTTGCCGCACCGTTCCTTCTGGCCGCGGCGGGGGCGCTTCTGCTGACGCTCGCGGCCTGGCGGGGCCTGGGGCGCGGCCTCGCGCGGACGTTGTGAGCCGCCGGACCCCGCGCTATCAGGGCGAGGGTGGGGAGGACCGACATGGCGAAACCGCGTTTCACGCCGGACGAGGCGCTGGCCTATCACCTGGAGCCCCGGCCGGGGAAGTTCGACATCGTGGCCTCGAAGCCCATGACGACGCAGCGCGACCTGTCGCTCGCCTATTCGCCGGGCGTGGCCGTTCCGGTGGAGGCCATCGCCGGGAACCCCGAAACGGCCTACGACTACACGACCAAGGGCAACCTCGTCGCCGTCGTGTCGAACGGCACGGCGATCCTCGGCCTCGGCAACCTCGGCGCGCTGGCCGCCAAGCCGGTGATGGAGGGCAAGGCCGTGCTCTTCAAGCGGTTCGCCGACGTGAACGCCATCGACATCGAGCTTGCCACCGAGGATCCCGACGAGATCATCCGCGCCGTCAGGCTGATGGAGCCGACCTTCGGCGGCATCAACCTCGAGGACATCAAGGCGCCCGAATGCTTCATCATCGAGCAGGCGCTGAAGGAGACGATGGACATCCCCGTCTTCCACGACGACCAGCACGGCACCGCCGTGATCTGCGCCGCCGGCCTCATCAACGCCCTTCACCTGACCGGCAAGAAGCTCGCCGACTGCCGGATCGTGATGAACGGCGCCGGCGCGGCCGGGATCGCCTGCCTCGAGCTTCTCAAGGCGATGGGTGCCCGGCACGACAACTGCATCATGTGCGATACCAAGGGGGTCATCTGGCAGGGCCGGACCGAGGGCATGAACCAGTGGAAATCGGCCCACGCCACGCGCACCGACGCCCGCACGCTGGAAGACGCGATGAAAGGCGCCGACGTCTTCCTCGGGGTCAGCGCGAAGGGCGCGGTCACGCAGGAGATGGTCGCCTCGATGGCGAAGGACCCGATCATCTTCGCCATGGCCAACCCCGATCCCGAGATCACCCCCGAGGAGGCGCACGAGGTGCGACCCGACGCGATCGTGGCCACGGGGCGATCGGATTACCCCAACCAGGTCAACAACGTGCTGGGGTTCCCCTACCTGTTCCGCGGCGCGCTCGACATCCATGCCCGCGCGATCAACGACGCGATGAAGATCGCCTGCGCGGAGGCCCTGGCGGCGCTGGCGCGCGAGGACGTGCCCGACGAGGTCGCCATGGCCTACGGCCGCAAGCTCGCCTTCGGGCGCGACTACATCATTCCCACGCCCTTCGATCCGCGGCTGATCCACCGCATCCCGCCTGCGGTGGCAAAGGCGGGCATGGATACCGGCGTCGCACGCCGGCCGATCATCGACATGGCGGCCTACGAACTGGGCCTGAAGGCGCGGATGGACCCGACCGCCACGATCCTGCAGGGCATCCACAACCGCGCACGGGCAGCGCAGGCGCGGATGATCTTCGCCGAGGGCGACGATCCGCGGGTGCTGCGCGCGGCGGTGGCATGGCAGCGCGCCGGCCTCGGCAAGGCGCTGGTCGTCGGACGCGAGGCGGACGTGGAGGAGAAGCTGACGGCCGCCGGGCTCGAGGACGCGGTGCGGGAGATCGAGGTGGTGAATGCCGCGAGCACGTCGCACCTCGAGACCTACAAGGCATTCCTCTACGAGCGGCTGCAACGCAGCGGCTTCGACCAGATCGACGTGCACCGGCTGGCCGCGCACGACCGGCACGTCTTCTCGGCGCTGATGCTCGCGCACGGCCACGGCGACGCGATGATCACCGGCGCCACGCGCAAGTCCGCGCATGTGCTGGGCCTCATCAACCATGTCTTCGACGTGCGCCCGGAGGACGGCGCGGTGGGCGTGACGGCGGTGCTGCACAAGGGCCGCATCGTGCTGATCGCCGACACGCTGGTGCACGAATGGCCCAACGCCGAGGACCTTGCCACCATTGCCGTCCGCGCGGCGGCGATTGCGCGCGAGCTCGGGCTCGAGCCGCGGGTGGCCTTCGCCTCGTTCTCGACCTTCGGCTACCCGGTCAGCGAACGGGCGACGAAGATGCACGAGGCGCCGAAGGTGCTCGACGCCTGGGGCGTCGATTTCGAATACGACGGCGAGATGACCGTGGACGTGGCCCTGAACCCGGCCGCGATGGCGCATTATCCGTTCTGCCGGCTGACGGGTCCGGCGAACATCCTCGTGGTGCCGGCCCGCCACTCGGCCTCGATCTCGGTCAAGCTGATACAGGAGATGGCGGGTGCGACGGTGATCGGCCCGATCCTCTCCGGTGCCGGCGCCTCGATCCAGATCTGCTCGATGGGCTCGACCGTGAGCGACATCCTGAACATGGCCGCCATCGCCGCCTGCCGCCTGGGGTGACGCAGCGGCCGCGGGCGGGCAGGGCGCCGGAACCCGGGCCCCGCGCCCCGAAGCGCGGTCAGTCGCGCCCGATCAGCTCCCGGATCGCGTCGCTGCGGGCCCTGCTTGCGGGGTGCGTCGAAAGCCACGAGGGGCCGTCGCCGTAGGTCTCGCGGATCTGGTCGAAGAACGCGATCAGGCCGGCGGGGTCGAAGCCGGCCTCCGCCGCGAGCGCCACCCCGAAGGCGTCGGCCTCGCTCTCGCTCCGGCGAGAGAAGGGAAGCGAGAGGAACACGTTCCCTTCCAGCACGATGTCCTCGACGATGGGCACGGTCTCCCCCGCGAGCAGCGCGACCAGAACCGCGATGCCGAGCGAGCGGTAGACCTGCCGCAGCCCGTGCTGCTCCACGACATGGCCGATCTCGTGCGCAAGGACGCCCGCCTGGACATCCGCGTCCGGGAACATGGTCACGAGTTCGTCCGAGAGGATGACGGTGCCACCCGGCAGGGCCACGGCGTTCGGGCCCATGCCGCGCAGCGACCGGAACTCGAGCCGGAAATCGTGCGCCGCCCGCGTCTCCGGGTCGAGCGTGTCGAGGAGCCGGACGAAGGTGGCCTCGGCGCGCGCCCTGTCTCCGGGGGGCAGGGCCGAGGGCCCGGCCACGCTGAGGTCGAGCGTGTCGAGCATGCCCGCGTCGATCGCGTCGATCGCGGCGGCGGGCGTCAGCGCCAGCGCAGCCGCCGCCATGAAGTCGAGCCCGTAGCGCCAGAGCGCCCAGACGGTTCCGACGATCGCGAGGAGGACAAGGACGAGCCGCGGGTGGAAACGCTCGGCCGCATGGACGATAGACCAGCGGTCCCGGCCGAGCGCCGCCTCGACCGCCGCGTGGTCGTCGGTCTCGAAGAGGGTGCCGTCGGGCAGGACGATCCGGCGCGGGGTGGTGCCGAGCCTCGGCTCGATCCTCAGTGACGGGCGCGGACATTCCTGATGCCGCGTGCCGTCGCCGAGGACGAGCACCGCGGCATCGCCGGCAAGGTGCAGCACCGCGGCGTGCACACGCGACGCGCCCGCCGGGATCGCACGTCCCCGGATGGTCGCCCCGGATGGTCCGTCACCCTCGCCCATCGCCGGCAGGGATCACACCGGGATGCCGATGTCGATCCCCTCGATGTCGGCGTAGGCATCGCCCAGCGCGGACGTCCGGGCAGGCAGCGTGCCGATGAAGTCGTCGAGCGAGCCGCCCGGGATCAGTCGGGAATGCGCGGCGTAGTAGCGCGCAAGCCGGATCTGCGCCCAGGGCATCATCAGGCCGAGCGTCAGGATCACCACGATCGCGTTCGTCACCGCGATCCAGATGAGCGTCATCGGCCGCACGTCGGAATGGAAGCGGTGCCTCCCGTCGAGCGTGGTGCCGTTGAACACGGTGTTGCGGATGAAGGCCTGGTAGATCACGCCCGCAGGCAGGATGCCGAGCAACAGGAAGCCGTAGATGCCTCCCATGAGGCGGACCGCCATAGCGGGGTCGCGCTCGAACGCGGCGGGATCGTGAAGGTTGGCCATCATCGTTGCGACGATCGGCGCCACGGTGAAGAGGCCGATCAGGATCACCCAGCCCAGCGCGGCGAAGAGCGCGGCGTAGAACCCGCCGATCGGCGCGTCGAAATCGAACGGCGCGGCGCCGAGCCGGTGGTTGCCCACGGCAAAGCGCCGGCGGGCGCGGTCGGCGAAGGGGAAGGCGAGATAGAGCGTCAGGGCAGCAAGCAGCGGATAGAGCAGGAAGGCCAGGAAGGCGCCGAGAGGCCGGCCGTCGAAGCCGAAGCGCACGTTCGCCCAGCTCGACATGGCGGCGTTGAACCTGAGCGCGGCGACGAGAAGCCAGGGCAGGACGACAAGCAGCGCCAGGATGAAGAAGATCCCGATTGCCGGGACCGCGCTTGCGAGCGACACGATCACGATGCCGATCACGATGATGATCCGCCCGAGCAGGATCTGCATCCCGGTGGCGTGGTAGTCGAAGTTGCGGCCGGCGACGTAGGTATTCTGATAGAAGTACTTCTTGGTGCGCACCTTGGCCCAGGCGGAATAGATGCCGACGGTCACGATCGACAGCAGGAGGTTGACGATCCAGATGCCGAACCATTCCCCGGCACGACCGCGGAACTCGAAAGGCACTGGCCGGCCAGTCAGGGCATCGTAGTCCATCGTTACTGTCCCTTCGTTCCTCGTAACGTTACGGATTGGGCTCCTACAGCCCGATTGTGTCGCCTTTGCTGCAGAATTGAGGCAAGCGTTGCGTTGTGGAACGGGGCCGGACACGGAGAAGGAAATGTCGGAGGTCAGCACACATCAGGCCGAGGAGGACGCACGGAACGCGTCGATCCTGATCTGGGTGAACGGCGCACTGAAGCCGCGGGCCGAGGCGGTCGTCTCGGTCTACGACTCGGGCTTCATGCTGGGCGACGGAGTCTGGGAGGGAATCCGGCTCTACGACGGGCGATGGGCCTTCCTCGACGAGCACCTCGAGCGCCTGTTCGAGGCCGCCAAGGCGATCGACCTCGACATCGGCCGAAGCCCCGAGGAGGTGAAGGCGGCGCTCCTCGAGACCCAGGCCGCGAACGGCATGCACACCGATGCGCATGCCCGGCTGATGGTCACGCGCGGGGTCAAGACCCGGCCGTTCCAGCACCCGGGCTTCAGCCGGTCGGGTCCGACGATGGTCATCATCATGGAGCATTCGCGCCCGAAGCTGCCGCGCCCGATCCGGCTGGCGACCGTGCCGAACATCCGCGGGCTGCCGATGAGCCAGGATCCGAAGCTCAACTCGCATTCGAAGCTCAACTGCATCCTCGCCTGCATCGCTGCCGAGAAGGCGGGTGCGGACGAGGCGCTGATGCTCGATGTCCACGGCTTCGTGAACACGACCAACGCCTGCAACTTCTTCATCGTGCGCAAGGGCGAGGTCTGGACCTCGACGGGCGACTACTGCCTGCCGGGCATCACCCGCCGCAAGGTCCTGGAGCTGTGCCGGGCGAACGGCATCCCTGCCCACGAGAAGAACTTCGGCCTCCTGGAGACCTATTCCGCCGACGAGGCGTTCCTGACAGGGACATTCGGCGCGCAGACCCCGGTCGGCATGATCGATGGCAGGGTCATCGGCTCGGGGCAGATGGGGCCGGTGACGCAGCGGATCCGCGATCTCTACAAGGCGCTGGTATCCGCGCCGCCGGCGGCCGGGCCCTAGGTCACGGTGCGGCGGCCCCTCGCACGGCCTGTGACAGGTTGGCCGCCCGTATCGCGTTTTCGCGTCGTGCCGGCGAAAGAATGGAGGGCCCCGACCCCCCGGGACCCTCCACCACCCCACGTGTCCCCCAACGGGTGCACCACACGTGAATTCTGAAGGCCCCGGTCGTCCTGACCGATGGGATCAAGCTATCCGCCCGACCGATTCCGGGCAAACGGAAAGCCCGGAGAATTCTCAGAGAAGTCGCTCGAAGGCCGCGGGTCGGATCCCGCAGCCTCCCCGTGCGCTGCGCCCTCAGGCGTAGACCTTTTCCTTTTTGAAGTGCTTGACGAGCATGTAGTAGACGACCGCCCGGTACTTGTTGCGTTCGGACTTTCCGTAGGTCTCGATCGCCGAGTTGATCGCTGCCATGAGCTCCGGCCCGTCCTTGAGGCCGAGCTTCTTGATCAGGAAGTTCTTCTTGACCGTCTCGAGTTCCTTCGGCTGCGAAGCCGCGATCGTCTCGGAATCCGCGCTGTAGATCGACGGGCCGCAGCCGATGGTCACCTTGGTGAGGAGCGCCATGTCGGGCTCCATCTTGCACTTGTTCTTCAGGTCCGCGGCATACTTCGCGATCAGCTCGTCGCGTTTGCTCATCTCTGGATCCCTCCCGGGTCTGTTGGTCTGCACCATGCACACGCCGTCCCTCGTCCGGCCGGCGGAGGATAGGCGGCGCGGCGGCCCGGACAAAGGCAAAACCGACCGGCCCAGCGCGGGAGGCAAAGAACCGCACTGGGCCGTTGCCCGACTGCCACCCCGGGCAGCCCCTATGGGCCGCGTCCGACCGGCGGGGCGCGATCAGGACAGAAGCCGCCTCAGGGCCGGGATCGGCGTCAGCACGAGCAGGTCGAGCGCCAGAACGGCGAGCAGCGTGAGGCCGAGCATCGGGAATGCCAGAGAGAGTGCGAGCGCTGCCAGGACGACACCCTTGACCATGGGCACATCCGCCGGCAAGGGCGGAGCCGCAAGACGGATGACGCCGTCCGGGCGTCGCCTCCACCACATCACGACGCCGGAGATGCACGCGAACACGACCGCGAGGCAGAAGAGCGTGTTGAGCACGAAGTTGTACAGGCCGAGCTGTCCCTCGTGCAGCGCGATCCCGACCGCCATTGCCTTGGCCGCCGGCGTGTAGTCCGCATAGCGGACGTCCGCGAGGATGCGCCCGGTATACTGGTCGACGTGCACCGTCCGGTCCTTTGTCGGCGAGGCGCCGTCGTAGCTCATCGAGTTCTGCGATATCGTCCAGACACCGGTCGCGTCCTTGGGCGGCGCGACCCGGAAGCGCCCCTCGATACCAAGTGCGCGGGCGATCCGCTCCATCGCCGCCAGGTCGATCACCGTGCCCTCGGGCAGCAGCGAGATCCCGGCGGCAGAACCCGACTGTGGCAGCGGCGTCTGCTCCAGCCCCCATGGTACCTGCTTCTCGCCTTCGCCGTTGAGGCTCGCGTGGGTGGCGTCGGAAAGCGGAACGGCATCCCACTTCTCGGCGGGGAATGTGGACCACGCCTGCACGAAGCGCTCGCCCCAGATGCCCGCCCAAGCAAGCCCGGTGACGAGAAAGAACACCAGGACGACCGACATCCAGCTGCCGACGACCTGATGGAGCGATTTCCACCACGCCCGGCCGCGCGCCGACAAACGCGGCACGAACATCGCGCGCAGTCCGCCGGACCGGCGCGGCCAGACCAGAAACAGGCCCGTCACGACCAGGAGGAGCCCGAGGCTGGACGCGATCTCGATCAGCCGGTCCCCGGTGTCGCCGATCATGAGGGTGCCGTGAATCTTTTCGAAGAGCAGGTTCCACGTCTTGCCGGAGACGGTCTGCCGCAGGACCTCGCCCGTGTACGGATCAAGGGCCACGACCAGCCCGTCGCCGCCATCGGCGATCTCGAACAGCGCCGGGGTCCCGTTGTCGTAGGGGGCGATGTACTCGGAAATGCCGGTGGCACCGGGCACGGCAGCGATGGCGGCCTCCGCCTGCGCCAGGATCGGCAGCGCCGCGCTGCGGGGTGTGATCGCGATACGCTCGCCGTATTCCGGCAGATAAGTGGTGAACAGCATCATGAAGAAGCCGGTGACGGCCAGCATGATCAGGAATGGGACGACGAAGATCCCGGCATAGAAGTGCCAGCGCCAGGCGGCGAAGTAGAGCCGTTCGGCAGGCCGGTTTGCCGGCTCGGCGGCCGGCTCGATGGTTGCATCGGACATGTTCTTTCCCGTTCGGACGAATGCCAAGGGGCCGCGGCTTCGCGGCGCGGAAGGTCAGACGTTTGCAGACGGGAAGGGCGGAGGTCCGCGCGCCGGCGGTGTACGGGGAACATGGGCCGCCGCCGCCTCGGAGGGGGCAGGCAGCGACGCCCGCCCGCCGGGGGCGACCAGGGCCAGTCGCTCACCGCAGAAGCGGGTCGGCAGGAGAGCATGAGCAAGGATGCAGGAGAGGCAGGGGGTCGGATCCGCGCCGCCCTCGGGCTCATTACCGCAGATCTCGACGGCGCCGAAGGCGGCAACCAAGTCCAGCGCCCCGGCGTCCTCGCCCCGGCCGGGCAGAGGCCCGCGACTACCCGCGGCGACAATCGCAACGAGCGCAAGGGCGGTGAGGCTTCCCAGCAGGTGCGCAAGCAGACGACCAACCATGCCGCACCATACCGGCTAGGCCCGGCGCTGTCAGCAGGGATCCGGCACCGCCTCAGTAGCGGTAATGGTCGGGCTTGAACGGGCCCTCGACGCTCACGCCGATGTACTCGGCCTGCTCGGGCCTGAGTTCGGTCAGCTTGGCGCCGATCTTGGCGAGGTGCAGCCGCGCCACCTTCTCGTCGAGGTGCTTGGGCAGGACGTAGACGCGGTTCTCGTACTGGTCGGCCTTCGTCCAGAGCTCGATCTGGGCGAGAACCTGGTTGGTGAAGCTCGCCGACATCACGAAGGACGGATGGCCGGTGGCGTTGCCGAGGTTCAGGAGGCGGCCCTGCGACAGCAGGATGATGCGGTTGCCCGAAGGCATCTCGATCATGTCCACCTGATCCTTGATGTTCGTCCACTTGTGATTGCGCAGCGCCGTGACCTGGATCTCGTTGTCGAAGTGGCCGATGTTGCCGACGATGGCCATGTCCTTCATCTCGCGCATGTGCTCGATGCGGATCACGTCACGGTTGCCGGTCGTGGTGATGAAGATGTCGGCGGTCTTCACCACGTCCTCGAGCGTCACCACCTCGTAGCCATCCATCGCCGCCTGAAGCGCGCAGATCGGGTCGATCTCGGTCACCTTCACCCGCGCGCCGGCACCGCGCAGGCTGGCGGCAGAGCCCTTGCCCACGTCGCCGTAGCCGCAGACCACGGCGACCTTGCCCGCCATCATCGTGTCGGTGGCGCGGCGGATGCCATCGACCAGCGACTCCTTGCAGCCGTACTTGTTGTCGAACTTCGACTTGGTGACGCTGTCGTTGACGTTGAACGCCGGGAACGGCAGGTGCCCCTTCTCCATCATCTTGTAGAGCCGGTGGACGCCGGTCGTCGTCTCCTCCGAGACGCCGCGGATCATGTGCCTCTGCCTCACGAACCAGCCGGGGGAGGCCGCCATCCGCTCCCGGATCTGCGCGAAGAGGCACTCCTCCTCCTCGTTGCCCGGATTGGCGATGAGGTCGGTCTCGCCCTCCTCGACGCGCGCGCCCATGAGGATGTAGAGCGTCGCATCGCCGCCGTCGTCGAGGATCATGTTCGCCCCGCCCTCGGGGAACTGGAAGATCGCGTCGGTATAGGCCCAGTAGTCCTTGAGCGTCTCGCCCTTGACGGCGAACACCGGCGTGCCGCCCGCCGCGATCGCGGCAGCGGCATGATCCTGCGTGGAATAGATGTTGCACGAGGCCCAGCGCACGTCTGCGCCGAGCGCCTTCAGCGTCTCGATCAGCACCGCCGTCTGGATCGTCATGTGGAGCGAGCCGGCGATGCGCGCGCCCTTCAGCGGCTGCTGCGGCCCGAATTCCTCGCGAAGCGCCATGAGACCCGGCATCTCCGTCTCGGCGATGGCGATCTCCTTGCGGCCGTAGTCGGCCAGGGCGATGTCCTTCACGACATAGTCGGTGTGGCGGGTATCGGGCACGGGGGCGCTCCTTCGGGTTGCGGCTGACGAGATAGCAGTGCGCCCCGCCCGCGGCAACCGCGCAGACGGCCGCTTGCCCCGGCGGATGCCGTCTGCCACCTTCGCTGCCGCAGGGCGGAGGCGAGGTGCGGGATGGGCGCGATCGCGGCGGAAGGGCGGGAGGTCGGACCGTCGGGCGGCGGGCCGGCCGCGCGGTGCCGCCGCAGCCGGCCGGGTATCGGGAAGGGCGATGCCTAGGCAGCCCCGCGCCTGGCAGAGGATGCTCTCGGGCCGGCGGCTCGACCTGCTCGATCCGACGCCGGTGGACGTGGAGGTGGAGGACATCGCCCACGGCCTTGCCTTCGTCGCCCGCTGGAACGGGCAGACGCTGGGCGACTGGCCCTATTCGGTGGCCGAGCATTCGCTGCTGGTGGAGGAACTCTTCGGCGCGATGAACCCCGGTGCCGAGCCGCGCTGGCGGCTGGCCGCGCTCCTCCACGATGCGCCGGAATACGTGATCGGCGACATGATCTCGCCGGTGAAGGCCGCCGTCGGGCCGGGCTATGGCGCGCTCGACGAAAGGCTCACGGCGGCGGTGCACATCCGGTTCGGATTGCCGGCCACGATCCCGGCGCCGGTCAAGAAGGCGATCAAGGCGGCCGACCGGGTTTCGGCCTGGCTCGAGGCAACGCAGATCGCGGGTTTCACGAGGCCCGAGGCCGACCGGTTCTTCGGCAGGCCGCCCGGGCCGCTGGTGGCGGGGCGCAGGATATCGCCGCGACCGCCCGTCGAGGTCAGGGCCGCCTATCTGGAGCGTCACGCGGTTCTTCTGGCGGCATGCTGACCGGGCAGGGCGCGGGCGGCCTCGCCGCCGGCGCCGCCGCCCGGTGCCTGAGCATCACCACGGGGCCTGCGGCTGACGGTGGAGCGACAGGCGCGACCGCGCCGCCTCCACGGCCTCGTGCGCCGGCCGATCCTCGCCGCGGTGCGGCGCGTAAGTCCGGTCCATCCGGGTGGCGATCAGCAGGCTTTCTCCGATGATCTTCAACATGGCGTTTCCCTTCTGATCTTGGATGACGTTGCATATATAGGGAATCAAGCCGTATCTTCCAGTCAGGAAACCTTTCTGACTTATAGTTCATCTAACATATGCGCCTGCCTTCCCTGACTGCACTTCGCGCCTTCGAGGCCGCAGCACGCACCGGCAGCTTCTCGGCGGCCGCGCGCGAGCTGAATGTCACGCACGCCGCTGTCGCCCAGCAGGTCCGTGCACTCGAGACAGAGCTCGGCCTGCCGCTGGCGTTCCGCGAGGGGCGGGGTCTTGCGCTGACCGGCGAGGGTGCCCGGCTGGCGCAGACTCTGACCGAAGCGTTCCGGGCCGTCGGCGGGACCATCGCCGAGATCGCAGCCGACGACCCCGACCGTCCGTTGCGCATCACGCTCACGCCCTCGTTCGCCGCGAAGTGGCTGGTGCCGCGCCTCGGCGGCTTCTGGCGGGAACACCCCGACATCGCGCTGACGCTCGACCCCGACCTGCGGCAGCGCGACCTCAACCGGGAGGGCTTCGACCTCGGCATCCGGTACGGCGAGGGGCGCTGGCCCGGCGTCGAGGCCGAACTGCTCACCCGCAGCGACGACGTCATCGTGGGCGCGCCCGCGCTGCTGGGCGACCGGCAATCCCTGACCGTGGCCGAGATGCAGGAGATGCCATGGATCATCGAGGCCGGCTGGACCGAGGAGCTCAGGTGGCTCAAGGGCCTGGGGCTCGACCCCGAACGGCTCGACATAACCGAGATGCCGACCGAGGAGCTCGCCTCGCTTGCGGCGCGCGAGGGTCTGGGACTTGCCGTCGAGCTTGCACCGCTGGCCGAGCCCGACGTGGAGGAGGGGCGGCTGCGCATCGTCCACCGCCCGCCGCCCGAGGGCAGCTACGGCTACTGGATCGTCACCCGGCCGGGGCCACGGAAACCGGCGCTCAAGACCTTCATCCGCTGGCTGAAGTCGGTGGTATAGCGGCGCGGTCAGGCAGCGGGGCAGGCCTGCCCGGCAGTCCGCCCTGCGTTGTCGCGCCAGCCGACGAAGGTGCCCCTGCGGAACGCGAGCACGAGCCCGTCGCGCCAGGCAACCTCGGCATCGACCGCTGCGCAACCTGCCGGAACACCGGCCGAGGCCGGCGCCTGCCCCTTCAGGCGCGAGACGGCCGCCACCACGCCCTCCTGCGCCCGCCCGAAGTCGATCCGCAGGGTCGTGCCGTTCGGCTGAAGCCCGTTCGCGTCGGGCGTCACGCCTGCACCCCGCAAGGGTCCGTCCGCCGGGCGGATTGCCGCGGCGTTCTCCGTCGGCGGGGCGGCGCAGGCAGTTGCGACGAGGGCGAGAAACGCCGCAGCCGGGCCAAGCCTCACTTCGGGCTCCGCTTGGCGAGGATGCGCTGCAGCGTGCGGCGGTGCATCGAAAGCCGCCGCGCGGTCTCGCTCACGTTGCGGTCGCACTGTTCGTAGACGCGCTGGATGTGTTCCCACCGCACCCGGTCGGCCGACATCGGGTTCTCGGGCGGAGGCGGCAGCGTGTCACCTTTCGAGAGCAGGGCGGAGGTGATGTCGTTCGCATCGGCGGGCTTGGCCAGGTAGTCGGTGGCACCGACCTTCACTGCCGCGACTGCGGTGGCGATCGCGCCGTAGCCGGTCAGCACGACGATGCGGCTGTCGGGTCGTGTCTCCCGGAGCGTCTCGACGACATCGAGTCCGTTGCCATCCTCGAGCCGCAGGTCGATGACCGCGTAAGCCGGCGGCTTCCTGAGCGCGATCTCGCGTCCTTCGGAGACCGACTGGGCGAGCTCGGGCTGGAACCCCCGCTTCTCCATCGCCTTCGCGAGCCGCCGCAGGAAGGGTTCGTCGTCGTCGACCAGCAGAAGCGACCGGTCTGGTCCGAGGTCTTCGCCGTCGCTCTCCATCGACCCAGGTCTCCCAGCCCAATTCCCGTTTTGGAATCGTTCTAGGGCCGACAGCACGGGCCGTCAAATCATGACGCCGCGATGAAGCACGCGGTGGTTTCCGCCATCTCCTCCGGCGTGGTCTCGCGCCGGAAGAACTCGACCACGCCGTGACCGGGCAGGACGAGGTAGGTGAAGGTGGAATGGTCGACGAGGTAGAGGTCGCCCCCGCCTTCCTGCTTGCGGGCATAGACGCGGTAGGCTTTGACCGCTTCGGCCACCTGCTCGGGCGAGCCGCTGAGCCCCACCATCCGCGGGTGGACGTAGGATGTGAACTCGGCCATCACGGCGGGTGTGTCGCGCTCGGGATCGACCGTGATGAACACGGGCTTCACCGTCAGGCCGCGCTCCTCGAGCAGATCGACCGCGGCAGCGTTCCTGGCGGTGTCGAAGGGGCAGACATCGGGGCAGAAGGTGTAGCCGAAGTAGACCAGCGCAGGCTGATCGAAGACCTCGGCATCGGTGACGGTGCGGCCCGCACCGTCGACGAGGGTGAACGGCCCGCCGACCGCACCCATCCCCCCGGCCACCTGCGAGCTGCGGCAGCCCGCGAAGGGGTCGTCGGCAGACGGCCTGCCTGTCAGGATCATGTAGCCGATCGCGCCGAGCATCGCCGCAACCAGCGCGACCGCCGAAGTCGCGTAGAGCCGTGTCATCCTTATGTCCTCCTGCTCGGGCGCATTGATCCCGGATCGGGCGGGGCCTAACAATGGCGCACTATGCCACAGAGGCCCAGCCCTGCGCCGGCGCTCATCGCCGACCCCCGGCTCCTCGGCTCGCGGGCGCGGGGCGACTGGGTGCGTCTGCGCACGCTGATCCTGCTGCGCTGGATCGCGATCGCGGGTCAGGTGATGGCGCTGACCGTGGCGGCACGGGTCTTCGGCGTCGAACTGCCCGTGCTGCATTGCGTGCTCGCCGTCGGCGCCTCTGTCGTGGCAAACCTGATCGCGACCTTCGCCTACCCCGAGAGCAAGCGGCTCTCCGAGACGGAGGCGATGCTCACGCAGCTGTTCGACATCGCCCAGCTCGGGCTTCTGCTGTTCCTGACCGGAGGTCTCAACAACCCGTTCGCGCTGCTGATGATCGTTCCGGTCACGGTCTCGGCCACCGCGCTCGACCTGCGCTACACGCTGTTCCTCGGCGCCGTTGCGTCCAGCCTTCTCACGCTGCTTGCATTCTATCACCTGCCGCTCGTCCACGCCGACGGCTCGGTGCTCCGGCTTCCGGCGATCCAGCTCTTCGGCTTCTGGGTGGCGATCCAGATCGGCCTTGCCTTCCTTGCAGCCTACGCATGGCGCATCGCCCACGAAAGCCACTCGATGGCCCAGGCGCTTGCGGCGACGCAGATGGCGCTTGCACGGGAACAGAAGCTGACCGACCTCGGCGGCGTGGTTGCCGCGGCGGCCCACGAACTCGGGACGCCGCTCGCCACGATCAAGCTCGTCAGCGCCGAGCTGATGGAAGAGCTGGAAGGCCAGCCGGAGCTCCTGGAGGACGCCCGGCTGATCCGCGAACAGGCCGACCGCTGCCGCGACATCCTCCAGTCGATGGGGCGCACGGGGAAGGACGACCTGATGCTGCGCGTTGCGCCCCTGTCCGCGCTCTTGCGCGAAGCGGCCGAACCGCACCGGGCACGCGGCAAGGAGGTGATCTTCGAAATGGGCCCCGGGCGCGGCGGCGATGCGCGCCAGCCATCGGTGCACCGCCGCCCCGAGATCATCCACGGACTGAGGAACCTGATCCAGAACGCGGTCGATTTCGCCGCCGCCCGCGTGTGGATCACCGCGACCTGGACGGATGACGAGATTTCCGTGCGGATCGCCGACGACGGCCCGGGCTTCCCGCCGCAGATACTCGGGCGCATCGGCGACCCGTTCGTGCGCGGTCGGGAAACCCCCGGCGAGGATCCGATCCGGCCCGAATACGGGGGTATGGGGCTCGGCCTCTTCATAGCCAAGACGCTGCTCGAGCGGAGCGGGGCGCGGCTGGCCTTCGGCAACGGCTCCGACCCCTTCCTGAGCCAGTCCGAGCGACCCGAACGCGGCGGTGCGGTGATCGAGGCGGTGTGGCCCCGGTCGGCCCTGGTGGCCGAGGTGGAGGAGACGCGCGCGGGCCTGGGACGGAACGTTCCGATGGGCACCTGAGATGCCGCGCTTCCCTCGCCGGTGCAGACCGCTTAACCACCCGTTAACGATTGCCGAAAGAGACTGCCGAACGCGACCCGACTCCGGTTAACCCAGATGGACATGCACGCATCCCCGGCCGGGCTCACCCTCTTCGTGGTCGCCGTGTCGCTCGCCACGGCGGCGGCGGCGATCGCGGTCGCCGCCTGGATCGCCGCACGCCGCGCGCGGGCCGCCCGCACCCGGCGGGCCCTGCCGGAGAACGCCGCCTCGGTTGCCTTCCTGTTCGAGCAGGAACTGCTGCGTGACGCCACTCCTGCGGCGCGCGCCCTGCTCGAGGGAGCAGGCGGCGAGGGCAGCGACTGGGCGCGGCTCTCGGCATTCCTGCGGCACCGGTTCCCCCGGATCGACGATGCGATTGCGGAACTCGCCGAACGCGGGCTCGTAACGCTGGTCGCGGACGACGACACCCGCGATCGGCTGTCGCTCGAGTGGGTGGGCGCGCTCGTGCGGGTGTCGCTCCTGCCTGCCAGCGGCCTTTCCGAACGGTCGGAGCGGACGGTCGAGGAGCAGACCGTCGCAGCAATGGAAGCCGAGATCGCCACCCTGCGCGGTGTCGCCGAACACGCGCCTGTCGCGGCGTGGAAGCAGGACGCAGACGGCATGGTCGTCTGGGCCAACAACGCCTACTTCGCTCTCGCTGCGGAGGTCTGCGGGCCCGAGGCGGCGCAGTCCTGGCCGCCACCGAGCCTCTTCCCCGCGGTCGGCGCGGCGCCCTCCGGCGGCGGCTTCGGGCTTTCACCGGTCCGAACGGCGCTGCGCACCGACGACGGCGGCATCGCGCGCTGGTTCGAATGCCTGGCCTATCCCGCAGGCGAGCACGCCCTCTGCTACGCGACGCCGATCGACGATCTGGTCCACGCCGAGGAGGCGCTGCGCGAGTTCGTGCAGACTCTTTCCAAGACCTTCGCACATCTGCCGATCGGCCTCGCAGTCTTCGACCGTGCGCGGCGGCTGGCACTGTTCAATCCCTCGCTCACGGACCTCACGGGGCTCGAGGCGGAGTTCCTGGCCGCGCGGCCCACGCTGTTTGCGTTCCTCGACCGGCTGCGCGATCGCCGTCGCCTTCCCGAGCCGCGCGACTACCGCTCGTGGCGTCAGCGCATGGCCGATCTCGAGGCGGCGGCGGCGGGGGGCTTCGTGCAGGAGAACTGGGCGCTGCCGTCGGGGCAGACATACCGCGTCACCGGCAGGCCCCACCCCGACGGCGCGGTCGCCTTCCTGTTCGAGGACATTTCGGCCGAGGTGTCGCTGACCCGCCGCTTCCGCTCCGAGATCGAGCTGGGTCAGACGGTTCTCGACAGCCTCGAGGAGGCGATCGTCGTGTTCTCGGCAAACGGCGACGTCGCCCTCTCGAACGCTGCCTATGCCCGCCTGTGGGGAATCGACCCGGCCGGAACCCTGGCCGCCACCGGGGTGATCGAGGCCACACGGCACTGGCAGGCCCACACGGCGCCCACGCCTGTCTGGGGCGACCTGCGCGATTTCGTGGCATCGCAGGGCGAACGCGCCGAATGGTTCGAGACCGTGGAGACGACGGATGGGCGGCGGCTCGACTGCCGGTTCACCCCGCTGAATGGCGGGGCGACGCTGGTCGGCTTCACCGCCACTGCCGAGGAACCGCAGACGCGGAGCCCGCGCGGCGTCACGCAGCAGACCGACGCCATCGCAAGCGCGATCGCCCGCGCGCGCGCCTGACGCGGCACGAACGCGGCCGCGCAAGCCTTCGGTCGGCTTCAGCGTCCCGCAAGCATGGCTGCCCGGGCCGAAGGCCCGCGGGCCGGGAGCGGGCCGCGACGCGGCCGCCGCCGGCAGGGCGCATCCCATGGCACCGCGCGGTTGTGCGCGCCCCGGCGCGAGCGGCGGCAAGACGGCACCCCTCGTGCGCACGGTTGCCATCCACGGGCGGTCTTCGGCGGCGGCGGTTTCGGTCGCGCCTCGGACCTTGCCGTCCGCAGCGTCCGCGGCCAGAGTGCGGCCATGCCCGCCGCTTTGCCGCGCCCAGACCTTCCGTTCCGGCTCGATGCCGATCTGCCCGACGAGGCTGCCACCCGACGCTTTGCGGCCGCACTCGCGCCGCTGCTGCGGCAGGGCGACACGCTCCTGCTCGAAGGCCCGGTCGGGGCGGGCAAGACGGCCTTCGCCCGCGCCCTGATCGGCGCCCTCCAGGCCGCCGCGGGCATTCCGTCCGAGGAAGTGCCCTCGCCCAGTTTCACGCTGGTCCAGACCTACGCCGCCGGGCCGCTGGAGATCTGGCACGCCGACCTCTACCGGCTTTCCGGCCCCGACGAGTGCGAAGAGCTCGGCCTGACGGAAGCATTCGAAACGGCGATCGTCCTGGTGGAATGGCCCGACCGCCTCGGCGCCCGGGCGCCGGCCGGGGCGCTGACCGTCACGCTCTCTCCCGCCGCGGACCCGGAGTCGCGGCACCTCGCGCTTCACGGCCCGGCCGAGTGGAACGCGCGGCTCGCTCCGCTCGCCGCCCGGGGCGCGGCCCGATGAAGCCGCGTTCCCACGCGCCCGCCCCCGAAACGGCGCAGGAGCGCGCTGCCGCCTCGACGGCCTTCCTTGCCGCCGCGGGATGGAGCGCGGCGCATCGCGCCCCGCTGGCCGGAGACGCCTCGATGCGCAGCTACGAGCGGCTGACCATGCCCTCCGGCGCAACGGCGGTCCTGATGGACGCCCCGCCAGGGTCGGGGGAGGACGTCGCGGCCTTCGTCAGGATCGCCAGGCACCTCGCGGGGCTTGGCCTCTCGCCGCCCGCGGTGCTCGCAGAGGATCTCGCCGGCGGCTTCCTTCTGCTCGAGGATCTGGGCGACGCGCTCTTCAGCCGCGTGGTCCGGGCGGCACCGGAGTGCGAGACCGCGCTCTATGCCGCCGCGGCAGAAGTCCTCGCCGAACTCCAGCGCCATCCCCCGCCGCCCGGACTGCCGCGCCTCGATGCCGAGACGATGCCCGAACAGGCGGCCATCGCGTTCGACTGGTACCTCGCCTGCGGCAGCGGATGCCCGGCCGCCGGGCAGGCCCGAGCCGACTTCGTCGCCGCGATGGCCGAGGCGCTCAAGCGCCTCGCGCCGGTGGGCCCGGCGCCGGCCCTCGTGCTGAGGGACTACCACGCCGAGAACCTGATCTGGCTGCCGGACCGCGCGGGGCCGGCCCGCGTCGGGCTGCTCGACTTCCAGCTCGCCCATGCCGGACACCCGGGCTACGACCTCGTCTCGCTGGTGGAGGACGCCCGGCGCGACGTCTCCGCGCCGGCGCGCGAGGCCGCGGTGGCCCGCTTCGCGGCCGATGCCGGACGTGACCGGGCCGGACTCGAACCGGCGCTTGCCGTGCTCGGCGCGCAGCGCCACCTCAGGATCCTCGGCGTCTTCGCGCGCCTCGCGAAGCGCGACGGAAAGCTGCGCTATCTCGACCTGCTCCCGCGGGTCTGGGGCCAGCTCCAGCGCGCGCTCGCGCATCCGGCGCTGACGGACCTTGCGCGCACGGCGGCACCGCTGCCGCCACCCGATGCCGCCCTCCTTGCCAGACTCAGGACGCCATGCGGACCGATCCCCGCGCACTGATGGTCTTCGCCGCCGGGTTCGGCACACGGATGGGCGCCCTGACCGCCACGCGGCCCAAGCCGCTGATCGAGGTCGCCGGCAGGCCGCTGCTCGACCATGCGCTCGCGCTCGCCGCGGGTCAGGACCTCGACCGCATCGTCGTGAATGCCCATTACCATGCCGGGCAGGTCGAGGGGCATCTCGCCGACCGTCCCGGCATAAAGGTGTCGGTCGAACACCCCGAGATCCTGGACACCGGCGGCGGTCTTCGGGCGGCGCTGCCGCTCCTCGGGCCGGGGCCGGTCTTCACCCTCAATTCCGATGCCGTATGGACCGGACCGAACCCCCTCGCCACGCTCCGCGCGGCATGGGATCCGGCACGGATGGACGCGCTCCTCCTCCTCCTGCCGCGCGAGCGTGCGACAGGTCATGCCGGGGCCGGCGACTTCGTCGGGAGCGGGAGCGGCGCGCTGACCCGCGGCCCCGGCCTCGTCTACACCGGCGCCCAGATCGTGAACCCCAGCCGGCTCGATGCCATCGCCGACCGGGTGTTCTCGCTGAACCGGTTGTGGGACGCGCTGATACCCGAGGGCCGGCTTCACGGCGTGATGCACCCCGGCGGCTGGTGCGACGTGGGCCGGCCCGCCTCGATCCAGCTGGCCGAGGCGCTGCTTGCGGAGGCGGAGGATGTTTGACCCGGCCGGCGCGCCGAGGGTGTTCGCCCTGCCCCCCGGCGCGGACTTTCCCGCGCGTGTCGCCGCGGGCCTGATCGACCGGATGCGAGGGCATCCGCCCGAGGCGCTCGCCCGCACCGAAATCTTCGTGAACACCCGGCGCATGCAGCGGCGCCTGCTGGACCTGCTTGCGGGCCACGAACCGCGTCTGCTGCCCCGGCTGCGGCTCGTCACCGACCTCGGCGCCGACCCCGCGCTCGACCTGCCGCCCGCGGCATCGGGACTCCGGCGGCGGCTGGAACTCGCCCGCCTGGTCCGCCGCCTCATCGCGCAGGAACCCGACCTCGCGCCGCCGGGCGCAGCCTTCGCGCTGGCCGACAGCCTCGCCGACCTCATCGACGAGATGGCGGGCGAGGGCGTTCCCCTCGAGGCGCTGGAGCGGCTCGACCTCGGCGACCTCTCGGCGCACTGGCAGCGGAGCCGGAGGTTCCTGAGCCTGATCGGCGCCTACCTCGAGGGTGACGCCCCCGACGCCGAGACGCGCCAGCGCGCCGCGGTCGAGGCCAAGGCGGCGCTCTGGGCTTCCCGCCCACCCGACGCGCCGGTCCTCGTTGCCGGTTCCACCGGATCGCGCGGCGCGACGGCGGCCTTCATGGCCACGGTGGCGCGGCTGCCCCAGGGGGCGGTGATCCTGCCGGGGTTCGACTTCGACCTGCCGGCTTCGACGTGGGAGCGGCTGCGCGGCGACACCGGCGGGCTTCCGGTCGAGGACCACCCGCAGTTCCGCTTCGCGCGGTTCCTCGACCTGCTCGGCCTGAGCCCGGCCGATGTGCGGCCCTGGGACGGGGCCGGCGCGCCGTCGGCCGCTCGCAATCGGCTCGTCTCGCTGGCGCTGCGGCCCGCCCCGGCAACGGACGAGTGGATGGAGGAAGGCCCGCGGCTCGAGAACCTCGCCGAAGCGACGGCAGCGATGACCCTGATCGAGGCACCCGGCCCCCGGGATGAGGCGCTTGCCATCGCGCTGACGCTGCGCGAGGCGGCCGAGGCGGGGTGCCGTGCTGCCGTGGTCACGCCCGACCGGGTTCTGACCCGGCGCGTTGCCGCAGCGCTCGACCGCTGGGGGATCGAGCCGGACGACAGCGCGGGCCGCCCCCTCGCGCTCTCGCCGCCGGGCCGCTTCCTGCTCCAGACTGCGGCGCTGATGCTTCGGCAGCCGCGGTCGCAGGAGCTGATCGCGCTGCTCAAGCACCCGATCGCCCATTCCGGCGCCGATCGCGGGCCGCACCTTCGGACAACGCGCGAATGGGAACTGCATCTGCGCCGGCACGGCCCGCCCGCGCCCGGTGCGGACGATGTCATCCGCTGGGCCGCAGACCGGCCTCAGCGGGCGGCGTGGTCCGGCTGGGTCGCCGGCTGGCTCGCCTCGGCCGTGCTGGAGGGCGAAACGCCGCTCGAGGTGCTGGTGGCGCACCATCTCGCTCTGGCCGAAAGGGTTGCCGGAGGAACGGATGGCGGTTCGGGCGAACTCTGGCGCGAGGCCGCGGGCGAGGAGGCGCAGCGCGCGATGCAGGAACTCGCCGCCGAGGCGGAGGCGGGCGGCCCGCTCAGCCCGAGCGACTACCATGCGCTCCTGCGGACGCTTTTCGAGGCGCGGCCGGTCCGCGATGCGGTCCGCGCCGATCCCCGGATCATGATCTGGGGCACGCTCGAGGCGCGCGTGCAGGGGGCGGACCTGCTGATCCTCGCGGGCCTCAACGAGGGCACCTGGCCCGCGGCGCCCCCGCCCGACCCGTGGATGAACCGCCGGATGCGTCAGGATGCCGGACTGCTGCTGCCGGAGCGGCGGATCGGGCTCTCGGCCCACGACTTCCAGCAGGCGATCGCCGCGCCGCAGGTCGTCCTGACGCGGGCGTTGCGCGACGACGAGGCCGAGACCGTTCCCTCGCGCTGGCTGAACCGGCTGACGACGCTGCTCGACGGGATCGCACCCGGCGAGCTTGCGGCCATGCGGCAGCGCGGGGTGGAACGGCTGATGCAGGCGGCCGCGCTCGAGGATCCCGGGCCGCAGGTGCCCCGTGCGCGCCGCCCGGCCCCGCGGCCGCCGGTCGAGGCGCGGCCGAGGCGGCTCAGCGTCACAGAGGTGCAGACCCTCATCCGCGACCCCTACGAGATCTATGCCCGCCACGTCCTCGGCCTTGCTCCGCTCGACCCCCTGCACCGGCCGCCCGACGCACTGCTGCGCGGCTCGGCGATCCACAAGGTGCTCGAGGTCTTCCTGCGAGACGTCTGGGACGCGACACCCCCCGGGGAGCGTCCGGCCGCCTTCCGTCGCATGACACGGGCGATCCTGGCCGAGCTTGCTCCGTGGCCGGCGGCGCGGGCAATGTGGGCCGCCCGGCTGGACCGTGTCGCCGAGTGGCTCATCGACGGCGAGGCAAGGCGGCAAACCGGGGAACAGGGGCGCCTTCTCGAGACCAAGGGCACACTGGAGGTGCCCGGAACGCCGGTCACCCTGATCGGGAAAGCCGACCGGATCGGCTGCCTGGCCGACGGCACCGTGACCATTCACGACTACAAGACCGGCCAGCCGCCCTCGAAGGAGCAGCAGGCGCATTTCGACCGGCAGCTTCCCCTTCTGGCAGCGATGGCCGAGGCGGGCGGCTTCGCGGCACTCGGCGGCCCGGCCGTGGTGGCCCGCGTCGGCTACATCGGGCTCGGCGCCGCGCCGGTTCTCGAGGAACGCGCGCTCGAACCGGGCGAGGGCCGGGCCGCGCTCGACGGGCTGGCGCGGCGGCTCGCCGCCTACGGCGAACGGAGCCGGGGCTACCTCTCGCGCCGGGCGGTGGAGCGGGAGCAGGGCCGCGATGCGCAGCGCGACTACGACCATCTGGCCCGCTACGGCGAGTGGGAGGCGACAGAGCAAGCCGAAGGCGAGGACGTGGGATGACGGCCGAGGTCCACCCCGTCCGCACCGCCGTCGAACTGGCGAGCGCGCGGCAGGCTGAAGCCGCCGATCCCCGGGCCTCGGTCTGGGTCTCGGCCAACGCCGGCTCGGGCAAGACCAAGGTGCTGACCGACCGCGTCGCGCGGCTTCTCCTCGGCGGCGTGGCGCCCGAACGCATCCTGTGCCTGACCTACACCAAGGCCGCCGCGGCCGAGATGCAGAACCGCCTGTTCCGGCGCCTCGGCGAATGGGCGATGCTGGAGGACGGCAAGCTGCGCGCGGAACTGGAGAAGCTCAGCGGGCCGGTGCCGGGCGGGGGCCGGGCCCTGCGCGCCGCAAGGCGGCTCTTCGCGCGTGCGATCGATGCGCCGGGCGGCCTGAAGATCCAGACCATCCACGCGTTCTGCGCCGGACTCCTGCGGCGGTTCCCGCTCGAGGCGGGCGTGCCGCCGGACTTCGCGGAGATCGACGACCGGGCACGGCGCCTGATGATCGAGGAGATTCTCGACGACATGGCTTCCGGGCCCGACGCCCCGGCCGTGGAGGCCGTCGCGCGCCACCATACGGGCGAGACCCTCGCCGACCTCGCCGACGAGGTTGCCCGCAACCGCCGCCTGTTCGATGCGGCGAAGGACGCTGCCGGATGGTGGGCGGCCTTCGACCTGCCGCCGGGGTATGACGAGGCGGCGCTACTGGCCGAGGTGTTCCGGGGGGACGAGCGCAGCTACGTCGATGCGATCCTCCCACGGCTCGACCCGCAGGCGCGCAACGAGAAGGCTGCCCATGCCGCGCTTTCGGCGTTGGGTGCCCTCGCCCCGCCGCGTCTTGGCGATCTTGCGCTGTTCGAGGTTGCCGGCCTCACCGGAGCGAAGGCGGCTGCGCCCTTCAGTGCCAAGACGCTCTCCAGCGCCCAACCATTCCCGAAGAAGGCCACGAGGGCGGCGCTCGGCGCCCGCCTCGACGGTTGGGACGAGTTCCTGACCCGCGTGGAGGAGGGCCGCGCGCGCCGGGTCGCGCTTCTGGCGGCGCGACGGGCGCTTGCGCTCCAGGACTTCGCTCTGCCCTTCCTCGCCGCCTACGCGGCGCGCAAGCTCGCCCGCGGTGCGCTCGACTTCGACGACCTGATCCTCAGGGCGGGCGACCTGCTCGCCCGGCCGGATGTCGCCGCCTGGGTGCTCTACCGCCTCGACGGCGGGATCGACCACGTGCTCGTCGACGAGGCGCAGGACACCAGCCCCGCCCAGTGGGAGGTTGTCCGCCTGATTGCCGAGGAATTCACCGCCGGCCTCAGCGCCCGGGAGGACGTGCCGCGAAGCCTGTTCGTCGTGGGCGACCCGAAGCAGTCGATCTACTCCTTCCAGGGGGCCGATCCTTCCGGCTTCGGCCGCATGGCCGACCATTTCTCGATGCGACTCGCGGCGGTCGGCGGGCGGCTCGACAGGGTGGACCTGCCGGTCTCGTTCCGCTCCGCGCCCGAGATCCTGCGTGTGGTCGATGCCACCTTCGCCGAGCCGGACGTCAACCGCGGTCTCGAGGGAGCGCCGGAGCACTCCTCCGCGCATCCCGATTTGCCGGGAAGGGTTGACCTCTGGCCGGTGGTTCCAGCCGCCGCGAAGGCCGAGCCTGCCGCATGGGACGACCCGGTGGACCGGGTCGATGCCGCCCATCACGACGTGGTGCTGGCCCGGACGATCGCCGGAGAGATCAGCCGCCTCTGCAGCGCCGGAAGCACCGAGACGATTCCGGTGCGCATGCGCGACGGGGAAGAAGGCGGACGGTCTCTGGTCCGTCGCCGGCCCCGGCCGGGCGACTTCCTCATCCTCGTGCGCCGGCGCTCGACGCTCTTCGCCGAGCTGATCCGGGCCTGCAAGGCGCAGGGCCTGCCGATCGCCGGGGCCGACCGGCTCCGCCTTGGCGGCGAACTGGCGGTGAAGGATATCGCCGCCCTCCTGGCCTTCCTCGCCACGCCCGAGGATGACCTGTCGCTCGCCGCGGTCCTGAAGTCGCCGCTCTTCGGCTGGGACGAGGACCGGCTGTTCCGGCTGGCGCACGGCCGGGAAGGCTACCTGTGGGAAGCGCTCCGGGCACGCCGCGGCGCCGAACCGCCCGACCCGCACGATCTTGCCACGCTCGAGGTGCTCGACGACCTGCGCACGGCGGCCGACTTCCTCAGGCCCTTCGAACTGATCGAAAGGATCCTCACCCGGCACGGCGGACGCCAGCGCCTGCTCGCGCGCCTCGGAGCCGAGGCGGAGGACGGGATCGACGCGCTGATCGCCCAGGCACTGGCCTACGAGCGCAGCGAGGTCCCCTCGCTCACCGGGTTCCTCGGCTGGATGGAAACCGAGGAAGTCGAGGTCAAGCGCCAGCTCTCGACCGCCACCGGCGTGGTGCGGGTGATGACGGTGCACGGCGCCAAGGGGCTGGAAGCCCCGGTGGTGATCCTGCCCGACACCCGGCCGCCGCGGGGGCAGTCCGACCGGTCGCAGATCCTCGCCCACCCGTCGGCAGGGGCGCTCTGGCGGGCCAGGGCCGAGGATGCCGATCCGGTCGCCGCGGCGCTCGCCGCCGAGGCCTCGCAGCGCCAGGACGAGGAATGGGAGCGGTTGCTCTACGTGGCGATGACCCGCGCCGAATGCTGGCTGATCGTCGCCGGGGCGGGGGACATGGGCAAGCCCGACGGCAACGGGGCGCGGTCCTGGCACGCGATGGTCGCGCGGGCGATGGACAAGGTAGGGGCGGTGGCGGTCGATACGCCGACGGGACCGGGCCTCAGGCTCGACGATCCCGCACGCTGGAACGCGCCGCCCGCCGTTGACGCGCAGACCACCCGGAAGCCAGGCGCGGCGCTCCCCGACTGGGCACACCGTCCGGCGCCGACTGCCGCCGAGGTGCCGGCGCCGCTTTCCCCCTCGGACCTTGGCGGCGCCAAGGCGCTGCCGGGGGAGGCGGGCGTCCACGACGAGGCGCGGGCGCTCAGGCGGGGGCGGCACATCCACCTCCTCCTGGAACATCTGCCCGCATGTCCGCCGGAGGACCGCCCGGCGCTTGCCCGCCGGCTGCTGGCAGCGGCCGAGGATCCCGCGACTGCGGCCGAGGCGGACATGCTTGCGGCCGAGGTCCAGCGGATCCTTTCGGACCCGGCGTTCGCCGCCGTGTTCGTGCCGGACTCGCTCGCCGAGGTCCCCTTTGCCGCCGCACTGCCCGAGCTTGGCGGGCGGCTTGTCGCCGGGGCCATCGACCGGCTTGCCGTCTCTCCCGGACGGGTGCTTTTCGCAGACTTCAAGACGAACGCCCTCGTGCCGGCGCGGCCCGAGGACGTGCCCGAGGGCATCCTGCGCCAGATGGGGGCCTACTCGGCCTGCCTGGCGCGCATCTACCCGGGCCGGACAATCGAGGGCGCGATCCTTTGGACCGCCGCCCCGGCCCTGATGCCGCTGCCGCCGGAAGTGCTGAGCGCCGCTCTCGCCCGCGCGAGCCTGCCTTGACGCGGGCACGGCCGGCCCATAGCTTCTGGCCCCGACCCCGACATCCGAGGAGCAGAGCCATGGCCACCCACGCCGTCACCGACGAGACCTTCGACGCCGAAGTGCGGCAGTCCGACATCCCCGTGGTCGTCGACTTCTGGGCAGAGTGGTGCGGGCCCTGCAAGCAGATCGGCCCGGCGCTCGAGGAGCTTTCCGAGGAATATGCCGGCAAGGTCAAGATCGTGAAGGTCAACGTCGACGACAACCCGAACTCGCCCGCGCAGATGGGCGTGCGCGGCATCCCGGCGCTGTTCCTGTTCAAGAACGGCAACGTCGTGTCGAACAAGATCGGCGCGGCGCCGAAGGCGTCGATCGCCAACTGGATCGAAAGCTCGATCTGACCTCTCGGTCCGACGACATGCGCGGGGCGGCCGATGCCGCCCCTCGTCATTTTCTTCAGGGTGCCAGAGGCGCGGCGAGATAGCCGTCGACCGCGGCGCGGATGCGTTCCAAGGCCTCGCTCCGGTCGTCGCGCGTGGCCAGCATCGTGTGCAGGAAGATCCCGATGAAGAAGGCCTGCACGGTCTCGCGCTCGGCCTCGGGCACGGCACCGCCTTCGGCGAAGGCGTCGAGATGGGCGGCGGGAAGGCCGAGGCGGCGATCGAATGGCCCGCGCGGTGGGCAGTGGACGGCGCTCCATACCAGGAACTGCGCGGCGTCGCGGGCGACCGCGAAGCGGGCGAGCCCCTGCACGTCGTAGCCCGTCATCACGCCCTTGTGCACCGCGAGGTTGCGCGGCGTGAAGTCGGCATGGGTTCCGGCATGGGTCACGGGCCGGCCCCGGTAAGCCGCGTGCCGCGCCGCCAGCGCCTCCTCCAGCGCGGCAAGCCGCGCAAGGTCGGCAGGGGTCGCAGCGGCGCGGTCGGCCTGCCGGCAGCCATTCAGCCAGTGGCCGGGGTCGAAGGTCCGGACCCGGCGCCGCGTGGCGGTGTAGGCCGCCAGCCATTCCGAGGCCTGCCGGATCAGCCGGCTCTGCCGGCCCGCACCCGAAGCCCTGAGGGCATCCACGAGACGCCTGCCCGGCGCCTCGCTGAGAAGGATGATCCCGAGCGCAGGATCGGCGTCGAGGCAGCGCACGATCCTGAGCGGCCCCTCCGACATCGTGGCGGCGATGTAGTCGAGTTCCTCCTTCGCGCGAAGCACGGTGGCCGCCGCATCGGGCCCCGGATACCGCTTCAGGATCGCCCGTCGCCCGTCCGTCAGGCGCACGGCGAAGACATCGCCCCGCTCGTCGAGTCCGAGCACCTCGAGCACCCGGATGCCCGACATCCGCGGATGGCCGGCAAGGTCGCGGGAAAGCCTCTCGGCCGCCTCGACGGACAGCTCGAGGTGGCTTCGGTTGTAGAGGCTGATCGGCGGTTCCACTCGCAGGAGGCTCCCGGGCGGCTGCAGCCCTAGCTAAGGGGCGCGGCGGCCGGCCCGCAAGGCCGCCCGTTGCAGCGCCCGCAGGCGCCGTCCATATAGATCGGGTCGCAGGGTGGAGTGCAGGCATGGCCGACGAGAGTTTCCCCGGCTGGCACGGCACGACGATCCTTGCCGTGCGAAAGGGCGGCGAGGTCGTGGTAGCGGGTGACGGGCAGGTCAGTCTGGGCCAGACCGTCATCAAGGGCACGGCCCGCAAGGTGCGCCGGCTCTCGCCGGGCGGACACGAGGTGGTGGCGGGCTTCGCCGGATCCACCGCCGATGCCTTCACCCTGCTCGAGCGGCTCGAGAAGAAGCTCGAGGCCGCGCCGGGGCAGCTTCAGCGGGCGGCGGTGGAACTCGCCAAGGACTGGCGGACCGACCGCTACCTGCAGAAGCTCGAGGCCTTCCTGATCGTCACCGACGGGGCCGAACTCTACGTCATCACCGGCGCGGGCGACGTGCTCGAACCCGAACACGGCATCGCCGCGATAGGCTCGGGCGGCATGTATGCGCTGGCCGCCGCCCGGGCGCTGATCGACGGGCCGCTCCCGGCCGAGGAGATCGCCCGGCGCGCGATGGCGATCGCGGCGGAGATCTGCGTCTACACCAACGGCAACCTGACGGTGGAGAAGATCGCCCCGTGACCGTCTCTCCCGACGACCTGCGGGCCGCCGTCGCCGCCGGGATCATCACCGAGGCGCAGGCGGCCCAGGTGAAGGCGCTGGCCGAGGCGCGCGCGGGCCGGCGGGCTGCCGCAGCGGATGACGAGCCCTTCGAGTTCTTCCGGGGCTTCGCCGAGATCTTCGTCTCGACAGGCCTCGTCCTGATGATCGTCGGCGTCCTCGGCTTCGCCGCGATCGCCGGCGCCTGGCTCGCCCTGCCGCTGGTGCTGGCGGCGACGTGCTGGGCGCTGGCCCACTACTTCACGCTCAGGAAGCGGATGAGCCTGCCCTCGATCGTGCTGACCGCAGGCTTCGCGCTCGGGATCATGGGGGCAACCGGGACCCGCCTGCTCGAGATCGGCGACATCTTCGACGGCATCGCCGGCGACACGGTGGCCGGCGGGCTGATCGGCATGGCGGCGATGGCGGTCTGGTACCGCGTCTTCCGCGTGCCCTTCGCGATCTTCGTCCTCGGCCTGTTCGGCCTTTCGGTGGTGCTCGCGCTCACCGGCTCCACGGGCGGTTCCGGGGGCGGCTTCGGCGGTCTGATCGACCGGCTGTTCGACCTCGGGAACGCCTCGGGCCTCGCCCCAGGCATGCTCGCCTTCGGCCTTTTGGCCTTCGCCGGGGCGATGTGGTTCGACCTGCGCGATCCGCACCGCCTGGGCCGCACTGCGGCCTCGGGCTTCTGGCTGCACCTTCTGGCCGCGCCGGCGCTCGTCAACACGGTGGCGCTTACCTTCCTCAACATCGGCGGCACGGCCGGCTACCTGCTGACGGCGGCCGCCATCGCCGCGATCGCCGCGCTCGCACTGGTGATCGACCGGAGGTCGTTCCTGACGGCCGGGATGGTCTATCTCGGCACGGTGATCGCCTGGGCGATGCGGGCGGGCGGGGCCGAAGTCTCCTGGCCGCTCCTCCTGCTCGTCCTCGGCGGACTCGTGACCGCGCTCGGCACCTTCTGGACGCCGCTCCGCACGGGCCTGATGCGCGCCCTCCCCGAGTTCCCGCTCAAGCGGCGCCTGCCGCCATATTCGGAGGCCCCATGACCGACCTTACCCCGCGCGAGATCGTCTCGGAACTCGACCGCTTCGTGATCGGCCAGAGGGAGGCGAAGCGCGCCGTCGCGGTCGCGCTGCGCAACCGCTGGCGGCGCAAGCAGCTTCCCCCCGGCCTCCGGGAGGAGGTCTATCCCAAGAACATCCTGATGATCGGGCCGACGGGCGTCGGCAAGACCGAGATCTCCCGCCGGCTGGCAAAGCTGGCGAAGGCGCCCTTCCTGAAGGTCGAGGCAACGAAGTTCACCGAGGTGGGCTATGTCGGGCGGGATGTGGACCAGATCGTGCGCGATCTCGTCGATACGGCGATGATCGAGACGCGCGAGCGGATGCGGGAGGCGGTCAAGGCCCGCGCCCACGATGCCGCAGAGACCCGGGTGATCGAGGCGCTGGCGGGGGAGGGCGCGCGGCCGCAGACCCGCGAGATGTTCCGCCAGAAGCTGAGGAGCGGCGAGCTCGACGACACCGAGGTGGAGCTCGAGGTCTCGGAGACGCCCGCCGCGCCGATGCTGGAGCTTCCGGGCCAGGGCGGCATGGGGATGATGAACCTGGGCGACCTGTTCAAGGCCTTCGGCGGCCGCCGCGTCCGTCGGCGGATGCGCGTCGCCGACAGCTACGAGGTGCTCATCGCCGAGGAGGCCGACAAGCTCCTGGACGACGAGCAGGTGAAGCAGGCGGCGCTCGAGGCGGTGCAGGAGAACGGGATCGTCTTCCTGGACGAGATCGACAAGATCGCCGCCCGGGCCGAGACGCGCGGGGCCGACGTGAGCCGCGAGGGCGTGCAGCGCGACCTTCTGCCGCTGATCGAGGGGACGACCGTCTCGACCAAGTACGGGCCGGTCAAGACCGACCACATCCTGTTCATCGCCTCGGGCGCCTTCCACATCGCCAAACCCTCCGACCTGCTGCCCGAGCTTCAGGGGCGCCTTCCGATCCGGGTGGAGCTGCGCGCGCTGACCGAGGCGGATTTCGTGCGGATCCTCACCGAGACCGACAACGCCCTCACCCGCCAGTATGCCGCGCTGATGGCGACCGAGGGCGTGACGGTCGAGTTCACCGACGACGGGATCGCCGCGCTCGCGCGCATCGCGGCGGAGGTGAACCGCAGCGTGGAGAACATCGGCGCGCGGCGGCTCTACACGGTCATGGAACGGGTGTTCGAGGAGCTCTCCTTCGCGGCACCCGACCGAGGCGGCGAAACGGTCATCGTCGATGCCGCCTTCGTCGAGGCGAACCTCGGCGAGCTGTCGCGCTCGGCCGACCTCAGCCGCTACGTGCTCTAGGAGGACACTGCGCCCGCGGCCCGCGCCAGGAGGCGCAGCAGGACGCGCACCGCCGCGCCCATGTCCTGCACGCTGACCCATTCGCGGGGACCGTGCACCTCCTGCATGCCCGTGAAGATGTTCGGACAGGGCGTGCCGAGTTCGGTCAGGCGCGAGCCGTCGGTGCCGCCGCGGATCGCGGCCGAGACCGGCTCGATGCCGAGATCCCGGCAGGCGGCGCGGGCGAGGTCCACGGGCGTCATGTCGGCCTCGAGCCAGTAGCGCATGTTCCTGTACTGGGGCCTGATCTCGCAGGTGATCCGCGCCCGCGGCTCGGTCGCGGCGACGGCCTCGCAGACCTGCCGCAACAGCGCGCCCCTGGCCTCCAGCCCATCGCGCTCGAAGTCGCGCAGGATTACCCGGATCTCGGCGGAGGCCGCGGTGCCCTTCAGCTCGTAGACGTGCAGGAAGCCCTCGCGGCCCTCGGTCGTCTCGGGCGTCATCGTGGCCTGCGGCAGGGTCTGCACGATCCGCGCGGCAAGGTGCAGGGCGTTGACGAGCTTTCCCTTGGCCGTGCCGGGGTGCACCGAGACCCCCTCGATCCGCACCACGGCGCCATCGGCCGAGAAGCTCTCGAACTCTATCTCGCCGACTGCCCCGCCATCGAGCGTGTAGGCGAAGGCGGCGCCGAGATCGCGGGCAAGCTGTGCCGGCACACCGCGCCCGATCTCCTCGTCGCAGGTGAAGGCGAGCCGAAGCCTCGGGCGCGGCAGGGCAGGGTCGGCGAGGAGGTGCCGCGCTGCCGTCATCACGATGGCCACGCCGGCCTTGTCGTCGGCACCGAGCAGCGTCGTGCCCGAGGCGGTGACGATGTCATGCCCGAGGCGCGTGCCGAGATAGGGGGAATCCTCGGGTGACAGAACGAGGTCGGGAGCGTCGGGAAAGGCAATCCGCCCGCCCCGGTAGTTGCGATGGACGATGGGCTTCACACCGGTTGCCGGGAACGCCGGCGCCGTGTCCACATGTGCCAGAAGCCCGATGGTCGGACCCGGGTCGGTTCCCGGCACGGTGGCGAGGACCACGCCGTAGTCGGTGAGCACCACATCCTCGGCCCCGATCTGCGAAAGCTCCTCGGCAAGGATCCGCAGCAGGTCGAACTGCCGCTCGGTGCTGGGCGTCGCGGACGAATCCTCGTCGGACTGGGTGTCGATCGCCGCGTAGCGGACAAGCCGCGCCTCAAGCTCGCCGTCGAATTCCGTGCGCATCTGCGCCTCCTGCCCCCTGCGGGCCGCATCGGCACCGCCATCGGCGCCGATGTCAAGCGGCGGTGGCCTCAGCGGCGGCGGCCGGAGCGGTCGTCCTCGTCGTCGTCGTCGTCGTGGTCGTCGGAGGCGGGCAGGTTGAAGAAGCTCTCGGCATCGGGCAGGGCCTTGTCCTCCTTCTCGTCCCCGTCACCCGAGAGCGAGAAGGTCTCGAGACCGGCGATGCTGGAGGGGATACGGGGTTCGGCGGCCGGCATGCCGAGCGACTGTTCGGTCGAGACCAGCTTGCGCCGCTCGTCATCGGACATCGCCGTGCCCTCGGCGGCCTTCCTCCGGTTTGCCTTCTGGACGGCGGCATCCAGCTCCGACTGCCGGCAGAGGCCGAGCGCCACCGGGTCGATGGGCTGGATGTTGGCGATGTTCCAGTGCGTCCGGTCGCGGATCGCCTGGATCGTCGGCTTGGTCGTCCCGACCAGCTTGCCGATCTGGCCGTCGGTCAGCTCCGGGTGGAACTTGACGAGCCAGAGGATCGCTGCCGGCCGGTCCTGCCGCTTGCTGAGCGGGGTGTAGCGCGGGCCGCGCCGCTTCTCCTCGCCCACCGAGGCAGGGTTGAACTTGAGCTTCAGCCGATAGAGCGGATCCTTCTCGCCGCGCTCGATCTCGACCGGGTCGAGCTGGTTGTTGGCGATCGGGTCGAAACCCTTGACCCCTGCCGCCACGTCCCCGTCGGCGATGCCCTGCACCTCGAGCTCGTGCAGCCCGCAGAAGTCGGCGATCTGCTTGAAGCTGAGGGTGGTGTTGTCGACCAGCCAGACAGCGGTCGCCTTGGCCATCAGGGGCTTGTTCATCGGCGTGCTCCTTGACACTTCTTCTCCGACACCGGGAACCCGGCTCCGGGGCCCAAGGCTTCCCGGGATTCTCCGATGTCGGGGAAATCGCGCGTTATATAGGCGCAAGAGTCGCGGAGGGAAAGAGACAATGCACAGGCTCGCCGCGGCCCTCGCCGCCCTCGCGCTCGCCGCGACCCATGCGGCCGCCGAAGGCGAACGCGCGGGAGAGTTCGACTACTACGTGCTCGCGCTGTCGTGGTCGCCCACCTGGTGCGCGCTCGAAGGCGACGCCCGGGGGGCGCCGCAATGCTCCGGCGACAAAGGTCGCGGCTGGGTGCTGCACGGGCTCTGGCCACAGAACGAGGAGGGCTGGCCGAGCTTCTGCCGCACGACGGCGCGCGACCCCTCGCGCGCCGAGACGGCGGCGATGGCCGATGTCATGGGCTCGGGCGGCGCGGCCTGGCATCAGTGGCGCAAGCACGGCCGCTGTTCGGGCCTGTCGCCCGGCGACTACTTCGCGGCCGCCCGCGAGGCCTTCGCCGCCGTGAACCGCCCTGCGCTGTTCGACCGGATGACGCAGGCCTACAGGCTGCCGGCCTCGGTGGTCGAGGAGGCCTTCCTCGAGTCCAACCCCGGCTGGGCGGCCGACATGCTGACGATCACCTGCAAGGACGGGCGGATCCAGGAGGCGCGCCTCTGCCTGACGCGCGACCTGGAGCCTCGCCGCTGCGGCGCCGATGCGGTCCGCGACTGCCGGATGCGGGACGCCCTCATGGAGCCCGTGCGGTAGCCCGGCTGCCCGCGACCCGGACGGGTTCAGCGCGTGGGAACGGGCGTCTCGCCGCGGTAGTCGTAGAAGCCCCGCTGCGTCTTGCGGCCGAGCCATCCGGCCTCGACATACTTCACGAGGAGCGGACAGGGCCGGTACTTGGTGTCCGCGAGCCCGTCGTGCAGCACGTTCATGATGGCGAGGCAGGTATCGAGCCCGATGAAGTCGGCCAGTTCCAGCGGGCCCATCGGGTGGTTGGTGCCGAGCTTCATGGCCATGTCGATCGAGGTCACGTTGCCCACGCCCTCGTAGAGCGTATAGACCGCCTCGTTGATCATCGGCATCAGGATGCGGTTGACGATGAAGGCGGGGAAGTCCTCGGCGCTGGCTGCGGTCTTGCCGAGCCGCTCCACCACCTTCAGGCAGGCCTCGTAGGTGGCATCGTCGGTCGCGATGCCGCGGATGAGCTCGACGAGCTGCATCACCGGCACCGGGTTCATGAAGTGGAACCCCATGAACTTCTCGGGCCGGTCGGTGCGCGAGGCAAGCCGGGTGATCGAGATCGACGAGGTGTTCGACGTCAGGATGGTGTGCGGCTGGAGATGCGGCACGAGATCCTCGAAGATCGCCTGCTTCACGGTCTCGCGCTCGGTCGCGGCCTCGATGATCAGGTCGCACTTGCCCAGATCGGTCAGGGTCAGGGTCGTGCGGATTCTCCCCAGCGCGGCTGCCTTGTCCTCGGCAGTGATCTTCCCGCGGCTGAGCTGGCGCTCGAGATTGCGGTCGATGAGGCTCAGCGCCGCGTTGAGCGCATCCTGCGAGATGTCGGTCATCAGCACGTCGTAGCCCGCGAGCGCCAGCACATGGGCGATGCCGTTGCCCATCTGCCCTGCCCCGACCACGCCGACCGACCTGATCTCCATCGCCTGTCCCTTCCGATGCCGCGCGCGACCATAGGCGGGCGGCACGGGCGCGCGCAAGCCTGCGGGGCACCCGATCCGTCGAATTGCAGGATTAGCCCTTTGGAAACCCGCAGCCGCGATTCTGCGCCCCGGGTGAAGCGAACAGAGGTGGGTGAGATGAGCTACGTCACCAGGGGCGACGGCGTCCTCGACTATCTTCCGTGCCGCTACGGCACATCGAAACTCCTGTTCCGCGGGCCGCGGCGGAGGCTTGAGGCCTCCTATGTCGCGGTGCTCGGCGGAACCGAGACCTACGGCCGGTTCGTGGAGCGGCCATATCCCGCGCTGCTGGAAAGCCTGTCAGGCAGGCGCACGGTCAACTTCGGCTATGTCAATGCAGGCATCGACGTGTTCCTCCAGGACGAGACGGTGATGGGCATCTGCGCCGGCGCCGATGCAACGATCGTCCAGCTGCTCGGCGCGCAGAACCTGACCAACCGGTTCTACGCGGTCCACCCGCGGCGGAACGACCGGCTGCTCTCGGTCTCGCCGCTCCTCAATGCGCTGTACCGCGATCTCGACTTCGCCGAGATCAACTTCACACGCCACCTGCTGGCGGCGCTTGAGGATCGGTCGCCGGACCGCTTCGCCCTGGTCGTGGCCGAACTCAAGGCGGCCTGGCTCGCGCGGATGCGCAAGCTGCTCGCCGGGGTCGGCGGAAGGAAGATCCTCCTCTGGATCGGCGAGGAGGCACCGGGCGACGGCACGGTGCTCAGCGCGCGGGCGCCCGATCCGCTGTTCGTGAGCCGGGAGATGATCGAAACGCTCCGCCCGTTCGTCTCCGACGTGGTCGTGGTCGTCGAGGATCCGGATGCGAGGGCGGCCGGAACCGCCGGGATGGTCTTCGATCGTGCGGACGCCGCGGTTGCCGCGACCACGACGAATGCCGCGATCCACCGCCAGGTGGCCGAGGCGCTGGCCGACCTATTCGGACGGGCGCTGCCCTGAAATGCACGGGGGCGGCTGGCGAGCCGCCCCCGCGCTCCGCGTTCCGCGGATTCACTCAGAGCTTCTCGATCATCTCCGGCACGGCCTGGAACAGGTCGGCCACAAGCCCGTAGTCGGCGACCTGGAAGATGGGCGCCTCCTCGTCCTTGTTGATCGCCACGATGACCTTGCTGTCCTTCATGCCGGCGAGGTGCTGGATCGCGCCCGAGATGCCGACGGCGACGTAGAGCTGCGGCGCCACGACCTTGCCGGTCTGGCCCACCTGCCAGTCGTTCGGGGCATAGCCCGAGTCCACCGCCGCGCGCGAGGCGCCGACGGCGGCGCCGAGCTTGTCGGCGAGCTTCTCGATCAGCGCGAACTGTTCCTTGGAGCCCACGCCGCGGCCGCCCGAGACGACGATCCCGGCCGAGGTCAGCTCCGGCCGGTCGGAGGCCGCAACCGCGTCCTCGATCCATTGCGACACTCCCGGGTTGGCGGGAACCGCCACCGTCTCGACCGGGGCGGAGCCGCCCTCGGGTGCCGCGTCGAAGGCGGTCGTGCGGATCGAGACGACCTTGCGGGCGTCGGACGACCGCACCGTCTGGATCGCGTTCCCGGCGTAGATCGGCCGCTCGAACGTGTCCTTGTCCACGATCCCGGAGACGTCCGAGATCACCATCACGTCGAGCAGCGCCGCGACGCGCGGCAGCACGTTCTTGGCATCGGTCGTCGCCGGCGCCACGATGTGCTCGTAATCGCCCGCAAGGCCCGCGATCAGCGCCGCCGTCGGCTCGGCGAGCCGGTGGCCCAGCGAGGGGTCCTCGGCGACGAGCACCTTCTTCACGCCGGCGAACTTCGCCGCCGCCTCGCCCGCCGCCTTCGCCCGCGCGCCGGCCGCAAGCACCGTCACATCGCCCAGCATCTTCGCCGCGGTCAGCGCCTTGGCGGTCGCGTCCGCCATCAGCGCGCCGTCGGTCACCTCGGCCAGAAGCAGAACAGCCATCAGATCACCCCCGCCTCTTTCAGCTTGCCCACGAGCTCGTCGACCGAGCCCACCTTGACCCCGGCCTTGCGGCCCGCCGGCTCGACGGTCTTCACCACGGTCAGCCGCGGCGTCACGTCCACGCCGTAGTCGGCGGGCGTCTTCTCCTCTAGCGGCTTCTTCTTGGCCTTCATGATGTTCGGCAGCGAAGCATAGCGCGGCTCGTTGAGGCGCAGGTCCACCGTCACGATCGCCGGCAGCCTGACCTCGATGGTCTGCAGGCCGCCGTCGACCTCCCGCGTCACCCGTGCGGTCTCGCCCGAGACCTCGAGCTTCGAGGCGAAGGTCGCCTGCGCCCAGCCGAGCAGTGCCGCCAGCATCTGGCCGGTCGCGTTCATGTCGTTGTCGATCGCCTGCTTTCCGCAGATCACCAGGCCCGGCTTTTCCTCGTCGATCACCGCCTTCAGGAGCTTCGCCACCGCCAGCGGCTCGATGTCCTGATGCACGTCCGAGGCCGCCTCGATCAGGATCGCCCGGTCCGCGCCCATGGCGAGCGCGGTCCGCAGCGTCTCCTGCGCCTGCTTCACCCCGATCGAGACCGCCACGATCTCCTCGGCCTTGCCGGCCTCCTTCAGGCGGATCGCCTCCTCCACCGCGATCTCGTCGAACGGGTTCATCGACATCTTGACGTTCGCCAGATCGACCCCGCTCCCGTCCGCCTTCACCCGGACCTTCACGTTGTAGTCGATCACCCGCTTCACAGGCACGAGCACCTTCATCGGCGTGGGTCTCCCTTTCAGCTCCGGTGCCTACTTACCGGGTGGGGACGGACGAAAACAGCGTAAAATCGACGCGGCGAGGCCCGGCGACGCCACGTTTCGCGGTAGCCGTCGGCGGCGGATGCGCAGGCGCCGCCCGCCGCACCGTCAGCGGTTCGCGCCGGGTATCCACAGCACGTCGGCGCGGCCCTCGTCATTGGCGATGCGGCCCGCCACGAAGAACCAGTCCGACAGCCGGTTGAGGTAGATGACCGCTTGCTCGTTGACCGCTTCCATGGTCGCGAGCTCGACCGTCAGGCGCTCCGCCCGCCGGGCAACCGTGCGGCACAGGTGCAGATGCGCGGCAAGCGGCGTGCCCCCGGGGAGGATGAAGCTCCGCAGCGGCTCGAGGCGGGCATTCATCGCGTCGATCTCGGTCTCGAGGCGCTTCACCTGCGCCTCGACCATGCGCAGCACGGGGTATCCGGCCTCGTGGTCCTTCTCCATCTCGGGGCGGCAGAGATCGGCACCGAGGTCGAACAGGTCGTTCGAGATCCGGGCGAGGGCCGCGTCCATCTCGCCCGTGGCATGGAGCCGGGCGAGGCCCACCGTGGCGTTCGTCTCGTCGACCGTGCCGTAGGCGGAGACGCGCAGCGAATGCTTGGCCACCCGCGCCCCGTTCCCGAGCGCCGTCTCGCCCGCGTCTCCGGTCTTGGTGTAGATCCTGTTGAGCACGACCATCAGTTCCCTCCCTGCCCGCGCAGCCAGACGAAGATGGCGATCAGCACAACCGCCACGAACTGCGCCGCGATGCGCCAGCGCATCAGCCTGTTCGACTTCTTGCCGCGATCCTCGCCGCCCCTGGCGAAGCCGCCGATGCCCATCGCCAGGACGCCAAGCGTGGCCAGGCAGGCCAGCGCGATCAGGTAGAACAGGGGATCGGACAGCATCGGGATTCCTTTCGGGTCGCCCGCCATCTAGTCCGGCGGCGCGGAAAAGCGAAGCGGGAATCCGGGCTCAGGCACGGGCGATGATCCAGTCGAGCGCGCGCGTCGGCAGAAGTCTGCGGAAAGTGCCCATCAGGTAGGTGGGGGTGGTGACATAGTAGCGCGGCCGCGGGTCGGGGCTTTCGAGCGCGCGGGCGAGCTTCGCCGTCACGGCCGAGGCCGGAAGCTCGAAGCGGTCCGGTCCCCGCTTCTCGTAGAGCCGGCGCAGAAGGCTCGCGCGATACTGCTCGGCCCGCGGGGAGTTCTCCCAGTCTATCCAGCGCTCGAAATGCGGGATCGAGTTCGCCCGGATCCGGCTGGTGATCGGTCCCGGCTCGATCAGGATCACCTTCAGCGGCGTGTCGCGCATCTCGATCCTGAGGACGTCGGTCAGCCCCTCCATTGCGTATTTCGTGGCGACATAGGCGCCGCGCCAGCGCATGGGGACAAGGCCGAGCACCGACGAGCAGTTGACGATCCGCCCGTGCCCCTGGCGGCGCATCGCGGGGATAACACGCCGCGTCAGGTCGTGGACGCCGAAGAGATTGGTCTCGAAGATCTCGCGCAGGGCCCCGCGCGGCAGGTCCTCGACCGCGCCGGGGCAGGCGAAGGCGCCGTTGTTGAAGACCGCATCGAGCCTGCCCCCCGTGCGCGAGAGCGCCTCGTCCACCGCCGCCGCGATGCTGTCCTCGTCGGCGTAGTCGAGCCGGAAGCTTTCCAGCCCCTCGCCGCGCAGGCGCTCGCAGTCGGCCTCCTGACGGCAGGTGGCGAAGACGCGCCAGCCGCGCCGGGCCATCCCGTGCGCCGCGTCGTAGCCGATGCCCGACGAGCAGCCGGTGATGAGAAGCGATCGCCCTTCCTTTCCCGCGCCTGCCATCCCTGCCTCCGCCGCCGCGGGCGGCACCCTGCCCCGGCGGGGAAGGACCGGCAAGCCCCTCAGGCGGCGTAGGCGGCCCGCTCGAAGGCCTCGTAGGTCTGCATGAAGCGCGGCTCCACGAAAGGCAGCGTCTGGGTCATGATGACTGCGGCGAGGTCCGAGGCCGGATCGAACCAGTAGTGCGTGTTGAGCACGCCCGCCCAGCTCTGGGATCCCGCGCGGCGCATCCCCGGAATGTCGGATTCGTTCCGCATGAAGCCGAAGCTGTGGGTCTTGACCGTTCCGGGGAAGGGGTCGAAGTCCGCGCTGACCGGGGGCGCCGCCGTCACCATCCGCTCGAACGTGAGGGGCCCCATGTGGTTCTCCAGCATGCGCGCCACGCCCTCCTCGCTCAGCACGCGGTTCCCGTCGAGCGCACCCCGGTTGAGGAACATCCTCAGGAAGCGCATGTAGTCCTGCGGCGTGGAATAGAGCGCGTGCCCCATGCCGTAGACCTCCGGGTTCGACGGCGGCGCGAGCGCGAAGTCGACGAAGGCCCCGTCCTCGCCGCGCGCCTTCACCCCGGCAAGCCGCGGTGCCATGTGGTCGCGCACCTCGACGTCGGTATCCTCCATGCCGAGCGGGCCGAAGAGGTTCTCCTTCAGGAAGGCGTCGATCCGCTTTCCGCTGATCCGCTCGACCATCTGGCCGAGCCAGTCGATGCTGACGCCGTAGCCCCAGCGCGTGCCGGGATCGGAGAGCATCGGATAGAACATCGAGGCCTTCGTGCCGGCGAGGATCGAGGGATGCCCGGTCTTCGCCATGTATTCCTGCGGCGCGGTGTTCCAGAACTCGTATTCCAGCCCCGAGGTGTGGGTGGCCAGATGCCGCGCGGTCGCCTTCACCCTCGGCGCACGCAGGCGCGGCGTGTCGCCGTCCCACCCCTCCAGCACGCGTATCTCGGCAAACTCGGGCAGCACCTCCTCCACGGGCGTGTCGAAATCCATCTCGCCGCGGTCGATCAGGATCATCGCCGCGGTCGAGCCCACGGCCTTCGTCATCGAGAAGACGCGGAACACCGTGTCGGTGGCGGCCGGCAGTCCGGGCGCCGCCTCGCCCGCCGCGCCCGACCAGGTGATGCCCGCGGCGTTTCCGGTCATGCCGACCGCGAAGGGCACGTCCTCCTGCCGGACGGCGCGGTCCAGAACCTCCTGAAGTCCCATGATGTCCTCCCTCGTTGCCGGAAAGTCTGGACACGACCCGCGATTCCCGGCAAGCGCGATTGCGCGCTGGACCGTGGGAAGCGGAAGCTCTACACCACATCCATGTCCGAGCCGACCGACGGCCCCAACATCGAGCCTCCCGAAGGCAGCGAACTTGCCGAGCCGCTCGCCCGCGCGATCGGCGAGCGCTACCTGACCTATGCGCTCTCCACCATCATGCATCGGGCGCTGCCGGACGCGCGCGACGGCCTGAAGCCGGTGCACCGGCGCATCCTCTGGGCGATGCGCGAGCTGCGCCTTTCCTCCACGGGGGCGTTCCGCAAGTCGGCGAAGATCGCGGGCGACGTGATGGGCAACTACCACCCCCACGGCGATGCCGCGATCTACGACGCGATGGCGCGGCTCGCGCAGGACTTCACGATCCGCTACCCTCTGGTGGATGGGCAGGGCAACTTCGGCAACATCGACGGCGACAACCCGGCCGCCAGCCGCTACACCGAGGCGCGCCTGTCCGCCCCGGCCGAGGCGCTCCTCGCAGGTCTCGACGAGAACGCGGTCGACTTCCGGCCGAACTACGACGGCACGCTCGCCGAGCCGGTCGTGCTGCCTGCGGCCTTTCCCAACCTTCTGGCGAACGGCGCAAGCGGCATCGCGGTCGGCATGGCGACGAACATCCCGCCGCACAACCTCGACGAACTGCTCGAGGCCTGCATCCACCTTGCGAAGGCGAGGAACTCCGAACAGGTCCGCGACGACACGCTGATCGCGATGGTGAAGGGCCCCGACTTCCCCACCGGCGGCGTCGTGGTGGAGCCGCCCGACTCGCTCCGCGAGGCCTATCTTACCGGGCGCGGTTCGATCCGCGTCCGCGCGCGCTGGACGAAGGAGGACCTTGCCCACGGCACCTGGCAGATCGTCGTGACCGAGATCCCCTACCAGGTGCAGAAGTCGAAGCTGATCGAGCGCATCGCCGAGCTGATCGAGACGAAGAAGGTGCCGATCCTCGCCGACGTGCGCGACGAGAGCGCCGAGGACATCCGCATCGTGCTCGAGCCGCGCTCGCGCAACGTCGATCCCGAAGTGCTGATGGGGATGCTCTTTCGCAACTCCGACCTCGAGACGCGCTTCGCGCTCAACATGAACGTGCTGATCGACGGACGGGTGCCGAAGGTCTGTTCGCTGAAGGAGGTGCTGCGCGCCTTCCTCGCGCACCGGCGCGAGGTGCTGATCCGGCGGTCGCGGCACCGGATGGAGAAGATCGACCACCGGCTGGAGGTGCTCGAGGGGCTGATCACGGCCTTCCTCAACCTCGACCGGGTGATCGACATCATCCGTTACGACGAGGACCCCAAGGCCGCCCTGATGCGCGAGGACTGGGGGCGAAAGCACGCCAGGGCGACCTCCGAGAGGGATTACGTCAGCCCTCCGGAGGGCGAGGGCGAGCTTTCCGAGGTCCAGGCCGAGGCGATCCTCAACATGCGCCTGAGGAGCCTGAGGCGCCTCGAGGAGATGGAACTCCGGCGCGAGTTCGACGCGCTCACCGAGGAGCGCGCCGGCCTCGAGGACCTTCTTGCCGACGAGGGGCTCCAGTGGAACCGCATCGCCGAGGAGCTGCGCGAGACCCGCAAGACCTTCGGCCGCGACGCGCCCGGCGGCGCGCGGCGCACGACCTTCGCCGAGGCGGGCGAGGCCGAGGACGTCCCGGTGGAGGCGATGACCCTGCGGGAGCCGATCACGGTGATCTGTTCGCGCATGGGCTGGATCCGGGCGATGAAGGGGCACCAGCCGCTCGACGCCGAGGTGAAGTTCAAGGACGGCGACGGCCCGCGCTTCGCCTTCCACGCCGAGACCACCGACCGCATCCTGCTCTTCGGCTCGAACGGGCGGTTCTACACGATCCTCGGCGCCAACCTGCCCGGCGGGCGCGGCATGGGCGAACCCGTGCGCCTGATGGTCGATCTTCCGAACGAGGCCGAGATCGTCGCGCTCTTCGCCCACCGGCCCGGCAGCCGGCTGATCGTCGCCTCCTCGGCCGGCGACGGGTTCGTGGTGCCCGAGGACGAGATCGTCGCGCAGACCCGCGCAGGCAAGCAGGTGATGAACCTTGCCGAGGGCGTGACCGCCGCCGCCTGCCGGCCGGTGCGCGGCGATCATGTGGCGGTGGTCAGCCAGAACGGGAAGCTTCTCGTGTTCCCGCTGTCCGAGCTGCCCGAGATGGCGCGGGGCAAGGGCGTGCGGCTCCAGAAGTACAGGTCGGTCACCGGCCGGCAGGGCACGCTGGAACTCGACGGCGGGCTGTCGGACGTGACGACCTTCGACTGGGCGCAGGGCCTTTCCTGGACGATGGGCGGCGGCCGCACCCGCACCGAGCCGGACATGACCGAGTGGCTCGGGCCCCGCGCGGGCGCCGGCAAGCGCCCGCCCCACGGCTTCCCGAAGACGAACCGCTTCGACTGAGCGCTACGACCGGATGTAGCGGAACGCGGCCGAAGCGCCCCACCCGGCAAGCACGGCCAGCGCCAGCGCAAGGATGCCGTAGGCAAGCGGGCGCTCGTGCGCAAGATTGTAGACGAAGCGTTCCAGCCCCACCTTCTGCACGTCGAGGATCGTGGTGTGATGGTCCACGACCTGCCTGCCCCGCGTGAGGAAGATGCGGATCGTGTAGAGCCCCTCGGTCAGGTTCGACGGCAGTTCGAACGAAGTCTGGAACAGGGTTTCCTCGGTCAGGTCGACCACGCCCGCCTCGACGCGGTAGTGCCCGCTCGCCCGGCGCAGACGGATCAGCGCCTCGGAGAACTGCACGGCGTCGGCGACCTCCGGAGGCGCGCCGACCGAGCGTATGCCCATGGGTATCGAGATGCGGTGCCGCAGGTCCTCGGTGTGCGAAAGGATGTCGAACAGCGGCCCCGTGGCCGCGATGGCGTAGAAGCGCGGCGCGGCGTCGATCTCGACCGACTCGGTGTTGATCCAGATGCCGAACACGCGGCTCTTCTTGCGCACGTTCACCGGCGCGGACGGGCCGGTAACCGTCACGATCACCTCGAGCGGCGGGCCTTCGGGGGGCGGCGCATCGCGCCGTGCCGCCCCGAAGACGAGGATCTCGGAACCGTCGAAGTTCGCGGTGATCGAGACGCGGGTCTGGCTCAGCCCCGCCACGATCTGCTCCGCCCGGGCGGCGGGGCCGGCGAGCAGCGCCAGAAGCGCGAAGAGGGCGAACGCACCCCTCATCCGCGCGAAGACCGGTAGCCGATCGAGTAGAGCTCCTCGGGTTCGATCACCAGGTCGAGGAGCAGCTTGGCACAGACCGAGATCACGACGATGGCAAGCAGGATCCGCAGCTGTTCGGCGCGCAGGCGCGCGCCGATGCGGGTTCCGATCTGCGCCCCGATCACCCCGCCGACGATCAGGATCACCGCCAGGAGGATGTCCACCGAATAGTTGGTGACCGCGTGCATGACGGTGGTGAACCCCGTGACGAACACGATCTGGAAGAGCGAGGTGCCGACGACCACCTTCGTCGGCATCCCGAGGAGGTAGATCATCGCCGGCACCATGATGAAGCCGCCGCCGACGCCCATGACCGCGGCCAGCACCCCCACGGCGGCGCCGACCAGAAGCGGCGGGATCACCGAGATGTAGAGGCCCGACGTGCGGAACTTGGCCTTGAACGGCAGCCTGTGCACCCAGAGGTGCTGGCGGCGCTCCACCCGGCCGGGGGCGCGCCGGGCACGCAGCATCGCCCGCAGGCTCTCCTGGAACATCAGGAGGCCGATGACGCCCAGGAACACGACGTAGGAGAGCTGCACGACGAGGTCGATCTGGCCCATGTCCTGCAGGCGGTTGAAGGCCCAGATGCCGGCCGCGGAGCCGGCGAGGCCACCGGCGAGCAGGACACTGCCCATCAGGAAGTCGACCGTTCGCCTTCGGACATGGGCAAGCACTCCCGAGATCGACGAGGCGACGACCTGATTTGCGCCCGTCGCCACGGCGACGGGCGGAGGAATGCCGATGAAGAAGAGGAGCGGCGTGATCAGGAAGCCGCCGCCCACCCCGAATAGCCCCGAGAGCAGCCCGACAAGTCCGCCGATCCCCAGCAGGAGGAAGATGTTGACCGAGACCTCGGCAATGGGGAGGTACAGCTGCATCTGCTACGGCGCCGGAAGGGATACGGTCCGCCTTCAGCCTTGCGCGGCTGTCCGGCGATGTCAAACGGCTGGCGGAGCCGCTTCACGCGATCGCGCGCAGGAAGGCGCGCAGGACCCGCTCCAGCTTGGCAGCGCCGAGGGGCGCCATTGCCTTGGTGTGCTCGTGGCTGATCTTCTCGTCCGAAAGCCCGGCAGCCATGTTCGTGACGGTCGAGATCGCGGCAACCCTGAGCCCGAGGAAGCGCGCCAGGATCACCTCGGGCACCGTCGACATGCCCACCGCATCGGCACCGAGCGTCCGGATCGCGCGGATCTCGGCGGGCGTCTCGAACGACGGCCCGGAATACCAGGCATAGACGCCTTCGGGCAGCGCGATGCCCTCGGCGGCAGCCGCGTCTCTCAGCGCCGCGCGCAGGGCGGGGTCATGCGCGTCGGTCATCGGCACGAAACGGGCATCGGTCGGCTATCCGATCAGCGGATTGAGGCCGGAGAAGTTGATGTGGTCCGAGAGCAGCATCAGGTCGCCCGGCCGGATGTCGGGGTCGAGCGATCCCGCGGCGTTGGTCAGGATCAGCGCCTCGGCGCCAAGCGCCTTCAGCACCTCCAGCGGCAGCCGCATCGCCGAGGGGTCGCCGCGCTCGTAGTAGTGCGCCCGCCCGCCGAACACGGCGACGCGCACCCCCTCGAGCCGTCCGACAACGAGGTTCGGGGAGTGGCCGGATACGCCGGCATGCGGGAAGCCCGGAAGATCGGCATAGGGCACCGCCACGCCGTCCACCGCTCCTGCGAGGTGGCCGAGGCCGGAGCCGAGGATCAGGCCGACCCGCACCGGCGCCGCCCCGGCACGGGCGCGGACCAGCGCGGCAATCTCCTCAGCGTTCCTTGACATAGGGCTGCCCGCCTGCCCTGGGCGGAATGGCCTTGCCGACGAAACCGGCGAGCACGATCACGGTAAGCACGTAGGGCAGCGCGTCGAGGAACGGCACCGGCACCTTGAACCCGGCGGCCCCCTCGATCACGTCGGGGCGAAGCGCCAGCGCCTGGAGGAAGCCGAAGAGCAGGCAGGCATAAAGCGCGTACCATGGCCGCCACTTGGCGAAGATCAGCGCGGCCAGCGCGATGTAGCCCCGGCCCGCCGTCATCTCCCGTCCGAAGCCCGCCTGCAGCGCCGTGGCCATGTAGGCCCCCGCGATCCCGCAGAGGACGCCGGTGATCAGCACGGCCGTATAGCGCAGCCGCATCACCGAGATGCCGGCGGTATCGACCGACTCGGGGTTTTCGCCCACCGCCCTGAGCCGCAGGCCGAACCGCGTGCGGAACAGCACCCACCACGTGAGCGGCACCATCAGGAGCGCCACGTAGACAAGCGCGGTATGGCCCGAGATCACCTCGGCGTAGAACGTTCCCAGCACCGGAACCTCCCGCAGGGCCTCGGCGAAGGGCAGGGTCAGCGACTGGAAGCGGGCCTCTCCGGCAAGCGGGGGCGTGCGACCGCCCTGCCCGAAGAGGTCCTCGGCCACCAGGACGGTGATGCCCGAGGCGAGGAAGTTGAGCGCCACGCCCGAGATCAGCTGGTTGCCGCGGAACGTGATCGAGGCAAGGCCGTGGATCACCGCAAGCACCATCGAGGCGCCGATGCCCGCGAGCAGCCCGGCCCAGGCCGACCCGGTCAGGAACGCGACCGCCCCCGAAGCCATCGCGGCCATCAGCATCTTGCCCTCGAGCCCGATGTCGAAGATGCCCGCGCGTTCCGAGAAGAGCCCCGCAAGACAGGCGAGCAGCAGCGGCGTGGCAAGCCTGAGCGTCGAGTCGAGGATCTGCAGGAGGGTTGCGTAATCCATCAGGCCGCCCTCGCTGCCGTGCGCCACCCGAAACTGCGGAAGCCCCAGCCGACCAGCATCCGCATCGCGTTGTCGAGCGCGCCCGTGAACAGGATGACGAGCGCTTGCACCACGGTCCGCAGCTCGATCGGGATCGATGTCCAGAGCCCGATCTCGGCCCCGCCCTGATAGAGGATGCCGAAGAGGAGCGCGGCGAGGAACACGCCGACCGGGTGGTTGCGCCCCATCAGCGCGACGGCGATGCCGATGAAGCCGGCCCCCTCGGCCGAGTTCAGCACCAGCCGCTCGCTCTCGCCCATGACGTTGTTGATCGCCATAAGCCCCGCGAGCGCGCCGGAGATCAGCATCGACAGCATGATGATGCGGAAGGGCGAGATGCCCGCGTAGACCGCCGCGGCCTCGGACTTGCCGAAGGCGCGGATCTCGTAGCCGAGCCGGGTGCGCCACAGCAGGAGCCAGACCAGCCAGCACGCAAGGATCGCCAGGAGGAACGTGATGTTCGCCGGCACCGAGGGGCTGAAGAGGTTGCCGATCAGCGGCATGTCGTGCAGCGTCGGCAGCCTCGCGCCCGCCGGAAAGCGGGCGGTCGCGGGGTCCATCGTGCCCGGCGGCCGGAAGACGTTCACGAGCAGGTAGACCAGCAGCGAGGCCGCGATGTAGTTGAACATGATCGTGGTGATCACGATGTGGCTGCCGCGCCGCGCCTGGAGGTAGGCAGGGATCGCGGCCCAGGCCGCGCCGAACAGGGCCGCGCCCACCATCGCGGCGGGCAGCGCGAGCGTCCAGTGCGGCCAGGGCAGGGCCAGGCACACGATCGCCACCCCGAGGCCGCCGATCTGCGCCTGCCCCTCCCCGCCGATGTTGAACTGCCCGGCATGAAAGGCCACCGTCACCGCAAGCCCGGTGAAGATGAACGAGGTCGCGTAGTAGAGCGTGTAGCCCCAGCCGTAGGCGGAACCGACCGCTCCCTGCAGCATGGTGCGCATCGCCTCGACCGGGTCGGCGCCGATCGCCAGGATGACCAGCGCCGAGATCAGGAGCGCCAGCAGCAGCGACAGCAGCGGAACGAGGACCACGTCCGCCCAGACCGGCAGCTTCGTCATGCCCGCGCCTCCCCGCCCGGGCGCCCCGCAACGCCGGGAGCGCGCGGCCTCATGCCGCCTCCTTCCCGGCGGCGATGCCGGCCATCATCAGCCCCAGTTCGCGCGCGTCGGTCTCGTTCGGCAGCCGCTCGCCCATGATGCGGCCGTCGAACATCACCACGATGCGGTCGGAGAGCGACAGGATCTCGTCTAGCTCGACGCTGACGAGCAGGATCGCCGCGCCGGCATCGCGCAGCGCGATGATCCGCTTGTGGATGAACTCGATCGCGCCGATGTCCACGCCCCGCGTCGGCTGGCCGACGAGGAGTAGCTTCGGCTCCCGCTCCATCTCGCGCGCCAGCACGAGCTTCTGCTGGTTCCCGCCCGAGAAGTTCTTCGCCGGCAGTCGCGGGTTCGGCGGGCGCACGTCGAAGCGCTCGATCTTGCCTTCGGCCGAGGCGATCAGCTTGGCGTTGTCCATCAGCAGGGCGTTGCGCTGGTAGGCCGGATCGTGGTGGTAGCCGAAGGCAAGGTTTTCCCAGGCCATGAAGTCGAGGATCAGCCCGAGGTGCTGGCGGTCCTCGGGGACGTGCGCGATGCCCCCCTCGCGCCGGGTCCGCCCGTCGGAATGGCGCCCCGTCAGGTCGATTTCCTGACCGTCCACCCGGACGCGCCCCGTGGCCTTCTCGATTCCGCCGAGGACTTCCAGGAGCTCCGACTGGCCGTTTCCGGCAACGCCGGCGATGCCGAGGATCTCGCCCGCGCGGACATGGAGCGATATCCCCCTCAGCCGTTCCACGCCGTGGTCGTCGACGACCCTGAGGTTGTCGACCTGCAGGATCTCGCGCCCGGGGGTCGCCGGCCGCTTCTCGACGTGGAGCAGGACCTTCCGCCCTACCATCAGCTCGGCGAGCTGTTCGGGGCTGGTCTCGGCGGTCCTGACGGTCGCCGTCATCTCGCCGCGCCGCATGACGCTCACCGTTTCGGTGATTTCCATGATCTCGCGCAGCTTGTGGGTGATGAGGATGATCGTCTTGCCCTGTTCCTTCAGCCCCTCGAGGATGCGGAACAGATGGTCGGCCTCGGCAGGGGTCAGCACCCCGGTCGGCTCGTCAAGGATCAGGATGTCGGCCTTCCGGTAGAGCGCCTTCAGGATCTCGACGCGCTGCTGGTGGCCCACCGAGAGGTCCTCGATCTTCTCGTCGGGATCGACCTCGAGCTCGTATTCCTCTGCGAGCTTCCTGAGAAGGTCCCGCGCCTTGGCGAGCGAGGGGCGCAGAAGCGCCCCGTCCTCGGCGCCGAGAACCACGTTCTCCAGCACCGTGAAGTTCGGCACCAGCTTGAAGTGCTGGAACACCATGCCGATGCCGGCGCGGATCGCGGCCTGGCTGTCGGTGATCTCGGTCCGCCGGCCGTTGATCCAGATCTCGCCCGCGTCGGCCTTGTAGAAGCCGTAGAGGATCGACATCAGCGTCGATTTGCCGGCACCGTTCTCGCCGATGATCCCGTGGATGGTGCCCGGCATCACGCGGATCGAGATGTCCTTGTTCGCCTGGACCGGGCCAAAGGCCTTCGAGATCCCGCGCAGCTCGATCGCCGGGGCGATGTCAGGGGCGGCCGTCTCCGGCCGCCCCGCTGTGTCCTTGGCGTTCATTCAGAACGACAGCGCGGGGCAGCTGTCGTCCGACATGTAGTCGTGCACCTGAAGCTCGCCCGAAGCGATCTTCGCGGCCGCCTCGTCGACCGCGGCCTTCATCTCCTCGGAGACGAGCGAGGCGTTGTGCTCGTCGAGCGCGTAGCCGACGCCGCCGTTGGCGATGCCCATGACGTTGATCCCCGGCTGGAGGTTCTCGCCTTCCTTGAACGCCTCGTAGACCGCATTGTCCACGCGCTTGAGCATCGAGGTGAGCACAGAGCCCGGGTGCAGGTAGTTCTGGTTGCTGTCGACCCCGATCGACAGCTTGCCCTCGTCCGCCGCCGCCTGGAGAACGCCGATGCCCGTTCCGCCGGCCGCGGCATAGATCACGTCCGCGCCCTGGGCGATCTGCGCCTTGGCAAGCTCGCCGCCCTTGACCGGGTCGTTCCAGGCCGCGGGCGTCGTGCCCGTCATGTTGGCGATGACCGTGGCATCGGGGTTCACCGCCTTCACGCCCTGGGCATAGCCGCAGGCGAACTTGCGGATCAGGGGGATGTCCATCCCGCCCACGAAGCCCACGGTGCCGGTCTTGCTTGCCATCGCGGCCATCATGCCCACGAGGTAGGAGCCCTCGTGCTCGTTGAAGACCACCGACTTCACGTTCGGCTGGTCCACCACCATGTCGATGATCGCGAACTTCGTGTCGGGGTAGTCCGGCGCGACCTTGTTGAGCACATCGCCGAAGGCGAACCCGGTCATCACGATCGGGTTCGAGCCCGCCTCGGCGAGCCGGCGGAGCGCCTGCTCGCGCTGGGCCTCGGACTGCATCTCGAGCTCGCGATAGCTGCCCCCGGTCTCGGCCTTCCACCGTTCGGCACCGTTGAACGCCGCCTCGTTGAACGACTTGTCGAACTTGCCGCCGAGATCGAAGATCAGCGCAGGCTCGGCAAGCGCGGCGCCCGAGGCCAGTGCCAGCGCGGCGGCCCCGCCGAGGATGCTCTTGAGATAGCTCATGGAAGTCTCCCGGTTGGTGTTGCGGCCCCGGGTCCCTCCCGGCGGCACGTAAATCCGCGGATCTCTGTCGGATCGTTGCGGAATTAGGGCCGAGGGGGTGGGGGCGGTCAATAGGCATGTTGAACCGCCGCACCCACGCAGCCCGGATTCGGCGGATCGCCCCGGAGCGCGGCCCGCCGACAACGGGCGGCTGACGATCCCTCAGGCGGATCGCAGGTCGCGGCGCATCAGGACCGCGGATATGCCCGGCGCATGGTAGCCCCGCCGAAGTCCGGCCTCCTCCCAGCCTTCCGACCGGTAGAGCGCGCGCGCGGGCGCATTGTCCTCGGCGACCTCGAGGTAGGCTTCCTCGGCTCCGCCGGACCGCGCCCGTTCGTGGAACGTGCGGAGCAGCCGCCGGCCCGCGCCCTGCCGGCGCATCTCGGGCGGAACGGCAAGGGTGAGAAGTTCGGCCTCGCCCGCGAGCGCGCGGCCTACCAGAAAGGCGGTCCGCTCGGTCAGCAGGAAGGCGCCCCGGGTGCCAAGCACCTCGGCGAACTCCGCGGCGGTCCATGGCCGGGGAACCGCGAAGGACTTCGCGTGAAGCGCAGCCAGTTCCTGCGGGGTCACGGCAGCAGTTCCGGCGGCGCTTCGCGCGGAGGGGCCGCGTCGGCCGCGCGCAGGTAGAGCGGCGCAGGCCTCCCTTCCGGAGGCCCGCCGGCAGTGATCTCGGCGGCGCGGCGGCCGATGGCGACGGCAAGCGGCACGCTCCGGTGCAGCACCGGAACCCCGAGCACGGCCGCAAGCCGTGCCGCCGCGTCGCCCGTGACCGCCGGGGCGGAGAAGGCCCAGGCCGGAAGCGTGTCTTCGCGGCAAAGCGCCGGAGGCGGCGCCGCCGCGCCCATCGCCTCGTCGAACAGCTGGAGATAGACCTCGCCACGCCGGGCATCGAGCGCTGCCAGAACCGGGCGCGGCAGTCCGAATGCGGCGGCCTCAAGGGCCGTGACGCCCACAGCGGGAACGCCGAGCGACAGCGCGAGCCCGCGCGCTGCGGCCACCGCGAGGCGCACGCCGGTGAAGTTTCCCGGCCCGGTGCCGACGGCAAGGAGGCCCACGTCTCGCCAGGAAAGGCCTTCCTCGGCGAGCATCTCCGCAAGCATCGGCATCAGGCGCTCCGCCTGCCCGCGGTCCATCCGCTCGCTGCGCTCTGCCAGGACCGCGCCACCCCGAAGCAAAGCGGCCGCGCAATGCGCGGCCGAGGTGTCGAAAGCGAGGATGGGCGCGTCAGGCCGCAACCGGCCTGACCTCGATCACTTCCGGGATGTAGTGCCGCAGCAGGTTCTCGATGCCCATCTTGAGCGTGAGCGTCGAGGACGGGCAGCCGGCACAGGCCCCCTGCATGTGCAGATAGACCACGCCCCGGTCGAACCCGTGGAAGGTGATGTCGCCGCCATCCTGCGCGACGGCCGGGCGGACGCGGGTGTCGAGAAGCTGCTTGATCTGCTCGACGATCTCGGCATCCGGGCCGTCGTGCGCCGCATGGCCGCCGCCGCCGGCCTCGTCCTCCAGCGCGGGCTGGCCGGACTGGAAATGCTCCATCACCGCGCCGAGGATCGCGGGCTTGATGTGGTCCCACTCCACGGCATCGGACTTGGTGACCGTCACGAAGTCGTTGCCGAGGAATACGGCGGTCACGCCGTCTACCCCGAAGATGCGGCGGGCAAGCGGCGAGCGGCCGGCGGCCTCCGCGCTGGGGAAGTCCGCGGTTCCGGTCTCGAGCACGGTCTGGCCGGGCAGGAACTTGAGCGTGGCCGGATTCGGAGTGGACTCGGTCTGGATGAACATGGGCGGCGTCTCCGGGGATACCCGTCTACATGCGCCTCGTCTCGTGTCGTGTCAAGTTTTGGAACTGTTCTAAACTGTGCATCGCCCCGCAGGCTTGGCAGCGGGAATCGTTGACACGCGGGAAACAGAAGCCGGATCGGCGGCTGTGCTTGGGCAGCCTCAGGATTAACGGTCCGTGAATTTCTGCGGTTATGCCCGAGTTCCGCCGCATTCACCGGCGATCAAGAACCCAGATCTTGTGGTTCGGTGTTTCCACAATCGCAATAATTGTAGGTTTGACGATGTGCGCAACCATAACGAGTATCTGGCGTCGCGGGCCTCATTCCACGCCTCGCCAGACGGGTGCGTTCCTCGCCGATGAGGCCGGGGCGGTATCGGTCGAGATGGTGGCGGTCTGCGGACTGGTCGTCGTGCTCGGCATCGTCGGGGGAACCCTCGTTTCGCAAGGCAGCACGGGCCGCGCCCAGGCGATCGGGGACGAACTCGCCCGCATCGAGCCGGTGCCGGCCTCCATCGGGGCCTCGGCAGGCGCCTCGGGGGGCGCGGGAAGCGGCGGCGGCGCAGGGGGATCGGCTGCCGCCGGAAGCTCGGGCGGCGGCTCGGGAGGCCCCGCGATCGTGGAAAACCCCTTCTCCTACGGCGCGGGCGCCTCGGGCGGCGGTTCGGGTGGCGGTTCGGGCGGCGGGCCGTCGGGCGGCGTGTCGGGCGGTGCGTCGGGCAGCGGCGGGTCGGGCGGCGGGGCTTCGGGCGGCGGAAGCGGGAGCGGCGGCGGGTCGGGCGGCGGAGGCGGTGGCGGTGGCGGCTCCGGCTTCGGCCAGCCGGGCAGGTGCGGGACCGAAGGCACCAACGGCACATCGACAGGAACGCCCGAGTGCTGAGCGTTGCACCCCTGCCCCGGCGGATGCACGATCTCGTGGCAGTCGGGCGCCTGTCACGAGGATGTCGCTTGCGCAGGCCAATCATCGTTGGCACGATGATTTTGCCAACGCTCAACTGGAGACTGTATTGGCCATCAGCGCGCTGACCTCGCCGCCCGTCCCCGGAGACACTCTGGAAACCGTCCTCGAATTCCCGGACAACCGCCTGCTGATCGACCTCTGCGGTGAATACGACCGCAACCTGGCCCAGATCGAGCACAAGCTCGGCGTGCAGATCCTGCGCCGTGGCAACCTGCTGTCGGTGATGGGCGAGGCAGACGCGCGCGAGCGGGCGGCGGAAGTCCTGGAAGGCCTCTACGCGCGGCTGGAATCCGGCCGCGGCGTCGGCGCCGGTGACGTCGACGGGGCGATACGCCTCGGCCGCTCGGGCGACGGAACGGGCACACGGGCCGGCGACCAGCTCGAGATGTTCCAGGGCGGGCGCGTCGAGGTCGGCACCCGCAAGAAGATCGTCGAGCCCCGGACCGAGGCGCAGAAGGCCTATGTCCGCGCGCTCTACCAGAACGAGCTCTGCTTCGGCATCGGCCCCGCAGGCACCGGCAAGACCTACCTCGCCGTCGCCGTGGGCGTGAACCTCTTCATCGGCGGCCACGTCGACCGCATCATCCTCTCCCGTCCGGCCGTCGAGGCCGGCGAGCGCCTGGGGTTCCTTCCCGGCGACATGAAGGAGAAGGTCGATCCCTACATGCAGCCGCTCTACGACGCGCTGAACGACTTCCTTCCGGCAAAGCAGGTGCAGAAGCTGATGGAGGAGAAGCGCATCGAGATCGCGCCTCTCGCCTTCATGCGCGGCCGCACCCTGTCGAACGCCTTCGTTGTCCTCGACGAGGCCCAGAACGCCACCGGCATGCAGATGAAGATGTTCCTGACCCGCCTCGGCGAGGGCAGCCGCATGGTCATCACCGGCGACCGGACGCAGGTGGACCTGCCGAAGGGCACGGCCTCGGGCCTCGCCGAGGCCGAGCGCATCCTCGACGGCGTGGAGGGCGTGAGCTTCAGCTACTTCACCGCGAAGGACGTGGTGCGCCATGCGCTCGTGGCGCGGATCATCGAGGCCTACGACCGCGACGGCGGCTGACCGCGACCCCGATGCCGACCGAGACGATCTGCGAGGATCCGCGCTGGGAGGCCGCCGGCCTCCCCGACCTGGCAGGCCGGGCCGCGGACGCCGCGCTCCGGCGGCTCGGGCTCGATCCCGGCCGCTTCGAGATCGCCGTGCTGGCCGCGGACGATGCGCGTATCGCCGTCCTCAACGCCGACTTCCGCGGCAGGCCACAACCGACCAACGTGCTCTCATGGCCCTCGGAAGAGCGCGGGACGGAGACCGAGGGCGCCGTCCCTGCACCACCCGAGGCCGGCACGCCGGACGACCCCGCACCGCTCGGCGACATCGCGCTCGCCTGGGAGACGTGCCGGCGCGAGGCGCAGGAAGCCGGCCGGGCGATGGAGGACCACGTGTGCCACCTGGTCGTGCACGGCGTCCTGCACCTGCTCGGCTACGACCACGTCCGCGACGGAGACGCCGCCCTGATGGAGCGGCTCGAGGTCGAGATACTTGCCAGCCTCGGGGTCGCCGACCCATATTCCTAGCCGGGGCCGAGCCCCCAGAAGCGGAAAAGGAACGATGAACGGAGACAGCGACGGGGCGGCCGCCATTCCCGCCGACCAGGACGGGAGCAATGCCGACCCCGAGCGAAGCCCGCCCCGCGGCCTGATCGGCCGGATCCTCGGGGCGTTCGCGAACGAGACCGACACGCCCCAGTCCCGCGGGTCGGTGGCCGAGCCCGGCACGCAGCCGGACCGCTCGCTCCTTCCGGGGGTGGCCAACCTGCGCCGGATGCGGGTGGAGGACGTGGCGATCCCGGCGGCCGAGATCGTCGCGGTGCCCGTCGACATCTCGCGCGAGGAACTGGTCGCACGCTTCCGCGAGTCGGGCCTGTCCCGGCTGCCGGTCTACCAGGGAACGCTCGACCACCCGCTCGGCCTGATCCACCTGAAGGACTTCGCGCTGACGCACGGCTTCAACGGGTCGGGGGGCCGCTTCTCGGTGAAGAAGCTGCTCCGCCCGCTGCTCTACGCCCCGCCGTCGATGCCCATCGGGGTGCTGCTCCAGAAGATGCAGACCGAGCGCGTGCACATGGCGCTGGTGATCGACGAATACGGCGGGGTCGACGGCCTCGTCACGCTCGAGGACCTGCTCGAGCAGGTGGTGGGCGAGATCGAGGACGAGCACGACACCGCCGACCCGGCGCTGTGGCGCGAGGAGAAGCCCGGCGTCTACGTTGCCCAGGCGCGAACGCCCCTGGACGAATTCGAGACCGAGACCGGCCTCAAGCTGGTCGACGAGGAGGACGAGGAGGAGATCGACACGCTCGGCGGGCTCGTCTTCATGCTGGCCGGCCGGGTTCCCGCGCGCGGCGAGATGATCCGCCACCCCTCGGGAGCGGAGTTCGAGATCGTCGATGCCGACCCTCGGCGGATCAAGCGTCTCAGGGTCCGTCTTCCCGGGGCCAAGGCCGTCTGAGGGATGCGCCTCCCCGTCACGACGCTTCGAGGGGCCGCCCTGCCCTTCGCCACCGGCCTTGTCCTCGCCACGGGTCAGGAACCGCTGTCCTGGCCGCTTCCGGCCTTCGCCGCGCTTGCATTCCTGCTTGCGCTCGGCGCCCGCGCGCCGGGCTGGCGGCAGGCGGCGCTGGTCGGCTGGGCCGGCGGTGCGGGATACTTCGCGGGGGGGCTCTTCTGGATCGTCGAGCCCTTCTTCGTGGACCCCGTGCGCCACGGCTGGATGGCGCCCTTCGCGCTGGTCCTGCTGCCGGGCGGGCTTGCCCTGTTCTGGGCGCTGGCCTTCGGGCTCGGGCACCGCTTCGGAGGGGGCCGCGGCGTCCTGTTCCTGACGGCAGTGTTGCTCGCGGCGGTGGAGGCGTCGCGGGCATGGCTCTTCACCGGGTTTCCCTGGGCGCTGGTCGGCTACATGTGGATCGGTGCGCCCCCGATGCAGCTCGCCGCGCTCGTCGGCCCGCACGGGCTGACACTGGTCACGGCACTCGCCGCCGCGCTCGTCGCGCTCGGCCTCTGCGGTGGTGGCCTGCTGCGGCTCGCCGGCCCCGCCGCCGGCATCGCGGTTGTCGCCGGGGCCTGGGCATGGGGTCTTGCCGAACTCTCCCGGCCGATGCCGCCCGACCGGGCGGTCACGCTGCGCATCGTGCAGCCGAACGCCGAGCAGAGCCTGAAGTGGGATCCCGACCGCGCGCAGGAATTCCTGATGCGGCTGATGACCGCCACGGCGACCGCGCCGGAAGGCCCGCCGCCCGACCTCGTGATCTGGCCTGAGACGGCGGTTCCCTACCTGCTCGACGACTCCGGCCACCTGCTGGGGCAGATCGACGCGGTCGCCGGCGGGCGCCCCGTCGCCTTCGGGATCGCACGGCGCGAGGCCGGACGCTACTACAACAGTCTTGCCGTCACGGCGCCCGGCGGCGGGCTGGCCCAGGTGTACGACAAGCACCACCTCGTGCCGTTCGGCGAATACGTGCCCTTCGGCGAGGTGCTCGGGCGCTTCGGGATGCAGGGCATGGCCGCAAGCCACGGGTCGGGCTTCTCGCCTGGTCCGGGGCCAAGCGCGCTCGACTTCGGCCCGCGGATCGGCCGGGCGCTGGCGCTGATCTGCTACGAGGCGATCTTCCCGCAGAACCTCCGGCTCGGAACCCGCCCCGACTGGGTGCTCCAGGTCACCAACGACGCATGGTTCGGCGAGATCAGCGGCCCGTTCCAGCATCTCGCGCAGGCGCGCATGCGCGCGGTCGAGCAGGGGCTGCCGGTGATCCGCGCCGCCAACACCGGCGTCAGCGCGGTGATCGACGCGCGCGGCCGCATCCGGTCGGAACTCGGCCTCGGCGTGCAGGGGTTCCTCGACGCGCCCCTGCCGGCTGCGTTGCCTCCGACGCCCTATGCCCGGACCGGAGATGCCCCGGCGCTCGTTGCCATGGTGCTCCTCGCGCTGGCCTTCGCCGCATGGGGGGCCGCAAACCGGATTGACCGCGGCGAGCGGGGCGCGTAACGCTCCGTCGGTCCGTCACAACGGCTTCCTGGCGTGGCGGCTATACCCCAATGGAGCACCCTTCATGGCCCGCCAAAACTACGTCTTCACCTCCGAGAGCGTCTCGGAGGGCCACCCCGACAAGGTCTGCGACCAGATCTCCGACGCGGTGCTGGATGCCTTCCTCGCGGAGGAGCCGAGCGCCCGCGTGGCCTGCGAGACCTTCGCGACCACGAACTGCGTGGTGATCGGCGGCGAGGTCGGCCTGTCGGACCAGGAGAAGCTCAACGACTACATGGGCCGGATCGAGGAGATCGCGCGCGCGACGATCCGCGACATCGGCTACGAGCAGGACAAGTTCCACTGGCGGACGTGCAAGGTGCACAACTACCTGCACGAGCAGTCGGCCCACATCGCCCAGGGCGTCGTCGGCCAGAACGAAGGCGCCGGAGACCAGGGGATCATGTTCGGCTACGCCGTCGACGAGACCCCCGACCTGATGCCGGCGCCGATCCTCTATGCCCATGCGATCCTGCGCCGGCTGACCGAGGCGCGGAAGTCGGGCCGGGAGCCCGACCTTCGGCCCGACGCCAAGTCGCAGCTTTCCGTCCGCTACGAGGAGGGCAAGCCGATGGAGGTCACCTCCATCGTCCTCTCCACGCAGCACGCCCACGAGAGCCAGTCGTCCGACGACATCCGCGCCATCGTGGAGCCCTACATCCGCGAGACGCTGCCCGCGGGCTGGATCACCGAGAAGACCGAGTGGCTGGTGAACCCGACCGGGACCTTCGTGATCGGCGGCCCCGACGGAGACGCCGGCCTGACGGGACGGAAGATCATCGTGGACACCTACGGCGGCGCAGCCCCCCACGGCGGCGGCGCCTTCTCCGGCAAGGATCCGTCGAAGGTCGACCGCTCGGCCGCCTACGCCGCGCGCTACCTTGCCAAGAACGTCGTCGCGGCAGGCCTTGCCCGGCGCTGCACGCTCCAGCTTTCCTATGCCATCGGGGTCGCGAGGCCCCTGTCCATCTACGTGGACACCCACGGCACCGGCGAGGTGCCGGAAAGCGAGATCGAGAAGGCGGTCGGCAAGGTCATGGACCTCACGCCGCGCGGGATACGCACGCACCTCGGGCTGAACCGGCCGATCTACCGGCGCACCGCCGCCTACGGCCACTTCGGCCGCGCGCCCGAACCCGACGGCGGCTTCAGCTGGGAGCGGACGGACCTCGCCGACGCGCTCCGCAAGGCCGTCTGACGGAGACTCCGCCGGCGCGGCAGCCGGCGGAACGATGGCATGACCGACAGCAATGCCCCGATCCCGCCGCGGCGCAACTTCTACGGACGCCGCCACGGCAAGGCACTGAAGGACTCGCAGCGCCGCTACCTGGAGGAGGACCTTGCAGCCCTCTCTCCCGGCCCGGTGACCTGGCAGGAGAACCCCGGGCGCCGTCCGCTCGACCTCGCGGCGCGCTTCGGCGGCAAGCCGGTCTGGCTGGAGGTCGGATTCGGCGGCGGCGAGCACATGGTGCATCAGGCGGCGCTTCACCCGGAGGTCGCCATCATCGGGGCGGAGCCGTTCATCAATGGCGTCGCCATGCTGCTCGGCAAGATCCGGCGGGAAGGCCTGACCAACCTTGCCATCCACCCCGGCGACGTGCGCGACCTGATGGACGTGCTGCCGGATGGCTCCGTGAGCCGGGCCTTCCTGCTCTATCCCGATCCCTGGCCGAAGAAGAAGCACCACCGCCGGCGCTTCGTCACGCCCGAGCATCTGGGGCCGCTCGCGCGGGTGATGGCACCGGGCGCCGAGTTCCGGGTTGCGACCGACATCCCCGACTACGTGCGCCAGGCTCTCGAGGAAGTGCCGAAGGCGGGCTTCGAGTGGCTGGCGGAGGGGCCGCAGGACTGGCGGCGGCCCTGGGGCGACTGGATCAGCACCCGCTACGAGCAGAAGGCGCTGCGCGAGGGGCGGGTGCCGCACTACCTGACCTTCCGCCGCCGCTGACACTCTGCTTGGCGGAGCGCCGAGGCCGGGCTACTTCTGGGGCAAGGCAAGCCCCGGAGGTGCCATGCGACCGACCGCCCTTCTCGCCGTCCTCCTCCTGGGGGCAGCCGCGCCGGCCGCGGCCGACTGCCGCTTCACGCTGCACTTCGCCTACGGGAGCGCGGCGCTCGCGCGGGCCGACGCCGCCCTGCTTCACCGTCTCGCCCGGGCCCACCCGGGCGCCATGTTCGCTCTCTCGGCCCACGCCGACGACGACGGCTCGCCGCGCGGCAATGCGCGGGTGGCCGAGGCGCGGGCAGGCACGGTGGCGGGGGCCCTGCGCCGTGCGGGTCTCGGCGCGTCGCAGATCGTGGCGCTGTCCGACCACTGGGACGTCACGCCGTCCACCGGGGCGTCGAGCCCGCTCAACCGGCGCGTGGACCTCTTCGTCTCCGGCTGCGATCCGGCCGCCCATCCCGAGGCCCGCCTGCCGCGAAGCCCTGGCGTCGCGCTCTCGGGAGGCGCCGTCCATCTCACACTTCCGCTCGAACCCCGGTTCTGACCGTCAGGCGAAGGCGGCGGCTAGCGCGATCTCGACCATCGCGCCGAAGCTGCGCTCCCGGTCCTCGGCGGGAAGCGCCTCGTGCGTGAGCAGGTGGTCGGACACCGTGAGCACCGCAAGCGCCCGTCGCCCATGCCGTGCGGCGAGGGTGTACAGTTCGGCCGTCTCCATCTCCACCGCGAGCACGCCGTGCCGGGTCAGCTGCTCGTTCAGGTCGGGACGCTCGTCATAGAAGACGTCCGACGAATAGATGCCGCCCACGTGGACAGGCGTCCCCCTTGCCGCGGCAGCATCGGCCGCGGCCCGCAGCAGGCCCCAGTCTGCGCACGGCGCGTAATTCAGCTCGCGGAACACCCCCTTCGAGGGCGTCGAAAGTGACGATGCCGTCATCGCAAGGACCACGTCGCGGATCCTCACGTCGTCCTGCATCGCGCCGCAGGAACCGATCCGGACCAGCGTCCGGGCACCGTAATCGCGGATCAGTTCGTTGACGTAGATTGACAGGGACGGCATTCCCATCCCGCTGCCGTGAATGGTGACGGAATTGCCTTTCCAGGTTCCGGTGAAGCCGAGCATGCCGCGCACCTCGCTGACGAGGCGCACATCCTCAAGGAAAGTCTCGGCCGCCCATTTCGCGCGTCGCGGGTCGCCCGGCATAAGCACGGTTTCGGCGATTTCGCCGGGTGCCGCCCCGATGTGCGTCGACATCGCCGGCGTCAGATCGCGAAGTCGGCGAGCTTCTTGCCCTTCGCCAGGCCGTCCTTGATCCAGCCCGGCTGGCGGCCGCGGCCGGTCCACGTCTGTTTCGGATTTGCGGGGTTGCGGTACTTCGGCACGCCGCCCGCGGCGGCCCTGCCACGCGCCCGTCCCAAAATTTCCTCAAGGGAGAAGCCGAATTTCCTCACCGCCTCCTCGGCCGCCTTCTTGGCCTCGGCCTTCTTCTTCTCGTCGACGGCCGCCAGGGCCTTTTCGACATCCGATTTGAGCTTCTGCAATTCCTGCTTCGAAAGTCCGCTAAGATCGATCTTCAAGATTTCTCTCCCACAGCCTTCCCGTTGTCCCTCGGGAAAAGCGAGCCGATCGCCGGCAGGCTACCGGGCAGAGAATCAATTTAACGTCTCCGGGTCAAGCCGGTTATTCGGCGGCGACCGCCTGCGGATCGGCAATTAGCACAAGATCGCGCATTATCCGATTGAGCTCGAAATCCTTCGGCGTGTAGACACGCGCAACGCCGAGTTCCTTCAGCCGCGCGGCATCATTCTCGGGAATGATCCCGCCGACAACCACCGGAATCGACAGCCCCGCGGCGCGGAGGCGGCTCATGACTTCGGTCACCAGCGGAATGTGGCTGCCCGAGAGGATCGACAACCCGATCACGTGCGGCGCCTCGTCCTGCGCGGCGGCGACGATCTCCTCGGGTGTCAGGCGTATCCCCTGATAGGCGATCTCCATTCCGCAATCGCGTGCCCGCGCGGCGATCTGCTCGGCACCGTTGGAGTGGCCGTCGAGCCCCGGCTTGCCGACGAGGAACTTCAGCCGCCGGCCGAGGCGGGCGGAGACCGCATCCACGGCCTCGCGGATGTCGTCGAGCCCCTCGGTGCGGTTCGATGGCGCGCGCGAGACGCCGGTCGGCGCGCGGAACTCCCCGAAGGCCGCGCGCACCACCGCGCCCCATTCGCCGGTGGTGGCTCCGGCCTTCGCGGCGGCGATCGAGGGCGGCATGATGTTCGCCCCGCTCCGGGCGGCCTCGCCCAGCGCAGAGAGCGCCGCCTTCACGGCCGCCTCGTCGCGCGACGCGCGCCACGCCGCGAGGCGGGCGATCTGGTCGGCCTCTGCCTCGGGGTCCGCCTGCATGATCGCCCCGTCGCCGGCCGTGAGCGGCGAGGGCTCGCCCGATTGCCACCGGTTGACGCCGACCACGACCGTCTCGCCCCGCTCGATCCGGGCGATCCGCTCGGCGTTCGATTCCACGAGCCGGCCCTTCATGTACTCGATCGCGGCGACCGCCCCGCCCATCGCATCGATCTGCCGCAGCTCTGCCCGCGCGCCCTCCTTCAGCGCCTCGACCTTCGCGGCCACCACCGGGCTTCCGTCGAAGAGGTCGCCATATTCCAGAAGGTCGGTCTCGTAGGCGAGGATCTGCTGCATCCTCAGCGACCATTGCTGGTCCCACGGCCGGGGCAGGCCCAGCGCCTCGTTCCAGGCCGGAAGCTGGACCGCCCGGGCGCGGGCGTTCTTCGAAAGCGTCACGGCCAGCATCTCGAGCAGGATCCGGTAGACGTTGTTCTCGGGCTGCTGTTCGGTCAGGCCCAGCGAGTTCACCTGCACGCCGTAACGGAAGCGGCGGTGGCGTTCGTCCTCCACGCCGTAGCGGTCGCGGCAGATCTCGTCCCACAGCTCGGTGAAGGCCCGCATCTTGCACATCTCGGTGACGAAGCGGATGCCCGCGTTCACGAAGAACGAGATGCGCCCGACCATGCCGGGGAAGTCCTCCGCCGGCACCTTCGCCCTCAGGTCGTCGAGCACCGCGCAGGCGGTGGCGAGCGCGAAGGCCAGTTCCTCCTCCGGCGTCGCGCCGGCCTCCTGCAGGTGGTAGGAGCAGACGTTCATCGGGTTCCACTTCGGGATGTGCCGTGCCGTGTAGGCGGCGACATCGGTGATCATGCGGAGCGACGGCTTCGGCGGGCAGATGTAGGTGCCGCGCGAGAGGTATTCCTTGATGATGTCGTTCTGCACCGTGCCCTGGAGCTTCGTCACGTCCGCCCCCTGCTCCTCGGCAACGGCGATGTAGAGCGCCAGCAGCCAGGGCGCGGTGGCGTTGATCGTCATCGAGGTGTTCATCTGCTCGAGGGGGATGCCCTCGAACAGCGCTCGCATGTCGCCCAGATGCGCCACCGGCACGCCGACCTTGCCCACCTCGCCGCGCGCAAGCGGGTGGTCGCTGTCGTAACCCGTCTGGGTGGGCAGGTCGAAGGCCACCGAAAGGCCGGTCTGCCCCTTGGCGAGGTTCGTGCGGTAAAGCGCGTTCGACGCGGCGGCCGTGGAATGGCCCGCATAGGTGCGGAACAGCCAGGGTTTGTCGCGCTCGGTCATCTCGGGCTCCTCGACTCGCTTTGCGCAATTTTATTGCGCACTCGCCGCAGATAGCCGCAACTTCCTTCCAGTGTCAATTCGCTGCGCCGCGGCATATCAGGATTTACCGGCGGGGCCTTTCCTGCAACGCTCGCAGGGATGTTCCGCACCGTCGAACTGCCGCTCTGGCTCCTCGTCCTGATCCTGGCGTTCGCGGCAGTCACCTTCGCATCGCACTTCCTGTTCCCCTCGGTGCGCTGGTTCTTCCGCCGGCGGATGGAGCGCGTGGTGACCGAGCTGAACCGGCGGCTGACCAAGCCGATCCAGCCGTTCAAGCTCGCCCGCCGCCACGACACGATCCAGCGGCTGATCTACGACCGCGACGTGCTGGCGGCGGGGG